>Ga0209193_1000004_pt1 | contig 467972 bp, 426 predicted proteins | sample COGITO_mtgs_1003_FD_185515 | JGI IMG/M metagenome (GOLD analysis project Ga0209193, IMG submission 185515) | Pelagic marine microbial communities from North Sea - COGITO_mtgs_100330 (SPAdes) (version 2) | ecosystem: Environmental > Aquatic > Marine > Epipelagic ...
TTTGGCACCTCGATGTCGGCTCGTCACATCCTGGGGCTGGAGAAGGTCCCAAGGGTTGGGCTGTTCGCCCATTAAAGTGGCACGCGAGCTGGGTTCAGAACGTCGTGAGACAGTTCGGTCTCTATCTGCTGTGGGCGTTAGAAATTTGCGTGGATCTGACTCTAGTACGAGAGGACCGAGTTGGACTGACCTCTAGTGTATCTGTTGTTCCGCCAGGAGCATGGCAGAGTAGCTACGTCGGGAAGGGATAAGCGCTGAAAGCATATAAGCGCGAAACCCACCACAAGATGAGATTTCTTTAAAGGGTCGTGGGAGATTACCACGTTGATAGGCTATAGGTGTAAAGGCAGTAATGTCATAGCCAAGTAGTACTAATAACCCATAGACTTATGTACGCTTCCCGCCGAAAGGCGGGAGCAGACTCTTTTTAATTGAAAATACGATATTATTTTACCGGTATGTTAACTTATTCGTTATTGCCGAATTTAAGTATTCAAGGATGTTTATATTTAAAAATCAAGTGTAAAAATCTGACAATGACAACCAATTTAGGGTGGCTATAGCATTGGGGCTCACCTCTTCCCATCCCGAACAGAGAAGTTAAGCCCAATTGCGCCGATGGTACTGCATTTATGTGGGAGAGTAGGTCGCCGCCTTTCTTTATCTTGAACTTGTTTCAGGATCTTAAACCTCATATCATTAGATATGAGGTTTTTTTTTAGCCTAATTTAAAATAAAGTGGTTCTTACACGTTATTATTTAAGATATTATTTTTTCTTTGTAGAATAATTTATGAAACAAATTTTAAGTGTTTTTTTTCTTTTGTGCATTCAAAACTTGCTGGCTCAAGTTGGTGGCGAATCTGTATATCAGTTTTTAAATCTTTCCTCTTCTGCAAGACAAATTGCTTTAGGTGGAGAAACACTTAATATTATGGATGATGTAAACCAACCGATATGGAACCCTTCTGTTATTAATACTGCGATGGATAATACTGTATCTGTCAATTATTCTAGTTATTTAGCTGGAATTAATATTGGTTCTATATCGTATGCAAAAACACTTTCGAGAAGATTTGGAACGCTCCATGGCAGTATTAAATATTTAGATTATGGTACTATTATTGGTGCCGATGAATTTGGCGTTGAAACGGGAAATTTTAGTGCAAATGATATTGCAATTTCTCTTGGATATGCATATAATATACCCCGTTCTAATATCTTCATTGGTGCGAATATAAAATTTATAAATGCCACAATCAATAATTATACTTCTATTGGTACAGCTTTCGATTTCGCAATGCTTTATTACAGTGAATTTAACCCCTTATCGATGACTATTGTTGTTCGAAATATTGGAACTCAATTAAAATCCTTTAATGGTGTACAAGAAAAAATACCTCTTAAAATAGCTTTTGGAGTTTCTTATCGATTGAAATATGTTCCTTTGAAATGGTATGGTACCTTTGATAATTTGCAGCAATGGGATATTTCAGTAGCTAATCCATCAAGTCAAACCGTTGATTTGGAAGGGAATGTGACTAAAGAGGATATTAATTTTCTAAATAATATGTTCCGGCATATCATAATTGGTGCAGAGTTATTTCCTGAAAGTTTGATCAATATCCGTGCTGGCTACAACTTTAAAAGAGCACGTGAATTGGCATTACAAAACGCGAGAACATTCAGCGGTGTTTCTTTAGGTTTTGGTATCAAAATGAATAAAATTAAGTTCAATTACGCATATTCTAAATTTTATGCTGCAGCGAATGCAAGTACTTTTAGCTTATTAATTGATTTAGATAAACGATAAATATGGTTGGTAAAATAACAATTGCAATTGATGGTTTTTCATCTACAGGTAAAAGCACAATCGCAAAAGCGTTGGCAAAAAAGTTGGGTTATATTTATGTGGATACTGGTGCCATGTATAGAGCAGTAACGCTTTATGCTATGAATCACAATTTTGTTTCTTTGGACAATTTTGATAGGGAAGCGCTAGTTCGAAGTTTACCTAGTATATCTTTAACCTTTAAATTTAATGTTGATAAAGGTTTTGCTGAGATTTATTTAAATGGTGTGAATGTTGAAAATGAAATTAGAACTTTGGAAGTTTCACAGTTAGTGAGTAAAGTTTCAGCAAACTCTTCCGTACGAAAAAAATTAGTTTTTGAGCAACAAGTAATGGGGAAAGATAAGGGCATTGTAATGGATGGTAGAGATATTGGTACCGTTGTTTTTCCAGATGCTGAAATTAAACTTTTTATGACCGCCTCACCAGATACAAGGGCTCAAAGACGATATAAAGAATTGATCACCAAAGGAGATGCTGTTAGTTATGAAGAAATTTTACAGAATGTAGTTGAAAGAGACCATTTAGATTCTACTCGTAAAGATTCTCCACTGATTAAAGCGGAGGATGCTATTGAAATTGATAATTCTGATCTTGGTTTAAATGAGCAGTTTGATAAAATTTATGCGCTCGTAAAAAGCCTATCCTCTATCAATTAAGGAATGTTTAGGTATTTGTGGGTTTGTAGTGATATTTTCCATTTCGGATTTTTCATCACATAATCCACAATTAATTCCGTCATTTTTTCTTTACGACTCCATTCTGGTTGTAAAAATAATTGACATTTTTCACCTACCTTTTCGGCTTGTGCTTCAGCAAATTCAAAATCTGATTTGTTATGAATAATCATTTTCAATTCATCTGCTTCTTGGTAAACTTCTTCCAAAGGTAGTTTAGTTTTCTTTGGTGATAAACAAAACCAGTCCCATTTTCCTGAAAATGAATAGGCTCCAGAGGTTTCAATATGTGTTTTAATTTTGTTCTTTTGAAGTAATTTTGTAATGTAATCCATAGACCACATTAATGGTTCACCCCCAGTTATAACAACGGTATTGGCTTGTTTCGTTATGTTTTCAACAATGGTATCTGCCAATGTTGGTGGATGCAGATCTGCATTCCAACTTTCTTTTACATCACACCAATGGCAACCAACATCACAACCACCAACTCTAATAAAGTAGGCGGCAGTTCCAGTATGCGCACCTTCTCCTTGTATTGTATAAAATTCTTCCATAAGCGGAAGCATAATACCTTGATTTACTAATTCTTGTGTTTTTTTATTCATTGCCATTATAATCCCCAAAGAGGTTTTAAAAAATGCAAAGGTAGTTTTTTGATTAGCAACAATAAAAAGAATAATAAACTAATTCTAAAACCTCAAAAATCAAATGATTTTTGTAAATTTGCACTCCTTTTTACGGTAACAGATTTAAAGAAGGAACGAAACAAATCATTTCATAAAAACAACTCTTTGCGTTTTTATCGTTAAAAATCTGAAAAACAATAAGATACAAAAATTATTTTCGGACATGTCTGAAGAAACAAAAAACACTGAAGAGCAAGTAGTTGCTACTGAAGTACAAGAAACAGTTGTAGAAACTGTAAATCCAGAACAATTTTTAGCAGATTTTAACTGGCACAAGTACGAACAAGGTATTGAAGCTGTTGATGAGGCAAAATTAGTAGAATTTGAAAAAGCGTTGGAAGGAACTGTAGGTTTCGTAAACGAACGTGATGTAATCGAAGGTACTGTAATCAGAATTACAGACAGAGACGCAATCATTGATATCAATTCTAAGTCTGAAGGAGTTATCTCTTTGAACGAATTTCGTTACAACCAAGCATTAGCGGAAGGAGATAAAGTAGAAGTATTGGTAGACAAGAGAGAAGATTCTTCTGGTCAATTAGTATTGTCTCACAAAAAAGCAAGAGTTATAAAGGCATGGGAACGTGTTAACAATGCTCATGAAACGGGTGAAGTAGTTAACGGTTTTGTTAAATGTAGAACTAGAGGTGGAATGATTGTTGATGTTTTCGGAATCGAAGCTTTCTTGCCAGGTTCTCAAATTGATGTGAAGCCAATCAGAGATTACGACCAATACGTAGAGAAAACAATGGAATTCAAAGTTGTGAAAATCAACCATGAATTTAAAAACGTTGTTGTTTCCCATAAAGCATTAATCGAGGCTGATATCGAAATTCAAAAGAAAGAGATTATTGGTCAATTAGAAAAAGGACAAGTATTAGAAGGTGTTGTTAAAAACATTACTTCTTATGGTGTCTTTGTTGATTTAGGTGGTGTAGATGGATTGGTGCATATTACTGATTTATCATGGTCAAGAATCAATCATCCAAATGAAGTTGTTGAATTAGATCAAAAATTAAATGTTGTAATTTTAGACTTTGACGATAACAAATCTAGAATCCAATTAGGATTAAAACAATTATCAGCGCATCCATGGGAAGCTTTAAACACGGACTTAAAAGTTGGGGATAAAGTAAATGGTGAAGTTGTTGTTTTAGCAGATTATGGAGCATTCGTAGAAGTTGAACAAGGCGTAGAAGGGCTAATTCACGTTTCTGAAATGTCTTGGTCTACACACTTACGTTCTGCACAAGATTTCGTAAAAGTTGGAGATAAAGTAGAAGCACAAGTTTTAACTTTAGACCGTGAAGACCGTAAAATGTCATTAGGTATCAAACAATTACATCCAGACCCTTGGACCGATATTACTACGAAATACCCAGTTGGAACGACGCATACAGGAACTGTTCGTAACTATACCAACTTTGGTGTATTTGTAGAATTGGAAGAAGGTATCGATGGTTTGGTTTATATTTCTGATTTATCTTGGACTAAGAAAATCAAACACCCATCAGACTTTGTAACTGTAGGTGACAAATTAGAAGTTCAAGTATTAGAATTAGATGTTGAGAACAGAAAGTTAAACCTAGGTCATAAGCAAACTCAAGACAATCCTTGGGATGCACATGAAGCTACCTACGCAATCGATTCGAAGCATGAAGGAACAATCAAAGAAAAGAATGACAAAGGAGCTGTAGTAACTTTTGCTGATGGAGTAGAAGGTTTTGCACCAAGTCGTTTCTTAGAAAAAGAAGATGGTTCTAAATTAGATAAAGGACAAACAGCTGAATTTGTAGTTTTAGAGTTTTCTAAAGAATACAGAAGAGTTGTTGTTTCTCATACTTCTATCTTCAAAGTACAAGAAAGAAAGAATATCAAAGTAGCGGCAAAGAAATCTGCTGATGCTGAAAAAACCACATTAGGTGATATTGGAGGTCTTGCAGCTTTAAAGAAAAAAATGGAAGAAGGTAAATAATCATTTACCTTTCATATATGTTTTTAAAAGCCGATACAGTTTGTATCGGCTTTTTTTATTAGATATCAGATTGGTATAGACATCTTTCTTAAATTTTTACAAAGCGGCGAACTTCATATTATTGAAAATTCTAGTTTCTCGTTTTGATTAAATAAATTCTTCACTTACATTCTTTTTAAATTTAAAATATATCAAATTTTTAATTTCCACTTATTCCTATATATACCCACTTATTCCTATAGAGTCCCACTTATTACTTGACGATAGTTTAACTGTTTTTTTTTTCGCACATTTGAATTGTGATTGCTAATTTAACTAGGTTTTTGGAACTTATAATGGATAGAAAAACGAATTATTTCAAATAAAAACAACCTTTCCCTCGAACCTTTTTTTACGAACAGTTTGCAGCAAACGTTTAATGTTAAAAAGACGAAATAATGAATAGTATTTTTTTTGATTCGAGTACTTTTTTTATTGATGAAAACATCAATTATTTTAAATATGGAAATTGTTTCAGAGTATTTAATGAAAATGGATACCAAGTTGGTTTTATTAGCGAAGAAGTTTCAAGAGTACAAAAATTTCTTAAAAACTTTCTAAGCAAAAATATACTACCATTTCAGTTCGAAATTAAGGACAGTAAAGGGAATTTACAATCTTTAATTTTTAAAGGCTGGACGCTTATGTTATCTCCAATTGTAATAATGAATGACAAAGCGGTTCCAATTGGTTTTGTAAAACGAAATTTTAAGTTATTCAAACCTGTTTTTACAATTCATAATGAGAACAATAAAGTGATAGCATCTATAATTGGAGATTTTTCTAATAATTTTTTTCGCATAGAGGATACAAGTGGAAAAATCATTGGAAGTATCAATGAAAATGGGATGGAGATATAACTGGGCTTTTCTCTACTGCAGACAAATGTAATGTCAAATTGAACTCAAATACCTTAGAGTATTCAAGTAAAAATACCATTTTATTAGGTGCACTGATTATTGATAAGATTTTATAATAGAGTATTTCAATGTTTTATATTCAGAAGTATTCCCTTTTTAATCAATTTTTTGACAGTTAATGTTGTCCTTTTTTTTCTACTCAAATTAAGGAAGTAAATTAGAATCATTTATCTTTGTTTTATATAATAAATAGATAAATGACTTTAATCAAATCAATCTCAGGTATTAGAGGCACTATTGGTGGAAATACTGGAGATAATTTAACACCAATAGATGCTGTAAAATTTGCATCGGCTTATGGTGCATTCATCATAAATAGGAATTCAAATAATGATAAAATAAAGGTAGTTATTGGGAGAGATGCACGTATTTCGGGAAAAATGATTTCGAGCTTGGTTGCCAATACTTTAGTAGGCTTAGGGATTGATGTAGTAGATTTAGGCTTATCTACAACTCCCACAGTTGAAGTCGCTGTACCTTTGGAAAATGCAGATGGAGGAATCATTATCACCGCTTCCCACAACCCCAAACAATGGAATGCGCTAAAGTTATTAAATGAAAAGGGAGAGTTTTTAAATGGTGCAGAAGGAGAACAAATACTAGCTTTGGCAGACAGTGAAGGTTTTTCCTTTGCGGATGTTGACGATTTAGGAACTTATACTAAAGACAATACTTATTTACAAAAGCACATTCAAGAAGTTTTAAATTTAGAATTGGTGGATGTTGCTGCAATTCAAAAGGCACAATTTAAAGTAGTCGTTGATGGAGTAAATTCGACAGGAGGAATCTTTATTCCAGCTTTATTAAAAGAATTAAATGTTAGCTGTGTCGAATTGTATTGTACTCCCAATGGTCAATTTCCTCACAATCCAGAACCTTTAAAAGAACATTTAACAGATATTTCCAATTTAGTCCTTGAAGAACAGGCAGATTTCGGAATCGTAGTAGATCCTGATGTAGATCGATTGGCTCTGGTTTCCGAAGATGGTTCAATGTTTGGTGAAGAATATACACTTGTTGCATGTGCAGATTACGTTTTAGGTAGATTGGGAGGAGGAAACACGGTTTCTAATTTGTCTTCTTCGCGAGCATTAAGAGATGTTACTCAAAAACATGGTGGTGAATATACTGCAAGTGCTGTAGGTGAAGTGAATGTGGTAATTAAAATGAAAGAAACCAATACGGTAATTGGAGGAGAAGGAAATGGAGGAATTATTTATCCAGCCTCACATTATGGGCGTGATTCTTTGGTAGGTGTTGCCTTGTTCTTATCACATTTGGCACATAAAAAAATATCTTGTAAAACACTGAGAGATTCCTATCCAAGTTATTTTATGAGTAAAAATAAAATTCAGTTAACGCCAGAAATTGACGTAGACAAGATTTTAGAATCCATGGCAACAAAATATAAGAATGAAGATGTTAATACCTTAGATGGTGTTAAAATCGATTTTGATGCACAATGGATTCACCTGAGAAAGTCGAATACGGAACCTATTATCAGAATTTATACGGAAGGAACTTCACAGCAGGCTGCTGATGATTTGGCAGTTCGGTTTATCAATGAAATAAAAGAAATTATTTAATAATTTTAAAGATGAATTTAGAGCAATATTTTGATCAATTTCGTAAAAACATTGTTGGTATTCAGCAAACCTTTCTATCTCCTTACGGAGAGAAAAAAATGAGGTACACAGATTGGACTGCAAGTGGAAGGTTATACCAACCAATTGAAGAAAAAATGCTGCATAAATTTGGTCCTTTTGTCGCAAATACTCACACCGAAACTTCTACTTCTGGTGCTGCTATGACCTTGGCATATCGTGAAGCTAGAAATATTATTAAAAACCATGTAAATGCTGTTGATAATGATGTTTTAATTACATCGGGTTCTGGAATGACTGGTGTTGTCAATAAGTTTCAACGAATTTTGGGGTTAAAAGTTTCAGAGAATTTAAAGGCATATACCACGATTCCTGAAGATTTAAAACCGATTGTTTTTGTTTCTCATATGGAGCATCATTCTAATCAAACTTCTTGGTTGGAAACTATCGCAGATGTCATAGTCGTTCCTTCTAATAATGAAGGTTTGGTATGTTTAAAAAGTTTTGAAAAAACGATCCAAAAACACCAGCATCGGAAAATTAAAATTGCGACTATTACGGCTTGCTCAAATGTTACTGGTATAAAAACACCTTATCATAAAGTGGCCAAATTAATTCATAAATACAATGGATTGTGTTTTGTAGATTTTGCTTGTTCCGCACCTTATGTCGATATTAATATGCACCCAAGAGAGGCGGATGAATCTTTAGATGCGATCTTTTTTTCGCCACATAAGTTTTTAGGAGGTCCAGGTAGTTCAGGTGTTTTAATTTTTAATAAAAGTTTGTACAAGAACACCATTCCTGACAATCCAGGAGGCGGAACCGTTAGTTATACAAACCCTTGGGGAGAACATGATTATTTTGACGATGTTGAAACTCGAGAGGATGGAGGTACTCCTGCCTTTTTACAAACGATACGAATAGCACTTTCCATTCAGTTGAAAGAACAAATGGGAACGGAAAATATTAAAAAAAGAGAAGATGAAGTTAATAAGGTTTTTTTTGAAACTTTAGAAAGTTTGTCTGGTGTGAAAATTTTAGCACAAAATCATAAAAATCGTCTCAGTATTTTTTCTTTCTATTTCGAGAAATACCATTTCAATTTAGTTGTTAAGTTGTTAAATGATCGATTTGGGCTACAAACCAGAGGTGGTTGTTCTTGTGCAGGAACTTATGGACATTTCTTATTAAATGTCGACCAGTCAACTTCCAATATAATAAAAAGTCAAATTTTAGAGGGTTGTTCTACAGCAAAACCTGGTTGGATTCGTCTGTCTTTGCATCCAACAATTACGAATGAAGAAGTTACTTTTATCTGTAATTCTTTAAAAGAGTTGACGAGAAATATTGATGAATGGTCAAAAGACTATTCCTATAACGCTCAAAAGAACGATTATGTTCACAATACTCAAGCACCTATAGAAAAGGAGTTGGTTGCAAACTGGTTTTCTTTATAACCCTTATAGAAACCCTGTAGGCATTTTATCTCTATGTTTAAACCGTTTGTGAGACCAAAGATAAAATTCAGGTTGCTTTAAAATATTTTTTTCAGTTAACGCGATGTATTTATCTGTAATCTCATAATCTTCAAACTCTTTAGGGGTATCCGTAATTAATTGAAATTCTGTTTCATAATACCCTCTTTTTATTTTTTTTGTAATGTAGTTGATAATTACTAAATCAAATTTTTTTGATAGCATTTCTGCCCCCGTATGAATGGGTACTTTTATGCCGAAGAATTCACTCCAATAATAGGTTTTGTGTACTTGTGGAGATTGATCACTCAATAAAAGATAGGCACCTTGATCTTTGTCGGCAAATCGCTGTTGCATTCCTTTCACCATTTCGGAGGTTTTATAACCAATACACCCAAATTTTTCTCTTGATTCACGTACCCATTTTTCAAAGTATTTATTACTAAGTCTTGTGTAGGCTCCATAAATTGGAGTGTCTAAAACTAAAGGGAGGCTAATAGACCATTCCCAGTTTGCTTGATGCGCCCCCACCAAAGCAATACTTCGTTGTTTTTTGTAATAATTATTTACCAATTCAGGGTTTTTGTATACATATCTTTTAGAAATTTCTTTTTTACTAATCGAAAATGCTTTAATGCTTTCTACAAATAAGTCTGTAAAATGTGTGAAAAATTGTTTTGCGATTTTCTTTCTTTCAATGGTCGTTTTTTCTGGAAAGACTAATTTTAGATTTTCTAAAACAACCTGCTTTCGATATCCGAAAACAGTATAAATTAAAAAATATAGCACATCTGACAAAAGGTATAGCATTGACATTGGCAATCTTGACAAAACCCATATTATCGGAAATGAAATTATAAACAAAAGAAACTGCATCATTACATATTTATTTTGCAAATATCGGATTTAAATTAATAATGAGATCGTTTTCTCAAGTTGATTTTAGTATGTTTGTCTCAGTTTTAAGAATATGAATCAAGCAATTTTATTTATTATTATCGTAAATGTCATAACCTCTATGAAGGGGTTTAAAGATTATTCATTTATAAATTCCTATAAATTTCAGATCAATCGGATTTTAGCAGGTGAAAAAATAAGGATGCTTACATCTGGTTTTCTTCACGTAGATTGGACGCATCTTGGTTTTAATATGTATGCATTGTACTTATTTGGAGCTATTGTAACCAATGGAATGGGAACTCTTTCTTTTGTGATCATTTACCTAGGGGGTTTACTAACAGGTAGTTTGTATTCTTTACTTTTTCATAAAAAAGAACCTTACTATAGTGCTGTAGGTGCCTCTGGAGCAGTTTCCGGGATTTTATTTTCCGGGATTATTTTAGCGCCCAATAAACTGTATAATTTTATTTTTTTTCCATTCGTAGATATTCCAGGGTATATCCTTGGGGTTGGTTATCTGCTGTACTCTATTTATGGAATGAAAAAACAACTCGGAAATGTTGGACATGCAGCCCATTTAGGAGGAGCAATGGGTGGTTTTGTATTGACTTTAATTTTAAAACCAGAAGTATTCGTTACCCATACTTTTGTTGTTGCTTTATTGGCAATACCTATTATTTTACTATTACTTTTTGGTGATAAGTTAAAGAATTTATAAGCTAAGAAATCAGTTATATTTCTTCATCAATTGAGATCGTTTTCTTTTTGTTCGCTATAAACTTCTGACCTTATCGATTCTTTACATTGAGTTTAGGGAATAAAAAAGACTTTACAGTTATGTAAAGTCTTTTTGGAGCGAAAGACCAGGTTCGAACTGGCGACATTCAGCTTGGAAGGCTGACGCTCTACCAACTGAGCTACTTTCGCGTGGTATAGAGATTACAAATATAGTATCCTTTTTAATTTACACAACCTTTTTTTGAAGAAAATTAATAAAAATCACTGTCATTTCTCACTTTTTTTAAAAGGAAGAAGATTAAGAAGAGTAGGGTTGATATTAAGAGATTGAAAATCAGTTTTTAATAAAAAAACCCAAACAATTGTTTGGGTTTTTTTGTAGCGAAAACGGGATTTGAACCCGTGACCTCAGGGTTATGAATCCTGCGCTCTAACCAACTGAGCTACCTCGCCATTTATTCTTTGGGCTGCAAATATAATTGAATTTTACAGACTAACAAGAGCTGTTTTTATATTTTTTTAAAATAGAATAAATAACTATCTTGTCACTTCAATAAAATACTATGAAAAAAATAAAATATGAAATTGAGATCCCTATTCATGCCTCGCCAAGAATGTTGTATCAATACATTTCTTCACCGTCTAATCTACAAGAATGGTTTGCTGATAAAGTGAATTCTAGAGGTAAAATTTATAGTTTCTTTTGGGAGGGTGTAGAGGAAAAAGCAGAATTAATCACCAAAAAATCAGATGACAGAATTCGTTTTAAATGGTTAGCGAGTGAAGGAGATGACAGTTTTTTTGAAATTAAAATTCTAGTAGATGCTTTGACAAAAGATGTTTCCTTAATTATTACTGATTTTGCAGATGATGAAGATGAAGTTGAAGAATCAAAACAATTATGGGAGAATCAAATAGATGAATTAAAACATACAATAGGTGCATAAAGCGCCATTTATAAATAGTGTAAAACTCGACAAATCGTCGAGTTTTTTTATGCCTCATTATGTCAAAAAACATTAATTTTACGCTTTAAGAAAACGAATGATGATAAACTTAAATGGGACTTTAAAATCTCCGGAGAATTTCACGTTAACATTAAATAACAGAGCTTTTAAATATGGTGATGGAATTTTTGAAACGGTAAAGGTGTTGAATAATAGTGTTGTTTTTTGGGAAGATCACTATTTTAGATTAATGTCTTCCATGAGAATGTTGCGTATGAAAATACCGATGTCTTTTACCTTAGAATTCTTGGAAGCAGAAATTTTAAAAACAGTCAAATCCCACGAAGTGTTTGGCTCTTTTAGAGTTCGTTTAAGTGTTTATAGAAAAGACGGAGGTTTGTACACACCGATTACAAATACTATTGATTATTTAGTAGAAGTCTCCCCTCTAAAGATTGAAGAAAAAGCTTCTTATACGATCGATTTATTCAAAGACTTTTATAATTTTTCTGGTTTGCTTTCTACAGTAAAAACAAATAATAGGATGCTTAATACCCTGGCTAGTGTTTTTGCTTCAGAAAATGATTTAGACAACGCTATTCTTTTAAATGAAAAAAAAGGAGTCGTAGAGGCTACAAATGGGAATCTATTTGTTGTTAAAGGAAATACAATAAAAACTCCTGCCTTAACAGAAGGTTGTATTAAAGGAATTACACGAGGTAAAATTATAGAAATTATTACTAAAAATGCTGATTTTGAAGTTGAAGAAACCTCAATTTCACCCTTTGAAATCCAAAAAGCAGATGAAGTTTTTATTACCAATGCCGTTATTGGTGTCCAAATTGTTACCAATTATAGAAAAAAAGTATTCTCTAGAGTTGTCGGAGACAAATTGTCAAATTCGTTGCAAATTTTACAGGTTCTAAAGAAATAATTAATTAAGGTTGATATCATTCGGCGCATTTGCCCATAGTTTGTATTTTCCTCCTTTTTGTAGTAATTTGTTTTTCCAGAGGGTTTCATTTTCTACAGCAAAAATATTTTTAAAATCGTTTTCTGTTACAAACCAAGAATCCGTTTCTATTTCATCAAGAAGTTGATACTCCATCCAGCCAGAGTATCCTAAAAAAAAACGAATTTCTGTAGGATCTAAAATGTTGTTTTGCAATAATTTTTTTAGAGAACTAAAGTTACCACCCCAATAAATCCCGTTACTGATAGCAATACTATCAGGAATTAAATCTGGAACTCGATGTACAAAATAGAGATTATCCTGTTCTACAGGACCGCCTTCATAAATTATAAACTGAGAATTTATATCTGGAAGCAAATCTTGAATTGTAAATTCTAACGGTCTATTGAATATGAAGCCAACCACGTTGCTTTCTGCAAATTCGGTAAGTAAAACGATTGTTCTATTAAATGAATTGTCATTTAATATAGAAGGTTCTGCGATTAGTAAGTTTCCTTTATTTGGTTTGATAGGCGCTTTTTTTTATAGATTCTAATATACATATTTTTACCCACAAAAAAAACTCTCTTAAAAAATAAGAGAGTTTTGTATTACTTAAAGTATTGTCTTAGTTTACAGCTTCGCTTAAACCTGCACCTGCTTTAAATTTTGCTACATTTTTAGCAGCAATTTGAATTGTTTTTCCTGTTTGAGGGTTTCTACCATTTCTAGCAGCTCTGTTAGAAACAGAAAATGTTCCAAAACCAACTAATGCAACTTTATCACCACCTTTTAAAGCTGATGTTACATTACCTGTAAAAGATTCTAATGCTGCTTTAGCTGCTACTTTAGAAATTCCTGCATCTGCAGCCATTACGTCGATTAAATCTGACTTGTTCATAATTAATAGATTTTTTAAGTTAATATTATTTTGCTTAATAGCTTAACAAATATAGACGGATTAAGGTGTCATGCAAATTTAGGCTCTAAAAAAGGCGTGTTTTGTTAATAAATACAATCAAATTGTTAATAACAGCGATGAGAAAGGAGTGTATTTCTTGAAAACCAAGCCAGTATTGGCTTTACACCATTTTAGCGTTTTCAGTAAAAACATATCCATTCAAAAGACTTTTTGCATCCATTTTCTTCTTTCCAGCAAGTTTAATATCTCCGATCCATATGTAGCCATTTTTTACAGCAACTTTTAACTCATTTTTAGTCCAAATTATTTTTCCAGATTCAAATTGATGCACTGCAATTTCTTTTTTGATCTTGTATATTTTCGCGGAAATTATTTCTCCATTATTATGAATGTTTGTCCACGCTGCTGGAAATGGATTCAGTCCGCGTATTTTATTGTATGTGACTTCTAAAGAAGCCGTCCAATCTATTTTACAATTGCTAGGATCTAGTTTAGAAGCAGATTTCTCTTCTAATTCAGGTTGTTTGTAGGTGGTTGCACTATTGTTTTTAATCAATGCAACTGTTTCATTTACCAGTTCTGCTCCTAGTTGCATTAATTTATCATGCAAGGTGCCGACAATTTCATCCGTTTCTATTTCAATTTCTTTTTGAAGAATGATTTCACCTGTATCAATTTTATCATCAATAAAAAAAGTAGTTACCCCTGTTTTAGTTTCGCCATTTATAATTACCCAATGTATTGGAGCAGCTCCTCTGTATTCAGGTAATAAAGAAGCATGAAGATTAAATGTACCATAAATTGGCATTTGCCAAACAGCTTTGGGTAACATTCTAAAAGCAACCACTATTTGTAAGGTAGCGTTTAAGCGCTTTAGTTCATTTTGAAAATCTTCATTTTTTAGATTTATAGGTTGTAAAATGGGGAGTTTTTGTGATAAAGCATATTCTTTAACAGCGGATTGATGTATTTTTCTTCCTCTACCTGCAGGTTTGTCTGGTGCGGTAATAACACCAGCAATTATATAATTGGCTGCGATTAGGTTCTTTAGAATGGTCACAGCGAAATCGGGTGTTCCCATAAAAACAATGCGTATATCTCTCATTATTTATTATTTAGGTAGAATTTATTTTGATGGTTCAATGCAATCTTTCCTTCCGATAAAAGGGTTTGCAAATGTATTAAAATGTGCTTCTCATTAGTGTCGATAAGATGGCATATTTCTAATGAACTTTTTGCTGTTGTTTCAGAAAGTAGTTCTAAGATACTATTTTTTAAGTAAGGAGTGGGTTTTTTGTTTGACAAACAAACATCGCAAATACCACATACTGTTGTTTCTTTTTCATCGAAATAGGTAAGTATTTGTTTGCTTCTACAAAGCGTACGATTTTTAATAAAATCAATTAAGTCCGCAGCTTTCTTCCTTTTCTGATCCAAGTACTGTTGTATTTCTTTAGCATTTCTATTTATTGTCTTTTCATCTTCTCTTGGATGTAAAAACAAAATTTCAGCGTTTAATGCCGCTTGTTTGTATACCAATACTTCTGCATCCTCTAATTTTGTGAGGTAGGTTCTTACTAGTTGATTGGTAATCCCTGCTTTTTTTGCTAAATAGTATTCATCAATCTTCGTTTCTTGTTCAAACAACCCACCATAACTTCTTAATAAAACTGCGATAAACTGATGTAGTTTGTCATTGTTTTTGCTAAGGTTGATGACTTTTTTACTAGTTGTCGTAAAGTGTACTAATGATTTTTTATTAAAACCGGTTTCAACCGTTACAATTCCTTGGTTACTCAATAACTTCAAACAAGTAGTCACTTTTGAAGAACTAAATCCATATTTTTCACAAAATTCTAAAAAATTAAATTCAAAAGGAGTTTCTAGTAATTCTCCATTTCCAATTTGAAAATGCTGGAACATTTTTTTATAAATTTCTTTGATTTCTTTAATTGTAGGTAAATTACGTTCCAACTGTTCTTTAAAAAGGCGAATATCAGTGTCATTTTGCAACACTACTGAGAACGATTTTTCACCATTTCTCCCAGCTCTACCTGCTTCTTGCACATAGTTTTCGATGCTAGAAGGGATGTTTAAGTGAATAACAATTCCAACATTTGCTTTGTCAATACCCATACCAAAAGCATTGGTAGCAACAATAATGGGTGTTTTTTCTGTCATCCAATTCTCAAAAGTACTTTTCTTTACTTCAGTTGATAATCCAGCATGATAAAAACTACTTCTGAGATTATTTGCATTTAAAAAATTCGAAATTTCCTCTGCCTTTTTTCTTGAATTGATATAAACAATTGCAGGTGTCTTCGTTTTTTTGAAAATTTGTAAAAGACGATTTAGTTTATCTTCTATTGTAAAAATTTGATAGGCTAATTTTTCACGCTTAAAAGATTGTTTAAAAAGAACTCCTTCTGCTAGTTCTAAATTTGAAAAAATATCCTCAATTACTTTTTGATTTGCTGTGGCAGTCAATGCAATAAACTTGACATTCGGCAACAGTTCTTTTAGGATATTTATTTTTCTGTAAGAGGATCTAAAATCGTGTCCCCATTCAGAAATACAATGCGCTTCGTCTACCGCAACAAAAGAAACAGTTAGTTCTTTAATCTTTTGTTGAATGAATCTTGATTGGAGTCTTTCTGGAGAGATATATAAGAATTTAAAATCCCCAAATTTTAAATTATCAAAAAGAGCAATCATTTCATCTTGAAAACTTTTTGCAGGAATTCTCATGGCTTTAATTCCTTTTTCTTGTAAACGTATTACTTGATCTTCCATTAAAGCAGTCAATGGAGATATGACAATGCACACTCCTTTTAAGAGCAGTGCTGGTACTTGAAAACAAATTGATTTTCCTCCCCCTGTTGGTAATAAAGCTACCGTGTTTTTTTGGGCTAAAACAGCACCGATAATTTCTTCTTGCAAAGGCCTAAATGCTGAATATCCCCAATATTCTTTCAATATTTCTCTCGGAGAAATCATCGTTTTATTTCTAATGAGTTGAGAATAAAATTGGTACGATCTTCAATGCTTCCAAAAGGAACTATGATCAATTCATATCCTATTTTTTGATATGCTTTTTCAAGAAAAGTATTGATTGCTATTGCTTGCTCAAAATTTTCATATCGCTCATTGTCTGCAGTATATATTTCTTCCCATGGAGAAAACATAAAAACTTTGTCATATAAATGTGCTTTACTTTTATCAATGAAAATTGGAGGGTAGGAGGTTTTAAAATAATCCATGTAGGCAAAAACATCAGGAATTCCACGATCAAAAAAAACAATTTCTTCTGTTGTATCGGTTGCTCTATGATATTGTTTTTCTCTACCTTCCAAGAGCTTTTCACTAAAGAGTAATGGCGCGGTTAAAAACAACTGGTCGATGCCATCCTCCTTCGCTTTTAAAGTGACTTCTCTTGAAACTTCGTGCATGCAAAAAAATCCTTTTTGAATCAAGGCATTTAGTACTGAAGTTTTGCCAGTTCCAGGTCCACCAATTAAAACTATTTTCTGCTGCATATCACAAAAATAAATCATTCCCTTTATAAAACTAATATTTAGTGTAATTTTGTGTATTGTTATTTATAAATTATAAACTAAAAAATTCAATTTATGGTTAATGAAAGAGAAGCATTTTATGCAAAGTTAAAAGTACAGTTAGGAGAAACAAGTAAGTTTCCTTCGGATTATATGTATAAGTTTATTGTGCCTGTCACTGGCAACCAAGTGCAAGAGGTTAGAGATCTCTTTAGTGGTACGAATGCAGAAATCAAACTTAAAAAATCAAAAACAGGGAAATACGAAAGTTTATCGATCGTTTTACAAGTAAAGAGTCCATCTGAAATTATTTCGTATTATAAAAAAGCAGAAAAGATAAAAGGAATTATTTCTCTATAAAAAAACTATGAAAAAAAGTATTTTACTCTTCATGCTAATTGCGCATGTTGTCTTGTTTTCTCAAAAGAAATCAAAAACGTTGGTTACTATCAATGATTCAAAAATAACAGTTGCAGATTTTAAAAAAGTCTATGAAAAAAATTTAGCTGCAATTGATAATGAGGAATCGAAAAACGTTCCGTATAATTTAGATTTGTTCATCAATTATACGTTAAAAGTAAAGGAAGCATATCAACTTAAATTGGATACCTTACCTTCCTACATAAAGGAGATTGAAACCTATCGAAATCAACTTTCTGCCCCTTATTTGCAGGATAAGAGTTTTACAGATAATTTAATAAAGGAGGCTTATTTTAGGACTAAAAATGAAATAAAAGCAAAACATATTTTAATTCGGACAAAAAAAAATGCAACGCCAGCAGATACTTTAGCGGCATATAATAAAATTCTAAAAATTAGAAATAGAATTCTTGCAGGCGAAGATTTTGAAAAAGTAGCAGCCGCAACTTCAGATGATGATTCGGCTAGAGACAACCCACAGAGAAAATTTAAAGGAAATAAAGGGAATTTAGGTTATTTTTCTGCTTTTAAAATGGTATATCCTTTTGAAGAGGCTGCATACAAAACACCAGTAGGAGAAGTATCAATGCCTTTTAAAACAAGATTTGGATATCATATTTTAAAAGTTGATAATATTAGAGTTTCCAAAGGAGAGGTTGAAGTTGCCCATATTTTGGTTACAGATTTAGCCCCAACGGGTAAAACAGAAATAGACGAAGTATATGCTAAGTTAATTGAAGGTAAGTCCTTTGATTCTTTGGCAAAGAGATATTCTAATGACAATTCTTCAAAGGATAAAGGAGGCAAATTAACCAAATTTGGAACCGGAAGAATGGTACCTTCTTTTGAAAAAGCCGCTTTTTCTCTACGTGACATTGGAGATTTTTCAAAACCCTTTAAAACTCGCTTTGGATGGCATATTCTCCGCTTATTAAAAAAACACCCTCTCAAGTCTTTTGAAGAGATGAAAGCTACTATTACTGAACGTTTAAAGAGAAGTGGTCGAATGAAACTTTCCGATGATGCCGTTCTTAATAAATTAAAGAAAAACTATCGGATCACAGAACATGAATCAGCAAAATTAATACTAAATAGAAAAGATATTAGAACGATTTCAAAAGATTCTTTACAAAACATCCTATTCAGTATTAATGAGAGAAATTTTACTCAAGCTGCATTTGTTTCTTCAATTGCAAACAAAAAACGGCAACCGATTGCTGCTCTTTTTGAATTGTACAAAAATGAAGAAATTGTAAAGTATTTTAAAGAAAACCTGGTAAACACGGCTCCAGAATATGCTACGATTTTAAAAGAATATGAAGATGGTTTGCTCTTGTTTGAATTGATGCAACAAAAAATATGGCACAAATCTTCAAAAGACACTCTAGGGTTGAAGCAATTTTTTGTTGAAAATAAAAAAAACTATGCTGTTGAAGACTTATCGGAAATTAAGGGGCAGGTAATTAACGATTATCAAAATTTCCTTGAGCAAAATTGGATTGCTGATTTAAGAAAGAAAAACAGCATAAAAATCAACAAAAGACAATTGAAAAAACTAATTAAATTCTACGAAAAAAAATAATGAAATTTTTGAGTATTTTATTGTTTCTAATTCTTTTTTCATCCTGTAACTATTTTGGGTTAAAAAAAGAAATAGATCCCAAAGACATGCCTATTGCAGCTGTTTTTGACGAGGAATTGTACAGGGAGGCTCTACAGAACTTAATTCCAACGAACATATCCAAAGAAGATAGTTTGGTATTAGTTAAAAGTATTATTAACAATTGGGCAGTAAAACAATTGATGCTTAAAAAATCTTTAGAAAATAATTCCTCTCAAGAAAATACAGCAATTAACGAGCTGGTCGAAAATTATAAACACAGTTTGTTAATTAATAATTATAAAGAGCAACTGATAAAACAACAACTGGATACAATTATTTCTGAAGCTGAAATAGATACCTATTATTCTACAAATAAAAAGAACTTTAAATTGAATGAAGAACTCTTGAAAATTAAATTTTTACACTTCAATAATAATTTGATTAACAAAAAAGAGCTCATTACATTGTTTAAATCAGATGACTTAGAAGCATCGGAAGCTCTTGAGAAATATCATTTAAACTTTAAATCTTTTCAGTTAAACGACAGTGTATGGATGCCATTAGATAACATTATGTTAAAAATCCCTTTTTTGAAGGAAAAATTGTTAAAAAAAACAAAATTCATTCAGAAACAAGATTCATTAAGTTTATATTTGGTCGCTGTAAAAGATGTTTTAAAAAGAAACGATCTTGCACCCAAGAGTTATATAAAATCGACCATAAAGCAATTAATTTTACATCAGCGTAAAATTGAACTAATAAGAGAAATAGAACAAATAATAGTTAAAGATGCCCTACAAAACGAGAATTTCAAAATATATTAAATCAATCACATTATTTACCTTCTTTGCAATTTCAATTCAAGCAACAATTGCTCAAAAAATAAAAATTGATGGTGTTGCTGTTGTCATTGGTAAAAATATTGTGTTGGATTCTGACATCGATAAATTTAAACAAGAAGTTTTAGCGAATAGTGAAGGAAAGATTGAAATTTCAGATTGCGAAATGTTAGAACAGTTAATGTTGCAAAAGTTACTTTCTCATCATGCTATCGTAGATAGTGTGATCGTTTCAGATCAACAAGTCAATGCGAGCGTTGAAAACAATATTGCTTATTTTAAACAACAATATGGTTCTGTAGAGAAAATGGTAGCTGCTTATGGTTTTAATGATGAAGAGGACTTAAAGAAAGAGTTGTTTAAAATCGAAAAAGAAAATGCACTTATTAAGCAAGAGCAACAAAAAATTACAGAAAAAGTAGATGTTACTCCTGAAGAAGTTCGTCTCTATTACAAGGGGTTAAAAGAGAATAATGAATTGCCAGAATTTCCAGCTGAAATAGAATTGGCTCAAATTGTTATAAATGCAGAACCAACTGCAGAAGAGAATGAACGAATTGTTGCAAAACTTAACCAAATAAGACAAGATATCCTTGACGGATCTAGCTTTAAAATGAAAGCAATAATAAATTCGGATGATACAGCCGTAACCAACAACGGGGGTAAATATGAAATTACCAAAGAAACGCAATTTATCAAAGAATTTAAAGAAGTAGTATTTACCCTAGACACAGAAGGTCAGATTTCAACACCTTTTAAATCTTTATACGGATACCATATTATTCAATTGCATAAAATAAAAGGAAATACTAGGTCTGTTTCTCATATTTTAATGCAACCAGAAATACCTGAAGAAAAGTTAAAAGAAACAGAAAAGAAAGTGGCAGATATCATTAAAGAAATAGAGGAGGGAACAATTACTTTTGAAGAAGCTGTAAAAAAATATTCTCAAGATAAGGATACTAAAAATAATGCCGGCCTCCTTATCAATGGTCAAACCGGAGAATCTAAGTTTGATTTGACGAGAATGGATCCTGCTTTGTACGCCAGAGTAAGTGATTTGAGTCAAGGAAGTATGACACCTCCGTTTTATGATGAAACTAGAGAAGGTGAGAAAATGTACAAATTCTTCTATATGAGAGATAGAACAGATACGCATTCGGCGGACTTGGTAAAGGATTATGAAAAAATTCAAAACTTAGCACTTCGAAAGAAGAAAGAAGAATCAATTGCAAAATGGTCTAAAGAAAAGATTTTTGAAACCTATATTAAATTGAATAATAAGCACGGTAAATGTACTTTTGAGAGAAATTGGAAAAAGGAAATTAGTAAATAATGTCAGACGTTGCAGCAGTAAATAATTTAGTAGAAAAGTACCATCAACTAAAAAAAGAAATTGGAAAAGTAATTATTGGGCAGCAAGAAGCTGTAAATTTTACTTTACTGTCTGTTTTTTGTGGTGGTCATTCGCTGTTAATTGGCGTGCCAGGTTTGGCAAAAACACTTTTAGTAAATACTGTTTCAGATGCTTTAGGATTGAATTTTAAAAGAATTCAATTTACTCCAGATTTAATGCCCTCAGATATTTTAGGAAGTGAGATTTTAGACGAAAACCGTCAGTTTAAATTTTTAAAAGGGCCTATCTTTTCTAATATCATCCTTGCGGATGAAATTAATAGAACCCCACCCAAAACACAAGCAGCTTTACTAGAAGCCATGCAAGAACGTTCCGTTACGATTGCAGGAAATCAATACCATTTAGATTTACCATTCTTTGTACTGGCAACTCAAAACCCAATAGAACAAGAAGGAACCTATCCTTTGCCAGAAGCACAATTAGATCGATTTATGTTTTCGATCAATTTAGAATACCCAACCTTTGAAGAAGAAGTTGCGGTTGTAAAAAACACTACATCTTCCATTATTCACCAGGCTAATTCTTTATTTTCTGCCCAGGAAATTATTGCTGTGCAGCAATTAATTAGAAAAATACCAGTTGCAGACAATGTGATAGAATATGCGGTAAGATTAGTGGGTAAAACGAGACCAATTGCTACTGAGGCATCACCGTTAGTAAAAAAATACTTAGATTGGGGAGCAGGTCCAAGAGCTTCTCAGAATTTAATTTTAGCAGCAAAAGCACATGCAGCAGTTAATGGGAAGTATTCTCCTGATATTGAAGATGTAAAAGCTGTAACCATTCCAATCCTATCGCATCGTATTGTAAAAAATTACAAAGCAGAGGCAGAAGGAATTACCCTCTCAGAGATTATTACTTCTTTATTCTAATCAATAAAATTTCCTCATTTATACGCAAAAAAAAACAGCAAAAGCTGTTATTTTTAGTATTCAAAAAAGCTAAAGACATTCCCGCCATAGCGTTTGTCATAGGAGTGCTTTTCGTGTTTCGTTAAATCGGTATGCTTAGAGTGTTCTATGATTAATACACCTTGCTCGCGTAAGATTTCTTTTTCAAAAACCAAATCAGCAATTTTTAAAAATTGTTCTTCTTCAAAATCATAAGGAGGGTCTGCAAAGATGACATCGGCTTTAAGTGCTGTTTTTTCTAGAAATGTATACACATCATTTTTGTAGGCGTTGATGTCTAAGTCGAGTTCTTTTGCAGTTTCATTAATGTATTTGATACAATCAAAAAAAGAATCAACAGCATACATTTCTTTTGTACCTCTAGAGGCAAATTCAAAACTAATATTCCCGGTGCCTGCAAATAAATCAATGACAGCTATGGCATCAAAATAATAAGTGTTGTTTAAAATGTTAAACAAAGATTCTTTCGCCATATCGGTGGTAGGGCGTACCGGTAATTTTTTAGGTGCTTTTAAGCGTCTTCCTTTGTGTTTCCCAGATATAATTCGCATGAGTCTATCCTAAAAGTATAAAGTGTGAGTGGTTTGAAAAACTGGAATTTATAAAAATTGGGTTCTTACTGCCTAAGAAATCTACATTTCGAATGTATTGATAGGTGATTTTATAAATTTCAGTTTCTTCTAGAATATCCCCTGTAAAGAACAATGGAAATTCATTGGTGTTTAATTCGAGTTGTTCTGCTGTAAAAAGAAGGTAATAGATGAAATCTTCTTTTGATGTAAAGGCAAAGGAATTCGAAAATAATACTTTTTTGTCTTCTAAAACAACCACAGAAATTTGGTCTTTCCAAACATCTACAAACATCGTCTTTTCTGGAGTGCTGTTTGTTTGAAGTAATTTTTTTATAAAAGCAGTTGTTGAATGTTGGTATTCAAATTCACCAAAATTTTGGAACAAATAATTATTTACATTCACAAAGGGTACATACACGTTTTTCACAGCAAGCTGATCAATACTGTCAAAAGCAAAAAAGTCAGTTTTTAAAGTCTTAATATTAAAATCCAAGTATTCTTTAAGATGTTCTTCACGAAAAAGTTGGTTGGGCACTAGTGTTGCTAAATTATTCTGGTGAATGACCAAAATTTCCTTGAAATCTTGTTGAAGATAGTTGTCGTTCTGAAAAATAGTTTCAAAATGAGCAACTAATTTCTCAGGAGTTTCTAATGTTTTTGGGAATGTATAAGCACAAAAATGAATTGTTTCTTGTGAGTCTATATTAGTAATGCAAAAAGAAAATCCACCCAATGTAAATTGGATGGATAATTTATGGTGATTAGATTTCTCTAATGTTGTTTTAATTGTCTTTTTTTTCACTTTTCTTATCGTATAATGGAGGCCAGTTTCCACCTGTAGTCACCTTGTTTAATGAACCTACTGAAACGTATTCTCCTTTGATTTCATCAGTCTCATTTGCTTCGAGTTCTAATTTCACTAAAGAAGCATTTAGATCTTTTAAAATCGCTTTCTTTTCAGTTCTAGCTTCAAAGGTTGGTACGATTAAACCTTGGAATTTTTCGATAAATCCAATTTGCAGTTCAAATGTTTTACCTTCTACACCAGGTACATCAAACATAGATTTGTAATCAACATCTTTAAAGTACTTTGAAACAGGTTCATATCCGATCGTGTCTTTAATTCTCATTTCTACATCTACCATGATTCTACCCCAGGTATTGTTACTACCTTTATTCACTTTTACAACGGTATCTCTTATTTCTGTTAAGGCAAGCTGAGCAGAATCGATAAATTGAATTAAAGAATCCTTGTCTTTGGTATACTTACCGTTTACTTCATGAAATCTAACTTCAGCATTTCTGATGATTTTTAATTTCTCAACTACTTTTGCATAACGAACAACTTTTTCTTTATTGAAGTTGATGGGTTCCATAATACCATTATAAATTTTTGATACTAATAGAACAGTACATAATAATAGTAGCAAAGAAGCTATCCATCTGAATTTTAAAGGTAAAAATTTAACCACTACAATAGCTAGGACAACAGCAACTAAAACCGCTGCTAAAATCTGTAATATTAATTCCATCTGGTATTTTTATTTTTATAGTATTACGGCAAATCTACAATTTTTTTTCATTGATAAAAATTTTTATTCACAATTCAATGTATCTTTGATTTTTTAATAGATTTATGATAAAATTACCTGCTGATTTTTATAAAGAAATCGTAAACAAATTTCCTTTTATTTTAACAATCAAACAGCGTGCCTTATTTCGTTTGTTGTCAGATTTTATTTTTGATGAAGACAAAAGCGCTGTTTTTATCTTAAAAGGGTATGCAGGAACTGGTAAGACTACAACCATAAGTGCACTCGTTAATAGTCTCTGGAAAGCGGAAAAAAAATCGGTTTTATTGGCGCCAACAGGTAGAGCAGCCAAAGTAATTGCGGTATATTCAAAAAAACCAGCCTTTACCATTCATAAAAAAATATATTTTCCAAAAAAACAAACTAACGGAGCTGTACGTTTTGTGATACAACCCAACAAGCACACAGATACTATTTTTATTGTGGATGAAGCATCGATGATTCCAGACAAAGCTCAAAACGGTCAACTTTTTGATGCTACCTCATTATTGGATGATTTAATTTCCTATGTATACGCGGGTAAAAACTGCAAACTAATATTTGTTGGGGATACCGCGCAGCTTCCCCCTGTAAAACTTGATATTAGTCCAGCCTTAATTGCTGATACTTTAGAATTGGATTATCAAAAGAATGTAGTAGAAATTGAGTTGGATGAAGTCACACGACAACACGAAAATTCTGGAGTTTTAGTAAACGCCACTTCTTTAAGGTTGCACATCCAGCAAAATACCATTGACTTTCAATTTGATTTAAAATTTCCAGATATTGTTCGTTTAACAGATGGCTATGATATCGAAGATGCTTTAGTAACAGCATACGATTATGGTGTGGAAGACACCGCATTTATTGTACGATCCAATAAAAGAGCCAATCAATATAATGAGCAGATACGATATCAAATTAGAGGTCAAGAAAATGAGATTTCAACGGGCGATTATGTGATGATTGTTAAGAATAATTATTATTGGTTGGACGAATCTTCGGATGCTGGGTTTATTGCTAACGGAGATATTTGTGAGGTAGTAAGAATCAAAACAATTAAAGAATTGTATGGTTTTAAATTTGCTGAAGTAGCTATACGAATGATCGATTACCCAAATATGAAACCTTTTGATACTGTGGTGATGTTAGATACGCTATCAAGTGAAACGCCGTCCTTATCGTATGAAGAATCTAATAGGTTATACGAAGCCGTAAAAGAAGACTATGCCCATGAAAAATCGAAATACAAACAATTTCTAGCGATAAAAAGGAATAAGTACTTCAATGCTTTACAAATTAAATTTTCTTATGCGATCACCTGTCATAAATCACAAGGTGGACAATGGAAAACTGTTTTTATAGAACAACCTTATTTGCCAGAAGGACCTTCTGTGATCTATTATAGATGGCTTTATACTGCAATTACGAGAGCCCAAGAAAAATTATATCTAATTGGATTTAAGGATGAGAATTTTGAATTAGCTGAATAAATAACTTCACCATCAATGAATGTTCTTTTATAGATGTGTTAGAAGATGATAGCTTTTTTTAAATAAACAGAGGATTCTTTTCGTTATTTTATTTAAGAGTTGTATCGCACGCTGAAATAGCTAGATTATTATTTAAATTGAGTATTATTTAACAATTTTATCAAAAAAAGGAATTACTTTAGACCTTTAATTCGCGTATATGTCTGCACAAAAAAATAAACTCTCTTTTACTGATTTTGAAAATCTTGAAACTAATAAAGATTTAGTAAACGTATTAGAACATAAAAAAATACCTTTTCAGAAAGTACAAAAAAGTATTATGTACAATGAAGAGTTGAGATTATTACAAATAGAATTGGTGAAACTTCAGCAATGGATCTCTAAAAACAAAAAACGAGTTGCCATTATTTTTGAAGGGAGAGACGCGGCAGGAAAAGGAGGAAGTATTCGTCGTTTTATGGAACATATGAACCCAAGATCTTCCCGATTGGTCGCTTTAAATAAGCCTACAGAAGTAGAAAAAGGGCAATGGTATTTTCAAAGATATATCAAAGAATTGCCCAATCCAGGAGAGATTGTTTATTTTGATAGAAGCTGGTATAACAGAGCAGTTGTAGAGCCTGTTATGGGCTTTTGTACTGAAGCGCAGTACAAAGATTTCTTGGTGCAAGTGCCAGAATATGAACACATGATGTATGAAGACGGACTCATTATCATTAAGTTTTGGCTTTCGATCTCAAAAGAAGAGCAATTAAAACGATTTGAGGCGCGTAAGACAAACCCATTAAAACGATGGAAATTTAGTCCTGTAGATCAAAAAGGACAAGAACTTTGGGATTCATACACAGATTACAAAGATGAAATGTTTAGTAAAACTCATACTTCTTACAGTCCTTGGATTATTATCAAAACAAATGATAAAAAGACGGCAAGATTAGAAGCAATTCGACATGTGCTTTCAAAATTTAATTATGATGATAAAGGAACTGTGGCCACTACATTAGTACCAGATCCAAATGTAGTGATGCGTTACTTTCGTTCTAATAACCAAATTGATTAATGATGAAAAAGTTACTAACAGAAGCAGATTTAAAAAAACTAAACTCAAAAAAAGGGCTTTTAGCATTGTTGTCCAAAGGTCCAATAAATACAGATAGGGCCTTGCGTTATGTAGACTATGAGAAAAAACTAGTCAAATTACAAACGGAATTGATTCGATTACAGACCTGGGCCATAGAGAAAAATGAACGAATTATTATTCTGTTTCAAGGAAGAGATGCAGCAGGTAAAGGTGGGGCAATTCGAAGAGTAACCGAAAGAATTAACCCAAGGCATATGCGAATTGTAGCATTGCCAAAGCCAACAATAGACGAGCAAAGTCAGTGGTATTTTCAAAGATATGTTGAACAATTTCCGAAAGCAGGAGAAATTGTTCTATTTGATAGAAGTTGGTACAATAGAGCGGTCGTTGAACCTGTAAACGGTTTCTGTACACAAAAACAATACGATGTTTTTATGAATCAAGTGAATAATTTTGAGCAGATGATTTTAGAGTCCGGGATTCATTTGGTTAAGATTTACATGTCAATTTCTAAAAAAGAGCAGGCAAAACGTTTTGAAGATATTAAAAGTGATCCGTTAAAACAGTGGAAAATGACCCCCGTAGACGAAAGAGCTCAAGAGCTTTGGGATGATTATACAATTTATAAAAAAGCGATGTTTGCCAAAACAAATACAGCTTCATCCCCTTGGAAAATTATTCGAGCAAACCGAAAAACAGAAGCTAGAGTCAATGTGATTAATCATATTCTAAAAAGTATTCCCTACGATAAGAATATTGAAGTTTAAACCATTCGATCCCTTACTTTTGTGAATATGTAAAAAAGCTCCCCTGCAATTTGTTGGCTTGTTTTTTCATAGGTTTTGTGAGCAGCTTCAGTTTCATCAGAAAACTTAGGATCTACAAAAGGCAAATGAAAACGATGCGTTGCGGAAGGAATAAAAGGACAATTTTCATCAGCTCTGTTACAGGTCGTAATTGCAATAAATGGATTTAGGTTCTGAGCATCATCAAACAACTTCGAAAATCCGAGAATCGTTTTGTCTGTTCCCTCAAATGAAATTGAATATTTTGGATTTTGATGCGAAAAATCGACTAGCTTAAAGTGAAATCCTTCCGATTCTAATGTTTGTACCGTATTTTTAAAAAAAGCAGTAACTTCTGTTCCACCAGAAAAAGCATGGATGTTTAACTTGAAGTATTCCGCAGCAAAAAAGGCCCAAACTTGTCCAAACTGACTTCTTCTAGAATTGTGTGTGCAAATAAAATTTAAGTTCACAGTTCCTTCTATCTGGTATTCTTTTGCAATGTTTTCTGCAATAGTATCTAATAATTGCCCTCTCTCATTAGAAATTGAAATTGTATTTCCTGCATTTTCGAAGAAATTTTTGATAGAAGTAGTAGAAGTCTTTGGCATCTTGTTATTTTTGTGCAATTATAAGACATTAAATTAAGTCTTAAATGAATTAATTGTTAAATATGCGTTTTCAAATTGGTCAAAAAGTAGCCGTTTTAGACGATGTTCTAAAAGGAGAAATTGTTGCTGTAAACGGGAGCGTTATCGCTATTAAAGATTCAGAAGGAATGCTTTTTAATTTTGAGGCCAATGAATTGGTTATTATTGAAACGCGGCAATCCGAACTATCTAAATTTTCAGACATCAATCATCCTTTATTAAAACAAAAGATGATGGATGTAAAAAAGAAAAAATCGGCATTCATCACCGAAAAAAAAGAAGTGATTTTAGAGGTTGATTTGCACATCAATCAATTGACGAAATCTACTCGTGGAATGGATAATTTTGAGATGTTGACTATGCAATTAAATACCGCTCGCAGCAAAGTGGAATATGCCATTCAAAAAAGAATTTCTAAACTCGTTTTTATTCACGGAATGGGAACGGGTGTTTTAAAAACGGAATTGAATTACTTGCTGAATAAATATCCGGTAAAATATTACGATGCTTCCTATAAAAAATATGGACTCGGCGCCACTGAAGTGTATATCTACCAAAATCCAAATTAATACGTATTTTTGTATCATGAATTTAATTTATTTAGACAGTGCGGCCACAACTTCTATGGATCCAGAAGTGATTAAAGTGATGCAATCCTCTATGAAGCATAACTTTGGAAACCCTTCTTCGACACATCAATTTGGAAGAAAAGCCAAATCTGCGCTGGAAACCGCACGCAAAAATATTGCTCATCATTTTAATGTTACCGCAAGTGAGATTGTTTTTACAGCAGGAGGAACTGAAGCCGATAACTTAATACTTCACAATGCTGTTACGCATTTAGGGGTGCAAAGAATTATCTCTACAAAAATTGAACACCACGCAGTGTCACACACCATTACCCATTTACAAAAAAAGTATGGTATCGCTGTTGATTATTTGAATGTTGACGAATTTGGGACGGCTGATTTGGAGCATTTAGAGGCTTTATTGAGCAATACTACCCAGAAAACCCTAGTGAGTTTGATGCTTATCAACAACGAAATAGGAAACATATTACCAGCAGATCTTGTTTGTGCTTTGTGTAATAAATACAATGCCTTGTTTCATTCAGACACTGTTCAGGTTGTTGGGCACTATCCGTTAGATTTACAGAAAACGCCAATCGATTTTATGGTTGCCAGTGCGCATAAGTTTCACGGACCCAAAGGAGTAGGCTTTGCTTTCTTTAGAAAAGGATTTGGAATTATGCCCATGTTTCATGGGGGAGATCAAGAAAGAGGTGCAAGGTCAAGTACCGAAAATTTTCATGCTATCTTAGGAATGGAAACTGCATTGGACATTGCCATTGGAGGAATGGAGCACGATAAAATAAAGATTCAAAAAATAAAAAACTACTTTATTCAGCAACTTAAAAAATTAAATTCAAAGATAGCGTTTAATGGGCTTTCTGCAGATGCAGATAAAGGAACTTACACGATTTTAAACGTTCGTTTTCCTTCTAATAATGAGATGTTGCTTTTCAGTTTAGATTTAGCAGGAATTGCTGTTTCTGGTGGTTCTGCCTGTCAGAGTGGAAGTAGTTCAGGTTCTCATGTTTTACAAGAAATTTTAAAGGATAGAGCTTCCAATAATACCTCCATTCGATTTTCTTTTTCAAAACTGACGACACAACAAGATATTGACACCACGCTTTTAAAGTTACAAGCACTTTTGTAGGATTTAGTGTTAGTTGTATCTAATTTTTATGCAGTCGTGCAATTCATTGGTAAAGACAAATCCAATATAATTTTAATGAGTGAATGTACAAATAATCTTATGTTGACGGTCAATTTCAGCTTGTATTAAGGTCCTTTTTTTTGTTTTACAGTTACTTCGTTTGTAATTATTTGTCTGTACTGCTGTTGTAGATTTTAAGCGATGAAATTGATAATAGCTTTGTGTATTGAAAGTTTTTATTTTATTCTTAAACCATACAGAATATTTTTTTTACACTACAATTTGATTAAAATACCCAATCATATTTCTTTTTTGATTAATTTAGTAGCCAAACAATTCAAAATAATGTTCAAATTTATTCAAAGAATAATAACGGTTTTATTTTTCATTTTTGTGTACCATGTTAGTTTTTCACAAGAGCTTCCTCCGATCAATATTTTCACTACGGAAGATTACGGTGCTGAAAATCAGAATTGGGCAATTTCACAATCCGACAACGGGTTCATGTATGTGGCTAATAATTTAGGGTTGTTAGAGTTTAACGGAGCAAGTTGGCAACTCTATGAAACCCCCAACAATACGATCATACGATCTGTAAAAGCATATAAAGATAAAATTTTTACCGGTTTTTATATGGACTTTGGGTTTTGGAAGAAAAACAAGTATGGTGCACTCGAATATTCTTCGGTAGTAAAAGACAAGGATATTAAGATGCTTGAAGATGAGCAAATCTGGAAGATTATCGAAATGGAAGGTTGGTTTTTGTTTAAGTCGCTCAGAAGAATATATCTGTATAATTTAGAAACAAAAGAAATTAAAATTGTTAATGGTGAAAATAGAATCCAGGCACTTACAAAAGCAAAAGATATAATATATTTTCAAGAAGAGAACAAAGGAATTTTTAAAATTGAGAATGGTACTCCAAAATTAATTTCAGATGCTCCTGTTTTCAAAGAAAATATTATTGTAGATTTTTTTGAAAAAGAAAACGCCCTTTTAGTTTTGACTCAAAAAAAAGGTTTCTATCTTTTGAATGATGGAAAAGTTACAAAATGGAAGATGCCCTCTAATGTTTTGGAGGACAAAACAATTTACAGCGCAATACAACTAAAAAATAACAACTTTTTATTAGGGAGTATCTCTAAAGGTATTCTACATTTAAACCAAAACGGATCCGTCAATTATCAAATGGATAAGAATTCAGGATTGAGTAATAACACCATTCTTTCTGTTTATGAGGATAAAAATAATAATATTTGGTTGGGGCTTGATAATGGAATTAACTGTGTCAATAATGCCTCTGTATTCAAAAAAGGAAATGAGGAGAGTGACTATTTAGGAACTATTTATACTTCAATTGTTTACAATAAAAATCTCTATTTAGGAACCAATCAAGGGCTGTTTTATCGCAATATTGAATCAAAAGATACTTTTCAATTGATCAAAAACACACAAGGTCAGGTTTGGAGTTTATCTCAGATTGATGGAGCGTTATTTTGTGGGCATGATTCTGGAACCTTTTTGATAGAAAAAAATCAGGCAAAACAGATTTTTGACAAACAAGGAACATGGAATGTTAAAAAAATAAATGATTCAACCCTCTTGCAAGGGTGTTATGATGGCTTATATGTATTGGAAAAAAAGAATCAAACTTGGGAGCTTAAAAATAAGATCCGTGGTTTTGAAAACTCTAGTAAACATCTTGTTTTATGGAATAACAAGGTTTTTGTAAACCACGAATACAAAGGAGTTTTTAAATTAGATGTAGATGCACGTTATACAAAGATTAGCAAAGTAGAGAAAGATACCTCTTTAGAAAAAGGAGTACATTCTAGTATTATCAAATATCAAAATAAGATCTTGTATGCAAGTAAAAAAGGAGTTTTTGTGTATGATGAAGTACATGATTCTTTTAAAAAAGATACTGTTTACAGTAGTCTAATTGATGCTGACAATTTTATTTCTGCAAAATTAATTCATGACCCTGTAAAAAATTGGTTATGGTCTTTTACCAAAGAAGAAATTAAATACTTAACTCCAGGAAAATTAAGTAATAAGCCAAAAGTACACACCATTTCAATTTCAGAATACCTACCCAAAGCAGTTTCTGGATATGAAAATATTACCTATTTAGCGCCTAAAAAATACCTTATTGGAACCTCAGATGGATTCATACAAATGGATCTAAATTCATTAAAAAAACCAAAGGACTTTATTGTGCATATTAATAGCATCAATAGTTTTAAATTAGAAGGCATTAAGAATAGTGTCGACTTATCAACGGTAAAAGAATTTCCGAATGATGAAAATAATATTGAGCTATCTTTTAGTACCCCTAACTTTAATAATATCTCGGTAACGAAATATCAATATCAGTTATTAGGGCAAAATAAAGATTGGAGCGAGCCTACCAAATCCTCTTCTGTATTATTTGAGAACCTTTCATATGGTAATTATACATTTAAAGTTCGAGGCATTGTAGCCGGTAAAATGAGTGCGAATGTGGCCAAATATCAATTTGAAATTAAAAGGCCTTGGTACTATTCCAATCTCTTTGTCTCTGGTTATGTAAGTTTGTTTTTGTTTTTCATATACGGATTGCATCTTGCATCCAAAAGGTATTATAAACGTCAAAGAGAGCGTTTGCTAGACAAGGCTCAAAAGGAATTAGAATTAAAAGAATTGGAAAGTTCGCAGACCATCATCAAACTTAATAATGAAAAGCTGCGCAATGATATTGAAAATAAAAATAGAGAGCTGGCCATTTCAACCATGAATATTATTAAAAAGAATGAGTTCTTAAATTCCATCAAAACAGAATTAATGAAGTCTGATGTGAATAAAAACTCAAGTGTTGTGAAGATTATTGATAAAAATTTGAACAATACAGATGATTGGAAGATGTTTCAAGAAGCATTTAACAATGCCGATAAAGACTTTCTAAAGAAAATGAAAAGTATGCACTCAGATTTAACACCCAACGATCTTCGATTGTGTGCCTATTTGCGATTGAACTTATCTTCCAAAGAAATTGCTCCATTATTGAATATTTCACCAAGAAGTGTAGAGGTAAAGCGTTATCGATTACGCAAAAAGATGTCTTTGCCTCACGATGCGAATTTAACAAACTATATATTGGAACTATAATGCTTTTTATGGAGTGGTGTGAAACCATACAAAACCACAACATTTATTATATTAAAGCCTTCCTCCTTTGTTTTTTTTAAGCTATTCTTGAGTTAAGCTTTTTTTTTGCGATGTATGTTTTTAGTTGCGGTTATTTTTTTGATACAACAATTTTAGTGGCGTATATTTATGAAATCAATAATCAAAAACATTTTTATGCTTAGAAAAATCACATTATTACTTTTCGCATTTTCAACACTGTGTGCAACTGCACAAAAGATGGATGTAAAAGGAATTGTTAAAGATGCAGCGTCTGGAGAAATTCTCCCAGGGGTTAGTGTTGTCATTAAAGGTAGTAGCACTGGAACCGAAACAGATTTTGATGGTCTGTACAGTTTGAACAATGTAACAAAAGGTGCGACCCTTATTTTCAGATACTTAGGCTACAAATCAAACGAAGTAGTTGTTAATAGCACAACTATCAATGTCTCATTAGAGAGCTCAGCAGAGACCCTAGATGAGATTGTTGTCATTGGATATGGTACACAACGTAAAAAAGAAGTTACCGGTGCAGTATCTGTCGTTTCTAGTGAATCCATAGAACAATTAAAACCGACTCGAATAGAGCAGGCATTACAAGGACAAGTTGCCGGTGTTAATGTTACCGCATCATCAGGTTCTCCTGGAGCCGCTTCCAACATTCGAATTCGTGGAATCTCCACCAACGGAGACAACAGACCCTTAATTTTAGTGGATGGGAATGTTATTGAAGATTTAAGTGTGGTGAATCCTTCCGATATCGAATCGATCAATGTATTAAAAGATGCAACGGCAGGTATCTATGGAGTAAGAGGTGCTAACGGAGTTATTTTGATTACCACCAAATCAGGAAAGAAAGCAACAGATTATAAATCAACTTTGAACTATTACGTAGGTTTCCAACAAACCACAAAAGAGATTTCATTGTTAAATGCAACCGAGTATGCATTGCTTGCTAATGAAGCATACGCTGCCAATGGTGAAGCATTACCATTTCCAAATGTAAATGGTTTAGGACAAGGGACAAACTGGCAAAAGTCCGTTTTTGATACCGCACCAATTTACAGCTTGGATTATACTTTAAACAAAGGAACCGATAAATCGACCTATTCATTAGGAATTTCTGTTTTAGACCAAGACGGTATCGTTGGAGGAGACAAAGCCAACTTTAACAGAAGAAATGTTAAGTTCAATTACAATAGAGACCTTACAGATAAGTTGAAATTAACAACTTCTACCATCTATACAAATACCAATAAAAAGAATTTGATAGAAAATACCTTAGGTTCTGTTTTGTTCAATGCTTTGAACATGCCAGCAACTACACCTGTTTATGATGCGAATGGTGATTTCTCTTTGCCTCCTGCAATTGGAACGGGTATTGAAGTTGCCAATCCACTCGCTCAGGTAGATAATAGTTATAACAGAACTTGGGTAAATAAAATCTCGGGTTCTTATGGATTGAATTATCAATTTTTAGATGGTTTCTCTGCTGAAGCAAGATACCAATTCAACCATGCAAAAGTAAATGGGAAATCATTCTCTCCAGTAGCTTATTTTGGGAACGGTAGTGTTTTTAACGTAGATGTTGCCGGTCTTAACGAATATAGCCAAACCTATAAGGATTATACCTTTGATGCTTTTGTAAGCTATGAAAATACTTTTGAAGAAAATCATAATATAAAAATCCTTTTAGGAACTTCTGTATTTAGATCTCAAGGATTTAACGATACGAATTTTTCTCAAAATGGTATGATAGGTACTGACCTAAACAGTGTAAGTATCACTGCTGGTGCTCAAGACAATTTAGCGTTGAGCAACAATCCAAGACAGTTCTTTGATAGCCGATTGCTGTCTTATTTCTCTCGTTTGCAATACAATTATAAAGGGAAGTATTTAATGTCTGCTGTCATAAGAAGAGATGGTTCCTCAAATTTTGGACCTAAAAACAAGTTTGGTTTCTTTCCATCAGCCTCTTTGGGTTGGGTAGTGTCGGATGAAGCTTTTCTAGAAGATTCAGCGGTTATCAATAACTTAAAATTAAGAGCCAGTTATGGAATCATTGGAAACGATCGAATTGGATCTTTTGGTTTTGTCTCTTTATTAACTGGAGAAGGTGTGTATGCTTTCAATAACCAACTAACCTATGGGACGGCTTTAGGCGCGATTTCCAATCCAGAAATTAAATGGGAAAAACAAATTCCATTAGATTTCGGTATTGATGTTAGTTTGTTCAACAACAAAGTAGATATTACTGCCGATTATTTTAAAAAGACGACAGAAGATTTATTATTAAGACCTCAAGTGTCAGGAATCTTAGGAGTTTCTGCTCCTGGAGCTTCTGCACCTATTGTAAATGCAGGTTCTGTTGTCAATGAAGGTTTTGAATTCTCTATTGGATACAATCAAACCGTCTCTGAAGATTTCAAATTCAGTGCCAACTATAACTTTACCACATTAGACAACAATGTAACTTTTGTAGGAAATGCGACGGGTGTAATAGAAGGTGGATCTTTTGGAGTAGGGCAACAGCCACCCTCTAGAATGGAAGCTGGTTTCCCAATCGGGTATTTCTACGGATACGAAACCAACGGTATTTTTCAGACGCAAGCCGATGTAGATGCACATGCTACACAAACCAATGCAGCGCCTGGAGATTTAAGATTTGTAGATACCAACGGCGATGGTGCTATTACCAATGAAGACAGAACTTATATTGGAGATCCGATTGCAGACATTACCATGGGGATGAATTTTTCATTCAATTACAAAGCCTTTGATTTCAATGCTTATGCATTTGCTTCTTTAGGAAATGAAATTGTAAGAAGCTATGAAAGAAACCTACCATTGACCAATCGACTAAGCTATGTTTTAGACCGATGGACGGGTCCTGGGACAAGCAATACTTCTCCAAGAGTAACTACAGGGGCAACTGGAAATACCTTGTTCTCTGACTTTTATGTAGAAGATGGTTCTTTCCTTAGATTACAAAACATCCAATTAGGATACACAATTGACGCGGACCAATTAGAGAAATTGCAATTTGATACAGTACGTTTTTATGTGTCAGCTAGCAACTTGTTTACATTGACAAAATACAAAGGATACGATCCAACAACTTCTAACGGAAGTCCAATTGGAGGAGGAATCGATCAAGGATTCTATCCAAATCCAAAGACCTTTTTATTCGGAGTAAATCTTAATTTTTAAAATAAAGAAAAATGAAAAAAATAAACATAAAGATTTTATCAGCAATCGCTCTTCTTACACTTGGTTTTTCGTGTAGTGATGATTTTGTGGATGTAAAATCTCAAGCAGAGAATTCAGAAGACTACTTCAATACAGAAGAAGATTATCAAAATGCATTAATTGGTGCATACGATTTATTACAATCGAGTTACATCAACGTGATGTTAGGAGAAATTGCTTCCGACAACACCTTAGCCGGTGGAGAAAGCGCTACTGACGTTATTGGTATTCAAGAAGTAGACGACATGACCCACACGCCTGTAAATGCGCAATTAAGAGATATTTGGGGATGGATGTTTTCAGGAGTCAACAGAGCCAACTATATATTAGAGTTTAAAGACAATATCGATTTTGAAGGGAAAGAAGAAATTCTTGCACAAGCACGCTTTTTAAGAGCTTACTATTATTTTGAGTTGGTGAAGTGGTTTGGTGACGTACCGTTAGTGGTGGATCAAAGAATTTTATTTGGAGATCAATTCAATGTAGACAGAACTCCAAAAGCACAAGTATATGCTCAGATTGAATCGGATTTAATCTATGCTGCGGACAACTTACCGTATACCCAAGCTGAATCAGGAAGAGTTACAAAAGGGGCAGCACAAGCTTTATTAGGAAAAGCATACCTATATCAAGATAAATTTGACGAAGCTGCAACCGTATTGGATAATTTGATTCTAAACGGTCCTTATGACTTGGTAACCGATTACGACACCATGTTTGAAATGGAAGGAGAAAACAACATCGAATCTGTTTTTGAAGTACAATACTCAGAATTAGAAGGAGCTGGTTTCGGTTGTTTACAATGTAGTGAAGGAAATGTAGCAGTTGGTTTTAGCGGAATCCGTAATTATTCTGCAACACCAGGATCTGAAGGAGATATTTTCTCCTCTGGATTTAGTTTCAACGTTCCTGTACAAGAACTTGCAGATGCATTTGAAGAGGGAGATTTAAGAAAAGATGTAGCTGTTTTAGACATTGATGCATGGGCAGCACAAACTGGAATTACCTTCGGAACAGGAAATGAGCATACTGGTTTTTTCAACAGAAAATACATTCCAAGAAAAAGAAGTGATGCGGCGCAAGGAGATCGAAACTTGACCAATCCAAACAATTACAGATCGATTCGTTTTGCAGACGTTTTATTAATGGCTGCAGAAGCCTTCAATAGGAGCGCAACTCCAAACGATGCCAAGGCACAAGGTTACTTGAACAGAGTACGTCAACGTGCTTTTGGAGACATGATGCACAATATTACTGCAACAGGAGCTACACTTACAGAAAACATTTTTCAAGAAAGACGCGTAGAATTGGCTGGAGAAGGACATCGATTTTTCGATTTGGTACGAACAGGAAAAGCAGCACAAGAAATTGATGGTTTTGTAGCAGGAAAACACGAAGTGTTTCCAATTCCAGTGATAGAAATTCAATTAACAGGAAACCGTTGGTCTCAAAACCCAGGATACTAAAATATAGCACCATGAAAAAAATAAAAAATATATACAAAACAATTGCAGTGTTGCTATTGATAGCAGCCTGTACAGATACAGATGTAAGAGAGTTGTCTTTCTTAGACAGCATGTCTGCACCTACGAACTTAGAAATGTTGTTCAGCATTACACAAGACAACACAGGAGCGGCTACCATCACTCCCAATGCAGATGGTGCTTCCACCTTTGATGTTTATTTTGGAGATGCAACTACAGAACCATTAAGAATACCTAACGGAGAAAATGCACAGCATGTGTATGCAGAAGGTACCTATGATGTAAAATTGGTAGCTTACAACACCAAAGGAGATGCTACAGAATTAACAAAACCTATCGTAGTTTCTTTCAGAGCTCCAGAAAATTTGATGACGACCATTGAAAATGATGCAGCTGTTTCGAAACAGGTAAATGTGAGTGCATCTGCAGACTTTGCCATGATGTATGAATTTCATTCAGGTGAAGCAGGTGTAACACAACCAGTTGCCACTGCAAATATTGGCGAAGCATTGTCTTACCAATATGCTGATGCAGGTACCTACACCGTTCAAATTATTGCAAAAGGGGGTGCGATAGAAACAACAACCTATACGGTTGATTTTGAAGTCACTGAAATTTTAGCACCAACAGTAGGAGCAACAACACCTCCAGGTAGAGATGCTTCGGATGTCGTTTCAATCTTTAGTGATGCATATACAAACGTAACTTTGGATGAATTACCTACCAGTTGGTCTTCCTCAGGTTTTGAGGCAACAACGATTGGTAGTGACAATGTATGGAAGCTAACCAACTTAGATTTTGTGGGTATGGTAACCAACTATGCAAACGGAATAGACGTTGCTGGAATGGAAATGATGCACATTGATTATTGGGTGCCAGAAGGAGTCACCAATGAACTACTCGTTAAAATTGTAAATACTGTAGATGGAGGAGAAGATGTAGAATCTTTAGGTACTACCGTAGCAGGTTCTTGGCAAAGTGTGGAGATAGATATGGCCAATTTTGATGGAAATCTTGCTAACAAAAACAAAATAACACAGCTATTAATCGATTCAGACGGCGTTGCAGGAATTGTTTATGTAGATAATTTTTATTTCTACAAAGCGAGTTCGGCTTCTACTTTTGATGATGGATTATTGACCAACGGAGATTTTGAGGCAGGAAGTGAAGCTTGGCTTGTTGGAGTAGATGACAATTCTGCTGCACCCGTAGTTACTGTTAGCGGAAATACTTACTATTCTTTTAATGTTACCAATGCGGGAAATCCGTATGATGTGAACATGAGTCAAAAAGTAGAAATTATAGACGGGAATACTTACACCTTAACCTTTGATGCTTGGTCAGATACGAACAGACCGATATTATCAGGAGTTGGTTTGAGTGCTTCACCATGGTCAAATACTACAGAAACAGTTAATTTAACCACCACGAGAACTACTTATTCGGTGACCGTTGCAGCCTCAGGATATGGTGCACCCGATGCCCGTGTTATTTTTGATTTAGGTGCCGCTACTGGTCTGGTAAATATTGACAATGTTTCTCTAAGAATCGGAAACGGAAATCTCGTTACTAACGGAGATTTTCAAGCAGGAAGTGCTTCCTGGTTGGTAGGAGTAGATGATAATTCCGCTGCACCCGTAGTTACAGAAAATGGAAATACGTATTATTCAGTATCTGTAGCAACTGCTGGTAACCCATATGATGTAAATATGAGTCAAAAATTAGAAATTATTGACGGAAACACTTACACATTGGTTTTTGATGCATGGTCAGATACCGATAGAAATGTTGTTGCAGGAATTGGCCTAAGCGGTGCTCCTTGGTCGAATACAACTGAAACAGTAGCAATTAACACAACTAGAACTACCTATTCAGTAACAGTAGCTGCTACAGGATATGGAGCCCCAGATGCGCGTGTTCTTTTTGATCTAGGCGCAGATACCGGTATGGTAAATATTGATAATGTTTCTTTATCTATTAATTAGATTAAAAACATTCATGATCATTAACGTTCTTAAATTATAAAAAATGAAAAATTTAAAAAATATTTATTTCCTCTTATTTTCCGCAATGGTGGCTTTTTATGGCTGTCAAGAAGATGAGTATTCTTTTGGAGACATAGTGACGCCTTCAAATATTCAAATTACAGCTGAAATTGTAGGAGCAGATGCAGCAAACCCTTATGGGGATGGTAGTGGTGTTGTAAATTTTGCAGCAACCGCAGACAATGCCGTATCCTACAAGTATGTATTCAATGGTGAAGAAACTGTTTCTTTATCTGGAAACAATAGCATAAACTTTAGTTCTTTAGGAGTAAACACCTATACAGTAACCGTGGTTGCTTCTGGAACTGCTGGCGTAAGTTCTAGCAAATCCATCGAAGTAGAAGTATTGTCTACCTATGCACCCCCTGTAGATTTAATTGCTAAGCTCTATGGATACGATCCAGCAGACCCTACAGCAGTAACCTCTAGAACTTGGAAAGTGCACTCAACCAAAAACAAACACTTTGGTTTAGGCCCGGTAGGAGGACAAGTTCTAACGGAATGGTACGGTGCTGGTCCCGATGAAAAAGCAGGAACTGGGATGTATGACGATCGTTTTACCTTTAGTTCTGACGGTACTTTTACCCATGTTACCAATGGAACTGTTTTTGGTAGAGACCCTTATATTGTGAACGATTTAGGACCCAATGCATCTGGAAATGTAAACGGGGCAGATATCGAAAACTATGCTTTTGACGATTATGCTGCTTCTTGGACTTTAACAGCTCCAGGAGGAATCGAAACCATTAGCCTTTCGGGAACTGCATTTTTAGGATACTATACCGGTGGAAATCACCAATATCAAATCTTTGACAGGGAAACTCCTAATGAAATGATCTTAAAAACAACCGATGCAAATGCTGAATTTGACTGGTGGTTCATCATTACTTTAGAATAAGGTTATTCTTTAAATATTGGCAACCCTTTGTTAAGGGCTTGCTAACCACAAAAAAACTCAAGACAATTGTCTTGAGTTTTTTTACTTTTAAACAATAAGCTGGTATGAAGGACTGATGGAATTAGTTGCTGAATTTTTAGAATTACTAGCCTATTCCTGCTTTTTTCTTCATTCTTTTAAGTCCATTACAGGTTTTTAATTATTTCTTGTGCAACCAAAAGTACCTCCTTTTTTTCCTATTCAATAAAAACATTCAGCGATAAGACAACTTTTAAATTTTCAATAGAAAGCAAAAAAAACTCCAACGAATTTCGTTGGAGTTTTTTAGATGTAGTAAAAAGAAATATTATCCTTTTACTTTGTTTTTGAAGTTTTCAAACTTTGTTGCTTCCTTTTTAGGCCAGCTATTGTTTGAAGTATCTACATCCGCAGTTTCTTCATCTGGATCTAGTTTAAAGCTTACAATTTCTTGAGTAGCAGAGAACACTCTTTTTACAGAAGTGTCGTTCTGCATCCAAATTTGAGCAGGGAAGGTTTGTCTTTCCGTAGTTCCATCTGCATAGGTCAATTCTACAATGATAGGCATTACCAATCCACCTGGCTTTTCAAACTCAACAGAATAGATAAAAGAAGGTACTTCTTTTCCATCTACATAGGTATCCATCGCTTTCGCATTGGCATCTTCCTTTTTGTCGGTAATGTAAACCAAGTCTCCAAGGTTGTCAAAATACTGCTTGTATTGTTCCTTTAGTTGGGTCACTCTTTCGTTTGGCTTGTCGGTTAAATACAAAGGCTTTACAGACTTGATTCCGATATCCGTTACATCCGTAGTATAGAACCATCCTCTCCAGAACCAATCTAAATCCATTCCAGAAGCATCTTCCATAGAACGGAAGAAGTCAGCCGGTGTTGGGTGCTTAAACATCCATCTCTTCGAATAGGTTCTAAAAGCATGGTCAAACAATTCAGGACCCATAATGGTCTTTCTTAACATGTACAATCCAGCAGCTGGTTTCGAGTAGGCATTCGGTCCAAATTGCTTTACATAATCTCCTTGAGACATGATCGGAGAGATATTCGATTGGTCTCCGCCCATATAACGCGTAATCGCTTTGGTTGGGTTGGAAGCAAACAATTCGGCATCATACACATCTTCTGCTAAAATTTCTACAAAAGAATTCAATCCTTCATCCATCCAAGTCCATTGTCTTTCGTCAGAATTTACAATCATTGGAAAGAAGTTGTGTCCCACCTCATGAATAATCACACCAATCATTCCTTTTTTGGTTCTGTCTGAATAGGTTCCATCTGGATTTGGTCTTCCAAAGTTGAAGCAAATCATTGGATATTCCATTCCTTGTCTTTCCGAGTGCACAGAAATTGCTTTTGAATATGGATAGTCAAAAGTTAATTTTGAGTATTCAACAAGGGTGGTAGCCACTGCTCTAGTAGAGTGTTCTTCCCATAAAGGATTTCCTTCTTTCGGATACAAAGAAACCGCCATAACTGTTTTTCCATTGACATTGGTTGCCATAGCATCCCAAATGTATTTTCTAGAAGTCGCAAAAGCAAAATCACGTACTTTGTCTGCTTTAAAGTGCCATGTTTTTGTTCCAATAGCACGTCCTTTTTCTGCAGCTTCCGCTTCCGCTTGGGTCACAATTAAAACAGGATTGTCAAAAGTTTTTCTTGCTTTTGCAAAGCGTTGACGTTGTTTTTTAGACAATACTTTTTTCTCATTTTGTAAATCTCCCGTTGCATCTAAGATATGATCTGCAGGCACGGTAATTTTTACATCATAGCTTCCAAATTCTAAGGCCCATTCACTACGTCCCCAGAATTGCATATTTTGCCAGCCTTCTACGTTGTTGTAGACTGCCAATCTTGGAAAAAACTGTGCAATGGTATAGTTGTTGTTTCCGTCAGGAAATGTTTCCAAACCAGATCTTCCTCCGTCTTTATTGATGTCGTTAATCTTATAATTCCATGCAATGCGAAATTTAAACTTTTCTCCTGGCTGCAAAGCTTTTGGTAGGTTGACACGCATCATGGTTCTGTTGATGAAATGGGATAGGGGAGCACCATTACTTTCTACCGCCGTAATGTTGAATCCAAATCCTTTCTTTTCATTCATATAAGTACTCTGAAAATTCGCTGGAGTAATAAAAAGAGAAGCACCGTTCGATTTCGCCAAGGGTGTTTTGGAATCATCTGCTCTCATGTTCTGATCTAATTGTACCCATAAGTAGTCTAAAACATCCTTAGAATTGTTGTGATAGGTAATGTTTTCATCACCATAAATACGATTGGCACTTTCATCCAAACGAATGTCCATTACATAATCTACCTTTTGTTGCGTGTATTGGCTTCCTGGAGCGCCAGATGCAGCATGCTGATCATTTGGTGTTGCCAAAACATCTTTCATTTGTCTGAATTTGTTTTGATCGGTGTGTCCTTGTTGTGTTTTCTTTTTTTCTTTTACAGGCGCTTGTGCAAAAGAAGCAGTCGCCACAAAGAAAAGTGAAAATACGAGTACTGATAATTTTCTCATTTTTTTTGTTTTTTTGAAATGGCGTGTAAATTAAGAATTTGAATTTAAATGAGTAAAAAAAAGTAAAGAATTAACAAATATTTATTAGATAAAACCTCCAAATAGTCGCCAAAAAAAAGCGAAATCAACTAGATTTCGCTTTTTAAGTGATAAAGGTCTTTTTTTTTAGCCCTTCATTTTCTTTTTAAATTGTGTAAACTTCGTTTGTTCTTTTCTTGGAAAACTGTTGTTTGAAGTATCTAAATCTGCCGTTTCTAAATCGGGATCCAAAGCAATATTTGTAATCTCCTTATCAGAAGAGAAGGTTTTTGTAATTTCTTTGTCATTATACCTCCAAATTTGTGCTGGATAGGTTTTTCTCTCTGTAGAACCATCTTTATAGGTAAATTCTACAATGATTGGCATCACTAATCCACCCGGTTTGTTATAGGTAATTTCATAGTGAAATTTTGAATGAGTAGCTTTATTCGCAAAGCTTAAACCCGCAGAGGTATCCTCAACAAATTCGACCGTGTCATTTTCACCTGTTTTCGTTTGAAACTTTTTTACACTTTGAATTCCGATGTCTGTTACGTCTGTTGTGTAGAACCATCCTCTCCAAAACCAGTCTAAATCCATTGCAGAAGCGTCTTCCATTGAACGAAAGAAATCGGCTGGAGTTGGGTGTTTAAATTTCCATCGCTGTGAGTAGGTTTTAAAAGCATGGTCAAACAATTCTTTTCCCATAATGGTTTCTCGAAGAATCCATAAGGCCGTAGCCGGTTTTCCATAGGCATTGTTCCCAAAACTATATACGTTGTCTCCTTTAGACATAATCGGAGCAATTTTAGATTGATCTCCATTCATGTACTTGACAATATTTTTTGGATACCCTCTCGTAATTGGGAAATCTTTGTCATAGGCCAATTCTGCTAACATTTCCATGTAGGAATTCAATCCTTCATCCATCCAAGTCCATTGTCTTTCATCCGAATTTACAATCATTGGAAAGAAATTATGTCCTACTTCATGAATCGTTACTTTAATCATTCTGTATTTTACACGGTCCGAATAGGTTCCGTCAGCATCTGGTCTTCCAGGATTGAAACAAATTTGTGGATATTCCATTCCCATTTGTCCATCTACAGAAATTGCTTTGTGATAAGGGTAATCAAAAGTATATTCAGAATAGGTTTTTAAGGTTTGTGCTACTGCTTTTGTAGAATGGTCTCCATATAATGGGTTTGCTTCTCTAGAGTAGTAGGAATAGGCCATAACGGTTTTCCCGTTAATGTCTACTGCCATTCCGTCCCAAATAAATTTTCTTGAACTTGCAAATGCATAATCACGCACGTTGGTCGCTTTAAATTTCCAAGTTTTGGTTTTCGTTGCTCTTTTCTTTTCAACTTTTTCAGCTTCTTCCTGAGATTGAATGATGACAATTTTATCAAAAGACTTTTTAGCTTCTGCTAATTTTTTTAATTGCTTGCGCGTTAATACCTCTTTCTCATTGAGTAAAACACCTGTTGCACCCAACATATGATCCTCGGGCGTGGTAATGTTTACCGTGAAATCTCCAAATTCCAAAGCGAATTCACTACGTCCCCAAAATTGATCATTCTGCCATCCTTCTACATTGTCATACACACACATTCTTGGATAAAATTGTGCAATCACATAGTTGTTGTTTCCATCCGGAAAGTGTTCATATCCAGATCTTCCTCCTTGGGTTCTATGGTTATTGATGTTGTACCACCATTTTATTTTGAATTCAAAAATGTCACCAGAAGCCAAAGGTGTTGTAAGATTGATACGCATCATGGTTTGATTGATCGTGTAGGATAAATCAGAACCATCAAGGTTGGTAACCCCTTCAATTTTAAAGCCTCCGTCGAAAGCTTCAGACGGGAAGCTTCGATCGAACCTACTTTTACTTAGTTTTTGTGGTATTTTATTGGGTTGAATGTCTGGTGTTTTAGAATCTGCAGCACGCATGTTCTGATCTAACTGTACCCATAAGTACGCAAGTTTGTCTACAGAATTATTGTGATAGGTAATGGTTTCGTTTCCATAAATTCGCTGGTTGTCATCATCCAAGACAATGTCCATATTGTAATCTACCTTTTGTTGGGTATAGGCAACACCTGGAGCACCAGAAGCAGTATGTTGGCGATTAGGTGTTGCCAACTCATCTTTTAATTGTCTGAATTTATTCTGGTTTGTGTGTCCTTGTTTTGTTTTTTGCTGCGCAAAATTGGCTCCAGCGATGAAAACAAATGAAAACAATAGGAGGTTTAATTTTTTCATTTTAATTACTTGGTTTAATTTTTTTCTAATTTATGAATAACTGGGAATATAAGCTTGTTAAATTCTTAATATTTTAAAATTTCTGAATAATTCTCTGCATCCAATAAAACACTTTTGTTGACTTTACCAACTTTGGATTTTATGAGATTCTCTTGTTCTGGAAAGTGTTGGATGAGTATTTTATTGGAGATAGTTATTTGATCGACGGCATTAATATTTTCAATCTCTAAATAAAAATATACCAATTCTCCTTCGTATTCTTTGCCTATATAATTGAATTTTTGGTCAATAGTATTTACTTTAAAATGCAATTTTTCGTTCAAATACTTTTCAAAATAAACATCATTTCCTTTGAGTTCTTTCTCGGTGGTCAATTGTAAATCAATATTATAATCTTTGTTCAAAGCCGTTTCTATATCATCCATAAAAACATTGATAATTATTTGTACCGAGTTGGATTTAGGACTAAAGTTTATTTGAGTGAGACTCAAGTAATATTTGTGTGCAGAAAATGATAGTAATGGTATGAATAGCAATAGCAAAAAAGTTTTGTGTAGTTTCATATAGAAGTATCAATTCAATTAGCGAGCCAAATTACTGTTTAATTTATTAAATTCGATGGCTTTTTCTTCTAAGAATTTAATAAGTGCAAATTCATCGGTAAAGAGTGTTTTGTTAAACATCCTATCGGTTCTACAAAAATACAAGAACCGTGTAGTGTTTTCTTTTTGAATGTTGAAATTTTTTTCCAAATCATAATTGTACTGCTTCAACAAGACTTGAACATCAATGTCTTCTTCAACTATCACTTTTTTTTTTCGCAACATTTTTATTCTACCCGATAAGGTGTTTAATATATGGTCAAACGAAATACCGCCGCTACTGGTAGTCGCAGTGTAAATTTCTCGGTCCACTTTTTTCATTTTTTTTCTTCCTGCATTTGGGAGTCCTAAGGTGACAGCACTTATTGCATCTTCCTTAATCACTTTTTGAACATCGATGCCCAATCGTCCAGACAAATCATGCTTTTTTAATTCAAACGCTTCTAAGACAGTAGTCTGAATAAGCAATTGAATGGCTAATTTTTTACGCGTAAAAATAGTCTTAGAAATGTAGATGATTTTTGTAATGTGCTGTACTGAAGAGAATCGCAAAGAATCTCCCAAACGAACGCGGATTTCAAAAACTCCCTCATTGTTAGAAACCGTTCCTCTTTTTGTGTTTAAATTTACAATAGTAGCGTCAGAAATCGTTCCAATAGAATCTTTAAGATGACCCACAATCAAAGTACTTTTTTGAGCGACCATTCCATTAGATGCAAAGCCGAGGAGGAATAAAAAGAGCACTGTCTTATACATGAATAATTCTATTTTAGAAAAAAGGGAACACACAAAAATAAGGAAAAATAACCCTCTTTTAAGAACAAAGAAAACCCAATCAATTTCATCATTGTATGAAGGCAGGTATAAAATTTTGTTAAATAATCCCTTTAATTCTTTAAATTCGCTGAATCTAAATCGTTCTATCTTGAGAAAATTAATCATTGCAAGTACTTCAACAATATATGGTAGTGGCTATTTAGAATACCTTCTACCCACATTGGCTGGATTTTTTGAGGGGGTATCTACATTGTTATTCATACCATATGCAAGACCAGGCGGTATTACCTATGACGCATATACCCAAATAGCAGCGGAGGCATTTGCAACAATAAACATAGAAGTTCTAGGCATTCATGAATTTGAGAATCCCACAGAGGCACTTCAAGAAGCAGAAGCCATCTTTACTGGTGGAGGCAATACTTTTGAGTTATTAAACCAGCTCTATCGGCATGATCTTATTACAGAATTAAAAACCGTACTGGAAAACGGAACGCCCTATTTAGGAACCAGTGCCGGAAGTAATATTTGTGGTGTTTCTATTCGCAATACCAATGACATGCCTGTAGTGTATCCTCCTAGCTTTAATGCATTGGAGACGATACCTTTCAATATCAATGCGCATTATTTGAATCCTGTTAAGGGATCTGTTCATATGGGAGAAACGCGTGAGACGCGTATCCAAGAATTTCATATCTATAACAACACACCCGTTTTAGGCCTGCGAGAGGGAAGCTGGCTTGAAGTGATTGATAAAAAAATTATACTCAAAGGAACTTTGCAAGCAAGATGGTTCCAAAAGAATCAACTCCCAAAAGAAATAGCATCGGGGAGTGAAGTATTCTGTAAAAAAGAAAAGCTGTAAAATGAATTACAGCTTTTTTTATGGCATTAAAGTGTGGTTGGCATTATTTTAATCCACCAATCATTTCTTCAGGTTTTACCCAAGCATCGTATTCTTCAGGAGTTACATAGCCCAAACGAACGGCCTCTACTTTTAAGGTGGTGCCGTTTTCATGCGCTGTATTTGCAATTTCAGCAGCTTTGTAATACCCAATTTTTGTATTTAAAGCCGTTACTAACATTAAAGAATTGTTTACCAATTCATTAATTCTTGAGTGATTGGGCTCAATTCCCGCAGCACAGTTTTCATCAAAAGACTTACACGCATCTCCTATTAATTGAGCGGATTGTAAAACGTTTGCGGCCATCATGGGTTTAAAAACATTTAATTCATAATGTCCTTGAGTACCTCCAACTGTAACTGCCACATCATTTCCCATTACTTGTGCACACACCATGGTCATGGCTTCTGCTTGTGTTGGATTAACTTTTCCTGGCATGATAGAGGAGCCAGGTTCGTTTGCTGGAATGATCAACTCTCCAATTCCTGAACGGGGTCCGGACGCCATCATACGAATGTCGTTTGCAATTTTATTTAAAGAAACGGCAATTTGTTTTAACGATCCGTGTGTTTCTACAAAGGCATCGTGTGCAGCCAATGCTTCAAATTTGTTTTCTGCGGTTACGAAGGGCAATCCCGTAAACTGGGCAATGTACTTAGCAACTAAAACATCATAGCCAGGAGGGGTGTTTAATCCCGTTCCAACGGCAGTACCTCCTAAAGCTAACTGGCTTAAATGTGCTAAGGTGTTTTTCAAGGCTTTCACGCCAAAGTTTAATTGGGCTACATAGCCAGAAAACTCTTGTCCTAAAGTTAGTGGAGTTGCATCCATTAAATGCGTTCTTCCTATTTTTACAACATCTTTAAATGCTTCTGATTTTAATTCAAAAGTAGCTTTCAATTGCTCAATGCCTGGAAGGGTGGTTTCTATAATTTTCTTGTAGGCTGCGATATGCATCCCTGTTGGAAAGGTGTCGTTTGAAGATTGTGATTTGTTTACATCATCATTGGGCTGAATTGTTTTTTCGCCTTCACCAATAACATTTCCTGCAATTTCATGGGCTCTGTTGGCAATCACTTCATTTACATTCATATTTGATTGTGTACCTGACCCCGTTTGCCAAATGACTAATGGGAACTGGTTGTCATGTTTTCCTTCCAAAATTTCATCACATACCTGTGCAATTAAATCTCTTTTTTCTGCAGTTAGAACTCCCAATTCACAATTGGTATAAGCTGCCGCTTTTTTAAGATAAGCAAACCCATATACAATTTCAAGAGGCATCGATCCTGCCGCACCAATTTTAAAGTTGTTGCGAGATCGTTCTGTTTGGGCTCCCCAATATTTATCTGCGGGAACCTTTACTTGTCCCATAGTATCCTTTTCTATTCTGTAATTCATGTTTGTGTAAATGAAATATTAAAACACAAATTTACGAAAACTAAGACAAAAGCTATTATCAATTGCTTTTAAAAACAATTGAAAAATTTTCATTTTACCTCGTAGAATATGAAAATATGTATTATTTTTGCTGTAATAATTTTTCAAATAAAAGCAAATGTTAGATTTTTCTCAATTTTCAGGATTAGTTTTATTCATGTTTATCCTTACAGCTGGTTTCTGGTTGTTGATTTTCCTGTTAACTTTTGTTGTACCTTACTGGATTGGTGGTACAATATGGGAAAATTTTAAATTAAAAAGAGAAGCAAAAAAAGCTGCAGAAGGTAAATAAGTAGCGTTTTCATATGGATCGTTTCTCTATGCGATCCTATAAATAAAAAAGGCAATAATCGAAAGATTATGGCCTTTTTTTATTGAATCGTGTGGTTTTTGAATTGAAAAGAAAGCATTTTTACTTTTTTGTAGTTTGTCGTTATCAAAATACCTAACAAATAAAAATAGATACTTAAAATTGAGTGTTTATTTTTAGTGCGATTTAATGAATGGTTCCCTTCAAAATGGCTTCACCACTCGATAATCTTTCAGAAAATTTTAATTCTAAATAAATTTTAAGAATCTAAATGCCCATGTTGATCTAGAAATAAGCAATACAATACCACAACAATTATAGTAAGTGTATTTTTTTCTGTCTTAAAACAGTTGTTTTTTAGCGCTATACCTATGATTTTAGTTTATTAGAAGTTGTATGTTTTTTATTGAGGTGTAATTAGCAGATCGAACTCGAATTTTACCTAGTTTTATGAAAATAACATAAGTAGTATCTTATACTCTTATTTTTTTGAGTAAAATAAGTATCTAAAATTTAAATTTAGAGGATCTACAAAACAAATAAAACACATGAAGAATCATTTTTTAAGAATTATTTTACTATGCTGTTCTTTAAGCTTTTTTGCACAAGCAAACAGGGTTAAGGTAATTGACAATGCGCAAGGAACTAAATTGTCCGTTAATGGAAACAGTTTTATGATTAATGGTATGAATTGGGACTATTTTCCAATTGGTACTAATTACTCCTATAGTTTGTGGAATCAATCCGAAGATGTTATTAAGGCTGCTTTAGATGCAGAAATGAGTTTGCTCAAAAATATGGGCGTAAACACCATCCGTGTATATACGGGCATTCAGCCAAAATGGATTACATACATCTATGAAACTTATGGGATTCATACCATGCTCAATCATTCATTTGGTAGATATGGATTGACGATCAATGGCGCATGGGTTCCCAAAACAGATTATTCAGATGTAGCCACACAAGCCATTTTATTGAAGGAAATTACAGCTGTTGTTACTGAATATAAAAATACGCCAGGTTTACTCATGTACCTGTTAGGAAATGAAAATAATTATGGACTGGTATGGAAAGGAGCCGAAACGGAAGACCTACCTATCAATGAAGATGATTATTCTGTTGCCGCTAAGTATTTATACCAAATGTTTAATAAGGCAGCAGTAGCTATGAAAGCGATCGATGGTTCGCATCCAGTGGCGATCTGTAATGGTGATTTAGGTTTTTTAGATATTGTTGCAAAAGAATGTAAGGATGTAGATATTTATGGAACAAATATGTACCGCGGGAAGTCATTTGGAGATGCCTTTAAAAGAGTAAAAAATGAACTAAACATGCCCATCATGTTTACAGAATTTGGAGCAGATGCATTCAATGCAATGACCAACGAAGAAGATCAAAAAATGCAAGCGCACTTTATGGTTGAAAACTGGAGAGAAATTTACCAAAATGCTGCCGGATTAGGAAAAGCAGAAAATTCTTTAGGTGGTTTTACGTTTCAGTTTAGTGATGGTTGGTGGAAATTTGGTCAGACAAAAGATTTAGATGTGCACGATAACAATGCTTCTTGGTCTAACGGAGGGTATTATATAGATTTCAAAGAAGGAAAAAATAATATGAACGAAGAGTGGTTTGGAATCTGTGCCAAAGGACCAACAAACGCTGCAGGATTGTATACTTTATACCCAAGAGCAGCTTATTACTCTTTACAAGAAGCACATCGCATCAACCCATTTGATGAAGGAGTTACCTCCAATTCAGTAGCAAAACATTTTTCGAACATTAGTTTAATGGACGGCGTCTTAAGAGCAAGAGGCGGTAAAGCTACAATGGGGAGTAACGAAAAAATAAGTCTGAGTAATTTAAGAGCAGAATTTACAACGTTCAATACAGGAGGGAATTTATTAACCACGCCAAGTATTGCAGATCCAGAAAACACAGGCTACCCAAATAGAACTGGTTTCGATCACATGCAATCATATTTTATAGGAGTGCAAGCACAACCCTCTGCAAATATGAGAGCAGAAGTGAATGTCAATGTCTTAGGGAATGTGGCTTCAAATCCAATTGATGAAATATTCTACGAAAATAGAAATCGTCCAGTTGTGGTTAATACAGACAATGGAAACGTTACCCTTACAGATAACAATAGAGTCCAAGTATACAATGCATCTTTCGATTGGAAATCAGATGCTTTTAATGTGAGAGGATTTTATAGAACAGGTCATTACCATTGGCAATATGAAGGGGATGTATTTGGGTTATATCCAGAAGCAAATTACGGACCGAATTTAGACATTTATGGAGGAGAAATTTTAGGTATTGAAGTAGATGGTAAAGGGGTTTTGGAAGGATTAAAAGCAGCTTTTGGACCACAATTATGGTGGGGAGCGAATCCAGCATTGCTTTTAAAATATAGTACACAAATAGGAGATTACAGTTTTACAAGTGTGTTTCATGAAGATGTTAATAAAAGAGATACTAGAGAAGCACAAACATCAGGTTTTATTCCCTTACCTCAAACACGAAGACTTACCCTAGCATTGGAAAGAAAATATGATAATTTCGGATTCCAATTAGGAGGTATCTGGGGAGGTCAGCCCTTAAACGGAAGAGAATACCAAGATATTAGATACAATAATGATGGCACAAGTGATGTTGTGGTTGATCGTGTAAAAGCAGCTGATAACTGGGGAAGTAAATTAAAAATTACTTATACCAAAGGAACCTTTAACTGGTATGCACAATCTGCTGTCATGGGACTTGTTGCAAACGGAGGTGCCGATGCAACCACTACTTTTACTGGTTGGAAATTGAAAGACACCGGAAGTGGAAATCAAGCAAATTTTTTAACAGGATTTACATTCAGTTCAGGAAACTTACAAATTGCACCCAACTTTTTATGGCAAAAACCTCTAGTTGCTGCCATGCCAAATGGTATTGATGCTCCAGGTAGATTGAGAAACATTCAGGCAGATCCATTTGTAGTAAGAGGCAATAGGGAAACGACTGCAGGAGAAATTTTATTTACTTATGATCCAACACCAGGAACTTGGATGTATGAGTGGGATAATGACCGTGCAGAAGACGCCAATTTTGCGATGAATTTAGGATTTGTATACAGACACCTTCCTACAACACAAGATGCTGCAATCGGTTTCTTTTCCAATCGATCAATTTTTGCATTTGGAGAATCAGCACCCGCTGAAGACCTTTGGGAAGTAAATTCAAGAATTGTTTCAAAAATGAGTCCAGAGTTTGGATTTATTGCCAACCTCTATTATGGAAATGGTCAAGCGAACGGAAGTGATACACGATTGATAACCAGATCGGGTGGAGACCTTCGCATGATTTATAATAAATTGAAAGTAACCGCTACCGCAAAGTTTAATGATTGGGGACCTTTTGATTATCACCGAGATTTTAATTTAACATATCCTACACAATTAATGTTGGATTTCTCGACCACTTTAGGAAAACCAGGTTGGTTTGTTTTACCAAATACCAAAATGGGAATCCGAGGAACTTGGAGATCCCTAGACCAATATTCTCCGAGATATACTTTTAGCAGTACAGATGCTTCTACTTTAAACCTTGCAGGACAGTCGAACGGTTCTGAATGGGAAATTAGAACATACATTCATATTAATGTTGGAAAACAATAAACAGTTACGATCATGAAAACTAAAAAACAATTTTATTCAAAAATCACCCTTCTTTTAAGCTTACTTCTAATCATAACCATAGGATGTGAAAGAGCACTTTCAGAAGATGTAGTATTGGCAACCTATTCTCCATCTCCAGATGTTTATATCGATGGTTTTAGCAGTGGACTAGAATACTACCCGTATTTAAATTCTAAATACGAAGCCTTTTCTGTAGACATCGAAGAAAAGTACAAAGGAAGTTCTTCGATGCGTTTTGATGTACCTGTAGAAGGAGATCCTGCCGGAGGGTATGCGGGAGCTATTTTTAGAGATGATAATGGTGGACGAAACCTAACAGAGTACGATGCTTTAACCTTTTGGGCAAAAGCAACACAATCGGCAAAAATTAATGATATTGGTTTTGGACAAGATTTTGGAGAAAATAAATTTGAAGTAAGCAAACGAGGACTGCAATTAACCACAAACTGGGTAAAATATGTAATTCCAATTCCAGATGCCTCTAGATTAGTGCAAGAAAAAGGAATGCTTTGGTATGCAGAAGGCCCTGAAAATGGAGAAGGATATAGCTTTTGGATTGATGAAGTGAAGTTTGAAAAATTAGGGACCATCTCAGCTATTGAAGCCTTAATTTTATTGGGAGACGACAAGGTAATTACCTCTTTTAATGGTGTACAAACAACCATAGATGGAGTTTCTGCTACCTTTAACTTCACAGATCAGATCTCTCAAACCATCTCGATCTCTCCAGCTTATTTAAACTTTAGTTCTTCGAATACAAGCGTTGCAACTGTTGATGAATTTGGCGTAGTAACTACACTAAATGCAGGAACTGCAGTCATAACAGCAACCTTTAATGGGCAGCAAGTAGCAGGAAGCCTAACCATCAATTCTTTGGGAGCATTTTCACATGCACCCATTCCAACACAGGATCCAGCAAATGTAATTTCATTATTTTCAGATGCTTATACCAATGTGCCAGTAAACTATTATAATGGATATTGGGCTCCTTGGCAAACAACTTTGTCTGATGACTTTACGGTAGATGGCGACAATATTTTACAATACACCATTTTTAATTTTGTAGGTGTAGAGTTCAGTTCACCAACGGTAGATGCTACATCCATGTCTCATTTCCATTTAGATGCATACATTCCAGGTCCAATTGCTCCAGGAAGACAGCTTAGAGTATTGTTGGTAGATTTTGGTGCGGATGGCGCCTACGGAGGTGGAGATGATACTAGGCATTCAACAACCTTTACAGCCCCTACTTTAGTGTCTCAAAACTGGATATCAATCGATTTGCCTTTTTCGAGTTTAACAGGTTTGGATAGCAGATCAAATTTGGCACAATTGATATTAGAAGGTGGAGATGGCTCCAAAATTTTTATTGATAACCTTTATTTTTATAACTAAACAAATAAAAGAAATAGTAATTTAAAAAGTAAAAAGCATATTATTTAGAATATGTTTTGAGATGTATTATATGACGAAGAATCCGATTTTTTTAGGAAAAAATAGCGCTTATAACCCTTCTTTAGAAGTGAGCGGAACCCAGGTAATTATAGAAGGCGAGGTCTATTATAAAATTTCGAATAGCAATAAAATGAGACCGTTTTTCATTAGTCTCGTAAGTAATTCCGATCATTGGATGTTTATTTCAAGTAATGGAGGTTTATCTGCTGGTAGAAAAAATGCTGAGAAAGCTTTATTTCCTTATTATACAGACGATAAAATAACAGAATCTTCAGATACTACAGGAAGTAAAACTATTCTTCATGTTCACAAAGAGGATAAAACATTTCTTTGGGAACCGTTTTCAGATAAATATGAAGGCGTATATGCTATCAAAAGGAATTTGTACAAAAATAATTATGGAAACAAACTTATTTTTGAAGAAGTTAATGAAGATTTAGGAATTACTTTTCAGTACCAATGGAATACAAGTACAAAATTTGGTTTTGTAAAGAAATCTACGATAGAAAATAATAGTACCATAGCTGTTGAGGTTACTATTTTAGATGGTATTCAAAATATTTTACCTTACGGAATCGCTTCAGATTTTCAAAATAGCACGAGCAATCTTATCGACGCCTACAAAAAATGTGAATTAGAAAAAGATACCGGTTTAGGAATTTTTGCTTTGAGCGCTGTGATTGTAGATAAAGCGGAACCAAGTGAAGCATTGAAGGCCAACACTGTTTGGTCTACAGGTGTTAAAAATCCGACCTATTTAATTTCGTCATTGCAGTTAAATGCTTTTAGAAAAGGAGAAGAAGTATCTCAAGAAGAAGATATAAAGGCAGAAAAAGGGGCTTATTTTACAGTGCAGAACCTCACGTTAGAGGCTAACAATCCAATTTCTTGGATGTTGGTTGCAAATGTAAATCAGAACCTTATTTCGATACAAGAAACAAAAGGAATCATAAAAAACACTCCAGATGTTACTGCCTTTCTCCAAGAAGATATTGAAACAGGAACTGCGAAGTTGGTGCAGTTAGTTGCTGGGTCTGATGGATTGCAATTGGGAGAAAATCAACCCAGAAACACAAGACATTTTGCCAATACCCTTTTTAATATTATGAGAGGTGGTATTTTTGATAATAACTATCAAATTGAAAAAGAAGATTTTATAAAATACATTTCAAAAGCAAATAAGAAAGTTGCCAAAAAGAAAGAAGAAGTTTTAAATAATTTACCAGAATTTTTCAATGTTGATTTTATTAAAAACCTTGCAGATACTAATTACGACGCCAATTTTAAAAGGCTTTGTTACGAATATTTACCGTTAAAATTTAGTAGAAGACATGGAGATCCAAGTAGACCTTGGAATAAGTTTTCTATCAATACCCGTAGCGAAATAGACGGTTCAAAAATTTTAGATTACGAAGGAAACTGGAGAGATATATTTCAAAACTGGGAAGCCTTAGCGCATTCTTATCCAGAGTTCATTGAAGGAATGATCTATAAGTTTTTAAACGCAACAACTTTTGAAGGCTACAATCCGTATCGAGTAACCAAAGATGGTTTCGACTGGGAGATTATTGAAGAAAACGACCCTTGGTCTTATATTGGATATTGGGGAGATCATCAAATTATTTATTTGCTGAAGTTTTTAGAATTTATAGAAAAATATTATCCAAACAAATTGTCTAAAAACTTTACAGAAGATGTGTTTGTATATGCGAATGTACCTTATGTAATTAAAAGTTACGAGGACACCTTAAAAGATCCAAAAGACACCATTGATTTCGATGCAAAATTAGACCAAAAAATTCAAGAAGAGAAAGAAAGACTTGGTGCTGATGGCGCTTTGTTAAGAGACGAAAATTTCTTTATACACAAAGTGAATTTAATCGAAAAATTATTGGCCACTGTATTGGCGAAAGTTTCCAACTTTATTCCGGAAGGAGGTATTTGGTTAAATACACAAAGACCAGAATGGAACGATGCCAACAATGCTTTAGTAGGAAATGGGGTTTCTATGGTGACACTATATTATCTAAGAAGGTTTATTAATTTCTTTGAAAATATTGTAGAAAAATCTTCGGAAGCATCCTATGCAGTTTCAAAAGAACTAACACACTTTTTCCAATCTGTAGCTTCAGGATTACACAGTCAACAGGGGATATTGTCAGGCAAAATTTCAGATACTGACCGTAAAACACTTTTAGATATCCTTGGAAAAGCAGGAAGTACCTATAGAGCCACAATATATGAAACGGGTTTTACTAGTGATAAAGAAGCAATTACGAAAGATGATTTAACTTCGTTCTTCAATGTGCTTAAAAAATATTTAGACCACACAATTGTTGCGAACAAACGTACAGACAATCTGTATCATGCTTATAATCTGATGACGGTAGAAAACGATGCTGAGGTGTCTATTTCCTATTTGTCAGAAATGTTAGAAGGTCAAGTAGCTGTTTTAAGTTCCGGTTATTTATCTGCAAAAGAAGCCTTGTCGGTGTTGGATGGTTTAAAAGCGAGTGCTCTCTTTAGAGACGATCAATACAGTTATATTCTATATCCGAATAAAGACCTGCCAAGGTTTACTAGCAAGAATATCATCCCAGCTGCATCGGTAGAAAAATCGGAATTATTAGGTCAACTTCTCGCAGATGGCAATACACAGATCATTGAAAAAGACATTACAGGCGCTTATCATTTTAATGCCAATTTTAACAATGGCATTCGATTAAAAGAAACTTTGGATACGCTTTCAGATAAGTACCATTCATTATTAGCAAAGGATGAAAAACTCATTTTAGCAATTTATGAAGAAATGTTTGATCATAAATCCTTTACAGGAAGATCTGGAACATTTTTTGGCTATGAAGGTTTAGGATCTATTTACTGGCATATGGTTTCGAAGTTGTTAATCGCAGCTCAAGAAAACTGTTTGTTGGCAATTGAAGAAAATGAAAGTGAGGAAGTAATCGGAAGATTGTTGGAGCATTATTATGAAATAAATGAAGGGATTGGAGTGCATAAATCACCTGAGTTATATGGAGCATTTCCAACAGATCCCTATTCACATACCCCAGCAGGAAAAGGAGCACAACAACCAGGAATGACAGGCCAAGTGAAAGAAGATATTCTTTCGAGGTTTGGTGAAATTGGTGTTTTTGTAAAAGCAGGACAGTTGCAGTTCAACCCGAGGTTATTAAGAAAAGAAGAGTTTCTTACCGCTTCGAAAGACTTTACCTGCGTCGATCTTGACAGTAGCAAAAAGACCTTGCACTTGGAAACAAATACTTTTTGTTTTACCTATTGTCAAATTCCAGTCATTTATAAGACTTCAAATAAGAAGGGTGTCGAAGTGTTTTTTGAAGATGCATCAACCAAAACCTATGAAGACTTAATGATTGAGGCAGCGGTGAGTCAAAAAATATTTGAAAGAACCGGTGAAGTAAAAAAGATAATTGTTTTTATCCCCAAATAAGCATGCAAAAGCAGCGAATGTTTACTTATCGAAATTCTAGAAAAGCAATATTTATTTTGAGTATTGCGCTAGTGGTTTTTGTTTTTTCATGTACCACCTCAGCTCCTAAAGATGTAAGGGTCGAAAGGACATCTAAGACGGCTGCACAGCTCTTCGGGAATCCGAATTACTTGGCAATGTCTTACGGTGGTTATAGAGAAAACTCAAGAGACATACAACCCTCGATAGCAGCATTGAAAGAAGATTTGAAAATTCTCTCTGCTATGGGTGTTAAAATCATTCGCACCTACAATGTACAAATTCAATTCCCTCATGCATCCAATGTTTTAAAAGCAATTACCGAGCTTAAAAAAGAAGATCCCAATTTCGAAATGTATGTGATGTTGGGTGCTTGGATGGATTGCTTAAATGCATGGTCTGCATCAGCACCAGACCACAACAAAGAAAGTTTTCAAAATGCAGGAGAGATTGATAGAGCTGTTGCTTTGGCAAAACAATATCCAGATATTGTAAAAGTTATTGCAGTGGGAAATGAGGCCATGGTAAAATGGGCTACAAGTTACTATGTGCAACCTAAAATAATCTTAAAATGGGTCAACCACCTTCAAGAATTAAAGAAAGAAGGTATATTGAGTAAAGACCTTTGGATTACAAGTTCCGATGATTTTTCTTCATGGGGTGGAGGAGATGCTAGTTATCATACCAAAGATTTAGAAGCTTTGATGCAGGCTGTAGATTTTGTTTCAATGCATACCTATCCTTATCATAATTCTCATTACAATCCTTCTTTTTGGAAAACACCAGACCATTTAGTGAATCTTTCTGAGAATGAAAAAATTGATGCTGCCATGACGCGCGCGCTAAATTTTGCAAAAAACCAATATTATGGAGTTTCAAACTATATGAAAAGTCTTGGAATTGAGAAGCCAATCCATATTGGTGAAACAGGATGGGCTACGGTTTCAAATGGAAAGTACGGTGTCGATGGATCCAGAGCAACGGATGAATACAAACAAGGTTTGTACTACAATGCACTTCGTAGATGGACCAATAAAGAAGGGATTTCTTGTTTCTTTTTTGAAGCTTTTGATGAGCCTTGGAAAGATCCTAATAATGTCAGTGGTTCTGAAAATAATTTTGGTTTGATTACGCGAGATGGCGCTGTAAAATTTGGGTTGTGGAATTTAGTAGATAAAGAAGTTTTTAAGGGTTTGAAAAGAAATGGAAATCCAATAACAAAAACATTTAATGGTCATAAAGAGGAATTAATGAAAACCGTATTGGTTCCTAATACATCTTATAAAAGGGAAATCTAAAAGCGATGAAAAAAACAATCTACATATATCAAATAATACTTCTATTGATTGTCATGAGTTGCAATCAAAAAGAAAGTGAATTAATGGTTACTGTATACGAAACTTCGGAGAGTGGGAATCACCTAACAAAAGTTTCGGGTTTCACAGCAGTTGAAAACGCAGCAACTATTGTTTTAAATCCAGCAGAAAAATTTCAAACGATTTCGGGATTTGGCGGTGCGTTTACAGAATCATCTGCTTACTTACTAAATCAATTAAGTGAGAAAAATAGAGATAGCATCATGCAAGCTTATTTTGGAAAAGAGGGAGCCAATTATTCTTTGACAAGAACCCATATGAATTCCTGTGACTTTTCCCTGTCTCAGTATTCCTATTCTCCGGTTGCAGAAGACATGACATTGGAACATTTTACCATTCAAGAAGATCAAGATGATCTAATACCAATGATCAAAGAAGCTTTGAGGGTGTCTGAAGACGGCTTTAGAATCATTGCTTCCCCATGGACCGCTGCCCCTTGGATGAAAGACAATAAAAAATGGGTAGGTGGGAAGCTATTGCCAAAATACTATGATACTTGGGCTTTGTTTTTTTCTAAATATCTAGATGCCTACAAAAAAGAAGGGATAGATCTTTGGGGTTTTACAGTAGAAAATGAACCGCACGGGAATGGTAATAATTGGGAAAGCATGCATTATACCCCCAAAGAAATGACCACTTTTGTGGAACATCACTTAGGGCCAAAGTTAGCAGCGGACGGTTATGGAGATAAAATTATTCTAGGATATGATCAAAATAGAGCCGGTATCAAAGAATGGGTAGATGTAATGTATGCGACAGAAGCCTCTTCAAAATATTATGATGGAACTGCAATTCATTGGTACGAAAGCACCTATGAAGTTTTTCCAGAGGCATTGCAATATGCGCATAATAAAGCCCCTAATAAATATTTAATAGAAACCGAAGGTTGTATCGATTCTCAAATTCCTGAATGGAAAAATGACGCTTGGTATTGGTCAAAAGAAGCAACCGATTGGGGTTGGGACTGGGCATCTGAAAAAGACAAGTATTTACATCCTAAATATGCGCCTGTAAACCGATATGCGAGAGATATTATTGGTTGCCTAAACAATTGGGTAGACGGTTGGATAGATTGGAATATGGTATTGGACAAACAAGGAGGTCCAAACTGGTTTAAAAACTGGTGTGTAGCACCCATATTAGTAGATCCAGAAAAAGATGAAGTATATTTTACGCCATTGTATTATACCATGGCACATTTTAGCAAATACATTCGACCCAATGCACAAGTAATTGGCTTGGAAAGTTCTGATAAAGAATTACAAGTTACTGCCGCAAAAAACCCAGACGGTTCGATTGCAGTCATTGTATTTAATGAAGGGAAAAAAGAAAAAGATTTTAAACTACGCCTCGGCGAAAAAGAAACCACAATTCATATCAATGCGCAAGCATTGCAAACGATTGTTATAGCATCAACCATATAATAAACAAAAACGCATATGTCAAATATCAATACCCCTAATAAAATCCCAATGGGGCAAAAAATAGCTTTTGGATTGGGAATGTTGGCCAATCAAATGTTTCCTGCTGCGCTAGGTATTTTTATGGTGGTTTTAGTTCAAGATTATAAAATTCCTACTTGGATGTGGGGAATCTTATTTTTTCTTCCTCGTATTTTTGATTCTATCACAGATCCAATCATGGGGTTTATTTCAGACAACACAAGATCTATTTGGGGAAGACGCAGACAATACGTTTTTTTAGGAGCCATTATTATGGGAGTGTCTTTTGCTTTAATGTGGCAACTTCAAGCAGTTAATATTGAAGAAAGTATCAACTATAATTTTACTTATTTTTTGATTTGGTCCTTGATTTTTTATCTGGGTTTAACAATTTTCAGTGTTCCTTATGTAGCAATGGGCTATGAAATGAGTGATGATTTTCATGAACGCACAAACATCATGGCGATTGCACAATGGATTGGTCAATGGGCTTGGGTAATAGCTCCTTGGTTTTGGGTGGTTATGTATGATGAAAATTGGTTTGGAAGTGATACAGCCGAAACCACTAAATATCTTGGTGTTTGGGTGGGTGTTATTTTTGCGTTATTAGCAATGGTGCCTGCTATTTTTATCAAAAGTGAATCTACTGCCGATGATGAAAATTTATCACCTTTATCAATGAAAACAATTGGTGGAAGTCTGAAACAGATTTCAGAGAACTTTAAAGAAGCTTTTAAAATGGAGGCTTTTAGAAAACTATGTTTTTCAACTTTTCTAATTTTTAACGCGTTCAATACGGTTGCAGGTTTTTCATTTTTTATCGTAGTTTACTATCTCTTTGAGGGAAGCACAGAGGCTGCAGGTCTCTGGCCAACGCTGTTGGGAAGTATTGGAGCTCTGTCAACTACTTTTTTAGTAATACCAACCGTAGCAAAAATGTCATTAAAAATAGGTAAAAAGAAGACATTTTTAGTTTCACAAGGAATTTCAGTTATTGGATATTTAATGCTTTGGTTTTTATTCATTCCAGGGAAACCTTATATGTTTTTATTTGCATTGCCCTTTTTCTCTTTTGGAATCGGAAGTTTGTTTACCATAATGATGTCAATGACTTCAGATATTATTGATATCGATGAATTGAATACTGGTAAACGAAGAGAAGGTGTATTTGGAGCGATTTACTGGTGGATGGTAAAATTTGGTTTTGCAATTGCTGGATTATTAACCGGAGCTATCATGTCATTAGTAGGCTTTGTTCCCGATACCATTAACTCGGAAGCATCCATTACAGGAATAAGATTATTTTATTCCGGGTTGCCAATACTTGGTACCTTGGGAGCAATTTGGATAATGCGTAATTACGATCATACTGAAGAAAAAGCGCGAGCAGTAAGTCGACAATTAGTTGCAAGAGCAGCCGAAGAAAAGTCATAGAAAAGCACTTTTTATATTATCAATGAATGATTCCAATATCAATTGGGATCATTTTTTTTAGTATCATAGTAACCATTTTTATTTCCAGATTCCTTTATTAAAGAAAAAAAACGGGCAATACTCCTTTGTTCTTATCTTTTTAAAAATCAATTAATTGATAAAAAATCAATACAATACCCCTATATTTCAATTTTTTGAAATTAAACAATTTCCACTTATACTCGTATTTTACCACTTATTCCCTAAGAAGACCAGTTATGTCTTTATACATGAATATTTCCTCTTGTATGTTTTTTGTTTGGTTTCATTTTCTACATTCTTAACTAAAATTTATTAACATTGGTTTATGATTTTAAATCAAAACTTATGAAAAAAATTACTTTATTATTTATCTTATTGATAACATCAATCGGATTATCACAAGAATTAATAACCAACGGAAACTTTGAAACTGGAGATGAAACTGGTTGGATAGGGAATGCTGCGAATGTAGTAACCGAAAATAATAATAATAGTTATAATTCTGCAAATGTTGAAGCAGCTGGCAATGCTTGGGATGTTTCTTTAAGTCAAGTTGTATCCATTACAAATGGAGAAACATATACATTAAGGTTTGACGCATGGTTAGACACAAATAGAACAATTATAGCTGGAATAGGTCTGAATGAAGCTCCTTGGACTTCTGTTAATGAAACAATAACTTTATCTACAACTTCTCAATCTTATATATTAACACTGACTGCAAATTTTGGACTCGAAAATAGTCGTGTAGTATTTGACATGGTTGCAGCAACTGGGTTTGTTGGGATTGATTTAGAATATTCTTGTGCATTTTTTAATTAATAAAAATGGCTGACCGCTTGAGTCTGTCAGTGCTCACCAATACAAAAACCATACAAATGGTTTCAATCTTAAATTATAAAAGTTACGGAATTTCATTGCATCCCTTTATAATCCTTGTTTTTGAGGTTTTATTATTTTAATAAAATTTAATCTTTAATGTATGTATTTTATATAGGTCCACATTATCGTATTAAACAAAAAAATATGGTAACATTATAAAGTTAAATTAAAACAACTATTTATGAAAAAAATTACTTTATACTTTGCAATGATTTTATCATCATTGATGTATGCACAAGCACCAGGCAATGCTGCAACAGAACCCACAGCAAGAGATGCTGAGAATGTAATTTCCTTGTTTACACAAACAACCGATGCCGCAACAACGGTGTATGATGATATTGCAGTGTCAGATTTCAATCCAAATTGGGGATCTACCTCTGGAAATGTTATAACAGAAACACTCAACAGTGACAATGTATTGAAATACCCTGCTTTTCATTATCAAGGAATCGTAATTGGTTCTGAGATTAATATCTCAGGAATGACAACAATGCATGTAGATATCTGGACAAACGGACTTTCTCCAAATGTATTTTTAATAAGTGCAACAACAGGAGAAAAATCTGTCAATGTTCCTGCAAACGCAGGTTCATGGTCGAGTGTAGAAATTCCTTTGTCGGATTTTACAGACCAAGGAATGTCGATTGCTGATATCAAAGAATTGAAATTTGATGGTGGAGATTCTACCACAGACATTTATATAGACAATATTTATTTTTGGAAAGAACCTGTAGCTGAAGGAACCGATGCTTCTTTAACTAACTTAAACGTCAATGGAGCAATCGTATCAGGTTTTAGCCCTACAACTTTTGCATACACTGTTGGAGTAGCAGTTGGTGGAGCTGTTCCAGAAGTTACTGCAACCGCAACAGATGCCAATGTTACAAGCATTACAATAACACAAGCGACTTCAGTTCCTGGAGATGCAAGCGTTGTCGTAGTTTCTCAAGATGGTTCTCAAACCAATGAGTATACAATTTCATTTGTAGTCGAAGGTCCATCTGAAGCAGCTCCAACACCACCAGCTAGGAATGCAGAAGATGTAGTTTCTCTATTTAGTAATGCCTATACAGACATACCAATTGATACTTGGTCTGCAACATGGGATGATTCTTCGATTGAAGACATTCAAATTCAAGGAAATGATACCAAAAAAATAAATTTCGTAAACTTTATTGGTGTAGAATTTCAAGATGCTGGAAGAATAGACGCAACAGAATTTACGCACTTTCATATTGATATTTATACGGAAACTGAAACACTCGATAAAAGTTTCAATTTGAAGTTCTCTAACTGGGCTGGAGGTACTGCTGAAGCAAATGCTATTGAATTTTCAACAACCAATGTAAGTACACCTGCGCTACCAAACCCAAATCCAGGAACATGGATTTCTTTAGACATTCCATTTTCAAGTTGGGGAGGAGTAAACGGTATTTCGAGAAGTGATTTGGCACAATTTATAATCACCTCTAATTTAGGACAAGTATTTGTAGATAACATTTACATGTACAAGATACCAGTTGCAACGGCTCCAACTACTGATGCACCAACGCCACCAGAAAGAGATGCAGCAGATGTTATTTCGATTTATAGTGATGCGTACACCAATATAAATGTGACCAACTTTAATCCAGGTTGGGGACAGTCAGGAGCTGTTGATGCCGCTTATGACCCTACTGGAAATGGTGTAAACACGGTTTTAGAATATTCAAACTTTAATTATCAAGGAACAGAATTTGACGCTACAGATGCTTCAGCAATGGAGTTTGTACATATCGATATTTGGACAGCCGATGCGACCAATGTAAAGTTTACTCCTGTAAATAACGGTTCAGGTGTTGGTGAAATTTTAGTGGATGTTCCTGTTGTTACTGGAGCATGGAGTAGTGTTGATATTGCGATTGCTGATTTTACAGGGATGACATGGGATTCTTTAATTCAAATGAAATTTGATGGACAAGCTGGTTCAAACCCTTCCACAATCTATATTGACAATGTATACTTTTATAAAGCACCAGCCTTTAATGGAATTGCTTTGCCATTTGATTTTGAAGATGGAGAAAACCCATTTACAGCAAATCCAAATGTTGGGACGGTAATCGAAGACCCAACAGATGCTTCAAATAAAGTACTAGAAATTTTAGGAAGTGCCGGAGATTGGGACAATGTAATTTCTAATTTAGATTTAAATGTGAACTTATCAGACGATGATAACAATACCATTACTTTTAGAATCAAACCAATGAATGGTTCTGGGTCTGGAAATCACTTGTTAAAATTTGAAGGGGAAGCAAATGGAGGATCTAATACAGAATTAGCATTCAATACTACGGGAACCGATTGGGAAACCATTAGTTTAAACTTTCCAGCAGGTTTAGGAAGTTATTCAAAACTAGTACTCTTTACAGATGCTGGAAGTGGAGCTACAGATACCTATTTAGTGGACGACATTCAGGGTGGTACCAATGTTGCACCTCCAACAGATCCTGAAGCACCAACAGTGGCTGCACCAACACCTCCAGCAAGAAATGCTTGGGATGTGATTTCATTATTCAGTAATGCCTATGACAACATTACCATAGACACTTGGTCTGCAAGTTGGGACAGTGCTGCAATAGAAGATGTTCAAATTGTTGGAAATGATACTAAGAAAATAACTTTTGAAAACTTCTTAGGTGTTGAATTCCAAAATAGCAGTCGATTCGATGCTACTCCATTTACGCATTTTCATTTGGATGTTTTTGTCACTGAGGCAACTTTAGACAGAAGTTTTAATTTGAAGTTTTCGAATTGGGATGGTGGCGCTGCAGAAGCAAATGCCATTGAGTTTTCAGTAACAAATGCAAGTAATCCAGCGATTCCAAATCCGAATCCAGGAACTTGGATTTCTTTAGACATTCCTTTTTCTGATTGGACAGGAATTGGAAATGATTCAAGAAATGACTTGGCACAATTTTTAATCACCAGTGATTTAAATGTTGTTTATGTTGACAATATCTATATCTACAGACCTGCAACCGCTAGCGTAGACACAGAGAACTTATTAAATGTAAGTTTGTCTCCAGTTCCAGCGAAAAATGAATTGAAAATTAGTGCACAAGACCTTATTGAAAACGTAACCATTTACAATGTCTTAGGAAAAAGAGTCGTGAATGCAACCATCAATAAAAAAGAAGACGTACTTGATGTATCTTCATTAAAAACGGGTGTTTACATTTTAAAATACACGATAAACAATGCAGTAGGAACGATGAAGTTTATTAAAGAATAAACAAACATTCTTTTCATAGAAAATAAAATCGCCTACAGCAATGTAGGCGATTTTTTTATAAAGAAAAAAATAATAATTTAAATATCCAAAAGTCTTTTGGCAGCATTAAAAGGCGTCGTTTTTCCATTCTCTAAAGCAAGAATTTCTTCAGACATAGCCGCTTTAATCAACGGATTTTGGTAAAAATTCGTTTTTAGTTGCTGTTCAATTGTAGACAAAAGCCAAAATTTATTTTGCGCATTTCTTTTATTTTCAAAAGAAGTATTCTGTTTTGTTAGTTGGATGTATTCAGAAATTAAAAGTTCAATTTCAGCAATTCCATGATTTTCTAAAGCACTTGCTGTGACTACCTTTGGCTGCCATTTGCTTTCCTTCAAAGGATATAAATGCAAGGCGTTTGTAAACGCTACTTTGGCCATCTTCGCTCGTTGAATATTATCTCCATCCGCTTTGTGAATCACAATTGCATCCGCCATTTCAATAATGCCCCGTTTCATTCCCTGCAATTCATCACCAGCCCCCGATAGTTTCAATAATAAAAAGAAATCAACCATCGAGTGTACCACTGTTTCAGACTGTCCAACACCCACCGTTTCAATAATAATGGTATCAAAACCAGCAGCTTCGCAAAGAATGATACTTTCCCTAGTTTTTTGAGCAACTCCTCCCAAAGAAGCCCCAGAAGGAGAAGGTCTGATAAATGCATTTTTATCAGTAACCAATTCTTCCATGCGAGTTTTATCGCCTAAAATGCTTCCTTTGTTTAGCGCGCTACTTGGGTCTACTGCCAACACCGCAACTTTTCTCCCCTGTGAAGTTAAATGTTTGCCAAAAGCTTCAATGAATGTACTTTTTCCAACGCCAGGAACTCCTGTAATTCCAATTCTTACAGAATTGTTCGCAAAGGGCAAACAATGCTCCAAAATAGCATTCGCTTTCTGTTGATGTTTTACTGTTGTGCTTTCTACCAAGGTAATGGCACGGCTTAAAAAAGGAATGTCTCCTGCCAAAATATTCTTTACAAACGCTTCCACCGAATGCTGTTTAGCCCTGCTCAATTTTATTTTTTGAGCAGCGCTATTGTTGGTGGTTTCCGGTAGAGAAACCCCTTCATTTTCAGTCAATGCAGATATTTTTTTATCCATGGCAACAGCTAATATGTAAATTTAAGTATAAAAATGAGAACTTGCTCCTTTGTTTCTCTCTAAAAATTCACAAAACAGATGAACTTATAGGGTATCCTGTGAATTCTAAACAGCCGAATTGAGTCGAAAAAACACATTCTATATCCCCTAAATTCTATTTCGCTATTCTTTATAAAGTTCCTATATTTATCAACTGTAAATAGGCACTTTTTTAATGGAACGTTACAAAGAAAATCAATTGAAAGTATACAATTCGCTTTCTAAAAAGAAAGAGGATTTTAAAACCATAACAGACGGATATGTAGGCATGTACGTTTGTGGACCCACCGTATATAGCAATGCCCATTTAGGCAATGTAAGAACCTTTATGTTCTTTGATGTGGTGTACCGTTACCTATTGCATTTGGGCTATAAAGTTCGGTATGTGCGAAATATTACCGATGCAGGGCATTTGGAAAATGATGCAGATGAAGGCGAAGATCGCATTTCTAAGAAAGCACGTTTAGAAAAAATTGAACCTATGGAAGTGGTTCAAAAATACACTGTAGACTTTCATGACGTTTTAAAAAATTACAACTTTTTACCACCAAGCATAGAGCCTACAGCAACAGGTCACATTGTAGAGCAAATAGAAATGATTAGAGAAATCATTGAAAAAGGCTTTGCCTATGAAGTAAATGGATCCGTTTATTTTGATGTTTTGGCCTACAATGAAAAGAGTCATTACGGAATTTTATCTGGTAGAAAAGTAGAAGATTTAATCCATAACACCAGAACGTTAGACGGACAATCAGACAAGAAAAATCCACAAGACTTTGCCCTTTGGAAAAAAGCAGATCAAAGACATATTATGCGTTGGCCTTCACCCTGGTCAGACGGGTTTCCAGGTTGGCACTTAGAATGTTCAGTAATGAGTACAAAATATTTAGGAGAGCAATTTGATATCCACGGGGGTGGAATGGATTTGAAATTTCCGCATCACGAATGTGAAATTGCACAATCTCAAACCTGTAGCGGTGTAAAACCCGTCAACTACTGGATGCACACCAACATGTTGTTGTTAAATAGTCAAAAAATGGCTAAATCTACCGGGAATTTTATTTTGCCCAATGAGATTTTATCAGGAGAAAATGATATTTTACCAAAACCATTTTTAGCTAGTGTAGTGCGTTTCTTTAACTTACAAGCCAATTATAGAAGTATTTTAGACTTTTCCGGAGGAGCCCTTGAGGCCTCAGAAAAAGGACATGCTAAGTTGATGGAAGCTCTTCGTCTACTCGATCATATTCCTGCAGCTGAAACCTCTACTTTTGACGTTCAGAAATGGGAGAAGGACTGTTATGCTGCCATGAATGATGACTTTAATACCCCAGTTTTAATAGCACATTTATTTGAAGCCGTAAAAGCAATCAATCAAATCAAAGAGCAAAACGCAAGCTTAAATGCCACAGATTTGATAACTCTTAAAACAACGTTGAACGCATTTGTTTTTGATGTTTTAGGATTGATGAATGAAACCAATCAAGAGAATTCAGAAAAAATAAACGGAGTGGTAGCGCTGTTGATTAAATTAAGAAAAGAAGCCAGAGAAAATAAAGACTGGGCCTTGTCAGATCAAATTAGAGATGAATTGATGGCCCTGGGCATTCAGTTAAAAGATGGAAGAGAAGGCACCACATTTTCAATACAATAATTTGAAAAAAAGAATCACATATCCGTTTATTTTGTTGGTTCGTTTTTATCAAACTGCCATTTCACCTTTTACACCATCTACCTGTAGATACAGTCCTACATGTTCTCATTATACCATAGAAGCTTTGCAAAAAAAAGGCTTGATAGCAGGAGGTTGGTTGGCCTTAAAAAGAATTTTCAGTTGTAATCCTTGGGGGGGAAGTGGCTACGATCCGGTACCAGAAAAAAAGAAGAATACAGTCTTAAAAGATTGAAGTATAAAATAGATAACTTATGAGTTTTTTAGCAATAAATTGGAATTGGAATCCCGAAATCCTAAACATTGGAGGAATTAGCATCCGTTGGTATAGTGTCATGTTTATCACCGCTTTTTTATTGGGCCTTCGGCTGATGAAAAAAATATATATCCAAGATAAAATTTCATTAGATAAATTAGACCCCTTGTTTATGTACGTTTTCATATCTATGTTGTTAGGAATGCGTTTTGGAGAAGTCTTCTTTTATAGTTGGGACAATTACCAAGACAACTTATGGCAAATTATATTGCCTTTTAGAAAGCAAGAAGGCGCTGCCATGATTTTTGGTTTGATTGAGGGCTGGAAGTTTACAGGAATCTCAGGATTTGCAAGTCATGGTGCCGCCATAGGAATTCCGATTGCAATGTATTTTTATGCGAAGAAACACCTACAAAAACCTTGGTTATTTATTTTAGACAGACTAGGAATTATGGTTGCTTTGGCTGGATTTTTCATTCGTTTTGGAAATTTTTTCAACTCAGAAATTTACGGAAAAGAAACCGGATCTAGCTTTGGAGTCATTTTTGAAGTTGCAGGAGAAACAGTTCCAAGGCATCCAACACAACTCTATGAAGCCTTTAGTTATTTGGCATTATTCTTTGTAATGTGGCACTTCTACTGGAAAACCGATAAAAAACAAAAATTAGGCTACTTATTTGGTCTTTTTACTGCTGTTTTATGGTCGCTACGTTTTGTGATTGAGTTCTTAAAAGAACCGCAAGTACAAAAAAGAGGCGAAGAATGGTTCTTTAGCCCATTAAATACCGGGCAAGTGTTAAGTATTCCTCTGATCTTATTAGGGCTTTGGTTGATGTTTCGAAAGAAGAAGTAAGGGGGGTAAAAGGGGAGATATAGGATAATGTGAATTTCTTTTATGTTCCGCTAAGTGCAGACTAAGGAGCAAGATTTATGATACTATTAATGAGCATTGTGTTTATATATTATTTGCCATACTAATTTTCATGTCTATTCCGTTGAAATATTCCACATAATCAATTAAGTCAGCATCTATCCATTTCAATAATTCGTAAATCTCGGTTTTTATATTTGCCGCTTCCGTAAAATCAATGGCATTTCTATTAAAGCATATGGGTTCGTTATGATACACACGATTTCTAAACCCTCTAATATTGTTGAGTTTCTGATTGATAATATTTCGGTTCACATGATTTGGTTTGTTTGGAAAACAATGAATAACAATTCCTCCTATCAATCTGTAATGATGTGTATCAAATAAACTTGTCCAAAACCCAAAAGACTGTTCAGCGATTATGCTTCCTGTTGTTACAATTCCACCTTTTCTGTGAATGGTTCTTTCTGCCTTACTAATTGAGGTTTTAAGAAAGAACCTAGATGAAGTTAATGATGGATGATTCATAAATCCATTTTTTTCCGTTATTATCCAATTTGGATTGGCAAAATATGACGATACTTGATAATGTACCATATTTCTAAAGAATATTTCAAATAAGTTTAACACAGGGTAGAAGGCTTGTGCTGTTCTTAAATTAATTCTATATAATTTTTGAGCTTTAGACTTTGAATTACCGGTCGCTACTAAAAAACGATCTAATCTAGGCTGCGACAAGTAGTACTCTAGTTTTTGATATTCCAATATTTACCTTTTTTATTTGTTTTTTTCAAATAGAAACTCTAATTTTGTGTTGTAATGCTTAATAAAGCCTCTTTCTTTATAGAAACGTAATTAAGTGAAAGATATATAGAACCTCTCAATATATATTGAGAGGTTTTTTTACTTTGTATTATTTTCCTAAAATTATGCCTAAGGGATAGTTTCTTAAACTTAGCGAAGGTTGTTTTTTTCTATCTTACTCAAAACATCTTTTATTATTTTTTTACCACTGTTATTTTTGTTTAGTGACTCTAGAATTTCAAAATTGAGTAGTTCGGTAAATTCCTTTTCCCCATCAGACATTCCAAGTTCATACATATGGTCTCCAACTATTTTTAAAAGAATTTCAAAAATATTATGCACAAGAAGATAGAAACAATATCTAAGCACTTTTTCGTGATTTTTTCAGGAATATCTGTCAGTCACTTTTCGTCAAAATACCAAGTATGAAAATTTTTTTTAACTTCTTTGCCAATCCTGGTTTTTGAAAATAAATCGTCAAAAGTTTTGATTTCAGATAAGTGGGCAAATTTATTTCTAATGTTCATTAAAGTTGTAAGTTACTTAAGTTCATTCGATTCCAATCCTTTTATATCCATAATTAGGTGCAATTTTTGATTGAAACCTAATGCTGATGAACTAAAACCGAATGATTTAGATTACTTCCAGTCAATATTTAATATTTCCCCAAGTACTTTAGATATTCTTTCTTCAATAAATATACAGTTTTCTATTATGCACAGTCGTAGATTTTCATGATTTGAAACTACTTTAAATACTGGTTTTTCCATTTTCTTGAATATTTTACTACAATCCTATAATCTCAGTACAGTCATATCCGCAAGCTATTAAAATCTGATTTAAAAACCAAAAATAAATAAATCTATGTTAATATATTAAAAAATAGAATAAGAATCACAAAAAAAGCTTGACAAACAAAAAACCTCGTTCTAGCAATAAACAAGGTTTTGTATAATATATGTTTTGAAGTGTATTACCCTTCGAAACCTTCCCCACCATCGCCATCATTTCTACCACCTCTTTGCGCTTCTTTCTTTTTTTGATTGAAACGATAACTAAAGTTTAAAGAAATTTGACGCTGTCTCCACTGAAAGGTTTGATCGGAAATATTGGTTGGGTTCTCTCTATTGGGGGTATAGTTTACAGTACTCCTTTTTCTAGAATTGAACACATCACTTACATTCAATACCAAAGTGCCCTTTTCCTTAAAGACCTCTTTACTGAAGGCTAAGTTTGCTGAGAAGATTCCTTTCGTCACATTTTGTGCGCTTTCATTAGGTCCTCTATAGGACAGTCTTGTTTGCCATTCTATGGCATAAGGCAGCGTCACACGTGTATTAAAACGTGCTCTCCAACTGGTATTGCTATTGCCTAAATCATCTGTAATGATGCTAGTTTCATTGGTGTCTGGATCTAAAAAATTATAGGTATAGATTCCTTCTGTTCTAGAGTTGAACAAATTGAAACTTCCATCAAAACGGAGTTTTTTAGAAGCGTTGTAATTGGAGGTAAATTCAAAACCATACCGATCTTCTGTAGCCAAATTGATAGGCTCTCTGATAAGAACAGATTCATCATTTCCGTTAATTTCTCTTATTTCTTGACGCGTAACTCTACTGATATTGTTCGTAGAATGTTGGTAATACACAGAAGCATTAAGGGTTAACTTTCCTATTCTGTTTAAATACCCCAAATCGAAAGAATTTGTAAACGTAGGAATCAATCCTGGGTTTCCTTTAAAGATAATGTTTTGGCTATTTCGAGATTCAAACGGATTTAGATACCAGAAACGAGGTCTTCGCAAACGTCTGCTGTAACCTAAAGTATAACTTTGTTTCTCGGTGGCTTCAAAGCCAATATTTACCGTTGGAAACAATTCGGTGTAGTTAAAATCATTATTTTCATTGGTGCCTAATAATTGTACTTTTACATCGGTGGTTTCTAAACGCAGTCCCAACAAGAATGAAAATTGCTTGAACTTATTTCCGTATTGGGTATAAAATGCATGAATGTCTTGACCAAATTCCAAGTTGTTGGAAGGATCAAAATCAGGGTCCGAAACTGGGGTCACTAAAAAGTCAGAAGTCAACTTTTGAAAATCACCACGATATCCCGCTTCAAACTGGGTGTTTTCTCCAATAGGCAACACATAATCTGCTTGCACCAACGTGTTTTTAGAAGCTTCATTGGTAATATTGGTTTCATCTGCAAAACCAGGTTCTGTGTTGATCGCTGTTTCGTTTTCTTTACTATCACTGTATTGAAAATCAACCGTTAGTTTGTGACCGTCATTCGTAAAGTTATTGGTGTAGTTTAAAGAATATTGCAGTGTTTCATCGTCTCCATCTTCCTCTTGAATTCGAACCACGCTGTCGGTGTTCAAATCATTCTCGTCAAATTCCTCAATGCTGTTTTCTGAATAATTATTGCCTTTAGTATTTCGATAAAAGAACGATCCAGTAAGATTGCTTTTTTTAGTCAGAAAATATTCCAAGCCAACATTGGCATTAAAACTTTTTCTTCCTCGTTGCCAGATTCGGTCTTCAATTCGCGAACTAGTAACAACACCATTCGTGAAATTTCTTAAATCGGTATAAGAATTTCCAGGTCCTTTACTGTAACGATAACCAAAGTTAGAAAAGAGATTGGTCTTTTTCCCTCGTTGATTCAAGTTGGTCGCTAATTGAAATTGATCCGGTGTTCCAACGGTTGAATTTACAGAACCATTAAAGCCCAACGCTTTTCCTTTTCGTAAAACGATATTTAGGATTCCTGCGGTTCCTTCAGCATCATATCTAGCAGAAGGAGACGTAATGACTTCTACTTTCTCGATGGCATCGGCTGGCAATTGTCTCAGTGCATCTGCACCACTTAAGCCCACCAGAGCAGATGGTTTTCCATCAATTAAAATACGAACGTTTTCATTGCCACGCAAGCTTACATTTCCTTCGACATCCACACTTACAGAAGGCACATTGTCCAATACATCAGAAGCGTTTCCACCTTTGACGGTCATGTCTTTTCCTACATTGTAAATCCGCTTGTCTAGGCGTATGTCTACCGTGGATTTTTCGGCAATAATCACTACCTCATTCAAGCTGTTTGCATCTTCAGAAAGTTTGATGGTTCCAAAATTTTTGTCTGCCGTTAACTTTTGGGTTGGCAGTTGAATGCTTTTAAAAGAAATATATTCTACACTTATTTCATAGGTTCCAGTAGGAGTTGTAATATCGAAAAATCCTTTTTCGTTGGTAATTCCACCAGAAATCTTTTGGGTTTCAGTATTTTTTAAAACAATGGTTGCATATTCTAAAGGCGCATTGCTGGTTGCTTCTATAACTTTTCCCTTTAGAGAGACGTTTATTGTATTTGTTGGTTGTTGTGAGAATAATAGGGGGCTAGTAAAAAGGCAAAAGAATACTAGGGGGAGTTTTTTAATCAAAGCTTATCTTGTTTATTTTTTGACTGCAAAGATTGCACAAAGTTTAATGTACTTTTTGTTAAAGAAACGTTAAAGAATTTATTTAATTGACGTCTAAATAATTGATAAAATGTCCGAAGTAGGTCTTCCAATTACTGCTTTATTTTTATGGATAACAATTGGTCGTTCAATTAATTTTGGATTGTTGACCATGGCGCTAACAATTTCAGGATCTGACATTGGAGTTCCTTTGAAATTTTCTTTCCAAATTTTTTCATTTTTTCGAACCAATTCAATAGGCGCTATGTTTAGAAATTGAACTACCTCCATCAATGATTCTCTTGTAAATTTGGCCTCTAAATATTTGATAATTTCGAATTCTTTACCAGTTTTTTCTAGAAGTTCAACAGCCTGTCTTGATTTTGAACATCTTGGATTGTGGTATATTTTGATCATTTTTTAAGTTTTGATAATTGTTAATTGCTAACTGATAATTGATGCTTATTACAAATTCCCCTCTTTCTTCTGCCCATTCAACATCAAATAGGATTTTAAAAACGGATTGATTTGCCCATCCATCACGTTGTCTACATTTCCAGTTTCGTGGCCTGTTCTAACGTCTTTTACTAATTTATAAGGATGCATTACATAATTTCGAATCTGACTTCCCCATTCGTTTTTCATTTTATTTGCTTCAATATCATCCCTTGCAGCTTGTTGTTTTTGCAGTTCAATTTCATACAATTGAGATTTTAACATTTTTAGTGCTGTGGCTCTATTGTCGTGCTGAGAACGAGAATTAGAACACGAAATTTGGATGCCTGTTGGTTTGTGTGTCAGTTGCACTTTTGTTTCTACCTTGTTTACATTCTGTCCACCCGCACCACTAGATCTAGCGGTTACAATTTCGATGTCTGCTGGGTTGATGTCAATTTCAATAGTATCATCGGCAACAGGAAATACATAGACAGAACCAAAGGTGGTATGTCGTTTTCCATTACTATCAAAAGGGGAGATGCGTACCAAACGATGCACACCATTTTCACCCTTCAACCAACCAAAGGCATAATCACCCTCGATTTCTATGGTAATGGTTTTAATTCCAACCACATCTCCAGCTTGGTAATTCAGTGTTTTTAATTTATACCCTTGTTTTTCTGCCCACATGGTATACATACGAGAAAGCATTTCTACCCAGTCACAACTTTCAGTTCCACCCGCCCCAGCTGTAATTTGTATCGTAGCAGATAAAGAATCTCCGGGTTCAGAAAGCATATTTTTAAACTCAATGTCTTCTAAGAAAGAACTTAGGATTTGATACTGTGTTGTTACTTCGATTTCATCCACTTCCTCTTCTTTATAGAATTCATACAACACTTGCATGTCTTCATTTAAAGAAATGACTTTTTCAAAATCTTCCACCCACCTTTTCTTAAAGCGAAGTTCTTTCATGATTCCTTCTGCTTTTTTAGGATCGTTCCAAAAAGCCGGGTTTGCCGTTTTTTCTTCTTCGTTGGCAATTTCAATCCGTTTTTTGTCGATCTCTAAGTAAGATTTTAATTTCTCGATTCTTACAGAAATATCTTTCAGTTGTTCTTGTGTAATCATAAGCATCACAAAAATAAATGAATTTTTAAGATATCTTCTTTTAAAATCGCTCCTTATTTTATAGATTTAACAAAAATATGTTTCTCATGAAAAAAGCAGTGTTTATTCTTTTTTTTATCTCAATTTCTTTCAACGGATTTTCGCAGTTTTTTACTGAAAAATCAAGCAGTAAGCTTCAGAAAGGGATTACAAAATATGAAGGGTTTTATGATTTTTATCATGATAAAAATACAGACAAAATTTTTTTACAGATAGAAGCGTTAGATAAAGAATTTCTATACATGCGTTCTCTTTCCGAGGGTATTGGTTCCAACGATATTGGATTAGATCGCGGACAGTTAGGCGACGGTGTGGTGGTTTCTTTTCAAAGATTTGGGAATAAAATCATGTTGATTCAGCCCAACCAAGATTACAGAGCGATTACTACAAATCAGGAGGAGAAACAAGCTGTAAAAGAAGCCTTTGCAAAATCCGTTTTACACGGTTTTGTCATCAAGCAAGAAAAAAAGGGTGTGTTTTTAGTCGATGCGACTTCTTTTTTCATGCGAGATGCACATGGAGTTGCCAAAACATTGGCAAGAAATAAACAAGGAACTTATAATTTAGATACGAGTAAGAGTGCTTTTTATACGCAAAGAACAAAGGCATTTCCTAAAAATGTAGAATTTGATGTGATGCTAACCTTTAAAGGGTCGCCAAAAGGAGCATTGCTTCAAAGTGTTACGCCCGATGCGAGTTTGGTTACGGTACATCAACATCACTCTTTTGTAGCATTACCAGACAACGCCTACAAACCAAGAAAGTTCGATACCCGTTCAGGCGGATATGCGATGTCGTATTTAGATTATGCAACTCCTGTAAATGAATCCATTAGGCAACGTTTCGTTTATAGACACCGCTTGGAAAAGAAAAATCCAAATGCTGCTGTCTCAGAAGCTAAAGAACCCATTGTCTATTATTTAGATCGAGGAACCCCAGAACCGGTTCGTTCTGCTTTGTTAGATGGTGGTCGTTGGTGGAACCAAGCTTTTGAAGCGATTGGTTATAAAAATGCCTTTCAAATGAAGCTATTGCCAGAAGGTGCAGATCCGTTGGACATTCGGTACAATATGGTACAGTGGGTGCATCGCTCTACGCGAGGATGGAGCTATGGTGCGAGTATTGCTGATCCAAGAACGGGTGAAATTATCAAAGGACATGTGAGCCTAGGAAGTTTGCGAATTCGTCAAGATTTTTTGATTGCGCAAGCTTTACAAGCGCCTTATAAAAAGGATACGATAGATGATTCTTTTGCATTGCAAATGGCCATTGCGAGAATTCGTCAGCTGTCTGCACATGAAATTGGACATACTTTAGGCTTTGCACATAATTTTGCAGCAAGTACCAATAACAGAGCTTCTGTAATGGATTATCCACATCCAAAATTCACTTTAAATGAAGATAATGAAATTGATTTTTCAGCTGCTTATGATACCAAAATTGGCGCATGGGATAAGATAACAGTTGCTTATTTTTATCAAGATTTCCCTTCAGAAGTAAACGAAGAAATTGCATTGAATTCGATTTTAGAAAATGCATTTTCTAGTGGATTAAAATATTTATCAGATGCGGATGCGAGATCGGGAGGAAGTGCCAGTGCTGCTGCCCATTTATGGGATAACGGTGGAAATATCCATGATGAGTTGTACAATGTCTTAAAAATTAGAAAAATAGCGATTGACAATTTTTCAACAGATAATGTCAAAAAGAATACGCCATATAGTGTTTTAGAAGATGTTTTTGTGCCTTTGTATTTTTTCCACAGATATCAAACAGCAGCAACAGTAAAACTGATAGGTGGACTTCGCTATAATTATACGGTTACAGGAGGAAATCAAAAAGTAGTAAAACCTGTTTCTGGAATTTCGGAACGAATTGCATTGCAGGCAGTTTTACAAACCCTGCAAGTGGAAGAAATTGCAATTCCGAAAGAAAAACTAGCTTTGTTTCCTCCCCGAGCCATGGGATATGGAAGAACAAGAGAATCTTTTAGTAGTAAGTTGGGCGTTGCTTTTGATCCTTTTTCGGTAGTAGCAACGGCTTCAGAAATGACCTTAAGTTTGCTATTGCATCCCCAAAGAGTTTCCCGTTTAATTACTCACAAAAGTTTAAATAAGAGACAATTAGGTTTGGTGGAATTGTTGGATGAATTAATTGCCAAAACAATTAAAAAATCGCATGATGATCCCTATTACCAAGAATTGCAAAATACGATTAATAATAACGTATTGGAACAATTATTTAGGCTTTCAACAGTGAAAAATCTGTACCCACAAGTGTCCGCTATTGTTCACTTTAAGTTGAGAGAAATTAAGGAGATTATTACAGAAAAAAAAGCTGAAGGGATTCAGAAAATATATGAGGAAGCGATGGTTCAAAAGGTGGATCAATTTATTGAAAATCCAACTTCTTTTAAAAAGACATTTGCCCCAAAAATTCCAGATGGTTCTCCAATTGGGAGTGACCATTAATTATCAATTACACGAAGTTTACGAATTATATATTTTTAGTCATTCGTTAAAATCGTGATTAAAATAAAAATATGACAATAGATTTAATATCAGATACGGTAACAAAACCCACTCCAGCAATGATGGAGGCAATGATGCATGCAGAAGTTGGGGATGATGTTTTTAAAATGGATCCTACTGTAAATGCTTTGCAAGAGAAAGTGGCCAAATTATTTGGCATGGAGGAGGCACTGTTTTTTCCTTCGGGAACCATGGCGAATCAAGCCGCTATAAAATTACATACGCAACCCGGAGATCAGTTGATTTGTGACAAATATGCCCACATATATCACTATGAAGGGGGTGGAGCTGCGTTTAACTCTGGAGTTACCTGTAAATTAATTGATGGAGATCGTGGGATGTTTACAGCAGCACAACTCGAAGCAGCAATTGCGGGAAGAGCAGATATTCATGTGCCATTTTCACGATTGGTTTGTATTGAAAATACAACCAACAAGGGTGGTGGAGCCTGTTGGGACTTTTCCGAATTAGAAAGCGTACAAAAAGTGGCAAAAAAGAACAATTTAGCGTTTCATTTAGATGGCGCGCGGTTGTTCAATGCTTTGGTCGCAAAAAAGGAAACCCCAGCCCAATATGGAGCTTTGTTTGATACAATTTCTATTTGCTTGTCAAAAGGATTGGGTGCGCCAATCGGGTCTATTCTCCTAGGTTCAAAAGCACATATTGCAAAAGCGTTAAGAGTTCGAAAATTATTTGGAGGTGCTATGCGACAAACCGGTTTTTTAGCTGCTGCGGCAATCTATGCGTTGGACCATCATGTTGAAAGGTTGACAAATGATCATTTAAAAGCAAAGGAATTGGGGCTTGTTTTACAAGAGGCTTCCTATGTTACTAAAGTAGAACCAATAGAAACCAATATCATTATTTTTTATGTAGATGAGAAGATTGGTGCAGCTCATTTTATTGAGAAAATGAAGGACAAAAACATTTTTCTAACCCCAATGGGAGAAGGGAGAATTCGAATCGTTACTCATTTAGATTATACAGATGAAATGCATGAAATACTCCTAAGAGAGTTAAAAGAAGATCATTCTTTTTGATCCAATTTTGCCAATTCGATGTAGTTTCTATTTAATTTGTTTAATAAAATTCCATAGAGGAGCTGATAGAAGCCCCAGAAGAGTAATAACATAATTACGGTGACAAGCATCATGATTAAAACAATAATCCATCCGGGAGTATTTTGAAAACTTCCTTGTGGAGTCTCGACCATTCCAAAAGTCATTATTGCAGCAATATAAACAATGTAAAGTAGGTTAAAGATGACATAATTTCTCACCGTTCTTCTTGTTTTTCTGATTTTGGTCATCAATTTCTTGGTATTGTCGATACTCGAAATGTTTTTATAATTTTTATAAAACAAGAAGAGGAAATAAAAGAGTACGGGAATGGTCAAGTATTGTGATATTTGAACCAACTCATAGACGCCCATAGCCATCATGATTTTTTCGTCATTAGAAACATCAAAAATAAAGGTAGAAAGAATCATAAAAGCAAACTCTAAGAGTCCAATCACAAAAATCCATTTTATAATTGATGATGATTTTGCCTGTGTCATTTTATAAATTTCTAAGGCAGAAATTTTCTTCATTTCTTCGGGCTGATTGTCCCAAGCTTTTTTATAATTGTCTAATAAATCCATGGGTTATCTTATGGGTTTAATATATTTTTAAGTTTTTCCTTAGCTCTGTTCATTTTGACTCTTGCATTTCCATTCGAAATCCCTAATGTCTCCGATATTTCTTTGTAGGGTTTGTCTTCTAAATACAAAAATATTAATGCTTTTTCAATATCATTTAATTGTTGAATTGCATTATATAGTGCTTTTAATTGTAACTCTTCTGTATCATCATAATCAACCGCTTTAATTTTATATTCAAAAGCACTAATATCCTTTGTTTTTAACTGTCTAGTCGATTTTCTATATAGCGAAATTGCAGTATTTAAGGCAACTCGATACATCCAGGTACTAAACTTTGCTTCGCCTCGAAACTTTTCATAGTTTTTCCAAAGTTGAATAGTCACTTCTTGAAACAAATCATTATGCGCCTCTCTATTTGTAGTGTACATTCTACAAATTTTATGAACGATATTCTGATTTTTTTCAAAGTCCGATAAAAATTTAGCTTCTAAATCTTTCAGCACTCTTGTAATTGATTTTATTATAAGTCACAAAAATGTACAAAAAGTTACAAGTTTTGAAACAAAACTTCCTTTTTTATTAAAAACAAGTATCTTTGTTCTGCAACCAAAAAGATTAGTGTGAATAATATTAAGCAAGATTTTACGATAAGAGATTTACAAAATATCTCTGGAATCAAAGCGCATACGATCCGAATTTGGGAAAAAAGATACAATTTACTCCAGCCCAAAAGAACAGACACAAATATTCGTTCTTACTCCAATCAAAATTTAACCAAGCTGTTAAATATTTCTTTGCTGAATAAAAATAGTTTCAAAATTTCGAAAATTGCGGAGATGTCCGAAGCGGAGATTATTCAAAATGCGAGAGCTCTTGCCTTTGAAGTTGCGATCAATGATGAAGCAATTAATTCATTGAAATTGGCAATGTTTCAATTTGATAAAATTTTATTTAATGAAACCTACAACAAATTACTACACAAAATAACCTTTAGAGATGTTTTTAAAGAGGTGTTTATCCCTTTTTTAGAACAAGTCGGATTGCTTTGGCAAACAGAAACGTTACTTCCTGCACACGAGCATTTTATCTCCAATTTGATTGCGCAAAAAATACAAATAAATACAGAGAAGTTACAGTCAATCTCTTTAGATTCTAAGAATACCTATGTGTTGTTTTTACCAGAAAATGAAATTCATGAATTGGGCTTATTGTATTTAAACTATGAACTTGTTTTAAGAGGAAGTCATACGATTTATTTAGGACAGAGTCTGCCTTTAAATAATTTGAGTTATTTTTTCAAAAGTGATCGAAAAATTACGTTCGTCACTTCACTTACAATACAGCCCTATGATGATAATATCACAGGTTATTTCAATGAAATAGATACTATTTTAAAAGATTCTAAGCATCATTTTATTGCAATTGGTGAAAAAACGAAAGTAGTACAGACTGCTGATTTTAAATCGAAGATTACTTTATATGACTCTATAAAAGATTTATTAAAAGTGTTGTAAATCTCTCTTTAAATATTGAATATATCATTATATTTGTTGAACAACGAACCCTCTTCTTCAAATAGCTATTATTTGTTGAAAAAATCAATGAATGAAAAAACAAGTTTATATTATAGGCTCTGGATTCTCGTCACTATCTGCTTCTTGTTACTTAGCCAAGGCAGGCTTTGACGTTACTGTTTTAGAAAAAAACGACACTTTGGGTGGGCGTGCGAGACAATACAAAAAAGAAGGGTTTACCTTCGATTTAGGACCCTCTTGGTATTGGATGCCAGATGTATTTGAACGTTTTTTTGCAGATTTTGGTAAAAAACCTTCAGATTACTATACTCTAGACAAATTGTCTCCAGGTTACGAAGTGTATTTCGGTGATAATTCTTCTGTGAAAATAGCAAGTAAATTGGATGAAATTTATGATTTATTTGAAAAAGAAGAAACTGGAAGTGCCAAGCATTTAAAAACATTTTTAGATTCTGCAAAAGCAAATTATGATACGGCCATTAAAGATTTGGTTTACAAACCTGGAATTTCTCCATTAGAGTTGGTAAATACCACGACAATTTCTAGAGTTACTCAGTTTTTTTCAACAATTAGAAAGCAAGTAAGAAAAAATATAAAGAGCTCAAAATTAATTCAGATTTTAGAATTTCCTGTTTTGTTTTTAGGGGCAAAGCCTGACAATACTCCAGCATTTTATAATTTCATGAATTATGCAGATTTTGGATTGGGAACCTGGCATCCAAGAGGTGGAATGTACAAAGTAGTGGAAGGGATGGTTGCATTAGCAGCAACCTTGGGTGTTCAATTCAAAACCAATGCAACGGTTTCTAAAATTTTCACTGATGCAAACAAAAATGTAAATGGTTTGTTGCTTAATGGTGAGAAAATTGAAGCAGATTTAGTTTTAAGTGGTGCTGATTATCACCATACAGAAACCTTACTAGATGAAAATGTGAGACAGTATTCAGAAAAATACTGGGACAAAAAAACCTTTGCACCTTCGTCATTACTTTTCTATGTTGGTTTTGATAAAAAAATAAAAAATGCGAGCCATCATACGCTCTTTTTTGATACTGATTTTGATGCTCATGCTGCTGAAATTTATGACCATCCAAAATGGCCAACAGATCCGTTGTTTTATGCGAACTTTACATCGATGACCGATCCTACTTCAGCACCAGAAGGAAAAGAAGCAGGTTTTTTTCTAATCCCATTGGCTCCAGGCATCGAAGATACTGAAGCTTTAAGAGAACAGTATTTTGAGAAAATAATGGACCGTTTCGAAAATTTGACGCATCAAGAAGTCAGAAACAGTGTACTCTTTAAAAGATCATTTTGTGTAAATGACTTTAAAGAAGCCTATAATTCTTACAAAGGAAATGCATATGGTATGGCAAACACATTGATGCAAACTGCCTTTTTAAGACCCAATATTAAAAGTAGTAAAGTGGGGAATTTGTATTTTACGGGACAATTAACTGTTCCTGGTCCAGGAGTGCCACCTGCATTAATTTCAGGAAAATTAGCTTCAGAATTAATTATAAAAAAACAGTCGTAATATGAAAGATTTATTTGATGATGTTTCCGACGGGTGTAGTAAATTAGTAACACAAAAGTATAGCACTTCATTTTCCTTGGCGGTAAATATGTTGTCACCAAAAATAAGGGCTGATATTTATAACATCTATGGTTTTGTTCGTTTTGCTGATGAGATCGTAGATACTTTTCATGAGTATAATAAAGTGGACCTTATGGCTCACTTTGAAAAAGACTATTATGCTGCTAAAACGCATGGAATCAGTTTAAATCCTATTTTAAACTCTTTTCAAAAAACAGTAACTAGATATGATATCCCGGATGAAATGGTGCAAGCATTTTTGAAAAGTATGAAAGCAGATTTGCACAAAACGGAATATACAACCAAAGAAGAGTATGATGCATATATTTATGGCTCGGCTGATGTTGTTGGTTTGATGTGTTTGAAGGTTTTTGTAAATGGGGATGACAAAATGTATGAAGATCTTAAAGATGCTGCAATGCGTTTAGGTTCTGCCTTTCAAAAGGTAAATTTCTTAAGAGATTTAAAAGATGATTATGAAGTATTGAATCGTTCGTATTTTCCAAATATTGATCTAGGAAAGTTAGATGCTGCTTCAAAAGATTTAATTATCGAAGAAATCGAAGCTGATTTTGAATATGCTTTTTCAAACGGAATTTTAAACCTTCCTACTGAAGCAAAATTTGGAGTCTATATGGCCTACAGATATTATAGAAGGCTGCTCAAGAAATTGCATAAAATTCCATCAGAAAAAATTATGGATTCAAGGGTTCGTATTTCTGATCCAATGAAAATTAATCTTTTAGCAAGAAGTTACGTAAAATACAAATTGAATATTATCTAATGATTTACGCATTAATTACTTTAGGTGTTTTTTTAACAATGGAAGGAGTCACATGGTGCACTCACAAATATGTAATGCATGGTTTTGGCTGGTTCTTACATGAAGATCATCACCAACCTAAATACAATGGTTTTGAGAAAAATGATGCTTTCTTCGTTGTATTTGCAATCCCAAGTATTGCGTTGTTCTATTTCGGAACCTACACAGTACACACCTATTTGTTTTTTATTGGTTTGGGAATTTTATGCTACGGATTGGCTTATTTTTTAGTCCATGATGTGCTAATTCACCAACGTTTCAAATGGTTTAAGAACACCGATAATTCCTATCTAAAAGGCTTACGTAAAGCGCATAAAATTCATCACAAAAATATGGGTAAAACAGATAGTCAATGTTTTGGGATGCTGTTTGTTCCTTTTAAGTATTTTAAAAAACCAAAATTAAATAAATTATAGCGATTATTTAATACGCTATATAGTCTATAATTTCTAAGCCATATCCAATCATCCCAACACGTTTTGTTTGCTTGGTATTGGTCACTAGTCTTAGTTTGCTAATATGGATATCATGTAAGATTTGCGCACCAATTCCAAAATCCTTATTATCCATTCCTATCGCTGGAGCTTTTAATTGTCCGTTTGCCTGATTTTCCTTTAATATTCCCAATCTTCCCAATAAGTTCTGTGATTGATTCTGTTGGTTGATAAATAGAATTGCTCCTCTGCCTTCTTCGTTGATGACTTGAAACATTTGATCCAACTTCTTATCAGCATTATTGGTGAGCGTTCCAAGAATGTCATTGTTTACTAGGGTCGAATTTACGCGTGTTAAAATGGGTTCCTCTTTGGACCAAGTTCCTTTCGTTAAGGCTAAATGTACTTGATTGTTAGTAGTCTGTTGATAGGCCCTTACACGAAATTCACCAAAACGAGTTTCCAATTGAAAATCTTCTTTCTTCTCAATCAAAGAATCATGTTCCATTCTATAGGCAACTAAATCTTCTATAGAAACAATTTTAATATCAAATTTTTTAGCAACTTTCAACAGTTCTGGGAGGCGTGCCATTGTACCATCCTCATTCATGATTTCTACAATGACTCCTGCGGGTTCTAAGCCAGCTAAGCGTGCAAAATCTATGGCTGCTTCGGTATGTCCTGTTCGTCGCAAAACACCCCCTTCTTTCGCTTTTAATGGAAAGATATGTCCTGGTCTTGCGAGGTCGGCGGGCTTTGTTTCTTTGTCCACCAAGGCTTTTATGGTAAGTGCTCTATCTGCTGCTGAAATACCTGTGGTAACTCCTTTCCCTCGGAGATCTACTGAAACGGTAAAAGCGGTTTCCATGGGGTCGGTATTGTTTTGTACCATCATTCCCAATCCTAATTCTTGGCATCGGTTTTCGGTGAGTGGTGTGCAAATCAATCCACGACCATGCGTTGCCATAAAGTTCACCATTTCTGGAGTTGCCATTTCAGCTGCTGCCAAAAAATCACCTTCATTCTCTCTGTTTTCATCATCTACGACAATGATTACTTTTCCATTTTTTATGTCCTCAATAGCAGCTTCTATAGCATGTAATTGGGTGTTATTTTGCGTTTTGATAGGGGTCATAGTTTGTGGGTGTTTTTGGACGTAAATTTCTTGAAAAAGTGAATGATAGGTTGTGTAAAAACATCAATATTAAAGAGTCCTTTGTCTCTGGTGGCTCTTCTTGTTAGTAAAATTGCGACTGGTAGCATTATTAAGATGGCTATCCAGCCTCCTAGCATAGAGGTAACGGTGCTTTCCTCCGCTAAATTTTTTCCAAATGTATTGCTGAAAAAATAAGTGACATAGATGGCTATTGCTAATATCATAGGCAATCCAAAGCCTCCTTTTCTTATTATAGATCCTAAAGGTGCTCCAATAAAAAACAACAACAAGCAAGACAACGAAAAAGCAATTCGATTGTAAAATTCGGTATCGTAGAGATTTAAATTCTTTCTTTTGAATTTAAAATTATTGGTATTCGATTTTATATTGTTTTCGGCTCTACTGGTAACTGAAATCGCATTGTTGAGAATATTAATTTTATTATTTAAATCAAAATTTTCTAACAGATTGGATGCAATATTTTTTGTCTTTAGTGAATCGTGATATGCGTATAGTTTTTTAACTTTTAGAATTGAATTCAAACTTTTGGTTCTCAAGCCCACATATTCATCGTAATTGTTTTTTAAATCGGGTAGGGTATCATTAATTTGTTGAATGCTGAGCATATTATGACGTCCTTTGTACTTTTCATCCTCTAAGTCTTCTTGGGACAAGGAAGAGATGTCAATATTCATTTCGTATTCTTTAAAGGTAGCATGCGACGAAGGCATCCGCTTCCTTTTTATCAGAGATGACCCTGATTTAATATGCTCTTCATAATAATTGCCATCGTATAGAATAAAGGTCATGTACTTACTTCCTTCTTCTGAAACAATTTTGCCTCTTTCAGCAGTAATTACTTTCTGATTCCCTTTTCTACTTTTTAGATCATAAATTAAAACCTTTTTCAGTAAGTTTTTTTCTTCCCCATATTTTTCTTCAAATTTTATTTGATAATTAGGGATTTCGGTATTAAAACTTCCAGGTATCAATGCCATTGCAGGCTGTTTCTTTTTGATATTTTGTTTTAAGTTTAATTGTTTAAATACTGCATATGGATATACATTATTTAAAAAGAAGAAGTTAATTCCACTCAAAAAGATCGCTAAAATTGCCAAGGGCCTTAGCAGTCTTTGTAGGGAAATACCTGCAGATTTTGCAGCAGCAAATTCATAGTTTTCACCCAAGCTCCCCAGTGCCATAATCGAGGAGAGGAGCACTCCAATAGGCAATGCCTGAGGAATGATCATTAAGGCAGTATAATATAGAAACTTAAAGATAAAAGCCAAACCGATACCCTTTCCAGCAATGTTTTCAAACGTTTGCCACAATGCTTGCATGACCAAGACAAATAAGACAATTAGAAAGGTTGCGAAAAAAGGGACTAAAAAACTTTTGAGTATGTATCTATCAAGAATTTTCATGCATGCAAAAGTAGTTTCTTAAACCATAAGATGCTACTAATTTTCTGTTAATTGAGGGTTAATCTATTGTGTATCCATTTTCCTCAGAATACTTTTGGCTATCGAAAGAAAACATTTTTTCTGGTATTTTTTGATTGGACTTAAATGTGGTAATGGTAAAGGTGGTTTTAGAGCCGTTTTTACCAGTTTGTATTAACTGGTAAATCTGTTTTGTCTCTGGATCAATTACCAACTCCACCTTTATAATGTTCGATGTATTATCCATTGGAAATAGGTTGACAAACTGAAGGTTGCGTCCGTTTTCCTTTTTTATTTCTCCCAAAGCATAGGTGTATCCTTCTTTGTAAAACGTTGCTAATTTTGAGGGGTAAATAAAACCATCTTCTCCATCAATATCACCTTTTGAAACCGTAACTTCTTTTTCTTCTTCGTTAATTACATACATTGTGAATCCATTAAAAAGAAAAGTATTTCCTAAGTACTTCAAATTGTATTTTTCTTTTTGAAGGATAATTTCTCCAACAATCGGAGGTTCGTCTCCATCATAAATTCCAGCATCTTCATTGACGAGGGTTTGACGAAATTTAATCTCCATATTTTCATGCCCTTCCATTTTTGTTGCTACAGCATCCAAAAGCAACTTTGCCGCTTCGGAGCTTTGCCCTGCAATTTGTAAGCTGATGAAAAAACTGATTACTACAATTCCAAAATTCTTCATTTGTAAAAATTAATGGTTCTATTTAAAGAGTGTTATATATTGTTTTCGTTTTCTAGGAATTGATCGAGTGCCACTAAATCGGTCACTAATACCTGTCTTGCTTTACTGCCTTCAAATCCACCAACAATACCGGCGGCTTCTAGCTGATCTATCAATCGACCCGCTCTGTTATAGCCTAGTTTTAGTTTTCTTTGCAATAAAGAAGCGGAACCTTGTTGGGCAATTACAATAATTTCAGCAGCCTCTCTAAAGAGTTTGTCTCGGTCTGCGATATCTATATCAATAGTAGTGCCACTTTCATCGTCTATATATTCTGGTAATAAATGTGCTTCTGCATAGGCTCTTTGGGAACCAATAAAATCGGTAATTTTTTCAACTTCGGGGGTGTCTACAAAGGCACATTGAATTCGATTGATTTCATTTCCATTAGTATATAATAAATCTCCACGTCCAATCAATTGATCGGCACCACCGGCATCTAAGATCGTTCTAGAATCTATTTTTGAAGTTACTCGAAAGGCAATTCTTGCAGGGAAATTCGCCTTAATAATTCCTGTAATTACATTCACGGACGGTCTTTGTGTGGCAACGATTAAATGAATTCCAATGGCTCTTGCCAATTGTGCAAGTCGTGCTATGGGAGTTTCTACTTCTTTTCCAGCAGTCATAATTAAATCTGCAAATTCATCAATGACCAAAACAATATAGGGCAAAAATTGATGTCCGTCATTCGGATTTAATTTCCGTGATTTGAATTTGATATTGTATTCTTTGATATTTCGAACCATCGCGTTTTTAAGCAAATCATAGCGATTGTCCATTTCGGTACACATCGAATTTAAGGTGTGCACAACTTTGGTGGTATCGGTAATAATTGCTTCTTGTGCATCGGGTAATTTTGCCAAATAGTGCCGTTCAATTTTATTGAACAAAGTCAGTTCTACTTTCTTTGGATCTACCAAAACAAACTTTACTTCTGCCGGGTGTTTTTTGTAGAGCAGCGATGTTAAAACGGCATTCAATCCCACCGATTTTCCTTGCCCAGTAGCTCCTGCCATTAGTAAGTGTGGCATTTTTGCCAAATCAATTACAAAGGTTTCATTCGAAATTGTTTTTCCCAATGCAATCGGCAATTCCATTGTTGACTCTTGAAATTTCTTAGATGCAATCACAGAATGCATGGATACGATGGTTGCTTTTTTATTGGGTACTTCAATACCAATGGTTCCTTTCCCTGGAATGGGTGCTATGATACGAATCCCCAATGCTGACAAAGACAAGGCAATATCATCTTCTAAATTTTTAATTTTTGAAATTCGAATACCGGCATCGGGTACAATTTCATATAAGGTAATGGTAGGGCCTACGGTTGCTTTAATTTCGGCAATTCCAATCTTGTAATTTTTTAAGGTTTCAACAATCCGATTCTTATTCGCTTCTAATTCTTCAGGATCTATAGAAATGGTTTCGTTGTATTGTTTTAAAAGGTTGAAGGTTGGGAATTTGAAATTTGACAATTCCAGTGTAGGATCAAATTCGCCAAAATCTTTTACAATTTTATCGGATAGATTTTCAGTAAGGCTCTTTTCTTCTTCTATTTCTTCAACTTCAATTTCTAGGGAGGGGACTTCTACTGTTGGGGAAGGGCTTTTCTGCTCTTCTACATTCAATAGCGTTTCTTCCGCTTTATTAACTGGCGCTGAATGTTTTGAAATGGTAGGTTGTAAGTTTTCCAAAGACAATTCAAATTCAGATTTTAACGGGTCATCAGTTACCAGATCATTGGCAATTGCTACCGTTTCTTCTGGAAGAATTGTTTCAGTTGCATTGGTGGCTTTGTTTAAGGTTGCCTTTCTAGCATTTCTTTCTCTGAGTTTTTCAACAAACCGATCTGCGGTTAATTTATAACGGATGGCCAAATAGCTAATTAAAAAGAAGGTTAAAACGATGACCAAACCTGTTTTTCCTAAAAAGCGTTGCAGGTAATCATTTACTTCATATCCGATGGTTCCTGAAAGAAGGGCAGAGGATGCGTCCATAAATCCAAAAAAAATGGAAATCCAAAGCATCATTAATAATCCCCAGTTCCAGGAAAGGATGATTTTGCCAATTTTCTTTTGAAAAATTAAATACAACCCTGTAATTCCTAACTGAAAAGCAAAAATAAATGCGCCAATACCAAAACCTTTATAAATGAAAAAGTGACTTAAATTTGCTCCGATTTTGCCCAAGAGGTTCTTGCTCAATACTTTTTTATTGGTGAGTTGGGTAAGGGTGCTTTGGTCTTCTTGCCAATTGAAAAAGAAGGATACAAAAGCAATGGCTAAAAAGCAGGCAAATAAAACTAAAAACGCGGCAATAATGGTTTGAGACTGTCTTGTTTTTAGAAATGCAAAAACAGGTGTTTTAGAGGTCTTGTTAGCGGTGTTTTTAGTTGCTTTTTTAATCATTGAAATTGTTCCTAGGTGTTCGGTAAAGATACCTTTTTATTAAAATAATTCGATCATTCTTTGGCCGTAAATAAAACCTGCAACAATGAGGGCAGTAAATGCAGCAAAACTTGATGCTCCTGCAGCAATGTCTTTTATAAAACCAATTTTTTTATGGTAGTCTGGGTGAACGAAATCGGCCAATTTTTCAATAGCTGTATTCAATGCTTCTGCAACCAAAACCATTCCAATAATGAGGGATTGAATCATCCATTCTGTGTTTGAAATGTTAAAATACAAACCAAAACCTACGACGACAGTTCCAAAAAATAATTGTGCTTTAATACTGTCTTCGGTGGTTATTAATAACCACATTCCTTTCAAAGCGAATTTTAAACTGCGAAGCCTTCCTCTTAAAAAACTATCTTTTGTGTTTTTCATGAATTTATAGTGCTTTTAGTGCAGCGTCATAATTTGGTTCTTCAGCAATTTCCGATACTTGTTCTGTATAGACTAAGGTTCCTTCGGTATTGATAACGACAATGGCTCTCGAGTGCAAATTTGCCAGGGGACCATTGGTCATTTCTAATTGATATTGTTTTCCAAAACTTCCTGTTGCAAAATCAGACAACATTATTACGTTTTCAATTCCTTCTGCGCCACAAAAACGTGCTTGAGCAAATGGTAAATCTCTTGAAATGCATAAAACCACTGTGTTTTCTAGACTGGCTGCTTTTTTATTGAATGCGCTAACAGAAGTTGCACAGGTCCCTGTATCGATGCTTGGAAAAATATTTAAAACAATGTTTTTTCCAGCATAATCCACGAGACTTTTATGACTTAAATCGACTGCTGTTAGGTTAAATTCTGGTGCTTTTTCGCCCGTTTTTGGTAAGCTACCTATTGTTGATATTGGATTTCCGCCCAATGTAATGTTTGCCATTTTTTTGATATTTAGTAAAATCAAAAATACATTTTTTTGTTGAATTTAAACTGTTACTCTTTTGTTAATATTCTTCAGTTATTATAAATACCTTTGCCGTCAGAAAATCAGCAATTAAACGTGAATATTTCCCAATATACTTCAGAATTTAAATACAATTGGAAGCTGGCTGCCCCGGTAATGCTGGGCATGTTAGGGCATACTTTTGTTAGTTTTGTTGATAATATCATGGTTGGTCAGATTGGTACGGCTGAATTGGCTGCGGTTTCTTTAGGAAATAGTTTTATGTTTATTGCCATGTCTGTAGGAATTGGTTTTTCTACTGCCATCACACCTTTAATTGCGGAAGCAGATAGTGCCGATAATTTTAAACAAGCAAAATCTACTTTTAAACATGGATTGTTTTTATGTACCGTTTTAGGAATTATTTTGTTCTTGGGTGTCTTTTTTGCAAAACCGTTGATGTATTTGATGCAGCAACCCGAAGAGGTGGTAGCATTGGCAATCCCGTATTTAGATTTGGTCGCTTTTTCATTAATTCCTTTGGTGGTTTTTCAAGCATTAAAGCAATTTAGCGATGGCATGTCGATGACCAGATATCCAATGTATGCAACATTAATTGCCAATATTGTCAATATTGTTTTAAACTATTTGTTGATTTTTGGAAAATTTGGCTTTCCAGCATTAGGAATTGTTGGTGCTGCTTTTGGTACGGTAATTTCTCGTTTTATCATGCTTGCATATCTTTGGTGGCTTTTGGCAAAGAAAGAACGCACGAAAGCTTTGGTTACGAATATTAAGTTTTTTATTTTAGAAAAGTTAATGCTTCAGAAGTTCATCAATTTAGGAGCACCCAGTGCAATGCAAATGCTTTTTGAAGTGGCTATTTTTACGGCTGCAATTTGGTTGAGTGGTTTGTTGGGGAAAAATGCCCAAGCGGCAAATCAGATTGCCTTAAACCTATCTTCGATGACTTTTATGGTGGCCATGGGCTTAAGTGTAGCCTCTATGATTCGGGTTGGCAATCAAAAAGGATTGCAAAAATTTAAAGAATTGAGAAGAATTGCTTTTTCTATTTTTCTATTAGGAATTTTGTTAGCGATTTTCTTTGGCAGTGTTTTCTTCTTATTCCACAAGAGTTTGCCAAAAATTTATGTAGATTTTACAGATGCTGCCAACTATGCAGACAATTTAGAAGTTGTACGTATTGCTTCACAACTTTTGTTTGCGGCGGCTATTTTTCAAATTTCGGACACCATACAAGTGGTTGTTTTGGGGGCCTTACGTGGTCTACAAGATGTTAAAATACCCACCATTATTACTTTTATTTCTTATTGGGTCATTGGGTTTCCAATCAGTTATTTTTTAGGGAAAGCTTCTATGTATGGTAGTTTTGGTATTTGGCTAGGTTTGTTAGCAGGCTTGTCTACCGCAGCGATTTTCCTTTATATGCGTTTTAATTATTTAACGTTAAAACTAATTAGAGATCAACAGAATTAACCTTACATTTGTGTTAAAATGATATTTATAGCACTTCCGTTTGGACATTGTCCAAGCTGATCTAAAAAGCAACTCATGGAAATCCCCAAATTTTTACTAGCAGACAATAGCAAGTATCCAGAAGATATTTTTATTCTTCATACCGAGTATCCTCGTTTTTTAATCAATTTAAAAGACGATCAAATCGAATGGTTTGAAGACTTAACCGGAGAAAATGAAGATGATATTGCCACTGAATTGGCCGATTTAATGGACAAAGCAGGTATGTTTTATGACAAAGAAATTGGGCAATACAACGCGTAAACTTTAACCTTAGAACCATCTTTCATTTCTTTTTTGAAATGCAATTAAAAATGATAATCCTATTGAACTACGAAAAGTAATTTTCGTAGTTTTTTTGTGCATTAGTATTTCGACTTCAATTCCCCAAATTTTATTTTGGGGTTTTCTTATTTCCCGACAGTTTAGATGTTCTTTTTTTTTATAAATCAAGCTTTTTATCGCTCAATTATTTTTTATAAAACTGTTCACTAGGTTTTTGGAAATAGGATTTTAATTTCTGGCTCTATTTATCATTAGTACGCTCTAAATCAATATATTATTATTTTTTTAAAATTATTTATTTAACATAAGTTAATTTAAATTTTTTTTATTATTTTGGCCCTATAAAAGTTGAAAAGCACTCTTAGAACTGTTTTTTCTAATTAATTGAAGCTGTTTTTGTGGTGTTTTTTCTGATGAAATAAGAATCGTTTAATGGTTAAAAAATAAAAAATATGAAAAAGATAATTTTAATGTTCGGTGCAATTTTCTTCAGTATTCAAATGGGTTGTGTCCTAAACTGGCGCTTTTGGGAAATGCTTATATGTAGTTATTGACAATCAGGGTTTTACAAAAAAAAGGCCCGCTTTTTTGAGAGGTATGCCGGTTCATTGCAATAGTAAAAGTTTCTTAGCGGTTGTTATTATTGGGTTTCTTTCCACGTCGTGTCCTAAACTGGCGCTTATGTAAAGCGGTTTCTTATTTACTGTTGCGTGTAGTAATCGTAATCGGTGAGTACAACATTCAGAAAATTAATCGGCTTTAGATCCGTTTTAATTCCAGTAATCTCAACCACACGTTCATGTAGTTTTAAAATAATGGCATGCTTTCTTTTTTGAAGCGCAGTGTGGTACAATTTTTTTATAGTGTGAGCATCTGCATCTGAAAGTAAAGTTACTTGCGGAAAAGTAGGGGTGTAGTCTTCTGGTGCATCTGCCAAAAGAACTTCCTGCAAGGTCACTCTTTTCTTTTCACTAATAATGGTAGTGCCTGCAGCAATGTCTCCCAAACGTTGCCCTTTTCCATTCAATAAAATAGTTAAAACAGCAACAGAGCCTGTTGCCATTTGAATGTCAATAATTCGCATTAACCATCGCAGCACATAACTGCCCAAGGTAGGTTTAGAACCGTCTAATTTGACCACTCTAATTTTATTGACCCATTTCCCTGGTGTTTGTCCGTTCCACAACGTTTCAAAAATCAACGTATAAAATAGTATCGGCAAGCTTAGAATGAGTGATATGGCCCATTGTTGCATGCCAAACTTAAGGTCTAACCAAGAAATTAAGAAAGCCAATAAAATGATATAACAAATGATAATGAGAAGGTCTAATAAAAAAGACCCAAGGCGCGTTGTAACGTGCGCAACATTTTGATGAATGCTAATATTTTGAGCAGTTTCTATTTGAAAGTTATTCATTTTTCCTTTTATTTGTTATACCAACTTTTTAAAGAGTTGCTAAGGTAATAAGTTTCTATGAGTTCTGAATTTCAGCATTTAGTTTTTAACAATAAAAGATCTTTCTGTCTATGAGAGAGGCTGCTTTTGTTCGAAAAAATAAAGAAAAATGGGCGCTTTTTGAAAATGTTCTTACAAAAAAAACACAGGTTTCTCCGGACAAATTATCGGATTTATACATTGAGATTACAGACGATTTAAGTTATGCCAAAACATTCTATCCTAGAAGCAACACAACAAACTACTTAAATACAGTTGCCGCTTCCGCTCATTTAAAAATTTACAAAACAAAGAAAGAAGGGAAAAACAGCATTGTAAATTTTTTTAAAATTGGCTTCCCTACCGCTTTTTATCAGCATCATACCCAATTGGGAATTGCATTTCTAGTGTTTGTTTTTTTTACATTAATTGGTGCTTTTTCTGCCGGCAATGACATCGATTTTGTTCGACTTATTTTAGGAGACGGCTATGTAAACATGACCTTAGAGAATATTGGAAAAGGCGATCCGATGGCAGTTTATAAAGACGCCAATGAAATAGAAATGTTTTTAGGAATTACCATCAACAATATTCGAGTTGCTATGTATGCTTTCATTTTTGGAATGCTATTTTCTGTTGGAACCCTCTATATTATGATGCAGAATGGTATTATGCTGGGGTCCTTTTTGTATTTTTTCTATGATCAAGGCTTGTTATGGGAATCTTCTCGAACTATATGGATTCATGGGACTATCGAGATTTCTGTCATTATAATTGCTGGTTGTGCTGGACTGGTTTTAGGAAACGGTTTGCTATTTCCGAAAACATTCAGCCGTTCCGAATCTTTTAAAAGAAGTGCAAAAGCAGGTTTGAAAATTATGGTTAGCACCCTTCCTTTTTTCGTAATTGCAGGTTTTTTAGAGGGTTTTGTTACCCGTTATACAGAAATGCCTGATTGGTTGGCCATATTTATCATCGCCACCTCCTTCTTTACAATAATTTATTATTACATCCTATATCCAATAAAATTAAATCATAAAATAGAAACAGATGGAAGCACATAATTTTGTAACATTCAGAAAAGAAAGAGATTTAGGCGCTATTATTACCGACACATTTAAATTCATTCGCTTGGAATGGAAGCCCTTTTTTAGCTATATTCTTAAAATTGCAATTGTCCCAATTTTATTAGCAGTGGCCTCCGTTTTATATATTTCCTATGCCAGTTCAAAGGCATTTTCGGGGATAGATTTTGAAAATTTAGCTACAGTTAAGGATGGAAGTTTCTATGGGGATTCTGTAGAAATTATTGTTGCTGTTTTTTTAATGCTGATTTTTTATTTAGTTGCCTATGTCATGATTAATATTGGTTCACTTTACTACATTAAATCATATATTGAAAACAACGGGCAGGTAAATTTTGAGGAGATTAAGCAAAAGGTTGGAGAAAAATTTTGGGCTTTTGTTGGCTTAGGTATTTTAATAGGACTTATTGTTTTTGTGAGTATGTTGCTCTGTTTTTTTCCAGCAATTTATACAGGTATTGTTTTGTCTTTAGCCTCTTCTATTTTAGTTTTTGAAAACAAAAGCGTCTTAGATGCCATTGGAGATAGTTTTAATTTTATAAAAGGACATTGGTGGGAGACTTTTGGAATTTCGATTGTTATTGGTATTTTAGTCTCAATTTTAGGGTATATTTTTTCAATACCAGCAGTTATATATCAACTAATTCAAGGAATGTCTTTGTTGGGATCAGATGATCCATCTCAGATGATGAGTATGCTTTCCGATCCCATATATTTAGTACTAAATATTATTGTAAATGTAGGAAAGAGTTTTTTTGCTATCATTACTTTAATTGCAACAGTTCTCATTTATTTTGACATCAACGAACAAAAAAATGCCGCAGGGACAATCGATCAAATAAATAGCTTAGGAAGATAACCAGTGCTGAAAAACCTCATTTACATATCGTTTTTGTGCTTTACAATCACTCTTTTTTCACAAGAAAAAATTACGGGTATTCGAATAGATTCTTCTCAGGTAATACAAAAAAAGTTTGACCAAAAAGTGTTGGAAAGTTTTAAAACTCAGGACGATTTTAATTATAGTATTGCACCCAATGAAGCAAATGTATTTGAAAGAATATGGGCATGGCTAGGCAGAGTGGTGAAAAGAATGCTATCCTTTATTTTTGATGATATTGGCCCAGCTGTCGGTGTGTTGGCGGCAATAGTAAAAGCAATTCCATGGATCGTTTTAGGCCTATTACTGTTTTTTATACTCAAGTTTTTCTTGAAAGTAAATACTCGAAATGCTACCGATGTACTCGAAACAATACCCTCCATTCAATTGACCAATGATGAAGAACTCATAAACAATATGCAGTTAAATGAATTGATTGCGCAAGCGATTCAAGTAAAAGACTACCGTCTGGCAGTTCGTTTTTATTATTTACTAATTTTACAAAAGCTAACAGACAAAGAATTGATTGTTTGGCAGCAAGAGAAAACAAACGAAGATTTTATACGAGAAGTAGCAAAGCTCAAAATTGCCTCAGATTTTACAGAAATCACCCAATTGTATGATTTTGTTTGGTATGGTAATTTTGAGATTAATGAACCTGAATTTTTAAAAGCAACCACTTTATTTAACACCTTGAAAAATAAAATTCTTGGATAAAAAACTCAAAATATACATCGCTCTTTTTATCGCCATCGTTGGGGGATTAATGTATGCAGATGCCACAAAACCAAAACCAATTAATTGGTTTCCAAGTTTTGTTGCTACGCATAAAATACCTTATGGTACTTATGTTTTAAAAGCGGAGTTACCAAGTTTGTTCCCCAAAACGATTGTTCAAGAAATTCATCAATCTCCATTTCAATTTTTAGCCGATTCCACAAAATCAGGAACCTATTTCTTTTTAAATGGCTCTCTAAATTTTGACAAAGCTGAATTTAAAAAACTCCTTGCTTTTGTAGCGAGAGGAAATACTGTTTTTGTAGCTACCAATGGTGCTAATATTGATACTTTAGGGCTAGAAACTCAACAAATTATCACCACCGAATTTGATGAGAATTTTGAAATAGCATTATTAAATCCAGCTTTTAGCGAAACTACTTTTACCTTTGACAGACCTTCTGCAAATTTAGTTTTCTCTAAAATAGATACTTTAAAATCAACAGCTTTAGGGAAATTAAAGATCACAAACCAAGAGAAGGAATTCGTTGCAGAAGGGGTTAACTTTATCAAACATCAGCATGGAAAAGGGAATTTTTACTTTCATACAGCCCCATTGTTATTTACAAATTACAACCTCTTAAAAGAAACCAATGCCACCTATGTAGCAAATGCACTCTCGTATATCCCTGCCGATCAACCTATTCTATGGGATGCCTACTATAAGAACGGAAAAAGTAAAATAAGTTCACCAATGCACTATGTTTTAGGTTCAGAGAACCTAAAATGGGCTTATTATATAGCATTGATTGGAGTTCTTTTCTTTGTGGTTTTCAAGTCAAAAAGAGTGCAAAGATTGATCCCTGTTGTGGAGCCTTTAAAAAACCAAACTCTTGCATTTACGAGAACGGTAGCGAATATGTATTATGAGAAATCCGAACATAAAAATATCGCTACACACAAAATAACATATTTCCAAGAACATATTAGAACAAAGTTACATCTGCCAACTAGTGTTATTAATGAGTCCTTTTACAATCATTTAGCCGCTAGAAGTGGTAACAAAAAAGAAGACATTATTTCATTGTTTAAAACAATAACTACTATTGGTCAATTAAAAAACATTACAAAAGAACAGTTAATCAATTTAAATAAAAAGATTGAGTCTTTTATGGAGAAACAATCAAGATCTTAAAAAAATAATAATCCTATGGAAAATAGAGAAAACAAAGCTCAGGAAGACAATTCTTTTTCAAACAGAATCGATTTATCCCAATTAAAAGCAGCAATTTTAGCCATTAAATCACAGTTAAAAGAAGTGATTGTTGGGCAAGACGATTTTATCGAATTGTTGTTGGTTTCCTTATTGGCAGATGGACATGTTTTAATAGAAGGAGTTCCGGGAGTTGCAAAAACAATTACTGCAAAATTATTGGCAAAAACAATTGCTACTGATTTTAGCAGAATCCAGTTTACACCCGACTTAATGCCTTCAGATGTTTTAGGAACCTCTATTTTAAATATGAAAACTTCCGATTTTGAATTTAAAAAAGGACCTGTTTTTTCGAATTTAGTGCTGATTGATGAAATTAATAGAGCGCCTGCAAAAACGCAAGCTGCCCTGTTTGAGGTCATGGAAGAAAAGCAAATTACCATCGACGGCACCCAGTATAAAATGAAACCTCCTTTTATGGTATTGGCCACCCAAAACCCCATTGAACAAGAGGGAACCTATGCACTTCCAGAAGCACAACTAGATCGTTTTTTGTTTAAAGTCAATGTTGGCTATCCCAATGTAGCGGAAGAAGTTCAAATTATAACGGCACATAATAAACGTAGAGGTGCCGCAGCACAAACCTTGGTGAAACCGGTATTGACAGAAGCGGAATTAGGGCAGTTTAGAGACCAAATATTTGATATTCTAGTCGAAGAAAACATCATACAATACATTGCGGCAATCATTTCGAATACTAGAAATCACCCGCATTTATTTTTAGGAGGTTCTCCAAGAGCAAGTATTGCGGTATTAATGGCATCGAAGGCTTTTGCGGCCATTAATGGGCGTGATTTTGTAATACCAGAAGATGTGAAGAAAAGTTTATTCCCTGTCTTAAGACATCGTGTAATGTTAACCCCAGAAAGAGAAATGGAGGGGATGACCACCGACAAGGTCATCGACATGATTATTCAATCCGTAGAAGTACCAAGATAATTTGAAGTTTTATAAATCACTTTATATTCACAGTCGTTTTTTCGCTTATATAAGCGGAGTAGCTGCGCTATTTTTAATTTCGTACTGGTTTCAAATCTTTTACAATCTTGCATGGGTAGCTATACTTATTGTAGTTGTTTTTGGATTGTTTGACTTGTTTTTACTTTTCAAGACAAAAAAAGGAATTCTTTCCAAGCGAACCCTACCGGACAATTTTTCCAATTCCGATGAAAATCAAGTTGCTATTTTTTTGGAAAATAACTATGCGATGCCCGTATTTTTGAGTATTGTTGACGAATTGCCCATACAATTTCAAAAAAGAGATTTTGAATATACAACTACTCTCAAAGCTTCCGAAAGTGAAACGTTTCAGTATCCCATAATTCCTTTTGAAAGAGGGGAGTATTTTTTTGGGAATATCAATGTCTATGCTTCTACTTCCTTGAAAATATTTGCAAAAAAATATCAATTTGATAACGAGAAAAAAGTAGCAGTATATCCTTCTTACATTCAAATGAAAAAATACGAATTCTTAGCCATGAGCAATCGATTGACTGAATTTGGATTGAAAAAAATACGAAGAATTGGTCACACCATGGAATTTGAGAAAATTAAAAACTATGTTGCAGGAGATGATGTTCGAACAATTAATTGGAAAGCAACTGCAAAGCGAGCCGCTTTAATGATCAATCAATATCAAGACGAAAAATCGCAGCCCATCTATTCTATTATAGACACCAGTAGGGCGATGAAAATGCCTTTTGAAAAATTGAAATTATTAGATTATGCGATCAATGCAACCTTGGCATTTTCTAATATTGCTTTGTTGAAAAACGACAAAGTGGGCATGATGACCTTTGCAGAGAAGGTTGATAATGTAGTTGCAGCGAGCAATAAAAAAACAAACCTATCGATCTTAAATGAAGTTTTATACAATGTAAATACGAAGTTTAATGATGCCGATTTTGGATTCTTAAATGGCATGATAAAACGAAAGATAAACCAGCGAAGTTTACTTATTTTATATACCAACTTCGAACATATTTCTGCTTTGAAAAGACAATTGCCTTACTTAAAGTCGATTGCAAAAAAGCACTTATTGGTTACAGTATTTTTTGAAAATACAGCATTGGACGCACTCATCAAGGAAAGGGCAGAAGATGTTCAGGGAATTTATCACAAAACCATTGCAGAGAAGTTTTCCTACGAAAAACGCTTGATTGTGAAAGAATTAGAGAAGTCGGGAGTACATTCCATTTTAACAAAACCAAATCTGTTGTCTGTAAATGTCATTAATAAGTATTTAGAATTCAAATCGAAAGGTCTCATTTAAAACAAAAAAAGAGAAGCAGATGCTTCTCTTTTAAAAAGATACTCGTTTTATAATTATTCTTCTGTTGTTGCTTTTGGTTTTTCAATATTCAACTTCACCATCACCAATTCCGTAATATCAAAGGCACTATCTACATAGGCAAACTCATTTCCCTGAAGGGTTAAAATTTGTGTGTAGTTGTTCTCTTTGGCGACTGTTCTAATTGCTTCACCCAATTTTTTGTACAAGGGCTTCATCAACTCATTTTCTTTTTGTCGCATTAATTGTGTTCCTGCTTCTTTTGCCTGATTCACTTCAGCTTCAAATTTCTGAATTTCAATTAATTTTAAAGTTTTTGTATCCTGAGAAATGCTGTCATTGATATCTCTAAATTCGTTCAAACTATTCTGATAAGCTACCACTTTAAGGGCAAAAACAGAATCCAATCTTTCTGCATATTCTTGGGTTAGCTTAACTACGATTTTACCTTCAGGCATTACACTCAGTAAATAATCGCTGTTTACAGTTCCTACTTTAGATTGTGCTAGCGCAATACTGCTTATTAAGATGGCAAATAAGATACTTATTTTTGATTTCATGTTCTTTATTTTTGTTCGGCAAAGATATAAAAGGGATTGGCTTAGAAAAAATTAAGGTTCCTTAAAAGCGTTCATTTTTTCTGAAATATCGGTAATGATTTTTTCAATATCTGTTAGAGAGTCAAACCAGAGGGTTTCTTTGTCTCTTTTGAACCAGGTTAATTGTCTTTTTGCAAAACGACGTGTATTTTTTTTAATTTCTGACACTGCAAATTCTTGGGTAACTTCTCCCTCAAAAAAAGAAAATAATTCTCGATATCCTACTGTTTGCAGCGCATTGAGTTGTTTGTATTCATGGAGGGCTTTTGCTTCTTCCAACAAACCATTTTCTAACATACGGTCTACACGTAGATTGATGCGGTCATATATAGAGGGTCTTTCTGCTTCCAATCCAATTTTTATGGAAGTAAAATTCCTAGGTGCTTTGGGTTTGTTCTTAAAAGTGGAATAGGGGGTTCCACTTCCAATACATACTTCTAAAGCTCTTATCACTCGTTGTGGGTTGTCTATTGCAATATTCTTGTAGGTTTCTATGTCCATCTCCTTTAATCGATTTTGAAGTGATTCCAAGCCTTTGGATTCCAATTCTAAATTTAACTTTTCCCGAATGGACGGCGCTACTCTTGGAAATGCATCCAAACCGTTTAATACAGCGTCTACATACAAGCCACTTCCACCTACCATAATTTGCACGGAATTTTCTTGAAATAATGCCGCGAGTTTTTTGAGGGCATCTCTTTCAAATTGCCCTACATTATACGCTTCAAAAATGCTTTTGTTTTGAATGAAATGATGGGTAGCAGCAGCAAGTTCAGCTTTTTCTGGAACCGCCGTGCCAATTTTCATTTCTTTAAAAAATTGTCGAGAATCACAAGAAATAATATCGCTTTTAAAATGTTTTGCGAGTAGAATGCTGAGTGCAGTTTTTCCAATGGCTGTTGGACCAACTACGGTAATTAAAAAATTTTGAGAGTCTTTCATTCGTTGAGTATACTTCCGCAGTGATCACAAAATTTTGCATTGTCTTTATGTGTATCTTTCAAACAACTTGGACAGGACTGTGTATTGCTGTCGATTTTGTTGGTGTTTTTAGAAATTTCAGAACTCACAATCCCGGTGGGAATAGCAATAATTCCATATCCTAAAATCATAATGATACTTGCGATGAATTGCCCAAGGGGTGTTTGCGGAGCAATGTCTCCAAAACCCACAGTTGTAAGGGTTACAATTGCCCAATAGACACTTCTGGGGATACTCGTAAATCCATTTTCTTCTCCTTCGATCATGTACATAATGGTTCCCAAAATAATACAAACGATGACTACGAAAAATAAAAAAACTGCAATTTTGGCTCTGCTAGATCTTAGGGCAACCAACAAGGTATTGGAAGCACCTACATAGCGTGTAAGTTTTAAGATCCTAAAAACTCTTAATAGCCGCAATGCTCTTAATGCGGCCAAATGATGTGAACCTACAAAAATAAAAGAGAGGTATTTGGGGATGGTCGAGAGCAAATCGACAATACCATAAAAGCTGAAAATATATTTGAAAGGTTTTTTTATTGAAATCAAGCGCAAGATATATTCCAAAGAGAAAAGCAATGTAATGACCCACTCAGAAATGTCTAAAAAGGTATGGTATTTGGCATCGAAACTTTCAATACTCTCCAACATTACGAGCAGGATACTTGCAATAATGGCAATTAAAAGAATGACATCGAAGAGTTTCCCACCTTTGGTATCTGCTTCATAAATAATTTCATGAAGGCGCTGTTTCCAAGTTGTTTTTTTTATTCTAGTGTTCAAGTGTTTTATTTGTGTGTTTAAAGTAACGAAGTTATGTTATTTTTGTCAAAAATTTATTTTGAGAGATGATGATGGCGACAAGCGGATTATTTTTTGGACATTATTTTTTTTGAGGTAGTTTTTTATAATTGTTTTTGAAATTTCTTTATTTTCAAAAGGTGTTAGTACCTTTTTTAGGACATCAATTTTATTTTCTTGGAAGGCTAGATTGGTATATCCGTAGCCATACAATGCATTTCCTTCCACTAAAATAATAGCGTTTTCTCCCACTTCACGCCCTTTTTCAATAATTAAAAAATCGTTATTATTAAAATGATCATTGCTGCGTTTAACGTGTTTCTTAAAGTTGAATTTTGGGGCCAATGCCGCCAATTCTATCTGGTATTTTAATTTTGTAAACAAATCATTTCCAGTTTTTTCAAAGCTAACAGAGGCGGTTCTTTCTTGAATTTTTACCGCTCTTTTGCCTTCTTTTGTAAATAATTGATTTACTGCTGCTTTTATATTTTTTCCTTTTCCAATGTAGATGATGGTTCCCTTTTCATTGTGCACATAAAAAAGTCCTTGTGCAGTAGGTAAACCTTCCAAGATGAATTGAAACTTTTCTTTTTCTGTTCTTTTGTCAAAGTAATTAATGGTGTTTTGCAAGATGTCTTTATGCACATCTTTCTGAAGTAACAACTTAAACAACTGAACGGTGGCCAAAGCATCTCCATTTGCTCTGTGTCTGTCTGTAATCGGAATTCCGAGCGATTTCACCAACTTTCCTAAACTGTAGGACGGTTGGTCTACAATAAGTTTTTTGCTCAATTCAACCGTACACAAGGTGTCTCTGTCAAACTCAAATCCCAGTCTAGAAAATTCAGTACGCAAAATGCGATAATCAAATGCGGTATTGTGCGCAACGAGAATACAATTTTTTGTAATTTCTACAATTCGCTTTGCGACCTCATAAAATTTGGGAGCATTTCGCAACATCTTACTATTGATACCTGTTAGTTTTACAACAAATTCTTGAATTTCTTTTTCAGGGTTTACCAAACTTATAAATTGGTCTACAGTATTTTGACCGTCAAATTTATAAATGGCAATTTCTGTAATGCCTTCTTCATTAAATTTTCCTCCGGTAGTTTCAATATCTAAAATTGCGTACAAATTTCTTTTCTTTAATGATAAATTTAGGCAATGTAATTGCGACTACCAAATATGGCACTCCCAACCCGTATCATATTACTTCCGTTTTTAATTGCCAACGGATAGTCTCCACTCATCCCCATTGAGAGTATTTTCAGTGCGCAATTGGATCGAAGCGTTTTTACCTTTTGATGGTCAAAGAATAGCTTTAAGGATTTAAATTCTGCTTCCAATTGTTCTTGATTGTCAGTAAATGTGGCCATCCCCATTAATCCAACAATGGAAATATTCTGCAATGCTGCCAATTCTTCTGAAGTAATAATTTCTTCAATGGCATCAAAAGACAATCCAAATTTAGAATCTTCTTTGGCTATTTTTGCTTGTAACAAACAGTGAATTACACGATTGTGTTTTTTTGCTTGTTTGTCAATCTCTTTTAAGGTTTTAAAGGAATCTACGCCATGAATTAAATCCACAAAATGGGCCATATATTTCACCTTATTTCGCTGTAAATGACCAATCATATGCCATTCAATGTCTTTGGGTAGGTCATCAAATTTTTCTGCCATTTCTTGGATTTTATTCTCTCCAAAAATGCGTTGCCCAGCATCATAGGCTTCCTGTAAGTCTGCAATGGGTTTTGTTTTTGAAACAGCTACTAGGGCTACGTCTTCTGAAATGGATGCTTTTATTTTCTGTAAATTGTCTTTAATCATTTTCTTTTGTTGCTTAACGCAATAGCGTTATAATCTGACTCGCTAACTCTGTACCAATTCTGTCTTGTGCCTCTTTGGTCGCTGCCCCAGTATGTGGAGTTAAAGAAAGTTCTGGATTCATTAATAGTTGCACTTCTGGAGTTGGTTCTTTTTCAAAAACATCCAATCCAGCAAACAATACTTTTCCATCTTCAATGGCATTAACTAGGGCAACTTCATTGAGAACACCACCTCTAGCGGTATTTATGATTCCAACACCGGGTTTCATTTGTTGGATTTCTTTTTGGTCAATTAAATAATTTTCAGTGCTTGGCGTATGAATTGAGATAAAATCAGCTTCTTTAAATACTTCCTCTTTAGAGACTGTGTCGATGTTGAAATTCACTTTCTGCCCATTGAAAAAGTCCAATGTAATGGTGGCTTTTTGAATAAAAATATCGGTAGCAATTACGTTCATACCTATGCCTAAAGCAATTTTTGCCGTTTCTTGACCAATACGTCCAAAACCAATAAGTCCAAGTGTTTTGCCTCGTAACTCAATCCCCGAGGCATACATTTTTTTCAAATCATTGAAACGGGTATCTCCCTCTAATGGCATTTCTCTGTTTGCTTGGTGAAGAAAACGAGCCAATCCAAATAAGTGTGCAAAGACCAATTCTGCTACTGCAACTGAAGAGGCTTCAGGAGTATTGATGACATGAATCCCTTGATCTTCTGCATACTGCACATCGATATTGTCCATACCAACTCCTCCGCGTCCAATTAATTTAATACCTGGACAGGCTTCCAATAATTCTTGACGGATTTCGGTTGCACTTCTAACCAAAACAGCATCAATACCGTTATCATTGATATAGCTTTCTAATTGATTTTGTGCCACTTTTATGTTGAGGACTTCAAAGCCTGCAGCTTCTAAAGCGTCCATTCCATTTTGTGAAATTCCGTCGTTTGCTAATATTTTCATGCTAAAATTCTTTCTAAGGTGAACAATTTAAAAGTAAATAATGGATGCATTATTTCTTTAAGTTGCTTAATTATTTATTTTTTTCTAATGCTTGCATGGTGTTTACCAATACTTGTACGCTGTATAGTGGTAGTGCATTGTACATGCTTGCTCTATAGCCACCAACACTTCGATGCCCAGTTAAACCATTGATTCCAGCTTCTTTCCATAGGGTATCAAAGGTTTCTTTTAATGAAGGGTCTGTCAAGACAAATGTAGCATTCATCGTACTTCGGTCTTCTTTTGCGACTATGCCTTCAAACAAGGGATTTCGGTCAATCTCTGCATACAGTAATGCTGCTTTTTTATTATTTACGGTTTCTATAAACGGAATACCTCCTAAATCTTTCAACCATTGCATAGTTAATGTAGCAACATATACGGCAAAAACAGAAGGCGTATTGAACATACTGTCTTTGTCAATGTGGGTTTGGTAATTGAGCATTGATGGGATGTGCCTGGTTACTTTTCCCAGAATTTCTTCCTTAATAACGATCAAAGTAGCACCGGCAGGTCCCATATTTTTTTGCGCTCCCGCATAAATTAAATCGAATTTCTCAAAATCTAATTGACGTGAAAAGATATCTGAACTCATGTCGCAAACCAAGGGTGCATTGGTGTTTGGAAATGTTTTCATTTGTGTACCTGCAACGGTATTGTTACTTGTACAGTGAAAATAATCGATATCTTCAGGAAGGGTATATTCTTTTGGAATGTAGGAAAATCCTTTGTCTTTGGAGGATCCCACTTCAACCACTTCTCCGAAAGCCTTGGCTTCTTTAATGGCTTTGTCTGCCCATGTACCGGTATTTAAATAGGCTGCTTTTTTCTCTAGTAAATTGTAGGCAACCATTAAAAATTCTAAACTGGCTCCTCCTTGTAAAAACAAGGCTTTGTAGCCTTTGTTTTCGAGGCCTAATAATTCCAATGCCAATTGTCTTCCTTTTTCCATAACGATTACAAAAGAGGCACTACGGTGTGAAATTTCAATCAAAGACAAATCATCATTATTAAAATTGAGGATGGCTTCCGATGCTTTCTGCAATACTTCTTGTGGCAGAATACAAGGTCCTGCGCTAAAATTATGTTTTTTCATTTTTTGAATTCTTAATGTGTCACTTTTTTAAATTCCAGCTAAAAAATCTAAGGTATTAATTCCATCTGCATAATCCCATAATTGTGGCTGCTGAGTTTCACCAAAAGCAATTTCATTTGCTATAAACCCGTTCGATACAATACATTGAATTTTATCACTGTCGGCTTCTAATTTATTTTTTAAGAGCCTTGCATCCTCATAATATTCATAAAATACAGTCGCAATAGGAGAGGAGTAGCTTTCATCTTCTTTAATCATCAAAAAACCATTTTCTAACAAATCAAATTCACTCATTAAGTAAACGGCTTTGTTATAGTCATAATTGTTGGCGTATTTGGCATTGTTGATAATCTCTCTTTGGTTGTACATGCCATTAAAAAAAGCATCAAAATGATATCCTTTTGGAACATACAATTTGGATACACTTCTACAACCGAGACCAAAGTAGTTAAAAACATCATTAGAGAGCTTTTTTAATTCCAAATCCGATTCCCTTCCTGTTAAAACAGCAACAGAATTTCTGCTTTTTCGAATGATATTGGGTTTGTTTTTAAAATAATATTCAAAATACCGTGCAGTATTGTTGCTTCCAGTGGCTATTACGGCATCAAAATCAGCTAATTTATCTTCTGTAAAAGTGATTTTATCTTTAAAATAGGGATCTATATGTTCCAAATACTTTGCCAAGAACGGTAATAAGTGTTTGTCGTTTGAAGATTGTTTTACCAAAACAGTATGACCAGCAACTAAGACCGTCAAAAAATCATGAAAACCGACCAAGGGGATATTCCCTGCCATTACAATTGCTACTTTTTTGGAGGATGTTGAGGTGGATTTATATTCCTTGGTAAATGTATGTAAATTACTATCTGTAAGTGCCTTAGACCAGCTGGAGAGCGCTTCTAAAATGGCCTCTTTCGTAAACCAAGAATTGTGTTCTTGTGCAATTTTTATTTGATGTTTAAAGCCGTCAAAAAACAGCTCATTTAAAAGAACGGCTTCTTTTTTTTGGATGCCCTCTTTGGAAAACTGACTTAAAAAATCACCTAATTTTACAAAAGCATTTATTCTATTTTCAATACGATCCATTATATTTTGGTTGTCTGTTTTATTGGCGTTATTTTTGCAATTGCAAAGTTACATAAACTCAAAGAAAAAAACGATGGCAATTATAATTACTGATGAATGTATTAACTGTGGAGCATGTGAGCCAGAATGCCCGAATACAGCAATTTATGAGGGAGCCGATGATTGGAAACATGCAGATGGTACTGATTTGACAGGAAACATTGTTTTGCCCAATGGAAAAGCAATGAATGCAGACGAAGCGCAGGAGCCTATTTCTGATGAGATCTATTATATTGTAGCCGACAAGTGTACAGAATGTGTTGGTTTTCATGAAGAGCCTCAATGTGCTGCTGTATGCCCTGTTGATTGTTGTGTGCCAGATGATGATCATGTGGAAACCAAAGAAGCATTGCTTGCAAAACAAAAATTTATGCATTCGAAATAAAACGAACTGTTTCTAATATCATTATAAAAATCCTGAAGAAATTCAGGATTTTTTTATTTTCATAATTAACTGAAACTTCTTCCAATAAAAAACACCCAACACATGAAGTGTTGGGTGTTTTCATTATAAAGACTTATTTTATGCTTACATCATAAGATGTCTGATTAAAATTGGTAAGGGATAATAGGTTTCAAAAAGCACTGCAAAAGCATTTAGATCGCCTTCCTTAAGTGATTTCCAAAGATATTTATCCGTCAATTTCTCCATGAATTAGTAAAAAGTTTAAAATAATGTCCAAGATAAAGAAAAATATGAATTCCTGTTTTCTTTATTGATTTTATTCCTCATTTTATGAAACTTCCTATATATTTGCTCACGCAAAATTTATAGAGATGAAAGCCGGAATTGTAGGATTACCAAATGTAGGAAAATCAACCTTATTTAACTGTTTGTCGAATGCAAAAGCGCAAAGTGCCAACTTTCCTTTTTGTACCATTGAACCCAATATTGGTGTTGTAAATGTCCCAGATGCCCGTTTGGAAAAGTTAGAAGAATTGGTAAATCCAGAACGAGTGTTGCCAGCCACTGTAGAAATTGTAGACATTGCTGGTTTGGTAAAAGGAGCAAGTAAAGGAGAAGGTTTAGGAAACCAGTTCCTAGCCAATATTAGAGAAACTGACGCTATTCTACACGTAGTACGTTGTTTCGATAATGACAACATTATTCACGTCGATAGTTCTGTTGACCCTGTTAGAGACAAAGAAACCATTGATATTGAATTGCAATTAAAAGATTTAGAAACCGTTGAGAAGCGCTTAGAGCGTGTAAAAAGAACCGCTAAAACTGGGAATAAAGACGCACAAACCGAATTGGTTGTTTTATTGAAAATTCAAGAAACGCTCTTAAAAGGTGTTTCTGTTAGAGCATTGGAATTCTCAGAAAAAGAAATGGAATATGTACAGCCGCTTCAATTCATAACTTCGAAACCAGTATTGTATGTGTGTAATGTTGATGAAAATTCAGCAGTATCTGGGAATGATTATGTAGAAAGAATTCGTGAAGCGGTGAAAGATGAAAACGCAGAGGTAATTGTTTTAGCAGTAGGTACAGAAGCAGATATCACAGAATTAGATGATTATGAAGAAAGACAAATGTTTCTAGCAGATATTGGTCTAGAAGAAGCTGGTGTTTCGCGTTTAGTGCGCTCTGCATACAAACTTTTAAATTTACAGACTTATTTTACGGCAGGTGTTAAAGAAGTGAGGGCTTGGACCATTCCAATTGGAGCAACAGCCCCTCAAGCAGCAGGTGTCATTCATACGGATTTTGAAAAAGGATTTATCCGTGCAGAAACAATTGCTTATGAAGATTATATAACTTTTGGTAGCGAAGCCAAAGTAAAAGAAGCAGGGAAAATGAAAGTAGAAGGGAAGGAATACATTGTTAAAGACGGAGATGTAATGCATTTTCGATTTAATGTGTAAGTCTTATCTAAAGAGGTGCTATTAAAAAAACGCTATTAGCGTTTTTTTTTTGTTTTAAAATTAAAAAAGTAATTTGGCACTCTAATTGATTAGAAAAACAGAAAATTTAACAACATGAAAAAACACCTACTTATTTTATTTTTAACCCTCTTCTTTTTAGCGTGTAACAGTATCAAGAAAACACAAGAAGCGATTCATAAAGGAAATTATGACAAAGCCATTAGTTTGGCTGTTCGGAATTTAAATGGCAATAAATCGAAAAAGAAAACTCAGCCTTATATTTTAATGTTAGAAGAGGCCTTTGGCAAAGCATCTCAGAGAGACCAAGAAGAAATTGCTTTTTTAAAGAAAGATGCAAATCCTGAAAATTTAGAAAGAATTTACAATATATACCTTCGTTTAAAAGAAAGACAACAAAAAATCAAACCTCTGTTGCCTCTTAAAATTTCAAAAAAGAAGGCAAATGCACGTTTTGACTTTAAGAATTATGATGAAGCGATTATTACATTAAAAAAGGAGCTATCAAATCACCTGTATTCTAAAGCAAAAGCATTATTTGCCTCGAATCACAAATACGACTATCGAAAAGCATATGAGGAGTTAAAATATATAGAAGAAATAAATCCAAACTATAGAGATACACGCGTTTTAATGCAAGAAGCGAATGCCAAGGGAATCGATTATGTTTATGTTTCAATGAAAAACGAGACAGCGCAAGTAGTTCCAAAAAAATTAGAAAAAGATTTGTTGAATTTTGACACCTATGGCTTAAATGATTTATGGACTGTATATCACAGTAAAAGAGATACTGAAATTAGATATGATTTTGGATTGTCCTTAAACTTAAGAAAAATTGAAGTTTCTCCAGAGCAGGTGAGAGAAAAGCAGCTTATAAAAGAAAAACAAATAAAGGACGGATATAAATACTTATTGGACACAGATGGGAATCAAGTGAAAGATAGTTTGGGGAACAAGATTAAAGTTGATAAATTCGTAAATGTACGTTGTGAATTATATCAATTTACACAGTTTAAATCTGCAATTGTATCTGGACAAGTGACCTATGTAGATTTTCAAACAAAACAAACGATTAAAGTATTTCCAATACAAAGCGAATTTGTTTTTGAACATCAATACGCAAATTATGATGGAGATAAAAGAGCCTTAGAACGTTCTTTCTTGAGTTTGTTAAAAGTAACCTCCGTTACATTTCCTAGTAACGAACAAATGATTTATGATACAGGTACCGATTTAAAAAGAAAATTAAAAGCGATTATTGCTCGAAATAAATTCCAGAAATAATCGCTGCTCTATTTTTAGATACTCTTTATTATCCTTTGTAAAAAGGCAATTTAACGACCGTTGCCGGAATTGCTTTTTTACGAATCTGAACGTGTATTTGTGTTCCAGATTTGGCAAAAGCTCCTGCTACATAGCCCATTCCAATTCCCTTTTGTAAACACGGACTCATGGTTCCAGAGGTTACATTTCCAATAATATTTCCGTCAGCATCAATAATGTCGTAGCCTTGTCTTGGAATCCCTCTTTCATTCAATTCGAAAGCAACAAGTCTCCTTGCTGGTTTTGCTTCTTTTTGGACGGCTAATGCTGTTGCATTTATAAAATCTTTTGTGAATTTGGTGATCCAACCTAAGCCTGCTTCTATTGGAGATGTTGTTTCGTCAATATCATTTCCATATAGGCAATATCCCATTTCTAAACGCAAAGTATCTCTTGCTGCCAAACCGATGGGTTTAATTCCAAATTCTTCTCCGGCTTCAAATACGGTATTCCAAATTTGTTCCACTTCATCATTCTTACAGTAAATTTCAAATCCACCAGCACCCGTATACCCAGTTGCAGAAATAATCACATTTTCGATGCCTGCAAAATCGCCCACTTTGAAAGTGTAAAAAGGAATTTCTGCCAAATCTAAGGAAGATAACGATTGCATTGCGGCTACCGCTTTTGGTCCTTGAATAGCCAATAGGGAGTAGGCTTCTGAAAGGTCTTTTAGCTCCGCGCCAAAGGTTTTATTGTGTTTTGAAATCCAATTCCAGTCCTTTTCAATATTTGAAGCATTTACAACGAGTAAATACTGGTTTTCTTTTATTTTATAGCAAATAAGGTCGTCTACAATTCCATTGTTTTCATTAGGAAGACAACTGTATTGAGCATCACCAACCCCCAATTTAGAGACATCGTTTGAAGTTATTCGCTGAAGGAGTGCCAATGCATTTTCACCACTTACCAAAAACTCACCCATATGACTTACGTCAAAAACACCAATAGATTGCCTTACGGTAAGATGTTCTGCTGTAACACCCTCATACTGAACGGGCATATTGTATCCTGCAAAAGGAACCATCTTTGCGCCTAAAGAGATATGTGTATTGTGCAGTGCTATATTTTTCATTTGTAGTTTTCTTAAATTTTTCGCTAAATTATTGAAAAATAGATAAAAATCAATCACTAAATTTTGGTTAATTTTCTAAAATAAGAACTCTAGACAATTCCATGTATGAATTTAAGTAGCGAGAACACTTAAAGTATACTTTAGGTGTTCCTGGTTCAGGAAATTGTAGTAATTTTGAAAAATAGCGCGATACAGCTGTTTAGAATGATTTTGTTATACCCGATTTAGATATATAATGAGCAAAGAACAACCAAATAATCCCATGCATGGGATTAAATTAGCAACTATTTTAGAAGAACTGTTCAAAGAATATGGATGGGAAGAACTAGGCGTTATTTTAAATATGAAAGCATTTCAGAACAATCCAACCTATAAATCAAGTTTAAAATTCCTAAGAACAACACCTTGGGCGAGAGAGAAAGTAGAGAGACTCTATGAGAAAACCATGTTGAAATAAATAAGTGCTTCTCGTTTACATAACCGAAAAGCCTTTAGATTAAGTCTCTATACTATTCTGCGTTTAAATAACTCTTTAGTTCCTCGTATGTTTGAATTTTCAGGGATACTTTTTCTTTACCAATTACTTTTTTTATTTGTTCTGGAATTTCAATGTTAACGGGAAGCGTTGTTTCTACAACATCTAAAAACTTTACAGGATGAGCTGTTTCTAAGAAAACGCCATATTCATTTTCTTTTACATCATATTTTTGCAAGCCTAAATATCCTACGGCTCCATGTGGATCTGCTACATAGCCTGTATCTGTGAAAATAGACTGCATTGCTTTTTTGGTAGCCTCATCAGTAAAGCTATACGATGAGAATTTATTTTTCAAGGCCACCAAATCATTATTAAATAATTCTTGAATGCGAATAAAATTACTAGGGTTTCCAACATCCATTGCATTTGATATTGTAGCTTTGGATGGTTTTGGAACGTAGTTTCCGTTCTCTAAATAATTGGAAACAGTATCGTTGATATTGGTTGCTGCTACAAAGTGTTTGATGGGTAGCCCCAATTTATTTGCCATGATTCCTGCGCAAATATTTCCAAAATTTCCACTTGGTACTGAGAAAACTAATTCTTTGTTTTGCTTCTTTAGTTGTTTGTAGGCAAAGAAAAAGTAAAACATTTGCGGCAACCACCGTGCCACATTTATGGAGTTTGCAGAGGTCAATGTGCGTTGAATACTTTTATCCAAAAAGGCTGTTTTTACCATGTCTTGGCAATCATCAAATACGCCATCTACTTCCAAGGCAGTAATGTTGTTTCCTAAGGTCGTCAATTGTCGCTCTTGAATATCGCTTACTTTTCCACTAGGGTATAAAATCACTACTTTTATTCCTTTCGCACTTAAAAAACCATTTGCAACGGCGCCCCCCGTATCTCCAGAAGTTGCTACTAATACCGTAATTTCTTTGTCATTGTTACGATTGAAATAGGCCAAGCATGAACTCATAAAACGGGCACCAACGTCTTTAAAAGCCATTGTGGGACCGTGAAATAATTCAAGGGTACCAATGTTTTCTTCAATTTCTACTACCGGGAAATCAAAGGAAACGGTTTCCTTGATTATCGCTTTTAATTCGGTTTCAGGAATCTCATCTCCTACAAATTGTTTAATGGCTTCAAAGGCAATTTCTTCATGAGAATACTGTTCAATGTTATCGATAAAATCTTTTGATAGTGGCGTAATATTTTCTGGAAAATAAATCCCCCTATCTTTTGCAAGCCCTTCAATTACTGCATTTTTAAACGTTGTATTTGGTGACTTTCGATGTAAACTGTAATAGTTCATTGTTGAAATTTTTTTATTTTAAGCTATTGTCAAAGCAAAAATGGATTTTTAAAAACTATTCAATAATTTTCATGCCTTGTGGATTGATTTTCGAAATAAATATTTCAAAACCGATACCTGTTTCTTTATAGGTGGATTCAATGGCTTTATACACGTCTTTTGCACTTTTTTCTCCTTTGCATAAGGCGAAAATTGTGGGGCCCGACCCACTAATTCCTGCTCCTAAAGCTCCTGCATTCAACGCATTTGTTTTTACTTCATCGAAAAAAGGAATTAACCCTTTTCGAAAAGGTTCTACAATAACATCTACTAATGAGTTGCTAATCAATTCGTAATTATTTGTAAATAGTCCACTTACCAAACCTCCTACGTTTGCCCATTGTGTAACAGCATTTTTCAAGGCGATTTCTTTTGGCAAGACCTCTCGTGCATCTTTTGTTTTTATTGCTATTTGAGGATGAATTGCAACGACTCTTAGCGCTTCTGGGACAGGAAGTTTTATGATTTCTAACGGTTCATAACTTCTCACTAAAACAAATCCACCGTAAATTGCTGCAGCTACATTGTCAGCAATTGCAGATCCGCAAGCAACTTCTTCACCAAACATGGCAAATTTTGTCAACTCTAAGTTGGAATATTTATCTGCTAAAAATTGATTTACTCCAAATGCTGCACCCGCAGCACTCGCTGCGCTACTCCCTAGACCGCTGCCTGGAGAAAAACCTTTATGAATGGTAAGTGCAATACCGAAATCTGCTTTTGCATCTAATAGTATTTTTTTAATTACGGCACTTGCCGCATTTTTATCCACGTCGTAGGGTAAATCTGCACCCGTAATATTGGTTATTTTTACCCCTTTTTTACTCGTTTTTGTAAAGGTCATTTCATCGCCAATTGTATCTACTGCAAAACCCAAAGAGTCAAATCCGCAAGAAACATTAGCGACTGTAGCTGGGGCAAATATTTTTAAATAATCCATGATTTATTGTCTATAAAGATTGAAAATGAGAAAATTAAATAATAGCCTATTGAAATCTAAAGTATTATTATTTTCCACTTTTTTAGTCTTTTATTGTCTTCAAATTTACAAATTTCCAGTTCTGATAATGTCTGCAAAAATACCCGATGCAGTTACATCAGCTCCTGCACCCGCTCCTTTAATTATTAGGGGGTTTACAGGGTATCTGTCCGTAAAAAACAACACAATGTTGTCACTTCCTTCTAAATTGTAAAAAGGATGTTCTGGAGCAATTTGTTGCAAACCAACATTGGCATTTCCATTTTCAAATGCTGCCACATATTTTAAACGACAATTTTTAGCATTCGCCTCTGAGAATATTTTTTTGAAATGTGCTTCATTTTGTATTAAAGATGCATAAAAAGCATCATTATTTGCTGTTTTTAAGCTATTTTCAGGTAAAAAAGCATTATTTTCTATATTTTCTAACTCTAAATCATAGCCACTTTCTCGGGCCAGAATTAAAATTTTTCGTGCCACATCGATACCGCTCAAGTCAATTTTTGGATCTGGTTCTGTATAGCCTTCCTTTTGGGCTTGTGCTACTACGTCGTGAAAAGTGTTGTCCGCATTATAATTGTTAAAAACAAAGTTTAAACTTCCAGATAGCACTGCTTGAATTTTATGAACTCGATCGCCTGAGGCAACTAAGTTTTTTAGGGTATCAATGATGGGTAAACCTGCGCCCACATTTGTTTCAAATAAGAAAGGAGCATTGTACTTTCTTGAAGTTTCTTTTAGTTTTTTATAATTTTTTAAAGTAGAGGCACAGGCAATTTTATTACATGTTACGACACCAATACTTTCACTTAAATAGTTTTCGTAAAATTCTGAAACTTGCTGATTGGCGGTATTATCTACAAAAACACTGTTCCTTGAGTTACTGCTTTTTACTTTTTCAAAGAAGGCTGTCAAACTGGTTGGTGTTCCGTTTTCCAATGGTTTTTTCCAGTTTTCTAAGTCAATCCCATTTTGATCGAAAAACATTTTTCGAGAGTTTGAAATTCCGACAACTTTAATACTTAATTTTAAATGCTTTTTTAAGTACTCTTTTTGCTGATGAATTTGTGATAAAAAGCGTTCTCCAACATTACCAACACCAGTTACAAAGAGATTCAATTGCTTTATCTTTTCTTCAAAAAATTGTTCATGTAACGTATTTAAGGCTTTTTTTGCGTCCTTTTTGTTAATGACTGCTGAAATATTTTTTTCTGAGGCTCCTTGAGCAATTGCGCGAATATTGACATTGTTTTTTCCTAAAGAACTAAACATTTTTCCACTCAATCCTTGGTGGTTTTTCATATTGTCACCAACCAAAGCAATAATGCATAAATCTTGCTCTAAAATAACAGGTCTTACTTTTTGCTGATGAATTTCATATTCAAAGATGGTGTCAATTAATTTTTGTGCTCGATCTGCGTCTTTATTTTCAACACCAATGCAAATAGACAATTCAGAAGATGCTTGTGTAATTAAGGTAATGTTGATTTCATGTAAAGAAAGTACTTCGAATAAACGTTTAGAAAATCCAGGCATTCCTACCATACCAGTACCACCTAATGTAATGAGTGTTATGTTTTCTATATAACTAATTCCTTTTACGGGTTGGTTATTGGTGTGGGTATCTTTGGTAATTCGAGTCCCGATATCTTCAGGTTGAAATGTGTTTTTAATGACCATTGGGATTTCTTTTTGCAAAACAGGTTGAATTGTTGGAGGGTAAATTACTTTTGCTCCAAAATGTGACAATTCCATGGCTTCATGATACGAAATATGAGGGATTGCAAATGCTTGCTTTACAATGCTTGGATTGGAAGTGTACATTCCGCTGACGTCTGTCCAAATTTGCAATTCTTCCGCATCTAAAGCTGCTGCATAGATTGCTGCAGAATAATCAGACCCACCTCGACCTAATGTGGTTGTTTGTCCTTGGTTTGTCCGAGCAACAAAACCAGGTAATAACGTAACTAGTGCTGTAGCGTCCTTAAAATAGTCCGTAATATTTTTGTTCGTTGCAGGGAAGTCGACCACAGCATCTAAATATACTTCAGAGGCAACTATTAAATCTCGACTGTCTTTGTAGTTGGTGTCGAGTGCTAAATTGGAAATTTCTGCAATGATTGCAGCCGATAGTAATTCACCAAAACTAGAAATTGTAGCCAATGTTTTTTGACTTAATTCTTCCAATAAATAACACCCTTTATAAATTGTTTCTAATTGGTTAAATAATTCTTTGATATGAGCAACGATCTTAGACTGCTGCTGTCTAGGAATTAATTCTTGAATGACATCAAAATGATGTTTTTCTAACTTTTGAATGATCTCTTTATAGCCGCTATTTTTATTTTGTGCCAAGTGTGCTCCTTCAATTAATGCATTTGTTGTTTTGCCAAAGGCAGAAACTACCACGATTACTTTTTGTTTTTTAGATGCAGCAATAATAATATTTATTACTTTTTTTATGTTTTCTGAGCTGGCTAAAGAGGAACCTCCAAATTTTAAGACTTTCATTTTGATGCTGAAATAGTTGATGAATAATTTTTATGAATTTTTTTTCGAATCTTTCTCGAAAAATATGATGACCTAATTTGATATGAAAAATAAGAACCCCTAAAGGGTAATAATCGTAGAAATGCAAATGGTACCAATAGTAGCCATATCAAATAGAATTGCTGAAATGGTTAATGAGATAATATGTAGATTTATGTTATTCACAAGGCAAAAATATTGTTAATAATCAATAAAGTAACTTTTATTAAAGACTATTTTGTGTTAACATCTGATTAATATGAAATGATTAAAATTAGTAACTAAAAAATATTAAATTACTATCTTTTAGAGTGTTTATTTGCCTTTTCTTTAATAATGATTGCAATGGGTTTGTTTTTAATTTTACTTTCTAACCATGACAAAATATCTAAATATAAAAAAGCTCTTTTTTCGTATTGATGATTTTCATATTTGCTTAACCGGGCATGTATTTTTTTAAACTCGTTTTTAATTTCATGCGGATATACATCGCTTAAATCCCGGATGGAGGTGATGAACTCTTTTTGTACCTCTTGTAAGTTTTCCATTTTTAATAAAAACTTATAGGTGTCTATAAACTGTCTTTCCAAATCATAATCCAACCCACATTCATAATGGGCTATTAAATTTAAGACTCTTGCAAAACACTGCAAATCTTCAGCAACTTTTAAATCTTTAGTGTTAATAATTTTACTTAAATAGGCGATGCATTCTTTGTTTTTATTCATTCCAAAATACAAACAAGCTATTTTGTAATACAAAGTCACAATATGATGATTGTCCAATCTAGATTGATACGTCTCTATTTTTGTATTGATAATGGCTACTAAATATTCCCCTTCACTAAAGGTCGCTTCTAGAAAATGCAAATGCAACTTATTGGTGTAAAAATAGAGAAAGATGAGAATCTCTGTATTGCTATTAAATGGAATGCTTTTATTCTCAATTTCATTCTCGAAGTAACTGAGTTCTTCTTTAAATTTTTGGTTGTTTTTCACTAAAAAAGAGGCCTCCAATAGATAGTTTTTCCCTTTTAAATAAAAGACGGGATGCAATGAAATGAGCTCTTTATGATTTTTGAACAAGTTGACCCATTTGCTAGCATACTTATAACTTTGTAAAAAATCTTGCGTAAGTAAACTAAACCATAAATGTGATTTGTATAGCCATAATTTTTCTCGAAACCCAAAGTCAGAAAAATTATATTTTGGCAATTTATTATTAAAATAAGTCGTGATAAAATGCAATTCCTCATTGTTTTTTACGTAGCCATTTTGTAATAAATGGCTGTACAATTGCAGCGATAAATTAGAGAGTTTGCTCGTGGTTACATTTAATTGACTTAAGTTTTTTGCCTGTACAGAAAGAAAATCAGCGCGAGAACTAATACTTCGGGTAATGTATTGTGTTTCAATTACTTTTTCTAACTCTACAATTTCATAAGCGACATTCTTTTCTTCATTATCAATAGCCAATCCCTTTGCTTTCTCTAGTAATTTTAGACTTTGTTTGTACAATCCTTTTTGATACAAAATCGTGGCAAAATCAAGTTGTTCTCTTATTTGTAAGCGAATATTTTGGTGGGAAGGATTTAAACGTAAACTGATTAAAATTTGTTTGTACAAATGCGCTTTTAGGTTGGATAATTGTTGTTTGGTGACAATATTGCTTTTTATGATTTCCTTTTCATTATAGGCCTTCATTTTGTCTAAAAACTTAAACAATGAAAAGAATTTAGCATCTACATTTCCACCCAATCTACTCACATAAAGGTTGAATTGCCTCTTTTCTGATTTTGACAAGGATTTTACCAAAATAAACAAGGAATCCTTTTGTTGGTTGAGTGATGTAATGCTTTTGCTCATAAAATACTGATTATAAATAATTTGAGTATCAAAAAAAAGAAGTAGCAATCGTATTTACTACGCTTAAAACATCCTTTTAAAGAAGCCCAAGATATACATTTGATTTATATATATGAAATACAAAATATAAAGATGCAGGATAATAAAGTTCAAATTTTTGATACTACCCTAAGAGATGGAGAACAAGTGCCAGGATGTAAACTGGACACAAAACAAAAGTTGGTGATCGCGGAACGTCTAGATTTGTTAGGTGTTAATGTTATCGAAGCTGGGTTTCCTGTTTCCAGTCCAGGAGATTTTAATTCTGTTTCAGAAATTTCAAAAATAGTAAAAAATGCAACGGTTTGTGGATTGACTAGAGCCGTAGAAAATGATATAAAAGTCGCAGCAGAAGCATTGAAATATGCGAAATTGCCAAGAATTCACACAGGGATTGGTACCAGTGATTCTCACATAAAATTTAAATTCAATAGCACCAAAGAAAAAGTCATTGAGCGCGCTGTAAAAGCCGTTTCCTATTCAAAATCATTTGTAGAAGACGTTGAGTTTTATGCCGAAGATGCCGGAAGAACAGACAATGAGTATCTAGCTCGAGTATGTGAAGCAGTTATTAAAGCGGGAGCTACTGTATTGAATATTCCAGACACAACAGGATACTGTTTGCCAGAAGAATATGGTGCAAAAATAAAATACTTAAGAGAAAATGTCAAAGGAATTGAAAATGTAATTTTATCTTGTCATTGTCATAATGATCTCGGATTGGCAACTGCAAACTCTATTGCAGGAGTTATGAACGGTGCACGTCAAATAGAATGTACCATTAATGGAATTGGAGAGCGTGCAGGAAATACAGCTTTAGAAGAAGTGGTCATGGTTTTAAAACAACATCCCTACTTAAATTTAGTCTCCGATATCAATACAAAATTGTTGTACGACACCAGTATGTTGGTTCGTGAAAGTATGGGAATGCCTGTGCAACCCAATAAGGCAATTGTGGGTGCAAATGCTTTTGCACACAGTTCTGGGATTCATCAAGACGGTGTTATCAAAAATCGGGAAACCTATGAAATAATGGATCCTGAAGATGTGGGTGTCACAGAAAGTGCTATTATTTTAACTGCAAGAAGTGGTAGAGCTGCTTTAGCTTACAGAGCAAAAAAGATTGGATACGAATTGACAAAGCTGCAATTGGATCATGCCTATAAAGCATTTCTTGAATATGCAGATAAACAGAAAGAAGTAATGAATGACGATCTTCACTTGATTCTAAAAGAAGTAAATAAAATATCTAAAATAGCAATGGCATAATGGGAAAAACATTATTTGATAAAGTGTGGGATGCACATGTGGTTGATGTGATTGAAAACGGACCACAGATTTTGTACATCGATAAGCATTTAATCCATGAAGTAACAAGTCCTCAGGCTTTTAATGAGTTAGAAAGCCGAAGAATACCTGTAGCAAGACCCGATAAAATTGTCGCTACAGCAGATCACAACACCCCAACATTAAATCAGCATTTACCTTTAAAAGATGAGCTGTCTAGAAATCAATTAGAACAACTTACTAAAAACTGTGCCAAAAACAAGATTACCTTATACGGATTAGGGCATGAGAATAACGGGATTGTGCATGTTATTGCTCCTGAATTAGGATTTACTCAACCGGGAATGACCATGGTTTGTGGAGATTCTCATACGTCCACACATGGTGCTTTCGGCACCATTGCTTTTGGAATTGGTACAAGTCAAGTAGCGCAAGTTTTTGCAAGTCAATGTTTGCTGTTAGAAAAACCCAAAAGTTTGCGAGTAAATGTCAACGGAAAATTAGCAAAAGGGGTATTGCCAAAAGATGTTATTTTGTATATTATTTCTAAATTGGGAACCAATTCTGGAACCGGATATTTTTGTGAATATGCGGGAAATGTTTTTGAGGAAATGTCTATGGAAGGCAGAATGACCGTTTGTAACATGAGTATTGAAATGGGTGCAAGAGGCGGAATGATTGCACCAGACGAAACGACATTTGAATATGTAAAAGGAAGAGAATTTGCACCCAAAGGAGCTGCATTTGACCAAAAGGTTGCTGAGTGGAAAACACTTCCAACAGATGCAGATGCCATCTTTGATCAAGAATATTCAATAAATGCCGAAGACATAGGTCCCATGATTACCTATGGTACCAATCCAGGAATGGGAATTAAGATTACTGAAAACATACCGGAATTAAAGGATGCCTCGTTTGAGAAATCACTAGCATATATGAACTTCAATAAGGGAGAATCGCTCATTCATAAGGCAATTAATTATGTCTTTATTGGAAGTTGTACCAATTCTAGAATTGAAGATTTTAGAATTGCAGCCGCATTTGTGAAAGGAAAAAAGAAAGCCCATAATATTACTGCTTGGTTGGTCCCAGGTTCACAGAAAGTGGCAAAACAAATAGAAGCAGAAGGATTAAAAGCTATTTTTGAAATGGCAGGTTTTACTTTAAGGCAGCCAGGATGTTCTGCTTGTTTGGCCATGAATGATGATAAAATCCCAGAAGGAGAATATTGTGTTTCTACTTCAAATAGAAATTTTGAAGGCAGACAAGGGCAAGGTGCTAGAACCATTTTGGCCAGTCCGTTGGTAGCTGCAGCTACTGCAATAGAAGGAAGAATTGTGGACATTACTAAATACATTAATTAATGGAGAAATTTATACAATTAATATCGACAGCAGTTCCTTTAGAAACAGAGAATGTAGATACAGATCAAATCATTCCAGCTCGTTTTTTAAAAGCAACTGATAAATTAGGATTTGGGGACAATGTTTTTAGAGATTGGCGTTTCCACAAAGATGGAAGCGTTAACGAAAGCTTTCCACTCAATCAGTCTATTTATGGTGGAAGTATTTTAGTAGCTGGCAATAATTTTGGTTGTGGCTCTAGTAGAGAACACGCAGCATGGGCATTGGCAGGCTATGGTTTTAAAGTGATTGTAAGTAGTTTTTTTGCAGATATTTTTAAAGGAAACGCTCTAAATAATGGTGTTTTACCCATACAGGTCTCCGAAGTATTTTTGAAAGATTTGTTAGGTGAAATTCAAGCAGATCCATCACTAGAAATCAGTATAGATTTAGAAAATCAATACATTTCCTACAGTAATAAAAAAGAAGCTTTTGAAATAGATGCGTATAAAAAAGTCTGTTTGATCAACGGATATGATGATATTGATTTTTTAATCAGTAAAAAAGATAAAATAAACGCCTTTGAGGCAACACAATAAAAGTTATGAAATTTAATATAGCAGTAATTCCGGGAGACGGAATTGGTCCAGAGGTAATCAATCAAGCAAAAAAAGCACTCAATGCAGTTGCAAACAAGTTCAATCATATCTTTATATTTAAAGAGGCTCAGATGGGCGCATGCGCAATTGATGCTACTGGAAATCCCTTGCCAGACAATACACTAAAAATTTGTAAAAATTCTGATGCCATATTGTTTGGCGCTATTGGCGATCCAAAATACGATAATGATCCAACTGCCAAGGTAAGACCAGAACAGGGGTTATTAAAACTTCGAAAAGAGTTAGGATTGTTTTGTAATATCAGACCTGTAAAAGCCTACGAAAAACTCATCGCGAATTCTCCTTTAAAAAGAGAAATTATTTCCGGTACAGACATCTCTATCTTTAGAGAATTAACAGGCGGCATTTATTTTGGTATAAAGGAGTTAAGTGAGGACGGTACGGTTGCTTTTGATGGTTGTTCATATTCCGTAACCGAAATTTCAAGAATTACGCATCTGGCTTTTAAAGCAGCACAAAACAGCCGAAAAAAAATTACTTTAGTTGATAAGGCAAATGTACTGGAAACGTCTCGTTTGTGGAGAAAAACAGTTACAGAAATTGCCAAAGAATATAAAGACGTTACCTTAGAATTTCTTTTTGTTGACAATGCAGCCATGCAGATGATTTTAAATCCAAAACAATTTGATGTCATTCTTACAGAAAACCTTTTTGGAGATATTATTTCTGACGAAGCCAGTGTTATTGGTGGTTCTATTGGGTTGCTTGCATCGTCCTCAATTGGAGATGAAAATGCTCTTTTTGAGCCTATTCATGGTTCATTCCCACAAGCAACAGGTAAAGATATTGCCAATCCTTTGGCCTCTATTTTATCTGCAGCCATGTTGTTAGAACATTTAGGTTTACACGATGAAGCTGAAGCCGTTGAAAATGCCGTTGAAAAATCGCTAGAATTATCGATTGTTACCGAGGATTTAAATTCTGAAAAATCGTTTTCAACTTCTAAAGTCGGCGATTTTATTGCAGATTATATTGAACATCCCGATGATAGTAATCATAATTTTCAAAACATTCACATGGGACAAAGTACCATTATCTAGTCCCCTAAAAACGAACTCATTATATTCATATCAAGCATCAAAATATTCATATCATCTCAATAATAGTTATTGCAATTAGTATGAGTTGACCTGGATGTGCTTGTTGATCATATCTGCAACAAACCTTCCCAAGCTCTGGAAGGTTTTTTTTTGAAAATAATTCAAAGGTTGGGTGTCATATAAATAACAGATTAAGTGTCTTGTAATCAGTTATTTACATAGGGTATATAGGGCGTGAATTTAGCTTTTTTAATTGTGAAATATTCAACAAAAACACAGAAACACAGTAATTTAGTCAACAAATTGAAGCATTTAATAAATGGAACTAAATAAACATAGCAAAAGACTAACACAAGATGAATCTCAGCCGGCATCACAAGCGATGCTATATGCTGTAGGTTTGTCTGACGATGATATGAACAAAGCACAAGTTGGTATTGCAAGTACAGGCTATGATGGGAATCCATGTAACATGCACTTAAACAATTTGGCAGCAGAAGTAAAAGTAGAATCTAAGATTGCAGGTTTAGTGGGTTTGGGTTTTAATACGATTGGGGTTTCAGATGGTATTTCGATGGGTACATCGGGAATGAATTATTCGTTGGCCTCTAGAGATATAATTGCCGACTCGATAGAGACGGTGATGCATGCACAAAGTTATGATGGATTAATTTCTGTCGTTGGTTGTGATAAAAACATGCCAGGAGCCGTAATTGCAATGTTGCGATTGAACAGGCCATCCATCATGATGTATGGAGGTACGATTGCCTCTGGAAATTATAAGGGAAAAAAATTGAATATTGTTTCTGCATTTGAAGCCTTAGGTCAAAAAGTAGCCGGAGAAATTGAAGAAGAAGAATACCGAGAAATTATAAAAAGAGCCATTCCAGGAGCGGGGGCCTGTGGCGGAATGTATACTGCAAACACAATGGCTTCTGCCATAGAGTGTATGGGTTTTGCATTGCCTTACAACTCGTCAATACCTGCCGAAAATCCAAATAAATTATCGGAAGCAGAAAGAACCGCATTGGCCATTAAGAACTTATTAGCATTGGATTTAAAACCGTTGGATATTATTTCTAAAAAGTCCATCGAAAATGCTATTGCCATTGTTAATGCTTTGGGAGGCTCTACAAATGCAGTGCTCCACTTTTTAGCAATTGCGCATGCAGCAGATATCGATTTTACTTTAGCAGATTTTCAAAAGGTGAGTGATCGAACTCCATTAATTGCCGATTTAAAACCGTCTGGTAAATACTTAATGGAAGATGTTCATGGGGTTGGTGGAACACCAGCAGTCATGAAGTATTTGTTAGACAATGGTTATTTACATGGAGAATGTTTAACCGTTACTGGAAAAACATTGGCTGAGAACTTATCACAGGTGGAACCATTGACTTTTGAGGAAGACGCTCAAGACGTTATTTATCCAAAAGACCAGGCGCTTAAATCTTCAGGAAATATTCAAATTTTATATGGAAACCTTGCTCAAGAGGGAGCTGTGGCTAAAATTTCTGGAAATGAGGGGTTACTTTTTGAAGGAAAAGCAGTGGTGTATGATGGAGAACAAGCTGCCAATACAGGAATTTCAAAAGGAGAAGTCTCTAGAGGCGATGTTGTGGTTATTCGCTATGTAGGTCCTAAAGGAGGTCCAGGGATGCCAGAAATGCTAAAGCCTACATCCTTAATTATGGGGGCTGGTTTGGGCAAATCGGTGGCACTTATCACCGACGGTCGTTTTTCAGGAGGAACGCATGGTTTTGTAGTAGGACACATTACGCCAGAAGCACAAACTGGTGGAACCATCGCGCTTATTGAAACAGGAGATACGATTCGAATTAGTGCAGAAGATAACACCATTAATGTATTGCTTTCAGAAGCAGAATTAGCCGCTAGAAAAGCAAATTGGAAGGCACCTGCATACAAACATAAAAAAGGAATCTTATACAAATATGCAAAAGTAGTTGCGTCCGCTTCAAAAGGATGTATTACAGATGCTTAACATACAATAGGTCATTTCTGTCTAAGCAGAAAGTTAAAAAGAAATATATGGAAACGCAAACCATCAAAAATAAAGAAACAGCTACAAAAGTTACCGAAAGAATTACAGGTAGTGAAGCCATTGTTCGTTGTTTAATTGAAGAAGGAGTAAAGGTATTATATGGATATCCAGGCGGTGCTATTATGCCCGTTTATGATGAATTGTATAAATACCAGGACAAAATACACCATGTACTAACACGCCATGAACAAGGAGCTACCCATTCAGCACAAGGATTTGCAAGAATTTCAGGAGAGGTAGGCGTTGCCATTGCAACTTCTGGACCTGGAGCCACCAATTTAATTACTGGAATTGCAGACGCGCAGATCGATTCTACTCCGATGGTTTGTATTACGGGACAAGTACCTTCTCATTTGTTGGGTAGTGATGCCTTTCAAGAAACTGATATTGTGGGTATTTCAACACCCGTCACAAAATGGAATTGCCAAGTAACAAAAGCCTCAGAAATCCCTGCTGTGATTGCCAAAGCATTTTTCATTGCTAGAAGTGGAAGACCTGGTCCTGTTTTGGTAGACATTACCAAAGATGCTCAGTTTGACGAATTGGACTTTGCCTATGAAAAATGTACGAAAGTAAGAAGTTATGTTCCCGTTCCTAAAACAGTTTCAGGTACCTTAGAAGCGGCTGCAAAACTGATTAATGAAGCCAAAAAACCAATGATTGTATGGGGTCAAGGCGTTGTTTTAAGTGAGGCAGAAGCAGCATTTAAGGCATTTGTGGAGAAAACAGGGATTCCTGCCGCATGGACCATTTTAGGTGCTTCTGCATTGCCAACTTCACATCCATTAAATGTGGGAATGTTGGGCATGCATGGTAATTATGCGCCCAATAAATTAACCAACGAATGTGATCTGTTGATTGCTATTGGAATGCGTTTTGACGATCGCGTTACAGGAGATCTTAGCAAATATGCGAAACAAGCAAAAGTGATTCATTTTGAAATTGACCCAGCAGAAATTGATAAAAATGTAAAAACAGATGTAGCTGTTTTAGGAGATGCGAAAGCAACCTTAACTGCAATTTTGCCGCTTATAAATGAGAATACACACACAGCTTGGCATCAAGCCTTTAAAGACTTATATGCCATTGAATACGAGAAGGTAATCAAAGATGATCTCTATCCAACAAAAGAAGGGTTGACAATGGGTGAAGTGATTCATCAGATAAATGTGCATAGTAATGGAGACGCAGCCATTGTTACAGATGTTGGACAACATCAAATGATCGCCTGTCGATATGCTGAATTCAATAAAACAAAAAGTAACATTACCTCGGGCGGTTTAGGAACCATGGGATTTGGATTGCCTGCAGCTATTGGTGCTAAAATGGCCGCTCCAGAAAGAGAAGTGGTTTCCATTTCGGGAGATGGTGGTTATCAAATGACCATTCAAGAATTAGGAACTATTTTTCAGCAAAAAGCAGCCGTTAAAGTGGTAGTTTTAAACAATGAGTTTTTAGGAATGGTTCGACAATGGCAGCAGTTATTTTTTGACAAACGCTATGCATCTACCGAAATGATCAACCCCAACTTTGTTGCCATTGCAGAGGGCTATTATTTAAAAGCAAGAAAAGTAACAAAACGAGAAGATTTGGCTGCAGCTGTTAAAGAAATGATGGAAAGTAAAGAAGCCTATTTTCTGGAAGTTTGTGTAGAAAAAGAAGGAAATGTATTTCCAATGGTTCCATCCGGAGCAAGTGTTTCAGATATCCGTTTGTCATAAAATAATAGAGGGTACAACGAAGAAATATTTTAACAAATATGAGTACAGAAAAACAATTATTTACCATCTCAGTCTATACCGAAAATAACATAGGCTTGTTGAATCGAATTTCCGCAATTTTTCAGCGAAGACATATCAATATCGAGAGTTTAAATACCTCGCCTTCAGAAATTGAAGGAGTATCTAAATTTACCATTGTGGTCAATATGGCCGATGATAATATTAAAAAAATCATTGGTCAGATAGAAAAGCAAGTAGAGGTTATAAAGGCCTATTATCACAAAGATGAAGATACGATCTATCAAGAATCCTGTATTTTTAAAATGCAGTCTGACTTACTCTTTGAAGAAAGACAAATTCAGAACATCATCAAAGACAGCAATGCAAGAATTGTTACCGTTAATAAATCTTTTTTTGTGATAGAAAAATCAGGAAGAAAAGAAGAGGTTGATTTAATTTATAAAGAATTAAAACCTTTTGGAATATTACAGTTTACACGTTCTGGTAGAGTATCAGTATCAAAACAACCCATGGAAATTTCACAAATGCTGACTGCATTTAACTAAATTAAATTAAAAATGTCAAATTATTTTAACACATTATCATTAAGAAATCAATTAGAGCAATTAGGAAAATGTAGGTTTATGGATTCCTCAGAATTTGTAGACGGTGTCCAAGCATTAAAAGGAAAGAAAATTGTAATTGTAGGTTGTGGAGCACAAGGATTGAATCAAGGATTGAACATGCGAGATTCAGGTTTGGATATTTCATATACTTTACGTCAAGCAGCCATTGATCAAAAAAGAGATTCATACCTCAATGCAACCTCCAATGGTTTTACAGTGGGAACCTATGAAGAATTGATTCCTTCAGCAGATTTAGTATTGAATTTAACGCCAGACAAACAGCATACAAACGTTGTAACAACGATTATGCCGTTAATGAAGAAAAATGCTACGTTAAGCTATTCTCATGGTTTTAATATTGTAGAAGAAGGAATGCAGATTCGTAAAGACTTAACTGTAATTATGGTGGCACCAAAATGTCCAGGAAGTGAAGTTCGTGAAGAATATAAACGTGGTTTTGGAGTGCCTACATTAATAGCAGTACATCCAGAAAACGATCCAGAAAATAAAGGTTGGGCGCAAGCAAAAGCTTATGCAGTTGCAACGGGTGGAGACAGAGCAGGTGTTTTGGCGTCCTCTTTTGTAGCCGAAGTAAAGTCCGATTTAATGGGAGAACAAACTATTTTATGTGGTCTGCTACAAACAGGTGCCATCTTGTCTTTTGATAAAATGGTTGCTGAAGGCATTGATCCAGGATATGCTGCAAAACTCATTCAATACGGTTGGGAAACCACAACAGAAGCCTTAAAACATGGTGGAATTACCAACATGATGGATCGTTTGTCAAATCCAGCAAAAATTGAAGCATTTCGAATTTCAGAAGAATTAAAAGAGATTATGCGTCCACTATTCAACAAGCATATGGACGATATTATTTCTGGGCATTTTTCAAAAACGATGATGGAAGATTGGGCAAACAATGACAAAAATTTATTGTCTTGGAGAGCTGCCACTGGAGAAACCGCTTTTGAAAAACAAGAACTTACAGCGCAAGAAATTCCTGAACAAGAATATTTTGATCACGGTACTTTATTAGTAGCTTTTGTTAGAGCAGGTGTAGAGTTGGCTTTTGAGGCAATGACTGCAGCGGGAATCATTGAGGAATCTGCGTATTATGAATCCTTACATGAAACACCATTAATAGCAAATACCATTGCACGTAAAAAATTATTTGAAATGAATCGAGTGATTTCTGATACTGCAGAATACGGATGTTATTTATTTGATCATGCCTGTAAGCCGTTGTTAACAGATTTTATGAAAACAGTAAAAACAAATATTATTGGAAAAGCCTTTACAAATGAAAATGGCGTAGACAATCAAGAGTTAATTGCTGTGAATAGTGCAATCAGAAATCATCCAGTTGAAATCATTGGTGCACAGCTAAGAGCCTCAATGACCGCAATGAAAGTAATTACATCAGAAGCATAATTAATGCAACTTAAAACCACCTATTTTCCAAGTTTAGAAAATGTAAAAGCAGCCGCTTCAAATTTAAAAGGAGTGGCTTCTATTACACCATTGAGCCAAAATGTTCAAAATTCAAAAAAATTTGGAGCCAATATATTATTTAAAAGAGAGGACTTACAAGTCGTCCGATCTTATAAAATAAGAGGTGCTTATAATAAAATGTCCTCTTTGTCACCAGCGCAAAGAGAAAAAGGAATTGTCTGTGCCAGTGCAGGAAATCATGCGCAAGGTGTGGCACTATCATGTAAGTTATTACAGATAAAAGGTACTATTTATATGCCCTCACCAACCCCAAATCAGAAGATTGAGCAGGTAAAAATGTTTGGTGAAGATTTTATTGAGGTTGTCATTGAAGGAGATACTTTTGATGATGCCTATCATGCGTCCATAGTCGCCTGTAAAACAGAAGACAAAACATTCATTCATCCTTTTAATGATGAAAAGGTGATTGAAGGGCAAGCAACTGTTGGATTAGAAATCCTGAATCAAGCTTTAGTAAAAATTGATTACGTTTTTGTAGCAGTAGGAGGTGGAGGTTTATCGTCAGGCTTATCTGCAGTTTTCAAACACCTATCACCCGAAACAAAAATTATCGGAATAGAGCCAGAAGGAGCTCCATCAATGAAGACTTCTATCACTCATAAAATAGTAATCGCTTTAGACACAATTGATGCTTTTGTAGATGGCGCTGCTGTAAAAAGAGTCGGCGATTTGAACTTTGATATCTGTTTGCAAAACTTATCCGATATGATTACAATTCCGGAAGGGAAAGTATGTCAAACGATTCTAGATTTATACAACAAAGACGCCATTGTTGTTGAACCAGCAGGAGCGTTAAGTATTGCTGCATTAGATAGCTATGCAGATGAAATTCGTGGAAAAAATGTTGTTTGTATCGTAAGTGGAAGTAATAACGACATTACTCGAACCGCAGAAATTAAGGAAAGAGCGCTGTTATATGCCAACTTAAAACATTACTTCATAATTAAATTCCCACAAAGAGCGGGAGCATTGAAAGAATTTTTGGTAGATATTTTAGGTCCAAATGATGATATTACTCATTTTGAATATACCAAAAAAACCAATAGAGAAAACGGTGCAGCTGTAGTTGGTTTACAATTAAAGTCGTCAAATGACCTAGCGCCTTTAATTTCAAAAATGAAGGAAAAGAATTTTTTTGGAGATTATTTAAACAACAAACCCGATTTATTTCAATTTTTAGTGTAAATTTAGAAACGATTATAAATTATATTTAAGATATGGGAGTACCTGAAAAATATAAGATTACCTCACTATTACATCAAAAAAGCTATTTAATAGCTGGAGAATTAAAAAAATGGTCGGGAGAAACAGCCGATGTTCTTTCTACAATTTCTTCAACGCCAGATTACAAACCAACCCTCCTAGGAAGTGTTCCTCAATTGGGAGAAGCACAAGCTCTAGAAGCTTTAGATGCTGCTTGTAATGCCTTTGATGAAGGAAAAGGACTTTGGCCAACAATGAAAGTGGAAGGTAGAATTGCTGCCATGCAGAAATTTGTTGTACAAATGAAAACCAAGCGCGATGAAATTGTAAAACTATTAATGTGGGAGATCGGGAAAACCTTGCCCGATTCAGAAAAAGAATTTGATAGAACAGTCGAATACATTTACGATACGATAGAGGACTATAAGCAGATGGATCGTAATTCTGCAAAATTGGAAAAAAACTCAGGAGTTTATGCCCACGTAAGACGAGGACCTTTGGGAGTTGTTTTGTGTTTAGGACCATATAATTATCCGTTAAATGAAACTTTTTCCCTGTTAATTCCTGCACTAATTATGGGGAATACTGTTGTTTTCAAACCTGCAAAATATGGAGTACTCCTAATAGCTCCCTTATTGGAAGCGTTTGAAAATAGTTTTCCAAAAGGTGTGGTAAATATTATCTACGGTCGTGGAAGAACCTTGGCAACACCCATCATGAAAACAGGTAAAGTAGATGTTTTGGCTTTAATAGGAAATAGCAAATCGGCCAATGCTTTACAAGCACACCATCCTAGAAAAAATAGATTGCGACAGATTTTAGGCTTGGAAGCTAATAATCCAGCCATTGTTTTAAAAGATGCCGATTTAGACTTGGCAATTAATGAATGTATCGCAGGAGCAATGTCTTTTAATGGGCAGCGTTGCACTGCTTTGAAGGTTTTATACGTTCATGAAGAAATTGTAGATGAATTTAACAAGCGTTTTTCTGAGAAGGTGGATGCTTTAAAATTTGGAAACCCCTGGGAAGAAGGTGTTAAATTAACTCCATTACCAGAAGTAGACAAACCAAGTTATATTCAAGAATTAATTGATGATGCATTGCAGAAAGGAGCAAAAGTCATGAATAAAAAAGGAGGCGAACATTCTGAAAATTATATATTTCCAGCAGTTTTATACCCTGTAAATAAAGACATGCGTGTTTTTCATGAGGAGCAATTTGGTCCGGTAACTCCAGTTGTTGCCTTTTCAGATATTAATGAGCCCTTAGATGATATGGCTGCTTCAAATTACGGACAACAAGTCAGTATTTTTGGTAGTAATGCGAATACTTTAGCGCCCTTAATTGATACATTGGTAAATTTAGTGTGTCGTGTGAATTTAAATAGTTCTTGTCAAAGAGGTCCTGATGTGTATCCCTTTACCGGAAGAAAAGATTCTGCAACGGGGACTTTAAGTGTTCATGATGCACTGCGATCCTTTTCAATTAGAACGTTTTTGGCGTCTAAAGATAGCCCTTATAACAATGCAATTTTACAAGACTTATTAGATAAGAAAATCTCCAATTTCATAAGTACAGATTATATTTTGTAATCTTATTCACGGATAATTTTCAAAACCAAATCCTTCGTCAATGGTTCACCATTGGCGATTTTTTTTATGGTATCAAAAGTAAATATAAAATTACAGCCCACTTTATAATCCGAACACCCATAAGCCGTTTTTCCTTTTAAGAGCGTTCCTTTTTTACATTTCGGACAACTGATTTTGTTCGAGGCAGTTGCTGTTTTTATCGGTGGTTTTTTGGGTTCTAAAAGGAGGCTGAAATCTGCATCAAATCGAAGGAGTCCTTCTACAGTTCCTGTTGCCGTTTTAAAACCTTTTAAATTTGTGCTACAGCCTTTGTCAACCAATCGTATGATTTGATTTTCAGAAACTTTCTTCCCATAGATTTCAAAGGGAATTTTTAAATTACAATTGTTTTTATATTCAGAACAGCCAAAAGCAGATGACCCTTTTATCAAGGTACCTTTTTTACATTTGGGGCAGGATTTTCCAACAACTTCATTTTTCGATTTTGTTGTTTTTGCTTTAATCGGTTTTGGATTTTTTGTTTGATTTCCTTTTTCAATAAAAGATGAAATTCGTTTTACAGATTTGTTAGCTCGCACTTCATAGACCAACTCATCCACCATTTTCTTCATATTATTAATGAAGGTACCTGCATTAAATTCTCCTCGCTCAATTTCTTTCAAACGCTTTTCCCAACGTCCTGTGAGTTCCGCAGATTTTAATAATTCATTATCAATCAAATCAATGAGATCGATCCCTGTTTGAGTTGCGATAACCAATTTCTTTTTACGTTCAATATATTTTCTTCGGAATAAAGTCTCAATAATACTCGCTCTGGTAGAAGGTCTTCCAATGCCGTTTTCTTTCATTAATTCGCGCATTTTATCATCATCTACTTGCTTTCCAGCAGTCTCCATGGCGCGCAATAAACTTGCTTCTGTATAATTTCGCGGTGGTTTCGTTTCTTTTTCTAAAAACGAAGGTTGGTGCGTTCCTTTTTCTCCTTTTACAAAGGCAGGTAAACTTTTAGTTTCTTCATTATTGTTATTTTGAGCTTGTCGAAGCGCTTTCATCTTCCTCTCCTCGGTCTCAAAGGCAACCCGCCAACCTTTGGTCAAAATTTCTTTACCATTGGTTTTAAAGGGTACTTCTGCAGCTTTTCCAATTACTGAAGTATTAGAAACCTCAGAATCTGGATAAAAGACTCCGATAAATCTTCGGGTAATGATGTCGTACACTTGTTGCTGATTGTATTGTAGATTCACTTGCATTCCTGTCGGAATAATGGCGTGGTGATCGGTTACTTTTTTATCATCAAAAATCCGTTTTGATTTTGGTATCTTGGTACCTAAAAGCGATTGTGTTAGTGAATTGTAATGGGTTAATTTAGATAAGATACCGGCAATTTTAGGGTAAACATCATTCGGTAAAAAAGTAGTATCCACTCTGGGATAGGTAACTACTTTCATTTCGTATAACTTCTGCACCATTTTTAAGGTTTCATCTGCAGAATAACCAAATTTATTATTGCAATACACTTGCAAACCGGTTAAATCAAATAGTTTTGGTGCATATTCTTTCCCTTTCTTTTTAGTAACAGAAACAATTTCGAAATCGGAAGCGTTTATTTTATTGGCTAAAACCTGTCCATCTTCTTGTTTTAGAAAACGTCCGTCTTCATAATTAAAAAGTGTATTTCTATAAGTGGTTTGCAATTCCCAATAGGGTTGTGGTTTAAATTGTTGAATTTCTTTAAAACGATTGACCATCATGGCAAGGGTAGGAGTTTGTACTCTACCAACGGATAAAACTTGTTGGTAACCGCCATATTTTACGGTGTACAATCGAGTTGCATTTAATCCCAATAACCAATCTCCAATAGCGCGCGAAAATCCTGCATAATATAAATTGTCGTATTGGTCCGCAGGTTTTAAGTTTTTAAAACCTTCTTTAATCGCTTCTTCTGTTAGTGATGAAATCCACAAACGTTGCACTTCTCCTTTATACCCCGCTTGGTTAATCACCCAGCGTTGAATGAGTTCTCCTTCGGTTCCTGCATCCCCACAGTTGATTACAACCGTAGCTTTGTCAAATAAAGATTTTACAATATTGAATTGTTTTTTGATGCCCTCATTGCTTGTTACTTTGGTGTCAAAACGTTCTGGTAACATCGGTAAGTTGTTCAAATCCCAACTCTTCCAATGTGGTTTGTAGTCTTTGGGTTCTAAAAGTGTGCACAAATGCCCAAAGGTATAAGTTACAGCATAGCCATTACCTTCATAGTAACCATCACGTTTTGTGTTGGCACCTAGTATATTAGCGATTTCTCTTGCGACACTTGGCTTTTCGGCAATACAGACTTTCAATAGTGATGGGGTTTAGGAATTCGAAAATAGTGAAATAATTAGGAATTATTTGATAAAATAGTAAGCTTATTGCTATTTTACAAATGTCATTTGTACTCGTTTCAGATCAATATCTATACTGATAATTCTGCAAGTCATTGTTAGGATACTTTTAAAATTGAATTATTTCTGAATTACTTTTTCGAAGGCCAGTCTTTTAGCGCCGTAATTCGTGTAAATTACACCACAGTATTGATACCCTATTTTTTTAATGAGTGCTTGCATTCCAAGATTTTCTTCGTGGGTGTCAATTTTTAAGCTTTGAATGTTTTTGCTTTTTAGTTGTTGATGAAATTCATCAAATAGTAGTGTTGCTAAACCCTGTTTTCGGTATTCTTTTTTGATGGCCATTCGGTGGATAACTCCGTAGTTTTTTGATTCGTCAACTTTCCATGAACCTTCTTCAATTATTTGATAGGTGGGTTCTTTGTTTGTTGTAAACATTGAAGTAGCGATCACTTGATTTTCATCATTCAATACCACGTAACTTTCTCCTTTTAAAATATCTGCTTCAACTTGAGCTGCATTTGGATATCCATTTTGCCATTGATCAATTTTTAAAGCTGCTAAAAGTTCTTTGGCATCATTGATAATCGTCATTATTTCAGGGATGTTTTCAAGGGTAGAAAGCTCGATTTTCATAAAAGTAAAGATTAAATCATTTTAAAATCCAACATCAATTCTCCATTGATAGTTCTTTTTACTAACTCTCATAATTACTTTCTATGCCTAAAATTTTCATGATAAGTTGTTGTTTTTAGCTGAAGTATAAATGTATAAAAAATCCACTAGAAAAAAGAAGGGGTCCTTCCATTTAAAAGTGGATAAAATTGTAATGTATTGTTTTTTTTAAGACAGTTCTATGATTTCTTGGTTGTGTAAAATGTCTTTAATGGTTTGTCTTTTTCTGATTAAATAATCTTTTCCTTGGTTTACCATAACCTCTGCAGGCAAATAGCGGGAATTGTAATTGGATGCCATAGAGAAACAATAGGCACCCGCGTTGTGAAAACATAAGACATCTTCTTCAGAGATTTCTGCGATGCGTCTATTAGATCCAAAGGTATCGGTTTCACAAATATACCCTACCACAGAATAATAACGATCTCTTCCTTCTGGGTTTGATATATTGGTAATTTGATGATAAGAGTCATACATCATGGGCCTTACCAGGTGGTTAAAGCCAGAGTCTACATGTGCAAAAACAGTGGAAGTAGTTTGTTTGACAACATTTACTTTTGCTAAAAATACACCTGCTTCGGAAACTAAAAATTTACCTGGTTCAAACATGAGGGTGATTTCTTTACCATACTCTATACAAAATGCATTAAATCGTTCTGACAATTGCAATCCCAATTGTTCGATATCTGTAGAAATATCCCCCTCTTTATAGGGCACTTTAAAACCACTCCCAAAATCAATAAAATCAATGTTGTCAAACTGTTTAGCAACATCAAATAAAATTTCTGTGGCACGCAAAAATGTATCGATATCTAAAATATCAGAACCTGTGTGCATGTGAATTCCATTGATGTTCATTCCTGTGTTTTCTACAACACGCTTAATGTGGGGAACTTGGTGGATAGAAATTCCAAATTTAGAATCGATATGTCCCACGGAAATCTTAGAATTTCCGCCTGCCATTATGTGTGGATTGATGCGAATACACACTGGAATCTCTGGATGTTTCTGACCAAACAACTCTAAAATAGACAGATTGTCAATATTAATTTGAACTCCCAATTTCGCTACTTCTTCAATTTCTTTTAAAGAGACACCATTGGGCGTAAAAATAATTTTTTTAGGAGCTATACCAGTGGTCAATCCTAATTGTACTTCCTGAATAGAAACTGTATCTAGGCCGGCACCAATATTTTTAAAAAACTTTAAAATGTTGATGTTGGAAAGGGCTTTCACAGCATAATTCAATTTTAAGCTTTTTACACTACTAAATGCACTAGTTAATCGGTTGTATTGGGCTTCAATTTTGTCGGTATCATAAACATATAATGGGCTCCCATATTTGTTTGCCAATGCTAAAAGTTGTGTTCTTTCCACGGTTGTTTCGTTTTTTTTATTTTTGACAAAACTAGCCAAATTACAAGCGCTGACAGTATTTGTTTAAAAATACAACAAATTGTTTTTTTTTGTGATTTTTACACTTAAAATGAGTCCTTAAGCAGGCGATTTTTAATTTTTTAAATGCTTGTTTTCCTTTATGAAAAGATGTAAAAAGTACAGCTGAATCTTCGTTGAAATCCTGTTGATAACTAATTAAAAAAGCCATTTTATTTTTCTAGGTTAAATCCTATTTTAGCTATCACTTCACAGTTAATTGTAGTACGCTATTTTATGAGTCAAGAATCCAAATATACAGAAGATAATATTCGATCATTAGATTGGAAAGAACACATCAGAATGCGCCCCGGAATGTACATTGGTAAGTTGGGAGATGGATCTTCTGCCGATGATGGGATCTATATCTTGGTAAAAGAAGTCTTAGACAACTCTATAGATGAATATGTCATGGGCGCTGGGAAATCTATCGAAATTTCGATACAAGGGAGTAAAGTTACTGTGCGTGATTATGGTCGAGGAATTCCCTTAGGAAAGGTTGTAGACGTGGTTTCTAAAATGAATACTGGTGGAAAATACGATTCGAAAGCCTTTAAAAAATCGGTAGGTTTAAATGGAGTTGGTACCAAAGCGGTAAATGCATTGTCCTCTTTTTTTAGAGTAGAATCTTCCAGAGATGGAAAATCTGCTTCGGCAGAGTTCAGTCAAGGTAATCTTACAGACCAAGAGTTTTTAGAAGAAACCTCTCGTAGAAAAGGAACCAAGGTTTCTTTTATTCCAGATGAAGCGATTTTTAAAAACTATAAATACCGAAATGAGTATGTAGCAAAAATGCTGAAATACTATGTATATTTAAATCCTGGATTGACCATCATCTTTAACGGAGAGAAATTCTTTTCAGAAAATGGATTGAAAGATTTACTGGAAGACAATAACAATCTAGCAGATATGTTGTATCCAATCATTCATTTAAAAGGAGATGAAATTGAAGTTGCTATTACCCATAGTAAAACCCAATATTCAGAGGAATACCATTCGTTTGTAAACGGACAATATACCACCCAAGGGGGAACCCATCAAGCCGCATTTAGAGAAGCCATTGTAAAAACCGTGCGTGAGTTTTATGGTAAAAACTTTGAAGCTTCCGATGTACGAAAATCAATTATTTCTGCCATTGCCATTAAAGTGATGGAACCTGTTTTTGAGAGTCAGACTAAAACAAAGCTTGGATCTACCGAAATGGGCGGAGATTTATCCACAGTAAGAACCTATATTAACGACTTTGTAAAAACACAGCTTGATAATTACCTCCATAAAAATGTAGAGGTTGCCGAGAAACTTCAAAAGAAAATAATTCAAGCAGAAAAAGAACGAAAAGAACTTTCAGGAATTCGGAAACTTGCAAGAGATAGAGCCAAGAAATCAAGTTTACATAATAAGAAATTGCGAGACTGTAGAATCCATTTAGGCGATATAAAGAAACAAAATTATTTAGAATCAACTCTGTTTATTACCGAGGGAGATTCTGCTTCAGGTTCTATTACCAAATCGAGAAATGTAAATACCCAAGCCGTTTTTAGTTTAAAAGGGAAACCCTTAAACTCTTATGGACTGAGTAAAAAAATTGTGTACGAGAATGAAGAGTTTAATTTATTACAAGCAGCATTAAATATTGAAGATGGTTTGGAGGGATTGCGCTATAACAATATTGTTATTGCAACGGATGCCGATGTTGATGGGATGCACATTCGATTGTTATTGATTACTTTTTTCTTACAATTTTTTCCAGAATTGATCAAAGAAGGACATTTGTACATTTTAGAAACCCCTTTGTTTCGAGTACGAAATAAGAAAGAAACGCATTATTGTTATTCTGATGATGAAAAACGTTATGCGATAGAAAAATTAAGAGGAAAGCCCGAGATAACTCGATTTAAAGGATTGGGAGAGATTTCACCCAATGAATTTGTTCATTTTATTGGAGATGACATCCGATTAGACCCAGTAATGTTAGACAAAGAAATGTCAATCGAAGAAATGTTGCAATTCTATATGGGGAAAAACACCCCAGATAGGCAGAAATTTATCATCGAGAATTTAAAAGTAGAGTTGGATACCATAGAAGACGAAGTGTAGCATATGAGTGAAGAAATAAACGACAACGAACACCAAGACGCATTAAAAAATCAAACAGAAGCGCTCGATCATCAGAACGAAACTGTTGAAACCATTACCAAAGTTACAGGGATGTACAAGGAGTGGTTTTTAGATTATGCTTCTTATGTAATTTTAGAGAGAGCGGTTCCATCCTTAGAAGATGGACTAAAACCCGTACAGCGTAGAATTATGCATTCGATGAAAGATTTGGATGATGGACGCTATAACAAAGTAGCGAATATTGTTGGACATACCATGCAATATCATCCTCATGGAGACGCTTCCATTGCAGATGCTATGGTACAAATTGGTCAAAAAGAATTGCTCATTGACATGCAAGGAAACTGGGGAAACATTCTTACAGGGGACCGTGCAGCAGCCTCTCGGTATATAGAAGCTCGTTTGTCAAAATTTGCTTTAGAAGTTGTTTTCAATCCAAAAACAACCGATTGGAAAATGTCCTATGATGGGAGAAGAAAAGAACCCATAGACCTGCCTGTAAAGTTTCCACTACTTTTGGCACAAGGAGCTGAGGGAATTGCAGTGGGCCTATCTACTAAAATTCTCCCCCATAATTTTAATGAATTGATTGATGCTTCTATCAAGTACTTAAAAGGAAGAAGTTTTACGATTTTACCCGATTTTTTAACGGGTGGTATTGCAGATTTTACCAATTACAATGATGGAAAACGAGGCGGAAAAGTTCGCGTTCGAGCAAAAATTACTCAAGTTGACAAAAAGACATTGGTCATCAATGAGATTCCTTTTGGAACCACCACTACTAATTTGATTGATAGCATCATCAAAGCCAATGAAAAAGGGAAAATAAAAATTAAAAAAATAGAAGACAACACGGCTGCAGAAGTAGAAATCGTAGTGCATTTACCACCAAACGTTTCACCAGATAAAACCATTGATGCGTTGTATGCATTTACCAATTGTGAAAATTCGATTTCACCTTTGTGTTGTACTATTGAAGACAATAAACCCGTTTTTGTGGGTGTTAGTGAAATTTTAAAGCATTCCACAGATTTAACGGTAGACTTGTTGAAAAAGGAATTGGAAATTCAATTGAACGAATTGGAGGAACAATGGCATTTTTCTTCTTTGGAACGTATTTTTATTGAAAACAGAATCTATCGAGATATTGAAGATCAAGAAACTTGGGAAGGTGTTATTCAAGCAATTGATGCCGGATTAAAACCGCATATAAAACATTTAAAACGCGCAATCAGTGAGGAAGATATAGTTCGTTTAACAGAAATCAGAATCAAAAAAATATCAAAATTTGATATTGATAAAGCCAAGCAGTTTATTCAAGGTTTGGAAGATAGGATTGCTGTTGTAAAAGGGCATTTAGCCAACTTAATTGTATTTGCAATCGATTACTTTAAGCGTTTAAAAGCGGCTTACGGAAAAGGCAAAGAACGCAAAACTGATATTCGAATATTTGACGATATTGTTGCCTCTAAGGTAGCCATGAACAATGCCAAGCTTTATGTGAATAGAGAAGAAGGTTTTATTGGAACCTCACTTAAAAGAGATGAATTTGTAACCGATTGTTCGGACATCGATGATGTGATTGTTTTTAGAAAAGACGGTAAAATGACGGTCACAAAAATAGATGCTAAAATCTTTGTTGGTAAAGACATCATTCATGTAGCTATCTTTAAAAAGAAAGACAAACGAACGGTTTATAATTTCATGTATCGAGATGGGGCAAAAGGTCCTTCATACATGAAACGTTTTAATGTGACTTCGGTTACTCGAGACAAAGAATACGATTTAACCAATGGGAACAAAGGTTCTAAAGTATTGTATTTTTCGGCAAATCCAAATGGAGAGGCAGAGGTTGTTACCGTAAATCTTCGTGCAGTAGGAAGTGTAAAGAAACTCAAATGGGATCTTGATTTTGCTGACCTGAGCGTAAAAGGCAGGGCAGTAAGAGGAAATACTATTACGAAATATACCATTAAGTCCATCGAATTTAAATCGGCAGGAGTTTCTACCTTAAAACCACGGAAGATATGGTTTGATGAAGCGGTGCAACGGTTAAATGTAGACGATAGAGGAGATCTTTTAGGAGAATTTAAAGCAGAAGATAAGCTGCTCATCATTACACAAAGTGGAAAAGCAAAAGCAGTAAAACCAGATTTGACCATGCATTTTGAAAATGATATGATTGTGTTGGAAAAATGGAAGCCAAACAAACCCATTTCCATGCTTTATTTTGATGGAGAGAAGGAGCGATACTACATCAAACGCTTCCTTATTGAAACCACGGATAAAGAAGAAATTCTTTTTGCAGACCATCCAAAATCGCAATTAGAAATTGTGGCAACAGATTACAGGCCGATAGCAGAAATTGTCTACTCCAAAAGAAATCTTGAAAATCAAACCATTAATTTTGAAACCTTTATCGCTGTTAAAGGAATTAAAGCTCAAGGAAATCAATTAACCACCAATAAAATAAAGCAGGTGAATCTATTGGAACCATTGCCCTATGAAGCACCAGAACCACCGTCATCGGATGATATTGAAGTCATAGAAGAGCAGATTATTGAAGAAATGTTGCCAATGGATGTGCCTATAATTGAAAACTCTTCTGAGTCAGAGCTTCTAAGTAAAGAAATTAAAAAAGAGGCACTCTTAAAGAAAGCGATTCAAAAGAAAAAAGAAAGTACAGACGAGGATACCCAGCAATCTCTTTTTTAAAAAGAAAGATTATTTCATTTTTTCAAAAAACACCAATTCATAATCGGGCAACAATGCTGGATTTGTAATTTTAATGAGGTCCTTCAATACCAAGTCAGGTCTTGTTGTTGCCAATTCATAATAAAGAACACCGCCCGATTCTCCTTTTTTTGTGGTTGGTGTATAGATTTGGTCATCTTGAAATGCTTTGAATTTTGCATACAATTCATTGCTTTCTAGAAGCTGTTTTTTCGAAGTGAAGTAGCCAGGAGCTATCCAAAAATCTGCATTTGAACCCTTGTCAAAAACACTTTCAAAACTCAAAGAAAGACTTCCTTTTCCTTTTGTATCTTCCCACAAATAAGAAAGATTTGCGTCTTTTAAAAATTGTGCAACAAAACTTTTGCCAGCCGGTAAATTCCAAATGTCTTTGCTCATAATTGCACCCGATAAAACCGTCGGTTTTTGAAGTCCCGCTAAAGCACTTTTTTTAGCATTTATATAATTGGTTTCAATTGTTTTAAAGATACTGTCTGCCTGTTTTTCTTTGTCAAATAAAACTCCAAAAAACTTAATCCACTCTGCTTTTCCTAACGGAGTTTCTTCGAGCCAATCGCCATTATAAATGACGTTAATTCCAGCTTTATGCAGCGTTGTTAAACTTTTGTCGGGTGAAGTAACACTGTATCCAACCACGAGATCAGGCTGCAAATCCAATAAAATTTCGGTATTTAAAGAACCTTCTTTTCCAAGCTCAGCAATTTTTCCTGTATCCAACAAGTTTCTTGTGCGTTTTGATGAAATATATTGTCCATGTGGAAATCCAACAATGGCATTTTCTGACTGTAACAGCTCAACCATTGGAATGTGAGTGGTAGAGGTAACCACCATATTTTTTATGGGAACTTGAATCCTATGAAATTGAGGGCTAGCCAATGCAGTAATGGGCATTTTTTTATAAAGATGATAGGTAGCAACTTTGGAAGCATTTTGATATGCAGATTTTATAATCAGTTTCTTGTACCCCTTTTCTTCAAAAATTTCAAAGCCTTTGGCATATGTGATTTTTGCAGATGCCAATTTTAATACTGCTGGCTGTGCTTCTCTTTTACAAGAGATAATCGCTATGAGCAATCCAAAAGATACAATTTTTAAACAAGTAATATTCATTTATGTTAAATTTTGGTACAAGTTTACAAAACAATTTTGTATTCGCAATTTTTATATTAGTTTAGCAATGATTTTAGGTTTTGATATCACCATCGTTTGCTATCAAATTAAAAGGGAATCTGGTTAAAATCCAGAACTGTTCCCGCAACTGTAAGTTTATGCTGCCTCTTTTACTGAATTCATTTCAGTAGACAGTACCTCTTTAGAGGATGTTACTTCAACTTTTGCCACTGATGTATAATTGGGAAGGCAAAGTAACATAAAAACAAGTCAGGAGACCTGCCCATTATCATGAGTTAAAAACTTTCGGGATAAAAGTTTATGTACTAATACTAGTTCGTATACGAAATTTACCTGATTTATTGTTTCAATTAAATCAAAAAAAAATGAAAAAGCAAATTTTATTTGTAGGTGTTTTGGCATGTAGTTTTGCCAGCACAACCCTTTTTGCGCAAAAAAATGAAACGCAAAAAGAAAAAAAAGAAAATGTAGAAACTCTAGAAGAAGTGGTTGTTACGGCTACGAAGTTTGAAACCAATACCAAAAATGTTGGTAAAATTATCTACAAGATTTCTCAAGAAACGATTAAAAACAACGCTGGAAAAACTGTTTTAGATTTATTAAACGATGTTCCAGGGGTAGAAATTAATGGGAATTTCAGTACCAAAGGACAGAATTTAGGCTACTACATTCGAGGAGGTAGAAACCGACAAGTTGCCATTTTAATCAATGGTGTTTCTGTCAATGATCCTTCTTCCTTTAATGGCGATTTTGACTTACGTCAAATAGACATCAGTCAAATAGAAAGTATTGAAGTTTTAAAAGGAGCTTCGTCTACTTTATACGGAACAGGCGCCGCTACTGGTGTTATAAATATCCTCTTAAAAAAGGCATCTAAAAAAGAGTTTGCCGCCACTTTTAACTCTTCGGTTGGTACAAATACCTCCTCTGAAGACACCCGTTTTGCGGGAGATACCTATGCGACAAGCTTGAACATGAATGGAACGCTAGGGAATGTAGATTATTTACTAGCTTTAAGTGCTAATAGTTCAAACGGGTTGTCTGCTGCAGAAAGTATTACCAACACGCTGTTTGAGGAGGATGCATTCACCCGAAAAAACCTCTTATTTAATTTGAACTTTCATCTAAGTAACAAACTTAAAATTGGGGTATTTACTAGCTATAACCAATTTTCTACTGATTTTGATGGCACCGATTATGATCCGGTAACTTACGAAGGTACTCCCGCAGATCGAGACAATACACTGAAAAGTGCTCAAAAAAGATTTGGAGTGCATGCTGATTATAAATACGCTAAAGGAATGTTGAAAGTGAGAACTTTTTTTACTGGAATTCAAAGAAATGAAACACCTTCTGAGGATTATTTTAAGGGTGAAGTGTATGGACTAGATGTGTTTAATAATTATAAGATCAATAGTAAATATTCTTTTTTAGTTGGGTTTACGGCGCAATCTCAAGACATGCAGCAACAAACAGCCTACAGTGCCATTGAAAAAGGAAGCGGAAAGCAACATTTTTACGATCCGTATGTGTCGTTTAATTATAGCAGTAGCTTTGGATTTTATTTGAATCTAGGTACTCGTTTGAATATTCATAGTGAATACGATCAAAATGTTGTTTTCAATGTCAACCCATCTTATAATTTTCTCTTTTTAGAAAAGGATGCAAAGATTTTTGCTTCCTACAGCACGGCATTTGTAACCCCAACACTCTCGGAGATTTTTACAAAACTCCCTAGCATTGATACGCTGTTACCCGAAGAGGATGTAACTATAGAAGGAGGGTTTGAACTGCTTTTCTCCAAAAAACTGGCACTGAATGCTACTTATTTCTACCGTGAAGAAACCAATAAAATTGGATATGATCCAATTAGCTATCAAACAATTAACGATTTCGGGACTTTTTCTGCAAAAGGAGTTGAAACAGAAATCACTTTTAAGGCAAATGATAAAATGCGTCTCTCTGCCAATTATACCTTTATCGATAGAGATGAAAGTTTATTATTAAAAATTCCTCAAAACAAATTTTTTATAAAAGCAGATTATCATCTATTAACGTCTACGTTTACATCTTTAAGTTATCGATTTGTTGATGCTACAAAAGATTTTGGAAACGTTGCATTGCCGTCTTATCAGCTGGTCGACTTTTTTATACATCATAGTTTACCAGAGAACAATGTTACATTTTACGGAAGTGTTACCAATATCTTTAATGAAGATTTTCAAGAAATTGCAGGATATACTACCCGCGGGAGAAATTATAAAATAGGGGTACGTTTACAGTTCTAAAACGAGGTACTCTTCAATTGTCTTTTTTTAAGTAAATAGGTTGTATATTTTGCTAAATGTCAATTTTATAAAAACAGTTATACCTCATTTAAGCTCACTTATTCTAAAAAACGCCCACTTATTTATTGATACTAGGAGGGTGTTTTTTTTATTTTTACATTTGAAAACAAAAGATACATATTTTAATGTGAAACGTTTAATAATAAAAAAAATAAAATGTTGTTTTATCCATGAGTTAACGATCCGATTAAACAGTTTTTTATATGAAGGAATAGGCCAACATTTAATATGAACTCAAAATAAAAAGATGAAAAAAATTAGAATAATAACAACCATGCACTTTATGCTCTTCTTTATTTTGTCCAGTTGCAATAGCAATCAAAAAAATAATGCCTTTGAACTTAAACAAGGGGATTTATTGTTTCAAAATACGGGAACCGGAGAAATCGCTAATGCGATTAAAGATGTAACAGCAACTTCACTTTCCAAAAACTATTCGCATGTTGGGATTGCAATGCAAAAAGATGAAAAATGGTTTGTATTAGAGGCAATTCGGAAAGAAGGAGTTTGCCAAACACCTTTATTAAAATTTCTGAACAGAAATAAAAATAAATTCAATAAATCTCAAACCAGGGTTGCAAGACTAGATCATTATTATCAGCCTTATATTTCTAGAGCGATCGCCTATGGAATCGAAAGAATAAATACGCCTTATGATGACGCTTTTTTATGGGATGATGATTCTTATTATTGCTCCGAATTAGTTTATAAAATGTTTTCTTCTCAAGACTTACCTAAAGATTCCATTCCTTTTCTTACTCATCCAATGACATTTAACGACAGTACTGGAAACCCAATGGCAAGTTGGGAAAGGTATTATAAAACACTCAACCATCCAATCCCTGAGGGAGTTGAAGGAACCAATCCTAACTTGATGGCAAGCAGTACTCGGATTAAATTTGTGCATGATTATGAGAATGAATAAAAGAGGGACTGATGTTATATAAACGACTAACAACCTGAATACTTAAATGTAAAACCCCGACTATCTGTTCACTAACAATGCTCTTTAAAGTCTCTCGACTTTAAGGAACTTAAAAAAAGAACAAACAATTCGAAGCACTACTCTCTATTTCAATAACTTTTTGACATCATTTTTTATGATAGCAATGGCAGTTTCTGTAGGTGATATTGATTTTGAATAATCAATTAAAACAGTTTCTCGCAATGCATTGGCGTTGCTTGTACTTTCGGCAGCCTGCTTCAATTTCATTAAAACAGCATTCTTAGCGGCCACCACAGCAGTCCATGCATCTGTAGAAACATACATTTGTTGCACCAAATTGTGCTCAAACTCCTGTTCGATAGTGCCCATTAAAAGCTGAAGGTATTCTTGAGTATCTTCTGAAATTGGAGGGATGCGCACCAATATTTTTGCGGGGTTAATCCTATCGGAGAACAATAGCATGCGCTCATAAGCCTGGATTTTAATCGCCAAAACGTCTTTGTTTTTTTTGGCCAATATTGTAGCGCTAGTGTAACCTTCAGTCTTGCTTAGAAAACGGTTGAACATATAATAGGCAATATAGCCTGTAACTGTTGCAGGTAAAAGATACCCAATACTTTCAATTATTTTATCTTCCATTACTATGTCTTTCAAAAAACAAATGTACTTTTTTTTAATGTAAAATTTGTGAATAAAAAAAGCAATTCGCATCCTATTAGACCCAAAGAATTCTTAAATTCACGCTTTAAATTCTTCAAAAATAAAACGATTGGATACGTACTTAGATTCCTTAAACGAAGCACAAAAACAAGCGGTCTTGCAAAAAGATGGCCCCATGATTATCATTGCAGGTGCGGGGTCCGGTAAAACTCGTGTATTGACCTACCGAATTGCACATTTAATGAAACAGGGAGTTGATTCATTTAATATTTTGTCGCTTACATTTACAAATAAAGCGGCCAGAGAGATGAAAGACCGAATTGCATCGGTGGTAGGAACTACCGAAGCGAAGAATTTATGGATGGGTACTTTTCACTCCGTTTTTGCAAGAATTTTACGTTCAGAGGCAGACAAATTGGGCTTTCCTTCCAATTTTACCATTTATGACTCACAAGATTCTGTGCGTTTGATTGGTGCCATTATCAAAGAAATGGGTTTGGACAAAGAACGCTACAAATCCAAACAGATTTTAAACAGGATTTCCTCTTTTAAAAACAGTTTGATTACGGTGCGAGCGTATCATAACAACCCCGACCTTCAGGAAGCAGATTTGCATGCAAGCAGACCCAAAGTAGGAGAAATCTATAAAGAGTATGTAGACCGATGCTTTAAGGCAGGTGCAATGGATTTTGACGATTTACTCCTAAGAACCAATGAATTACTAGCCCGTTTTCCAGAATCTTTGGCAAAATATCAAAGTCGTTTTAAGTACATCATGGTCGATGAGTACCAGGATACCAATCACTCTCAATATTTAATTGTAAAAGCATTGGCCGATCGTTTTCAAAACATTTGTGTGGTTGGTGATGATTCGCAAAGTATTTATAGTTTTAGAGGAGCAAACATTCAAAATATCTTAAACTTTCAAAAGGATTATCCCGAAGTTAAAACCTTCAAATTAGAACAAAATTACAGATCGACCAGTAATATTGTAAATGCTGCCAACTCTGTGATTGAAAAAAACAAAACCAAATTAGACAAAGAGGTTTGGACCAGCAATGATGATGGAGAACTCATTCAAGTAATGCGCACAATTTCCGATGGAGAAGAAGGGCGATTTGTGGCACAATCTATTTGGGATGCTAAGATGAATTTGCAAATGCAAAATGATCAATTTGCCATTTTATACAGAACCAATTCCCAGTCTAGAGCGATGGAAGACGCCTTGCGTAAAAAAGGGATTGACTACAAAATATATGGGGGAATTTCATTTTACCAAAGAAAAGAAATCAAAGACATTCTGTCTTATTTGCGAATACTCATCAATCCAAATGACGAAGAAGCCTTAAAGAGAATCATTAACTACCCTGCACGAGGGATTGGTGCAACAACCATAGACCGGTTGACAATTGCAGCAAACCATTACAAAAAATCCATTTTTGAGGTGCTAAAATACATTGATAAAATCGATTTAAAAATCAATGTTGGGACTAAGAATAAATTGAACAATTTCATGAACATGATGTTGCGTTTGCAAATAGAATCGCAAACCAAAAATGCTTTTGAAATTGCCGAAACCGTGGTAAAAGAAACCCTGTTAATCAAAGATTTGGAAAAAGACGGTACTCCAGAGTCAGTGAGTAAAGTAGAGAATGTCCAAGAGCTATTAAACGGAATTAAAGATTTTATTACAGATAAAATTGAGCAAGGAGAAGATGCTTCATTGACTTCTTTTCTTGAAGATGTTGCCTTGGCAACAGATTTTGATTCTAAAAAAGAGAATGACAAGCCAAGCATTTCGTTAATGACCATTCACCAATCCAAAGGACTGGAATATTCGCACGTATATGTTGTTGGTTTGGAAGAAAATTTATTTCCATCGGCCATGAGCATGAATACGCGAAGCGAGTTGGAAGAAGAACGCAGGTTGTTTTATGTGGCAATCACACGAGCTGAAAAAGTAGCCTATTTAAGTTATGCTCAAACACGATATCGATGGGGCAAGTTAGTGGATGCAGAACCAAGTCGGTTTTTAGAAGAAATAGACGAACAATACTTGCATTACATTACTCCAAAAACAATAGCACCGACCATCAATCGTTTTGTAGACAAAAGTTTGTTTGAGGATGCTCCAAAAGGAATTCGCTTTCAAAAACCAATTCAGCGTAAAAAAACAGAGCGAGATTTGGCAAAAAAGAAAGAAATTATCCTTCCAAAAAACTTAAAGAAAGTTTCACAAACAGCTCCCAAAGGAAACCTATTTGACAATGATATCATTGTTGGAAATATTATAGAACATGAGCGGTTTGGACGTGGAGAGGTCATTTCATTAGAAGGAAAAGGACCCGACAAAAAAGCCATGATTCAGTTTGGTACCGCAGGCAAGAAAAACCTTTTATTGTGTTTTGTTAAGTTGAAAATTATCGGTTAAAAGAGTTTGAGGATTTCTTTTAAAATCATTTAAAAAACTAAAAATAAAATGTTATTTTGCAACATTAAATAAACACTGCACACAATTTTGTTAATCCGACACAATTGAGACTTAAAAGTGCTTTTAAAAAAGGATTACCAAACATATAGGAGTACCTACATTATCAACTTCTTACTTTTCAGATTAAAAATAAGAACTTCACAAAAATAAATAAATGACATTCGATTTAGAATACAACTCAGAAAGACCGTTAATGATTATTCCAGAATACGGCAGACACATCCAGAAGTTAGTAGACCATTGTGTTGCTTTAGAAACCAAAGAAGCACGGGATAAAATGGCGAAATCAATTGTTGATGTGATGGGGAATTTACAGCCACATTTACGAGATGTCCCAGATTTTAAACACAAGTTATGGGATCAGTTGTACATCATGTCCGATTTTCAATTGGATGCGGATTCTCCTTATCCACAACCATCAAAAGAAGAGTTGCAAGAAAAGCCAGAAGCTTTGGCCTATCCAAAATCTGCTACTCGATATCGTTATTATGGAAATAACATACAAACAATGATTGACATTGCTTTGAGTTGGGAGGAAGGAGATAAAAAAGAAGCCTTGGTTTTCACCATTGCCAACCACATGAAAAAATGTTATTTAAATTGGAACAAAGACACGGTAGATGATGCCGTTATTTTTAAACATTTATATGATTTGTCTGACGGTAAATTAGACTTAAGAAAAACTGAAGAAGCTCTCTCCGAAAGTAAAAATTTACTAAGAAAACGAAATACACAAGGTCAGAACAATACAAAAACGGCCTTCAAGAAACCACACCATAACAATCAGAATAAAAATAGAAAAAGATAAGCAGCAATGGCATCATTTAAAATAGAAGGAGGACACAAGTTAGGAGGGACCATTACGCCCCAAGGAGCAAAAAACGAAGTATTACAAATACTTTGTGCTGTTTTATTGACACCAGAAAGAGTGGTTGTAAATAATGTACCCGATATTATTGATGTAAATAAACTCATTTTTATTCTCGGAGAGCTAGGTGTGAAAGTTGAAAAGTTAAACAGTAGTTCCTATGCTTTTCAGGCTGATGAAATCGATTTACCTTACCTAGAGTCTGCAGCATTTAAAAGAGATGGGAGTTCATTAAGAGGTTCTATCATGTTAGTTGGGCCTTTGTTAGCGCGTTTTGGAAAAGGATATATTCCACGTCCGGGAGGAGATAAAATTGGAAGAAGAAGACTTGATACTCATTTTGAGGGATTTATAAAGCTAGGTGCAAAATTTAGGTACAATAAAGAAGAATATTTTTACGGAGTAGAAGCTAAATGCTTACAGGGAACTGATATGCTTTTAGATGAAGCTTCTGTAACAGGAACTGCCAATATTTTAATGGCAGCGGTTTTAGCTCAAGGAACGACTAAAATTTACAATGCCGCTTGTGAACCTTATATTCAGCAATTAAGTAAAATGCTGAATTCGATGGGAGCAAAAATAACAGGAGTAGGATCTAATCTCCTAATCATAGAAGGAGTTACTTCTCTAGGAGGCTGTGAACACAATGTTTTACCAGACATGATTGAAATTGGTTCTTGGATTGGAGTTGCCGTTATGACACGCTCAGAACTAACCATCAAAAACGTAAGTTGGGAAAATCTGGGTCAGATTCCAGATGTGTTCCGAAAATTAGGAATCCAATTAGAAAAAAGAGATGATGATATCTACATTCCAGAACAAAGTTCTTACGAAATACAAAACTATATAGATGGTTCTATTTTAACAATTGCAGATGCACCATGGCCAGGTTTTACCCCTGATTTGTTAAGCATTGTTTTGGTCATAGCAACCCAAGCTAAAGGAACCGTACTTATTCATCAAAAAATGTTTGAAAGCCGTTTGTTTTTTGTAGATAAATTAATTGATATGGGAGCAAAAGTTATTTTATGTGATCCACACAGAGCTACAGTTATTGGACATAACTTTCAAAGTCAGTTGAAAGCGACTAAAATGACTTCCCCAGATATTAGAGCAGGAATTTCTCTATTAATTGCAGCACTTTCAGCTAATGGAACATCAATTATTAACAATATTGAGCAAATCGATAGAGGCTACGAAAATATTGAGGCCCGATTGAAGTCAATTGGAGCAAAAATAACGCGTATTGAAGATTAAAAGACCTTAAAATGATTTTTAAAAATCGGGTTAGGTCGCAATAGAAAAAAAATAGTGTCAAACTGACACTATTTTTTTGTTGGCAACATTTTTGCAAATATAAATGTATAATTTAATGATTACAGAGAAATGAGTAAGAAAGAAGATACAAAACAAGAAGAAATAAATACAGCAGAAGAAATACAGCAAGTTGAAGATAATCAGGAAGTTGTAGCGGAAGTAGCGGAAGAAGTTCCAACAGCCGAAGCGTTACTTCTTGCTGAGAAAGACAAGTTTTTGCGTCTTTTTGCAGAGTTTGAAAACTATAAAAAGAGAACAACAAGAGAACGCGTAGAGCTTTTTAAGACAGCAGGACAAGAAGTAATGACATCTTTACTGCCAGTTGTAGATGATTTTGAACGTGCTTTGTCACATATTGAAGAAGACAAAGAAGCTGAAGAATTAAGTAAAGGAGTGTTGTTAGTATATCAAAAATTATACAATACTTTAGAGCAAAAAGGCTTGTCCAAAATAGTTACTAATGCAGGAGATGCTTTTGATGCTGAAATTCACGAAGCAATTACTCAAATTCCAGCGCCAAGCAAAGACTTGAAAGGAAAAGTAATTGATTGTGTTGAAAAAGGATATAAGTTAGGATTCAAGATCATCCGATACCCCAAAGTAGTGATCGGACAGTAAATAAATTACAATTAATATTTTACAATAACCAATGATTATCGATCATTGAGAATTGATCACTGAAAGCATATGGCAAAACAAGATTTTTACGACGTATTAGGCATTTCTAAATCGGCATCACAAGCAGAGATTAAGAAAGGGTATAGAAAAATGGCAATCAAATATCATCCAGATAAAAATCCAGACGATAAATCAGCCGAAGAAAACTTTAAAAAAGCAGCAGAAGCTTACGAGGTTTTAAGTGACGAAAACAAAAAGGCACGTTACGATCAGTATGGCCATCAAGCATTTGAAGGACCACAAGGTGGCGGTGGCGGCTTTGGTGGTGGTGGAATGAATATGGATGACATATTTAGTCAGTTTGGAGATATTTTTGGCGGCGGTGGCGGTTTTGGTGGTTTTGGCGGAGGAGGCCAACGTCAAGCCCGCGTAAAAGGTAGCAACCTGCGAATTCGTGTAAAATTAACTTTAGAAGAAATTGCAGAAGGTGTAGAAAAGAAAGTAAAAGTGCGTAGAAAGGTACAAGCTGGAGGTGTTTCTTATAAGACATGTTCTACTTGTAACGGTTCTGGACAACAAATGCGAGTTACCAATACCATATTGGGTAGAATGCAAACAGCAGTAACCTGTTCAGGTTGTTCGGGTGCTGGTGAAATGATTAGCAGCAAACCCAATGGTGCAGATGCTCAAGGTTTAGTTGTTGAAGAAGAAACTGTATCTATAAACATTCCAGAGGGAGTTACTGAAGGTGTTCAACTAAAAGTTGGAGGTAAAGGAAATGATGCGCCAGGAAAAAATTCAATTTCAGGAGATTTATTAGTCTTAATTGAAGAAATTCCACATGCGACATTAAAAAGAGAAGGAACAAATATTCATTATGACCTCTATATTAATTATTCAGATGCTGTTTTAGGAACCAGTAAAGAAGTAGAGACTGTCAAAGGAAAAGTGAAAATTAAAATTGACGCAGGTACACAATCTGGTAAAATTCTTCGATTAAAAGGCAAAGGGCTTCCAAGTATTGAAAGATATGGAACAGGTGACTTCTTAATTCATATAAATGTTTGGACACCGCAAGAGTTGAATAAGGAGCAAAGACAATTTTTTGAGAAAATGACCACCAATGAAAATTTTGCACCCAACCCTAATACATCAGACAAATCATTTTTTGAAAAAGTAAAAGATATGTTTTCGTAAACCTATATTTAGAAATTCAGAAATTTAGATTTTTTTATTTTATGGTTTACCAATTTAGCATATATTTGTTGAGTAGCTAAGCAATTAGTTACACTTTTTCTTTTTCATAGCAATTTTTCCCACTCATTTATGAGTGGGTTTTTTTTATGAATAATTTGTATACATTTACACTTTTAATAGCAGATCTATCTTATCGTCAAGCTTTTTAGCTTGAAGGAAAGTCCGGACATCAAAGAGTAGCATAGCGGATAACATCCGTCCAACGTAAGTTGAGGACCAGTGCAACAGAAAGCAAGTACAGTTCGGCTGTAGTGAAACCAGGTAAACTCTATGCGATGCAATGCCATGTAAATTAGAGCTTGAGGGCTACTCGCTCGATTCTAAAGGGTAGGCAGATGGATTCTAAGAGTAATTTTAGAACTAGATAAATGATAAGAGCCTTTTTTAAGGTACAGGATTCGGCTTATTGATCTGCTATTTTTAGTGTTATTTTTTTACGATATCCTCAATAAAAACGTTTTAAAAAGTTATTTCTATTCATTTATTTTTAATAAATACAGAAATAACTTTTATTTATTTATTAATTAAAGCAATCTATTAATTATTTTTTGAAGTAGCCATAAAAACAGTAGATTTGTGGTACTATAATTCTTAAAAAAAAAACAGATATAGCTTTTTAGATTCCTTGAATTTGAACGGTTTATAGTATTAAAAATATCCTACATGAACACTTATAAAGATTACCTTCAGCAAATAGAAGATAGAAAAAGGCAAGGACTTAGTCCACAGCCAATAGATGGTGCAGAATTGCTTAGCGAAATCATTGCACAGATTAAAGATTTAGAGAATGAACATCGAGAAGATTCTCTTAATTTTTTCATCTATAATGTTTTGCCAGGTACAACCAGCGCAGCAGTTGTAAAAGCGAAGTTTTTAAAGGAGATCATTCTAGGTGAATCGATTTTAAAAGAAATTACGCCTACAGCTGCTTTTGAGCAACTGGCACATATGAAAGGGGGACCTTCAATTAATGTTTTATTGGATATCGCCTTAGGAGATACTTTGGACATTGCAGCGCAAGCCGCTGAGGTACTTAAAACCCAAGTGTTCCTTTACGAGGCAGACATGGAACGCATTGAAGTTGCTTACAATAATGGTAATGCAATTGCGAAAGCACTTCTTGAAAGTTATGCAAAAGCAGAATTTTTTACGAAATTACCAGAAGTAGAAGAAAAGATAGAAGTCGTAACTTTCATCGTTGGTGTAGGGGATATTTCTACCGATTTACTTTCTCCTGGAGGTGATGCGCATTCTCGATCAGATCGTGAGTTGCATGGTCAATGTATGTTTGAGCACAACAAGGAACAACAAAATGCATTGCTAGCATTGCAAAAACAACATCCGGATAAGCGTGTGATGCTAATTGCAGAAAAAGGAACCATGGGAGTAGGATCCTCGAGAATGTCTGGTGTTAATAATGTGGCATTATGGACAGGTATCAAAGCAAGTCCCTATGTACCCTTCATCAACATTGCTCCAATCATAGCAGGAACAAATGGTATTTCGCCAATTTTCTTGACAACAGTAGGGGTAACAGGTGGTATTGGCGTAGATCTTAAAAACTGGGTAAAGCAGAAAGATGAAAATGGAAAAACGATTCGTGATGCGGAAGGCAATCCTATTTTAAAGGAAACATATTCTGTAGCTACAGGAACTGTGCTTACAATCAATACAAAAGAGAAGAAATTATATAATGGTGATCGGGAATTAATTGATATTTCTGCGTCATTAACGCCACAAAAAATGGAATTTATCAAAGCGGGAGGCTCCTATGCAATCGTATTTGGTAAAAAATTACAAACATTCGCATCAAAAGTTTTAAATACAAATGTAACTCCAGTGTTTGCTACATCAAAAGAGATTTCTCATGAGGGGCAGGGACTAACAGCAGTTGAAAAAATATTCAATAAGAATGCTGTAGGAACAACACCGGGCAAAGTATTGCATGCTGGATCGGATGTTCGTGTTGAAGTAAACATTGTTGGCTCTCAAGATACAACGGGACTGATGACTTCTCAAGAATTAGAGATGATGGCTGCAACAATAATCTCTCCCATTTTAGACGGAGCCTATCAATCAGGTTGTCATACTGCTTCGGTATGGGACAACAAATCGAAGGCAAACATTCCGAGACTGATGAAGTTTATGAATGATTTTGGGTTGATTACTGCTCGTGACCCTGAGCATAAGTACCAACCAATGACAGATGTTATTCATAAAGTATTGAATGATTTAACTGTGGACGATTGGGCTATTATTATTGGTGGAGATTCACATACAAGAATGTCCAAAGGTGTAGCCTTTGGAGCAGATTCTGGAACCGTTGCTTTAGCACTCGCTACTGGGGAAGCTTCTATGCCAATTCCAGAATCTGTTAAAGTAACTTTCAAAGGTGAAATGAAACCGTATATGGATTTTCGAGATGTAGTACATGCTACACAATCACAAATGCTTACGCAGTTTGGTGGCGACAATGTATTCCAAGGTAAAATTATTGAGGTGCACATTGGAACTCTTACTGCCGATCAAGCTTTTACATTTACCGATTGGACGGCAGAAATGAAAGCAAAAGCTTCTATCTGTATTTCTGAAGATGACACCTTAATTGAATCTTTAGAGATTGCAAAAGCGAGAATTCAGATCATGATCGAAAAAGGCATGGACAATGATCTTCAAGTTTTGAAAGGATTAATTGCAATTGCAGATAAGCGAATCGCAGAAATTAAATCAGGAGACAAACCAGCCTTAACACCTGATGCAAATGCTAAATATTCAGCTGAAGTAGTGATTGATTTAGATATCATTGCAGAGCCAATGATTGCAGATCCAGATGTAAATAATGATGATGTTTCTAAGCGATATACGCACGACACCATTAGACCACTTTCTTTCTATGGAGGAACTAAAAAGGTGGATCTTGGTTTTGTAGGATCTTGTATGGTGCATAAAGGCGATATGAAAATATTAGCACAAATGCTCAAGAATATTGATGAGCAACAAGGAGCAGTAGTTTTTAAGGCTCCATTAGTGGTCGCACCTCCTACCTATAATATTGTAGATGAATTGAAAGCAGAAGGGGATTGGGATATTTTGAAAAAATATTCTGGCTTCGAATTTGATGACAATGCACCAAAAGCCATCGCACGTACTGGATATGAAAACATTTTGTATTTAGAGCGTCCTGGTTGTAACTTATGTATGGGGAATCAAGAAAAAGCAGCACCTGGCGATACAGTGATGGCAACATCTACACGTTTATTCCAAGGTAGAGTTGTAAAAGATTCTGGTGAGAAAAAAGGAGAATCTTTACTTTCTTCTACACCGGTAGTGGTTTTATCTACCATACTCGGTAGAACACCTACTTTAGAAGAATATGTAGCTGCTGTAAAAGGGATTAATCTAACGAAGTTTAAGCCTTCACATAAGCTTCTCGTAAAATAAATAGAATCTTAATTTAAAGATATATTAAGCTTGAATCGAAAGACTCAAGCTTTTTTTTAACTTTAGAAATAGTATATTAAAAGTAAATAATTCGAGTTGTATCCATTTGAATTGACTATTAATAAAAGTTTCAACACTTATGACTCTGCAGTCACGTCATTGATAACTTCCGTTAAAAGTGAACAGCCTTCAATAATTTCCGCATTAGAAATTGTTAGGGGAGGTGTCATCCGGATGGCGCTTTTTTCAAAAAGAAGAAAGAAAAGAATCAATCCTCTTTCCAAACAAGTCAATATAATTTTTGCTGCCAATTCTGGAGTGTCAACAATAGCAGCTAACATCAAACCTTTTCCTCTAATTTCTTTAATGGCTGGATGTTGAAGGTGATGTCTAATGAGTTTTTCTTTCTTAAGTGTATCTGCTATTAAAGTGTGTGACAATATTTCTGTTACCGTTGCAAAGCCTGCAGCTGCGATCACAGGATGCCCACCAAAAGTAGTAATGTGCCCTAATTTGGGTGTAGTTTGTAATAAGTGCATCATTTTAGAAGGTGCAATAAATGCACCAATGGGCATGCCACCTCCTAAGCCTTTACCTGTAATTACAATATCTGGTATTACATGATAGTTTTCAAAACCCCAAAATTTCCCAGTTCTACCGATTCCAGTTTGTATTTCATCTAAAATTAGTAAGGCACATACTGCATCACATTTCGCTTTTACTTTTTTTAGAAAATCATTTTCGGGACAAATAAATCCTGCACCTCCTTGAATTGTTTCTAGGATAACAGCGGCTGTTTTATGCGTAATTTTATCTAAATCTGCTTCTTTGTTAAACTCAATGAATCGTGCACCTGGAACCAATGGTCGAAAGGCTCGATTTTGTTCTTCAGCGCCAGAAACACTCATTGCGCCTTGTGTATTTCCGTGATAGGAGTTCTTTGCAGCAATAATTTCTGACCTTTTGGTAAGCCTTTTGGCGAGTTTTAGTGCACCTTCTGTAGCTTCTGTACCAGAATTGGTGAGATATACAGACATTTCATTTTTCGGAAATGTTTCAGCGAGTATTTTGCATAATGCAACAGGTGCTTCTTGAACAAATTCACCGTATACCATTACATGTGCGTGCTTGTCTAATTGCTTTTTAATTGCTTGTGTTACTTTGGGGTGATTGTGTCCCAAGCTATTTGCAGAAACTCCTGCAACAAAGTCTAAATGTTTCTTTCCTTTGGTATCAAAAATATAAGAGCCTTTTGCATGCGAAATCTCTATCGCTAATGGGTGTGGAGATGTTTGTGCTTGGTATGTAAAGAAATCATTTTTCATTATTGTTTCTCAATACTTATGGGGCCTTTCAGTTCTTTATTTGTATCTAATTTGGGAGTAGTCATGGGTTTTATAGGTCCCAATTTCTTAGTAGCTTTCGTTGTTTTTTTGTTTTCTCCTTCTTTGATAAAAATATCAGTCATTTTTTTTGGTTGTTCTTCTTCTCGCCAAATAAAACCTTTTAATTCTTTTACATGATCGGGAAGTTTCGAAGGTGGATAGGTTTTTCCTTCTGTAGTCTTCAAGTATTTGATAGTTTCTATTTCACCGTCAAATAGGGTGAATTCAATAGTGCTCGAAATTTCTTTTGAGATGGATTCTAAAACTCCTAATTCGTTTCTGTTGTAATAGACCGATTCTGCATTCCCCTTAACCAAAAGAGTTCTGATGCTGTTGTCTTTAAATTTTCCAAAAATATTTCTTCCTTTGATCTGATTAAAATCGGCAATAGATAAAGAATCTTTGGAATTGATGAAAGCATTGTTCAACACTTTTAGGGAATCTAATTTTTCGGTTTCAACATTGGTAATTAAATGAATTGTATCTCCAGTAATTTGATTCTGATCTGCCCATAAAACAGGGCTTTTAAACATTCTTGTAAGTCCTGTCGCTTGGTTTGTGTGAATAGAATCGCACTTTCCTTGCAAGTCAGACTTGAAAATTTTCACATTATTAAATGTTCTAATAATTCGTTTTTCAGGGATTCCGGTAACCAACAATGTATCTCCATGAACAAACATTGAATCCTTGTCTATGATTGTAATGGCAACGGCTCTGTCTACAATAAACAAAGAATCTTTGAATTCAAATAATTCAGCATAATTTCCTTTTGTCAAAAAATTTTCTACAGTATCTTTTACGATAATGTTGTTAGTTGCAGAAGCAAAGCCACGGTTTTTATCATAATACAAACTATCTCCTTCAATGGTTCTTTCTTTTAAAAATAGTTTTGCATTTTTTACAAAATGAGAGATGTCCGTCTTTGTATTATAAAATCCTCGTTCACTATAGATGCTGTTTTTATTTTTTGAATTGGTAATTGTAGTTGGCCCATAGAAGTAGGTGAGCCCCGAATTTGTATAATAATCCAAATGTACTGATGCTAAATTGTGTTCTGGATTGACCACATTGACACGAGTTGTTGCCGTAAATTTTTTATTGGTTAGATAGTAGTTTCCGTTTTTGCTTTTTAAGGTATTGGTTGCATCTTTAATTGTTGCGTAGCTTCGGTAATATAATTTTTGATTGATTCGGTCAAATTGAAGAGTATCGGATGTTAAGACCATTGTTGGGTCTTTTAAGACCACATTTCCCCAAGACAATACTTGTTTCGAATTTCCATCATAATCTGCATAATCACTGGTTTGTGTAATGGTGTCTCCTTGTTTTAGGTACACCTTACCAATGGCTTTGAAAAAGTTTTTCTCTTTGTAGTATAATGCTTGTTGACAGGTTAAAACAGCACCTTCGTGAACCATTCGAACTTCACCAATTAATCGGGTTGCACCGGGATATTTTTTTTCGTCAGTATCTTGAAGTTTTGCATTGTAAAGTATTTTTTTAGTTTGTGCATTTGCAGATAGAACAATGAGGGCAAGCAATAAAAAAAAGATTCTTTTCAAAATGTTCGGTTTTAGGCAAAAATAATGAAAAGAATATTTCAAGTGTCTTAATGTTTAGGTAAAACTATCTAATAATGGTTTGTTTTCTATCGGGTCCAACAGATACGATTTTAACAGGAACCCCTGTTTCTTTTTCAATAAACGCTACATACTCTAATAAATTTTGAGGCAATTGATCAGCTGCAGTCATTTTCGTTAAATCCTCATCCCAACCTTTAAATTCAGAGTAGTTTACAGAAACGTTTTCTGGCTCGATATTATAGGGTAAGTGTGAAATCTCTTTTCCTTTATAATTGTAGGAAGTACATACTTTTAGGTTTTTGAAACCAGATAATACATCTCCTTTCATCATCATTAGTTGTGTCACTCCATTTACATCAACAGCGTATTTTAGGGCAACTAAATCCAACCATCCACAACGTCTCGCTCTTCCTGTTGTTGCACCAAACTCATGACCAATACGTGCCATTTCGGCACCATCTTGATCAAACAACTCTGTAGGAAACGGTCCAGAACCAACTCGGGTTGTATAGGCTTTGAAAATTCCAAATACTTCACCAATTCTGTTGGGAGCTACCCCCAAACCAGTACAAGCACCAGCAGCAGTTGTATTTGAAGAGGTAACAAATGGATAGGTTCCAAAATCAATATCCAATAAAGATCCTTGAGCTCCTTCAGCTAAAATTGTTTTTTTGTCTTTGATAGCTTGGTTTAGAAATTCTTCACTATCTATAAATTGTAATGTTTTTAATTTCTCAATTCCTTTATCAAATTCAGCTTCTAATTCGTCTAAATTATATTCGATCTTGATATTGAAATAGTCCAACATTCCCAGATGTTTGGCCGTAAGTGCATGATACTTGTCTTTCCAGTTTTCCATTTCTAAATCTCCAACACGCATTCCGTTTCTACCGGTTTTGTCCATGTATGTAGGACCAATTCCTTTTAAAGTAGAACCAATCTTCGCTTTTCCTTTAGAAGTTTCTGAGGCTGCATCTAACAATCGATGTGTTGGCAAGATCAAGTGCGCTTTTCTAGAAATTAATAGTTTTGAAGTATAATCAATATCGTGTTTGTCTAAATTTTCTAATTCTTTTTTGAAAATCACAGGATCTATAACCACTCCATTCCCCACAACATTCAATGCCGTTTTATGAAAAATACCTGATGGTATGGTGTGCAAAACGTGTTTTGTTCCGTCAAAAATTAATGTATGACCCGCATTAGGACCTCCTTGAAAACGTGCGATAATATCATAGTTGGTGGTTAAAACATCTACAATTTTACCTTTTCCTTCATCTCCCCATTGTAATCCGAGTAATAAATCTACTGCCATTTTGTTGTGTAATTTGTGTGATTGTTGTGTTGTAGTTTGTTATTTTTTCTTAGTTCCGTAAAAATATAGAGAGTGATTGTGAATGTCTACATTGAAAACTTCTTCAATTGTTTTTTTGATTACTTGGATTCTAGGGTCGCAAAATTCTTTTACTTCTCCAGAATCTGTAAATATTAAGTGGTCGTGGTTTTTGTCGAAATAACTCTTCTCATACCTCGCCATAGAATGCCCATCAAATTGATGTTTTCTTACCAAGCCGCAATCTAAGAGTAAGTCGATTGTATTGTAAAGAGTAGCTCTACTTACGCGGTAGTTTTTATTCTTCATATTGATATATAAAGACTCAATATCAAAATGATCCTCTACGGCATAAATTTCTTGCAGAATTGCAAAACGTTCAGGAGTTTTTCTGTGCTTGTTGTCTTCTAAAAAAGAGGTAAACACTTTCCTTACTACTTCCTGATTATTTTCAGAATTACCCATTTATTATTTTTTTCAAAAACAAATTTAATCTAATTTATGAATAAATTAATAGTTTTAAATAAATGATATTTACAAAGTATTAACACGTGCCACTTTTTTGACACCATCAATTCTTTGAATACTGGTAATGAGCTTTTTAAGCTGCGCGCTATTGTTGACACTTAGCGATAATTTACCGTCAAAAAAACCTTCATTTCCTGCAATGTTGATACTGTGAATAAAAACACCCATATTGTTCGATATAATTCGGGTTAAATTATTTGCAATTCCTGCATTGTCAACACCATTTATTTGCAAGATAACTTTGAAATCTTGTTTTGTTGAATCGATCCATTTCGTTTTTATAATTCGATAGGCATAATTTGACTGCAAAGAAATGGAATTTGGACAATTTTTCTTATGTACTTTTATCCCATCATTGATGGTGATAAACCCAAAAACATTGTCTCCAGGGATTGGATTGCAGCATGGAGATAATTTATATTCTAGTTTTTCTTCATCGTTTCCAAAAACCAGTGCATCGTATTTGTGAGTAACCACTTCCTCACTAACGATTTCTGTGCTTGGAGATCTTCTCAGTTTGTTTTTAAAATAACTAATTATGGCACTGTTTCTACCCGATACAAAGCTTTTTAATTGGGTGTTATCTATAGCACCACTTCCAATTCTAAAGAACAAGTCGAAACTTGTTCTCAACTTAAAGAAGGTTACCAATTCATTCACTACCTTTTCATTAAATGAAATCTTTAAATGACGTAGTTTCCTAGCCAGTATCGCTTTTCCTTCCTCTGCAATTTGTTTCTCTTCGTCTTTTAAGGCGGCTTTAATTTTTGTTCGTGCTCGTGCAGTTATTACAAAATCCAACCATCTAGAATTTGGTTTGTTGAGTGCTGTTGTAATGACCTCTATTTGATCTCCACTATTGAGTTCGTAACTTAGTGGAACCAATTTTCCATTTACTTTTGCGCCTCTACATTTTAATCCTACATCGGTATGAATTGAAAAGGCAAAATCTAAAGCCGAGGCTCCTTTTGGAAGTGATTTTAAATCCCCTTTAGGGGTGAATACATAAATTTCTTTTGCGTATAAATTCAATTTAAAATCCTCGACAAAATCAACTGCACTTAAACTTTGGTTCTCAAGGGTTTCTTTCAATTTATTGAGCCAACCTTCAAGACCATTTTCATTGACGTTTCCTTGTTTGTATTTAAAATGTGCTGCATAACCTTTTTCTGCTATTTCATCCATTCTTTTAGAACGAATTTGTACTTCAACCCATTGGGCATCTGGTCCAACAACAGTAATGTGTAATGCTTCATACCCTGTAGATTTTGGCTGAGAAATCCAATCTCTTAAACGTGACGGATTGGGTTTAAAGTAATCGGTTACAATGGAATAAATCTTCCAAGCTTCAAATTTTTCATCCTTAGAATTGGGTTTAAAAATGATTCGAATGGCAAATTTATCGTATACTTCATCGAAAGTCACATTCTGTTTTCTCATCTTTCTACGAATAGAAAAAATGGATTTAAAACGCCCCTTTATTTCATAATTAAAATGTTCTTTACTCAGTCCTTTTTGAATGGTTTCTGAAAATGTATTGATATAGTTTTGTTGTTCTTCTTTACTAGCTTTTATTTTAGCAGTAATGTCATTAAAAACTTCGGGTTCTGTGTATTTTAACCCCAGGTCCTCTAATTCTGTTTTAATATTATACAATCCCAATCGATGCGCTAGCGGCGCATAAATATACAAGGTCTCAGAAGCTATTTTTATTTGTTTGTGAGCAGGCATCGCATCCATCGTTTGCATATTGTGCAATCTGTCCGCAATTTTTATTAAAATAACACGAACATCATCATGCAATGTAAGAAGCATTTTTCTGAAATTTTCTGCTTGTATGGAAACGTCTTTATCTTTATTTAAACGAGAGATTTTGGTCAATCCATTTACAATACGTGCAATTGTTTCTCCAAATAATTGTTCAATATCTTCAATTGTGTAGTGGGTATCTTCTACCACGTCATGTAAAAGTGCTGCTGCTATAGAGGTGGCTCCTAGACCAATTTCATAAGCAACAATTTTTGCCACTGCGATCGGATGGTAGATATAAGGTTCACCTGTTTTTCTTCGCTGCTCAGAATGTGCTTCAACGGCAACCTCAAATGCCTGCCGAATTAAGTCTTTATCGTCCTTTGATAAAATTTCATAGGTCCCCTTTAACAAGTCCTTATATCGACTTGCAATTTCCTTATTTTCTTCTTCTATAGAAATGGAGTAGTTCATTTACGTTTGGAGCATTTCAATCCAAAGTGAATTTAAGGCAAAGAAATTACATAAGCAACTATTCCTTTTTTAAATTTCGGATTCTTTCGAATAATGTTGGGTGGGAGTACTGCGTATATACATATGCAGGATGGGGCGTTAAGTTGCTCAAACTGTTTTTAGATAGTTTCTTAAGTGCACAAATTAAAGGGATTGCAGCATAGGTTTCCTTAGCATAATTATCTGCTTGATACTCAAAAATACGTGATACGTAATTCATCAATATTCCTGTAATCTCTGAGATGGGTGTATATAAAATTCCAAAGGCAATTAAACCAATATGAAAACTTGGTACTGCAACTCCTAATGCTTTTGAAAAGAGGGGCATATTGATAAATAATGATAAAAGAAATAGCATAAAACCAGTAACTAGGAGCGAAGTAAATAAATTAAAGAGATTGTGTTTTTTCTTATAATGACCAACTTCATGTGCTAAAACCGCCACAATTTCTGGAATTTCCAAGTCATTGATTAAAGTATCAAAAAGCGTAATTCTTTTTTGAGAACCTAAACCAGAAAAATAAGCATTTGCCTTTGTAGACCGCTTCGATCCATCGATTACAAAAATTGCATCCAAGGTAAAACCAACTTTGTTCGCGTATGCTTCGATTGCAGTTTTTAATTCTCCATTTTCTAAAGGGGTTTGTTTGTTGAATAGCGGTACAATTAATTTCGCATAAAAGAGATTCATAAATACTGTGAATAGTGCAATTAAAATCCAGGCATACACCCAGAAATTTTCTCCAAAAATTTGATAGAACTCAATAATTAATGCTAAAATTCCACCTCCTAGAAACGAAGATACTAGCAGCCCTTTTATCTTATCTATCCAAAATAAGGCTTTTGTCGATTTGTTAAAACCGAAGCTTTCTTCTATAACAAAGGTCTTGTAATAGGAAAAAGGGGTTGTTAATAAATCAGAACCAATCAGAATAATACCAAAGAATATTAAAGCAACGAGAATTGGGTTTTCTGTAAAATTTCGTGCATAATCATCTACATATTTAAAGCCATCTAAAAAGAAGAAAAAGAGGGTGAGTGTTATTGAAAATAAGGAAGTGATCTTCGAAAACTGGGCATTTTTTTTCTTGTATGCTTGTGATTTTTGATATTCTTTTTCATCATAAACATCCAACAACCCAAAAGGGATTTTATCGTTGTAATGTTTTGCATTTAAAGCACTTAATATAGTATCAATGATAAAACTGATGACGATTATTGAAATTAATAGATAAAAAAGTGTGGTTGCAGTCATATTATTTTTTACAGTTATGATTGTAATCTCTTACAATGTCTTTAATCTACCATTTCTGATACCTCCTGAGTAATAAATTGAATGTACAAAAGCACATGAAATTTTTGATCATCCTACTGTTTCATTTTTCTTTATCGCATACAAAGCTGCGCCAATAATGCCTGCATTGTTTCTAAATTTTGCTGGCTTTACAGGGATGTCTATTGTTAAAAATTTTTTAAATTTTTTAAATTTTTTGCTAATTCCACCTCCTAAAATATACATTTTTGGAGTATGTAGTGTTTTGACATGTTGTAAAAAAAGATCAAATCTTTTTGCCCATTGCTCTAAGGATAAGTCGTCTCTTTTTCTTGCAGAATCAGCAACATGTTTTTCAATGATTTCCCCATTAGTATGATAGATTCTTCCCAACTCTACATTCGGAATCAATTTTCCATTGTAAAATAGTCCAGAGCCAATACCTGTACCAATTGTAATTACAAATATTTTTCCTTTCACTTCTTTTCCAGCTCCTAAACTTACTTCAGCCAAACCCGCTAAATCGGCATCGTTACTCACATAAAAAAGCAATCCATCACAAGTTGTTTTAAAAAGATGGTCTATGCTAACATTTACCCATTCTTCACTTAGATTTCCTTTGTGTTTGCATTGCCCATCAACGACAATGGTTGGAAAACAGCAGCCAACAATTCCACTCCAATCAAAATGTGCAACCATTTCCTTTACGATAGTTGCGACTGCTTCTGGAGTAGCAGGTTTTGGTGTGCTGATTCGATGTCTCTCCGAAACTAATTCCCCAGTTTTTGTGTTTACAATTGCTGCTTTTATTCCTGTTCCTCCAATATCTATTCCTAAAACGTTCATATTAATTAAAATTTCGTTGTCTTTTTGCTTCAAATAAAACAATAGCTGCGGCTACAGATACATTCATTGAATCTATTTGCCCTTGCATGGGTATGTTAATGTTTTGGGTGGCTTTTTTTCGCCAAACCTCTGTTAATCCACTGGCTTCTGTACCAACAATGATGGCCGTTGCTTTGGTGTAGTCTTCTTTGTGGTATTCGTTCGAATTTTGTAACGTTGTAGCATACAATGATACTTGATGCGTTGTTAGAAAATCAATAATTTCTTGAGATGTACCCGTTCCAATCTGATTTGTAAAAATACAGCCAACGCTGGATCTAATAATGTTTGCATTGTATACATCGGTTTTGGGGTTTGCAATGATAACTGCGTCTATGTTTGCAGCATCTGCTGTTCTTAATAAGGCGCCAATATTGCCTGGTTTTTCTGGAGCTTCTGCTACTAAAATAAGTGGCGTATTGCTTTTAAATTGAATGTTTTTTAAAGAGAAATCTTTAGTTTTAGCAACGGCTATAATTCCCTCTGTTGCATCTCTGTAAGCTAGTTTTTGATAGACCTCTTTGGAAACTTCTATCCGATGGATGTTTTCATTAAACAAATGTAAAATGTCATTTTCTGAAACAAAATCTGAATTGTACAATACAGTATCAAAAGCGTAATTGCCTTTTATTGCTAAAGAAATTTCGCGTTTTCCTTCTATTAAAAAGAGTCCTTGTTTTTTTCGTTCCCTCGCTTTTTCTTGTAACTTAAGAAGGTTCTTTATATAGGGGTTCTGTATGCTTGTTATGGCTTTCATTATTGCAAAGATACCCAATTGAATGTTGTGTGTAAAGACTAATTTTTAAGAATTAATATTCTGCTAGAATCTTCTTTTTTAGTTTCAATTTATATTCCAAAAAAAAGACCCGCTTAAGCGAGTCTTTTATGGTTGTTCCATTTTTTTAGTTTGTTTTGTATTTGTTGGTATAGCGCTTCCAAAGTTTGGTTTGGTGTGTTTCTAAACTAATTTTTCTTCCTTGAATGAATGCATCGGTTAAAATATTCCCTTTCATTTCTAGGGCATCTCCTTCAGAAATAAATAGGGTTGCATCTTTGCCTACTTCTAATGAACCTACAAAACTGTCAATACCTAGTATTTTAGCATTGTTAGATGTAATCATTTTTAATGCGTCTTCTTTTCCGACGCCGTATGCAGCATAAGTACCCGCATAAAAAGGTAAGTTTCGCGTATTCATTCGTTCCATTTGTCCTTCCATTCCAATTCCAACCGTAATTCCTTTGTCCATTAAAATTTTGGCTTTTCTATAGGATAGATCGAAATCATCATCTTCACCTTCAGGAATTCTATGCGAACGTTCTATAACCACAGGAATGTTGTTTTTAAGTAATAAATTAGCAACATTTTCAGCTCCTTTTCCATGCACCAATACTAGGTTATTGATGCCAATTACTTTCATTTTTGTAACCGCATCTGTAATTTCTTTTTCACCATTGGCATGAATAAAGAGCTTTTGACTGCCGTTGAACAATCCCTTTGTAGCAGAAAATGGAATGTTTTCTACTTTTTGATTGCTGGATAAATATCTTTTCGCATCTGCAAAATAAGTAACTATTTTCTGAACGTTCTCTCCATACTTTGGATCTAATTTTAAGGCTGGATCTTCTCCCATCCACCAACGTCCTCGTGTTAAACTTCCAGGCCAATTGATATGAATGGCATCATCTTTTTTAATCGCAGCATCTTCCCAGTTCCAAGCATCAAATTGTACAACAGAGGATGTGCCCGATATGGTACCACCTCTAGGGGTTATTTGCCCCATCAATACACCATTCGGGCGCATTGATTCAACCACTTTACTTTCTGCATTGTAGGCAATTAAACTACGAATGTGTGGCAGCATCGAGCCTACTTCATCCTCATCATCCGTTGCTCTAACAGCATCAATTTCTACCAAACCTAAAGAAGCATTTGCTGCAATAAATCCAGGATACACATGTTTTCCTGTAGCATCTATTCGAGTGCCTTGCCGTGCTATTTTTGCAGTCGCCTTTCCAACAAAAGTAATTTTACCGTTATTGAATATCAATAACGAATTTTCAATAACTTCACCGGTACCCAAGTGTGCCGTTGCGCCTTCAATGGAATAGGCTTGTGTTTGTTTTACTGCAGGTGTTTGTTGTGCCACTAGATTTCCTATCCATAAGAAAGAGAGCAAACTGTATATAAATATATTTTTCATTTTGTTTGTTTTTAAGTGCTTATTCAGAGTCACAGTGGAAGTTCCTATTTCTTTTTTTCTTTGGCATTTGAGTTGCTCCACCGCCCATTTTTGCATCCAACATCATCTTTATCAATTTGCTTTTTTCAGTTTGAATGGCTTTTCTTTTTTTCAAGTCGGACTCCATGTCAAAATAAATAGCCCCATCAATAATGGTTTTTTCAGCTTTCGCATAAATAGACAAAGGATTATGATTCCAAAGAACGACATCCGCATCTTTACCAATTTTTATACTACCAGTTCTGCTGTCTAAATGCAATAGTTTTGCAGGATTAATCGTCACCATTTTCCAGGCTTCCAATTCAGACATGCCTCCGTATTTAATGGTTTTTGCAGCTTCTTGATTCAATCTTCTCGACATTTCTCTATCATCGGAGTTGATCGCTACAGTAATGCCCTGATTTGCCATAATTACTGCATTGTATGGAATGGCATCCAATACTTCATACTTGTAGGCCCACCAATCTGAGAAGGTGGAGGCGCCAACACCGTGTGCTTTCATTTTATCAGCTACTTTATAACCTTCCAAAATATGTGTGAAGGTATTAATGTTAAAATCGAATTTTTCTGCGACCTTCATCAACATGTTAATTTCTGACTGTACATAAGAATGACACGAAATGAAACGTTCTTTGTTGATGATTTCGGCCAAGGTTTCCAATTCCATGTCCTTTCGATATGGATTCCCGCTTTTCTTCAAGGCATCATATTCTTTTGCTCTCTGAAAATAATCGATAAATACTTGTTCGGTTCCCATTCTTGTTTGAGGAAAACGAATGGTGTTGGAGGCTCCCCAGTTGGACTGCTTTACATTTTCACCCAAGGCAAACTTGATGTATTTTGGAGAGTTTTTAAGCAACATTCCTGCAGCATTCTCTCCCCATTTTAGTTTGATAATGGCAGATCTTCCTCCAATTGGGTTTGCAGAGCCATGTAAAATTTGAATGGTGGTAACACCACCTGCTAAGTTTCTGTAGATGTTCATGTCATTCGGATTGACAACATCTTCGATGGTTACTTCTGCGGTAGAGTTATGGCCCGATTCATTTACGGCAGACGTTGCAATGTGTGAATGTTCATCGATAATTCCAGCTGTTAAATGTTTCCCAGTTCCGTCAATGACTCTCGCAGCCCTGGCGGAAAGGTTTTTACCGATTTTTTCAATTTTTCCTTTGCTGATTAGTACATCAGTATTTTCTAAATTCCCTGCAGCTTCAGAGGTCCAAACTGTGGCATTTTTGATTAAGATTGTTTCTTGATTTGGGATCTCATAATTCCCGAAGCCAACATTTGGATAGCTTACTGGAAAGGGTTTTAAATCCTTTTTTTGCTTCTTTTTGTCTTTTTTTGCCTTTTTATCTTTTTTTACCTGTTTTGCTGCAGCCCATGAAGTTTCATTGCCTGCATCGTCATAGGCAGTCCCTTGCATGGCATTGGAAGTGTTTATCGTTTGTCCAACCAATCGAGCATATCCATTGGTTTCGTTCAGTGTAATATGAATCCAGTTATCTTTGAATGAAAATTTAGATTTCACCTTTTGATCACCCAATTTAACAGTAGCGGTTTGTTTGGCCCCTTTACCAGAGATAGTAAGCGTGTAGTTGACATCGTTTAAAGCCAAGTTATAACTCCCTGTAAGATCTTTAATGTGTCGGTCGTTGATTACATTTTTAGCGCCCTGAACCCAGTTTTCATAAAGGGTTGTTTTGGCATCAAAAATATCTCCAGAGGTAATGATAAAGTTCGCATGACTTCCAGGTTGTAAGTTTCCAATATTGGTGCTTCCCAACATTTTTGCTGGATTTGTGGTCAAAGCTGCCAGAGCGCTTTCTTTGCTAAAACCAAGTTCAATGGCCTTTTGCAAGTTTTTGTGAAAAGCATCCTTGGACTTTAAGCTGTGCATTGTAAGTGCAAAGTTGACATCGTTCTTATCTAAAACTGCCAAGTTTGTAGGTTCTTGGTTCCATTTACGCAAATCGCTTAAGGGAATGTTTTTAGAAATATTTGGATTGCTTACATCATACGGTTTTCTAAAGTTGATGGGAATGATAAAATCGGCATTCGTTTTTTGAATGTCAGCAATCCGTTCAAATTCGTCACCACCACCCACAATCGTGTATTGGATCCCAAATTCATCGCCCACTTTATCGGCTCTTAAAGCGTCTAAGTGATTTCCGGCTTCAAATATTTGAACTAAATTTTTGTTTTTATTCAATGCTGCTAAAGAGGCATCTTTATTTTTTGCATGGCCCTTGGCATACCAATCTGCATCCAAATAGGTCTGACGCAATAATGCCATTGCACCCATTCTAGAGGTAGGGTAGGACTGACGCGATTGCAAACTTTTTGTAAATGATAAATACTGTGCAGACCTATTTTCTAAAATTCGGTAGGCATCCGAAGCATTTGGATTTAATGCCACTAGCATTCCATTTCCACGAATGATTCCATCTTGCAAGTGCGTATTTACCACACCAAAACCTGCCTTTAAATAATCCTTTGCTTTTTTAGCATCAAATTTAAAAGCTTGGACTGCATTGGTTTCTGGCCGTATATGATCGTTCCAGTAATACCCATCTCTGCTTGCATCATATTGTGGTGTTCTGTTGTTGGAACGCTCCCTTTTTGGTTTTGAGATTCCAAAATCGGCATACATATCTATAAAGGATGGATAGATGGTGTTTCCTTTTACATCGATGATTTTAGTTCCAGTTGGAATTTGTATTTTTTTTCCAACAGCTACCACTTTACCGTCTTTAATAAGGAGGGTTCCTTTTTTAATTTTTTTTTGTGGAGTTACATAGATCGTTGCATTTTGGAAAGCAACGACAGTGTTTTTGGTAGTTTTTACGCCCGTATTTGTAGGAAAATAATCCTGCGCATTGGCAGACATTACCAACAGCAGGGAGCATAATAAGAGTAGTTTTCTCATAAGTTTGAATTGATTTTTAAGCTTCGACCGTCAATTTAATCAGAAGTAAGCCAGCAAAGGTAAAAATGATTTTTTTTAACAAAATTTTAAGAAAAATTAGTGCCCTTTTCTTCAAAATAAGAAATCAATAAATCCACCACATAATTGTATGAAGCAGTTCCTTTGTCTTGCTTATTGGCTTTTAAATAGGCATTGTACCCTTTTTTCACCAAAGGTTCAAAAGGATTTTTATGGGATTCCCAGAACGCGGCACTGTTTTTAAAATCCTTAAGAATGCCTTTGTGAGTTTTTTTCCAAATTTCTGCGTAAGCTTGGCGATCTCTTTTTCGCACTTCACGAATTAAATACCCGAAAGCCATTCTATAACTTGCATACTTAAAATACAAATCGTCGGTATAATTTGCTGCTAAGAAGCCCACGAAATTGGCTTCATTTTCTGCGGCAAATCCAATCTGATGCGCCATTTCATGACAGGTAGTGGTAGGATAACCTGTTTTTGGAATTCGATCATTTACTTGCGCTTCCCCAGTGAGTGGATTGAAATAGCCAGAAGTCCCATTGTAGGTTTGTAGTAAACTCATTAAAGAGCTCTTCACCGATGGAGATTCATAGGCAAACATTGGAAAATCTTGCGCTAAATTTTGATACCCCACAACCGCCATTTGATACATTTTCTTTTCAGAATAGGGATTTTCAACTTGTATGCTATCGTAGTTGGTAATATTTTGCTGATAAAAATTCAACTGTTCTACGACATAGTAGGTAGTGTTTACTAATTGACTCGTAGTATATTCCTTTTGCTCGTAGCCTAGGGTTTCATTTAGTGGTGCACGGTAATAGTTCAATCCCCAAAAGAGGTAAAAACAACAATAAATCCCAGATAAAATTGCTGTTAAATGGACTAATTTTGCTATCCAATCTTGAAATCGTGACTTGCACAGTCGATAGACAAATCGGAGCAATGCAAACACAAGAAAACCAAGCAGCAGATCGCCTACAGAAAAAGGAATCCAACCGAATAAAAATCTTAAAAGACGCGCAATCATTGGGTAGATGCCATTGGAATAAGAATGCTCAATAAAAGCAGGGTACTGTCCAGCTATTTGCACCAATACAATCTGTACAGGCAATAAAAAAGTAAAAAAAAGATGCTTTTTTTGAATTTTCATTAGTGTAAAAATAACAAATCAAACTCGAAGTTGTGAGGTTATTAACAAGATAGTAACAATTTAGTTTACAATAATTGTCAACAAATAAAAGTTACAATTAAGAAACGCAAATCAATGTAAAAAATTACATTTGTAGTCATGGAAAAAACGAAAGAAGTCGCAGGAAAAAAAGTAGACAAATCGAGAATCATAAGCCTTGAAAAAGGGAAACTTCCACCACAGGTAGTAGAATTGGAGGAAGCAGTCTTGGGTGCAATGATGATCGATAAGAAAGGAATTGATGATGTTATTGACATCCTGAGTCCCGATGCTTTTTATGACAACAAGCATCAAGAAATTTATGCAACGATCTTTGAATTGTTCCAGAATTCGGAACCGATTGATCTTTTAACCGTTTCGAATCTATTGAAAAAGAACGGAAAGCTGGAATTTGTTGGGGGTGATTTCTTTTTAATTCGCTTGACACAAAAAGTAGCTTCTTCTGCCCATATCGAATTTCACGCCCGAATTATTCTTCAAAAATACATTCAAAGAAGATTGATTTCTATCTCAAGTGAAATTATTGAAAATGCCTATGATGAAAGTACCGATGTTTTTGATTTGTTAGACGATGCCGAGGGAAAACTTTTTGAAGTAACTCAAGGAAACTTAAAGAAGAGTTCTGAAGATGCAGGCTCTCTGGTAAAACAAGCCTTAAAGAAAATACAAGAAATTGGAAATCAAGAAGGAATGTCTGGATTGGCAACCGGTTTTACCAAATTGGATGCGCTAACCTCGGGTTGGCAGCCTTCCGATTTAGTGATTATCGCGGCCCGTCCTGGTATGGGGAAAACCGCCTTTGTAATTTCGATGGCAAAAAACATGGCCATTGATTTTAACCATGGAGTGGCAGTATTCTCGTTAGAGATGTCTTCGGTGCAGTTGATTACCCGTATGATTTCTTCAGAAACAGGGCTGACTTCCGAAAAACTAAGAAAAGGAAACCTAGCACCACACGAATGGGAGCAACTGAACGTAAAAGTGAAAAAGCTTTCGGATGCGCCAATATTTATTGATGATACGCCCTCTTTATCCATATTCGATTTGCGTGCCAAAGCACGAAGATTGGTGTCGCAACATGATGTAAAAATTATTGTGATTGATTATTTACAACTCATGACAGCAGGAGGAAAAGCAGGTGGAAATCGTGAACAAGAAATCTCGATGATTTCGAGAAACTTAAAAGCATTGGCAAAAGAATTGGCCGTTCCCGTAATTGCACTTTCTCAACTATCGCGTGCTGTGGAGACCCGTGGAGGATCTAAAAGACCGTTGCTTTCTGATTTACGTGAATCGGGAGCTATTGAACAAGATGCCGATATCGTGTCGTTTATCTTCCGTCCAGAATATTATGGAATGACAGAATGGGACGATGATGAGCATACTCCATGTGAAGGACAAGGAGAGTTTATTGTTGCCAAACATAGGAATGGTGGTTTGGACAATATTCGTTTGAAATTTACAGGTCACTTGGCAAAATTCTCCGATTTAGAAGAAGGCTTTAGTTCTGAATTCCAATCATCTATGAATGCCGATTTTCCAGAGGATGTTTTTCCAGATCAAAGAATTGAACCCAAAGATGCTTTTGGTGGAGATGATGTTCCTTTTTAAACCTTAAATATTTTATAAAATTATAGAAATACACAATTGCCTTAAAGGAATTGTGTATTTTAGTTTTGGATATGAAAAAAAGTCTTTTAATTCTTATACTTCTATTTGTAACAAACTCCATTTGGGCCTCATTTATTTATGTACCCATGAGTGCTGATACACAGAAAAATCATTTAAAAGCCTATGGAATTGTGTATTTTGGTTTGGAAGTAGGATTAAAATCTAAATGGTTATTGAACTACGATGGTGGGGCATTTTTGATTGAAAACAATACCATTATTGAGAAAGAATGTAAGGTCAGAGGGGTTTCCTATCAGGTGATTTCAGATGCGAAAGCACAACTTATTTTAGAAGCAATTGCAGCACCCTCATCCAATCAAGATGCCGTTACCTTAGAGAAAGCACCAAAAATAGCGGTGTATTCACCCAAAGATAAAATGCCATGGGACGATGCTGTTACCACGGTTCTAACCTATGCTGAAATCCCTTTTGAGGTTGTTTATGACAAAGAAGTTTTGGAAGATCAATTGCTTTTATACGAATGGGTGCATTTGCATCATGAAGATTTCACAGGTCAATACGGGCGTTTTTATGGCGCATACAGAACCGCACCCTGGTATGTAGAAGGGAAGTTACGAGCAGAAAGAAAAGCAAAGGAATTGGGGTTTGCAAAAGTGTCACAACAAAAATTGGCCGTAGCAAAAAAGATTAGAGATTATGTAGTTGGCGGTGGTTTTATGTTTGCCATGTGTTCTGCAACAGATAGTTTTGATATTGCGCTTTCTGCCGAAGGAGTGGATATTGTGGAAGCCATGTTTGATGGGGATGCCTCAGAAGCAAATTATCAATTGAAAATTAATGATAATAAAACCTTTGCTTTTAAGGACTTTGAATTGATACGAAGACCTACTACCTATGAGTTTTCTACCATAGACATGACCAGTAAGCGAAAAATTCCTAAAACCTCCGATTACTTTTCATTGGGTGCTTTTTCTGCAAAATGGGACCCAGTACCTACCATGCTGACCCAAAACCACACCAGTTTGGTAAAAGGATTTATGGGGCAAACGACTTCCTTTGATCGGAATACTATAAAGTCGAATGTGCTCGTTTTAGGAGAAAATACTACTAATAGAGAAGCACGATATATTCATGGAACCAAAGGCAAAGGAATGTTTACTTTTTATGGCGGTCATGATCCAGAGGATTATACCCATCGAGTTGGAGACCCAAAAACAGAATTGGATTTGCATCCTACTTCGCCTGGATACCGTTTAATTTTGAACAATGTGCTTTTTCCTGCTGCAAAAAAGAAGAAAAACAAAACCTGATTTTTAGTGATTATTAGCAACCAAACAATCTGTTCATCATTCTGTTAATAATTATCGAATAAATACTTTAGAAAATAATTTCTAATCCAATCCCTTTTGTATTTTTGTTGGCAACAAATCATAACTTAAAATGCCAACAACACAACAATTACAAGATTTTACACAGCAAGTTCGCAGAGATATTTTACGCATGGTTCACAAGGTTAACTCTGGTCATCCAGGTGGTTCTTTAGGATGTGCAGAATTTATTACCTGTCTATATCAAGAAGTTATGGAATACTCTACAGATTTTACAATGGATGGTAAAAATGAAGATGTATTCTTTTTGTCAAATGGTCATATTTCACCTGTTTTTTATAGTGTTTTGGCACATAGTGGTTTTTTTCCAGTAGCAGAGTTGTCCACTTTTAGACTCTTAAATTCACGCTTGCAAGGACATCCAACAACACATGAAGGCTTGCCAGGAATTCGAATCGCATCAGGTTCTTTAGGACAGGGAATGTCGGTAGCTTTAGGAGCTGCACAAACAAAGAAATTAAATGGAGACGATAAAATCGTTTATTCATTACATGGGGACGGCGAATTGCAAGAAGGACAAAACTGGGAAGCCATAATGTATGCTTCCGCAAAAAAAGTAGATAACATCATTTGTACAATCGATTTAAATGAGAAACAAATTGATGGTACTACAGACGAAGTTTTGTCGATGGGAAGTTTAAAAGCGAAGTTTGAAGCTTTTGACTGGGATGTTATTGATGTTGAAAAAGGAAATGACATTGAAACTATTTTAGCTGCTTTGGCTCAAGCAAAAGCGATGACAGGTAAAGGAAAACCTGTGTGTATCCTATTGCATACTGAAATGGGGAACGGAGTTGATTTTATGATGCATACACATGCATGGCATGGAAAAGCACCCAATGACGCACAATTAGAAAATGCATTGTCACAAAATCCAGAAACCCTAGGAGATTATTAGGCATAAACTATTGATAATATAAAATTAAAAAAGAGTTTTTCATTCTGATGAAAAACTTTTTTTTTGGCATTTATTTATACTAAATAATGTCAGATTACCGCTATATTTACATCGGATACATCATACCGTCATTGACTTATGTATCATTATTTTAAATTTTTCAAGAAACATTATGAAAATAGGGATCGTTTGTTATCCAACCTTCGGAGGTAGTGGAGTAGTAGCAACAGAATTGGGAATGGCTTTAGCCGATAAAGGGCATGAGGTTCACTTTATTACCTACAACCAACCTGTTCGATTGGATTTTATTTCTCTCAACTTGCATTTTCATGAAGTGCTTATAGAAGAATATCCACTGTTTCAGTATCAACCCTATGAATTAGCACTCTCCACGAAAATGGTGGATGTTGTAGAAAAGCATCAATTGGAAGTTTTGCATGTGCATTATGCGATTCCGCATGCCTATGCAGCTTTTATGGCGAAACAAATGTTGAAGGAAAAAGGGATTCATATAAAGGTGGTTACTACTCTGCATGGTACGGATATTACCTTGGTAGGTAGTCATCCGACCTATAAAACAGCGGTAGCATTTAGTATTAATAATTCGGATGTGGTTACCGCAGTTTCTCAGAATTTAAAAAATACCACAAACCGTCTTTTTGCCATTAAAAAAGAAATTGAGGTCATATATAATTTTATCGATGTTGATAAATACGAACTTGCTCATAAAGAAGAATGTAAAAGGATTGCATTGGCAAAACTTGATGAAAGAATTCTAACCCATGTGAGTAACTTTAGACCTGTAAAAAGAACCGAAGATGTCATTCGGATTTTTAACCAAGTGCAGCAAGAAATACCTTCAAAATTATTAATGGTGGGTGATGGTCCTGAAAAAGCAAAAACAGAACAGTTAGTTCGCGAATTAGGAATTTCAAACAAAGTAATTTTTCTAGGAAATAGCAATGAGGTTGCTAAAATTTTATGCTATTCGGATGTTTTTGTGTTGCCATCTGTAACAGAAAGTTTTGGATTGGCGGCATTGGAAGCTATGGCTGCTAGTACCGCAGTAATTTCTACAAATACAGGAGGTTTACCTGAAGTAAATATTCACGGAAAAACAGGTTTTTTAAGTGAAGTAGGCGATGTAAGCGATATGGCAAAAAATGCCATTTCAATTTTAAAAGATGATGAAACCTTGCTTCAATTTAAACAAAATGCAAAAGAACACACCAAGCAATTTGCTTTGAAAAATATTTTACCTTTTTACGAAACTATTTATAGATCTTGTTTAGATAGGGGTTAAGAGTTGTAAAAATTTAGACTCTCAACAATCAATTCTACAGATACATTACAATCTAGTTGATGCTTTTCGAAATCATTTAACAACACAAAGTTCACTTGTCCGTTTTCATTTTTCTTGTCATGCTTCAGTAAATCCATGACAGCAGGGTAGTCTTCGGTTAGAAGTGTTGTTTTCCCATAGATGGCTGTAATAGTTTCTTTGACTTCGTTTAATTTCTGATTTGAAAAGCCTAATAATTTCCAAGAGATATAGCTTTCACAAACCATTCCAATTGCAATTGCTTCCCCGTGTGTGAAGTTTTTTTTGTCTTCAGATTCTAAGTAAAATGATTCAATTGCATGTCCGATCGTATGTCCGAAATTCAATACTTTTCGTATGTTTTTTTCAGTAGGATCTTGCAATACAATTTCGTTTTTTATTTGAATAGATCTGAAAATTAAATCACTTATATGTAATCCTTTATATTCTTTAATGTGATTGAATAGTTTAAGGTCATAAGTCAATCCGTATTTAATGATTTCTGCCATTCCAGATTTCATTTCTCGGTCCGTAACTGTTGTTAAATATGCCGTATCAATCAGCACCATTTCTGGATTGGAAAACAAACCAATTTGGTTTTTCAATACACCCAAATCAACACCAGTTTTTCCACCAACAGCAGCATCTACCATTGACAATAAAGTGGTAGGGATGTTTACAAAATCAATTCCTCGTTTAAAGGTAGATGCTACAAAACCACCTAAATCTGTGATGACACCACCGCCTAAAGTAATCAGTAAACTTTTGCGATCTCCGCCTAGTTCTGTAATCGCATTCCAAACACCAACACAAGTTTCTATGTTTTTATTGATCTCACCAGATTCAATTTCAATCACTTCAATGGTCTTATCGGTATCTAAATTTGGAATGAATTTAGAGTAACAATGTTCAAAAGTATTCTCATCTACTAAAATAAAAAGTGTAGAGTACTTTTTTTGAGCAATTAAAGTATTCAATTCTAGGTATGCTTGCTCTTGAAAATGAACAAGATATGTAGCTGCTTGTATGGATTTCATATCGATATAAATGGGATTGCAAATTAAGAAGAAAATATTGAATTATTTACAGTCTATACCTATCTTTGTTTAGATAAATAGATACTGAATGAATTTTTTCGACAACACGGAAGTTGCCTTTTCTTTAAAATCGGATTCTGAGCTGGAACGAGCTTACTTTCTCTTTAAGATGATTCAAAATCAGCCGATGGTAAGAATCGGTACCGCAGTTACCAATTTTGCTTTGAAAGCAAAGCTACCCGTAGAAGGGTTAATTCGGTCTACTGTCTTTGACCATTTTTGTGGTGGTGTGAATGAAGAAGACTGTTTGCCTGTAATCGATAAAATGTACGAAAAAGGAAAGGTGTGTAGTGTTTTAGATTATTCTGTCGAGGGCAAAGAAGGAGAAGCTATTTTTGATGAAACAATGGATAAAATTCTTAAAATCATCAAATTTGGATATGAAAAAGAAGCCATTCCCTATGCAGTTTTTAAACCATCCGGTTTTGGAAGATTTGCCTTGTATCAAAAAATTACAGAGAAAAAAGAATTATCCCCAGCAGAAATAACCGAGTGGAAACGTGTGAAAGAACGTTTTGACAAAGTATGTTCTGTTGCCTTGGAAAAAAATGTCCCTTTGCTAATCGATGCTGAAGAAAGTTGGATGCAAGCTGCTGCAGACGATTTGTTAGAAACCTTAATGGAAACCTACAACAAAGACAAAGCGATCGTTTTTAATACCCTGCAAATGTATCGACACGACCGAATGAACTATTTAAGAGGCCTTCATGAACGCGCGCTACAAAAAGGCTTTCATATAGGAATTAAAGTGGTGAGAGGTGCGTATATGGAAAAAGAACGACAAAGAGCAAAAGAACAAAACTACCCCTCACCAATTTGTATTGATAAAGAAGCCACAGATAGAAACTATGATGCTGCTGTGCATTTTATGATGAAACACAAAAATACGGCCATTTTTGCAGGAACTCATAATGAAGAAAGCTCAATGTTGGTTGTTGAATTGGCGAAAAAGCATGGAATAGCTCCCAATGATGAACGATTGTGGTTTGGGCAGTTATTTGGGATGAGCGATCATATCAGTTTTAATCTTGCAAAAGAAGGCTATAATGTGGCCAAATATCTTCCCTTTGGACCTGTGAGAGATGTGATGCCCTATTTGATAAGAAGAGCTGAGGAAAACACCTCTGTTGCTGGGCAAACCAGTAGGGAGTTAAATCTTCTAAAAACAGAGCGCAAAAGAAGAAAGTTGTCATGACAACCTTAGACGAAATAAAAGAACTTTTAAATAAAAACAAAGTAAGATTCTTAAAAGAATTGGAGGAGAGTAGAGAAGTCGTTCACTTGGTTCAAAAATCAAGAAAAATAGCTTTGACCGAAGCTGAGAAAACAAAAGTGAAGGCACAATTACTAGATATCTGCAAAGCAATTCCTTCCTTTGCTGTATTTATGTTGCCAGGCGGAGCTTTGCTACTCCCATTATTAATCAAATTAATCCCAGATATTCTGCCATCTGCATTTCGAGAAGATTTGTAGTGTTTTCTTGAAACAGTAATTAAAGTTGGATGCGTTCAGAAATGGTCAAATTCTTGTTATATGTGCATCTATTTTTAATTAGATTAAATTTCCACAATGGTAGCTTCACACAAGAAATTTCAAGTATAGCAGCCTATCATCTACAATTCATTCCACCCAATTAGCATATAAATAGGTTGTTCAATCAAAATAACTTCTTTGAATTAGTATAATTCGTATGGAATCAACTACTTTTGCACGAAATTTAAGAATTACAAATGCAATCAATCAGAAACATCGCAATTATTGCGCACGTCGATCACGGAAAAACAACATTAGTAGATAAGATTATTGATCAAGCAAAAGTCTTGGACGATCGTAAAGAACGTACCGATTTATTATTAGACAATAACGACTTAGAACGTGAAAGAGGAATTACAATTCTTTCTAAAAACGTATCTGTAACCTACAAGAACACAAAAATTAATGTCATTGATACTCCTGGTCACGCCGATTTTGGTGGAGAAGTAGAGCGCGTATTGAAAATGGCGGATGGGGTGTTACTTTTAGTAGATGCATTTGAAGGACCAATGCCACAAACGCGTTTTGTATTAGGAAAAGCTCTAGAATTAGGATTAACACCGATTGTAGTTGTTAATAAAGTAGATAAAGAAAACTGTACTCCAGATATCGTTCACGAAAAAGTATTTGACTTAATGTTTGCCTTAGAAGCAACCGAAGAGCAATTAGACTTTACGACGATTTATGGTTCTGCAAAGAACAATTGGATGAGTACTGATTGGAAAAATGAAACAGACAATATCGTTCCTTTATTAGATGCGGTATTAGAATCGATACCTGCAACAAAATACAACGAAGGAACCCCACAAATGCAAATTACTTCTCTAGACTTTTCTTCTTTTACGGGTAGAATTGCTATTGGACGTGTATTCAGAGGAGATTTAGAAGTAGGGAAAGACTATATGTTATGTAAAGCAGATGGTTCTACTAAAAAAGTACGAATTAAAGAACTACACGTATTCGAAGGAATGGGGAAAGTTCAGGTAGAATCAGTGCCTTGTGGAGATATTTGTGCAATTACAGGGCTTGATGGTTTTGAAATTGGTGATACGGTTGCCGATTTAGAAAACCCTGAAGCATTGCCAAGAACAGAAATTGACCAACCTACAATGAGTATGTTGTTTACGATTAACAATTCTCCATTCTTTGGTAAAGAAGGAAAATATGTAACTTCTCGTCACATTCGTGACCGTCTGTTCAAAGAATTAGAAAAGAATTTAGCCTTAAAAGTTGAAACAACAGATTCTGAAGACAAGTTTAATGTATACGGACGAGGTGTTTTACACTTGTCTGTATTGATTGAAACAATGCGTAGAGAAGGATATGAATTGCAAGTGGGAAGACCACAAGTAATTATTAAAATGATAGATGGTGTAAAACATGAACCCATGGAAACATTGTCGATTGATGTACCAGAAGATGTCGCTTCTAAAGCAGTAAACTTGGTTTCTTTACGTAAAGGTGACTTATTGATTATGGAGCCTAAAGGAGATTTACAACACTTAGAATTTTCAATTCCATCTCGTGGATTGATAGGTTTAAGAAATAGAATTTTAACAGCAACAGCAGGTCAAGCTATCATAAACCACCGTTTTTCTGAATACGGTCCATATAAAGGTGACTTTACAGAAGAAGTAAAAGGAGCCATTGTCTCTTCTGCAGCTGGTAAAGCAACTGCTTATGCATTGAACCGTTTACAAGACAGAGGACGTTTCTTTATTGATGTTAATCAAGAAATCTATGTAGGCCAGGTAATTGGAGAAAACTCTAAATCTGATGAAATGGCTGTAAACTTGATCAAAGGAAAGCAATTGACAAATATGCGAAAATCAGGTACCGATGATGCAATGAAAATTGCACCCAAAGTAAATTTTTCTCTTGAGGAAAATATGGAATACATCAAATCGGATGAATATTTAGAGGTCACTCCAGAGAACTTGCGTATGCGTAAGATTGTTTTTAAAGGATAAATACCAATAAGTATTGATGACAACTACAAAAGCTCAAGTTTTAACTTGGGCTTTTTTTATGATTTAAGCCTCTTTTTTTTCGTTTCATTATCTACCTTTGCAGTATGAGTGAATTTAATATCCTTTTTGAAACCCTAGAAAATAGTCTGATTAACAATGAGTTTGTCAAATTAACACTCAGCAAGCCACTTCGAAAAAGTGAAGGCTTGAAAAACGTATACATGCGTTTTTTTTTAGTGAATGGAAAACAAATTTTTCAATTTAAATATCGACATGAAACAGAAGAGCTTTACAAGCAATTTACTTTAGCAGAAGCCTTTGTAGAAATCGAGAAATTACTCATGCAAACCTTTAGAGCAGGAACCTTATTTACGTTACGTGAAGATTTGCTAATTCTAGTTTCTAAAAAGAAAATGGTTTCTTATCGAGACAATGCACCGAGTTTTAGAAACCTTTTGCCCGAGATCGCTTTGCAATCGTAGATTCGTTTTTTTATGGTTGAATGAAAAAGAGAACCCCTAAAAGCACTTTGAGTCCTGTAGGATTAGGAAGCAACCAAAGGCAGTGTAAATGAAAATTCACTTCCATGACCAATTTCACTTTTCACACTGATAGCACCCTTGTTCTTTTCAAGATATTCTCTACAAATTAATAAACCCAATCCAGATCACTTTTCATCGAGAGTTCCTCTTGTGGTTCTGTTGGTTTTAAAACTGAATAAATCTGCTTGTTTGTCAAAGGGAATTCCAACACCATTGTCTGTAACGGTTACTTTACAATCACCACCAATCTGTTTCATAGAAACGGTAACAGTACCATCTAAATAACTAAATTTCAAGGCATTTGAAATTAAATTTCTTATAATAGCTTCGAGCATTATTTTATCTACATACACATAAAGTTGCTCTTCTACATTACATGTCAAAGAAATGTTTTTAAGTGTTGCCTCTTGAAGATGAGATTTGATTGTTTGGTCTATGATTGAGGAAAGTAGTATTCTTTTCGGATCAAAATGTACGTATTTGCTATTTAAATTTCCATAATCCAATAAGTTATCGAGTAGTACAAGTGTTTCTTTCGCTTTTCCATATATTATTTTACTGTAATCTAACGTTTCTTCTAAATCTTGTTGATGCGTTACACTATCAATTAGTAAATTGGAAAACCCTAAAATGGCATTGAAAGGACTTCTCAAATCGTGAGCAATAACAGCAATAAGTCGTTCCTTTGAAATCGTAAGCTTATCTATTTCTTCTTTAGAATCAAGAAGAAATCGCTCGTTTTCTTTTTGTGCAGTTAGATCATTTAATAAAACGGCCACATCCTTTTCATTAACTTTCCAAGCATACACTTCAAAATATATTTTTCGTGTGTCACTGTAGTTTCTATAAATGATTGGATTTCCTGTTTTTATAACTTTTTCAACGGTTTTGAACCAGTAATCTTCGATGAAACCAATAATATCGGTTCCCCTTTTATCGATTACTTCTTCTCTAGTTTTCCCGATTTTACTGATAAATTTATTATTTACATTTTTGTAATAGTAGTCAACCACGAAATCATTTTCATCATAAATGGGGGATATCAATTGAAACGTGCTATCTATTGAATTAAATAGTGCGGGTAGTTTATAATCTTTTTCTTTAACTTTCTCATTGTATTTTTTTGAAGTATGGTATTCTTTTCAAGTTGCCCTTCGTATTTTTTTTGTAATCCATGTTTTATTTTTTCTCTTTCACTTGCAAAATAGGTTTAATTTTTGAGTTATTCAAAAAATTATAGCTATATTTTTAAAGTCAATAGCATAACTTATTATTATTGTAAACCTAAAAATATGGGGTACTATTTTAATAAAAACTAAAAAAATGTAGGAGTAAACTTTGATATTGATAATAGTTGCCAAAAAAACTAAAAAAAAAGTATCAGATACGCTTTAAGAAAAATAAAGGCAATATATTTGCGACTAATTTAGAAAACAATGTACTTTATTCAAAACCATCATCATCATTTTCAAATTTGCAATCAAGCGAACTGAAAATGTATTGAATAAATTCAAAATATTTATAAACCCGTTTGAGACAATCAAACGGGTTTTTCTATTTAAAAATCAAAAGGTTGCTCAGGCACCAAACCAAGAAGAAATGAATAAAATTAGAATAGCAGTTCAGAAATCAGGAAGATTAAACCAAGATTCCATGCGTATTTTAAAAGAAATAGGCATTGCCATAGACAACGGTAAAGACCAATTGAAAGCAGCAGCAAGAAATTTTCCATTAGAAGTTTTTTATCTAAGAAATGGAGACATTCCTCAATACCTAAGAGATGGGGTTGTAGATGCCGCTATTATCGGAGAAAATGTTTTGATCGAAAATGGAAATGACATCGAATTTGTTGAGCGCTTAGGTTTTTCAAAATGCAAGGTTTCGATTGCTGTTCCAAAAAATGCTACAGCAAATGCATTGAAAGATTTGGATGGAAAACGCATAGCAACATCTTACCCAAATACCCTAAACAAATATGTAGCAGCAAACAACATCAATGCGCAGTTACACACCATTAATGGTTCCGTAGAAATTGCTCCGAATATTGGTTTGGCAGATGGAATTTGTGATATCGTTTCTAGTGGTAGTACTTTGTATAAAAATGGTTTGAAAGAGATTGAGGTTTTATTTGAGTCGGAAGCAGTATTGGCGGTATCCCCTGCAATATCTGAGGATAAAAAAGTAATTTTAGAAAAGATTCAATTTAGAATGAAAGCCGTTTTAAAAGGAAGGAATTCGAAATATGTATTGTTGAATGCTCCCAATGATAAACTTGCAGAAATCATCGCTATTTTACCAGGGATGAAAAGTCCTACCGTATTGCCTTTAGCAAAAGAAGGTTGGAGTTCTGTGCATTCTGTAATTGATAAAGGCCAGTTTTGGGAAATTATAGACCTATTAAAGGCCAAAGGAGCAGAAGGAATTCTGGTATGTCCAATTGAAAATATGGTATTATAATGAAAATCATCAACAACCCTCCAAAAAAAGAGTGGAATGCGCTTTTACAAAGACCGACTCAAACGGTAGACGATATCGAAAGTACAGTAACCCAAATTTTTGAAGACGTACAAAGAAACAAGGACATTGCAATTTCAAAGTATACCCAATTATTTGATGGGGTATCCTTAGAAAATATAATTGTTTCTGTAGAAGAAATAAATATGGCGATTGCAGAAGTTTCAGACGCATTAAAAGTTGCGATTCAACAAGCAAAATCAAACATTGAGGTTTTTCACGCTGCACAGAAAACAGATAAGGTAGTCATAGAAACCAGTCCAGGAGTTACCTGTTGGCAAGAAAAAAGACCCATTCAAAAAGTGGGCTTGTACATTCCAGGGGGTACTGCACCGCTTTTTTCAACAGTCTTAATGTTGGCAGTTCCAGCACAAATAGCAGGTTGTAAAGAAATTGTGTTGTGTTCACCACCCAATAAAGAAGGTAAGATTCATGCAGCAATTTTGTATGCAGCACAACTTTGTGGCATTACCAAAATAATAAAAGTTGGTGGCATTCAAGCCATTGCTGGGATGACTTTTGGGACTGAAACCATTCCACAAGTATCTAAAATATTTGGTCCAGGAAACCAGTTTGTTACTGTAGCAAAACAGTTGGCTACAAAATTTGGTGTAGCCATAGACATGCCAGCTGGTCCGAGTGAATTGTTAGTAATGGCAGATGCTTCGGCAAATGCCTCTTATGTAGCTGCAGATTTATTAAGTCAAGCAGAGCACGGAGCTGATAGTCAAGTGATTTTGGTAGCTACTTCTCAAGAATTTATCGATCAAGTCTCAAAAGAGGTCGCCCAACAACTGTTGTTATTGCCGAGAAAAGAGCTGGCTCAAAAAGCAATGGACAATTCGAAAGCTATTTTTGTTGCAACAGACGAGACTGCCTTGGCACTTATTAATGAATATGGCCCAGAACATTTCATTGTTTGTAAGCATAATAATGAGTATTATCTCGAGAATATTGAAAATGCAGGATCCGTTTTTATTGGTAATTATACCCCAGAAAGTGCAGGAGATTATGCTTCGGGAACCAACCATACACTGCCCACAAATGGTTTTTCAAAAGCCTATTCTGGTGTCAATCTAGACAGCTTTTTAAAAAGCATTACCTTTCAGGAAATCACCCAAGAAGGAATTTTAAATATTGGGAACACCATTGAAGTTATGGCAGCAGCAGAAGGGCTGCAAGCACACAAAAACGCGGTTACCGTTCGATTAAATGATTTACAATGATTACAGATTTCAACATAAATACTCTCGTGAGAGCGAATATCAAGGATTTACAACCGTATTCTTCAGCAAGGGATGAATACAAAGATGCGAGCTCAAAGGAGATGATTTTCCTAGATGCGAATGAAAATCCCTTTGAGAATGGTGTAAACCGGTATCCAGATCCACAGCAACATGCAGTAAAAGCGCTGTTGTCAGCAATGAAAAATGTAGAGACCGGAAATATTCTTTTAGGAAATGGCTCAGATGAAGTACTCGATTTACTTTTCAGAGCATTTTGTGAGCCCAATGTAGACAACGTTATTACATTGCCGCCAACCTATGGAATGTATGCTGTATTGGCAAATATCAATGCCATAGAAAATAGAGCTGTTTTATTATCCGACAACTTTCAACCTCGCGTAGATTCAATTTTGGAAGCAGTAGATATTCGGAGTAAAATGTTGTTTTTATGCTCGCCCAATAACCCTACAGGAAATAGTTTTTCTATGGAACGGGTAGAGGAATTGTTGCAAAGGTTTAATGGCTTGGTGGTCATCGATGAAGCCTATATTGACTTTTCTGATGCAAAAAGTTGGTTGGAAAAATTAAAGAATTATCCAAATTTAGTGATAATACAAACACTCTCCAAAGCTTATGGATTGGCAGGAATTCGTTTAGGTATTTGCTACGCATCCAAAGAAATAATTGCAATTTTAAACACCATAAAGCCACCGTACAATGTCAACGAATTGTCGCAGCAAAAAGCCATTGAGCGATTGCTACAGCCCGATGAAGTGACACAAGAAATTCTGAAAATAAAGGAGGAGAGAGCCAACTTAGTGTCAAATTTAAAAACAATAAATTATGTCCAAGAAATTTATCCTTCCGCATGTAATTTTGTGCTGGTCAAGGTAGACAATGCCACCAAACGCTATGATCAATTAATTGCAAAAGGAATTGTAATACGCAATAGAACGACCCAGCCTTTGTGTAAAAATTGTTTGCGTTTAACAGTTGGTACCCGTTTAGAAAATAGCCGTTTAATTCATGTTTTAAAAGAAATTTAAATGAAGAAAGTATTATTTATAGATAGAGATGGAACCCTGGTTTTAGAGCCACCAGTAGATTATCAATTAGATAGTTTAGAAAAGTTAGAATACTATCCAAAAGTGTTTCAATACATGGCAAAAATTGCCTTAGAATTGGATTACGAATTGGTGATGATTACCAATCAAGATGGTTTAGGTACAGCTTCATTTCCTGAAAACACCTTTTGGCCAGCTCAAAACAAAATTATTACTGCTTTTGAGAAAGAAGGCGTTGTTTTTTCTGAGGTATTGATTGATAAAACATTTCCTCATGAAAATGCAGTCACAAGAAAACCGAGAACGGGATTGTTGACAAAATACTTTTCGGAGGACTATGATTTAGAAAATTCATTCGTACTGGGAGATCGAATAACAGATATGGAGTTGGCTAAAAACCTAGGAGCAAAAGGTATTTTTTTATCGGAAAAACCAGTATTAGGAATCGAAGAGATTGAAACATCCCAACAAGAAATTTTAGATTGTATTGCCACTACAACTACTGATTGGGCTCAAATTTATGAATTTTTAAAACTGGAAGACCGGGTTTCAGAAATTACAAGAAATACCAATGAAACGCAGATTTATATCAAACTGAATTTAGACGGTTCTGGTAAAAATAAGATTCACACGGGCCTGTCATTTTTCGATCATATGTTAGATCAAATTGGGCGTCATGGTGCAATGGATTTAACGATTCAGGTAAATGGTGATTTGGAAGTTGATGAACATCATACCATTGAAGATACGATGATTGCACTTGGGGAAGTATTTAACAAAGCCTTGGGGAGTAAATTGGGTGTGGAAAGATATGGTTTTTGTTTGCCAATGGATGATTGTTTGGCACAAGTTGCTGTTGATTTTGGAGGAAGAAATTGGCTGGAATGGGAGGCAGATTTTAAGCGCGAAAAAATTGGAGATATGCCTACAGAAATGTTTTTTCACTTATTTAAATCATTTACAGATGGTGCAAAATGCAATCTGAATATCAAAGCAGAAGGAAAAAATGAGCATCATAAGATTGAAGCAATCTTCAAGGCCTTTGCCAAAGCAATGAAAATGGCAGTAAAAAGAGATGCAAACAAGATGTTTTTACCTTCTACCAAAGGAATGCTTTAATCAACCTCTATAGATACAACCAATTATGAAAGTCATTATCATTGATTATGGAGCAGGAAATATTAAAAGCATTCAATTTGCTTTTAAGCGTTTGGGAGTGGATGCAATATTGTCAAATGATCCTAATGAAATCAGCGCCGCAGATAAAATTATTTTTCCAGGAGTTGGTGCGGCAAGTGCTGCTATGAAAATGCTAGAAGAAAGTGGTTTGGACAAAATCATCCCTACATTAAAACAACCTGTATTAGGAATTTGTTTGGGTATGCAATTGATGTGCAATTCTTCTGAAGAAGGAAATACCAAAGGAATGGGTATTTTTAAGGTAGCAGTAAAACGTTTTTCGAATGCGCTAAAAGTACCACAAATGGGATGGAATACCATTGCTAGTTTAAAATCCGATTTGTTTTTAGGAGTCAAAGAAAACGAATTTATGTACTTGGTGCATAGTTTCTATGCAGAAAAATGTTCGGAAAGTATTGCCACTACAGATTATGGAATTGAATATGCTGCTGCTTTGCAAAAAAATAATTTTTATGGAGTGCAGTTTCACCCAGAGAAAAGCGGAACAGCAGGGGCTAAAATTTTACAAAACTTTTTAAATTTATAAGTAATGAGAATCATACCCGCCATCGATATCATAGACGGAAAGTGTGTTCGTTTAACCAAAGGAGACTATGCTACGAAGAAAATATACAACGAGCAGCCTTTAGAAGTTGCAAAAGAATTTGAAGCAACAGGCATCGAATACTTGCATGTTGTTGATTTAGACGGCGCAAAAGCAAGTCAGATTGTCAATTACAAAGTATTGGAACAAATTGCTTCTAAGACCCAATTGAAAATTGATTTTGGTGGAGGCTTAAAATCTGATAAAGATTTAGAAATTGCTTTTAATTCAGGAGCCAATCAAATAACAGGAGGGAGTATCGCTGTAAAAAACACTGCGACTTTTGAACGCTGGATTTCGAAATATGGACCACAGAAAATCATTTTAGGCGCCGATTTTTATCCAGATGCCTCTGGAGGAAAAATTGCCACAAACGGCTGGCAAGAAGAAAGCAGTTTGGAATTGATCCCTTTTATAAAAGACTATCAAGAAAAAGGAATTGCCTATGTTATTTGTACCGATATTTCTAAAGATGGTATGTTGCAAGGCCCTAGTTTTGACATCTATCAAGAAATTGTTTCTACATCAAAAAAACTCAAATTGATTGCTTCGGGTGGAATTTCAACTTTTGATGAGTTGCCGAGATTGGCCAATTTAGGCTGTGAAGGAGTGATTATCGGAAAAGCGATTTATGAGCACAAGATCAGTTTAAAACAATTAGAAAATTTTATAATCAATTCATAAAATGCTAACCAAAAGAATCATTCCTTGTTTGGATATAAAAAATGGAAGAACGGTAAAAGGAGTCAATTTCGTGAATCTCATCGATGCTGGCGATCCTGTAATTTTGGCAAAACAATATGCAGAATTAGGTGCAGATGAATTGGTTTTTTTAGACATTTCGGCAACTTTAGAAGGCCGAAAAACCATGTTAGAAATGGTTTTGAAAGTAGCAGAACAAGTAAATATACCCTTTACCGTAGGAGGAGGAATTTCTTCGGTAGCAGATGTAACCGCTCTGTTAAACTGTGGTGCCGATAAGGTTTCTATCAACTCATCCGCAATTAAAAGACCTGAATTGATCAACGAATTGTCAGACAAGTTTGGGAGTCAGTGTGTGGTTGTTGCAATCGATGCAAAACGAATAGATGGCCACTGGAAGGTGCATTTGGCAGGAGGAACTGTACCAACAGCACTCAATTTATTTGATTGGGCAAAAGAAGTAGAAAAACGCGGTGCTGGAGAGATTCTCTTTACCTCGATGAACAACGATGGTACAAAAGCAGGTTTCGCAAATGAAGCCTTGGCAAAACTATCCTCTAGGCTAAACATCCCAATTATAGCTTCAGGAGGTGCTGGAACCGTGCAGCATTTTATAGACAGCTTTACTATTGGAAAGTCAGATGCCGCTTTGGCAGCCAGTGTTTTTCATTTTGGAGAAATTGCAATTATGGATTTAAAGACTCAATTAAGAGAAAATAAAATTCCTATTCGGATATAATAGGAGTTACAAATTCAATAAAATAAAATTATGAATATCGATTTTAATAAGAATAGCGACGGTTTGGTCCCTGCAATCATTCAAGATGCAACCACAAAAAACGTGCTCATGTTGGGCTATATGAACGAGGAAGCATTTGTTAAAACACAAGAAACCAAGCTGGTTACTTTCTTTAGTAGATCCAAAAAACGCTTGTGGACCAAAGGAGAAGAAAGTGGTAATGTATTGCATTTAGTCGATCTTAAGTTAGATTGTGATAATGACAGCTTATTGATTCAAGTAACTCCCAATGGGCCTACTTGTCACAAAGGATCCGCCACCTGCTGGAACGAAGAAAACACACCCAATTATGGATTCTTTTCTACCTTAGAAACCACCATTGCTGAAAGAGTTGCGAATCAGGATATTGAAAAATCCTATGTGGCAAGTTTGTTTGCAAAAGGGATTAATAAAGTTGCACAGAAAGTAGGCGAAGAAGCTGTGGAAGTGGTGATTGAAGCCATGGACAGTAATGATGAATTGTTTTTATACGAATCGGCAGATTTGTTGTTTCACTATTTAATGCTCTTACAAGCAAAAGGATTTACCCTTAAGGATATTGCAACTGAGTTGAAAAAGAGGCAGCAATAAAAAGAATTTTACCACCATACCAAGAAAAATTTTTCGATACAACCGTTTTTATGTTTTATCCAACACATGGGGGAGAAATTCCGTTGACGAATTATACTGCAGTCTTTGGTAAAGGATGTAATGGACTGCCAAGCTACCTGTGGATGTGGTAGGGTCAACCAATCTTTTTTATTGGGAATGTAAAAGCTACTCTCTTTAAATTGTTGCAATGCCTCCATATTGATGTAAAAACCAACAATACAGGCTGAATTTAATTGCTTTAACTGAATGTTTTTGTTTGTGAAAGGTACAAATAACTGGGCTTTAAAATAGACTTCTTGTTTGATGTCATTAGTATTTATACCGATTGTTTTTAAATAGTTTTGGCATTCTTTGGAGTAGAGAAGGGGCAACTGTTTTTCTTTAAGCTTTTCTAATTTAGACACCAAGGAATCTTTCCTATTTGGACCAATAAAATGTGCTATTTCATCAGTGCCAACTGAAGGGTCATAAAGGTAGAATTTATAAATAATTTCTAAATGAATGGGGTGTTGCGCTTTTAAAAGGATACAGTCTAATTCTCCTAATGTGATTTTGTCTTTCTGAATTTGAATGTTTTCTGAAATAATTTTAATCTGTTCGTTTTGATCAAGTTGATAGGAGACAAAACGTTCGATATACTTTCCAAGTCTTAATTTTCCGTCAATTTCTTTGTTTAGAGAGATCGATTTTTGATCTATTTGAAATTGTTTTAAATTATAAACCGTGTTTCCGGTCCATAGAGAAGGGGTTTTAAGAAAACCTTCAAAATGATTTTGGATGTCTTTTGTCTTTTGATGCATTGTGCTTCGAAATTACAAAACGATTTTCATTTTCTTTTCGTAAATTTCACTTTTAAAAATTAGATCATGAAAATCGAAAATGCCACTCTTCAATATTTAAAAGACCTTCAAAAAAACAACAACCGAGATTGGTTTTCAGAGACCAAACCGAGGTATGTACAAGCGCAAAAAAATGCAAAAGAAGTTTTTGCAGCCATTCATGAGCAATTACAAATGCATGACGAAATTGAGAAATCTAAAATGATGCGTATTTATAGAGATGTTCGTTTTTCCAACGATAAGACACCTTACAAAGCACATTTTGCGAATTCCTATTCAAGGTTGGGGAAGGAACTACGTGGTGGCTATTTTTTACGAATACGTCCAGGAGAATCTTTTTTAGCAGGTGGTTTTTGGGAACCCAGTAAGGAAGATTTATTAAGAATTCGGAAAGAGATTGAATTGGATGCCTCTGAAATTAGAGCCATTCTAGCAGCGAAAGACTATCAACAATATTTTGGTGGGAAATTTGAAAGTTTTAGTGAACTTAAAACGGCCCCTAGAGGCTTTGATAAAGCGCATAAAGACATCGATTTATTGCGTAAAAAAGGCTTTATTGCTTCTCGAAATTTTACGGATGCAGAAGTTTTATCTGAAAACTTTATTGAAGAAGTTACCAAGAGTTACAAAGCATTGCGTCCTTTTTTCAATCTTTTTAGTGATCTTCTAACGACCAATTTAAACGGAGAAAGTATTCTTTAGACTCCTACTGTAAGTTTTTTTTTATTTCTCTTCTAACAACAATATAGGTGATCATGGTTGCTAAAATGTCACCAATGGCAAAGGAATACCAAACACCATCGACTCCATAATACATGGGTAAAATATAGGCCAACGGTATTAAGAAAAAACCTTGTTTTAATAGAGTTAAAAACAATGCAGGTAAGGCTTTTCCTGCCGCTTGAAAATAGGCAGAACCAATGAGTTGTATGGCAATTATTGGGGAGGCTAAGAAGACCAAAAGCATGGCTCTCGGTGTTGCTTCCAATAGGGTGGTATCGGTTGAAAATACACTAATAATTTCTTTTGCAAAGACTAGAATCATGATATAAACAAATCCAGCAACGACGCAGCCATAGACAATGGCTTTTTGGATGGTTTCTTTGACACGATCGTATTTTCTAGCACCATAATTATAGCCAGCAATTGGTAAAAAACCTTGTGTTATACCCATGATTGGAAACAGTGCAAACATCATCACGCGATTGATGATTCCAAAAATAGAAATCGAAATTTCACCACCATACTTATATAAAGAATAGTTTAGCACAATCATTAAAATACTGATCGTCCCTTGCCTTGCAATGGAAACGCCTCCTAATCTTATAATTTCATTTACAATAGAAAAATCCAATCCAAAGTTCTTAGGGATAATTTTCAATTCACTTTTTTTCGAAATAAAAAAATAGAGAATAAACAATCCACAACTTGCGTAAGCAATTGCGGTAGCTAATCCAGCTCCGTACATCCCAAGGTGCATGTATTTTATAAAGAGAATGTCCAATGCAATATTCACAACTGCAGGAATCAGCATGGCATACATGGCAAACTTTGGTTTCCCAACTGCCCTGATGACGGGGTTCCCCATCATGGCAAAGGTTAAAAAAGGAACTCCGTAAATAATGACATCAAAATAGGCTTGTGCTGGATCTAAAATCGCTCCTTTTCCACCAAAAAGGGTTAAAATTTCTGTACTGTAGATATTGCCCAATACCACAAAAAGAAGTGCCAAAATGGTAGTTAGACTAATTTGATTCCCAAATGTAAGCAATGCTTTTTCGGAATTTTCATTTCCCAAAGCCCGAGATATGATAGAGCTTCCTCCAATACCAATTCCCATTCCAATCGAAGAAATCATAAAAGCAATTGGTAAAACGACTGTAATTGCTGCGATGGCCAAAACACCAATCCATTGTCCCACGAAAATGGTATCAACAATCATGTTTAAAGACATTACAAGTATTCCTATAGATGCAGGAACCGCTTGTTTTATCAGTAATTTACTGATCTTTTCTGTTCCTAATTCTCCGGTTAGTTTTGTCATAATTTTCTTGAGTACAAAGATGCTACTTTAATAACTAAATTGTGCAATACATACATCAATAATTGTTATGGACGCATTAAAATTTTATAAGTTTGTTAAAAAAACATACATGAGCGCAGTCTTTCAATTGAAACGTATTATAGAAGTAGCTGATATTGACGATTTAAACCATGTAAACAATGCTGTTTACGTGAAATGGATGGATGAGATTGCCCATCAACATTGGGTCGCTTTGACATTGAATTACCCCTTGCCAGACTATATTTGGGTGGTGTTAAGACATGAAATTGATTATATTGGACAAGCTGTTTTAAACGATTTGGTGGTTTCTAAAACATGGATAGGAGACACGAAGGGTTTTAAGTCGGAACGGCATTTTGAATTCTCTACCAATGAAAAGATACTTGTAAAAGCAAAAACCATTTATGGAATGCTAGACGCCAAAACCTATAAGCCAACTAGAATAAGAGAAAACGTATTAAAAGTATTAGAACCTTTTAAATAAAAGTATCTTTGCAATCTATATTAGAAATCGCAATTATGTCAACATTTACCGCATTAGGAATTCGCAAAGATTATATTCAAGGATTGCATGAACTTGGGATTAAAGTTCCGTCAGAAATTCAAGAAAACGCAATTCCAATTTTATTGAAATCGAAAACAGATTTGGTTGGATTGGCTCAGACAGGTACTGGGAAAACAGCAGCATTTGGTTTGCCTATTTTACAAAAGATTGATGTGACGAAAGATGAAATTCAAGCATTGATCTTGTCACCAACGAGAGAGTTGGTGCAGCAAATAAAAAAACAACTTTTTAAATATACAAAGTATGCGAATGATAAAATCTTTTTAGAAGCGGTTTATGGAGGAGAAAAAATAGATATTCAGATAAAAAAATTAAAAAGAACCACCCATATTGTCGTGGCAACTCCTGGGCGATTGGTAGATTTAATCGAGCGTGGAGATATTGATGTGAGCAACATTCATACTTTGGTATTAGATGAAGCTGATGAAATGTTGTCTATGGGTTTTAAACAAGATTTAAACCGAATTTTAAAGTTCACAACTGGAGCAAGAAATACCTGGTTGTTTTCTGCAACCATGCCAGAGGAAATTCAGCGAATTATTAAAACCTATATGGATGCGAATGCTCCAAGAATAGCCGTGAATAAAAATGCTTTGATCAATGAAAATATCAAGCATCAGTTTGTAAAAACTACGATCAAACAGAAAACCAACGATATCATTTCATATATCGAAAAGCGAGGAACCGAAAGAGGGATCATTTTTTGTAGAACCAAATTAGGTGTTCAAAGTTTATGTCATCAACTAAAAGAAGAAGGCTTTTCTGTAGGTGCTTTGGAAGGGGATATGCAACAGAGAGATCGTGAAAAAGCAATGCGAGCCTTCAAAAATGAGCGCCTTCAATATTTAGTATCTACGGATGTTTCTGCTAGAGGTATTGATGTAAAAGGTTTGGAATTTATTATACATCATCAATTACCAGAACAATTAGAATATTATACGCACCGAAGTGGAAGGACGGCCAGAGCAGGGAAAACTGGGAATTCTATTGCTTTTATTTTACCGAGTGAATTGGAACGAATTCACGAAATTCAAAAAGAACTACATATAAAATTTAAGGAAGTAGAAATATAGCAATGAGTTTAATTTATAGTTTAGACATTATTGGAACTTTTGCATTTGCCATTAGCGGTGCATTGTTTGCTTCAGATAAAAAGTTTGATTTATTTGGTGTCCTCATTATAGCTTTTGTAACTGCTGTTGGTGGTGGTATGTTGCGAGATGTTTTGATAAACGCACACCCAATTAATTGGATTGGCGATTTAAATTATCTCTGGGCGATTTTAATTGCAGTGGTTTTTACCATTTTATTTAAAAGTAAAATTGCACCCTTAAGCAAAACACTCTTTTTATTTGATACTATTGGAATTGGTGTTTTCACCTTATTAGGGGTTCAAAAAGGATTTAGCTATAATTTGCATCCCTCAGTGGCAATTATCATGGGAATGGTTTCAGCGGTCTTTGGTGGTGTTTTGAGAGATGTTTTAACCAGTAGGGTACCACTTATTTTTCAAAAAGAAATTTATGCTTCTGCTTGTTTAATTGGGGGGTTGGTCTTTTGGGCTACCAATTATTTTGAGGTTACTGAAACCACTCAATTTTTATGCACATTATTTTCAGTAATTTTAGGAAGACTTTTAGCGGTAAAGTTTCATTTAGAATTGCCGAAAGTAAAAGACGATTTGTTCTCAAAAAAATAATACGATGAAAACTCAAATTTTTAAAAATATTAATGCCTTTAAAACATCTTTAGGAAGACCATTGCCAGATGGCGAATGGTACAGGATTACCCAGCAAATGATCAATGATTTTGCAAATGCGACTTTAGACAAGCAATGGATTCATATTGATGTAGAAAGAGCGGCAAAAGAAAGTCCTTTTAAAAGTACCGTAGCACACGGCTTTATGTCGGTGGCCATGATTTCTAAAATGCTCGAAAATGCATTTAAAATTGAGAGTGTAACCATGGGGTTAAATTACGGAATGAACAAAGTACGTTTTCCAAATCCAGTCCCGGTAAATAGTGAACTTAGAATGTTAACTTCTGTAAAAGAAATTGACAACCTCGGCGATAACGGTATAAAAGTTACTTTCAATTGTACCATTGAAATTAAAGGACAAGAAAAACCGGCATGTGTGGCAGAGTTTGTAGCTGCACTCTTTGAATAAAAAAAAGCTGCCATTGGCAGCTTTTTTTTATTCAAAAGTATTCCTTTTATGAAAGCCCATCCCTTGGCATCAACAAATCGAGAATACCAAACTAAAAAGATAGAAAATAATGGGATGATAGTTAGCATTGAATATTCCATAGATCCATACAGTTCTATCCCAGGGTTCATAAAAACATTATACACGGTTTGAACGAGAACGGCCAATAAGCCGATAACGAAAAATAATTTTGCAGCTTTTTTTCTTAACAATAATAATATCACTGCTAGAACGGATTAAAAAACAGCCATTGCAAAAGCTGCTGTTACCCAAGAAGGGCTATTAAATATAATTTCTAATTGTTCCTCGGAATACATTGATTTAAAACGTTCCGTTTTATAGGTTTGATTAAGATAACCATCAACCCCCATAAGGTTCCAGATAATTGCAATTAAATACATAGACAATCCTGTTTGGTTGAAACCTTTTTTACATGGAATCCTATTAATTGGTTTGTTATTGATCTCTGTATCAAAAGAAAAAATTGAAGATGAATATATTGACAGTCTAAGATCACAATCCTATCGATTGGCATTTATTTTGGCAATTGTATATGCGTTGCTGCAACCGATTGTAAACGTTGTTGTTTCTTATGTACTTCAACAAGACAATGAATATGAAAGTTTTAATTATTTTCAAGTCCTATTTTTTATGCTAATTGTACAATTATTATTCTTTTGGAAATTAAAAAAACAGCATTAGAAAAATGAAGAACACTTTAAAAGTACAACGTGCAATTTTAGATTTGACTCAGGAAGATTTGGCGAAGAAAATTGGAGTTTCACGTCAAACAATCAACTCAATTGAGAAGAGACGGTACGTACCGTCTACAGTTTTAGCATTAAAACTATCTGCACTGTTTAAAATTCCAGTAAATACTTTTTTCTTTCTTGAGGAGAGTGACTAAAATAGTTGTTTAAAGAAGGCTTTTGTTTAGTTTGATTTTATAATTTTTTTCACAAAATGCAGCTTCTCGTTGCGCGTGTATATTTTTACAAAATAGATACCTGTATTTAAGTTGGAAAGATTTACAGCATTGCTCGTATCAATTTCTTTGGAGAACACTTTATTTCCTAGTACATCGTAGATATCGATGCGTGTTAAATTTGTAATTGTAGTATTTATAAAAAGATTTTCTATAACTGGATTAGGAGAAATTATAAGGTTCTGCGTATCATTTTCACTGTCTATATTTAGGCTGGTAGTAAAATAAGTGCTGGCAAAATCAAAGGCTTCTTTCCCAATCTTATCTCCAATAATTCGTCCTTTTATATCATCTATTGGAGGGTGAATTCCGCCCCATATTCTTGACAAACTCGTTTGATCTGAGGCATCCCTATAAGTAGCCCATTGCAAAGAGAAACTTTCCGAAGGTCCTTGTTCAAATACCAGAAACTCATTTTGGGCAACATCAAAAACACCCATTCCGCCAGGGAAAAAAGCATCATTTGTAATTAAAGTTAACACCTCGGAAGCTGCTCTTGAAAAGGCAGAATGGCCAGAAAGATATCCCGCAAAAGGTGGCGTGACGAAAGAGGGGCGTTGATAGGGCCACCACCGCGTTCCTAAAATCCAATCGACCCCTGCAAAGTCCATGGCTGGGTCGTTTATAAAATCGGGTCCCTTCCACGACTTTACTTTTATTTTGCCAAGATGCTGGTTGTTGCTTCCTGCCAAGGCATCTCCCTCAGAAATTACTGCTATTAAATTTTCAATCAGTGGCAAACCGTGTGGATGGTAATTTGGCAATGCCATGTCTGTACTTTGTCCTTTAGAAGCCATGTATCGTATCGCAGAAATGGGACGTATATAATCATAATACCCTTTAATTCCCCAAATGTTAATTGCAACATCATGCATGGCACCACTTAGCGTTAAATAGCTTTTTACATCCCATTCTAATGCTTGAAGTTCTCTAGTTGAGTTCCCAAAAGTTTTTTTGGAAAGCGGGTGGTCACTCACATAGTTTAAAATTGTAAACCAATGCCCTGGTGGTGTTTCAGAGTCGGGACCATCGGCCCAAAATTCGGCTAAAACTCTCGCATAATCTGCTCTTTTTACAAAGTTGTCTAGATACGGTTCATTGGTCGTAGGGTTTTTTTGATGCCCTTGACCAATGTCTCCTCCATTGTTAAAATTATAAAAGTTCTTGTACTCCTCAAAGCTTGTTGGAAAATCACTCATGGTCACATTTCCAATCGAATTTGGAGAAATATTAATGATTTCATCATCAGAAGGATCTAAGTGAGCAGACCAAGAAATTACCAATGAAAAATGCCATTTATAGGGATCTTCAATACCGTTTTCACTCGACTCTTCAATATAAGCAGGGGCTCCTGGGTTGTTATAGACAAACGAATCAAAATCATTGTTTAGAATTTCTAAATCTGTACTTTGTAATGCAAAAGGGGTGACTTCTCCCCATTCTGGACTTAAAAATTCGGGTGTATTTAAAGGGAATGGATTTCCAGATTGATCGATGAACACATCGAAAGCGAGCGGTTGCCATCTGTTTGGATCAATAGTACCATTGTTTTCATACAATTCTAGCGCTAATGGGTCATTGACAGTCTCATAAAACTGATTTTCATATGCATTTTCTTCATTCGCTCCATCTTGGAAACCAAAATCAATCATTTTGCTGGCCATATAATTTCCAAGCGCGGCATAGGATCCGTCGCTATAATCTAATGAGGTGTTACTCTTGTCGTAGCCTAAAGAAGAAAAAAAAGTTTCCAAGGATGCCAATGTTTCCATTGCGTTTGGAGAATTTCCAAAACGATGCATTAACAGTCTAAAAACAGCGTAACTCATTATTTCTTTGCTGGCCTCATTTTTATCAATTGGCATTGCAATAGGAGTGAAGTCTGTGTAATAACCTCCAAAAGTAGTCCCTAAAAAAACAGGCTTCGCAGCATTGTTAAAAATGGCCCATGCATCATACATCAGTACCGAAGCGTGAAAAAGGTTTCTAGCATGAACGGTAGGGCGGGCAAAATCTTTTCTTATAGCCTCTAAAAGTTGTTCATTCCATTCTCTAGCTACCGAATGCTGGGCATTTAGTTTGGGTGGAATAATTATAAAGACTATAAATAAAATTAGAAAAAGAAGTTTTTTGATCATTATTTAAAATATGTTGTAAAATTATCAAATAAACTGGACAATCAAAGAAGATGAATCAATACTTTCAATTTTTTGGGCTGCAATACGTGTAGTTAAAATAAGTTTCACTAGTTCATATAGTTTTATAAATTATAAAAATTGTTCTCAATTGTTTTTTTGTATGTGCTTCGGTAAATCAGTAAAAAATAGTATCTTTGTTACGCAAGAAAAAATACACCGTATCATTAAATTCTTTGATATTTTAATTAGAAGAGACGTGTTTTTATCTTTCAAATATCAAATTTTATAAATATTTATTTCGTCAATGGCAAAATCGCAACAGACATTTAGTAAGAGTGAAAAGGAAAAGAAACGTTTAAAAAAACGTCAGGACAAGCAAAAGAAAATGGAGGCTAGAAAAGCGGAAAGGGAAGAAAATGGATCTGCAGGGATACAGTTTGCTTACGTTGATCACAATGGTAATTTAACAGATACGCCACCGGATCCAGATTTAAAAGTAGAAATAGAATTAGAAGATATAGCGGTTTCAGTTCCTAAAAAAGAAGACTTACCTGAAGAAGATCCTGTTAGAAAAGGAAAAGTTTCTTTCTTTGATTCTTCTAAAGGTTTTGGTTTTATCATCGATTCCATGAACAATGAAAAATATTTTACACATGTAAGTGGTTTAATAGACACCATTGTAGAAAACGACAAAGTATCTTTCGAATTGGAAAGAGGAATGCGCGGAATGAATGCGGTAAAAGTTACTAAAATATAATTTTCAGCATACCAACAGATAAACTCTACCATTGGTAGAGTTTTTTTTTGCTTTTTTTTCTCCAATTGAAATAGGAATCCCAAATGTTTATTCAAATTAAATGGTTAATTTCCCCGCCAAAATCAAAGCTTTGAAACGGAATAAAAATAAAATCTTATTAATCCTCGCTTTTTTCTCTATTTATGGAATCTGGGGTTCTACTTATTTGTTGAATAAAATAGCAGTCACTGAAATACCGGCTTTTTCCCTAGCAGCTTTACGTTTTTTAACCGCTGGAGTTTTAATTCTGCTGTTGGCAAAAATTTTAAAAAAGCCTTTACAGATATCGAAAAAACAATTTTTAAATGTCACCATTGCCGGATGTCTTTTTCTAGTCTATGGAAACGGTGTTTTCGTATGGGCGTTAAATTATATTGATAGTAGTTTTGCAGCACTGTTGGCATCTACACAACCTTTGTTTGTATTGCTATTTATGCGCTTGATTGACGGTAAAAAAATGCAAGTAAAGTCCATTATTGGAGTTGTTTTAGGAATGATAGGAATGTATTTGTTGGTCAGTCAACAAGGAATATCAGCAAAAGAAGGGAGTCTTTTGGCCATTTTTGTGATGTTTACTTGTGTACTTAGCTGGAGTTACGGGAGTATTTTTGTGTCTAAAGCCGATTTGCCTAAAAACTTTTTTGTGAGTACTGGATATCAAATGATAATCGCAGGAGTATTACTTTTAATAATAAGTCTTGGATTGCAAGAGACTTGGTTATTGCCATCAGATTGGAGCTTTGAGGCGCAATTGTCTGTTATTGGATTGATTTTATTTGGAGGAATTGTCGCATTTACTGCTTTTAATTTCCTTTTAAAAAATGTTTCCCCGGAAAAAGTCGCCACTTCTGCCTATGTAAACCCAATCGTAGCAATGATTTTAGGTTGGTATGTTTTGGACGAGCAGTTATCAATCCAGTCAATTATTGCATCTGTTGTATTATTGACAGGGGTTTATTTTATAACTTCTCGCAAACGTTTATAGGTTCCGATTCTTTTTAAGAGTGATAAAAGAAGATAGAGTAGGTAGCCCTATAAATAGCCAGGTCAAACAGCTAAATTAGTATTGAAAGAAAGGAAAAACTAAAAATAAAAAGTTAAAAAAGTACTTCGTATTAAAATATGTTATACATTTGCTACTTAATAATTTAATTATAATATAATGAACAAAGGAACCGTAAAGTTTTTCAATGAATCTAAAGGATTTGGATTTATCACTGAAGAAGGAGTTGAAAAAGATCATTTCGTACACATTTCTGGATTAATCGATGAGATTAATGAAGGAGACCAAGTAGAATTTGATTTACAAGAAGGAAACAAAGGATTAAATGCAGTTAACGTAAAAGTTATCTAAATATATACTTAAAGTTTTTAAAAAGACCCATCATTAATGATGGGTCTTTTTTATTCCCGCTATTTTAGAATAATATATCATTCCACACACTCTTCTCTTTAAAAGTGTGACTATCTTTGCTTAAAAACACTTTATATGTCAAACCGTTTTGCCGATTTAGGAATTAACATAGAAATTCAAGAAAGCCTATCTGCGCTTCAGATATCCGTCCCTACAGATATTCAAGAAAAAGTAATTCCAGTAATCCTATCTCAAACAGAAGATGTTGTTGCATTGGCAAAAACAGGAACTGGGAAAACAGCGGCTTTTGGTTTGCCATTACTACAATTAATAGATACAACTAATGATGCCATTCAAGCCATTGTCTTGGCTCCAACAAGAGAATTAAGTCAGCAAATACATCGAAATTTAGCTTCTTTTGCTGCAAATAACCCTGAGATCTCCATCGCTGTCATTTGTGGTGGAATCCCGATTAAACCTCAAATAGAGCGTTTAAAAAAAACCACTCATATTGTGGTTGCAACCCCAGGTCGTTTGGCCGATTTAGTGCAGCGTGACGCCATATATATTAAAGACATCTCTCATTTTATTTTAGATGAAGCAGATGAAATGGTCAGCGCATTGAAAGAAGGACTGGATCATATTATCAAGGAAATTCCAAAAAAAAGAAGAACGCTTTTATTTACAGCAACAATGCCAGGTGCTATTAAGCAGTTGATCAACAATTATATGTCTGATCACATTGTTGAGATCGCCGCAGATATGAATTCCATTGGGCATCAAGGCATCGATCACCAGTATGTTGTTGTAGCACCGATTGAGAAATTAGCCGTTTTATTACATTTCTTAAGTTCGAAAGAAGGTCAAAGAGGAATTATTTTTTGTAAAACAAAAGCTGCTGTCAACAAGTTGGCAAAAAATTTAGCAATCAATAAGTTTTCCTCAGGAGCGATTCATGGGAGTTTGACACAGGGAATTCGTGATCGTATCATGGGGCAATTTCGAGAGGGGCATATAGATATTTTAGTAGCAACCGATTTGGCGGCCCGTGGAATCGATGTAAAAGAAATCGCCTATGTAGTCAATTATCATTTACCAGACACCTATGGTGCTTATGTGCATCGAAGTGGACGTACCGCCAGAGCAGGAGCAAAGGGACTTTCTCTAACAATCATACAGCAAGAAGAAACGCCAGATATTACCGATTTTGAAAAAGAATTAGGCATTATCTTTCATCCATTTCAAAAAGCAGATACGAAAAGTATTGAAGAAAATAATGGATTGTTATGGGCTAAGAAAATATTTAAGACCAAACCCAACAAAACCATTTCAGAAGAATTTAGAAAAAAAGTGAGAACGGTCTTTCATCATTTAACTAAGGAAGAGTTGATAGAGAAAGTGTTGGCAAATTATCTGACACAAACTACTATAAGTACGCAGACAAAAGACACTATTAAAAAGAAAAAGAAGCAGTAGGACAATCGATATAGATATGGCAAATACAATAAAAGAGCAACAAGATATTTTAGCAAAATTAAACATTCATGCATTGAATTCGATGCAAGAGGAAGCAATTTCTGCAATCGCATCAAATACCAATACGATATTACTTTCTCCAACAGGAACTGGAAAGACATTGGCTTTTTTACTGCCAGTTATTGAAACACTTGATCCGAATTCAAGTGAGGTGCAGGCATTGATATTAGTGCCTTCTCGAGAGTTGGCAATACAAATTGAGCAGGTGGTTCGTAATATGGGATCAGGTTTTAAGGTAAATGCAGTGTATGGGGGGAGACCCATGTCAAAAGATAAAATTGAATTGAAGCATATACCCGCTATTTTAATTGGAACTCCGGGTAGAATAGCAGATCATTTTGCTAACGAACGTTTTGCTAAAACCCATATTAAAACCTTAATTTTAGATGAATTTGACAAGTCATTAGAGGTTGGTTTTGAATATGAAATGAGGGGAATTATCAATCAATTAACTACTTTAAATAAGCGAATACTAACCTCTGCAACACAGGGAGTTGAGGTTCCAGAATTTATAAAATTAGATCAGGCGAAAACCATCAACTATTTGAAGAAAAAAGTGGCTTCTAAATTGGAGGTTAAAACAGTGATTGCTGCTGCTAAAAACAAATCCGAAACCTTGGTGGATTTAATCTTACATATCGGAAATCAGCCCGGTATTGTTTTTTGTAATTTAAAAGACAGCGTCAACAAAGTAAGTGCGTTTTTAGCTAAAAATAAAATATCACACAGTTGTTTTTCAGGTGGAATGGAACAAAGAGATCGAGAACGTTCTTTGATTAAATTCAGAAATGGCACCAGTCAAATTTTAATTGCAACAGATTTAGCGGCCAGAGGGATTGATATTCCTGAATTGAAATTTATCATTCATTACGAACTTCCCAAGGCTTCAGAAGAATTTACGCACAGAAATGGGAGAACTGCTAGGGTTGACGCAAAAGGGACCGCTTATGTATTGAAATGGGAAAAAGAAAACTTGCCTGTTTTTATTAAGAAATCGAAAATTGAAGATATTTCTAAAAGAGCTCCTCGCAAATCTCAGTATTGGGAAACCTTGTTTATTTCTGGAGGTAGAAAAGATAAAATATCGAAAGGAGATATTGCTGGACTCTTTTTTAAGCAGGGAAATATTACAAAAGATCAATTGGGAAATATCGAATTAAAACAGGATTGTGCATTTGTTGCAGTTCCTTTAACAATTGCTAATGATTTGATTGAAAAATTAAATAATACACGCTTGAAAAAGAAGAAAGTACGCGTAACATTGAGCTAACCTCTTTTACCATCGATTGCATATAAATGACCGCTCAAGTTTTGATGCGGTCATTTTATTTTTAATACGTATAAATTTTTTATTACAAATAAATCTGATTTGTATTAAAGTTTGTGCTGTGGTAGACTAAAATATATAATTTTTGTTTACAAAGTATAGAGAAGGTTTACCTACTTTCAATTTAATTCTTCAATTAATATGTTTCTTTTTGAATTGAAAGTTAAAGAAACTATAGGTATTGAAAAAATATAAAAACCAACAAATTTGATTATGAAATTGATAAAAAAATACTCTGAGACATTAAAAAATGAAAAATAAATTCCCACTACGATTAAAAACAAATAAACATAAAACTGGTTATTAGTTACATAATTTTTTATATCCACCAAACGATTTTTATTACCTTCTAAGAGTAGTGTATTCGATTTTAAATGCCAAAATTTAACGAATAATATATTTTCACCTTTTTCTAACTTTAATTCTAAAACTTCATTATTAGAGATTTTAATTTTATTATTATTATTGAGGTAAATGTCATATTTTATTAAAGAGTCATAAAATCTATTTTGTCTTTTTATTTTTAATATCCTATCCATAAATTTTTAATTTGTAGCGCAACCACCGTCATAATTTTGTATTTGATCTTCTCTGACTAGAAGAGAAGCAGCTGCACCTGCTATAATTGAAGCGGGTGGGTTCCACCAAAACAATAAAGATGCGGTAGCATCAGCAAATATAACTTGCTGAGTAGCATCACAATCTCTTGTTTGCCTTTTATTTCGTTTAATAATTAAATCGTTTGAAACCTGTTCTGTCCATAAAAGCTTAGAATGCTCTTTGACAGAATTAAACGCGATCAACTGATCTTTATCAATTAAACTATAATCATATTTATTGAATTCTTCATGTCTTTGATTTGAAATAAATTCTTTTAAATTTTTATCTATAACATCTGATTTTTTTTAAAATCACAATTAATTTTTTAAAACTTATATCATTTTTTTTAGAATCGCCAAAAATATTTTTGGCATATTTTTTATCTCTAATTTTTTGCTGAAGTACTCAGGATATTTTTCTGACATTATTTTATGCATCAAAACCATGTTATCTTGAGGACTATTATCTGATTCATAATCAGGATGATTTAATAATTCCAAAATAGCTTCATTGTGTAATTTTCCAAATTGCTCCGGTTGAATTTCTTGAGTTTCATTACTGCTTAAATTTTCACTATTAGTACAAGTAAAGAATGTTAAGTTCATAAATATAACTAAGACTATTTTTGATAAATTTTTCATTTCATTTTTTTTAAGTTTACAAAATAGTTAACATACATTTACAAAATTATTTTTTTTTTAATAGTAAACAAATCATAAACATTTTCCTCTAACAAATAACTTTCTTTAATTCTTATACTTCTAAACAATTGGTTTTTATAGGGGAGCGTACAAAACTATTATAAAAATAGTATTTTTTAATATAAGGTTCGAAATAAGAAATTTAGTTTTTATATAAGAGTAAGCATATTTATATTTAAGTTTGTTTTTATGATGGATCAAAAACTACTTGCTTATTTGGAAGGCTATTTAACGGAGAAGAGAAAAGCGTTATTTAAGAAGGTTTTAGAGGACAGAACCCGACATTTTACGGTTGTTTTGGAAGACATTTTCCAGCCTCACAATGCGAGTGCTGTGGTAAGAACCTGCGATATTTTTGGGATTCAAGATGTGCATGCAATTGAGAACAAATACAACAATAAGATTTCGAGACACGTCGCGAAAGGTTCTCAAAAATGGCTTATCTACAATCGCTATCGCGATGATAGGGATAATACAAAAAGCTGCTTGGCTTCTTTAAAAGAAAAGGGCTATCAGATTATCGCCACCACACCGCACAATGATTCCTGTTTATTGCAAGATTTTGATGTTACCAAAAAGTCCGCCTTTGTATTTGGAGTAGAGGCAGAAGGGGTTTCGGAAACGGTAACTGAAAATGCAGATGGCTTTTTGAAAATTCCAATGGTAGGTTTTACAGAGAGTTTAAACATCTCTGTGGCTGCTGCGATTATTTTACAAGAAGTGACTTCAAAATTGAGAAATTCGGAGGTTGATTGGAAGTTGTCCAACGAAGAAAAACAAATGTTATATTTTAACTGGGTGAAAACAACCATTAAAAATGTGGATAAGATTGAGGCCTATTATCATCAAAATTTAAAAAATAATGAATGACACCCGTTGAAATTTATATCAATAAGAAAGTAGTTTGGAAAGAAGAGTTAGCCCTTCTGCGTTCTGTTTTTAAGGGTTTACCTTTAGAAGAAACGATAAAATGGGGGGCACCCACCTATGTTTTTAAAGGAAAGAATATTGTAGGTTTGGCTGCTTTCAAAAAGTATTGCGGTTTGTGGTTTTTTCAAGGAGTACTCTTAAAAGATAGACAAAAAAAATTTATCAACGCGCAAGAAGGCAAAACCAAAGCCATGAGGCAATGGCGATTTTATTCCATGGATGAAATTGATCTTCTTTTGATTAAAGAATATGTTTTAGAGACAATGGCTCACATAGAAAATGGGAATGAGGTAAAGTTTACTAGAAATACGAAACCCTTGATAATTCCTTTAGAATTGATGCAGCGGTTGTCATCAGACAAACAACTAGAGGCTGGTTTTAATCGTTTCTCTAAAAGCAAACAGCATGAATTTGCTGCGTATATAGCAGCGGCAAAAAGAGTGGAAACAAAAGTGAAAAGACTCGAGAAAATTATTCCGTTAATTCTTTCTGGGGAAGGCTTAAACGATCGGTACAAGAAATCTTAGTGGATCATTACTTTTTCAATGGTAGCAGTAGAATCGCAACGTTTTACCAATAGGTGAATGTTTTCTAATGCTTCGGTTCCAGTAATGTAGTATTCTCCACAGGGTTCTTTTCGTTGATCACTTTTCCCAAAGTCAACATCCCCTAAATACAAAATGGTAGAAATCATTGCGGTATCAATGCGATGTTGTTGCATAGAAAGTTTTGCTTGTTCGGAAAACAAACGCTCTCTAATACGAAGTGTTTTAAGTGTTCTGGCATCCATTCCGTAGTCAAAAGAAGCATTTTTCTTTTGCCAAAAAAAATAAACGGCAACAGATCCTAGAGATAATCCCACTAAATAATAAAAAATTCTTTTTACGAGCATTGTTGAATATTGAAATGCAAATTTATGGAAATTGATAAACTATGAATGCATAAAAAAAAATTATTTTCTTAGTAATGAAAAATGATTTCTATAGGTTTTAATTTCTCCATTTTTCGTGTAGGATATCAAAAACCAATAATCATTTGAGTGAACTGGAAGACCCTTCTTGTTTTTGCCATCCCATCCAATTCCGTTTGGTTTTATAGTTGTAATCAAATTTCCAAACCGAGTAAATATTTTTATAATTGCATTTGGATCATTCTTTAGGTCTGTAATATTCCAAGTATCATTTTTTCCATCATTATTTGGAGTGAAAAATTTAGGGTACTTTATCGCAATAAAATTCAATGTGAAATCAGAACATATTCCTGAAAGATCTTTTATTGTGATGGTGTATTCGCCTGGAATCACGTTTTCGAATAGATTGGAAGTTTGAAAAGGGCTATTATCTATTGCGTATAGATATTCTCCGAGCCCTTGTTCTATTGTATGTACTTTTATTGCGTATTTATCAACAAAATCTTTTGTTAGAAAACGAATTTCAAATTTTGGTGTGGAAGCTTCTACGACTACTATTGTGGGTGCGTAATTACAATCTTCACCATTATCTTCTGTTAACTTTACAGTTTCTACTCTATATTCTCCTGCTTTAGTTGCAAGGTAGTTAGGTCCTGTTCCTACAAGTTCATCATTGAAATACCAATTCACTGTAAATTCATCTTCATCTAATTTAGATTCTAATAAAAAGGAGTCTGTTGTCAATCCTGTTGCAGCATCTACACAAATAACACCGCCTTTTATTTCTAAATGAACTAATGGATTTACAGTTATTTGAAACTGATCTTCTACAAAACAATCAGCATTTCCTTTGATCTTGTTATACAATTATTTCCAATTAATAAATCAACAAGTTCTTCTGGGGTATTCTCTGTGTCATTTACTGTTATTGTTTGACTAAACAATTGAATATGAAATATTAAAAATAAAATACCTAGGAGTATTTTTGGGTTCCGCCTATTTTTTTTACAAAACATTTTTTACTATTTTAAAAATCAATAAATAGGGGACTTAAATTTATGAAATATTTATTAAAGTATGATAATAGTTTGCTAAAAAAAAATATTATGTTCTAAATAGGACAAAAAGAAAATTTCTGTAAATTTTTATGTTTATTTGGAAGAGTAATTAAAATTGGTGAATTGGTGAAAACCGTTTATATAAAAAAGTCTGTTCACTTACAATCGTTGTAGTAAAATCGTCCCACTAAAACGAATTAGAAATATAATAAAAAGTTTAAATTTTAATTAAGATATCAACAAGTTAATATCTCTAAAAGGAAGGTCAAACCATTCTGCCACGGTTCTATTGGTAAGCACTCCATGATAAAAATACAGACCATTTCTTAAGCTTTTGTCGTAACGAGCGGTATTTTCAAATCCGCCTTCCTCAGCAATGTTTAGTAAATATGGGGTAAAGATGTTGCTTATAGAAACCGACGCGGTTCTAGCATAACGTGCAGGAATATTTGGTACACAATAATGCACAACGCCATGTTTGATAAAGGTTGGTGTTTTGTGTGTTGTAATGTTAGATGTTTCGAAACAGCCACCTCTGTCAATACTTACATCCACAATGACAGCTCCTTCTTTCATATTTTCAATCATTGATTCTGTAGCAATGATCGGAGATCTATTATTCCCTCTGATTGCGCCAATGGCTACGTCACATCGCATTAATGCTTTGGCAAGTGATTTTGGTTGTATCGTAGATGTATATATTGGTGCACTCAAGCATTGTTGTAATCTTCGTAATTTACTAATCGAATTGTCAAAAACCTTCACTCTTGCACCGAGTCCAATGGAGGTTCTTGCAGCAAACTCTCCAACAGTACCAGCACCTAGGATGACGACACTTGTTGGGGGAACACCTCCAATATTTCCAAAAAGCAATCCATTTCCTTTGTTTAGACCACTCATCAATTCGCCAGCAATTAAAACAGAAGCAGTTCCTGCGATCTCACTCAGTGATTTTACAATTGGAAAGGTTCCTTCTTCATCTTTAATATAATCAAAAGCAATTGCAGTAATTCTTTTTTTTGCTAAGCTTTCGAAATACTGTTTGGTTTGTGTCTTTAATTGTAGTGAAGAAATTATAATTGCTTGTGGATTAATATACCCTATTTCGTCTTCGGTGGGTGGTGCTACTTTTAAAATAATCGAACATTTAAATGCTTCTTCAGTATTGTAGGAAATTTTTGCTCCCGCATCTGAATATTCTTTGTCACTATAATTAGCGCCATCTCCAGCGCCAGTTTCAACCACAATTCGATGCCCATGAACTGTAAAAGCAGCTACAGCATCAGGCGTTAGGCAAACCCTTTTTTCACCTAAGTGAGTTTCTTTTGGCAATCCAATAAATAAAGATCCTTTTCTTTTTTTTATTTCTAACATTTCTGCCTGTGGCAATAATTCTTCTTTACTGAATGGAGAAAATGAACTCATAAAATTTAGGTTAATTGAATGTTACGCTGTCCGTTTTTTAAAACAGATAGATGAATTTGAACTGCATCTAAAGGTAGTAAATTTTCAATGTTTTCTGGCCATTCAATTAAACACCAATTATTTTGATATAAATATTCTTCAATACCCATGTCCAAAGCTTCCTCTTCATTTGTAATTCTATAAAAATCAAAATGAAAAACAACCTCATTTCTTGTTGTATGGTATTCATTTACTAATGAGAAAGTAGGAGAGGAAACCCTATCTTTTATTCCTAAGGTATTGCAAATTTCTTTAATTAAAGTAGTTTTACCAACCCCCATTTCTCCACGAAATAAGAGTGTTTTATGTTCAGCTTTAGCAATCACTTCTTTTGCAATGGTGGTTAAATCGTTTAAAGAATACATCTTGTTCATCTTACAAAAATAAGAAACCTATTAGGCTTTTAAAACCTGAGTGTTGATTTTTTATAACTATTTTTAAAACTGGTAGTGTCCGATGATCCTATAATCAAACAAACAGTCTTCTATAATTTGGCCAGAACCAATATTATGTACGATTAAAAAACGTTTGCCATCTTCCGATTTTTTATTGACAACCATACCTGTATGTGTGATGCCTTTTCCTAAGCTCCAGCAAATAATATCTCCTGGTACATAATCCTTTGGATTTTTACTAATGGTCTTTACGGTTCCTTTTCTTGAGAAAAAAGTCATCAGATTTGGAACTCTACGATGGTCAATATTTGAATCGGGTTTTTTTAAGCCCCATAATTTAGGGTAGCGTTCAAAATGTTGTTTCATGTCTTCATGTACCTCTTGTTGTAAATCAACCCCAATTTTTCTAAAAGTCCTTATGACAACGTCGGTACATACCCCGATTCCTTTTGGCACATCTCCGTTGGGGTAATCAATAATAAAATAACTCGGATCGTAAACTACCAGGTCATTGGTGAGCGTTAATGCAGCATTTGAGAGCTTTTCTTGTCTCGTTTGTGAAAAATTACTATTTATAAAAAAAAGAAGAAGTAAAAAAGGTAGGATTTTTTTCATGTCAGATTATTTAAAAAAATGAGTTCATAGAAATCATGCTTTCATTAAATGAATGCTTCCTGATAAAGTTACTCATTTTTTTACATTCTACAAACTCCGCCAATTTCTATTTTTATTGATAGCACTCTTATTCAACGTTTATTTTTTGTTGTTGACTATTATTATAATCTGTTTGTTGTTAAAATAGTGATGCTATCAAATGCATTCGTATCCTTTTTCTGGAAAAAGCCTTTGGTTTTTTAAACTGTTTTAATCTTGATCACCTCAATCGACATAAAATTAAGAAAATAAGAAGTTATTTTGGGCTGTAAATAACACATGGAATAATTACTTCTTCCAAAGAAATTCCTCCATGCTGATAGGAGTTTTTGTAATATTTTACGAAATGATTGAAGTTGTTTGGATACGCAAAAAACAAATCCTCTTTTGCAAAGATAAAGGGACTATTGATCGCAATAGTGGGTAAGAATATATCTTTCGGATTCCTTACAGCATATACGTCTTTCTCTTCATAAGAAAGGCTCCTTCCTGTTTTATAACGGAGATTCGCACTGATGTTTTTATCACCAATTACTTTGCTAGGATTCTTACAGTTTATGGTTCCGTGATCTGTAGTGATAATTAATTTCTGACCTAATAGTTGGGCTTTTTGTATGATTTCAAATAAGGGAGAGTTTTTAAACCAACTCAGTGTTAAAGATCGGTATGCTTTGTCATCACCAGCCAATTCTTTGATTACTTCCATTTCTGTTTTCGAGTGGGAAAGCATGTCCACAAAATTATAGACCACGGCAGTCAGATTGTTTTGCTTCGTACCATTATAATTGTCTGCCAATTCTTTTCCGTTTTTTAAGGAAGTAATTTTGTAGTATTCATGTTTAATATCTAATCCTAAGCGTTTTATTTGTGCTGTTAGAAACTCATTTTCAAAGAGGTTCATACCTCCATCATCAGTATCGTTTTTCCATAAATTGGGATGTTTTTTTTCCATTTCCGAAGGCATTAATCCAGAAAAAATGGCATTCCTTGCATATTGAGTTGCTGTTGGTAGGATTGAAAAATAAGAATGTTCTTCCTCTTTTTTGTAATGATTGTTAATTATTGGTTCTAAGGTTCGAAATTGATCATAGCGAAGGTTATCAACAATAACCCATAAAACACCTTGCTCTCTACTTAATTCGGGTGCTATATAATCTTTAAATAATGTGTGTGAAAAAGTAGGTTTGTCATGCGCAGTAAGAAAATCTTCATAATTTTTTTTAATAAATTTAAAGAACTGTGTATTGGCTTCTTGTTTTTGACTTTCTAAAATACCCAACATTCCAGAGTCACTAATGTTTTCCAATTCTAATTCCCAGTGAATGAGTTTTTTATACAGTTCAATCCAATCTTCATAGGAATTGACCATTGCCAAATCCATTGCAATTTTCCTAAATTCTTGCTGATAGTTGGAAGTTGTTTTTTCAGAAACAAGCCGCGAATGGTCTAAATTTTTCTTTAAAGTAAGTAAGATTTGATTGGGATTGACGGGTTTAATTAAGTAGTCCGTAATTTTAGAGCCAATCGCCTCCTCCATAATATATTCTTCTTCGCTTTTTGTAATCATTACAATCGGCAAATTTGGCTGTTTCTGTTTGATTTCAGAAAGGGTTGCTAATCCAGAAAGTCCAGGCATGTTTTCATCTAAAAAAACAATATCAAAATTTTTATGATCTACTAAATTTATTGCATCTGCACCGTTTGTGCAACGGGTCACCTCATAGTTTTTTCGTTCTAAAAATAAAATATGTGGCTTTAATAAATCTATTTCATCATCTACCCATAAAATCTGTATTGTTGTCATAAGCTATCAATTTAAAACTCTAACGATAAAAGTATTCAATTGTTACAGGTTTCTCGGCTTTAAAATGATAAAATATTGCCAATAAAATTAAGTTCTAAACAATTGTTTGTATTTTGCCGTAGAATCAATCGAATTAAAATATTGAAATCAAATAAATTAAAAATTTTAAACGATCCTATTTACGGATTTACGAACATTCCGAATTCATTAATATTCGACATTATAGAGCATCCCTATTTTCAAAGATTGCGAAGAGTTTCTCAAATGGGCTTTTCCAACATGGTGTACCCTGGGGCAAATCACACCCGTTTTCATCATGCAATTGGTTGTTTGCATCTAATGCAAAAAGCAGTACAAGTATTGCGTTTCAAAGAAATTGAAATTTCTAATGAGGAAGCAAATGCTCTATATATTGCCATATTGTTACATGATATTGGCCATGGTGCTTTTTCTCATGCATTGGAACATAGTATTGTTGAGGGTATTTCTCATGAAGAAATATCGCTAAAATTCATGAAAAAATTGGATACAGAATTTAACGGTCAACTTACAATGGCAATCCGTGTTTTCGAAGGAAAGTATCCTCGTAAATTCCTAAATCAGTTAATTTCCAGTCAATTAGATATTGATCGGTTGGATTATTTAAAAAGAGATAGCTTTTATACAGGGGTTGCCGAAGGGAATATTTCCTCGGAAAGATTAATTGCAATGATTCATGTGGTAAATGACGAGTTGGTCATCGAACAAAAAGGAATTTATTCTGTTGAGAAATTTCTAATTGCACGTAGGCTAATGTATTGGCAAGTGTATTTACATAAAACGGGGCTGTCTGCAGAGAACATGCTGGTAAATGTTTTAAGAAGAGCAAAAGAATTGACTCAAAAAGGCGAGCACTTGTTTGCAAGCAACGCATTGACCTATTTTTTGACGACGAAGATTACAAAAGAAAACTTTACAAATGAAACATTAGAAATATTTTCAAAGTTAGATGATTATGATATTCTATCTGCCATTAAAGAATGGACAGACAGTTCAGACAAAGTACTTTCTTTATTGTCGAAAATGATAGTTGATCGAAATTTATTAAAAGTTGAAATCCAACAAGCGCATTTTTCTGAGGCGGATATTAATGTTAAAATTTCTGAACTAAAATCGACGATGAATTTATCAGATAGTGAAGCCCGTTATTTCGTATTTCAAAAGCAAATCCAAAATCAGGCTTACAATCCGTCAATGCCCATTAAAATTTTAAATAAAAATGGAGAATTAAAAGATATTGCAAAAGCATCCGACCAATTAAATTTACAAGCATTAAGCAAACCCGTAATTAAACACTTTGTTTGCTATCCAAAGCAAATGAAATTAGCGCAATCCTAAGAAATTTTATATTTTTGCACCTTATGAAATTTACAGCCGAGCAAATAGCGGAGATATTAGAAGGAGAAGTTGTTGGAAATCCGGCAAAAGAAGTTTCAAAATTATCTAAAATAGAAGAAGGAGAAATAGGCTCTTTGACTTTTTTGTCAAATCCAAAATACAACTCCTATCTATATGAGACCAATGCCTCCATTGTTATTGTTAATAAGAGTTTCATTCCAGAGAGAGAAGTAAGTGCTACTTTGATTAAAGTAGAAAATGCCTATGAATCGTTTTCAAAATTATTGGCGTTTTATAATACTGTAAAAAATAATAAGACTGGAAGAGAGTCTCCACATTATATTTCTGAATCTGCAACCATTGGATCTGATGAATATATCGGTGCATTTTCCTATATTGGAAATGATGTAAAAATTGGTAATAATGTAAAGATTTATCCCAATGTTTATATAGGTGACAATTCAATTATTGACAATAATTGCACCCTTTTTGCTGGTGTAAGAATATACTCCGATACCCTTATTGGAAAAAACTGCAAAATTCATGCAGGAGCTATTATTGGTGCAGATGGTTTTGGTTTTGCACCTGATGAAAATGGAGCATATCAGGCAGTCCCACAAATTGGAAATGTAATTATAGAAGATCAAGTAGATATTGGTGCAGGTGCAACCATAGACAGAGCAACTCTTGGATCAACAATTATTAGAAAAGGTGTGAAGATAGACAATCAGGTTCAAGTTGCTCATAATGTAGTAATTGGAAAAAACACCGTTATAGCATCTCAAACAGGCATAGCTGGATCTACTAAAATTGGCGCCAATTGTATGATTGGTGGACAAGTAGGTATTTCAGGTCATTTGTCCATAGGCGATCATGTAAAAGTATTAGCAAAGGCTGGTATTACCAAAAATATAAAAGACAATAGCATTGTGAATGGGATTCCTGCTTTTAATGCGAAAGACTATAATAAAAGCTATGTTTATTTTAAAAATTTACCCCAATTGGCAATAAAAATGGATACAATCGAAAAAGAGTTGAAAGCTCAAAAAACAAAAAAAAATGGGTAAAAAACAAAAAACTATTCAAAAAGAAATATCACTTTCAGGAGTAGGCTTGCACACAGGAGTTACTGTGAATATGACATTTAAACCAGCGCCTGCAAATCATGGATTTGCGTTTGTTCGTATGGATTTAGAAGGAACCCCAACTGTAGAAGCAAAAGCAGAATATGTTGTCAATACACAACGAGGTACTAATTTAAAAAAGAATGGTGTTGAAATACAAACATCAGAACATGTCTTAGCAGCAGCTGTTGGTTTAGATATTGAAAATCTTTTGATTGAAATGGATGCTTCAGAACCCCCAATTATGGATGGTTCTTCACAATTTTTTGTAGCTGCATTAGAAGAAGCAGGAATCATAGAATTGGAAGAAGAAATTGAAGAATACATTGTAAAAGAAGTCATTTCTTACAAAGATGAAGTAACTGGGAGTGAGATTATGTTAATGCCATCAGAAGAGTATCAAGTAACCGCGATGGTAGATTTTGGCACTAAAATATTAGGAACTCAAAATGCGACATTAGAGAAAATTTCAGATTTTAAAGAAGAAATAGCAGCAGCAAGAACATTTAGTTTTTTGCACGAAATAGAAATGCTCCTAGAAAATGATTTAATAAAAGGTGGTGATTTAAATAATGCCATTGTTTACGTCGATAAAGAACTGTCTGATAGTACAATGCAAAAATTAAAAAAAGCATTTAATAAAGAAGAAATTTCGGTGCAATCAAATGGTATTTTAGACAACTTAAAATTGCATTGGGCAAACGAAGCGGCTAGACACAAGCTTTTGGATGTAATTGGAGATTTAGCTCTTGTAGGTACAAGAATTAGAGGGAAAATCATCGCAAACAAACCAGGACACCAAGTAAACACTCAGTTTGCAAAAAAATTAGCTCAGATTATTAAAGTAGAGAAAAGAAACAAGGTGCCACAATATGATTTAAATCAGCCACCATTGTTAGACATTCACCAAATCATGGAAATTTTGCCACACAGACCTCCCTTTTTATTGGTAGATCGTGTTTTAGAACTTTCACCAACACACGTCGTTGGAATGAAAAATGTAACAATGAATGAAGATTTCTTTGTTGGCCATTTTCCGGGATCACCAGTAATGCCAGGTGTACTGCAAGTAGAAGCAATGGCGCAATGTGGAGGTATTTTGGTGCTCAGTACCGTTTCCGATCCAGAAAATTATTTAACTTTTTTCATGAAAATGAACAATGTGAAGTTCAAACAAAAAGTGTTGCCAGGAGATACGCTCATTTTTAAATGCGACTTAATAACACCGATTAGAAGAGGTATCTGTCATATGCAAGCCTATGCCTATGCAAACGGAAAAGTGGTTGCAGAAGCAGAATTAATGGCACAAATTTCTAAAATTAAATAATACATGAATCAACCATTAGCCTACGTACATCCGCAAGCAAAAATAGCTCGAAATGTAGTAATAGAGCCTTTTACCACAATTCATAACAATGTAATAATTGGTTCTGGAACTTGGATCGGATCCAATGTAACCATCATGGAAGGTGCACGAATTGGAAAAGATTGTAGAATATTTCCAGGAGCAGTTATTTCTGCAATTCCACAAGATTTAAAATTTGAGGGAGAAGATTCTTTAACGGTTATTGGTGACAATACGACTATTAGAGAATGTGTAACCATTAACAGAGGAACCAATGCATCTGGTAAAACATCCATTGGTGAAAACTGTTTGATTATGGCAACTGCCCACATTGCCCACGATTGTGTATTGGGAGATAATTCGATTGTTGTAAATGGAGTTGCTTTAGGAGGCCATGTCATTATTGGTGAACACGCAATTATTGGAGGATTGGCAGCAGTACATCAATTTATACATATTGGAGACCACGCAATGGTTTCCGGAGGTTCTCTAGTTCGAAAAGATGTTCCCCCATTTACCAAAGCAGGAAAAGAACCACTTTCTTATGTTGGAATCAATTCCATTGGATTAAGACGAAGAGGGTTTAGTACTGGGAAAATTAGAGAAATTCAGAACATTTATAGGATTTTGTATCAAAGTAAATACAACAACACACAAGCTTTAGAGAAAATTGAAGCAGAAATGGAGGCAACTCCAGAAAGAGATGAAATCATCTTATTTATTCGAAATTCCCAACGAGGAATTATGAAAGGATATTTAGGAAGCTAAAGAATCAAAAAAGTCTTTAGAGAATATTTAATCGAAAAAACCCCTCGTGGATTTAAAAAAACAAACAACAATATGGCATCAACATCAGATATTAGAAACGGATTGTGTATTCGATACAACAACGATATTTATAAAATAATTGAATTTCTACACGTAAAACCTGGAAAAGGACCTGCGTTTGTTAGAACAAAATTAAAAAGTGTTACCAATGGAAAAGTCATAGATAATACATTTCCAGCAGGAAGAAAAATTGAAGACATACGAGTAGAAACGCATAAGTTTCAATATTTATATAATGAAGGGGAAACCTATCATTTTATGAATGAACAAGATTATTCCCAAATACAATTGGAAAAATCGGCCTTGGATTCTCCTGATTTAATGAAAGAAGGACAAATTGTAACCATCATTATTAATGCAGAAGACGACATGCCCTTATCTGTTGATCTACCAGCAAGTGTAGAGTTGGAAGTAACACATACCGAGCCCGGTGTCAAAGGAAATACTGCAACCAATGCTACCAAACCTGCAACGGTAGAAACGGGTGCAATTGTAAATGTGCCTTTGTTTATCAATGAAGGAGATAAAATTAAAGTTGAAACAACCAAAGGGACCTATCAAGAAAGAATCAAAGAATAGTGTTTTTTAAAATCTAAATTATGAAGAAAACGCTATTTATAGTATTGTTTCTTAGTTTGTCACTCACTTCCTGTAGAAAAATCATAAGTTCAGTAGGTTCGTTAGGCATCGAAAAATTATCGAGCGAAGATTATAAGGCCGTTGCTACTAACGACGATTATCGTTTAGACATTCCGAAATATTTGAAGGAGATGAAAGCCTTACATGATGAAGCATCTTTTGAATATGCAAATATTTATAAAGAAGTTTATGTTGTTGTTCTTGATGAGAGTAAGCAAAAGTTTATCTCTCTTTTTCAAGAATTAGAAATGTATGATGAGAGCAAAACACCCTTAGAAAATTATGCCGATTTTCAAATGAAAAGTATCAAAGAAAGCTTAGTGAATTCGAGGAATAATATTGTCCCTATTAAAATCAAAAATCTTTCAACCAAACATTATGAATTGCACGGGATTTTGGTACCCGATGGTATCGAAATTGGGTATTTGTTAGGATTTATAGAAAGCAATCAAAAGATGTATATGGTGATGACTTGGACTTTGAAAGAGCGATATCAAAAATACGAAAACACGATGAAAACAATTCAGAAATCATTTACACTCATCAACTAATTGGACTTTAAACACACACATTCTTTAAAAGAAATTGCTCAAATTATTCAATGTGAATATGTAGGAGCCGCAAATTTCCCGATAGCTGGTATCAACGAAATTCACGTTGTCAAAAAAGGAGATCTTGTTTTTGTAGATCATCCAAAATATTATGCCAAAGCGCTAAATTCAGCAGCAACAACGATATTAATCAATAAAAAGGTGGAATGCCCAGCAGGCAAAGCTTTGCTGATCTCTGAAGATCCTTTTCGAGACTTCAACAAGCTGACCCATCATTTCAACCCATTCATAGCCGCAACCGCAAGTATAGCCGCAAGTGCAAGCATAGGAGAGGGAACTCGTATTCAACCCAATGTTTTTATTGGAAACAATGTATCCATAGGAAGTCATTGTGTAATTCACCCAAATGTAGCTATTTACGACAATACGATCATTGGAAATCATGTAACCATTCATGCAAATACTGTTTTAGGTGCCGATGCCTTTTATTACAAAAACAGACCCGAAGGATTTGATAAGTTGCTTTCTGGAGGAAATGTTGTTTTGGAAGATCATGTAGATTTAGGCGCGTCTTGTACGATAGATCGAGGAGTTACTGGAGCAACCACTATTGGCCGAGGAACAAAAATAGACAATCAAGTACATATTGGACATGATACTGTGATTGGAAAAAAGTGTCTGATAGCATCACAAACAGGAATAGCAGGCTGTGTAATTATTGAAGATGAAGTAACTCTTTGGGGGCAAGTAGGTACAAATAGTGGAATTACAATTGGTAAAGGAGCAGTAATACTGGGACAAACAGGCGTTACAAAATCTGTAGATGGAGGGAAATCTTACTTTGGGACCCCTGTGGCAGAATCAAGAGAAAAACTAAAAGAAATGGCAGCAATGAAACGTTTTTTAAAAGGGCGAAAGAATTCTTAAAATTCTTTTTTTAAAACCTACAATAAACTATTTTTGCGGCAGTAAAAAAACAAAAAATAAACCAATGAGTGTTTTAGTAAATAAGAATTCAAAAATTATTGTTCAAGGTTTTACAGGTAGTGAAGGTACCTTTCATGCCGGTCAAATGATTGACTACGGAACCAACGTTGTTGGTGGTGTAACTCCAGGTAAAGGAGGTCAAAAGCATTTAGACAAACCCGTTTTCAATACGGTTGTAGAAGCTGTAAAGAACGTTGGAGCAGATACATCAATTATATTTGTACCACCAGCATTTGCTGCGGATGCCATTATGGAATCTGCCGATGCAGGAATCAAGGTGATTATATGTATAACGGAAGGAATTCCTACTGCAGATATGGTAAAAGTAAAAGCCTATATCGATGCAAAAGACTGTACATTAATTGGTCCTAACTGTCCAGGAGTTATTACTCCAGAAGAGGCTAAAGTGGGTATTATGCCAGGTTTTATCTTCAAGAAAGGAAAAGTAGGGATTGTTTCTAAATCTGGAACACTAACCTATGAAGCTGCCGATCAAGTTGTAAAACAAGGTTTTGGTATTACCACTGCCATTGGTATTGGAGGTGATCCAATTATAGGAACGACCACCAAAGAAGCTGTAGAAATGTTAATGAACGACCCCGAAACAGAAGCGATTGTAATGATTGGTGAAATTGGTGGAAATTTAGAAGCTGAAGCAGCACAATGGATCAAAGCAGATGGGAATAGAAAGCCAGTTGTAGGTTTTATCGCTGGGCAAACCGCTCCTGCTGGTAGAACAATGGGACATGCTGGAGCCATTGTAGGAGGTGCAGATGATACGGCACAAGCGAAAATGAAAATTTTGGCAGAAAACGGTGTACATGTTGTGAGTTCTCCTGCAAAAATTGGAGAAATGGTTGCTAAAGTTTTAAAATAAAGATTCAATATAAGTTCGAGCAGCATCGAGAACTACTCAAAATAAATAGTAGATTCCCGCTTAGTTAGTGGGAATTTTCATTTAATTATCAACTACTTAAATCCTATTGATATGAAATTATTAGAAAACAAATCAGCAATTATCACGGGCGCTACAAGAGGTATTGGACGTGGTATTGCTATTGAATTTGCAAAACAAGGTGCCAATATTGCTTTTACCTATAGTTCGTCTGTAGCAGCTGCAGAAGCATTAGAAACAGAATTAAAAGCTTTTGGAGTTGCTGCAAAAGGCTATCAATCCAACGCAGCAGATTTTGATGCAGCGCAAGAATTGGCTAAAGAAGTTTTAAAAGAATTTGGTGCGATTGATATTTTGGTAAACAATGCAGGAATTACCAAAGACAATTTGTTAATGCGGATCTCAGAAGATGATTTTGATAGCGTAATTGAAGTCAACTTAAAATCTGTTTTTAATCTTACAAAAGCAGTAATTCGTCCAATGATGAAGCAACGTGCGGGATCTATTATTAATATGAGTTCTATTGTAGGTTTAAAAGGAAATGCAGGACAAGCCAATTATGCAGCCTCGAAGGCAGGTATTATTGGTTTTTCTAAATCTGTAGCTTTAGAATTAGGTTCAAGAAACGTACGCAGCAATGTAGTTGCACCTGGTTTTATTGAAACCGAAATGACGGACAAGTTAGATGCTGCAGTGGTACAAAGCTGGAGAGATGGTATTCCATTAAAAAGAGGAGGAAAGCCACAAGACATTGCAAATGCATGTGTTTTCTTAGCTTCAGATATGAGTGCTTATATTACAGGACAAACCTTGTCTGTAGATGGCGGTATGATGACCTAGTAGCTTTGAAATTAATCTTATAAAAACCTGTAACAATTTAACGTTACAGGTTTTCTTTTTTTAGATAGTTCTTTATATCTTTCCGTAAAAATAAAAACATTGCAAACAACTACCGCGCTTTTTATATTGCTTGCATTCCTATTGAGTTTGGCGATCGCCTATTACCAGTACATTTATGGATCAAAAGACGCGCGTTCTAGAAAAATACTGTTGTTTTCATTCAGAGCACTCAGTCTATTTCTGTTGCTATTACTACTGATCAATCCAGCAGTTCAAAAAAAAGTGATAGAAAATACAAAACCTATTTTAGCCGTTCTAATTGATAATTCAGCATCCATAGCCGTCTTTAACGAAGAAAAAAAGGTAGAAAACATCTTAGAAGCCCTTGAGACAAGTGGACCTTTAAATGCTAAATTTGAATTGGCCTACTTTTCTTTTGGAACCTCTGTAAAAGTAAAAGATTCTTTACTATTCGATGCGCCACTAACAGCAATTTCTGAGAGCATTATTGAAATCAATAAACTGTATAAGAATAGAATAGGAGAACTTGTACTCCTTTCAGATGGCAATCAAACTTCTGGGAATGACTATGAATATATAAGTTCTAATATGCCAATTACTCCAATTATACTGGGGGATACAGCAAATTATACTGATCTTCGCATTCGTCAAATAAATGTCAATAAGTACAGCTACTTAAAAAATCAGTTTCCAGTAGAAGTGCATCTTTTTTATGAAGGAATAGATCCAATAAGTACTATGTTTCAGATAGAGAAGAAAGGAAAAACCCTATTCAAACAACAAGTTCGTTTTTCAGCATCAGAAAAATCAAAAACAATTCGGACGAATCTCATGGCTACCCGAGAAGGAATCAATTTTTACAAAGCATCTATTGAAGCCTTCGAAACAGAAAAAAACACGCAGAACAACACTAAAGATTTCTCCATTGAGGTGATTGATACACAAACAAAAATAGCGCTGATTTCTGCCGTTCTGCATCCCGATTTGGGAGCCTTAAAGCGGTCCATAGAAAAAAACAAACAACGTAGTGTTGCTGTATTTAATATCAAAAATAATGATATTCAATTAAATGATTATCAATTTTTTATATTGTATCAACCAAACTATGACTTTAATTATTTATTCAAAGAATTGAAAACATTAAAATCCAATTATTTAGTAGTTTCTGGCGTCAGTACAGATTGGGAGTTCCTCAACAAACAGCAACTCGGATTTACTAAAAAGGCAATCGCGCAAACAGAAAATTATACGGCCAATTATCAATTTTCTTTTCAACCTTTTTTACAAAAAAATATCGGATTCAATAATTTTCCACCCTTAAAAGATCAATTTGGAGAAGTACTGCTATCCACAGAAAATCACGTTTTACTACAACAACGTGTTTTTGGAGTTGCCTTCGAACAGCCTTTATTGGCAACATTCGAGCAAAACAGCCAAAAGTCTGCGGTTATTTTTGGAGAAGGAATTTGGAAATGGCGTGCTGCTTCTTATTTACAAAATAATTCATTTGAAGATTTCGATGAATTTACAGGCAATTTAGTGCAGTATTTAGCTTCAAGCAGCAAACGTAAGCGGTTGGAAGTGTCTTTAGAAAGCCTGTATCTATCCAATGCTCCAATACGCATTTCTGCTTATTATACAGACAAAAATTATCAATTCGATCCGAGAGCTTCTTTGCTGTTTTCTGTTACCAATACCGTTACAAAAGAACAACGAGAGTTTCCCTTTTCTTTGGCGCACAATTCGTTTCAAGTTGTTGTAGAAAATTTAGTGCCTGGAAATTACCAGTATGTCGTTACTGTCGCGGGCCAGAAAAGTATGCGTAGCGGTGTTTTTACAATTTCAGAAGCAGGCTTAGAAGCACAATTTACCAAGGCAAATACAACGAAATTGAATCGACTGGCCAAGAGCACAGGAGGGAAGGTGTACCATTCCAAAGAGATTATAGGTTTGATTGATGCTTATGTTGAGAATGAAGATTATGCTACTCTTCAGAAGACAGTGCTCAAAAAACAGGCTTTAATAGACTGGAAGTGGCTATTAATCCTCCTCCTTAGCCTATTAACGATTGAATGGTTTGTAAGAAAATATTATGGAAAAATTTAAACAATGCTAGAATACTTTTTTCAATGCCCTTATTGCTGGGAAGAAATTTCGATGTTATTGGATACCAGTGTATCGCATCAAAATTATGTAGAAGATTGCGAAACATGTTGCAATCCAATAGAAATAGAAACGCGTTTTGAAGATGGGGAATTAACAACCTTTAATGCAATCAACTTAGAACAATAAAAATGACATTTGACACAAGACGCTGGGTAAAACCCCAAGATTTAAATCCATCTGGGACTTTGTTCGGAGGAAGAATATTAGCATGGATTGATGAGGAAATCGGGATTTATACGAGTATTCAGCTAGAAACTCCAAGAACAGCAGTTAGGCATATGGGGGCGATTAATTTTGTACATCCTGTACAATTGGGGGCTATTATAGAAATTGGTATGGAAGTACAGCAGTTTGGCAACACCTCCATTACCCTTTCCTGTTGTGTTAGAGATACCCATACTCACAAAACAATTCTTACCATAGATCGCATTGTAATGGTTGCATTAGATGCTCAAGGGAATCCTGAAATTCATGGAAAAAATTAGTTAAATTTTAAAATAACTCAATAACTTTATAAACTTTTGTTAAGAGATATAGATTGTTTTATTTTCATAAATGAATATTAATTTTGTAAATTTGAATAAACTTAAAAACAAATAAATATGACAAGGAATCAAGTAGATCTTAACTTCCCAAAAGGAGGAGTTTTCTTAATAATAGTTGCCGTAATCGGAATTTTTTTATTTTCTAAATCAACCATAACTATCGGACCTGGAGAAGGTGGAGTAATTTTTGAAAGCCTTGGAGGCGGTATCGATACAGAGAAAACCTATGGAGAAGGCTTTCATGTTATGTTGCCTTGGAATAAAATGATTGTAAGAAAAGTTCGTCAGCAATCGATTTCCGATGAAATGAATGTACTTTCAGTAAATGGATTGGAAGTAAGAGTTAACGGAACCATTTGGTATGAACCTGAATTTAGTAATTTAGGAAAACTAATTAAAACCAAAGGAGAGGATTATGAGCGTGAATTGTTGGATCCAGCTATTAATGCCGCAGCAAGAAGCGTTGTTGGTCGATACACTCCAGAACAATTGTACTCTAGTAAAAGAGATGTCATTGAACAAGAAATTTTAGACGAAGTTCAAAAAGTACTACAAAATCAATTTTTATTGGTAACAAGAGTTTTGGTTGAAGACGTAAAATTACCTGCAACGATTCGAACAGCTATTGAAACGAAATTAAAACAAGAGCAAGAATCCTTAGAATACGAGTTTCGAATTTCGAAAGCACAAAAAGAAGCAAAAAGGCAAAAAATTGATGCCGAAGGGAAAGCCATTGCAAATAAAATTTTAAGTGCTTCTTTGACAGATAAAATTTTACAAGAAAAAGGAATTGACGCTACTTTAGAGCTTGCGAAATCTTCAAACAGTAAAGTAATTGTCATTGGTTCTGGGGAGTCTGGAATGCCTATCATTCTTGGGAATCAATAATAAATTTTCCACACATTATATAAAAATCCAGCCTTAGCTGGATTTTTTTTGCGCTAATTTCACCTACATAACCGAAACGTAATTTCTTAAATATATGTTAAATAAAAAAAAGAGTGTAACGAAATGAAAAATGCCCCGTCCTACAGGTGTAATTAAATGCTATAAAAAATGAAAATTGAAGAAAAAGAGCTACAAAAAGGTAAGAAAAACAATTCATTAGAAACGATTCAGTCGAAAATCATATAAGGTTAGTTAGTTAGTTAGTTAGTTAGTTAAAAAGTAGGGTTCGGTCAGAAACAATGTTTCTGACCGTTTTTTTTGCTTTAATTTTGTTTTCTTTCAGGAATGTTATTGCGTTCAATCTTTCCTTTTTTAAGCGCTTTATAGCTCTCATAACAATCCAAGACAGCTTCAATCATTTGTAGGTCAGAAGCTTTTTTGATAAAATACTCCGAATAATTACAATCAGAAAGCAACTCTGAGAGTTCTTGACTGTCCATTTCTAAATATTCCATCATTACCTCACGATCAAATTTCCCGGCCAACATTTTCCGCAAATCATCCTGTTTCTTTAACTTTTGAAGTTTCTTTAATTGTTTGGGTTTTTTCCCAAAAAGAGAGTATAAGAAATCTACAGGTTGAAATAGGGCAGCCAAAGGAGAAGAGAAGTCTTTTTCTTTTGGTTTCCCCACCTCATAGGTTTGTGGCAGCCCATTGATATGAATCCGTGTAAATTTATCTTTCGGTACTTGTTTGATATCTACTTCTAAAACCCCAATGAGTTTGGTCGATTTGATGATCACTTCACGCACCTCTTCCGGTTTTTCATAGAGCGCAATTACCAATTCATTACCTTTTAATAAATCGTTGGTAATTTTTAATTTGATGGAAGCAAAGCCCAAATAAGAAACTAAAATGGTATCATTTGCGCGGGTTGGAAGATCAAAAAAACCTTTATCATTGGTAATGGTTCCTACAACCGTATTTAAGTTGAGAATATGAGCTGCGCTTAACGAACGTTTGCTGATCCCGTGCACAATTTGACCTTTTAAAGGGCTTACTTTTAGTGAGTCTGTTTGAGAAAAACTACTGATTGTAAAAACGAAAAGGAACCCGAAGAATATTTTTTGCATAGTGACAAATTTAAGAATATTCGGGTATAGATTGGTGAATTATTTGTAAAAATGAACGAAAAGAAAGCTGTTAGTATCCCAAACTGGCGCTTGGAAAATGAGAAGTTGGTTTGGAAGATCATTTTTCACCATGCAATACGGTTGAAAACCACAAGATGCAATCCTGCGACAACGGTGCGTAAAAGAGAAGTTCCTTTTAAAAGAGGAAAATTTGAAGATATGGAATAAATAGTACATCAAGAAAGCGCAAAAGGAAATGAAATCTCTTTTACAGCGATAGAACAAAAGCCTCTTTTTTTAAAGTGTTAAAAATTAACATAAATAAATTTATAAATTTTAAATAAAAGTGACGTTAGTGTCCTAAAATGGGGCTCTTGTAGAAATTTCAAAAATGAAAACTGATAATTAGGGTTTAAAAAAATAAATTTTTGCTTTCTTGTGGGGATGCACGTTGATTGAAATACTAAAAGTTTCTTAAAAACTGTTATTACTGGGTTTGTTGCTAAGTAGCGTTCTAAAATGACGCTAGGAAAAAAGAGAAGTCGTATTCAAAACAGCAAGAGCTATAAGCCAAAGATAACACGAAGTAGAGCAGCTGTTGTAAAAGTGCGCACGAGAAGATTCGAACTTCCACGTTCTTGCGAACACAGCCCCCTCAAGGCTGCGCGTCTACCAATTTCGCCACGTGCGCTTTTATTAAAGTAAAAAAGTCAAGCACCACGCCCAACTTTTTCATGGTGACCGGGCTGGGGCTCGAACCCAGGACCCTCTCCTTAAAAGGGAGATGCTCTACCAACTGAGCTACCAGGTCGAGACTCAATTAAATCGAGTACAAATATAATATCATTCTTAAAAATTAACCCTATAAAAATGTCTTTTTTTTATCGATATTTGCAGAAACTCCCAAAGAATGAAAATCGTTTTATTAGGATATATGGCTTCTGGAAAATCGACTATTGGAATGCTTCTTTCCAAAGAGCTTTCGATGCCTTTTATTGATCTAGATGCCTACATCGAATCCAAAGAGAAAAGTACGATCAAGGCTATTTTTAAAACTAAGGGAGAAATATACTTTCGAAAAATAGAGCATGCCTACCTTAGCGATCTCTTAAGTTCTGAGAAGGATTTCGTTCTTTCTCTAGGGGGCGGAACCCCATGCTATGCAAACAATATGGAATCTATTTTAAAGGCGCAGCAAACTACTTCATTTTATTTACAAGCAAGTATTTCACTCTTGGTGGAAAGATTGATAAAAGGGAGAGAAAACAGGCCTATGGTCAAAGAAATAGGAGATGAGAAGTTGGGAGAATACGTTGCAAAACATCTGTTTGAAAGACGTTTCTTCTACGAACAAGCACTTCATAAAATTGGAATAGATCAAAAAGATGCCCAAGAAATTGTTACAGCAATACAAACAAAATTACATTAAATAGGCAATGGTCTCATTCTTGTTAAATTCTACCACGACATGTTCGTTGATAGAGGTTGACAATGAAATTCCTTTGAAATCTGCTTTTACAGGATATTTTTTGTGATTCCGATTCACTAAAACCGCAGTTTTAAATCTTTTTAATGGAACGTTTAAAAAATGTTTAACGGCATAGATTAAAGTAGCTCCAGAATTGAGTACATCATCTACCAAAACAATTGATTTGTTCTTATAATCTTTTTCATTTAAAGTAGTTCGAATGGGATCTAAGGGATTTTTTTTATTGACAACAATCTCACAGAGTGTTGTTTTAATGTCTGATATTTTGTTAAGATCAACTACTAACTTTTTAGCCAATAGCAAACCATTGCCAACAATTCCAACAATAACAACTTCTTTCTCGTTGGAATTACTCTCTAAAATTTGATAAGCAATTCTTCGTATTTTTTGCGACACTGCTAGAGTGTTTAAAATAATGTTTTTTGTATCAGTCATCTTGGTTATCTATATCTTCTATATCTCTATAATCTTCAATATCGCGTCGGTCTTTTTTGGTAGGGCGTCCAGAACCTTGTTTTCGGTAGTGATCTCTCGCAAATTTAAGCATTTCATTTTTCTCAAAGGCCTCTTTTGGAGTCACATCTTTGCGATACAAATCCACAATTTTTGCACCGACACGACTTTCGGGTAAATCTAAAACTTTAAATTGATAATTGATTTGATTTTTTCGCACCAAAAGAAGCTCGTTTCCAAAGACTTCTTTAGACGGTTTTATATTGGCGTCGTTTATCTTTACATGGCCTTTTTTACAGGCTATTGTAGCGATATTTCGGGTTTTGTAAACCCGAATGCACCATAGATATTTGTCAATTCTCATAAAAATTGTTAAAAAAGTACTTTTGCCTTTTTACAAAGGTATTAAATTGCTAAATTGCGACACCAAATTAAGACGAATAAATGAATAATTTAAAAAATATTTTTGCACTTTGTATCCTAAGTGTTCTAGCATATGCATGTGGCGATTCTGATAGGACTTCTGTTGAGGTTTTTGACCATGAAGCACAAGCACTCATTGACAGAGACTCTCTATCGATATTCTTTACCAAACACTACTATGACACAGCGGTTGATTCTGTAAAAACTTTAGTGGCGGGTGCAACACCTCTTTCTGAAGATGCGAATCTGAAGACCATGAATGTAACAGAAAATGAAATTGACTATGAATTGTATTATTATGTAGAAAGCGTTGGAAACCCTATCAATGAGAAAGGATTTCCAACCCCTTTAGATTCTATTTTTGTAAAATACGAAGGGTTTCGAATTAATGGTTCTGATAGTATTACACCTAGGTTTGAAATCAGAGAAACGCCAATTTGGTTTACTCTAAACTCAGTAATTAGAGGTTGGTCTTATGGATTTACCAATTTTAAAAACGGAGACAATGTAACCGATAACGGCCCCATTACTTTTGAAAATGGTGGAAAGGGTATTTTATTCATTCCTTCAGGTTTGGCTTACAGAAATTCGGGAACCAGCGGTTCCATTCGTTCCAATGAAAACTTAATCTTTTACATTAATTTATTTGATTTTGTAAAAGACACTGATCATGATAATGATGGGATTCCATCTTGGTTAGAAGATCCTGACGGAGATGGTGACCCAAGAAATGATGATACCAATGGTGACTTTTTTGTCAATTATTTAGACGGCGATGATGATGGGGATGGGGTACTAACCAAAGACGAAGATGCTAATGGGGATGGAAATCCCGCAAATGACTTTAGTGATCCTAATAACCCAACATTAGCAGATTATCTAAATCCAGACATTAATTAACGAAATTGATGTTTTACCCTACAAAAAAAGCGCTTGAAATTCTCAAGCGCTTTTTTTATGCCATAAAAATATTTTTTAGAATCGATACGACAATCCTATAAGTATTTGATTTACTCGAGTATCAAATTCAATACTCGTAGTATCATCTAGAAAACGAGATTCAATATCGTTGAAACCTCTTTCCAAACGTACATCTATTCCTAATTTCCCCAATTCAATTCCAGCACCTATTTGCAGTCCAACGGTAAAACCATCTCCAGTTACCTCTGGAATATCATTCAAGTCAAAATCTTGAGCTAAAACATATTGAAAACTAGGTCCAATAAATACATTTCCCACACCTAAGAACTTTTTACCAAACAATACAGGAATATCAATTTTTTGAAAACTAAAATCTGTTTGAAGTGCATCTGCAACAATTCCTGCTGGAAGATAGGTAATGCTACTCTCTAAATTGGTATAGATCAATTCGGGTCTAATATAAATTCCCAATACAGGGATTTTTGCGCGTAACCAGATCCCTGCGTGGTATCCTGTTTTACTTTCTGCGCCTTCAAAAACATTTTCAGTAACTGCAACAATAGTTTCCGAATTATAATTTACTCCCCCTTTAATTCCAAAATTGAGTTGTGCATTAGTGCTTTGACTAAAAGCAAATGTCAAACAAATGAGTAAAATTCCTTTTTTCATACTGTATTTTTTATTTTTTTCTTGAAATTACTTTTTTAACGGCAGCAACAACTGCATCCGAATCCAATCCATATTTTTTCATCAATTGCGCTGGAGTCCCTGATTCACCAAAAGTATCATTGGTAGCTATAAATTCTTGTGGAGTAGGGGTGTTCACTGCTAATGTTCGCGCAACACTTTCTCCTAAACCACCTAGTTTATTATGTTCTTCAGCAGTTACAATACATCCTGTTTTGGCAACAGACTTTAAAATAATGTCCTCATCTAATGGTTTGATGGTGTGAATATTGATCACTTCTACAGAAATCCCTTCCGCTTCTAATTTTTCTGCCGCTTGTAAGGATTCCCAAACCAAGTGTCCAGTAGCAACGATGGTTACGTCGGTTCCTTCGGTTAATTGAATTCCTTTTCCAACAACAAACTTTTCATCTGCAGGCATAAAAACAGGCACCTTAGGTCTTCCAAAACGCAAATAAACAGGCCCATCATGGTCTGCAATAGCAATGGTAGCTGCTTTGGTTTGATTGTAATCACAGGTGTTGATTACCGTCATACCTGGCAACATTTTCATCAAACCAATGTCTTCTAAAATTTGATGCGTCGCACCGTCTTCCCCTAAGGTTAAACCTGCATGAGAAGCACAAATTTTTACATTTTTGTCAGAATAAGCAACTGATTGACGAATTTGATCATACACACGACCCGTAGTAAAATTTGCGAATGTTCCTGTAAAAGGTATTTTACCTCCAATGGTAAGTCCCGCTGCAATTCCAATCATATTTGCTTCCGCGATCCCAATTTGAAAAAATCTTTCTGGATTTTCTTTGATAAACTGGTCCATTTTTAAAGAACCAATTAAATCGGCACAAAGGGCAACTACATTAGGATTTGTTCTCCCTAATTCTGTTAAACCGTCTCCAAAACCAGATCTAGTATCTTTTTTTTCTGTGTAGGTGTATTTTTTCATTCTAAGTGTGTGTTGTTAAATTTTGCGTAAAAATAAACTTTTATTTTTCTTTAATGAAAAGAAAAGAGAGAATACAACCAAGACTTTCACACATTCTGTTGAAAAGTCTGCAAGAAGCTTTCTTAAGATCAATTAGGTTCGATACAATTTATAAGTGCATCAATGCATCATAGAGTTTATGAACGGGCAATCCTACTACATTAAAAAAACTACCTTCTATTTTATCAATAGCAATAAAACCAATCCATTCCTGAATTCCATAGGCGCCCGCCTTGTCGAAAGGTTGGTAAGTGTCGATGTAATAATTGATTTCTTCGTCAGAGATTTCTTTGAAATAAACCACGGTAATATCATTTACAATATTCTGAAAATGAGTACCTCTTATTGAAATAGAAGTCATTACTTCGTGTTTCTTCCCAGAGAGCGCTCGGAGCATATTAAAAGCATCTTGCCTGTCTTTGGGTTTTCCCAAAGCTTTTCCGTCCAACCAAACAATGGTGTCCGAGGTAATCAATACATCGTTTTTTTTTAAGTTGGTAAAGGATTTTGATTTTAAATCGGCCAAATAATCAGTGATTGCAAGTCCTTTCAATGAGGAAGGATATACTTCTTTTACATCTTTGAATTCAATGGTAAATGCAATGTCCAAATCCTTAAAGAATTGCTGCCTTCTTGGAGATCCAGAAGCCAAAATAATATGGTAATTTTTTAATTTTTCGCGTAACATGTTTCTGGGTTTAGATCCAGTATCTCTAATTGAAGTTCTTTTTAATTCTATCCAAATCTCGTTTATTGTCTCGATCTTTTAATACTTCACGCTTGTCATGGGTTTGTTTTCCTTTTGCCAATGCAATCTCCAATTTTGCAAAACCAAGCTCATTGATAAACAAACGCAAAGGAACGATAGTATTTCCTTTTGCCTCCACATCTCTTTTAAGCTTTTTAAGTTCACGTTTGTTCAAGAGTAATTTTCGTTCACTTTTTGGCTTGTGATTGAATTGATGCCCAAAAATATATTCTTCAATATACATGTTAACAACAAACAATTCACCACGCTCATTAAACTCACAAAAACTTTCCGTAATTCTGGCCTTGCTAAGTCGAATTGATTTTATTTCAGTACCTGTTAATTGAATTCCAGCAACTAATTTGTCGAGAATTTCATATTCAAATCGCGCCTTTTTATTTTGTATGTTGATGTTTTTCTGAACAGTCATTGACTGGATTTTAGAATCGTTATTGCTTGTAAATGTATTTTTTTCTTTGGATTAAAAAATTGCCAAATTTTAACAAAGATACATTTTTGATTAAGATTAAGATGTGTAATTTAGCAGTGAATTTATACTTAAAATACAATCATAATGGTACGCTTTTTTTTTCTAGTTACATTCACACTTTTTATTTCTTGTGCAAAGAAGGAAACACCACTTACCGCGCAACAAATTGTAGATAAAACTTTCGTTCGATCAGGGGCAGACAAAGTAGGGAGTGCTCAAATTAGGTTTCAATTTAGAGATAAAAAATATGCAGCAATTCGAAAAAAGGGAACCTTTTATTTGGAAAGGACTGCTCTCAATACTACTTCTAAAATAAGAGATGTCATATCCAATGAAGGTTTTCAGCGTTTTGAAGATGATACACCTATTACAGTGGCAGATACGATGGCTGTAAAATATCGAAATTCGATTAACTCTGTGCACTATTTTTCTGTACTGCCTTATGGACTCAATGATAAAGCGGTACAAAAGAAACTATTGCCTTCATCGGTTGTCGCTGGAAAGGACTACTTCAAGGTGATGATTACATTTTTGGAAGATGGTGGAGGAGAAGATTTTGAGGATGTTTTTGTCTATTGGATTGGAAAAGAAGATTTTCTAATTGACTATTTGGCCTATACCTTTCATACAAATGGCGGTGGAAAACGCTTTCGAGTGCTAAAGGAGCAATGCAATATAAAAGGAATACGATTTGTTGATTACCACAACTATCAACCAATACATCCAGAAACTCCATTGGTCGATTTGGACCTCGCCTTTGATAAAAAGCAATTGAAAAAAGTATCAGAAATTATCCTAGAAAACATTGAGGTAACCCTTTTAACAGATTAAAATGAGCAAAAAACAACTCATTAGTAAAGCATTAAACGATTTTTATACCAAGGCCTCCGAAGAAACACGCTTGGACAATGGTATGGGTTTTTTTGAGTTTGAACGCATTAAGTCGCTTATTGAGAGGCATCTTTTCAAAACCAATGCAACTATTATTGATGTGGGTGGAGGTACCGGAAAGTACAGTGAATGGTTGGCAAAAATGGGGCATCATGTGCATTTAATCGAACCTGTAGAAAAACACCTCAAACTGGCACAAAAACGCGCTCAGCAATTAAAGAATCCCTTTTCGGTGACTTTGGGGGAATCACGAAATCTCCAACTCAAAAACGAGTTTGCTGATTTGGTTATTTTACACGGACCCTTGTACCACCTTCAGAAAAAAGAAGATCGATTGCAAACCATTCAGGAGGCAAAAAGAGTGTTGAAAAAAGGAGGCATTGTTTTAGGTTTTGCTATCAATTCCGCTGCATCAACAATAGCAGGCTTACTGCAAGGACTCATTCATAAAAAAACTTTTTTTGACATGTGTAAGACAGTGTTAACTTCAGGAATTCACAATCCTCCAAAGGAATTCCCTTGGTTGTTGGCTGATGGTTTTTGTCACAAGCCCAAACAATTAAAGAAAGAATTCACCTCTCAGGGTTTAGAAATTATCAATTTGTTTGCAGTGGAAGGAATGATTTGGTTGGACAATGAATACTTTGCAAACATGTTAGATCCTCAAAAGAAAAAAACATTATTGGCACTTTTAGAAGTCACCGAAAAAGACGAATCAGTATTGGCTTTTAGTCCGCACATGCTGTTGGTTGCAAAAAAGTAAACTTATTCTAGAATTTCAATACGACTCGTCTTTTTTGCTCCTACCACGGTAACAATGTAAAGGCTTGCATTGTCGTGGTCGTCCATGTTTTTGTATTTCGCTTCTCCTAAGATTTTGTTTGCAAAAACAGGTGTTGTATTGCTATGACCAACAATCAATATCTTTTTTCCTTTTGTAGCTGCAGCAAAATCTTCCGTATACATCTTTTTGGGATCATAGTGTTGAATTGAGAGATTCATTTGATTTGCAGTTGGTGTAGCTGTTTGTATCGTTCTATTGTACTTTGTTGAATAAACAGCCTCTAATGCTATATTTTTAAAATACCGTGCCCAATTTATAGCTCTTTTTTTTCCCGCTTCATTTAAATCTGGGTTTCGATTTGTTGCATCGGTTCTTACTTTTTCTGCATGACGAATTAAATAATAGGTCGTTGTTTCTTCAGTAGTACAAGAAAGTAGCGCGGTAAAAACAAAAAGAAGAAGGAGTGTGTATTTTTTCATTAGGGCATATTTTAGGCAAACAATATACGTAAAAATAAAAAAAGGGATGTCTTTTATAACATCACTTTTTTGAGGTCTCGTAAACTTAAATTATAAACTTTCCACCAAATCAGATTGATTTCTAAACACGAGCTGATCATCAAAACAATCTAATAAAATGATACTATCAGTTGTTATTTTTCCTGATAAAATATCTTTCGAAAGCGCATTAAGTACTTCTTTTTGAAGCACTCTTTTTACTGGCCTAGCTCCATACTCTGGTTGGTATCCTTTCATGGAGAGGTATTCGATAGCCTCGTCTGTAGCATCGATTGTGATTTTCTGTTGGTCAATCCTTTTTTTCAATTCATCAAATTGTAATTTTACAATTTGATGAATAGCAGCTTTGTTTAGAGGAGTAAAGAGTAAGATATCATCAATTCTATTCAAAAACTCAGGTCTTACCGTCTGTTTCAAGAGGCCGAGTACTTCAATTTTGGCAGCCTCGGAAGCCAACGTTGAATCTGCTTTTGAAGCTTCAAATTTCTCTTGAATCATAGCGCTTCCCAGATTTGACGTCATAATTATGATGGTATTTTTAAAATCGGCAACACGGCCTTTATTATCCGTTAATCTTCCTTCATCCAACACTTGCAATAATATATTGAAAGTATCCGAGTGCGCCTTTTCAATTTCATCCAATAGGACTACAGAATAGGGTCTTCTTCGAACAGCTTCTGTCAATTGACCTCCTTCATCATAGCCAACATATCCTGGAGGTGCACCCACCAATCTACTCACAGAATGCCGTTCTTGGTATTCGCTCATGTCGATTCTTGTCATTGCATTTTCATCATCAAATAAGTAAGCAGCCAAAGCTTTTGCCAATGCTGTTTTTCCTACACCAGTTGTTCCTAAAAATAAGAAGCTTCCAATTGGCTTATTTGGATGCTGCAAACCAGCTCTAGATCTTCTAACAGCATCGGAAACAGCAACAATTGCTTCTTCTTGACCCACGATTCTTTTCCGCAACTCATCTTCTAATTGCAATAATTTTTCGCGTTCAGATTGCACCATTTTTTTGACTGGAATCCCCGTCCATTTGCCAACAACTTCAGCAATATCATCTAGGGTAACTTCTTCTTTGATGATTGAGTTTTCAGATTGATTTTCTCTCAAATGGTCTTGTAAGGCTTCTAATTGATCCTGTGCTTCTTTAATTTTGCCATATCTAATTTCTGCAACTTTTCCATAATTTCCTTCACGTGCTGCTTTCTCAGCCGCTATTTTAAAGTTTTCAATCGCTAATTTTGCATTTTGAATATTATCAACAACTTCTTTTTCAGATTTCCATTTTGCATTAATCTCGTTTCGTTCTTCTTTAAAATTACCCAATTCAGATCGCAAACCTTTGAGCTTTGTTTCGTCTTTTTCACGTTTAATAGCTTCAATTTCAATTTCTAATTGCATAATTTTACGATCTAAAACATCCAATTCTTCGGGTTTCGAGTTGATTTCCATTCGCAATTTAGAAGCAGCCTCATCCATGAGATCTATTGCTTTGTCTGGTAAAAAACGATTGGTAATATATCTTTGTGATAATGTTACAGCACCAATAATGGCTTCATCCTTAATGCGAACTTTATGGTGGGTTTCGTATTTTTCTTTAATCCCGCGCAAAATTGAAATTGCACTCTCAGTATCGGGCTCATTTACTAGAATTTTTTGAAAACGTCTTTCGAGTGCTTTGTCTTTTTCAAAATGTTTTTGATATTCGTCTAGGGTAGTCGCGCCTATTGCACGTAATTCTCCACGAGCCAATGCAGGTTTTAAAATGTTAGCGGCATCCATAGCGCCATTTCCGCCACCTGCACCTACCAATGTGTGAATTTCATCAATAAATAAAACAATGTCTCCATTGGATGTGGTGACTTCTTTGATGACCGCTTTTAGACGCTCTTCAAACTCTCCTTTGTATTTTGCACCCGCAATTAAAGCCCCCATGTCCAAAGAAAAAATGAGTTTTTCTTTTAGATTTTCAGGAACATCTCCATCTACAATTCTATGTGCTAATCCTTCTGCAATTGCCGTTTTTCCTGTACCCGGTTCTCCAACTAAAATTGGATTGTTTTTGGTTCTACGAGAAAGTATTTGAAGCAATCGTCTTATTTCATCATCTCTACCAATCACAGGGTCCAACATATTGTCTTTCGCTAATTGATTTAAATTTTTCGCGTATTTATGCAACGAATTGTAGTTTTCTTCTGCATTTTGAGAAGTCACTCGTTCGCCTTTTCTTAATTCTTTAATGCAATGTTCCAACTCTTTTTCAGTAGCTCCTAAATCTTTTAAAATTTGTGAAATTGTACTTTTTGATTTAAAAATACTAAGAATCAAATGTTCGATGGAAATAAATTCATCCTTCATTTTTTTAGCAATTACAGCTGCCTCCGTTAAACTTTTGCTTGCAATTCTTGAAAGAATTAAATCAACTCCAGAGACTTTAGGAACACTTTCTAAATGTTTATCTAATGTCTGAATTACCATTGCGATATTTATATGCAATTTCTTGAGGATAAACGGAAGGACATTTTCATCAACTTGCGTCAATGCTTTAAAGATATGCTCATTTTCTATTTGATTGTGCCCAAATGCTTGTGCGATTTCTTGAGACAATTGGATAGTTTCCTGTGCTTTGGTGGTATAATTATTGAAATTCATTTTTTTATTCTTTTTTATTTTTTTTTTCTCTTAAATGCAATTCTAATACCATTTGATGAATTTACTAGAATCAAGTCATTTTGTCGTGTTTCACCTTGTTATTACTGACTTTTTGACTTAATAAAAGTTTCCTACATTTGCAGTGAATTTGAAAATAAAAAGAAAGGTATGGGATTGTTTGACGGAGTTTTTAAGAGTAATAAAAAAGAAAAAGGAGATGTAGCAACATTTATCAATTGGATTCCGCTCACAAACTTAGATCAATTAGCAACTATTAAAGTAGAATCTGAAACTGAATTTGTGCTTATTTTTAAGCATTCGACTCGTTGTGGAATTAGCAGAATGGTCATCAAACAATTTGAAAACCTCTTTACAGTGGAAACGAAGAAACTTAAAGTGTACTATCTAGATCTTTTAAACTATCGAAATATATCGGATGAAGTCGGATATTCTTTCCAAGTTGTCCATCAATCTCCTCAATTGATCGTAGTTCGAAATGGAGTTACTTTTGCTCATTTTTCACATAATGATATCACAGAAACAAATTTATTAAAATTTCAATAGCCTAAAGTAGTGAAAAACCTATTTTAAGTCTTATTTTTGTATTTCAAAATTTTTAAAATCTTGGCAGAAATTAGCACCTTAAAGAATACTTCAGGAAAAGAATTATATAATTATCAAAAAGATGCCATCACGGAAATCTTTCAACGATTTGATAATGCTGGTGACGATTACCATTTATTGTATCAACTTCCAACGGGAGGTGGTAAAACGGTCATTTTTTCTGAAATTGTAAGACGCTATATCTCCAAGTATAAGAAAAAAGTTTTAGTCTTAACGCACCGAATAGAATTGAGTAAGCAAACCTCAAACATGCTTAGCGAGTTTGGAGTTGAAAATAAAATCATTAACAGTACCGCCCAACTAGACGATCAAGATAAATACGATTGTTTTGTTGCTATGGTGGAGACTTTGAAAAACAGATTGAATGACGAAAAGCTTGATATTTCTGATATTGGTTTGGTTATTGTAGATGAAGCGCACTATAATTCTTTTACAAAAATTTTTAAGTTTTTTGACAATTCCATCATACTAGGAGTGACGGCAACTCCATTGAGTTCTAATATTAAATTACCAATGTATGAGAATTATCAGGAATTATTTGTTGGAGAAACCATTCAACATTTAATTGATAATCATTATTTGGCAAGTGCAAATTTGCATTCCTTTAATGTAGGATTAACCTCACTAGAAGTAGGTGTAAATGGAGATTATACTGTAAAATCTTCAGAAGATCTATATACCAATTCAGACATGTTGAGTAAGCTTATTGAAGCCTATGAAGCAACTTCTAAAGGAAAGAAAACACTGATCTTTAATAACGGAATTAATACTTCTATTCAAGTATTTGAAGCTTTTAAAAAGGCAGGGTATCCAATTGCACATCTAGACAACACGAATACAAAAAAAGAACGTAATTTTATTCTTACTTGGTTTAAGAAAACACCCAATGCGATTATTACATCTGTAAGTATTTTAACGACGGGCTTTGATGAACCTACCATTGAGTCTATTATCTTAAACAGGGCCACAAAATCATTGACATTGTATTATCAAATGATTGGTCGTGGATCTAGAATTTTAGCGAATAAAAATACGTTTAACGTAGTCGATTTAGGAAATAATTTCCATCGATTTGGTGCTTGGGGAGCTGATTTAGACTGGCAGAAAATGTTCAAGTCGCCTGATTATTATCTAGATGCTATTCTCTCTGATGAAGATATTGAAAGTAATTTTAGATACGAATTACCCACCAACATAAAAAAAGATTTTGAAAAATCTACCGATACTTATTTTGATGTTAAGCACGTGTATATTGATACTATTAGAAATGGTGAATCCTCAAAAAGGGTATTAGAAAAATCAATCGTGCATCATGCAAAAATGTGTATCGAAAACAGTGAAGATGTTTTTGATGCCTTAATTTTAGCAAAGAAAATAGGAGAGGAGATTGACGATCGCATTAACAGATATGCTAAATGTATTTCAAAAAGCACACATAATTTTGTCACTTGGCTAAAAGAGGATTATCGTAAAAAGTTAAAAGCCTACCTACGTGAAAATTTTGATAGAGATTTTGAAAAGATTCATGGGCATCCACCCATTGAGGAATAAGAAGATATAATAGAAGCGCTGATAACAGCGCTTTTTTTTAGGTGTTTTATAAGAATTTATTTGGCTGGTAATACTTTACCAACACATTCACCAAAACCAATTCGAACATGCTCATTTTTACAATGAGCGCGCATAATAACGGTGTCATGATCATTGATAAATGTACGCGTCGTTCCATCTTTTAATCTGATTGGATTTTGACCCCGCCAAGTCAATTCTAACATCGAACCATAACTGTCCTTTGTGGGTCCGGAAATTGTTCCAGAACCCATCATATCTCCAGCTTCTACAGGACAACCATTCACAGTATGATGAGCCAATTGTTGTGCCATCGTCCAATACATGTATTTGAAATTTGAATTTGAAAGAATCGTTTCTTCACCGTTTTCTGGCTGAATACCAACTTGTAAATGGATGTCATAACTTCCTTTTCCTTCTTGTTTTAAATAGGCTAAAGGAGGGTGTACTTGCTTTGGATTATCTGTTTTAAAAGGCGCTAAAGCATCTAAGGTAACAATCCAAGGAGAAATGGTAGAGGCAAAACTTTTTCCTAAAAAGGGACCTAAAGGTACATATTCCCAGGCTTGAATGTCTCTTGCCGACCAATCATTAAATTGCACCAATCCAAAAATATATTCTTCAGCTTCGTGAATTGGAATGCGATCACCCAATGTATTAGCATCGGTTGTAATAAATGCCATTTCCAATTCGAAATCTAATAATTTTGTAGGACCAAAGCCAGGAGTATCAATACCTTCAGCTGGTTTCGTTTGTCCATACGGCCTTCTAACAGGAGTTCCAGATGGGATGATTGAAGAACTTCTTCCGTGATATCCAATAGGGATGTGAAGCCAATTTGGCAACAAGGCATTATCTGGATCTCTGAATAAGGATCCAACATTCGTAGCATGTTCTTTACTGGCATAAAAATCGGTATAATCTCCAACAGAAACGGGCAATAGCATCTCTACTTCGTCCATTCTAAATATAATATGTTCTTTATGGGTTCCATTATCTCGGAGTTTTCCATTTGTAACATCAAAAATATCAGCAATTCTGTTGCGAACCAAGCGCCATGTTTTTCTCCCATCCGCAATAAAATCGTTCAAATTGTCTTGCAAAAAAATATCGTCAGTTAATGGAATCCCATTAAAATAACCCAATTGATGCAATGCGCCTAAATCAATGGCAAAATCACCAATTCTACTCCCAATTGTTATGATATCCTCTTTGGTGATAAAAACACCGAAAGGAATATTTTGGATTGGAAAATCGGAATCCTTGTTGACATTCAACCAAGATTTTCTATTTGGATTGTTTGCGGTTATAATCATTTTTTGATTTTTATATTTTAAATCAAATTTATGCATTTTTTTTTCATTTTTGTCTTGAAAAATAATCAATAACGTATTTTAACAACTCCTTTTTTTTCAATTTAATAATTGTTAATATAAATGTTTAAAATATCAATAAAACCTATTCAATGGATGCATCATTTTCTGTATTTTTGTTAAATTAAACAACACACAACAATGCAACAAGATAATTTAATTTTTGACCTGATAGAAGAGGAGAAAGAAAGACAATTAAACGGATTAGAATTAATCGCTTCAGAAAACTTTGTAAGCGATCAAGTAATGCGAGCCCAAGGTTCTATTTTAACCAACAAATATGCAGAAGGATATCCCGGAAAACGTTATTATGGGGGGTGTGAAATTGTTGATATTGTTGAGCAAATTGCAATTGATAGAGCCAAAGAGTTATTTGGTGCTGCCTATGTAAATGTTCAGCCACACTCTGGTTCTCAAGCAAACACAGCTGTTTTTTCAGTGTGTTTAAAACCAGGCGACAAAATTTTAGGTTTTGATTTATCACATGGAGGTCACCTTACACACGGTTCGCCAGTAAATTTTTCTGGTAAATTATACAAAACCTCTTTTTATGGAGTTGAAAAAGAAACTGGAGTTTTGGACTATGATAAAATTCAAGAAACAGCAACAAAGGAACAACCAAATTTAATTATAGCTGGAGCTTCTGCCTATTCGAGAGATATCGATTTTAAACGTTTCAGAGCTATCGCGGATAGTGTTGGTGCAATTTTACTGGCAGACATTTCGCATCCTTCTGGAATGATTGCGAAAGGAATTTTAAACGATCCTTTACCACATTGTCATATTGTTACAACAACAACTCATAAAACATTGCGAGGCCCAAGAGGTGGAATGATTATGATGGGTGCAGATTTTGACAATCCATTTGGAGAAACATTAAAAAATGGAAAATTAAAGAAAATGTCATCACTACTTCAATCGGCTGTTTTCCCAGGAAATCAAGGAGGGCCTTTAGAGCATGTAATTGCTGCCAAAGCCATTGCTTTTGGAGAAGCATTAACCGACGAGTTTTTAGCCTACCAAATTCAAGTAAAAGAAAATGCGGCTGCTATGGCAAAAGCATTTGTAGCCAAAGGATATGATCTCATTTCAGGAGGTACAGACAATCACATGATGTTGATAGATTTGCGAAACAAAAACATTTCTGGTAAAGATGCTGAAATTGCACTTGGAAAGGCAGATATTACCGTGAATAAAAACATGGTTCCTTTTGATGATAAAAGTCCCTTTGTAACCTCAGGAATCCGTGTTGGAACGCCTGCAATTACAACACGTGGACTCTTAGCTTCTGACATGGCTGCTGTAGTTGGTTTTATTGATGAAGCAATACAGCATGCAGAGAATGATGATGCGTTGCATGAAATTGGTGACCGTGTTTCAGATATGATGTCTCACAGAAGATTATTTGTGATGTAAAAAATGATTCGGCAATTACATTTCTTCCAACGTTTTCAATCGAAAACTCGGTTGTTGGAGAAATGTAATTGCCTTCTTTTCACCTTCCTTTTTTGTGCAATTCCATTGCTTAGCCAAGTTTCCTTTCTAGAAAGTGCCGCTTCCTTTGGGATGATTATTTCTTCCTATGGAAAAGATATTTACTTGATCAAGATCATCACCAACAATCAAATTATTACACAAAAGCTACTGTATCTATAAAGTGTCACTTGCACGTTCTATAATATTTTCTGGAAGTGCCTTCTTTGCTTTTGCCCCCATTTTCTTTAATTTTTCTACACTTGTAATCAGATTTCCATTTCCTTCAACTAGTTTGTTCATGGCAGCATTGTAATCTGTTTTAGAAGCATCAATTTTCTTTCCAATTCCGATTAAATCGTTTAATAAGCCATGAAATTTGTCATACAAACTCCCAGCTTGTCTTGCAATCTCTAGTGCATTTTTTTGTTGCTTTTCATTGTTCCACATGGTATCAATGGTTCGGAGTGTAGCCAATAGTGTAGAAGGCGTTACGATCACAATATTTTTGTCAAATGCTTTATTATACAGGGAGTTGTCTGAGTTTATTGCTACAGCAAAAGCAGGTTCTATTGGTATAAATAATAAGACGAAATCTGGCGATTCAATTTTATAAATATCTTCATATTTCTTTTCACTCAGCTGTTCGATATGACGCTTAAGAGAATTAATATGGTCTTTCAGAAACAGCGCTTTTTGAGGTTCCTCTTCAGCATTTACAAATTGTTCATATGCAGTTAAAGATACTTTAGAATCGACAATCATCTTTCTATTGTCGGGCAAATGAATTACCACATCAGGTAAGACTCTTTTTCCTTCCTCATTGGTGAAACTTTGTTGCACAACATATTCGCGATTTTTTTCCAATCCCGATTTTTCTAAAACACGCTCTAAGACCAGTTCTCCCCAATTTCCTTGAGTTTTATTATCTCCTTTTAAAGCCTTTGTCAAATTGATAGTTTCCTTACTCATTTGCAAGTTCATTTCTTTCAATCCCACTATTTGCTGGCGTAAAGCGGCATGATAATCGATACTTTCTTTATGCGTTTTTTCAACTTTATCTTCAAAACCTTTAATTTTTTCTTGCAAAGGATGTAAAATCGTTTGAATATTTTCTTTGTTCTGTGCCGTAAATTTTGTCGATTTATCTTCAAATATTTTATTGGCTAAGTTTTCAAATTCTTTGGTGAATTTTTCTTGGAGTTTCGTTACTTCCTCTTTGTTATCATCTAATTTTTGTTGCAAATTTCTTAAATCCGCAACTTGACCAGAATTGATTGTTAATAATTGTTCTTTTTCTTGCTGTAAAAACCGCAGTTCTTTTTGAACTTTTAATGCTTCATTTTCTGCAATTTCTTGGGAAGATTGCAGTAAAGCATTCTTTCCTTCTAAAACTGATTTCTCCTTTTCTGATTTTAATTTCCCTAGCAATCTACCTATAAATAAGCCAATTGAAATCCCAAAAACAACGATTAAAAAGTTAATAACTAAAATATTCATCATATCAAATTAAGTGCTTAAATTTAGGACTTTAAAATATACAATGAAAGCATTTTCAAGTTTTATATTATTTAGACTTTTTGGTTGGAAACTAATCAACGATTTTCCTCAAGATATTAAAAAGTATTTAGTGATAGCAGCACCTCACACTAGTTGGATGGATTTTCCGATTGCAATTTTAGCAAGGATGTCGTCAGGCACTATGATTAAATTCATTGGAAAAGGGTCTTTATTTAAAGGGCCTTTTGGTTTTATATTCCGTCTTTTAGGAGGAATCCCTGTTGATCGAAGTCAGAATAATAATTTAGTAGACTCGATTGTAGCGCTATTTAATTCCAAGGAAGATTTTCGTTTGGGCTTGTCGCCAGAAGGAACTCGAAAAAAAGTAGCCAAATGGAAAACAGGTTTTTACTACATTGCAAAAGGGGCCAATGTGCCAGTAGTAATGGCTAGCTTAGATTTTGGAAACAAACAAATAAAAATTTCTAAAGCCTATACAATCACAGACAATAAAGAAGCTGACTTCACCTATTTTCATGCCTTTTTTAGTCAAGTTAAAGGGAAAAAACCAAATCAATTTTAAGACTATATTTTCTTTAAAATTTAATTTGCTTTTTCTGCAAATTTTTCAGAGACTTTTTCAGCTATTCGAACAATTACTTCGGTTGCTTTCATCATTGATTCAACAGGAACATATTCGTATTTCCCGTGAAAATGATGTCCTCCAGCAAAAATATTTGGACAAGGCAATCCTTTAAAAGAAAGTTGCGATCCGTCTGTACCACCTCTAATTGCTTTTATTAAGGGTTTGATTCCTATTTCTTCCATCGCCTCTTTTGCAATGGTAACAATGTGCATTACCGGTACAATCTTTTCTTTCATGTTATAATACTGGTCTTTGATTTCTATATTGACTGTTTTTTCACCGTATTTTTTATTGAAATCTATTCCAATTTGCGCGACTAAACCTTTTCGTTTTTCAAACAAATCAAAATCATGATCTCGGATGATGTATTCTAAAACTGTTTTTTCTACGGTTCCCCTCATGGAATGTAAGTGAAAAAAGCCTTCGTATCCGGCTGTTTTTTCGGGAACTTCATTTGCTGGTAAATTCTTCATGAACGCGTTTGCAATGGTCATTGAATTGACCATTTTCCCTTTTGCATATCCTGGGTGTACAATTTTTCCTTCGATTGTAATTTTAGCAGATGCTGCATTAAAATTCTCATATTCTAATTCTCCAATCTGACTCCCATCCATAGTGTATGCCCAATCTGTATTGAATTTTTCGACATCAAATAAGTGGGCTCCTTTGCCAACTTCTTCGTCAGGAGTGAAGCAAATTCGAATGGCACCATGCTTGATTTGAGGATTTTGAACCAAATACTCCATGGCTGAAACGATTTCTGTAATTCCTGCTTTGTCGTCCGCACCTAAAAGCGTTGTACCATCTGTGGTAATAATGGTCTGCCCTTTGTATTGCAACAAATCGTCGAAATAGTCCGGAGACAACACAATGTTTTGTGCTTTGTTTAAAATAAGATCATTCCCATCATAATTTGAATGTATTTGTGGCTTGACATTTTTTCCAGTAAAATCAGGACTTGTATCCATATGAGAAACAAAACCGATGGTGGGTACTTTATAATCTAGATTACTCGGTAATGTAGCCATTAAATAACAGTTTTCATCCAAATCTACCTCTTGCAAACCAATATTTTTAAGTTCTTTTTCCAATAATTTTGCTAAATCCCACTGCTTTTCTGTAGAAGGGAAAGTAGAATTGTTGGGATCAGATTCTGTATCGATCACCACATAACTTAAAAATCTTTTAATAATATTTTCTTTGGTAATCATGTTTCTCTGTTTTTTTTATTTCAACGAATCTTAAAAGTATTGGTGAAACAATGTATTAATTATGAAGCTATTGTTTCAAGATGAGTTTACCAATTTTGTTATTGCCAGATAACCAAGCAGTATTTTTATTTACAAACTGAATGGCATAATAGCCTTCTTTTGAAATCTCCTTCCATGTTTTTCCTGCGTCATTTGAAAAAGAAATACCTGTTTTCCCCACTGCAAAAATTTCTTGTCCCTGAGTTCCTGGAACATATTGCACACAACTTTTATAATTGGGGTTTTGAGTGTCTGAAACCAAAGCCCATGTTTGACCTCCGTCTGAAGTTATGGCCTTGTTTGCAGTGTTTTCTAGAGGTTTTGAATAATCTCCACCGACAATAATTCCATGATTCATATCATAAAAATCTATAGAATAAATACCCTGTGAGCCTTTTCCTTGAACGATAGGAGTAGTGTAAACTTCCCAGGTTTTCCCGTAATCATTAGATTTTAAGATTCGAGCTTTTTTTCCTCCAGAGGCGATCCAAACCGTACTTCCTTTAATTTTTATATTGGTATTACTAGCTGCAAAAAAAGCTTCTCCATCTTCAAAAACTGGTAAAGAGCTACAGGACAATTTGCGCCAATTTTTTCCTCGATCTTCAGTAATAAGAATAGAAGCACAATTTTCTGTTGGATCTCCTACTGCAATTGCATGTACATTGTCCTCAAAAAAATGCATCGAGTCATAAAAAACCTTTTCATGCTTTTCAGAATATACCAAACTTGTTTTTCCATCTGATAACTTATACAGCAAAGCTGGATTCCCAATCGAAAGTGCAAAATAATCGCTTCCGTTAAAGGCTATACTTCTAAAATTGGGTTTTATAGAATCTTGATAGCTTGGGAAATGTGCTTGTGAAAGCTTTTCATCTTCTGAAAAGATGCCAATGACACCAGTTGATCCTGCGAAGGCAACACTACTTGAATCGATGACTTGGATTGCTCGAATGCTTGTGTTTTCTATATTATAGCTTTTAATTACAACGGATTCAATAAATCTAGGTTGATATGGTGTTTGGCAAGAAATTAAAATAATAGCCGCCAAAATAGGGATTGGGAATCTCTTCATTTTTGATATTTTTACATCACGAAATTAAGGAATACAAATTGAGTTTTATGAAAAAAGCATTGGTAATTTCTGGTGGTGGGAGCAAAGGCGCATTTGCTGGTGGTGTTGCACAGTATTTAATGAAGGAAGAAAAAAAAGAGTACAATCTTTTTTTAGGAACTTCTACGGGAAGTTTAATGGTATCACATTTAGCATTAGGAAAGTTAGATGCACTAAAGAAACTATATACCAATGTTGATCAAAAATCAATTTTTAGTAATAGCCCTTTTACCATTCGAAAAATTGCTGGCGAAAAAGTAATTAGCATCAATCATTTGAATACACTTTGGAACTTTATTAAAGGAAGGAAAACATTTGGAGAAAGTAAAAATTTGCGAAAATTCATTAAAGAAAATATTACTCGAGAAATGTTCAATTCAATTAGAGAGAATCACAAAGAAGTGGTGGTAACGGTTTCTAATTTGACAGCTAATAAGATTGAATACAAGGCTATAAATGCATGTGCTTATGAAGACTTTTGTGATTGGATTAGGGGCTCTTGTAACTATGTCCCTTTTATGAGTTTGTTAGAAAAAGACCATTGCCAATACGGAGATGGTGGTTTTGGAGCTTTAATCCCAATCCTAGAAGCCATTTTAAGAGGTGCAACAGAGATTGATGCCATTATTCTAGATACAGAAATTACTCAATGGAATCGAATGCCTTTTAAAAACCCTTTTCACTGCTGTTTGATGTATTTGACTTTATGTTAGCCCATGTCGAAAAGCACAATATTACCATTGGAAAATTAGCTACAAACAACAAAAATTTGACTTTAAACTTATACTATACCCCAACGATTTTAACAACAAATTCATTGGTATTTGATAAGAAATTAATGCGCGCATGGTGGGAGTCAGGATTTAATTATGCGAAGACAAAACGGGAAGCCGATATGAGTGCGTTTCGCCCAGATGTTTAGAGTAATTAGAGCTACTTATTCCTTTTAAATTCATTAAATTGTAACAAAATAAAAGATCGCTCGTCGTAATTATGAAAACCAGAGATGCAACAGGGTTTTATCAAAATAATGAGATAAGAAAAATTAACGCAACAATGAAGCAATCCGATTTTTTAAAAATGGTGTTTCCTTTTAAAAACAAGGTTTTTAGATTTGCAAAAAGACTTTTAGCTTCTACAGAAGAAGCTGAAGATGCGACGCAAGAGTTGTTTTTGAAATTATGGAAAAACAGAGAAAAAATTGTTGATTACAAAAACATTGAGGCCTTTGCAATGACCATGACAAAGAATTATTGTTATGATCGATTAAAATCGAAGCAAGCAAGTAATTTAACCTTGATACATAGTGATTATAAAGAAAAAGAGACCAGTTTAGATAAAAAGATTGAATATAGAGATAGTGTAAACCAAGTACATCGATTGATTCAGAAGTTACCTGAACAACAGAAAATGATTATTCAGCTTAGAGATATTGAACAATATGACTATGACGAAATTTCTAAAATACTTGGCATGCAACCAACTGCTGTGAGAGTCGCACTCAGTAGGGCTAGAAAGACAATTAGACAAGAACTTACAAAAACACACAACTATGGAGTTAGCTAACATAGAAAAATTAATAGAAAAATACTTAAATGCAGCAACATCTTTGCAAGAAGAAGCAACCTTGGAAAACTATTTCACCCAAGGAGATATTGCCCCTCACTTACAAGAATATGAAGCGTTATTTTATTATTTCGCGAAAAACAAAGAAGAAATTTTCACGGAAACCATTCAGTTGGACACTAAAAAACGCCCAAATAAAAAATTAAAGTGGCTTTCTATTGCAGCTTCTATAGCAGTATTGGTAAGTGTTTTTATTGGGAACCAGGAGTATCGTAAATACCAAAATGAAAAAACATTTGCACAAGTAAGTAATGCGCTTCAGTTGCTTTCATTCAATCTTAAAAAAGGAGAGAGTGCGATTGCGAAAGTGCAAACCTATGAAAACACAATCAATACAATTTTAAAATAAAACCGAGTAAATTAGTAAAACCAAGTAACCCTAGAAATTATGAAAAAATTAGTAGTAGTAATAGCTTTTTTAATTGCATCGTCCGTAAACTATGCACAATCTTTTTTTGATAAATTAGAATATATGGAAGGAGTGGATATGGTGGTGGTAACCAAAGATGCTTTTGAAATGCTCTCTAAGTTTCAAGACATCAAAATAGAAGACAATCAGACGATGAAGGTTTTTAGTTTGATAAATGATCTACAAGAATTGAAAGTATTCACAACAAATGATGCCAACAATGCCAAGAAAATGGATCAAATGGTAAGTCAAGTGATTAAAGAACAAAAACTAACAGAGTTAATGCGTGTAAAAGATGAAGATACTCGCATGAAAATCTATGTAAAGGCGACAAAAAACAAAGCCTATGTAAGCGAAGTTTTAATGTTTGTCAATGGTGCTGGGAAAAAATCAAATAAGAATGTAGAATCGGTGATTATCTCTTTGACTGGAAGGATTGATATTCAGAAAATTTCTGAGATCACTGATACCTTAGTCAACGAATCCAATGAGAAGTAATGCCTTTGAAAAAATGCTAATTTTAAATTTTATATAAAATGAAAAAATCAACCCATATCATCTCTTTAGCATTCTTACTGCTCCTTATAGTAAGTGCCTGTGATGATAAAAATTCACTACAAGCATACATTGTAAACAGTAGCGAGAAGCAAGACTTTATGTATGGCGATCTCCCTGTGGGATTGATGCTAACACCAAAGGAAGATGCTTCTGAAGATGTAAAAGAAACGATCAAGAGTATTAAAAAAATGAATGTTGTATTTTTTAAAAAAACAAAAGAGAATGTAGCTGCTTATGAAATAGAAAAATCAAAACTAAAAAATATATTTACAAATAAGACATACAAAACTCTGGGTGTTTTCAAGACAAAAGGAATGAGCATGAAGTTGTATTATACAGGTCAAACCGATCAAATCAACGAAGTAATTGCTTTTGGATATAGTAAAGAGGTTGGAGTTGGTGTTGCTCGATTATTAGGTGAAGACATGAACCCAGCACGAATCATGGAAATGATGAATAGTATTCAATTGGATACCGACATGCTTCAGCAGGGACAATTTAAAGCTATTTTTAACAATAAGTAAAAATCCAATCTCATTATATCTTAAACTGTAATTCCGAAAAGAGTTACAGTTTTTCTTTTTAACGGGTAGTTAACATGTTAGACACTTTAATTTCTTATTTTTGAATTTTGACGGATATACCCTATGAAATTTCAACAACTACTATTTTTTCTTATCTATTTTACAGTTGCATCAATTTTTGCACAGCAATCCACTTACTACAGTGGAGAGAGAGAAAAACGCCATCTTTTAGAACACACAAAATTAAAAGTTGATTTTAATTTTAAAGAAAAGCAGCTTAATGGTGAGGCTTGGATTACTCTGAAGCCTTATTTCTTCCCAACAGACAAACTTATTTTAGATGCTAAAGGGATGATTATTCATCAAGTAGTACTCGGGGATAAAAAATTAGATTTTAATTATGATGGTTTTGAATTGCGCATTGATTTGCCAAAAAAATATACCAAAGAAGAGTCCTATACAGTCTACATAAAATATACAGCAAGACCTGAAAAGGTAAAACAAAGAGGGAGTTTAGCAATAAGTGCTGCTAAAGGATTGTATTTTATAAATGCCGACGGTACAGATAAAAACAAACCGACACAAATTTGGACACAAGGGGAAACAGAAGCAAGTAGTTGCTGGTTCCCAACGATAGACAGTCCCAATCAGAAATCTTCACAAGAAATCTACTTGACGGTACCAAATCAATACCAAACGCTTTCAAATGGAGTCTTAGTAAGTCAAATAAAAAAAGGTGCTAACCGAACAGATTACTGGAAATTTGATCAAAAACATGCACCCTATTTATTTTTCATGGGGGTTGGTGAATTTGAAGTAATCAAAGATGTTTACAAGAATGTTCCTATTGAATATTATGTTGAAAAAGAATATGCACCCTATGCCAAGGATATTTTTGGAGATACTCCCGAAATGATAGGATTCTTTTCTACACTTTTAGGTATAGAATATCCATGGAATAAATACAGTCAAATTGTTGTTAGAGACTATGTAAGTGGAGCTATGGAAAATACGACTGCAGTTGTTCATGGTGAACAAGCCTATCAAAAACCGGGGCAATTAATTGACGAAAATAAACATGAGAATACCATAGCGCATCAAATTTTTCATCATTGGTTTGGCAATTATGTTACTGCAGAGAGCTGGGCAAACCTATCTTTGAATGAATCTTTTGCAAATTATGGTGAATACTTGTGGAAAGAACATAAGTATGGGAAACAAGAAGCAAATGCACATTTGTTTGAGAATAATATAGCCTATTTGAATGGTCAGAATTCTGATAAAAATTTAGTTCGCTTTTACTATTCTAATAAGGAAGATTTATTTGATTTGGTGAGTTACAACAAAGGGGGAGCGGTATTGCACATGCTGCGAAATTATTTAGGAGACGTTGCTTTTTTTAAGGGATTAAATCTATACTTAACAGAGAACAAGTATAAGACGGCAGAAGTTCATCAACTTCGACTGGCTTTTGAAAAATTGACAGGAAAAGATTTAAATTGGTTTTTTAATCAGTGGTTTTTTGGAGCAAACCATCCTCAAATAGAAATTTCTTATGATTATAATATCATTCAAGACAAAGTGACTGTCAATATTACCCAGTTGCAAGCGGAGACGTTTAAATTTCCTTTTGTAATCGATATATATGAAAAAGGAATCCCGAGAAGGGAGCATGTTTTTGTGGACGGAAAAGATGCTTCTTTTACATTCTCATACCGAAAACAACCCGATTTTATTCAAGTAAATGCTGATGGGGTTTTACTCTGTGAAATTACCGAAAACAAGGTTTTAAGTGATTACATTTTCCAACTTAAAAATGCGGAAAATTACAGCGATCGAAGAAATGCTTTATTAGAGGTTGTTAAAAAACAAGATGACAAAGCTGCTTTTAATGCAGTTCTAGATGCTTTAAATGATTCTTATTACAAGATTCGAATTCTGGCATTAGAAAACATCGATTTAATTAATAAATTTTCTAAAAAAGAAGCCATTCGTAAAATTGCTAAAATTGCAGCTTCAGATCAAAAAACGTTGGTTAAATCGGCGGCAATTGAAACCTTAGGAAAGTTAATAGATCCAGAGTTAAAGTCAATTTTTATTAAAAACCTAGAGAGCAAGTCGTATACTGTTATTGGTAATAGTTTGGTTGCTTTGTATTATGTAGATCCAAAAATGGCGATCGAAAAATCTAAATCATTACCCAATGAAATTCGAAAAATTTTGGCCACGCCATTGACCCGAATTTTTATTGAAGAGAAAGATGAAAAGGAACTCCCATTTATAGCACAGAACGTACTTTCTGGGATGTATTTAACGGGAGATGAAAAAACCAAAGCAATCTATCAAAAAGCATTTCAACAGATTTCAGAAAGTAACAATAAAAAAGCGATTGAAAATTTAGTTGAAGACATGATTGTTAAAGGCAGACAATACAAGAGTTTTAACTTCGATAAAGTGATGATCAATCAGATGCGAAGAATGATTCAAATTCAAAAAAAACAAAATAAGTCAAATAAAAAAGTAAATATTCAAATTATTAAAACTGCAATGGCAGCGCTTATATAGTGTAAAGTGTTTTTTGTAATTGTTAAAAAGTGTTGAGATTCCAATACTTTTTTTATTTATGATACTCATCAAAAGTACCATCTTCAAAGAATACCACAATTCTTTTTATTTTTTTACCACTAATATCGGCTATCTGTGCTGCATGTGTAGGTTCTTTTAAAGGTGTTTTAGGAGCGTATAGTTCTCGTTTAGGGAATTCTCCAACGCCATTTAATAACCATTGAATATCAACGTCTGAAAAAGCACTTGTTATTTTTAAGATAAAATCGAGACTCGGTTTGTTTCTACCTGATAAGATGTGGGAGATACTTGAGCGTTGTACACCAATCTTATCTGCAAATAAGGATGCCGTAAGTTGATGGATTTCCATCACTTTCTTTAATCGATTTGTAAATTCAATAACGTTTACCAATGTAACTACCTTTAATGTTACAAAAGTAACTTAACTTTAAGTAAGAAACAATAGGAAATTTTTTTTTAACATTTTATTTTAAAAATAACTTAAACTTAAGCATTATATAAACATTATAAAATGCTAGAATATAGTATTTTATACAAAATTAATAGTAAATTATTATTCTTTGTGTTTTGGCAAAGTTTACAAGTATAAACAAAGGGTTATTTGTTTACATTAATAACTATTTCTTTCACTAAAAAAGTTTACAATTGTAATAATTGTTGCTTTCACATTTGTAAAAAAAATAACTTGCCAACAAAACTGAATTGAGTATTTTTGAGATGGATAAGAATTTTTATTTATGTCATTACTATCAGTCGCATTATTAGAAGCATTTTTCAAAAAAGAAAAGGAGACCGCATTGTTTGGAAGATGGATTCGGTTGTCGGATATTACTCCTTTGATTCTTAAGCATGAAAAAAACACCATTGTAAAACAAATTGGTTCTTCGGAACAACAAAGGCCTATTTATAGTATTCAATTAGGAACGGGAAAAAAGAAAATACTCATTTGGAGTCAAATGCATGGAAATGAAAGCACAGGAACCAAGTCTATTTTCGACCTTTTAAACATACTAACACAATCTTCAGCTCCTTGTGTTCAGCAAATTTTAAATGCATGTACATTGCAAATCATTCCAATGTTGAACCCTGATGGTGCCGAAGTTTACACAAGAGTAAATTCAAAAAAGATAGATCTCAATAGGGATGCAGTGGAACGAAGTGCTATCGAAAGTAAGATTTTAAGAAAGGCTTTGGATGCCTTTCAACCCGATTTTAGTTTTAATTTGCACGATCAACGAACAATCTTTGGAGTAGAAGGCACCAAAAAACCAGCTACCATTTCATTTTTGGCACCCTCAGAAGATGCAGACAGAACCTTAACATCGGGTAGAATACAAACAATGAATATTATTGTTGCTATGAACAACTTGTTACAGCAAGTTATTCCTAACGGTGTTGGACGCTATACCGATGAATTTTATCCAACTGCTACGGGTGATAATTTTCAAAAATTGGGATACAATACGATTTTAATTGAAGCAGGGCATTATCCCGATGATTATGAACGGGAAATAACAAGGAAATTTCATTTTTTCGCATTATTACAGGGTATTTATCACATTGTTTTGAATGATGATTATGCTGCGTACAAGCCTTATTTTGACATTCCCAATAATGTTAAAAATTTTTACGACGTAGTCCACAGATACCCAAATCAAAAAAGAAATTGTGTAGCGTATCAATATGAAGAAAAAATTATTGATAACAAATTGATCTTCGATCTTCAAAAAGTAGCGGAAAAACAGATTGAAAATCCACTTTCACATTACGAAATCCTTTTCGAAGCATAATTTATTTAAATATTTATCATCATTTTGATGATTTTTGTAAATTAAATTCATATTTTTGTGTTTATAAGTGAATTATACGTAATTATGAAAAAATACATGTTAGATGAAATTGATCATCAAATTTTAGACATTTTAATTGAAAACGCAAGGACTCCATTTACAGACATTGCTAAAAAGCTTTTAGTATCCGCAGGAACAATTCACGTGCGTGTTAAAAAGATGGAAGATGAAGGAATCATTCAGGGTTCTACACTAACACTTAATTACGAAAAAATGGGTTATTCTTTTATAGCCCATGTAGGGATCTTTTTAGATAAAACTTCGATGACACAAAATGTAATTGAAAATTTACGTAAAATTCCAAATGTAACAGTTGCTTATGTTGTTGCGGGTATGTACAATATATTTTGTAAAGTAAGAGCGAAGGGGACCACCGATGCGAAGGATATCATTTATGCGATCGATGAAATTCCAGGAGTAAATAGAACAGAAACCATGATTGCATTGGAAGAAAGTATCAATGACAAAAAAAGAATGATGCACGCAATTTTTAAAGAAATGTAAAAAAATAAACATATTTTTTATTAAATCCTCATCTTTTGATGGGGATTTTTTATGTTTGTATACAAACTTTGAAATATGTCTCAACCTATTGACTATAAGCAACACCTCTTATCACAAGAAACTTTGCTTAAGCTCTATCGAAATATGTTAAAGCCTCGTTTGATCGAGGAAAAAATGTTGATTTTACTGCGCCAAGGAAAAATTTCAAAATGGTTTTCTGGTATTGGTCAAGAGGCAATTTCTGTGGGTGTGACTATGGCATTAAAAAAGGACGAGTATATTTTGCCAATGCACCGAAACTTAGGCGTCTTTACGACAAGAGAAATACCACTTTCCCGACTTTTCTCACAGTGGCAGGGAAAAATGAATGGTTTTACCAAAGGAAGAGATCGCAGTTTTCATTTTGGCACACAAGCCTATAAGATTGTTGGAATGATTTCTCATTTAGGTCCTCAATTTGGAGTAGCAGATGGTATTGCATTGGCTAATAAAATAAAAGGAATCAAAGAAGTTTGTGCTGTCTTTACCGGAGATGGAGGTACAAGCGAAGGTGATTTTCATGAGGCTTTAAATGTGGCTTCTGTATGGAGTTTACCCGTCTTATTCTGTATTGAAAATAATGGGTATGGACTTTCTACACCTATTTCAGAACAGTTTAACTGTAAAAGCCTTGCAGATAAAGGAGAAGGTTATGGTATGGAAAGTCATAGTATCGAAGGAAATAACATTTTAGAAGTCTACCAAAAAGTTTCTGAAATTGCCGAAAGTGTTCGAGAAAACCCCAGACCCGTTTTAATCGAATTTATAACATTTCGTCTTCGTGGACATGAAGAAGCTAGTGGCACCAAATACGTTCCACAAGAATTATTGGAACTATGGGAAACTAAAAATCCAATTTCAAATTTTGAGCAATACTTGCTGAAAATCGCTGTTTTAACGAATGAAATTATCGAGAGGTATACTTTGGAAATAAAAGAAGAAATAGATACTCATTTAGAGGTTGCCTTTGAAGAAAGTAAAATTATTCCCAATTTAGCAACTGAATTACTTGACGTTTATAAAACATCTAACTACAAAGACATTGTACCTTCTGGTAAAAAGAAAAAGATTCGATTTGTAGATGCAATTTCTGAAGGACTACGCCAGTCAATGGAGAAATATGATGATTTGGTGATTATGGGTCAAGATGTTGCAGAATATGGAGGCGTTTTTAAAGTTACAGATGGATTTGTAGCACAATTTGGCAAAAAACGAGTCCGGAATACCCCTATTTGCGAATCTGCAATTGTAGCAGCTGCATACGGTTTATCCATTAATGGAATGAAAGCTGTTATGGAAATGCAATTTGCTGATTTTGTTTCTTCTGGTTTTAATCCTATTGTCAATTTATTGGCAAAGTCGCATTATCGCTGGGGAGAAAAAGCAGCAATAGTTGTTAGAATGCCATGTGGAGCAGGAGTAGGAGCGGGACCATTTCACAGCCAAACAAACGAAGCTTGGTTTACAAAGACCCCTGGACTAAAAGTGGTGTACCCTGCCTTTCCACAAGATGCAAAAGGATTATTAGCTGCTGCCATTGACGATCCAAATCCTGTTTTGTTTTTTGAGCACAAAGCATTATATCGTTCCGTATATCAGGAAGTAAGTGAAAATCATTTCACCATTGAGATGGGGAAAGCAAATCAATTGAAAACCGGAAAGAATATTTCAATTATTACCTATGGTGCAGGAGTACATTGGGCTTTGGAAACGCTCGCGAAAAATCCTTTAATTTCAGCAGATTTAATTGATTTAAGAACATTGCAACCTCTAGATGTTGAAACAATATATCGTTCTGTTCAAAAAACTGGAAAAGCCATAATTTTACAGGAAGATTCTCTTTTTGGAGGTGTTGCCAGTGACATTTCTGCTTTAATTACTGAGAATTGTTTTCATTATCTCGATGCTCCAGTGAAACGAGTCGGGAGTTTAGAAACCCCAATTCCATTTCAAGGAGATTTAGAAAATCAATACTTAGCAAAAAATAGTTTTGAAAATGAATTAAAAGCACTCTTAAATTATTAAAAAAAAGTATATATTTAAGCACAAATTATAAGCAATGAATAACAAGCAATTTATATTAAAGAATCGACCAAAAGGGGCACCTGATGATACTACTTGGGAATTTCAAGAGAATGAAGTTCCTGAATTACAGGAGGGTGAAATTTTAGTGCAACAGCATTATATTTCGTTAGATCCTGCAATGCGTGGCTGGATGAATGATACCAAATCTTATATACAACCTGTAGCTTTAGGTGATGTAATGCGTGCAGGCTCCATTGGTAAAGTAATTGATACCAATAACAATCTTAAATTTGAAATTGGAGATTGTGTAACCAGTTGGGGAGGTGTACAGCAATATGCCATTGGAAACGGCGATGGTTGGTATAAAGTGGATGAGCGTTTGGCACCAATGCCTATGTATTTGGGGACACTAGGGATGCCAGGAATGACTGCTTATTTTGGAATTACTCAAGTAGGTAAAATCAAAGAAGGAGATATTGTATTGGTTTCAGGAGCTGCAGGTGCTGTGGGAAGTATTGTTGGACAAATAGCAAAGATTAAAGGATGTACTGTAATAGGGATTGCGGGTGGACAAGAAAAATGTGATTATCTAAAAAACGAGTTGGGTTTTGACGAGGCTATTGATTACAAATCAGAAAATATTTATACTGCATTGAAGAGAAAGTGTCCGAAAGGCATCGATGTTTATTTTGATAATGTTGGTGGTCTTATTTTAGACGCTGCATTAAGCAAACTTAGGATGCATGCACGCGTTGTTATTTGTGGAGCAATTTCACAATACAATAAAAAACATAAAATTGATGGACCTAGTAATTATTTATCGCTCTTAGTTACGCGCTCTTCGATGCAAGGAATGGTTGTAATGGATTATACCAAAGACTTTGCCGTTGCAGCAAAAGAAATGGGAACTTGGATGAAAGAAGGGAAACTAAAATCGCGTGAGGATATTTATGAAGGCATTGAAAATTTTAAAGAAACCTATGAAAGACTATTTTCTGGTGATAAAAACGGTAAATTAGTACTGAAAGTAATTGAAGAATACTAATTTACAAGATTGGATTTTTCCAATCAAATTCTTTAAAAAGCGAATTCCAATTATCTGGGAATTCGCTTTTTAAGTTTAGTTCTTTACCTGTAAAGGGATGCTTAAAGCTTAAACGACCTGCGTGTAAGAAGAGATTGTTCCAACCAAAGTTCGTTTCAAACATGAGGTCGTGATTTTTATCTCCGTATTTTGCATCACCTATTAAAGGATGGCTGATTTTGAGTGTATGTGCTCTCAATTGATGCATTCTCCCAGTTTTGGGCTCCATTTCCACTAAACTATAGCGAGAGGAATCATAGGGCTTTACGGGAATATTTAGCGTAATTGTGGCAAGGGTTTTTAGATGTGTTAACGCTTCTTTATACAATTTTCCATCTTTTCCTTTTACGGGTGAATCAATTACTTTTGTTTTAGGGGCATGGCCACGAACAATTCCGTAATAGATTTTTTGTATTTCTTTGTTCGTAAAAAGTGCTTGAAATTTTGAAACATTTTCTGTATTGTTTGTTAGCAATATACTTCCAGATGTTTTTCGATCTAATCGATGTATAGGGTGATATTTTTTACCAAATTGTGTTTCTAATAATTGTAATAAAGATTTTTCGTCCGATATATTTCTAGAATGATAAGAGTGATGCACAATGAGGTTGTTGGGTTTGTTTACACAAATACAATAATCATCCTTATAAATAATTTCTAACTCCATTGTTTTTTATTTGCTAATTTATAGAATAAATTTAAAGAGGGGGTCTTGGAATCACTTTTTGTGATTCCGAATAAGCATATTGTCTGTTGAGAATTACAATTTAACATAATATAAATTATAGTACAAATATCTCATTTTATATTTTAAGGGTTTTTACAATTAGATAGCTATAATTCTATATTATGTAAAATATCCCAGAAACTGTAGTATTTCATTGCGGTATTCAGAACTTGGCATTCGATTGATATAGATTTATAATTCAGAAATTAAATGCTTCATAAAAATGAAAACTTGACGAAATAACTAGATCAATTAAGTTGTACATTTGCAGTGCTATTACAAATAACAAACTGTTTATAATTCCTATGCCCTTTAAAAAATTACATCCAACGATCAAAGAATTCATAGAAAATCAAGAGATTAAGATTCCAACCCCTTTTCAAAAAGCAAGCATCCCTGCTATAAAAAGTGGCGCCAATATTTTTTGTATAGCTCCAGCAGGAAGTGGAAAAACTATTGCATTGATTTTAACAACGATGCAAAAATTGAAGTGTGAAGAAACTGGGACGGCGCCAAGAGCAATTGTAATCGTAGAAAACAATGAAAAAGCACAACAACTGTATGCGCTCTTTATAAAATACACAAGACCCACTTCTTTACGAGTTTATTTTGGTGATGAAAGGGCGCATATAGACTTGCTAAAGTCAGAAATTTTTGAAGGAGTCGATATCCTTGTTTCCTCACCTAAAACGATTAATAAATTAATTCTAGCAGAAGGATTAAATACTACTCAAGTAAAACTATTTAGTATTGATGATGCTGATTTTTTAGTTCAGAAATCATCTTCTGCAGATTTAATAGCTGTTACACAAAGCATTCAAAAATGTCAGTTTGTAATGTATGCCGAAAAAATGCATCCAACCTTAAAGCGTTTTGAGGCTTATTTTATGTACCCTTATAAAACAGTTGCGATATAATAAGCTACGAAAGTATAGAATCATACTAAATTCCTTTATTCAACTTTATGACCATTCCAAAATTACATTATATTTCAGAAGGAAATACTCCAGAAGAGCACCTTGAAAACATTCAAAATGCCTGTACCTCTGGAGTTGAATTAGTGCAATTGTGTTTGAAACAAACTTCAGAAAAAACCATTTTAAAAATTGCAAAAGCAGCAAGAGATATCACTGCTCATTTTCAAACCAGATTGATCATTAATACGCATTACAAAGTTGCAAAAACGGTGAAAGCAGATGGTGTTCATCTAGAAAGATCAGATACATCTGCAACGATAGCTAGAATCCACTTATACACTTGGCAGATGATTGGAGGTACTGCAAATTCCCTACAAGATTGTGAAACATTGTTAGCAGAAGAAGTTGACTACATCAATTTAGGTCCATTTAGAAGTGTCAAAAAAGAAAATGCTCCCACTTTAGGGATCCATGGATATTCAGCCATCATGGAGGCTTTAAATACAGCAACTCCCATCATCGGTTTTGGAGGGATCAAAACAGAAGACGTAAAGAGTATTTTAGCAACAGGAATTTCTGGTATTGGAGTTTCAGAAGAAATTACAAAGAGTTTTGATTGTATTAAAACCTTCAATCAACTGCTTAGTGCTTCTTCCACAGACGAATTACGTCATACCTTTGAGTAAAATCTGGAAATCTCTTATCGAGTAACTTAAAAGTTTTCTTCAAAAAACACCATTATTAGAGACCTCAAATAGCATAAAAAGGTATATTCGCGCCATGTGGATGTGTTTGGTTTTTTTTCATCCTGTTCTTCAGATATTTAAAGTTTAAATCTTGAACAAATTCTGAAGATTTTAGAGTGATTCAGTCCAAGCATCTTTAATCATTTTCTCAATTTTCTTAGCTCTTATATTCAGAGATGCCTTTTCATTGTCATTGGTGCACCAATTCATTTTTAAGACGCACAAAATATGCAATGATTCTAGTAATGTTTTCCCTTTTTTTGAAGCATAGTTTTTAACATCATCAAAAAAGAGGTTGGTTAATCTTGCGTTTTCGGCTATGGCTAATCTTGCGTTGATAATAGTATGTTTTTAGTTTAATTATTTATATGGATAAAATCTATTTCTATTACAAAAATGCATCTTTTGATGTGTAAGCAGAAAAATAAATCGATAAATGGATTCTCTAGTACGTTAATATAAACGTATGTTTAGATAAGTGGAGGAAAAATTATTTTTAGGAAACTAATTGATTAAAATAATCAAAAATATCACCCTTAGAGATGTTGCTCCCTTTTTCAATGAGGTCAAATAGTTCGGTGTTTCTTTCCTCTTTATAAGGTTTAGATCCTTTGAAGATATCGACAGAAGTATCCATTGGATTTTGCATCAACCATTCAAACCCTTTTTGCTCTAGTAAGTTAATATCCCAATTTATTTTGATTACTATTCTATGTATCTCCTCTGCTTCGCATTTAAAAAGGTTTACAGTTGTTTCTGAAAAATGCTCTAAATACTGAGTCTTTGTTAGTACATCATCCCAAACAACATCTGAAAAAACATTCATTTCATCTACTGCTACCTTTGGCTTTTCTTCTTTTATTTGAATCCATTCTTTTGCATCAATGCTTTGGGAAGCTAAAAAGCGCGAAAACTCAACGTGTAAGGATTTAAATTGTTCTTTGGTTAATTGTCTGTACTTCATTTTGGTAATTTTAAAAATCGCTATTTGTCTTTGTTCTCCCAAGCATCCAAAATAGTTTCATATATTGTAATGGAATTACATTTAAAAATAAAAAAGCTCGTTATTTCTAACGAGCTTTTTTTTAAATTATTGAACGTTGTGGATTACTCTTTAACAACTTCAAAAGAAATATCTGCAACCACAGCTCTGTGTAATCGAACAGTTGCTTCATATTTACCTAATCTTTTCACAGAACCACCAACTACTTTGATAAATTTCTTATCTAAATCGGTACCTGCTTTTGCGATTGCTGCAGCTAAATCAATATTATTCACAGAACCAAATAACTTGTCTCCTGAACCTACTTTAGATGCAATCTTAATCTCATATCCTTTAATTGTTTCTGCAACTTTGTTTGCATCTTCAATTAATTTAGCCTCTTTAAAAGCTCTTTGTTTTAAATTCTCTGCTAAGACTTTCTTTGCAGATGAAGTAGCTAAAACGGCTTTTGCTGTAGGAATTAAAAAGTTTCTTCCATAACCATTTTTCACAGTTACAACGTCATCTTTAAATCCTAAATTTTCTACGTCTTGTTTTAATATCAGTTCCATATCTCTACTTCTTTATTATTTTAACATATCTCCAACGTAAGGCATTAACGCTAAATGACGCGCTCTTTTAATTGCTTGCGCAACTTTACGTTGATATTTTAATGATGTTCCTGTTAAACGTCTTGGTAAAATTTTACCTTGTTCGTTTACTAAATACATTAAGAAGTCTGCATCTTTATAATCGATATACTTGATATCTTTTTTCTTAAATCTACAGTATTTTGCTTCTTTTTTTGTGTCTATGTCTAATGGCGTTAAATATCTAACGTCAGCAGATTTACCTCCTTTTGCTTGTTGTTCTATCGTAGCCATATCTTATTTTTTTGCAGATTTAACACGTTCGCTTCTTACGGTTGCCCAAGCTGCTGCATGTTTGTCTAATTTAACGGTAAGATAACGCATAACGCTATCATCTCTTCTAAATTCTAATTCAAAGGCTGTAATTTCTTGACCAGAAACCTTATACTCGAATAAGTGATAAAAACCACTTTTCTTTTTTTGGATTGGATACGCTAATTTCTTTAAGCCCCAATCTTCCTTGGATACTAATTCAGCTCCTTTAGAAACTAAATAGTCGTCAAACTTTTGTACTGTTTCCTTTATCTGAGTGTCAGATAAAACGGGATTCAAAATGAAAACAGTTTCGTAATGATTCATAATTAAATATTTATTGATTAATTTTAAGGCTGCAAATATAGTGACTTTTTTGTTATATAAAACATCTTATGAACAATATTTCAAAGGTTTTTTAATCTTCGTAAAGGAACTCCGATCATTGTTTTAAAAATTTCATATCGTATTGATTTTCCTAATTAGAAACCCTCAATTTAAATCCAATCGAACTCCAAGGGAAATAGTTCTAATTTTTATATTTTTAAACAATGGGTTCATATCATATTTTACATACAAACTAGTAGATTGATACACCAATGAACGAAAGCTGAAGGAAGTTTAATAAAATAATATTTTAGTGACTGAAAGTATCTACAACTGCTGATATTTAATTTAATCAATAAAAGGTTGCTAAATTTTTTAAAAAAATAGATCAGTACTCATTGATGAGAAGAAAATTATATTGAATGGAAAGAGAAGATGCTATGTAACCAAATGTCTAATTCGTGATAAAAGAAATTTTAGTACGCATCCACATCAATAACAAACCGAATTGGTCTAAAATCACTTACCGCTTCAAAGGTGTTTCTAATTTTAGTAATTTGATTTTTAGTATTTACCAAAGACTGTTTGGGCGGAATTTTAATCACTAAATTCTTAATATACTGATTTCGAATTCTTGAAACTGCTGGTGCAGTGGGTCCTAAAACAAATTCGCCAAAAGATTGTTGTAAAGCCTTTGCAAGCCAATCAATTCCTTTGTCTACTTTGCTATAATCACGATGCTTTAAGGTAATTTTTATCAATCGATAATACGGTGGATATTTATACTGCCAGCGTTCTTGCAACTGCTCTTTGTACATTTCGGCGTAACGCGTAGTGGAAACTTGTTGTAAAATTTGATGATTGGGATTGTAGGTTTGAATGGCTACATTTCCTTGCTTTTTACTTCTTCCTGCCCTTCCCGAAACTTGCACCATCATTTGATAGGCACGTTCATGGGCTCTGAAATCTGGAAAATTCAACATGGTATCCGCATTTAAAATTCCCACCAAAGAAACATTCTCAAAATCCAATCCTTTAGACAACATTTGAGTTCCTACCAAAATATCGATTTCTTTGGATTCAAAAGCAGTAATAATTTTTTGATATCCATGCTTTCCTCGCGTCGTATCTAAATCCATTCGACCAATTTTAAAATCGGGAAAGAGTACTTTTAATTCCATTTCAATTTGCTCAGTACCAAAGCCTTTTGTGTTGAGTGTATTGCTACCACACGCACCACAGCTATTGGGCATGGCACGCTGATAGTTGCAATAATGACAACGCAATTCCTGTTTGAATTTGTGAAAAGTAAGCGTTACATCACAATTTGGACATTCAGGTGATACACCACATGTCTTGCATTCCACTACGGGAGAATACCCCCGTCTATTTTGAAATAAAATTACTTGCTCTTTTGCGTCTAAAGCTTCCTGAATTAACAACAGCATTCGGTCCGAAAAATGCCCTTTCATTTCTTTTTTACGTTGTTTTTCTTTAACATCAATCAACTCAATTTTTGGCAATTGAACATCTCCATGACGTCTATTTAAAGCTACCAAGCCATATTTGTTTTGTGCTGTATTAAAGTAACTTTCTAATGAAGGTGTTGCCGAACCTAGCAAAATTTTTGCAGCATGCAATTTTGCCAAAACAATAGCAGCATCACGCGCATTGTATCTTGGAGAAGGTTCAAACTGTTTGTAAGAAGTTTCATGCTCTTCATCTACAACAATTAATCCCAAGTTTGAAAAAGGCAAAAAGAGCGCAGATCTTGCTCCTAAAAGAATTCCTGCTTTTGATTTGTTTTCTAAAACATTTCTCCAAACTTCTACCCTTTCATTCATGGAGTATTTAGAATGAAAAACAGAAATTTGATTTCCAAAATACACCTGTAAGCGAGTTATAATTTGCGTAGTCAATGCAATTTCGGGCAATAAAAATAAAACTTGCTTTCCAGCATCTAAAACCTCTTGAATCAATTTTGCATACACTTCTGTTTTCCCAGAACTCGTAATTCCGTGTAAAAGTGTTACATCTTTTGTTGTAAAGGTTTCTTTGATTTCTTTCAACGCAAATTCCTGAAATTTATTGAGTTTCTTTAAATCATTGGTAGTCCCCTTGAAACTAATTCTATCAATTTGAATCTGGTAGAACTCAAAAATATTTTTATCCACTAAAGACTTTATGATGGTAGCAGAAACGTTTGCTTGCTCTTCTAAATCTTTTGCTTTTATGGGTTTTTTGTTTGCTGATAATTGAAAGAAACTCAATACCGCTTCGCGTTGTTTTTTTGCTCTAGATAAAGATTCTAATAAGGTTTCCAAAGAAGTATCTGTTGCATAATTTGCATGCAAACGAACATACTTAATCAATTTTGGTTTGTATTGTTCGTAAATTTCTTCTTGAACACTGATGGCCGATTTTTCAAGAAGACCGTTTACTGTTGGCATTACTTTTTTCTTTCCTAGAATTGCGGCTACTTGGTGTATGGTTAACTGAGACTGATGTTGCAAAGCCTCGTAAATAAGAAATTCATCATCCAATAATTTCAATGGATCAATTTCTTGTTTATTTTTTGTAATAATAGTTTCGCTTTCTAATAAAAAAGCAGATGGCAAAGCAGCTCTATATACATCGCCTAAGGAGCACATGTAGTAATCAGCAATCCATTTCCAATGATTTAATTGTTTTTCGTTGACCAAAGGCACTTCATCTAAAATTTGATGAATTTCCTTTGCCTCATAAAGCATCGGTGCTATTTGATGAATATTAAAAACTAGTCCCGTATACATTTTGGTTTTTCCAAATGAAACAGCCACACGCATTCCTTTTTGTAAGAAACTTGCTTCCTCCTCGGTTACTGAATACGTAAACGTTTTCTGAATCGGTATGGGCAAAACAACATCTATAAAGTAGGACAAGAAATCTAAATTTTAGGGTATTATTTCTAATAGAATTATAAGAGCAGTTATAAATTTTAAAATTCACCTTGTAATTCCACTCTTTAAGACCTAAGAAAATTGAAACTCAAAATTACATAAAAATCACTACATTGTCATTAGAAAACAGCAACAAATATGAGGGCACAGGAATGGAGAAATAAAGGAGGTTTTGTAACTGTATTTGGAAGAAAAATTTTTGTAATTGACACTGCAGTAAATTCAAATTCATCCGCCAATAATAAAAAAACACTAGTGCTATTGCACGGCTACCCAACTTCCTCGTATGATTATTACAAAGTGTTACCACAGCTGAGTGAAAAATACCGTGTAATCCTCCACGATCACCTTGGTTTTGGTTTTTCTGACAAACCGCTCGATTATTCCTATTCTTTAATTGAACAAGCAGATGTTGCTTTGCAACTTTGGAAACAAATGGGTGTCAAAGAGGTAACACTTTTTGCCCATGATTATGGCACGAGTGTTTGTACAGAAATTTTAGCGAGACACAATAAACTGCAAATCAATTTACAAATCAATGCCCTAATAATGTGTAATGGCTCTGTGCACATAGAACTTTCTCAGTTACGAACTATTCAAAAATTATTAAAAAATAAATACACTGGAAAATGGATCGCTAAACTTACGAATTACGCTATTTTTAGCAAAAATCTTCGGAATGTCTATTTTGATAAAACACAGGCCTCAGAAAAAGAACTTATTGAAATCTGGGCCCAATTAGAACACAATAACGGGCGTGCAGTAATTCACCTTTTAAGTTCCTATATGGTAGAGCGATACACGTTTTGGCACCGATGGATTGGTGCATTAAAAGAAACAAAAATACCAACAAAAATTATTTGGGCAAAAAGAGACCCGGTAGCAGTTGCCAGAATTGCAACATTACTCGCAACTGAAATTCCAAATAACAAATTATATTGGATAGAAAATTGCGGTCATTTCCCAATGTTGGAAAGTCCTGAAGAATGGACTGCATTGGTGTTAAAATAAAGAAAAATTTTAATAATGGATATGCTGCTAATTATTTATTCTTTTGTGGTGTTTTCCTCAATCGTAATTTCCTTAACGATTGCAGCTTCTGAAGTTGAGTTTGCTGTTGGAGAGTCTTGTTGGTTTTTCTTAAACTTACGAGATCCTTCGTACAATTCATACTTCACGTAACGACAATCTAAATCACCGTTCTTTAAAGGAATTCTTTTAGAGGTCCGCAATCCTACATTTTTTAATGCTTGAACGTCCGAGGTAATTAACCAAGCGGTAGAGTTTGGATAATTGTGTTTCAACGTATCCCCTATTTTACCGTAAAACTCGTTAGTGTCTAGAGTTAAACGCTCACCATAAGGCGGATTGAAGATCATGGTTGTTTTTCCAAAAACCTCTTTTTTAGAATTGAAAAAATTTACGTGATGCACCCCAATAAACTCATCTAAATTTGCTTCTTTTATATTTGTCTCCGCTTTCTGAATGGCAGAAGGCGCTTTGTCAAATCCCATAATTTTAAAGTGGGAGCTCCTAATTTTCTTTAATAAAGCATCCTGAATAATGAAATACAATTCTTCGTCATAATCTTTCCATGTTTCAAAACCAAAACGTTTTCTATTGATATTGGCAGGAATATTATTGGCAATCATGGCGGCTTCAATTAAAATTGTTCCAGAACCACACATCGGGTCAATAAAATTCTCTTCGCCACGATAACCAGAGAGTAGTACCATTCCAGCAGCCAAAACTTCGTTGATGGGTGCAATATTCGTTGCAGTTCTATATCCACGCTTGTGCAAGGAATCTCCAGAGGAATCCAATGAAATCGTTAAGTAATCGTTTTTTATATGAATGTGAATTTTCAAATCTGGATAAGCAACATCAACATCTGGTCGCTTGCCAAATTTGTCTCTAAAATAATCCGCAATTGCATCTTTCGATTTTAAGGCAATATAGTGGGAGTGATTGGGTAAGTTCACAGAGTTAGAAACGGCACCGATTGCAAAAGTACCATCAATGTCTAAGTATTTTTCCCATTTCACTTTTTTAACGGCATCATACAAATCTTCTTCATCATAGATTTTAGTAACTTTTATCGGTTTTAAAATACGTATCGCAGTTCTTAAAGCAATATTTGCTTTGTATAAGAAACCTGTATCTCCTTTAAAAGAGACACTTCTAACTGCCTCTGTCACCTCTTTGGCACCTAGGTTTGCTAACTCTTTTGCTAATACTCCTTCTAAACCGAACATGGTGGTTGCCACCATTTTAAAATCTTTCTCCATATTGTAAAATTCATTGCAAAAATACATTTTATAAAAATGATATTTCAAAGTTTCTAAATATCATTTTACAAGCAACTATAATTAGTTACTTTTACATTCTTTTTAAAACGTATGAAAACAAAAGATTGGTTTACAGAATGGTTTAACACCTCTTATTATCACATTTTATATAAAAACAGGAATGATTCTGATGCTCAGTTATTTATGCAAAATATCACTGCATTTTTAAACCTGAAAAAAGGGGCACATATTGCAGATCTACCTTGTGGTAAAGGACGACATTCTATTTATTTAAATTCTTTAGGATACAAGGTTACTGGAGGTGATTTGTCTGAAAACAGTATTTTACATGCAAAACAGTTCGAAAATGAAAATCTAAATTTCGAAGTTTGGGACATGAGAGATCCTATTGATCATACCTATGATGCAATTTTCAATCTTTTTACAAGTTTTGGTTATTTTGAAGACGATCGAGACGATATTAAGGTTTTAAGAAATATTAAAAAAGGATTGAACAAAAATGGTCTTTTTGTTTTCGACTTTTTAAATGCCACGAAGTTGGAGGCAACATTGGTCAAAGAAGAAACAAAAATTGTTGAGGAAATTACCTTCAACATACGAAGAGAAATTAAAAACGGTTTTATTTTAAAACACATCACATTTACTGAAGCGAATACAGCTTACTCCTATACAGAGCGTGTAAAGTATTTAGATTTATCAAAAATGACTTCCTATTTAAATAAGGTAGGTTTTCAATTAGTTGCGATCTTTGGTGATTATAATTTAACTACTTTTGAAAAAAACACTTCTGATCGTTTAATTTTAGTTGCCAAATAAATGAATTATATTTTACTTATTCTTTCTGTTGTACTAGGTGTAGCACTTGTTTTATTATTGAAACCAAGCAAGAAATTTGTACAATTACTTTTAGCCTTTAGCGGTGCTTATTTACTATCTGTAACTATTTTACACTTATTACCAGAAGTTTATATAGATGGTAATGACTACAAAAGCATTGGGATTTATATCTTAATTGGAATTATATTACAATCTGTATTGGAATCTTTTTCGAAAGGAGCAGAACATGGTCATGTACATATACATACCAATGATAAAAGCTTTCCAAGCCTATTATTTATCAGTTTGTGTATCCATGCATTTTCGGAGGGGTTGCCAATACACAATGCTGGTTATAATTTATTGTGGGCAATTGTAGTTCATAAAATTCCGATTGCAATCGTATTAACCACTTTTTTATTGCACATAAAATATGCTAAAAAAATAGTATTTACTTTTTTACTTTTCTTTGGATTGATGAGTCCATTGGGTATGTTAATAGGCGATAAAATACTGTTTTTCAACACCTATGCTTCAGAGATCACTGCATTAATAATTGGAGTTTTTTTACACATCTCTACAATTATTCTGTTTGAAAGTTCAGAGAATCACAAATTTAATATTCAGAAATTTACAGCGATACTTATTGGTATTTTACTCACGATCTTTACTTTATAATCGGAAAGCAGACTTTTAAATTAATTTCCTACTTCATTAATAAATTTGATTCGCATCAATCGGAGTTCATCAAAATCGTATTCTCCATCAAACTCATCAATTGCTTCCTGAATACTATCCGATTCAGCTTCCATAAAATACTCGTGTATTTCTTCTTGTTGATCTTCATCCAACAAATCGTCTAACGCATAGTTAACGTCTAACTTTGTCCCAGAAAAAATAATCGCTTCCATTTCTTTAATAAGTTCATCTAGCTTCAAACCTTTTGATTTGGCAATGTCTTCTAAAGGAAGTTTTCTATCAGTATTTTGAATGATATAAAGTTTTAATCCTGAGTTTACTCCAGTACTTTTTACAATTAAGTCATCTGGTTTTAAAATGTCGTATTCGGCAACATAATCGGCAATAATTTTTATAAATTCCTTTCCAAACTTTCTAGCTTTCCCTTCTCCAACTCCATGTACTTTTGAGAGTTCGTCTAAATTGATCGGATATTTTAACGCCATATCATCTAGAGAAGAATCTTGAAAAACAGCAAACGGAGGAACCTCAAATTTATTGGCAACTTTTTTCCGCAAGTCTTTTAATATTTTTATCAATTTTATATCAGCAATTCCACCCAGAGTTTTTGTGTTTACAATGATTGAATTGTCATCTCCCTCATTATAAGAGTGATCTTCAGTCATTAAAAAAGAAGTAGGATTGGCAATATATTCTAACCCAATCGTTGTTAATTTAAGTACGCCATATTGTTCAATTTCTTTTCGAATAAAATTGACTACTAAAACCTGGCGTATCAGTGCCATCCAATAGGATGGAGATCGATCTCGACCAATTCCAAAAAAGGGTTGTTTGTGGGTTCTGTGAGAAGTTAATAAAGCATTTTCTTTACCGACTAAAGTATTTACAACTTCTTTTGATTTGTATTTCTGCAGGGTATCTTTAATTACCGAAAGAAGTTTAATAACGTTCTCTTTTGCTTCATGTTTTACTTTTGGATTTTTGGAATTGTCATCCATTGTTGCACCAGCTCCGTTTATTTCGTCGAATTCTTCACCAAAATAATGCAATAAGTATTTTCTACGATTCATTGAAGTTTCAGCATAGCCAACTACTTCTTGCAATAGGGCATGTCCAATTTCCTGTTCTGCAACAGGCTTACTTGCCATAAATTTCTCTAATTTCTCAATATCTTTGTATGCATAAAAAGCCAAACAATAGCCTTCACCGTCATCACGGCCCGCTCTACCTGTTTCTTGATAATAACTTTCTAAACTTTTTGGAATGTCATGATGAATTACATACCGAACATCTGGCTTATCAATTCCCATACCAAATGCAATTGTTGCAACAACAACATCACAATCTTCCATTAAAAACATATCTTGATGTTTTACCCGAGTTTTGGCATCTAACCCTGCATGATAAGGAACTGCCTTGATGCCATTTACTTGCAATATTTGGGCGACTTCTTCAACCTTTTTTCTACTTAAACAGTAGATGATTCCAGATTTCCCAATACGCTGTTTTACAAAACGAATGATATCTTTTTCTACTTCTTTGGTTTTTGGACGTACTTCGTAAAATAGATTGGCTCTATTAAAGGACGCTTTAAACCGATTTGCATCTGAAATTCCTAATGTTTTTAAAATATCTTCTTGAACTTTTTCTGTAGCAGTAGCAGTTAGACCAATAATAGGAACATTATCAATCGCTTTGATAATGTGTTTAAGATTTCTATATTCAGGTCTAAAATCATGTCCCCACTCAGAAATACAATGCGCCTCATCAATGGCGACAAAGGATATTTTCTGATTCCTTAAAAAACTAGCATACTCCTCTTTTATTAAGGATTCTGGGGCAACATATAGAAGCTTTGTGATTCCACTTACAATATCTGCTTTTACTTGGTTGACATCTGTTTTATTTAAGGATGAATTTAAAACATGTGCAATCCCATGATGCTCTGAGATTCCACGAATGGCATCTACTTGATTTTTCATTAAAGCAATTAAAGGAGAAACTACAATTGCAGTTCCTTCAGACATTAATGCGGGGAGTTGATAACATAATGACTTACCACCACCAGTTGGCATAATCACAAAGGTATTATCACCATTAATAATACTTTTGATAACTTTTTCTTGTAATCCTTTAAATTTATTAAATCCAAAAAATTTTTTCAGAGGACTGTGTAAATCCATTTGGGCTTGGGGGTATGTGTATTTAATGCTTAAATATAAATCTTTTTTAAGAATGCAAATGCATTTATTTCAGTGCTATAATTATTTGTAGTAATTTTGCCACTAATAATAATTTAAAGATAAGACTTTTTTTATTATGATAAAACCATAAAACTTGAAAAATAACAATTCTATACTAAATACAGCAAAAGAAACCATCCTTTTAGAAAGCGATGCAATTGCAAATCTTGCAAATTTAATAGATGATAATTTTGCAAAAGCAATAATTTTTATACTTGCATCCAAAGGTCGTGTCATTGTAACCGGTATTGGTAAAAGTGCCAATATTGCAAATAAAATTGTCGCCACTTTAAATTCTACAGGAACTCCTGCTATTTTTATGCATGCTGCTGATGCAATTCATGGGGACTTAGGAAATGTTCAAAAAGACGATGTTGTTATTTGTATTTCTAAGAGTGGAAACACACCCGAAATAAAAGTTTTAGTCCCATTGATCAAAAATTATGGAAATAAAATTATTGCGATTACAGGAAATATCGATTCCTTTTTAGGTAAAAATGCAGATTTCCCTTTAAATACTTTTGTAGAAAAGGAAGCTTGTCCCAACAACCTAGCGCCAACGACCAGCACAACAGCACAACTCGTTATGGGAGATGCGATTGCTGTTTGTTTGTTGAAATTAAACAACTTTAGCAGCAAAGATTTTGCGAAATACCACCCTGGTGGTGCACTGGGGAAACAACTCTACCTAAGAGTTTCAGATTTAATTAAGAACAATCAAGTGCCTCAAGTTTTAGAAAAGGACAGTATTGCTAATGTAATTGTAGAAATTTCTGAAAAAAGATTAGGAGTAACTGCTGTTCTAGATGCTAAGAATACAATCGTTGGAATTATTACTGACGGAGATATTCGAAGAATGTTGAGTAAATCGACTAAAATTGACAGTTTAATTGCCAAAGATATCATGGGGAAAAAACCAAAAACAATACATCATGATGCAATGGCGGTTGAAGCATTAGAAAGATTAGAAAACAATAGTATTACCCAAATTTTAGTAACAGATTCGGAGAATAAATATATCGGTGTTGTTCATTTACACGATTTAATAAAAGAAGGAATTTTCTAATGACGCAACAAAAAGAAATGTCGTTTTTATCGCATTTAGAAGAACTAAGGTGGCACCTAGTTCGAAGTGCTGCCGCTATCTTTCTCCTTGGGATTGTATTCTTTGCTTTTGCGGAAGAAGTCTATAATAATTTTTTATTAGCGCATATTCAACCAGATTTTATTACCTATCAACTCTTTTGTGATTTCTTTAGGTTTTTTGGTTTTGAGAGTGATTTTTGTACTATTAATTTCGCAGACAAAAAACTACAAAGTATTAAAGTAACTTCTCAATTAATGAACTCCATTTGGACTTCATTTGTTTTAGGAATTATTGTTGCATTTCCTTATATTTTATGGGAGTTTTGGAGATTCATATCACCAGGTTTACATAAAAATGAAAGGCGTCAATCAAGAGGGTTTATTTCCATTGCTTCCCTCCTGTTCTTCTTGGGAGTTGCGTTTAGCTTTTATGTGATAGCCCCAATTTCAATTCATTTCCTGTATAACTATCAAATTACAGATGCGATTCAAAATAACTTTACACTAGAATCTCATATCGGACTAGTAACCAACATGATACTTGGTGTTTCTGCACTTTTTGAACTTCCAGTACTTATCTATTTTTTAGCTAAAATAGGATTAATAACACCTGCATTCCTAAAAAAATACAGAAAACACGCGCTCGTTTTTGTACTTATTATTGCAGCAATTATAACCCCACCAGACGTCGCGAGTCAAATAATCGTATCAATCCCAGTTTTAATTTTATATGAAATTAGTATAAAAGTAGCTGCGATTGTCATCAAAAGACAACAAAAAAATGCCAAATAAAGTTCAAGAGTTCAATGATTATCGTCAAAAAATGAACGATAAAATACTCAGTAGTGATAATAAAGTGATCAAAAGAATCTTTAATTTAGATACCAATACCTTTAAAGAAGGACACCTACCTTCCAAAACAAAAGAATTGCTAGGCTTAGTTGCTTCAGCAGTTTTACGTTGTGATGATTGTGTACAATATCACTTAGAATCTGCCATGAAAAATGGTGTCAGTAAAGAAGAGATGATGGAAACCATGTCAATAGCCACTTTAGTAGGAGGCACTATTGTAATTCCCCATCTAAGACGCGCCGTTGAATATTGGGAACTTCTAGAAGAAAACACTTTATAAATACTTTAAGATTTCCCACAACCAGTTTTACTATATTTGAAACATGATTTTAAAAGCCAAAAATATTCAGAAGATTTACGGAAGAAGAAAAGTAGTACAAGGAATTTCTTTGGAAGTAAAACAAGGAGAAATCATAGGCCTTTTAGGTCCAAATGGTGCCGGGAAAACAACGTCTTTTTATATGATTGTTGGAATGATAAAGCCAAATTTGGGGCAAATTTTTTTGAATGATGAAGAAATCACCAATGATGCCATGTACCAAAGAGCCCAAAAAGGGATCGGCTATTTGGCACAGGAAGCTTCTGTATTTAGAAAATTATCTGTAGAAGACAATATCATGTCTGTATTACAGTTTACAGGATTGTCAAAAAAAGCCCAAAAAGAAAAATTAGAATCTCTAATTGAAGAATTTAATATTGGACATGTTCGTAAAAATCGCGGTGATTTATTATCCGGGGGAGAAAGACGAAGAACAGAAATTGCACGCTGTTTAGCATCGGATCCTAAATTTATTTTACTAGATGAACCTTTTGCAGGTGTAGATCCTATTGCAGTAGAGGACATTCAGAGTATTGTTGCGCAACTAAAAAACAAGAATATTGGTATTTTAATTACCGATCATGATGTACAAGCAACCCTAGCAATTACTGACCGAACCTATTTAATGTACAATGGAAGCATCTTAAAAGAAGGAACACCAGAAGAGTTAGCAGCGGATGAAATGGTCCGTAAAGTATACTTAGGACACGATTTTGAACTAAAAAAGAAGAAGTTTATTTAGTCGTAAGATTATGTATCATTGACAAGACGACATACAGAAGAATAACCAAAGGTATACCAATGTATTCTAGCGAAAGTAACAATAGTAAAGAAGCTATTAAAAACAGGTATTTCAATCCATTTTTTTTAAAATTATAATTCTTAAACTTCAACGAAAACAAAGGCAGTTCAGCATTCATCAAGTAGGTCAAAAGAAGGGTTATTATAATTAAAAAATAGGGATTCGCCAGTAAACTTCGGATAAAATCAAGATCAGTGTCCATCTGAATAAGAGGCAATACAATCACAAATAAACTCATCGCTGGTGTTGGTAAACCAATAAAAGAATCGGACTGTCTCGTATCAATATTAAACTTCGCCAAACGATAGCAGGCACCTAAAGTTAGTAATAATCCTACATATTTGAGTGCAGGAACTCCAGAAGAGACATTGTCTATCAAATGATACATAATAATTCCAGGGACAACACCACTGGTCACCATATCTGCCAAAGAATCCAATTGTTTACCTAATTCCCCAGAGACGTTTAGCAAACGGGCTGCAAATCCGTCGAAAAAATCAAAAACGATTCCAAGAACTACAAAAACTGCTGCAAGTTTAAAATTTTCTTGTACTGCAAAAATGGTCGCAATGGTTCCGCTAAAAAGATTTCCAAGCGTTATTAGATTAGGAATATGTTTCTTCATAAAAAGGCATCATCAGTTTCAAAGAGCTAAAATAGGGAATCTATTTTGAGTGTTTTGACAATTGTGCTTTTTTTGTCATATTTGTAAAGAATTGCAATCAAAAAAGTTATGCCATTATTAAAATCCACCTTCTTCCCTACACTACCATTTCGGAATTCGCACTTCAACACGATTTATAGATCGCTATTCATGAAAGAAAGTGTTGAATATTCTCGAAAAAGAGTAACCACTTGGGACCAGGATTTCATTGATTTAGATTTTTCTTTGGTAGGATCTAAAACCCTAGTAATCTTAATCCACGGATTAGAAGGAAGTTCACAATCAAAATACATATTAGCAGCCACAAGCGAGTTTAATAATGAAGCGATGGATACGGTTGCTTTTAATCTCCGAGGTTGTTCTGGGGAAGACAATTTACTCTTACAAACCTATCACTCTGGTAAAACGGATGATGTTCATTTTATCATCAATTATATCTTAAAAAACTATTCCTATCAAAATATTGTTCTTGCTGGTTATAGTTTAGGAGGGAATTTAACCCTAAAATATATGGGCGAATTTGCAAAAACACTATCTTCTAAAATTAAATGTGCAATTGCAGTTTCAGTTCCTGTCGATTTGGCTTCCTCGAGTGTTGCAATGAGTTCGTATAAAAATAAAATTTACATGGAAGCTTTCTTAAAAACATTGCGTTTGAAAGTTTTAGAGAAAGCCCATAAATTTCCAGAATTCAAATTAGATAAAGATAAATTATTTAAAGCCAAAGCTTTCAGCGATTTTGATGCATTGTATACAGCACCCGTTTATGGGTATTCTGGAGCTGAAGATTATTGGGAAAAAGCAAGTTCAAAGCCTTATCTGAAATCCATTGAAACCCCTACATTATTAATTTCCTCAGAAGATGATCCTTTTTTAGCAGCTGCATGCTTCCCCATAAAAGAAGCAAAAACTTCTAAAAACTTCTATTTAGAAATGACCAAGTATGGAGGACATGTTGGTTTTATTTCTTCCTTTCTCATTGATAAAAATAGATGGCTAGAAAACAGAATGCTAAATTTTATAAAACAGCATTTATAATTATACAATATCTGTTCGAAAGAACTGTTATTTAAATTATATATTTAGATATTTGTTAATCATAAAATAAACCTATTGAAACCTAAAATCCTTTTTTTTCTTTTATTGGTTTTTCCACAATTTATTAGTGCGCAAGCATTTCGAAATTATTCCAACGAGTTTTTAAATATTGGTGTAGATGCTGCCGCCTTGGGAATGAGTAAAACCGTTGTTGCAACAAGTAATAACGTGAACTCGATTTACTGGAACCCAGCTGGACTCGTTGGTATCGACGATTATCAGGGTTCCATTATGCATGCTTCCTATTTTGCAGGAATTGCAAATTATAATTATGCAGCATTTGCAATGCCCATAGACAAAGAAAGCGCCGTCGCTTTTTCCATCATTCGTTTTGGAGTAGATGATATTTTAAATACAACAGAACTAATTGACAATCAAGGAAATATAGATTTTAACAATATCAGTTTATTCTCTGCAGCAGATTATGCATTTAATGTGGCATATGCTCGAAACCTTATCTTTAAAGATTTGAAATTTGGGGTCAATGCAAAAGTAGTCCGGAGAATTATTGGAGACTTTGCCTCCTCTTGGGGTTTTGGATTTGACATGGGGATCCAGTTTGAAAGAAATGATTGGTATGTTGGACTCATGATCAGAGATGTTACCACCACTTTTAATAGTTGGAGTATCGATCAGGATGAATTTGATAAAATTAAAAATGCAATTCCTGGGCAAAATCAAGAATTACCCGAAACAACAGAAGTTACAAAACCAAAAATTCAATTCGGAGTAGCCAAGCGTTTTGAAATTGGTCGACTGCTTCATTTACTTTCTGAAGTAGACCTAAATATGCGATTTGCAAAAACAAATGACCTTATATCCTCTGACATCGTAAGTATAGACCCTGCCGTTGGCCTGCAATTAGATTTTGATAATCTGGTCTATCTAAGAGCCGGAGTAGGTAATTTTCAGTACATCACCGAGTTTGACGATAGCAAATCAATGTATGTACAACCAAATTTTGGCGTCGGCTTCAAATACAATGGAATTCAAGTAGATTATGCCCTAACAAACATTGGTAGTATTGGAAATGCTTTGTTTTCCAACGTATTCTCTATTACATTTGATTATCGATTTTTTAGACCTTAATTTTTATGAAAAAAAAATACATCCTTCTTCTTTGTTTTTTCTCCTTTTTTAATGTTTCAAATGCACAAGTGAACCTTTCTGTGTATTCCGAAGTAAGCATTATTACTGCAGATCCAGGGACTGAACTTTTTGAAGCATTTGGGCATGCTGCAATCCGAATTAAAGATCCAGTTTTACAGTTAGATGTAGTTTATAATTATGGAATGTTCGATTTTAATGCGCCTAATTTTTACACCAATTTTGTTAAAGGAAAACTAAATTACCAACTTGGAAGACAGTATTTTAATCGGTTTATTAGCAGCTATAATTACCAAAAAAGAAATGTTCAGCAACAAGTGCTAAATTTAAGTCAGTCAGAAAGACAGGCCTTTTTTCTCTATTTAGAAAACAATGCTACTCCAGAAAATCGCAACTATTTGTACGATCCCTATTATAACAATTGTGCTACAAAATTAAGAGACATCACTATGAACGTCCTAGGGGATCTAGTAAGCTTTGATGCGCTTCATCAATCTCGAGAGAATTACAGTTTGAGAGCTTTAATGCGACAAGAAATTTTCTGGAATACTTGGGGAAGTTTCGGAATCAATCTTGCCTTAGGGAACCAATTAGATGCAATCGCAACAGAAGCACAATATATGTATTTGCCAAACTATGTATTTCAGAAATTTAAAGCAGCAACTCGCATTCAGGACGGTAAAAAAATAAAATTGGTTAAAAGAGAAGAGCTGCTTTTGAATCACAGAAAACAGCACTATACCTCTCAATTTATAAGCCCTTTATTAGTTTTTGGACTTCTATCAATATTAGGGTTGTTCATCACCTACAAAGACTACCGCAAAAGAAATAGAACAAAATGGTTTGATTTTTTTATCCTATTTATTTCGGGTATTTTAGGAGTTGTTATCCTTTTTCTTTGGTTTTTTACAAATCATGCTACCACCCCGAATAACTTTAATTTTTTATGGGCCTTTGCTCCCAACCTTATAATGGCTTTTTTACTTTTGAAAAAAACATCAAAGCAATGGCCTGCTAAGTATTTTAAATTTTTAACGGCTTTATTAATTTTAATGTTTCTCTTTTGGATTCTTGGAGTTCAGTCATTTCCCTACGCAGTCATCCCGTTTCTGGTATTTCTAATAATAAGATATGTCTATTTACAACGCTATTTTTCAACTTTAAATCAATAAGGAAAACACCGTTTTTCTGAGATAAATCTGATTATTTTATAGTATATAAAAAACAATTAAAATGAAAAAACAACTTATAGAATGTGTACCAAACATTAGTGAAGGTCGTGATTTGAAAAAAATTCATGCCATCGCAAATATTGTAACTACAGTAACAGGTGTAAAGTTATTAGATGTTGATCCTGGTAAGGCAACCAACCGAACCGTCATTACATTTGTTGGAGCACCAAAAGAGGTTATTGAAGCTGCTTTTCTATTGATACAAAAAGCGGCTGAGTTGATAGATATGCGCAAACAAACCGGAGAACATCCTAGGTTCGGGGCAACCGATGTTTGTCCACTAGTACCCATTGCAAACATTTCTATGGAAGAAACAGCCAACTATGCACGCATGCTAGGAAAGCGCGTTGGCGAAGAATTGGGCATATCCGGCTATTTTTATGAAAATGCAGCAACTTCAGAGGATCGTAAAAATTTGGCAAACGTTCGATCAGGAGAATATGAAGGATTGAAAGAGAAATTTTCAATACCAGATTGGAAACCGGATTTTGGACCTACGGTCTTCAATACTCAAGTGCAAAAATCTGGCGTAACTGCTATTTCTGCAAGAGATTTTTTAATTGCCTACAATGTAAATTTAAATTCAACATCTACCAGAAGAGCCAATGCAATTGCTTTTGATATTAGAGAAAACGGGCGTACAAAACTGGTGAATGGTAAAAATGTATTGGACAAAAATGGTGTTCCAGAAAGAATACCAGGAAAACTAAAAGCTGTCAAAGGAATCGGGTGGTTTATTGAAGAGTATGGTATCGCACAAATATCTTACAATCTTACAAACATTAGTATCACTTCTATGCATGAAGCTTTTTATGAGACCACCTTGTCAGCTATAAAACGTGGTTTGCGCGTTACAGGATCTGAATTGGTGGGTCTAGTTCCTTTAAAAGCCATGTTAGATGCTGCTGATTTTTATCTAAAAAAACAGCAACGTTCTTTGGGTATTTCGGAAAAGGAAAAAATAAAAATTGCCATTAAATCTTTGGGACTGGATGATTTAAAACCGTTTAAACCAGAAGAAAGAATCATAGAATATGTAATGAATGCAGCTGCGACTAAAAAACTAATCGATTTTACGGTTGCCGATTTTGCAGAAGAAACTGCTTCAGAATCAATGGCGCCTGGTGGCGGAAGTGTTGCCGCCTATGTTGGTGTTTTAGGAGTTTCGTTAGGCACCATGGTAGCCAATCTTTCTGCTCATAAAGCAGGATGGGATGCACAATGGGAATCTTTTTCAGATTGGGCCGTAAAGGGTCAAAAATATAAAAACGACCTGTTGTTTTTAGTAGATGAAGATACCCAAGCATTTCATAAAATTATCGACGGATTTCGTTTACCAAAAACAAATATAGAAGAAATTGAAATTCGAAATAAAGCGATAGAGAATGCCACCAAATATGCAACAGAAATCCCATATAAAGTAATGGAAACAGCATATAATTCTATAGAAGTAATGCTTGCTATGATGCAGCATGGTATTCAAAACTCCTTGTCAGATGGTGGTGTTGGAGTACTGTGTGCAAAAACTGCCGTTACAGGTGCTTATTTTAATGTGAAGATCAATGCAAAAGATATTAAAGACCGTGAGTTTGCCAAAGAAATTTTAACAAAAGCAGCAAACATCTATCAAAAAACCTGCCACCTAGAACTTGAAATGATGGCAATTATCAATGAAAAATTATAATTAAAGTGCTATCTTTTACCATTGAAATCATTCCTTTTGAACCGCAATATGCAGCTCATTTTTATGCCTTAAATTTAGCATGGCTCAGAAAATACTTCTACATAGAACCTTACGATGAAAAGATACTCAGCAATCCAGAAACCTATATTCTTAAAAATGGTGGTTTTATTTTTTTCGCAAAAAGCAACGCAGAAATTGTGGGCACCGTTGCATTGATCAAACAAGGTGGTTTTTTTGAATTGAGTAAAATGGCAGTAAGACCTGCTTACCAAGGAAAAAAGATCGGATTGCAACTAATGGAGCATTGCATTGCGTTTGCAAGAAAACAACAATGGAAAAGTATTACCCTCTATTCTCACAGATCTTTGATAGCAGCGATATTCTTATACAAAAAGATAGGATTTAAAGAAATAGCATTAGAAGAGGACGTTCACTATGAACGCGCAGATATTAAAATGCGTTTGGATTTATAAAAAACTTTCGATCGCTAAATCGTAGCTTTTTAGACCGAAACCAGCAATGACTCCTTTTGCGTTTGGAGCGATAAAACTTTGATGTCTAAAGGCCTCTCTTGCATGCACATTGGAAATGTGAACTTCTATTACTGGAGTTTCAATGCCTTTAACAGCATCTCCAATTCCAACAGAGGTATGGGTATAAGCCGCAGCATTTAAAACAATGCCAGTATAACTAAAGCCCACTTCATGCAATTTATCAATCAGTTCTCCTTCGATATTCGATTGAAAATAATGCAAATCGATGTCGGAATATTTGGCTTGCAAAACCTTCAAGTAGGCTTCAAAAGTTTCTGAACCGTAGATACATGGTTCTCTTTTTCCCAATAAATTAAGGTTGGGGCCGTTTAAAATTAATAGTTTCATACTGCTAAAATAATATATAAATAAAAAAAGGAAGCATTATAACTTCCTTTTTTTATTTATATATTTAATTATTGCAATACAAAAACACCTCCAATATTGAAACTATAACCTGCATTTAATCGATCAAAAGTGTCTTTTTCAATAATATTTGTTATGCCTAATAAATTTTGCACATCAAATAGTAAACTGAAATTCTCAGAAATTGTAAGTTTATATCCAATACCAAAAGAAATTCCTAGTTGAAAAGAAGCAAGATATTCTTTTATATCCTCTTTATCTTCCTTTGCAGAAATCAAAAATCCTGGTGTAATTCCGAAATTTAAATTCCATTTTCTTTTACTTCCAAAGTGCCAATTAGCATTTAAAGGAATATTTAGATAATCTAAGATAGCCTCGTACCCAAAACCTTTGCCCCCCATGGAATCATATATTAGTCCTGAGCGAAGACTCCATCTATCATTGAAAAAATAATCTACATTTGCACCAAATTTTATTGCTCCTCTGTAATCAAGTTCACTGACATTATCTCCATTAAAAAATTCTCTTGATAACCAATAAATGGTGTGATTTCAACTTCTCCTTTGGTTCTTTCTTGGGCAGATAAACCTCCAAATCCTAACAATGCTAATAAAGCAATACTTACTACTTTTTTCATATATTTTTAAATTAAGTTAAATAAAAGTCTTCATGACTTTTGACAAATAAAGTAATTATTTAAAAAAAAACTAACGTCAATAAATAAGTGGGCGAATTAAGGAATAAGTGGGCGAATTAAGGAATAAGTGAATCTGATAACGAAGCAGATTTAGTCCATTTTATTACTCATCAGAAAAATTAGTAGTATTAATTTTATTTTAAAAAAACGAATTTTTAATTGTAATTATTAGCAACTGTATTTGTTTAATTATGCTTATTTTTATCTGTATGAACTGGCAAAACGGAATTAACGATTTTCAACTTTTTTTAAAAATTGAAAGAGGGCTTTCTAGCAACACCATAGAAAACTATGCAAGGGATTTAAAAAAGCTCATTGTTTTTTTGAAGGTCAATGAAATTGACATCTCTCCCATTGCTATAGATGAAAATATCCTTCAACAATTTATCTACGAAACAGCGAAAAAAGTAGCCGTTCGAAGCCAGGCAAGAATAATCTCTGGGCTCAGAAGTTTTTTTGATTATTTAATTTTTGAAGATTACAGAACTACGAATCCGACAGATTTAATAGAGACCCCAAAGCTAGGGGTAAAACTTCCTGACACCCTATCTATAGAAGAAATTAATACGATTATTGCGGCCATTGATTTGAGACATCCACAAGGCGAACGGAATAGAACAATGCTTGAAACAATGTATAGTTGTGGATTGCGTGTGAGTGAGTTGATCTCATTAAAAATATCAGATCTTTTTTTTGAAGAGGGATTCATAAGAGTCATTGGTAAAGGAAATAAGCAGCGTTTTATCCCCATACATAGTACCACTCAAAAATTAATCAATGCGTATGTATTTCATTTTAGAAATACCATCAACCCGAATAAAGCCTTTGAAGACACCTTGTTCCTAAATCGAAGAGGCAATGGTTTGAGTCGACAAATGGTCTTTATTGTTTTAAAACAACTGGCATTAAAAGCGCAAATTGAAAAGAGAATTAGTCCGCACACCTTTCGGCATTCTTTTGCAACACACCTCTTAAAAGGTGGCGCCGATTTACGTGTGATTCAACAAATGTTAGGTCATGAAAGTATCACCACCACGGAAGTCTATTTGCATTTAGACAAAAGCGACTTACAGGATGTAGTCGAAAAGTTTCATCCTCGAAAATAAAAAAAATCCTGCATTCGCAGGATTTTTTTTTATTTTCATATAATGTCCTATTACTTAGCAACATTCACGGCTCTTGTTTCTCGAATTACCGTTACTTTCACTTGCCCGGGATAGGTCATGTCGTTCTGTATTTTCTGAGAAATACTGAATGATAATTCTGCTGCTTTGGCATCATTTACTTTCGTACTTTCTACCATCACACGCAATTCACGACCAGCTTGAATAGCATAGGCCTTTTGTACTCCTGTAAATCCAAAAGCAATCTCTTCTAAGTCTTTTAATCGTTGGATATAAGAATCCAACACCTGCCTTCTGGCACCTGGTCTCGCTCCTGAGATCGCATCACAAACCTGAACGATTGGAGAGATCAAACTTTTCATCTCAATTTCATCGTGATGGGCTCCAATGGCGTTACAAACATCTGGTTTTTCACCGTATTTCTCTGCCCATTGCATTCCTAACAATGCGTGTGGCAATTCACTTTCTTCATTGGGTACTTTACCAATATCATGCAACAATCCAGCACGCTTAGCTACCTTAGCATTTAAGCCCATTTCTGAGGCCATAATTCCACAGAGATTTGCAACTTCTCTTGAGTGTTGTAATAAGTTTTGTCCATAAGAAGAACGGTATTTCATTCTACCGACTGCTTTTATCAATTCAGGATGTAATCCATGAATGCCTAAATCGATCACAGTACGTTTACCAACTTCAATAATTTCTTGTGTAATTTGTCTTTCTGTCTTCCCAACTACTTCTTCTATTCTTGCAGGGTGTATTCTTCCATCGGTGACTAATTTATGCAATGACAAACGTGCAATTTCTCTTCGAATTGGATCAAAACAAGATAGAATAATAGCATCTGGAGTATCGTCAACAATAATTTCTACTCCTGTTGCAGCTTCTATAGCTCTAATGTTTCTTCCTTCTCTACCAATAATTCTTCCTTTTACATCATCGGATTCTAAGTTAAAAACAGAAACACAATTTTCTACAGCTTGCTCTACGCCTACTCTTTGTATGGTTCCAAGAACTACTTTGCGCGCTTCTTGTTCTGCAGTTAATTTAGACTCTTCAATGGTGGTTTGAACAAATGCCATTGCATCAGCCTTTGCTTCATCTTTCAAAGAAGTAATTAATTCTTTTTTGGCTTCGTCTGCAGACAAACCAGAGATTTGCTCAAGCATATCTACTTGACGTTTGTGGTTTTTCTCTAACTCACTTTCTTTTTTGTCTAAGAAATCAAGTTTAAAATCAAAATCTTTTTCTTTTTGTTCCAAAGAGCGATTCAATTTTTTATTCTTATCTACTTCAGAGGCTACTTGAGATTCGCGATCTCGAATCCTTTTTTCAACATCTGATATTTTCTTTTCTCGAGAAAAAATTACTTTTTCATGTTCCGATTTTAATTCAATAAACTTCTCTTTTGCTTGGAGGATTTTATCCTTTTTTATAGACTCAGCGTCAATTTTAGCTTGTTTTAAAATTGAAGCAGCTTCTTTAGTTGTTCTATGTAAAGCTTTTTTTCCTTTTGCTTTTTCAGCAATTTTCAAGATTAAAAAACCTACAACAATTCCTATTAAAATTCCCATGCTAATGGGAAGTATCATTTCTTCCATAATTTAAATTTAATGTATAAAAAAGCCTACATCAGTTGGGTTTATATAAACTCCATTATGGTATTTATAGGACTAACTAGTAGATCAAGGGTCAATACTGAGATGGCATGCTTTAGCTACTAAGACTTATCCTTCATAATAGATTCGTGTTGAGTTTATCAAACAAATTACTAACGTAGGCAGTATATTATTAATATCTTTAAGAAAACTATTCTAAATGCGTATTTACCAGCTGGGTAAGCGCTTTTATTTTATTTAATACTTCGGTATCTGTTGCTGATTCTTCTAATTGTGAAATTTCTAATTTTGAAGCGAACTGTAATGCACACATGGCTAAAACATCTTGTTTGTCGCTTACGGCATAATTTTGCTCGTAATTCTTAATTAAAGCATTGATGGCTATAGCTGCTTTACGCATCCCCTCTTCCTCTTGTGTGCTACTCACGTTTAAAGGATAAGTTCTGCCTGCTATTACAACGTTTATTTTTAATTTCCCCACAATATAATGAACTTAAGCATTCAATTGAATGATACACTTGTCGATTTCTCGAATTAAAGTATTTATTTTGAGTTTCGTCTCTCTTGTGTTTTCTTTACTGCCTTCAATAGTTTTTGCAATTTTTAAAAGATGGTATTGTTGCTGTTGCCCTTCAATTAATTGTTGCTGTTCTTTAAGCTTCTGTTGATACATTGTTGCATTTTGAAGCAATATTTCGTTCTCATTCTTTAAAAATTCATAATTTGAAAGCAAGTTTTTCAACTTATCTTCCAGTAAATGAATTGCTTCTAATGGTATGCTCATTTTAACTTTTAGAAAAAACTATGATAACAAAGTTAATATTCTTTTTTCATTCTACAAGGTTTAATTGGTTTTTTAGTTAGTAATTGAATTTCAATAAGTTAATAACTACCGTCAAATTTCCCTATTTTAGCTAAAAATTTACGCTTTCAATGAAATACATTCCTTTCACGTTATTATTCTTTTCTTTTTTAGGGTTTGGTCAAGAAAAATATCCGAAAAACTACTTTAGAAGTCCTTTAGATATTCCGCTAGTATTATCGGGTACATTTGGAGAACTTCGCAGCAATCATTTTCATTCTGGCATTGACATTAAAACACGAGGCAAAGAAGGATTGAAAGCCTATGCAGTGGCAGATGGCTATGTTTCTCGTATAAAAATAGTGCAGTATGGTTTTGGAAAAGCAATCTATATTCGACATCCAAATGGATATACTTCTGTCTATGCACATTTGAGTAAATATGCTGATGCCATAGAAAAATATGTAAAAAAATATCAGTACAAAACGAAAAAAAACACCGCGGGGAATCTCTATTTAAAAGAAAATCAATTTCCAGTTAAAAAGGGAGATGTCATAGCTTATACAGGAGATACAGGAGGTTCGAGTGGACCTCATCTGCATTTTGAAATAAGAAACACTTCAACTGAAAAGGTTGTAAACCCGATGCTTTTTGGAATCCGTCCCGAAGATGACATTCCTCCCGTCTTTCAGTCATTGATGATTTATGCATTAAGCAGTGCTTCACGAATCAATGAAAACAATTTAAATGTGGCGCTTCCCATAAAAAAAACAGCAAAAGGCATTTATAAAACAAATCGATTTTCCTCCAATGGATTGATTGGTATTGGTGTTCGTGTCTTTGATCGCTTAAACAATGCGAATAACAAAAACGGAATTTATAGTTTGGAAATGTTCGTCAATGGTAAAAGCGTATATTATCACGATGTAAGCACTTTTTCTTTCTCAGAAAGCAAGCTTATCAACCTACTTATTGATTACCCCTATTTTAAAACATACAAGCAACGAATTCAAAAAACACATCGAGTAGAAAAGAATAGCTTATCTATTTATAAAAATCTAGTGAATGATGGAAAGATCCAAGTAGCGGAGAATGCCAATTACCAAGTACAGGTAATCGCAAAAGATTTTCATGGGAATAAAAGTATTTTAGAAATACCGATTAAAGGAATCAATAGCAATGTACTATTCACAAAAAAAAGAGACACAACCACCTATAAAATCGTAGCAAAAAAGTTTCAGAAATTTACTTTGGAAGGTTTTACGGTTGCTTTTCCTAAAAACACCTTTTATGAGGATTGTTATTTAAATCTTAGAAAAGAAAATGGGATCGTAAAAGTTCATGAACCAACAGTTCCAATAGATAAAAGCTATACCTTAACATTTGATGTTTCAAAATATACAGAAAAGGAAAAAGCGCAATTATACATTGCAAATGTTGATTACAAAAAATATCCAAGGTACCAATATACCCGAAAAAAAGACATTACCTTTTATACAACCACAAAAACCTTAGGGAATTACCAGTTGTTGTTAGACACGATAGCGCCTAAATTAACCCCATTGTTTTTTAAGGATGAACAATGGATTTCAAATGCAACTACTTTAAAAGTGAAAGTTTCTGATGCAGATTCTGGAATTAAGAATTATTTAGCTACGATTGATGGTGAATGGATATTGATGGAATATAACCATAAAAAAGGCATCTTAACCTATAATTTTAAGGATAAAAAATTGGTAGGCAGTAAACATATCTTTAAACTTGTAGTCTTAGACAATGCATCAAATACGAATACACTGATAAGAACGTTTTATAAAAAATAGTTCAACATATAATTCCACAATTTACGTGAAAAAAATACTTTTCATTTTGGTTTTGCTGCCTACAATCATGTATGCACAGACAACAACAATTTTAAGAGGTGTCATTAAAGACACAAAAAAACAGGCCATCGAGGGAGTGAATATTCAATTCAATTCCTTTGGAACCACCAGCGACAAAAATGGAAATTATAGCATACGAATTCCTTTAAACCAAAAAATCACAATTACCTACAGTCATATTGCCCATTATTCATTTACAAAAGAGATTACAGCAACCAGTAAAAATCTGATGCGATTTTCGCCAATATTAACTCCAAAAACAGAAGCATTAAAGGAAGTTGTTGTTAAAAATAATAAAAAGAATGCTGCAGGAGTTACCAAAATTGATGTCTTAAAAGCAAAGAATATTATCGGTCCAAATGCAGGAGTAGAAAATGTTTTAATGACCCTTCCCGGAGTAAATAATAACAATGAACTAAGTACACAATACAATGTTAGAGGGGGGAATTTTGATGAAAACCTCGTGTACGTTAATGGAATCGAAATTTACAGACCTTTTCTCATTCGATCTGGGCAACAAGAAGGATTGAGTTTTGTGAATTCCAATCTGGTAAAGAATATCAACTTTTCGGCAGGTGGTTTTCAAGCAAAATATGGCGACAAATTGTCCTCAGTTTTAGACATTACTTACCGAGATGCAAAAGAAAGAGCTACAACTATAGATGCTAGTATTTTGGGAGGAAGCATTACTTTAGAAGGGCAATTTTTGGATAAAAAGTTAAGCGCAATTACAGGAATTCGATATCGAGACAACAGCCTTTTTGTAAATAGCAAACAAGTAGAAACCAACTTTAAACCTCGATTTACGGATGTACAGTCGTTTTTATCATACAAAGCCACGGATGCATTCACACTTAACTTTTTGGGGAATTTCTCTTTAAATAATTACAATTATACACCAATTTCGAGAAGAACTCGTTTTGGAACTGTAAATGCCCCCATAGAATTAACCGTTTTTTATGAGGGACAGGAAAAAAACAATTATCTCACCTTATTTGGAGCACTTTCTGCAAATTATGAAGTGAATGATGCAATCGACCTTACTGCAACAGCCTCAAGCTACAATACACAAGAAGAAGAATATTTTGATATTGCAGCTGCCTATAATTTAGGAGAAGTTGATGCCAATGTTGGTTCAGAAGATTTTGGAGAAGTTGAATTTTCTGAAGGAATTGGTTCACAATTAAACCATGCAAGAAATGATCTCGATGCGCTGATCAGTAATTTTCAATTCAAAGGAACTTATAAAAAAGAGGCTTTAGAAATCTCTGCTGGACTTAAATACCAACAGGAAGATATCAAAGACCGTATCCGAGAATGGGAAATCATAGATTCATTAGGGTTTTCGGTGCGTCCTCCATTGACTGCAGGAAACAACCAACCCTATGTTTCTTTTGAAGGCCCCATTCTTCCCTATCAAAATATAAGGGCAGACAACAATGTGCAAATAAATCGTGTTTCGGGTTTTATACAATTGAATGAAAAACGTTTGTGGAAAGATCATGAAATCTGGTACAGTGTTGGTGTACGAGCACAAAACTGGAAGGTAACTGGCAATGGAGTTCCTTCAAAAAATCAAATAACAATAAGTCCGAGAGGGCAATTTGCCATCAAACCAGACTGGTCTCAAGATATGTTATTTCGAGTATCAGGCGGTTGGTATTCACAGCCCCCTTCCTATCGAGAACTAAAAGATTATGATGGTCAGTTAAATGTCGATGTAAAAGCCCAAAAATCAATTCATTTTGTCTCTGGTATGGACTATAGCTTTCAGATGTGGGAGCGCCCTTTTAAACTCACAACAGAAATCTATTATAAAGATTTAAGCAATATCAATGCCTATTCCATAGACAACGTAAGAATTCGATACAGAGCGGACAATAAGACCACTGGATTTGCTTCTGGGGTGGATGTTCGATTAAATGGCGAATTTATTGCTGGAAGTGAAAGCTGGGTGAGTTTGGGGTATTTGAAAACAATGGAAAACATTGACAATCAAGGAAACATTGCACGTCCCTCCGATCAACGATTAAAATTTGGTATTTTATTCCAAGACTACGTCCCTAACCTACCTGACTTAAAAGCCTATTTAAATTTAGTGTTCAATACCGGCGTTCCAGGAGGTTCTCCTTCGTATTCAAACCCGTATAATTTTCAAAACCGATTGCGAGATTATAAAAGAGCCGATTTGGGGGTTTCCTATGTCTTTACAAGCGCAAAAAAACAATTTACAACGGGATTACTATCAAACTTCAAAGAGCTAACTGCAGGGCTGGAACTCTTTAATATGTTTGACATTCAAAATGCCATCACAAACACATGGGTTCGGGATGTGTATTCCAAAACCCAATTTGGTGTTCCTAATTTCATGACTGGTAGGGTCTTGAATTTTAAAATAGGAATGCAATTTTAAATAAATCGTATTGATTAGCCTAAAATTTGTGCTGCATGTGCTTTGGTTTTTACTTTTGAAATAATGTCTTCTATTACACCATTTTCATCAATAATGAAAGTAGTTCTGTGAATGCCATCATATTCTTTTCCCATAAACTTTTTAGGGCCCCAAACACCAAAGGCATTGATAACCGTTTTGTCTTCGTCGGCTAATAATGGAAATGGAAGCTCGTGTTTATTGATCCAATTTTGTTGGCGTTTCGCAGCATCCGCACTTGCACCCAAAATAGCATATCCTTTTGCTAAAAAAGCGTCGTAATTGTCTCTTAAATCACATGCTTCGGCTGTACAACCTGGCGTACTTGCTTTGGGATAGAAAAATAAAACTAATTTTTTTCCAGCATAATCGGACAACTGAATTGTGTTGCCTTTTTCATCTTTTGCTTCAAAATTTGGAGCGTTCTCACCTATTTTTAATGTAGTCATGTTTTATATTTTATTCACAAAGATACAAAAGTGATAAAGTATTTATTCGTGCAGAAATTAAAGTTTTAGGTTAACTTTGTAAGATCAACCTTTTGAAATTTTGCAACGATAAAAATGAACAAGTCAGAAAAAGTACAATTTGTCATTGACACCCTAGAAGAATTCTACCCAGAAATTCCAATACCTTTAGACCATAAAGATCCTTATACATTGCTAATTGCCGTTTTATTATCTGCACAATGTACAGACGTTCGGGTTAATAAAATTACCCCCTTACTCTTTGCCAAAGCAGACAATCCGTTTGATATGGTAAAAATGTCGGTGGAAGAAATTAAAGAAATTATACGCCCTTGTGGATTGTCCCCAATGAAATCAAAAGGGATTTATGGGCTGTCTAAAATTCTCATTGAAAAATACAACGGCGAAGTACCTCAATCTTTTGAAGGTTTGGAGGAACTTCCAGCTGTTGGGCATAAAACAGCCAGCGTGGTGATGAGTCAAGCCTTTGGTGTGCCAGCATTCCCCGTAGATACCCACATTCATAGATTGCTATTTCGTTGGAATTTAACCAATGGGAAAAGTGTGGCTCAGACAGAAAAAGATGCAAAACGGTTATTTCCAGAAGCCCTTTGGAATGATCTGCACTTGCAAATTATTTGGTATGGTCGAGAATATTCTCCTGCAAGAGGTTGGGATCTAGAGAAAGACATCATTACCAAAACGATAGGTAGAAAGTCTGTTATAGATGCATATCACAAAAAGTAATTATGATTCTTAATCCTCAGAAAATAAAAAAGTTCCAACAAATGTTGGAACTTTTTCTGCATTAATTCAAATTCAATTCAATGAAGTTTTTTGATTTTGTTTTTACAAAGGTGAGTGATTTGGAAAAAAGAATCAAAAATTGAATTGTTTCTTTTTTAGGTTGCATTTGAAAATCAAATGACTTTTTTGGGTAAAGTTGCATCATACATTTTTGTTTAATAGGTTCGATATAAACAAGTAACGAGGCACTTTTACTTTTATTGTTAATTGACTAATATAATTTTATTTTTCTCTATTAATTTTCTCATATTCATCAAAGCATACCGCATTCTTCCCAAAGCGGTATTGATACTTACTCCGGTATTTTCGCTTATTTCCTTAAAGCTCATATCTCTATACATTCGCATTATTAAAACTTCTTTTTGCTCTTCTGGTAATTCTTCAATCAACGCTCTTACATCTGTATGAATTTGTTCTTGAATCATTTTTTTCTCAGCATTTAAGTTCCCATCCCCAATCACAGAAAAAATATCAAATTCATCGGTGTTTTTGAAGGTGACCATTCTGTTTGTTTTTCTGAAATGATCAATTACTAAATTATGAGCAATTCGCATTACCCATGGAAGAAATTTTCCTTCTTCATTGTAATTTCCTTTTTTAAGAGTTCGAATTACTTTGATAAAAGTATCTTGAAAAACATCTTCTGCAATGTCTCTATTTAAAACTTTACTGTATATAAAGCTATACAGACGTTGTTTGTGTCTTTTAATTAATACTTCTAAGGAATTTTCGTTACCCTTAATAAAATCACTTACTAAGGTACTGTCTGGAGTTGAATTTTTACGCATCATAAAATTACTTTTAGAAAAGCTTAGCACTTTTCGTTCTTATTATTTTTTAAATAATTAAAAGTAATTTTTTCGTATAAGCGTGTTTTTATGAGTGTTAAAGAAATCAAATATCTTTATTATTATTCAATTTAGCAACTTTTTTTAACAAATTTCATTTTATTTATTTATTAAGACTTTGAAAAGTGGTATTTTTAAGGCTTATATTTTTTTATAAATGAAAGCAGATATTTCTACGATTGACCCCAAACAAAACATCATCATTAAAGGAGCAAAACTCCATAATTTAAAAAATATTGATGTTGTAATTCCACGGAATAAGTTGGTGGTGATCACTGGATTATCTGGCTCAGGAAAATCCTCATTGGCTTTTGACACCTTGTATGCAGAAGGTCAAAGACGCTATGTAGAAAGTTTGAGTTCGTATGCGAGGCAGTTTTTAGGCAAATTGCACAAGCCAAAAGTGGATTACATTAAAGGAATCGCTCCAGCAATTGCTATCGAACAAAAAGTAAACTCCACAAATCCGCGTTCAACCGTAGGTACATCCACAGAGATTTATGATTATATTAAATTATTGTTTGCTAGAATTGGAAAAACATTTTCTCCTATTTCAGGAAACGAAGTAAAAAAAGACAGGGTATCAGATGTGGTGAATTTTGTAAAAAAATGCACCGAAAACACAAAATTACTTTTATTGGCTCCGATTGTTATTAATGAAGGAAGAGATTTAAAAACTCTTTTACAAGTTTTAGAACAACAAGGGTATGCTCGTTTAAAATGGAAAGAAAAAATCGTAAGAATTGGAAACTTTATTGTTGAAGAATACAATAACGAAGCTTTATTTTTAGTAGTCGATCGAATTATCACAAAAAACAATGAAGATTTTTATAATCGAGTTGCAGATGCCATACAAACTGCCTTTTTTGAGGGAAAAGGAATTTGTTTCATTGAAGATTTAGAAAAAAAGAAGACGACAGAATTTAGCAATAAATTTGATTTGGATGGCCTCTCTTTTTTAGAACCCAATACCCATTTATTTAGTTTTAATAACCCCTATGGTGCTTGTCCTACTTGTGAAGGTTATGGAAATGTTTTAGGTATCGATGAAGATTTAGTCATTCCAAATACGGGATTATCAATTTATGATGATGCTATTTTTCCATTTAAAACCCCCTCCTATATTCACTATAAAGAATCCTTAGTAAGTGCTGCTTTTCAATTTGATATTCCAATCCACAAGCCCTGGTTTGAGTTGACTGACAAACAAAAACAACTCGTATGGAATGGCAACAAAAGTTTTCACGGCATTCATCACTTTTTTAGGGTTTTAGAAGAAAAAAGCTATAAAATTCAGAATCGTATCATGCTATCGCGCTACCGTGGAAAAACAAAATGTACTACTTGTAATGGAAAAAGACTCCGTCAGGAAACTGAATTTGTAAAAATTAACAATCAAACAATTTCAGACCTCGTAACGCTTCCATTAGATGAATTGGCAGTATTTTTTAAGAAGATACAATTAGACAAATACGAACAAAAAATTGGAAAACGTTTATTAATTGAAATCAACAATAGATTGCAATTTCTAAATGATGTGGGATTAAATTATCTAACAATCAATAGAACCTCAAACACCCTTTCGGGAGGGGAAAGTCAACGAATTAACTTGGCTACTTCATTAGGAAGTTCTTTAGTAGGCTCTATGTATATTTTAGATGAGCCGAGTATAGGTCTGCATCCAAAAGATACCGAAAGATTAATTGGTGTTTTAAAAGATTTACGAGATTTAGGCAATACGGTTGTTGTTGTTGAGCATGATGAAGACATCATGAAAGAATCAGATTATATTATCGATATTGGACCAGAAGCAGGAACTTTTGGTGGTCACGTTGTTGCTGAAGGAACCTTTAATGATATTTTAAAATCAGACTCTTTAACTGCAAAATACTTGAACGAAAATTTAAAAATTGAAGTTCCAACTAAAAGAAGGAAATCGACCAATAAGATTAAAATTATTGGCGCCAGAGAAAACAACCTTAAAAATATTGATGTTACGATTCCTCTAAATAGTTTAAGCGTAATTACTGGTGTTTCTGGCTCTGGGAAAAGTACCTTGGTAAAAAATATATTATATCCATCCCTACAAAAGATGTTGACCGGTTATGGAAATAAAATAGGGCAACATACTCGCATTACTGGAGATTTTGAGAGCCTGAAAAATGTAGAGTTTATTGATCAAAACCCGATAGGGCGTTCTTCACGTTCAAATCCTGTTACTTATATAAAAGCATATGATGATATACGTGCGTTGTTTTCAAATTCTAAATTATCAAAAATAAGAAACTACAAACCCAAACATTTTTCTTTTAATGTAGAGGGTGGGCGTTGCGAAATTTGTAAAGGAGAAGGAGAAGTAACGATCGAAATGCAATTTATGGCAGACGTTCACTTGGAATGTGATGGCTGTGCAGGAAGACGCTTTAAAAAAGAAGTTTTAGAAGTCAAAGTAGATCAAAAAAACATTGATGATATTCTAAATTTAACCATTGATGATGCTGTAGACTTTTTTACAGACAATGGAGAAAAGAAAATATCGCAAAAACTAAAACCTTTACAGGATGTTGGATTGGGCTATGTAAAATTAGGACAATCTTCGTCAACCCTTTCAGGCGGTGAAGCGCAAAGAATTAAATTGGCATCGTTCTTAGTAAAAGGAACAACCAAAGACAAAACCTTCTTTATTTTTGATGAGCCTACAACCGGTTTGCATTTTCATGATATTAAAAAATTATTAGCATCCTTTAAAGCTTTAATAGCAAAAGGACATTCCATATTGGTTATTGAACACAATATAGAACTCATAAAATGCGCCGATTATATTATTGACTTGGGTTTGGAGGGTGGAAAAAATGGAGGAACACTTATTTTTGAAGGAACTCCAGAGCAATTGGCCAAAATTAAAAATTCATATACCGCAAAGTACTTGAAAGAAAAACTCGATTCTTAATCTATTGGTCTAAAACAAACAACTAAACCTTCAGAAAAAACCTTTCAGAAAGAATTCCTATGAACGAATTCTAAAATAATAGCTACGAATTCTAAAAAAGCTAAAATAGCAGCTTTCATCTCCCCTACTTTTGAAGTGTAATAACATTTTAAAATTTAGAAGCCATGAGAAAAGTAATCACAAAAACCGGAATTGTTTGTTCATTTTTAATCCTAGCACTCCAATTAACAAGTTGCTATAAATCAACAAAAAAAACAGTAGCATCAGCAATTGAAGTCGCAGAAGTAATCGCTCCAACTGCGATGGTTCCTGAAGAAATTATTTATAGAAGTCCAATCGTATTTATTACAGGAATAGACAAAGGGAGCGCACATTATTATGAAGATGCCCGAAGTTATTTTAAAGAGAAAGAATATCAAATTGTAGAAGATCAATATTCAATAGAAGAAATCATTACCTGGTTGAATAATCATGAAAGCGACTCTTATTTTGGTGACATCCACATTGTAAATAAAAGCAATCCTTATAAAGGTTTGACATTAGAAACAGTAATTAAAGGAGAAAAAGTAACTACAGAAACACTCCGTAAAAACATTACGCAAGGAAAACTGCCAAAATTAAAGAAGGTCGTTGCCCAAAACTCTAAAATCATTTTTCATGCTGACGGATTGGGAAGCAATACCGCATTGATGAAAACAATAAAAGATGCTTTTGTAACAGACATTCCTACAAATATTGTAGCCTCTCAGTATTTCACAGTCTTTGGCGGAAACTACTCAGAATACTATTTAGCAAAGCCTTTTTATGTGTTTTATCCCACTGCTAACTCACCAGGGAAAACAGATCTTTCAAAAGAGATTGCAAAAAAATACCCAGAAGAGCAAGAAATTCAGTGGTATGATGCGTTGAATAATGAAAGTGAAAGATATATTGGCGAAGCCTATACGATCCAGTTTAATATTCCTGTACAATATGAAATCGATTTTCATAATTCTGACGATGAAGTACCAACAATAACTTCTAAAAAGGAGCTCATAGAATATTTAAAACAACACAATAAAATACATACTGAGTTTGCTAAAATTGGAATTGAGTACTCGAAATTTAGATGGAGTTGGACGGTAAAAAACACTCGATTAATTATTAAAGGTAAAACAACTGCTTTGTGTGTATTGAAGCCTTTGACAAAGCCTTATGGAGATCTAGAACATATAAAACCAGATACTTCCAATTTAAGATTGTATGCAATAAATTAAAAAAAAATGAAGTTGGAATAGAAATTGTAGTTAAAGTAACTGTTCATTTTGGGCAGTTACTTTTTTCACGTAAGTTTGTTAGCATGCAATTCATCAGTAATTTTATTAAAGTATACTACAATTCAAAAAAAGTAAATGCTCTTTTTTTACTGCTTGGACTCTTCTATGGCTGGAATCTTGTGAGTCAAAACAACACCAACAAAGAGTTTATAACCATTAAAAATGCTCCAGAAACTCCCATCAATTTAATTGCACAAGATCAAATTGGGCATTTGTGGATGGCTACTTCTCAAGGACTCTTTCAATTTGATGGTACTGAATTTTTGCATTACAATACAAAGAACAACTTAGCAACAAATCATGTGCATACCATTTCAATTAAAAAAGACTCTCTTTTCATTGGAACAAATACTCATTTATCAATAAAAGTTAGGTCTAATTTTTATCACTATGAAAGCAAAAAAATTAATAAAATAATTTTTCACAAAGGGGTTTCCTATATTGCCACTGATGAAGGTATTGCTTATTTCAGTAAAAGCGGTATACATCCTATTGAAATAAATACGCAACTAGATTTTGCCAAAATCAACGATATTAACTTTTACCGGGGTGCTTTTTATATAGCAAGTAATCGTGGTTTTTGGAGAATAGAGCAACTTATCAATCCAATAAAAACAACAAAGATAAACGCACAGACATACTCGAAACTTCTGCAAAATGGAACTGAATTAATTGCAGTTGAAAATACAAACAAAATTGATGTTTTTAAGGAAAGTAAAAGAACACAAACAAAACAAAGCATTTCCAACATTGCTAGTGTTGCAATCATTGAGGATGAAATTTGGATAGCCTCCACGAATGAAGCCATAGAAATATTGGAGGTTGTTAGCTATCTCTTTAAAAGAAAAATTAATAAATACAATAGTAAGTTAAGTTCAAATTCAGTCAGTACTATTTTTAACGATGAGCAAAAAAATATATGGATAAGCACAAAGAATGAAGGTTTAATTGTTTACAAAAATGCAAAGCCTAAAACACATAAACCAAGCTTATTTTTAGAGGGTTTAAAAGTTTCTTACAAAGCATTAGACACCATAAATCCAAACGATTACAAGAAGGTTTTACCCTTAAAAGCAAATCAATCAACCATTTCATTTCAATACAAAACAGTTGATCTTCTTCATCCAAATAAAATTGAATATCGTTGGACACTTAACGCTGAAACTTCTTCTTGGTCTCGGACCAATTCGGTGCTTTTTCGAGATTTAAAACCAGGAAATTACACCTTTTCTGTACAATCAAGAACTTTAGGAAAACAACTAAGTGCCCCTCGTGAAATCCGGTTTTCGATAGCGGTCCCCTATTATAAAAAAACTTGGTTTTTACTATCTCTCTGTGCCTTTACCATCCTTCTATTTATTGCACTAATGATTCGATATCTACGAATTACTAAAAGAAAAAATGAGGAAAAGATAGCCTCTTTACAACTTAAAAACCATTTACTTTCTTTAGAACAGAAAGCATTACAATTACAAATGAATCCTCATTTTATATTTAATGTATTAAACGGTATTAAAGCAGCTGGAAACGCAGGAAATAAGGACGAAATGAACAAGAGCATTAATAAATTTGCAACGCTTTTACGTGCCATTTTAAACAATTCGAGAACAGATGAAGTTGCATTGAATGAAGAAATAAAAACGTTAAAAAACTATATTGAATTAGAACAAATGATGAATTCAAAATCATTTGGTTATGAGATTATAAAACAGTTAAGCGGTATTGATCCTGAAGAAATATTAATTCCACCAATGTTGTTACAGCCTTTCATAGAAAACAGTATAAAACACGGGATACAACCTTTACAAAAAGAAGGATTTCTTGTCCTTAAATTTGAAGTGAAAGATCAGTTTCTGCATTGTTCTATTGATGATAATGGAGTAGGCTTACAGCAAGCGAATGCAAATAAAAAAAGCCATAAATCAGTTGCCATAGCAGTAAATAGAGCCCGTATTGAAAATTTATCTGGTAAAAATTCATTTACAATTAGAGAGCTAAAAGAGAAAGAAAATACAATAGGGACAAGAGTCTGGTTTAAAATCCCTTTAAAAACAGATTATTAAACGATGAAAAAAATCACTGCAGTTTTAGTAGATGACATGCCAAACGCATTAGAAATGTTGGCGAATGACATTGCTAAAAATCATAGAGAGATAACAATTATCGGAACTGCAAATAGTGTGGTTTCAGCAGCAAAATTATTACAAAAAAAGCAACCTGATATTCTTTTTTTAGACATTATGCTGGGTGATGGAACCGGTTTTGATCTCTTAGAGATTTTTCCAAATTTAACCTCAAAAATTATTTTTGTGACTGCGAGTGATGCCTATGCAATTAAAGCCTTTAAGTTTGCAGCCATAGACTATATTTTGAAACCCTACACAGAGGAAGACTTAGCCAATGCTTTAGAGAAGGTACAGCACAAAATACAACCAGACGACCATCAGTTGAGCATTTTACAGCAAACCGTAATGCAACCAAGCAGCCAACCAAAAAAAATATCACTGCATACCGCGGAGAAAATTATTGTGGTAAACATTGAAGATATTATTCGCTGTAAATCTGATAATAATTACACCACTTTTTACTTTGTAAATGGCAGTAAAATTCTGGTGTCTAAAACATTGAAATATTATGCCGATCTACTAAAAGAGGTTGATTTCATTAGAGTACACCAAAGTCACCTAATCAACATCAAATACATTAAAGAATTTATTAAATCTGATGGAGGCTATCTCTTATTAAAAGACAGCTCTAACGTACCTGTTTCGGTCAGAAAGAGAAATGAAGTGCTGCACATTTTGAATTCTTTTTAAAAGATGCTCGTGAAAAATAAATAAAAACTTTTAATAGAATCAGCAAATTCAAATAAAGATAACAAAAAAATCCTTCTCATAATGAGAAGGATTTTATTTTGGGTGGAAGACGGGATTCGAACCCGCGACCCTCGGTACCACAAACCGATACTCTAACCAACTGAGCTACAACCACCATATAAATTCGGGTGCAAATATAATCGTTTTTTCTATTGCAACGAAAAAAAAAATTAAATTAATTTACTTAAATTTTCAATAGCAACGTAACGTTCTGTTGTAAAGCCTTCTGCAGCGTCTACACCGATTAAGCGTCCCAAATCCTTTGCTCTGTAATGAATACTTTCTTTAAAGTTTTTACTGGTAATTGGCGTTTCTGGTTCCCTGCTGTTTGGATCAAAAAATTGTGACGAATAGGCTAAAATCGCTTTTATTTTTAGATCTAAAAAACCACTTATATCGACCACAAAATCGGGTGCACTATTTTTCCATTGTATATAATGATATACTTGTTTTGGACGCCATTTCTCTTGTTGAATTCCAGCAATATCGGTTTCAATTTTCATAAGACCACTTAAAAAACAAGCATCAGAAACTAGGCTGCTCCCCTTTAGATGATCAATGTGTCGGTCTTCTACTGCATTACATAAGACGATGTCTGGTTGGTATTTCCGAATCATTTTAATGACCTCTAATTGATGTTTTTTATCATTTATGAAAAATCCATCTGCAAAATTTAAATTCTCTCGCACGGAAACTCCAAGAATTTTTGCTGCATTTTCGGATTCTTGATTTCTCAATTCTGCAGAGCCTCGAGTCCCTAATTCACCACGTGTTAAATCGATGATACCAACACTTTTCCCTAAAGAAATTTCTTTGGCAATCGTAGCTCCACAGCTCAATTCTACATCATCTGGGTGTGCCCCAAAAGCTAATATATCTAACTTCATTTTTTTGTTTTTTCGATTGCTTGTTCTATATCTGCAATGAGATCTTTTGGTTCTTCGATTCCTACTGAAAAACGAATTAGTCCCTCCTTAATACCCCGAGACAAACGTTCTTCTTCACTAAGTAGTGCATGTGTTGTTTGAGCAGGACTTACCGTAGTACTCTCTAAACCTCCCAAACTGAGCGAAGGTTTTATCAATTTCAAATTATTTTGAAAGTCCATTGCATCCATGCCTTCTTTCAATTCAAAAGACAACATGGCACCAAAACCGTGCATTTGAGATTTTGCCAATTCGTATTGTGGATGACTCTTTAATCCTGGATAATACACACGTTCAATATTTGGATTTTCCTCTAAATAGGTTGTCATTACCAGTGCATTCTTTGTTTGTTCTTTCACTCGAATGTTGAGTGTTTTCAAACTTCTTTCTAGCAACCAAACTGTTTGATCACTTAAATTTCCACCAAAATTGATTGCCGTATTCCAAATACGATCTATATGTGCCTGACTGGCAGCAATTGCACCCGCAGAAATATCAGAATGTCCCCCCATATATTTTGTAGCAGAATGTAAAATAATATCAATTCCAAAATCGGCAGGTGTTTGATTGATGGGAGATGCAAATGTATTGTCGATCATTGTAATAATGTTTCGCTCTTTTGCCAACACACCAATTGCTTTTATATCCGTAATTCCCAATAATGGGTTTGAGGGAGTTTCAATATACAAAACCTTGGTATTCTCTTTGATCAGTGGAATGAAATCGGCTACTTGATCTGAATCTGTAAAAGAATATTCAATGCCATACTTTTCAAATTCGGAAACAATTAAATGGTAAGTACCACCATAGATAACTTGCTGAATAATGATGTGGTCCCCTGCTTTAAGAAAAGCAAATAATGCAGTACTAATGGCAGCCATTCCAGATCCAAAAATCAATCCTGCTTCTGTATGCTCTAAAGCTGCAATCTTCTTGCAAAGCATTTCTTGATTTGGCGTGTTATAATATCGCGGGTATCGTTTAACATCTACTCCGTCAAAGGCATAAGAAGTGGCCATATATATAGGGGAAACTGCACCTTTAAACTGCTTGTCTTCTACTTCACCAACGTGAACACATTGAGTATTGATCCCAAAATCATTTTTATTCGCCATTGTATTTTAAATTATAAGGCGAATTTAAGAAATTTGAATATCTTCGCTGCAATGATTTCAATATTAATTCTTGGGGATGGAAATGTAGCTTCACATTTATACAAGGCTTTTTCAAAAGTCGATACTATTGTTGTAGCAATGAAAAATTCAAAAAATTTAACGAACATCCCAAATGCAGACGTTACCATTATTGCAGTTTCTGACGATGCCATCGCTGAAGTTTCATCAAAAATAGCGAATTCATTGGTCGTACATACTTCGGGAAGTGTTGCAATGACCTCCCTAAAGAGCAAAGGTAGAAAAGGTGTTTTCTATATGTTGCAAACATTTTCTAAAGACAAAATCATTGAATTTTCTGAGGTGCCCTTTTGTTTGGAAGCTGAAAATGAACAGGACTATGCATTGTTAGCAACTTTGGCACAATCGATTGGTGAAAAAGTGTATCCTGTTAGCTCAGAACAACGAAAAGCATTGCATGTTGCAGCGGTTTTTGTCAATAACTTCACCAATCATATGTACAAAACAGGAAGTGATATTTGTACAGAATACAAGGTACCATTTGCTATTTTGGAACCATTGATAAAGGAAACAGCAGCCAAGATTGAATCACTATCACCAGCTGCAGCACAAACAGGTCCTGCTATTAGAAAAGATCAAAAAACAATAAAAGAACATTTAGCACTGTTGAACAAACAGCAGCAAGAAATCTATACAATAGTTACAAAATCGATACAAAATGGAAATTAGTTTCAAACAATTATTACCAAAAATTACAACATTTATTTTTGATGTTGACGGGGTACTTACCAACGGAACGCTTACTATTATGCCCGATGGTGAGTTGGTGAGACATATGAATGTAAAAGATGGTTATGCCATGAAAACAGCCTTAAAAAATGGCTATCTGGTATGTATTATTTCTGGTGGTACCAATGAAGGTGTTCGAAATCGATTAGCAGCCCTGGGAATTGAGGACATCTATTTAGGCGCGCATAATAAAATTGAACAATATCAAGAATTGGTAAAAAAATACAATTTAAAGGCAGAAAATATACTTTATATGGGGGATGATGTTCCTGATTATCCAGTGATGAAAATCGTAGGATTGCCAGCCTGTCCCAATGATGCTGTTACTGAAATCAAAGAAGTTGCCAACTATATTTCTAATAAAAAAGGTGGCGAAGGTTGTGTTCGCGATGTTATTGAGCAAGTAATGCGAGTGCAAGGAAAATGGAATTCTAACTTTAATGCAACCCTATAAACACCCTCCAATAGTGAAAAAATTACTTAGTAGCTGCCTATTGATTGCGCTTTCTATCTCTATAAATGCACAGAGTATTTTTGGAAAATGGAATTCTAAAAATGACACTACAGGCGAAATTGATTCTGTAATCGAAGTCTATCAAGAGAAAGGAAAAGCCTATGCAAAAGTGGTGCAAGTGATGGATCCAAAAAGACAAGATATTCTTTGTGATTTGTGTGAAGGAAATAGGAAAGGGCAGAAAATCCTCGGAATGAACATTTTAGATGGTTTGGAAAAAGATGGTAATGAATGGTCGGGAGGTACAATTCTAGATCCTAGAAACGGGAATGTTTATAAGTGTTGTATCCTACTCGAAAACCCAAATAAACTAAAAATTAGAGGTTATATTGGAATTTCACTTTTTGGAAAAACTGCTTATTGGGAAAGAACGAAGTAATTAAGGTTTTAGCCAAAGAAATTGGCGTATATTGATATCCCTTTGACACACTTCACGAAGCAGATACCTTTCTTTATAAAACTAATTCTTTTCTTCTAGCATTGGCACAAAAGCAAAATCACCCAATTCTTGTTTTTCAAATTCTTTGACAGATTTTCGAACAAACAAAGTCATTATTTGCGTGGTATCACCAACCGGGATAAGAAGCATTCCCCCTACTTTTAATTGTGATAATAATGGTTTCGGTACAAATGGCGCACCAGCTGTTACAATAATTTTATCAAAAGGAGCTTGCGCTGGCAGTCCTTTATAACCGTCACCAAAAACAAATTTCTTAGGTATATATCCTAATTTTGGTAGAAATAATGAGGTCTTTTTAAACAATTCTTGTTGTCTCTCAATGGAAAATACAGCAGCTTTTAATTCTAACAGAACAGCTGTTTGATATCCAGAGCCTGTTCCAATTTCCAATACTTTGTCATTGGGTTGTATGGCCAAGGTTTGCGATTGAAACGCAACTGTATAAGGCTGAGAAATCGTTTGCTCAGCTGCAATTGGAAATGCTTTATCTTTGTAAGCATGATCTTCAAAACTACTATCAATAAAAAGATGCCGTGGAATTTGACGAATCGCATTCAATACTTTTCTGTCGGTAATTCCTTTTGCTTGTAATAGGGTAGCTAGTTGATTTCTAAGTCCTTGATGTTTTGATGTATCTCTCAAATCTGATTCCTTTGTAAGACCTTAAAAGTAGTGATAAATCTAAATACAATCTTATAAAATTGTATATTTGTTGGTGTATTTTCACTTTTTATTTTGAAGGTTATATACAAATTTAACAAGATCATTATGAGCTAGTAAGATGAAGTACTCTTTTTCTTTTATAGATTGCTTCTGTGCTCCTTGCAATGAAATAAAAACACATTTATGCTAAAAACTGGAGTATTAGGTGCTGGTCACCTTGGAAAAATTCACTTACGTTTATTACAACAATCTGAAAAATATGAATTGGTTGGATTTTATGATCCATTCACTGAAAATGCAACAAAAATTGCCAAAGAGTTTGGCTATAAATTATTTGATTCTATTGATGAATTAATTGCTGCTTCTGAGGTGATTGATATTGTTACACCAACTCTTTCTCACTTTGATTGTGCAAAAAAAGCAATTGAAAACGGCTGCCATGTTTTTATTGAAAAACCAATTACGAAAACAGTCACAGAAGCGGAAGCGATTAGTGCATTCGCAGACAAACACCAAGTCAAAGGGCAAGTAGGACATGTAGAGCGTTTCAATCCTGCATTTACAGCTGTAAGCGAAAAAATCAAGCATCCGATGTTTATCGAAACCCATCGATTGGCCGAATTTAATCCAAGAGGTACTGATGTGCCTGTTGTGTTGGATTTAATGATTCATGATATTGATATTATTTTATCTGTTGTTCAATCCAAAGTGAAAAATGTGCACGGAAGTGGAATTTCGGTAATTTCTGAAACTCCAGATATTGCAAACGCAAGGATTGAATTTGAAAATGGCTGTGTTGCCAATCTTACGGCCAGTAGAATTTCCATGAAAAACATGCGAAAATCAAGATTTTTTCAAAAAGATGCTTATATCTCCGTTGATTTTTTAGAGAAAGTAGCGGAAGTTGTTCGTATGAAAGAAGTCCCTGAAAACCCTGATGATTTTGCCATGATCTTACAAAATGCTGAAGGCATTAAAAAACAAATCTATTTTGATAATCCAGAAGTGCAAGGAAATAATGCCATCTTGGATGAATTAGAATCTTTTGCAGATGCGATTCAGCAAAATACAACACCTATTGTATCCCTACGTCAAGGAACGGAAGCATTAAGAGTAGCACAACAAATTATTGATTGTTTTTAACCAAAATAAATTTATCTTTTGCAAATAACTGAAGAGTTTTAGAAATGAATTTTAATTAATAGTATATGAAAAATATAGCAGTAATTGGAGCAGGAACTATGGGAAATGGTATCGCACACACCTTTGCTCAGTTCAATTACAACGTCCAACTAATCGATGTTTCCCAGCTTGCATTAGAGAAAGGAATTGCAACGATTTCTAAGAACTTAGATCGAATGGTTGCAAAAGAAAAAATTTCTGAAGCAGAGAAAACAAAGACCCTCGCAAATATAACTACCTTCACATCTATCAAAGATGGTGTCAAATACGCAAGTTTGGTTATTGAAGCTGCCACTGAAAATACAGTTTTAAAAACCAAAATTTTTAAAGAATTGGATGAAGTGTGTCCAGAAGACACCATTTTGGCAACCAATACCTCTTCAATTTCTATTACACAAATTGGAGCCGTTACTAGCAGACCCGATAAAGTAATTGGGATGCACTTTATGAATCCTGTTCCGATTATGAAATTGGTAGAGATTATTAGAGGATACAATACCTCCGATGAAGTGATGAAGTTTATTACTGACCTTACATGCAAAATTTCTAAGGTATCAGTAGAAGTAAATGATTATCCTGGTTTTGTTGCCAATCGAATTTTAATGCCAATGATTAATGAAGCTATAGAAACACTTTTTAATGGTGTTGCTGGTGTAGCCGAAATAGATACTGTGATGAAATTAGGAATGGCGCATCCAATGGGTCCATTACAGTTGGCAGATTTTATTGGCTTGGATGTCTGTTTATCCATTTTAAAGGTGATGCATGATGGCTTTAAAAATCCGAAATATGCGCCTTGTCCCTTATTAGTCAATATGGTTATGGCAGGTAAACTAGGGGTAAAATCCGGGGAAGGTTTTTATGACTACAGTCAAAGTAAGAAGTCAGATAGCGTAGCTAAAATGTTCCGATAGCTGTACAGATTAAGAAATGAAGACAAAAAAAAGGAACTCATAACAGAGTTCCTTTTTTTATGCAAAATCATTAGAATTGCTCATTAATCGTTCTCCTCTTTGACATCCGATTTCTTGGCTTTGTTCCAAATTTTAATTTTATCTTCTAGTGTAACCCCGTCTAAAACTTCAATATTAACCCCGTCAGAAGTTCCTAATTTTAGAGTTCTTTTTTCAAATTTCCCTTCTGCTGTTTGTACTTCTACATAAGGTTCCTCTGTCTTTCTATCAAACTTTAGCAAGGCTTCTTTGATAGACAAAACACTGTCTCTTTTTTCTAATACAATATCCGCATTGGCACTGTATCCAGCTCTAATGAAATACTTATCATCCAAAGTAACATCTGCTTTAATTTTAAATTGAACAGCTCCACCTTCTTCAGTTCCTTTGGGTGCAATGAAGTTTAATTTTGCAGGGAATTTAATCCCTTCAATCGCACCAATAGATACTTCGATATTGGTTCCATTGATTAGCTTCCCCACTTCAGACTCATCTACTTTTCCTTCAAAAATCATTTTTCGCATGTCTGCAATGGATGCAATGGTTGTTCCAGCATTGAAATTATTTGACTGAATTACTTGATCTCCTTCTTTTACAGGAATTTCTAAAACAGTACCCGACATTTGTGCAATAATATTTGTGTTTGCAGTAGCTCCTGAACCAGAATATCCTTTTTTAATAATCTGATAATCGTTTGCAGCATTTTTCAAATCTTGTTTTGCTTGATTAAAAGCAAGTTCGACAGATTCATAGGCTGCCCTTGCAATTACTCCCTTATCAAACAATTGCTTGTTTCTTTTGTAGGTAATTTCCGAGTTATTAGTTCTCAATTTGGCATTGTCTACACGTCCCTTAGCACTCAATAAAGATTGCTCATTTGGAACTACTCTTACGGTTGCAATTAAATCTCCTTTGGTGACAGTGGCACCTTCTAGCAGTAAAATTTTATCAATAATCCCCGTAATCTGTGGTTTGATTTCAATTTCTTCTAAAGGAGTTACCTTACCTGTTGCTACCGTCTTTTTAACGATAGAGGTTTTAAAAGGGGTCTCTGTTTCATATTGAATGATATTCCTTTTGTTTTTCATGCCGAACCATACTAATGCGGCTGCAAAAAATAAAACGATAATTCCTAAAATAATTTTTGCTCTCTTACTCATGATTTGTTGATTGTTTAATGCTCTTTATTCTTCTCTTAATGCTTCTATTGGTTTCACTATAGTTGCCATATGCGCAGGAATTAAACCAATTAATGTTCCTAAAACGACTAATGTTGTAAATGCGGCTAGAATGATTGGAATGTTTACAGTTGGATTTACGAGGGTTGCATCCACACCTTGCCCAAACAAGGTGTCGATAATCATTAAAATAGTGGCGCCCAAAATAATTCCAATCATTCCCGCTACAGTTGTTAAAAAAACTGATTCTAAAATAATTTGTTGTCGAATGCTTTTAGGAGTTGCCCCCAAGGCTCTTCGGATTCCTATTTCTTTGGTGCGTTCTTTTACGGTAATTAAAAGAATATTTCCAATGGCAAAAACACCCGCGATTAAAGTTGCAATCCCCACAAACCAAGTTAGAAACTGCATACCCGTTAAAAAACCAGTAAATTTCGCAATTTCTTTTCCAAGATTTACACTTCCAAACGCTCTCTCGTCTTCAGGATGAACTTTGTGTAAATTTTTAAGGGTGAGCAATACATCACTTTCCATTTGCTCAATGTCAATAGCTTCGTTAGCAGTTATCATCATCCAATCAATATTATTGGCGGTATTGTATACCTTTTTAAAGGTTGAAAAAGGAATATATGCAGTATCTCCATCAAAATCAATGGTATTGGAAGGTTCGTAGACCCCAATAACTTTATAATTGATGCTATTGATCTTAATATTCTGACCAATCGGCATTTCATCTTTTTCAAAAAGTTGCTTGTACATGTCCTCTGAAATGACGGTTACTTTTGCACTCGAGTTAATGTCATTTTGGTTTAAAAAACGACCATAAATCAATTTTTTCTTCTGAATTTGATCTAAAACCGGGAAATCACCACTCACTTTAAAAGAACCTGATTTGAAATCTTTAACAATTAAATTCATGGTCTGATTTCTGGGTGCCAATAGTTTAATTTCATCAGCATACTCCGATTTTAAAACCTGAATATCTTTCATATTTAATCGAAACCTTCTTCCTTTTTGAAAGCCTTTGAAGGGTGTATCTGTAGATTGTGTCCACACAAATACACTGTTGGTGGCAAAATTACCAAAAGCTTTGTTAAAACTATTTTCTAAACCTCTTGCAGCTCCTAGTAAAACCACTAACAAGAAAATACCCCATAAAACACCGATAATGGTAATTCCGGTTCGCACTTTGTTTTTACGGATGCTTCCGTAAATTTCTTGCCATGTATCTGAATCAAATAAAAATTTCATAATTAGTCTGCTCTTAATGCTTCTATGGGTTTGATTCTTGCGGCTCTTTTTGCGGGAACGTATCCTGCAATTAATCCTGAAATAATTAAAATAACCGTTGCGCCAATGACAATCCCAGAGCTAACACTTGGATCTTTGATAAAATACTTTTCTTCCAAACTATTCCCAATGGCACTTAAGATATAGGTTCCCAGCGTCAGGCCAAAATACCCTGCTAATGTGGTTATCAGTACAGATTCTTGTACAACCATTCCAATGATAGATCCTGGTGTTGCCCCTAAGGCTTTTCGAATTCCAAATTCTTTGGTTCGCTCTTTAATCACAAAAATCATAATATTACTAATTCCTATAATCCCTGCAACAAGTGTTCCTGAACCGATGAAACCAATGATCAAAAACAAAGCAAACATTAAAATACTAACAAACTTATTGGCTTCAGCCATATTTCGAACTGACAATGCGCTTTGATCGTCTGGATGAATATTCAATCTTTTACGCATATCACGTTCTACTTTTTTTCCAAAAGCAATGGCAGCATCTGTACTTAAATTTGGATTGTACCCTAAATTAATCTGACTGATATAATCATTGTTTCCATACATCATCTGAGCCGTACTAACTGGAATGTAAGCCATTCTCTCTTCATTATCTCCTCCTTCATCTGAGAAGATTCCTATAATTAAAAAGGAACTACCATTTACATTCACTCTTTTTCCTAAAGCGAGTTTTTCTCCAAATAAATCGTTTTTAACCAATCGACCAATGACAATCACTTTCGATTTTTCTCGGATGTCCCTTTCATTTAAGTAACGACCTTCATCCATGATCGTTTTTTCTAAAAACTGATGATCTGGATGTACTGCTCTTACGTTGAACGTACTTGCTTTGTTTTTATATTTGATAGAAAAATTCTTGTAAATTCTTGCAGATTGATATTGAATTTTATCTTCATATTCATCTGTAACATAATTATAATCTGTATTTTTGAGTTGAATTGCTCTTCCTGTTTGTAACCCTTTGTAAGGTTTTGTTGTTTTCCAAACTCGAACAAACATCATATTTTGTGCGTCATCTGCAAAAGCACTTTTGAAAAAGTTTCCTAATCCAGAGGCTACCCCAAAAAGTAAAGTAAATAACAAAATTGCAAACGCAACTGTAAATCCAGACATTACAGAACGTAACCTGTTTTTGTTAATACTTTGAAAAATTTCTCTCCAACGATCTAAATCGAACATAATTATAGTGCTTTGGCGGCTTTTGTAAGAGTATCGCTAATAATGATTCCATCTCTTAGTCGTACAATTCTTTTGGATTTTTCCGCAACTTCTTCTTCGTGGGTAATCACAAAAACGGTCATTCCTTCGTCGTTAATGTCTTTTAGCAAATCCATCACAGAATCAGTCGTTGTGGTATCAAGCGCTCCAGTTGGTTCATCTGCTAATACTACTTTTGGATTAGTAACCAATGCTCTTGCAATTGCAACCCGTTGTTTTTGCCCTCCTGATAATTCGTTAGGAAGATGGCTCGCCCAATCTTTTAAACCCACTTTCTCTAGATAATCCATTGCAACTTTTAAACGTTCCTTTCTACTCATTCCCTTATAATACAAAGGCAATGCAACATTTTCCAAAGCTGTTTTGTAAGAAATTAAGTTGAAAGATTGAAAAACAAAACCTAAAAATTTATTTCTAAGAATCGCTGCTTTTTTCTCATTTAAATCTTTTATTAACTCACCATTTAAATAATAATCGCCTTTATCATGAATATCTAACAAGCCAACAATATTTAATAAAGTAGACTTTCCGGATCCAGAAGATCCCATAATAGAAACAAATTCGCCCTCTTTAATATGCAAATCAATTCCTTTTAAAACATGTAATGAATCCTTTCCTATGGGATATGATTTGTGGAGTTTTTCTATTTTAATCATTTATTACTAAATTTTTATACAAAGGATTTAACACCCCTATTTTCCGATTTTAATGTTATGATAAAAAAGGTAGGTATTTTTCTATTTATAAACAACGTCAAAGGTAAGACGTATCATTAAAAAAATTGTTACAATTTGTTCTAATATTTTTGTGGAAAAATATAAAAAAGATGGAGTACTTTTGTAACTCATAATAGTAGCTGTTAAAATGATGCATTTGACCAAGCACAAAAAAATAATTTTATTTGATGGAATGTGTAATTTGTGCAACAGTTCAGTTTTAAAGGTCATTCGATTCGATACGAAAAGTAATTTTGTCTTTTGTGCATTGCAGTCAGAAATTGGTCAGGAAATTATTCGCGATTTAAAAATAGATCTTTCTAAAATGGATTCAATATTACTTTATGAATCATCAAATAACTATACCTATAAGTCAACTGCAGTATTAAAAATATTGAATAGTTTTGGAGGATGGTGGAATTTGACACAAATATGCTGGCTTGTCCCCCCATTTTTAAGAAATTTGATTTATGATTTTATTGCGAAAAACAGGTATAAATGGTTTGGCAAAAAAGATCGTTGCATGCGCCCTACTCCTGCCCTAGAAAAACACTTTTTGACCTCCTATAAGACTAAAGGTTCAACTCTTTAAAAATTCAATTTAAACCAATGAAAAAAATTCCAAAAAACATTCAATGCGTCATTTTTGATATGGATGGTGTGATTATAGATTCTGAAGAGATTCACAAAAAAGCTTATTATGAAACCTTTGTTTCTTTGGGTTTAGAGGTTTCTGAAAAAGTATATAAAACGTTAACAGGTTCTTCTACAATAAATGCTTTTCAGCGATTGATTGTTCATTTTAATTTGGATTTGGATGCAAATGAGTTGGTTTTAGACAAACGAAGACGTTATGTGAATTTTTTCGAGAACAACCCAGATTTGCATTTGGTAGCTGGCGTTGAAGAAATTATAAAGTATTTCTATGAAAAAGATATCACCTTAATTTTAGCCTCTTCTTCTGCAATGGTCAATATTAACCGTGTTTTTGATCGATTCAAATTGCATTCCTATTTTTCAGCGAAAATAAGCGGTGCCGATTTAACAGCCTCAAAACCACATCCTGAAATTTTTGAAAAAGCAGCACTTTTAGCGAATACTCCAAAAGAGCATTGTATAGTCATTGAAGACTCAGACAATGGCATAAAAGCGGCCAATGACGCAGGTATTTTTGTTTTTGGTTATGCCAACAAACTTTCAGAAGGGCAAACGCTCAAAAATGCAGATGCTGTAATTGATTGTTTTAGCGCTTTAAAAAAAGTCCTTTAATATCTAAAAGTGGGGCCTAAATAAGTGATACCGATACCTCAGTATGTACTTCACTTTTCTATTTATCTTTTCTTGGCAACTATTTTACTTTCTCGTAATTATCGTCCCAATTTTTAGGTTTTGGGTCGTGTAATTTACCTAACGATTTTGCAATTATCATAGATACAGTTGCATCTCCTGTAACATTTACCATCGTTCTGCACATATCTAAAGGTCTGTCTACAGCAAAAATTAATGCCAAACCAATCGGCAATAATTCTTCAGGAAAACCAACAGATTCTAATACAATTACTAACATTACCATACCTGCACTCGGGACTGCTGCCGATCCTATCGAGGCCAACAAAGCAGTTCCTACGATTATTATTTGATTTGAGAATGTGAGTCCCTCTGGCCAAATTACTTGCATGATAAAGACTGCAGCTATGGCTTGGTACAAGCTGGTGCCATCCATATTAATTGTAGCTCCTACAGGCAATACAAACCCAGAAACTTCTTTATCTACACCTAAGTGTTCTTCTACTCTTTCCATGGTTACTGGTAATGTTGCTGCACTTGAACTAGTCGAAAAAGCTAATAATTGTGCTGGACTAATTTGTTTTAAGAACCAAAATGGACTTTTCTTTGTATAGACACCAACTAAAAGTAGGTAAAAGCAAATCATTAAAAACAATCCACCTACAACACACAAGGCATAGACCAACAGTTTTAAGAGAATTTCTGTATCGTCAAATGCAATCATCACATTTGCCAATAAAGCAAATACGGCAAACGGCGCAAAAAGCATGATAAGGTCAACCATTTTCATTACCATTTCATTGAGTGAATCAAAGAAATCCATTAAAGGTTTTGACTTTTTTTCTGAAATCAATAACAAAGAAATACCAACAAACAATGCAAAAAAGATAATTTGCAACATGCTTGCACTTGCAAAAGATTGAAAAATATTACTTGGAAATATATCTACTAATGCTTGTAACGGACCTGCATCATTTTGAGCAGATGCCTTCGTAAGTTTATCGGCAACACCAGCCGAATTTTCATACTTTGTTTTTATTTTGTCTATGGTCTCCGCAGACATTCCTTCGCCTGGTTTCACAACATTCACAATTCCCAATCCGATTACAATAGCTACAACGGTTGTTAGTACGTAGATAATGATGGTTCTTGCACCCATTTTTTTAATCTTAGAAATATCTTTTAAATCTGAAATCCCTTTAATCAAAGAGGCTAATATTAAGGGTACTGCAATTAACTTTAAAAGATTGATAAAAATAGTTCCAAAAGGTTTGATCCAATCTATTACAAAACTTTTACCGCCATCTACAGAATTCATTAGAAAACCAAAAACAATTCCTAAGACCATTCCTATTAAAATCTTCCAATGTAATGCCAGTTTTTTCATATGTAATATTTCTTTATTTTTAGATTTGAAAGGTAAAAAAAATATTTAAAAAAGACCGAGAATGACGGTGGTATCTTTTAGACTTTAAAGGATAGAAATTAACTCTCTTTTCGCTGGTTTCCTTTGCTCATAGAAAATCTTTTAAAATTACAGTGAAAATCACTTGTTCGGCTTTTTTTTTGTGCTTAATTTCGCAGGATGGTGGAAAAACTTAAAAAGCGTTGGAATATTGAAAGCAACTGGTCTGTTATTGCAATTTTTATAGTATTTGCAATTAACGGTTCTTTCGCAGCCTGGGTGGCCAAGCCCATCACCGCTTTTTTAGGTTTATCTCCTGAGACCATCACTTCATTTGCCTATTGGCCAATACGAATTATATTAATCTTTCCTATTTACCAACTTACCTTACCGCTTGTGGGATGGCTGTTTGGACAATTTAAATTTTTCTGGGCTTTTGAAAAAAAGTTTTTAAATAGGTTGGGACTCGGCTTCCTTTTTAAAGAATAAAACTTCATCTATTTTTAGTTGAATTATTGTGCATGCATTCAATATAAGAAAAAAAAGATTTTATATTTATCATATATAGGGTTTCTTTTCATTGAAAAACTATAAGTTTGTTTAAAGCTATATTTGAATGAATTTTCTTGATTTTAAAGCACGAATGACTGATTTAAAAACCTCGAAACTAGGTGGGTTAGAGGCACAATTTAAATTGGCCCCAGAGTTAAGGTTGCGCTATGATGAAGATACAATCAAAGCAAAAAACCCTAAAAAGGCTGCCGTTTTGGCCTTGTTTTATCCCGATATGCACAACAAAACACGTATTTTACTCACCAAAAGAGCCAGTTATAAGGGCACACATTCTGCACAGATTAGTTTTCCTGGTGGAAAAACAGCATTCAATGATCGCAATCTAGAACACACAGCTAAAAGAGAGACCTATGAAGAAGTGGGCATTCATTCTAATACCATTCATATGATTAGAGAACTGACAACCGTTTTTATCCCTCCCAGTAATTTTTTAGCAACCCCTTTTATTGGATATACCAATCAGCGCCCTCTTTTTAATACAAATTATGAAGTTGCCGCCACTATTGAGGTGCTTTTAGAAGACTTATTAAATGACATGAATATTAGCAATGTAGAAATGTCAACTTCCTACATGGACAAAATAAAGGTACCCTGCTTTAAATTAGATAATTACATTATATGGGGTGCAACAGCGATGATATTATCGGAAATTAAAGAGCTGTTCTAGTAAAGAGAATCTAATTTCTTTTTGTAAATTGGCAGCAAACAAAAGATCTTTTATCATGCCCCTATTTAAAAGGAATCCTTTCGGACATATACTTTTCATTAAAAAATGGATAATTAGAATTATTGGTGTGTTTTTTCATAGTAGATTCAGACGCTTCAACAATTTACAAATAAAGGGATCTGAAATTATTAGAAATTTACCGGAAAAAAACGTTCTCTTTATCTCAAATCATCAAACTTATTTTGCGGACGTAATTGCCATGTTTCATGTTTTTAATGCGGCTCTTAAAGGCAGAGATAATTCCTTAAAAAATGTTGGTTATTTATGGAATCCAAAGCTAAATTTTTACTTTATCGCTGCAGGGGAAACCATGCGTTCTGGTATTGTTCCAAAAATATTTAGTTATACTGGATCGGTATCTGTAGAAAGAACCTGGAGAAGTAAAGGTGAAGACATTAATAGGCAAGTAAAAATGTCTGATGTTTCTAAAATAGGAATGGCATTGGATGATGGTTGGGTAGTTACTTTCCCTCAAGGAACAACAACAGCATTTAAGCCAATACGAAGAGGAACAGCACATCTTATTAAGAAATACAAACCCGTAGTTGTTCCAGTAGTCATTGACGGATTTAGGCGTTCTTTTGATAAAAGAGGCCTCAAAATAAAAAAGCGAAGCGTCTTACAATCAATGGTCATTAAAGCACCTTTGGAAATTGATTATGAGCATGAAGATGTTGCAGATATTATTACTAAAATTGAATATGCAATTGAACAACATCCTTCGTTCTTAAAAGTACTTTCGGTAAAAGAACTCGAAAAAGTAGCGAAACAAGAAAAAGCTTTAGAAGAAAAACGAAAATTTTGGGATTAAAAAAGTAGAGAAGCAAGGTGCTTCTCATTTTTTTTACAATATGAAGTAATTCCTAAATTGCCTGAATACCCAATCATCTATTTATTTTTTCGCTTTTTGCAACCTTGGTGTACTTCAAAGCAGAAAAAAATCATACGCTGTACTATCATTATTATTGATGAATTTATTATCTTTATCAAAAATTACTATAGCGATGACAATTACACAATTAAAATACGTCTTATCTGTTGCAGAATACAAAAATTTCACGGTAGCAGCTGCGCATAGTTTCGTGACACAACCAACACTAAGCATGCAGATTCAAAAACTCGAAGACCAATTGGAGGTTAAAATATTTAATAGGTCTAAAAAACCGATTGAACTTACAGAAGTTGGAAAAAAAATTGTGAATCAAGCAAAAGTAGTTGTCGATGAAAGCAATCGAATCTTAGACATCGTTCATCAACAAAAGGGATATATTGGTGGTGAATTTAAGTTGGGAATTATACCGACTATCATGCCTACTTTGCTTCCAATGTTTTTAAACAACTTCACAAAAAAATACTCAAAAGTAAAGTTGATCATTGAAGAATTGACGACTGAGGATATTATGCGAAAATTAACAGATGGGCATATCGATGCAGCTATCGCAGCAACGCCTTTAGAGAATGTTGCGATTAAAGAAGAACCTTTATATTATGAGCCATTTGTTGGACTGGTTCCTCAAAACCACCGTCTTTATAATAAAAAACAAATTACTTCTGACGAATTGGAAGTGGATGATATTTTACTTCTTGAAGATGGGCATTGTTTTAAAGACAGTGTGATTAATCTCTGCAGCACCCACAAACTAGAAAACAACAAAAGATTCCGATTAGAAAGCGGTAGTTTTGATACCTTAATTAAGTTATCCAAAGAAGGTTTAGGTATGACATTACTCCCATACTTGCATACTTTAGATTTAAATGATGATGACAAAAGTCATCTACGTGAATTTACCAATCCACCACCAGCGAGGGAAGTGAGTTTAATCTATCATAAATCACAACTAAAAATGCAAATGATCGCGGCATTGAAAACAACTATTGATGGGGTCATTAGAGGTGCAATTTCCTTTTCAGATGTAAAAATAATTAGTCCGCTTCAGAAGAAATAAAATCATTCTAGAGGTGCTAAAAACTAGGACTAAAATCAATTTTTAAGATTGAACTATAGAATGAATGTCTTCATCTTTATTAAGAATACATTTTTTCTCTTAACTCTTTTATTTTAGGGTCTGCCAAATAATCATCAAAGGTAGTATGTCTATCAATGACTCCTTTTGGGGTTAATTCAATCACTCGATTTGCTACTGTTTGTGCAAACTCATGATCATGAGTAGAGAAAAGTAAAGTCCCTTGAAAGTTAATAAGCGAATTGTTTAAAGATTGAATGGATTCTAAATCTAAGTGATTTGTAGGTTCGTCTAACAACAAAATATTTGCTCTTTTCATCATCATTCTAGAAAGCATACAACGTACTTTTTCACCTCCAGATAAAACGTTACTTTTTTTCAACGCTTCTTCTCCAGAGAAAATCATTTTTCCAAGAAAACCACGAATAAAAACTTCTTCTCGTTCTTCTTCAGTTTGTGCATATTGTCGCAGCCAATCAACAAGGTTCAAGTCTCCATTTTGAAAAAAGGAAGAATTGTCTAGGGGTAAATAAGACTGAGTAGTGGTAACTCCCCAATTATAGGTACCTGCATCTGGTTTTACATTGTCGGTAATGGCTTGATAAAAAGCAGTAATGGCTCTTGAATTTTTTGAAATAATAGCAACTTTATCTCCTTTATTAAGATTGATATCTACATTGGAAAATAGTTTTTCACCTTCAAACTCTTTAGACAGTCCTTCTACATTTAAAATTTGATCTCCTGCTTCTCGATCGCTTTTAAAAATAATTGCAGGATACCTTCTACTGGAAGGTCTTATGTCTTCAACATTTAACTTTTCGATCATTTTCTTACGAGAGGTTGCTTGTTTTGACTTGGCCACATTGGCAGAAAAACGACGAATAAATTCTTCTAATTCTTTCTTTTTATCTTCTGCTTTTTTATTTTGTTGGGCTCTTTGTTTTGCGGCTAACTGGCTCGATTCGTACCAGAAGGTGTAATTTCCAGAGTAATGATTTATTTTATTAAAATCTATATCCGAAATATGGGTACAAACAGCATCTAAAAAGTGTCGATCATGGGATACTACAATTACAGTATTTTCAAAATTAGCCAAAAAGTTTTCCAACCAAGCGATTGTTTCAAAATCTAAATCATTGGTTGGTTCATCCATTATGAGTACGTCAGGATTCCCAAACAATGCTTGTGCAATTAACACACGCACTTTTTGTTTTCCATCTAAGTCCTTCATTAAGATATAATGCAAGTCTTCTTTAATTCCTAGATTAGACAACATCGCCGCTGCATCAGAATCTGCATTCCAACCATTCATTTCTTCAAAAGTAATTTGAAGTTCTCCTATTTTTTCTGCATTTTCATCTGTATAATCGGCATATAAATCATCTATTTGCTTTTTAATTTTAAACAAATCTTTGTTTCCCATAATAACAGCCTCCAATACAGAAAACTCATCATATGCGTAATGGTCTTGGGTTAAAACAGACATTCGCTTTCCTTTTTCTAGATGCACCTGACCCGATGTCGGATCCATTTTTCCAGAAATAATTTTAAGAAAAGTAGATTTACCAGCACCATTTGCACCAATAATTCCATAACAATTACCTTGTACAAACTTTGTATTTACTTCATCAAATAATATTCTTTTTCCAAACTGAACTGATAAATTAGATACGGATAACATGCTTTTTACTGTTTTAAAATTTTGTGCAAAAATAGGAAATTGATTTTGTTTTTACATACAGAAATACAGCTGTTTTGCAATCAATTAAAAAATTAACTAGAAAACAAAAATAGAGTTCCATTTTTTAATCTGTTTTATTAAAATTGCTTTGATAGTCGGCTTTTTAACAGCTAATTAACAATATATAGACCTACAGATGCTTAAATTTGCCTTTGTAATACCCCAATAATAATGAAATCCATTATTTCCCTATTTTCAACATGCCTCTTTTTAATCGTTTTTGTTAGTTGTAACAAAACTGATAGAAACAGCACTACTTATTTTGGAGGAAAAATTATGAATCCAAAAAGCAGCCATGTCATTTTGTATTCGATGGACAAGGTGATTGATACTTTTTCAATTAATGCTGATAACAAATTTGGAGGTACCTTAGATTCTATTCAAGAAGGACTTTATTATTTTGTCCATGGAAATGAAAATCAATTTATATACATCGAACCAAAAGACAGCATAATGCTGAGCTTAAATACTTGGGATTTTGATGAGTCCTTGGTTTTTTCTGGTATTGGTGCAGAGAGAAACAATGTTTTAATTGATTGTTTTTTACAATTTGAAAAAGATGAAAAAACATTTTATAAATACAATTCATTAAAACCAACATCATTTAAGAAAAAGGTAGATTCTATTATTTCACTCAGAGAAGGTACCCATGCAGCCTATGTAAAAAGGCACCCCACAGAAACAGAAAAATTTAAGGAAGTATTAAAAATAGCACTTACCTACCCTGTATATGCGAGAATAGAAAGTTATCCAATCTCGCATGCAAAAAAAATGAAATTAGAGCGTTTCCCAACCCTTCCACTATTTTTTTATGAATATCGAAAAGACCTTGACATTAACATAGATGCTTTAATGTACTACAAACCTTATAGTAAATACATCACTAATTATTTATACAATGCAACCTATGCTAAGAGTCACGCACCGATGCAAAACAATTTCACCTCTAATTTTACGGTGGATTTATTAAATACAATTGATGCAAAAGTGAGTTCTAGAACATTTAAAAATGCTTTTTTAAAACAAACCGTAATCAGTCATTTTTATAAAAAATCAACCTGCGATATTAACCGTAAAGAATTTGATGTCTATTTTGCATTGAGTTCAAATGAAAAAGATAAAAACTTAGTAAGGAGGCTATTAAAAGACACTCAAACAATTCATGAAAATCATGAAATGAAAAACTTCTACATCCATGATTTTACCAATGCACGCTATGCCATTCGAGATGTTATTAAGGATAAAAACACATTTTTATTTTTTTGGAGTGCTAAGTATGTATCAAAACCCTATGTTAGAGCACGTATCAATTATTTATCCAACAAATATCCAAATATTCAGTTTCTGACTCTTAAAATCGATGGAGACAGCACCGATCAGATTAAAAATTTAGATATTAAAAAGCAATTCTTCATTGATTCTAATAGCGGTGCAAATTCTTTTTTGACAAGCAAAATGACACGTTCTATGCTGATCAATAAAAAAGGAATCTTAACAAATGGATTCGCATCCATAACTTCCAGAAATATCTACACGCAATTAGACCGTTTGAACAATAATTAATTTATTGCTTTTACCAAGCCTATCTTGTTTATTTAGCATACCTTTGCGCGATTTTAAATTTGGGGTAAACCCTTAAGAAAATCAAGTCGAATTATAAATACGGTTTGCAGGTGGGCGTCTGTGAATCAACAAAAAACACAGGATGTCAACATTTTTAGAATTGGGTTTAAAAGAACCTATCAACAAAGCATTAACAGCTTTAGGCTATGAAAAGCCAACTGTTATTCAAGAAAAAGCAATCCCGCAAATCATTGCTTCTACCGACGATTTAAAAGCATTTGCACAAACAGGTACTGGTAAAACTGCTGCCTTTAGTTTACCAATATTAGAACTTTTAGATGAAAAGAATAGCAATGTACAAGCAATCATACTTTCTCCAACTAGAGAACTTGCTGTACAAATTGGAAACAACATTAAAGATTTTTGTAAATACTTACCCGATGTTAAGGTAACTACCGTTTATGGTGGTTCAAGCATGGAAGAACAAATTAGGTCTTTAAAAAGAGGTTCTCAAATTGTCGTTGGAACTCCTGGTAGAACCGTCGATTTAATTAAAAGAAGAGCTTTAAAATTAGGTAACGTTCAATGGTTAGTCCTAGATGAAGCTGATGAAATGTTAAACATGGGTTTCAAAGACGAATTGGATAAAGTCTTAGAAGCCACTCCAGAAACAAAACAAACCTTATTATTTTCTGCAACCTTTCCAAGAGAAGTGGAAGCTATTGCAAGAAACTATATGACCAAACCTGTAGAAATTACCTCGGGTGAAAAGAATACAGGCTCAGAAAATGTAAGTCACGAATATTATTCAGTAACGGAAAGAACTCGCTACCCTGCTTTAAAGAGAATTGCAGACTTGAATCCAGATATTTATGCAATTATCTTTTGTAGAACACGTAGAGAAACCCAAGAAGTTGCAGACAATCTAATTAGAGATGGTTATAGTGCCGATTCTTTGCATGGAGATTTATCCCAGGGACAACGTGATTCTGTAATGGGGAAATTCAGAAAGAAAACCATTAAAATATTAGTAGCGACAGATGTTGCTGCTCGTGGATTGGATGTTACTGAATTGACACATGTATTGAACCACAAGTTACCAGATCAGATTGAGAATTACACGCACAGAAGTGGTAGAACAGGAAGAGCTGGAAACAAAGGGATTTCAATTGTTTTAGTCAATGGAAAAGAGAAAGGAAAATTACGTCAGATCGAAAGAATCATTAAAAAGAAATTTGTTGAAGGAAAAGTTCCTACGGGTAAAGAAATTATTAAAAACCAGTTAATCAATTTAATTGACAAGGTTCAAAATACAGAGGTAAATGCATCTGAAATGGAGGAATTTTTACCAAGTATTTTCGAAAAACTAGCGGATTTAGATCGTGAGGAATTGATTAAGAAATTTGTTTCTTTAGAATTCAATACCATGTTAAAATATTATGAAAATTCGAAAGATTTAAATAATTTATCGTCTAAAGACAATTCTAGAGCAAGAGCAAACGATGAAAACATGACACGTTTCTTCATCAACATTGGAAGAAAAGACAGCTTAAACCCTGGAAAATTAATAGGCTTAATTAACGAGCAAAATATTGGCGACAAAGTAGAAATTGGTGCAATTGATATTTTAGATACTTTTTCTTTCTTTGAAATTGATAAAAATTACGAAGATGCAACCTTAGCTGCATTTTTAGACAACCAACCCGACTTTGATGGTCGCTCGGTAAATGTAGAAATTACCAAAAAAGAACGCGGTGGCGGTCGAAGAGGTGGTGGAGATCGTAAGTCTTTCGGAAATAAAAGAGAAGGTGGTTTTGGTCGTAAAAGAAGCTCAGACGGCGGTGGTTCTTCAAGAAGAAGAAGCAGCGATGCTAGCAGAAGATCAGACAGACCAGACAGACCCGACAGAGCTAGCAGAAGTGCTAGCGATAGAGGTCCAGGCGGTTTCGGAAGAAGACGTAGAGACTAATGCATACAAAATAAACTATTTAAAAACGCACTTGGTATCAAGTGCGTTTTTTTTGCTGTTTACTTTAAATAAATGCCTTAAAAAAAGTACATTCGCTTCGCCCTATTATAACACTTTAAATGCCACAGCTTCTTAAAAATAACCATATTGAAATCCAGATGCATTTGCCTGCTGAGAACTATTGCTTTTCGAGGTTTGACTGGACTGGAAAAATAACGACTCTAAAGTATAAGGGGCTCTTTATTACAGGAGGCGAAACTAACGAAGGAGATCCAGAGAATGAGCTTGGCAAAGGGTTTTATAATGAATTTGGAATAGAATCTCCCTTGGGCTTTTCCGAAACTCCTATTGGAGGATGGTTTCACAAAATTGGTGTAGGGCTTTTAAAAAAAGAGGATTCACGATACCAACCAGGAAAAAAATACCAAATAAAACCTGCCATATTTAAGATATCTCAAGGCCTCAATCGGATTTTTATACGCTGTACCTCGGAAGCTATCAATGGCTATTCCTATGTATTGGAAAAGAATATTTTATTGCTTGAAAACGGTTTTAGAATTGATTATAAATTACAGAATACCGGGATCAAAAAAATTGTAACGGATGAATATGTACACAATTTCATGGCAATTGACAAAGATCCTATTGGTCGTAATTACAGCTTGGAATTTCCTTTTCAGTTGCAACCCGAACACTTCATAGAAACAGTGAACCCAGAACAGAAAGTGCAGTTTGGAGATAGTGAAATAACTTTTACAGATACCATAGATGAAACCTTCTTTTTTAGCAATCTTTCAGGAGCTCAAAGGGTACGCGCGCAATGGGAACTCAAAAACCGTAAAAACAAGCTTATAATTCGTGAAACTGGCAATTTTAAAACCAATAAAGTAAACCTTTGGGGCACAAAGCATGTCATGAGTCCAGAACTGTTTTTCGGGATTGATTTGGCAGCAAACACTTCGGTTGCCTGGTCTCGAAAGTTTGAGCTGTTGGAAACAAAATAGTAAGCATCACCCCCTTCTTCCCTACCGGATTATGCTTTAGTAGCATCTTTACAATCAACAACATACCTGTTAACAGTTGACAAAATCATCGGGTTTTGGTGGTCCTAAAAAAACCACTTATTCCCAAATAATCACCACTTATTCCAAAAATACACCCACTTATTTATTTGCATACAAAAAAAATATTTTTTTAACTTAAGTTTTCAGGATGAGTCTTTTGTACAACTGATAAAAAGTGGTGTTTTCCTAAAATAGAATCGGGATAACAGTATAAAATAGGTCTTGAAAAATCATTAATAACATTCCTTCCACACGGTATTATTGAACTTGTTTGGTTGATTATGTTATCTAGTTTAAGTGTAAAACTTTCTTTTTTGTTATATGATTTCATTAAATCCGATTTTACAAAAAGAGATTTTTTGACTGAATTATTTAGTCTAAAAACTTTTATTCTTTTTTCTATAGTTTTTTTAGGCATTTTGGTAGAAATATATTTAACCCCTCAATTAATTAATTTAATTTGTTAAATCATGAAAAAAATTATTTACATCTATTTTATAATAGTCATTTCAATATCAATTTATTTAATATGGTTTCTACCATTAGAAAAAAAATATTATAGTTTATTATTTGTATTAGTATTTATATTGTCAATTTTACCAAAACTTATAATTGGGTTTAAAAAAAATCAAAAACTTTGAAAATAAAAATTTATAGACATTAACGGCTACCAACAACGGCTACACTTAATTGCTTATATCTGTGCTACTATAGAAAAATCTCTGATTTTCCCAACTTGGTTTTGTACTTAAAAAGTTAAGTGCTTAATTGTTGCAACTATTCATAGCCGAGACCGTTGTAGATAATTAAAAACTGGCTATAAAATAGAGATATTAATTAAAATAAATGGGAGCTGCAAGTGATATTATTAATTCAAACCCGCTCCGCAAAGTCGGTAGACTTTGCGGCACATAAAAACCTAAGACACACCAAAAAGCTAAAAAAAAGAGAAGCATCCGCTTCTCTTTTTACTATTAAAACTCGTTTATTTTTATCTTCTGCTATAGTTTGGTGCTTCTTTGGTAATGGCAACATCATGCGGATGGCTTTCATTAATACCGCTGGCAGTAATTCTTACAAACTTTCCACTGTCTTGCAAAGTAGCAATGTCTTTCGCACCACAGTAACCCATTCCAGCTCGTAACCCACCTATGAACTGGTGAATACTTTCGTCCAAATTTCCTTTGTAAGGAACCCTTCCTACAATACCTTCAGGGACTAATTTTTTAATATCAGCTTCTACATCTTGAAAATAGCGATCCTTAGAGCCTTGTTTCATGGCTTCAACAGAGCCCATTCCACGATAGGATTTAAACTTTCTTCCTTCATAAATAATCGTTTCTCCAGGAGATTCTTTGGTTCCCGCTAAAAGAGATCCCAACATTACAGAATCTGCACCTGCAGCAATGGCTTTCGGAATATCCCCTGTATAGCGAATTCCTCCATCGGCAATTACTGGAACGCCAGTTCCTTTAATGGCAGCTGCCACTTCTAAAACGGCTGAAAACTGTGGAAAACCAACTCCAGCAACCACTCTTGTGGTACAAATAGAACCCGGTCCAATACCAACTTTAACAGCATCGGCACCTGCTTCCACTAAATATTTTGCAGCTTCGGCAGTAGCGATATTTCCAACCACCACGTCTAAATTTGGGAACTTTGCTTTTACTTCTTTTAGCACCATGACCACGCCTTTGGTGTGTCCATGAGCAGTATCTATAATCACCGCATCAACGCCTGCATTCACCAAAGCTTCAGCTCTTTCAACCGCATCGGAAGTAACCCCCAAGGCAGCAGCCACTCTTAAACGTCCGAATGAATCTTTGTTCGCAATTGGTTTTTGAGTCACTTTTGTAATGTCTCTAAACGTAATGAGTCCCTTTAAGATATACTGATCGTCTACGATCAATAGTTTTTCAATTTTATTTTTTTGAAGAATTTTCTCCGCATCTTTTAAAGAAGTACCTACAGAAGCAGTAATCAAGTTTTCCGTAGTCATTACTTCAACAATCGGTCTTTGATTGTCGTGTTCGAAACGCAAATCTCTGTTGGTTACAATTCCTTTTAAAGTCCCATTTTCATCAACAATCGGAATTCCACCAATACTGTGTTCCTTCATATGGGCTTTTGCATCTAAAACAATAGCCGTTAAAGGCAAAGTAACTGGATCTAAAATCATGCCCGATTCTGCACGCTTTACACGTCTCACTTCTTGCGCTTGCTGCATAATGGTCATGTTTTTATGCAAAACACCAATCCCTCCTTCTCTGGCAATCGCAATGGCCATCGCAGCTTCTGTAACCGTATCCATTGCTGCGGAAATAATGGGAACATTAATGCTAATGTTTCTCGTAAATTTTGTTTGAATACTGACCTCTCTTGGAAGTACATCTGAAAAGGCGGGTACTAGTAAAACGTCGTCATACGTGAGTCCCTCTCCTACTATTTTATCGTTGTGTGCTGTCATCTTGCAATTAAAGTCTAATTGCAAGCAAATTTACAACTATTTATTGAGTTTTTTACCATTAATTAAAACTAAGGTTTCAATAAGTATTTTTTAAATGATTGACACAGACATCATATTACTATTTAACCAGCCTAAAAATCTTAAATAAAAATTACAACCTAATTCACTGACAATCAATTTATTTAAAATATTATTCTTATTTATTCTAAATAAGCTTTGAAAAACTAAATATGCATGCTATCTTTGCACACAAAAAAAAACTATTTATAATTAATCTAAATAAAATGAGACTCAAAATTACACTCTTAACCCTCTTATTTACAAGTTTATTAACAGGGCAAACAAAAGAAGAAAAAAAAGAATTTTGGCAACTAGACAGCATCCAAAATTTGGATGAAATCATTATTTCTACCACGCAAATTTTTGGAAACAAATATGTAGCAAAGCACAGGACAGGTTCTGCATATTATCTATCCCCTAAAGAATTACAAAAATTCAGTTTTACCGACATCAACAAAGCATTGAGAACCGTTCCAGGAGTTTCTTTGTATGAAGAAGATGGTTTTGGATTGCGTCCGAACATTAGTTTAAGAGGAACTTCTCCGGAGAGAAGTTCAAAAATCACATTGATGGAAGATGGAGTTTTAATTGCCCCAGCTCCATACAGCGCCTCTTCTGCCTACTACTTCCCTACCATTGCTAGAATGGAAGCAGTAGAAGTCTTAAAAGGAAGTAGCCAAGTGCAATACGGACCGTTTACCACTGGAGGTGCCATTAATATGATTTCTTCGCAAATTCCTACAGATTTTACAGGAAGTATTCGGGCTTCCTATGGAAGTTTTAATTCGAATCAGCTACATGCGAAAGTTGGAGGCAATCATAAAAACATAGGGTACTTCATTGAATATCTAAATTACGGATCGGAGGGATTTAAAACCTTAGAAAGTGGTAAAAATACAGGGTTCAATAAAAACGATGTGGTTGCCAAAATACGTGTTCAACTATTTCCAAATCAAGCAGTGAAGCAATCGCTGGATTTCAAATTTCAATATGCTGATGAAAATGGAAATGAAACCTATTTAGGGCTCTCAGAAGATGACTTCAACACGAATCCGTTTTCGAGATATGCAGCTTCTAATAATGACAAGATGACTACAGATCATACCCAATACATGCTAACGCACCATTTGGGCTTCTCTAAAAATCTTACGTTGACCACCACATTTTATCGAAATAATTTTGCACGAAATTGGTACAAACTTAATGACATTACTTTTGAAGGCGACCAACAAAAAATATCAAATATATTAGGAGATCCTACCAACTATTCAGATCATTTTAGCATTGTAAACGGAACGGTAAATTCATCAGCTGACGCCATTGCAGTGAAGGCAAACAACCGATCATACTATGCCCAAGGAATGCAAACGAAACTTGATTATCACTGGTATACAGAAAATTTATTTCACGATTTAGAGCTGGGTTTCAGATATCATTATGATGAAGAAGATCGTTTTCAATGGATCGACAAATACAGCATCTCCAATACTGGAGTTTTAACTGAAACTACGGCAGGTGTTCCTGGAACCGATGCTAACAGAATTAGCAGTGCAAAAGCTTTTGCGTCTTACATTACGTATAAATTAAAATATCAAAACTGGACCTTTACACCAGGGGTTCGATATGAAGATATTTTATTAGAAAGAAAAGACTTTGGCAAAAATGACATTACACGCTCTGGTAGTGACTTAAATGAACGAGAGAACAGCGTGGCAATTTTTATTCCTGGAATGGGTGCCAATTATAAGTTTAACAATGATCTTTCACTTTTCGGAGGGATTCACAAAGGGTTTTCGCCACCTGGAAACAAAGAAGATGAAAAGGCGGAAGAAAGTATCAATTATGAATTGGGAACCCGTTTTAGTCTTGGAAAATTGAAAGGAGAATTTGTCGGTTTTTATAATGATTACTCCAACTTATTGGGAAGTGATATTGCTGCTACCGGGGGAACTGGTTCACTAGATCAATTCAATGCAGGAGCAGTAAAAGTAAACGGAATAGAACTCTTATTAAACTACAATATGACCTCGGAAGCTGCGCGATTTTCATTCCCAATGTCATTGGGCTATACGTTTACCAATACTGAATTTTTAAACAGTTTTGGAAGTACTGATAGCTTGTGGGGAACAGTGACCCTTGGTGATGAATTGCCATACATTCCAAAACACCAACTAAATGCTGCATTGTCTTTAGAACATGCAAAATTTGAAGTCAACGTAAATGCAAGATACAATGGTGCGTTCAGAACTTTGGCTGGTTCAGGAAACATTCCTACAGACGAAAAAGTAGCCTCAAATTTCATCATAGACATGTCAAGTAAATATAGGGTAACTCCGCAATTTCAATTGACGGCCAACCTAACAAACTTACTTAATAATACTTATGCAGTTTCTAGAGTTCCTGCTGGTTTAAGACCTGGACATCCTTTTGGAATTTACGCTGGATTCCAATACCAATTTTAGAAATTAGAAGAAGAAACGGAAAAAGAAAAAGTTAAAAAAGTGTTCTAATTAGGAACACTTTTTTTTGTTTCGGAAGTTAAATAAGAAACCACCGCTCTTCGAATATCAAACCCAAATTCTGTTGATTTTGGGTGATATACCGAAAGCACATTGCTGTTTTTTTCTGATAAAAAAGGAATGTCAAAACCTTTTAGTAAGTATTCGGAGAAAGCAACATCATAGGTTTTATTGAGGTCTAATGGCTTATTTTTTATGTACCAATTTGATCCTATTTTTTCAGCCTGAAAACGTTGCAAATAGGCTCCAGTTCCAGCTGCCAAAAGGCCATAATCCAAAACACGTTTCAATAGATTTCCGCTTATTTTTACTTTCAAAATAGCGCCTCCATAAGGCAATACTCTAAAAATATCTACGGCAGTAATCGCCCCTTCGAGTGCATCATCAATTCGGATAGACCCGCCGTTTACAAGCGCACAATCCACCTGGTTATCAAAAGCAAAAGACATAGACTGTGTAATGATTTTCCCTAAATTGGTTTGTACACTGCGAATGGGAGTATCTCTTCCATCTAAAGGTGTTTTAGCCGTATAAATAACCGCTGTCGGATTTGAAACAATTTCTTTGATTTTTACTTTCAATACTTTTTGCCATTGCGCAACAATGGCGCCTACTTTTACATCCGTTTTTATCTTTGAGTTTATGGCTTTTAATTCTGAAACTATACGCGCTTTTTTTGTTTTTTTATCATAGGAAATACGATGTACGTAAACGGTTTTCGCGTTCGCATCTGCTTTTGTTATGACAGTATTTCCGACCGAAACAGAACGACTGGTATGTTCATGACCACCCATAATTAAAGGAAGCTCTGGAAGCAGCAATGCAATTTTTTTGTCTTGTGCAATTTTAACGTGTGTGAGTCCAAAAACAACATCAACAGAATCTTTGAGATCCTCATAGGCTGCCTTTGCTTGGGCATACATATCTTCATACACCACATATTCTTTTGGATTTGAGGGAATGCAAACACTGATAAAACCGATCTTTATTTTGGTGCCATCAGTATCTGAAAATTCTTTGATAAAAGAGGGAGTTAGCGGTACTTTTTCACCCTTTATTTCTTTGTGAAAAAAAGTCGTGCCAGTTTCGGTTTTCTCTTTTACATTGGCAGAAATCCATGGAAAATTACTTTCATTCAAGCGTTTTTGCAAGTCTTTTTGAGGCACATCAAACTCATGATTACCAAAGGCAACCAAATCAAAATTCATGGCATTCATTACTGAGACCATTTGTTTTCCTCGAAGGCGTTCGCCATCTACTTTTAAGGTTCCTAATAGGGACGGGTTTAAAAAATCACCTGCCATGACGAGCAGGGTGTTTTTGTTTTCTTTTAACAAATCTTGATGCACAGTCTCTACACGTGCCATGCCTCCAAACTCACCGCCTTGGATTGGTGCTATTTCATAAACATCATTCAATTGTAACAATGTAAAGTCTATTTTCTGATCGTCTTTTGTGCAAGAAGCAACAATGAGCAGGGAGAGAAAAAATACACTGATTTTAATAAATTTCATTTTACTATTTTTTTTTAGGTTTTGACTGCTTTAAAGTACTCTGAAAATTCCACATCATAAGACATCAAATACTTCCAAAGCTTTATTAAATGCGCTTTCAAAACTCATGGGTTTCAAGTTTATATTTGCTTTTTGAGCCGTAAAATAGGAGAGTAATTTTTCTGTGGGCATGTTGCCAGTCAAATCATCTTTTGCCATGGGGCAACCTCCAAATCCTTTGATAGCGCCGTCAAATCGGTTGCAACCCGCTTTATAGGCAGCATCTACCTTTTCGTACCATTTATCTGGTGTAGTATGCAAATGCGCCCCAAATTCAATTGTTGGGTAAGCAGGAATTAAATTTGAAAAAAGGTGATGAATCACCTCGGGTGTTGAACTCCCAACAGTGTCAGACAACGATAGAATTTTCACCCCCATTTGAGACATTTTTTCTGTCCATTTCGCTACAATGTCTACATTCCAAGGATCCCCATAAGGATTGCCAAAACCCATTGATAAATAAGCGACTACTTCTTTGTTTGTTTTGGATGCAATGTTTAAAATTTCGTCTAAAGTCACAATCGATTCTGCAATCGTTTTGTGCGTATTTCGCATTTGAAAGTTTTCTGAAATGGAAAATGGATAGCCTAAATAATCAATTTCTTCAAATTGTGTAGCATCGTGAGCACCTCTTATATTGGCAATGATTGCCAACAATTTACTGGTTGTTTTAGACAAATCTAGTTTTGATAAAACTGCGGCGGTATCTCGCATTTGCGGAATCGCTTTTGGTGAAACAAAACTTCCAAAATCAATGGTATCAAACCCTACTTTTAAAAGCGAATTGAGATACAATGACTTTTTATGGGTAGGAATAAAATGAGACTTTATGCCTTGCATGGCATCTCGTGGACATTCTATGATTTTGACTTTATTCATCTGTCTCAAAGATAGACAAACAATTGAATATCAAAAAGAATAAACCGAATGGAAAATTAAAGGATAATGAAGATGGAAATGACCACAAAAACAACAATTTGCCCCCATTTCAAATAATATCCAATGTTTTTACTTTTAGAAATAGCTGCTGATATTTGCCCCCCCATGAGGGCAATCATTCCAAAAACAAAGAATGAAACAAGAACAAAAAGCAGGCCTAGAATATAAAATTGGACGAGATGGGAAAGTTGTTTTGAAAATAAAAATTGAGGGAAAAATGCCAAGAAAAAAATTGTTACTTTCGGATTCAACACATTCATTAGAAATCCTTTTTTAAACAGTTTTATCGTTTTTTTTGGGAGGACTTGTTCTGTAGAAAAGGTGATTTTTACATCACTTTTATATACCTGATAGGCCAAGTATAAAAGGTAGCTAGCTCCAAAAATCTTGATTCCGATAAAAAACAAGGGTTGCTGTTCTATAAGGGTAGAAACTCCAAATGCTACAAATGTAGTATGAACAAGACAGCCTGTCATTAAACCAAAAACAGTTGCTATCCCATATTTTTTTCCGTTTACAATACTCTGTGTCAAAACAAAAATATTGTCTGGTCCTGGAGAAATTGCCAAGATTGCAGTAGCAAAAATAAAAGCGCTAAGTGTTTCTAACATTTAATTAAAATTGAATGCTGACAGCTTCAGGGTACCATCATTTTATCATGGAAAAAGTAATTTCTTATATCTTTGCCAAGATTTTCTTATTGATTTTTTTAATCAAACTGGGACCTTCATAAATAAATCCTGTATAAATTTGAACCAAATCGGCACCAGCGTTTATTTTTTCGATGGCATCTTCTGCTGAATGAATACCTCCTACTCCAATTATTGGAAAGGATTTGTTTGATTTGTCGGACAAATATTGAATGACTTTCGTGCTTTGCTCTTTAATCGGTTGTCCACTGACTCCTCCAGAACCTATGCTTTCTAACTGTTTTTTAGAGGCCTTTAAATTGGCTCTTGTGGTGGATGTATTGGATGCAATAACACCATCTATTTTTGTTTCTGCTACCAATTCGATAATTTCATCCAATTGTTGGTTGTTCAAATCGGGTGCTATTTTTAATAAGATCGGTTTTTGAGTCGCCTGCGCATTGTTTAATTTCTGACATTCTGTAATCAGCGATATTAAATAGCCTTTATCGTTGAGTTTCGCGTGACTACCAACGTTTGGGCAACTCACATTCAACACAAAATAATCTACATAGGGATGCAAACCTTCGAAACAAATTTTATAATCTTGGGTGTAGTTTTCGGGAGATGTTTGGGTGTTTTTTCCAATATTACCTCCGATAATTAATTTTCCTCTGTTCTTTTTTAATTGATGAATGGCGGTTGCTAAGCCTTCATTGTTAAAGCCCATACGGTTGATAATTCCCTGATCGGTTTTTAATCGAAACAAACGTTTTTTAGGATTCCCAGCTTGCCCTTTCGGAGTTACTGTTCCAATTTCTATAAATCCGAAACCGAAGTTTGCCAATTCATTATAGAGTAACGCATTTTTATCAAAACCAGCTGCCAAACCCACAGGGTTTTTAAACGTGATTCCGAATAAAGTACGTTCTAATTTTTTATCGTTTACTAGATACAGCCCTCTAAAGATTGCTGCAACATATGGAATTTTGCAAAAGATTCTAATGAGTGAAAATGTAAAATAATGCACCTTTTCTGGATCGAATAAAAATAAAACAGGTCTTAATAGTAGTTTGTACATATCTCTTTTTTGGGTCCGTATGATAAATTCGGTTGATTTTGAAAACATAAAAAAACTCCATGATTAATGGAGTTTATATATTATCTTAAAACAGCTTCTAAATTCTTTTCAAATGTTTGCTGTAATTTTTGCATTATTTTATCTATTTGCTTGTCTTCTAGTGTTTTTGTTTCATCTTGTAATAAAAAACTAACGGCATAGGATTTTTTCCCATCTGGTAATTTATCTCCTTCATAGACATCAAACAGATCGACTTCTTTCAATAAATTTTTCTCTGACTGAAATGCCAAATTATAAATCTCTTTGAATTCGATTTTAGTATCTAATAAAAGTGCTAAATCTCTTTTTACTACTGGAAATTTTGTTAAATCGGAAACTTTTACATTTTTATTTCCTGTTATTTTAAGAATCGTATCCCAATTAAAATCAGCAAACAAAACTTCTTGTTTGATTCCAAATTCTTTTAATAGGTTTGATTTGATAGTACCAAATTCCACCAGTTTCATTTTCCCTAAACTTAGGGTAATTCCTTCTGAAAATACATCCTGTTTGGTGGGTGTTGTTTTTAAAGTATCGATGCCTAATCGAGTTAAAACAGCTGTGATAACTCCTTTTGCATAGAAAAAATCGGATGTTTTAGAGGGTAAATTCCAACTGTCTTTTGCTCTTTTTCCAGTAATAAACAGGGTTAAATGCTTGTCTTCCTGGTAGGCATCATTGTATTTGTGATAGGTTTTACCAAACTCATAAAACTTTAATGAGTTGTTTTTTCGATTGATATTATAGGCTACAGATTCTAATCCACTAAATAACAATGATTGGCGCATGACCTTCAAATCGTTACTCAACGGGTTGAGCATCAATACGCTAACATCTTCATTGATATTCTCTGAATAGGTAGCATATTCAGGTTTTGTTAGCGAATTTGCCATCGTTTCATTAAATCCTAATGAAGACAATTGATTAGCAACCACATTTTCAATCTTCGTTTCTTTATTTGAATCGAATGAAATGGAAGTATTTAATTTGTGTGAAAATTCAATATTATTGTATCCATACACTCTTAATATTTCTTCAATAATATCGGCTTCCCGTTGTACATCGGTTCTGTAAGAAGGAATCGTTAAACCCAAACCACCTTCTGTTTCACTATTGATTTTAATTTCTAAAGAAGCTAATATCTTTTTGATTGTTTCTTTTGGGATTTCTTGCCCAATCAAACGGTATGCATTTTCGTAAGATAAGAACACTTGAAAGTCTTCGATTCTTTCTGGGAAAAAGTCAGAAATATCGGATCCCATTTTACCACCTGCATATTCTTCAATTAACAAAGCGGCTCTTTTAAGAGCATATTTTGTCATGTTAATGTCAATTCCACGTTCAAAACGAAAAGAAGCATCGGTGTTTAATGCGTGTCTTTTTGCTGTCTTTCGAACAGAAATTGGATTAAAATAAGCACTTTCTAAGAAAATAGAAGTGGTATATTCTGTAACTCCAGAGTTCAATCCTCCAAAAACTCCTGCAATACAAAGCGGGTTGGAATCTTCATCACAGATCATGATATCTTCGGATGACAAGGCTCTTTCTTGACCATCGAGTGTGGTAAATGGTGTGCCTTGTTCTAATGTTTTTACAAGAATTTTATTTCCTTTTATTTTTTGTGCATCAAATGCATGTAAGGGTTGTCCGAGTTCGTGTAACACGTAATTTGTAATGTCTACAATATTATTCTTGGGTGCAATCCCAATCGATTTTAATCTGTTTTGAATCCATTCTGGAGATGCTTTTACGGTAACATCTGTAATACTAATTCCACAGTATCTGGGAGCTTGCTCTCTATCCGCTACCTCAACATCAATTCGTAAGGTTCTTTCATCTACATGAAAATCACTCACAGAGGGTGATATTAATTCTAGATGGATGTCTTGCTGCATAAGACCGGCTTTAAAATCTCTGGCAACCCCAAAATGGCTCATTGCATCGGATCTGTTGGGGGTCAGTCCAATTTCAAAAACCGAATCGACTTCAATATTAAAAACGCTTGCTGCAGGTGTTCCTGTTTTGATATCTGCATCTAAAACAAGAATTCCATCATGTCCAGTACCCAGACCCAACTCATCTTCAGCACAAATCATACCGTGGCTTTCTTCGCCTCTAATTTTACCTTTTTTTATTTTAAAGCTTTCGCCTTTGTCATCATACAATAGGGTTCCAATGGTAGCTACGGGAACTTTTTGACCTGCTGCTACATTGGGAGCACCGCATACAATTTGTACTGGATCTCCATTTCCCAAGTCTACAGTCGTAACTTTTAACCGGTCTGCATTGGGGTGTTGAATGCAAGTTAAAACTTCACCAACAACAATTCCCTTGAGGCTTCCTTTGATAGATTCTTTCGTTTCTATCCCTTCCACTTCCAATCCTAAATCGGTTAACAATTCTCCAGTTTTGGTAGCATCCCAATCTGTTTGTAGAAATTGTTTGATCCAATTGTATGATATTTTCATAATTTTTCTGCTATTAACTCTCGCAAATTTACTGATTTTCTCCTTTTTAGAGCAGGTTTTTCTTTTTTTAAATACTGCTACTTATTCACAAGAAGTAAACAGCGTAATTTTGTTTTTTATGCATTGAAATCGTCACATAAAAAACTCACAGAAACCCTATGAGGTGTTTTAGATCTATTTTTTTTAGGAATCTAATTTATTTTCCAAGGCCAAAATGAAGGTATATTCTTTGGCAGTATCTTTTAAAGCATCAAAACGACCTGATGCGCCTCCATGACCGACTTCCATATTGGTATCTAAAAACAACATGTTTGTATCGGTTTTTAATTCACGAAGTTTGGCAACCCACTTTGCAGGCTCCCAATATTGCACTTGAGAATCGAAATATCCTGTAGTGACCAACATATTTGGATAGGATTTGGCAGTAACTTGGTCATACGGTGAGTAGGATTTTATATACGCATAGTATTCTTTATCATTTGGATTTCCCCATTCGTCATACTCCCCTGTTGTAAGAGGAATGCTTTCGTCCAACATGGTAGATACAACATCTACAAAGGGGACAGCAGCAATAATACCGTTGTACAGTGCTGGGTTCATATTTACAATTGCCCCCATTAGCAGCCCTCCTGCTGAACCTCCCATAGCATACAAATGCGCTGCAGAAGTATACTTGTTTTCAATTAGATATTTAGAACAGTCTATAAAGTCTGTAAAGGTGTTTTTCTTCGACAGCATTTTACCATCTTCATACCATGCTCTTCCAAGATACTGACCTCCTCTAATATGCGCCAATGCGAATACAAATCCCCGATCTAACAAACTCAATCTTGTTGAAGAAAAACCGTCTGAAATTGTATATCCATAAGCCCCGTAGGCATATTGCAATAGCGGAGTGGTTTCATTGAGTACGGTATCTTTGTGATACACTAATGATATTGCCATTTTTTTTCCATCCCTAGCTGTTACCCAAACACGTTTGCTGATATAATTTTCTTTTTGAAATTTCCCGCCTAAAACTGCTTGTTCCTTTTTAATTTCTTTTGTTTTGTCTGTCAAATTGAAATCAATTACAGAGGCTGGAGTGGTCATCGAATTGTAAGAATATCGTATCCTATCAGTATCAAACTCTGGATTTGCATACACGCCTACTGAATAGGTTTCTTCAGAAAAAGGCAAATAATAATCTTCACTAAGGTCCCAACGTCGAATTCTAATTTTATTCAAACCATTGTTTCGTTCCTCTAAAATGAGGTATTCTTTAAAGATTGAAAAATCTTCTAATAAGGTATCGGCTCTGTGTGGAATGACATCTACCCAATGTTCCTTTTCTGTTTGATCTACCGAGGTTTTCATCAACTTAAAGTTGATGGCGTTGTCTTTGTTGGTCAGCAAGTAAAAGTCATTTTCATAATGAGAAACACTGTACTCTAAATCTTTTTCTCTGGCTTGCAACATTTGAAAGCTTCCCGTTGGATTGTCTGCCTCTAAAAACTGCGCTTCTGTAGAAAGGGTACTGTAGGATCCAATAATAATGTATTTGTTTGACTTCGTTTTTGAAACATAAGTTCCAAAAGTATCTTCTTTTTCATGATACACCTCAATATCTTCCGAGGCAGATGTTCCAAGAACATGTCTGAAAATCCTTTCACTTCGAAGTGTCACAGGGTCTTTTTTTGCGTAAAAAATAGTGCGATTGTCATTTGCCCAAACAGCACTTCCCGTAGTATTTTCTATGACATCTTCATAAATTTCACCTGTTTCTAAGTGCTTTATTCTTAAGGTATATTGTCTTCTACTAACAATATCCGTTGCAAAAACAGCCAGTTTGTTGTTTTCAGAAATAGTCAAACCGCCTAATTGATAATAGTCAAAACCCTTGGCCATTTCATTTACATCAAACAAAATTTCTTCTTTGGCTTCTAGACTTTCTTTTTTTCTACTGAAAATAGGGTATTGCTTGCCTGTTTCATATCGCGTAATGTAAAAATAACCATTGTCTTTATAGGGAACAGAAGCATCATCTTCTTTTATTCGACCTTTCATTTCTTGAAATAAGGTTTCTTGAAAATCTTTTGTGTGCGCAGTACTTTCCTTATAGTACTTATTTTCAGCATGTAAATAATCGATAACATTGGTTGTTTGATCGTCTTTTTCTGCTGCCAATTTTTGAGCATCTGACAAACGCATCCAAAAATAATCGTCAATTCTAACGTCGCCGTGTTTTTCTAATCTTGTTGGTTTTTTGGCTGCTTTTGGAGCTATTATGGGTCTCGTTTTCATCGAATCTGTTTTAAGAACGATGGCAAAAATAAGACTTAATACCATAGGGAAAAGAAATATCTTTCTCCATTTTTCTAAAAGATGATACCATAAATTTTATTAAGTTTGTTTACATGCTTTGTAAAAGTTTGGAAAATGCTCAGCGATAAGAAATAATGGACAATCCTAACAATAAAGAAATATCCTCAGGATACAATTACGATTATAAATAATGAAACAATACCTGTTATTTTTAAGTTTAGAAGACTTTATGATTCCTTGTTTAAATAAGAAATTATTTGGCTTTGATTGTCCAGGCTGTGGTATTCAACGCGCTTTAGCATATCTTTTCCAGGGCGATTTTATAGCCGCCTTTAAAATGTATCCTGCCATTTACACGCTACTATTCTTTGGCGGTTTCCTACTAATAAACAGGAAAATGAACTTTAAATATGCTCAGAGAATTATTCTTATATTGTCAATCTTAAATATTTTTATAATTCTAGGAAGCTATATCATAAAAATGAATTTACAAATTAAATAAGCAAAAAAAGAAATGGAAAAACACACATTACCAAATTCAACCGGAATACTTGTATTAGGAATTTTATCAATCATAACTTGTTGTTGTTATGGTATTGTTGGATTAGTGCTTGGAATCGTTGCCCTTGTTATGGCAAAAAAAGCAGCGAATCTTTACAAAGAAGCTCCAGAAAACTATACCGGTTATTCGAATGTGAAAGCAGGGAAAGTCCTTGCTATTATTGGTATTGTCTTCAATGCATTAATGCTTCTTTATATGATTTTTATTCTTATACTTATAGGCGTGGAAGGATTTCAAGACCCAGCAGCACTGGAACAATTGTTTGGCTAATTGTATTCGTATATATGAAAAAGGAGCGATGATATCGCTCCTTTTTTTATATAAATAAATGTATTTCCTATTTCTTAAACTCAGCAATTGTTGTTTTAATAATCAAAATACAAGCCCTTAGTTCTACTTCCGTCATTACCAAAGGCGGAGCAAAACGAATGATGTTTCCATGCGTTGGTTTTGCTAACAATCCGTTGTCACGCAACTTCATACAAATATCCCAAGCAGTAGAACTTTCTTCAGTATCATTGATTAAAATTGCATTCAACAGCCCTTTACCTCTGACCGATTTTACCAATTCGTTTTCAATAGCAAATTGTGACAATTCTGCTCTAAAAATTTCACCCAATCGAAATGCGTTCTCAGCCAAATCTTCCTCTTTCACAACTTCGAGTGCTGCAATAGCCACTGCTGCCGCAATTGGATTTCCTCCATAAGTAGAACCGTGATTTCCTGGTTGAATGACATTCATAATTGCGTCATTGGCCAATACTGCAGAAACTGGATATGCACCTCCACTTAAAGCTTTTCCAAGAATTAAGATATCTGCTTTTGTTTCTGGAGTTCCTTCACAATTCTTCGTTGGACAGGTACAATTTCCACAAGTAGCCAACATGCGCCCGGTTCGTGCAATCCCTGTTTGAACTTCATCTGCAATAAATAGCACATTGTATTTTTCACACAATGCTTTTGCTGCCGCTAAATATCCATCAGATGGAACATATACTCCTGCTTCACCTTGAATCGGTTCTACTAGAAAACCGGCAATATTCGCATTGGCTTTCAAAGCCTCTTCCATTGCTGTTAGGTTGTCATATTCAATTTTTATAAATCCGTTTGTAAACGGTCCAAAATTCTTTCGTGCAACCGGATCATTTGAAAAAGAGATAATGGTGGTTGTTCTTCCATGAAAATTATTTTCGCAAACAATAATTTGCGCTTCATTTTCAGGAATTCCTTTTACTTCATAAGCCCATTTTCTACAAATTTTCAAAGCCGTCTCTACCGCTTCTGCTCCTGTATTCATTGGGAGCAATTTGTCGAGACCAAAAAGTTCCGTTGCAAATTTCTCGAACTTCCCAAGCATGTCATTATAAAATGCTCTCGAAGTTAAACTCAATGTTTTTGCTTGATGGACCATCGCATCCACAATTTTCGGATGACAATGCCCTTGGTTTACTGCCGAGTAGGCAGATAGAAAATCATAATACTTTTTTCCTTCTACATCCCAAACATATACTCCTTCACCTTTACTTAATACTACTGGAAGTGGATGATAGTTGTGTGCACCATACTTGCTTTCTAAATCGATCGCTTTTTGCGACGTAAGTTGTTCTAAAACAGCCATTTTTTAAACTTTTAAATGTTTATATTAATATAACCATTCCTGTTCTACCTTTATCCTTTCGAAGTTTCGAAAATTCAGCGTGGGAAAGAAATCATCCCCGAAGTCTTACAAAAGTAGCTAAAATAAATGAACTATGTAATACCTCCTTTTATGAAATGGGCGTTCCTAAACGATTTGGCTTTTCGTTCTATCTTTTTTTATTCTTCATGAAAGGATATTACTACAAACGCAAAAAAGAGGCAATGAATCGACCCAATTATCAAAAAAAGTAGGTTTTTTATACGCCTATAGATTTTCAAAACCGGTTAAGGCTTTATCAATAAGTTTGCTTAATTTTGCAATCCAATAAATGATGCAGAATGCCAAGTAGAGAACGAAATAAGTTTGTGAAAAAGAATCAGGTTTTAGCGTTAAAAATCGAAGAGTATGCTTTTGGAGGAAAGGGAATTGCAAAGATTCGCAGTGAAGAGGGAGATTTCGTAGTTTTTGTACCCAATACATTGCCCGGTCAATTGGTGAAAGTACAAATTAGTAAATCGAGTAAAAAGTATGCTGAAGCAAAACTCATTGATGTATTAGAGCCTTCTGAAGACGAAGTAGAAGTTCCTTTTCAAGACATTCCTGGCGCACCTTACATTCAGCTTCCTATTGAATTACAACACCAATACAAAAAAGAAAGCACCCTCTCCTTATTCAAAAGAATTGGAAAGGTAGCCAACATCGAAGACTTGTTTGATGAATTTGTTAGCTCCCCCAATGTATTTCATTATCGAAATAAAATGGAATATGGTTTTTCTGCTATCGGATACGATCGGATTGCAAAAAGAGACAAAGATGAATTTACCTTAGGTTTCAAAAGACGTGGTATTTGGTGGATGGGAGACAATTTAAACAAAGACTCTGGCTTGTTTGACAAGCAAATGGAAGACGAACTAATGAACATCCGTTCCTATTGTATTGAAACGGGACTCCCCCCTTGGCATGGTCCCAAAAGAGAAGGTTTCTTTCGATATTTTGTGGTTCGAAAATCTTTTAAAACCAATGAATTATTGTGTAACTTAGTCACAACTTCTGGTGATTTAGATCAATTTGATTTAAAAAAATTTGCAGCTTTCTTAAAAGGGATTTTTGGAGAACGTTTGGCGGGTTTATTGCATACAATTAATGATGAAACTGGAGATCGAACAATTGCTACTGCTGGTAGTATTGATTTGGTATATGGAAAAGATAAAATTGTAGAAGAACTGCTTGGCTTGAACTTTGAAATTAGTATGAAAAGTTTCTTTCAAACAAACCCCAAATGTGCTGAAAAACTATATAGCAAAGTCATAGAATATGTTTTGGAGGACAAAACTAAAGTTGATAACACGGTCATCATGGACTTGTTTTGTGGGACGGGTACGATTGGGCAAATTGTGGCTTCAAAAAGTAAAAATGCTAAAATAGTTGGGGTAGACATTGTCGCTTCAGCCATTGCAGATGCCAAAAAAAATGCCAAAAGAAACCACATAGCGGGCTTGCAATTTTATGCTGCTGATGTTGGGAAATTTTTAGTTGCGCATCCCGAATATAAAAACAAAATAAAAACAATTATTTTAGACCCTGCCAGAGCTGGAATCGCGCCCAAAACATTACAAAAGATCATTGGGTTGAATGCAGATCGAATGATCTATGTATCCTGTAATCCTGCGACACAGGCAAGAGATACCGAAATTCTAAGAGAGGCTGGATATGAAATTAAAAAAATAAGTTTGGTCGATCAATTTCCACATACAGCCCACATCGAAACAGTCGTATTGTTTGAAAAATAAGAAAGATTGTCATAATTTAGATGGAATTAACAGTTTTTTCTGAAAATGATGATATTTTAGCAAGACAAAAAAAATATTCTAAATGATAAAGACATCCAAAATGATTAAACTAACAGAAAAGGAAATAGCAATCAAATTAACTTCTTTACAAGATTGGGATTATTATGACAATGCACTGCATACCGATTTTGAGTTTGATAACTTTAAAGATTGTATGTCTGCCATGAATCGAATTGCCTTTGAGTGTGAAGCATTGAATCATCATCCAGATTGGACCAATGTATACAATACTTTAGACATTAAACTAACTACCCATGATGCAGACGGAGTAACTGAATTGGACTTTCAATTGGCAACGAGGATCAATCAAATTGTAGAAGTTGAAGAGTAGCATTCTAATTTAGTATTTTTGAACACTATAATGAATTCATTTTAATGAAAAGAAGTATCCTCCTTTTGATCCTTTGTACAGCTATTTTTAGTGGTTGTGAGAAAGACGATTTTTGTACAAAAGATCCAGTAACCCCTAAATTAGTTCTACGGTTCTATGATGCAAACGATCGAGATCAATTAAAAAGTACCGAACGCCTGTCCATTTGGGCTGCTGGAAAAGATACCATTCAAACCTATAAAAGTGTTGCTTTAGACAGTGTTGCAATTCCATTAAACACTACGACATCGGAGACTATTTATCATTTAAAAATAAATGATTTCGACGGCAGTTTAGCGAGTAACCAAATCGCTACTTTTACCATACAATACACTCCAGAGGAAGAGTTTGTATCAAGATCATGTGGTTTTAGAGTTATATTTAACGACGTTGGTTTTTCGACAGATACAAGTTGGATCCAAGATTTCACACCTGCTCTCCTCACAACAATAGACAATCAAAGCACCGCACATGTTCAGATATTCCATTAGTTTTATTTTCTTGTTGGTTTATTCGCTTGGGTATGCTCAAGAGAAAGCAATGGAAGTTCCAGCAATAGAGAAGGATACATTAGTTTATAAAACCGCCTATGGATTAAGATTGGGTGCAGACATTAGTAAACCTATATTGGCAGCATTTAATGGAAATTATACCGGTTTTGAATTGGTAGCCGATTATCGGATTGGTAAAAAAATATACCTTGCCACAGAAATAGGATTTGAAGAAAAAACCTCCATTGAAGATTATTCCAATTCAACTTCCAAAGGAAATTATATCCGTGTTGGTTTTAACTATAATGCATATGACAATTGGTTAGACATGAATAACGAAGTCTTTACAGGGGTTCGCTATGGGTTGGGCCTATTTGATCAAACCTTAAACAGCTATACTCCCAATGTAAATTCACTGTATTTTCCGTCAGAATCTATAGATGTATCACTCACAGAAAACGACTTAACAGCGCATTGGACCGAGTTTATAGTGGGGATAAAAGTAGAAACTTTACGGAACTTATTTGTAAGTACAAGTATCTCCTATAAAATAGTACTGGCGGTAGAGGATCCAGAAAATTTTAAAACACTTTTTGCTCCAGGTTTCAGTAGAATTTTTGAGAGTGGTACCGGTTTTGGCTTTAACTATACGATCGCTTACTTAATTCCGTTCACGAAAAAATAATTCCATTTCAGCTATTTTTTGTAACTTTAAATAATATTTTATTAAAACAGAAACTATGAATAAAATACCCAGCGTAAATTTAGCCGACTTTCTTTCTGATGATCCTATAAAAAAAGAAAAATTCATCAATGAAATTGGTCATGCTTATGAAAATATTGGATTTGTAGCGTTAAAGGGACATTTTTTAGACGAAGCTTTGGTAGAAAACCTATATCAAGAAATTAAAAACTTTTTTGACTTGCCGATCGCCGTAAAAGAGAAATATGAAATTCCCGGTATCGGAGGCCAAAGAGGATATGTTTCCTTTGGGAAAGAGTCTGCAAAAGGAAGAAAAGAAGGAGATTTAAAAGAGTTTTGGCATTTTGGACAATATGTAGACAAAACTTCTAAATATGCAGAAGAATACCCAGAAAACGTAACTGTTGAAGAGCTGGCCCGTTTTAATGAAGTGGGCAAACAAGCCTACCAGATGTTAGAAAAAACAGCGAAATATGTATTGCGTTCATTATCCTTACACTTGGGTTTAGAAGAAACCTATTTTGACAACTTCATCAAAAATGGAAATAGCATCCTACGACCGATTCACTATCCACCGATAGAAACAGAGCCGAAAGGAGCCGAAAGAGCTGCCGCACATGGAGACATTAACCTCATTACTTTATTAATGGGAGCACAAGGAAAAGGCTTGCAAGTTCAAAATCATAAAGGAGAATGGATTGATGCCGTTGCAGCACCCGATGAGTTAATGATAAACGTTGGAGACATGTTGGCACGTCATAGTAACAACAAGTTAAAATCGACCATTCATAGAGTCACAAACCCACCCAAAGAAATGTGGGGAACATCGCGGTATTCGATTCCGTTTTTTATGCATCCAATATCTGCAATGAAATTGGATGTTTTGGAGAATTGTATAGATGAAGAAAATCCAAAAAAATACGAGGACATTACTGCTGGTGATTTTTTAAATCAGCGCTTAAAAGAATTAGGTTTAAAAAAATAGAGCGCTGTTTTTCAAGATTGATATTCAGGATTCACCCAACTGAATACTGCAACTAATACTGCAACTAATACTGCAACTAATACTGCAACTAATACTGAATACTACAAATTACAAAATGGATTTCAAAGAACAACTTAAAAATTTATTTCCCGAGCATGAGGAATCCCCAGAACCCATAAAAAATACTACGACAATCTGGTTGCAAAAGGATCCTATTATTTGCAAATACGAAAAAAGAAAAGGAAAACCCATTACTATTCTAGAAGGTTATACAGGTGCAACTTCTGATTTTAAGATCTTGACAAAAGAAATTAAGACAAAACTGAGTGTTGGTGGAAGTTTTAAAGAGGATAAAATTATCATACAAGGAGACTTTAGAGATAAAATAATGGACATGCTGACCCAAAAAGGCTTTAAAGTAAAACGTGTTGGCGGTTAAAAAAACAATATGGCTATACAGCAATCCGAATTAATTTTAAATGAAGATGGAAGTATCTATCATCTGAACTTGAAACCAGCAAATATCGCAAGAGACATCATCTTTGTGGGAGATCAAGAGCGCGTTGATAAAATTACCAAATGGTTTGATTCAATAGAATTTACCACCCAAAAAAGAGAATTCAAAACCACTACTGGAATTTACAAAGGAAAAAGAATTTCTGTAATTTCAACAGGAATTGGACCAGACAATATCGACATTGTTTTGAATGAATTGGATGCAATTGTAAATATCAATCTCGCAACAAGAGCATTGAAAGAAACATTTACTTCGTTAAACATTGTTCGAATTGGCACCTCAGGATCTTTGCAAAAAGACATTCCCGTAGATTCGTTTTTAATGAGTACACATGCATTGGATTTAAACGGAATGCTTCACGCCTATCAGACTGCAACCATTTCAAATACAGAACTCGCAACCGCCTTTGCAAAGCAGACCAATTGGAGCCCTCAAAAATCAACCCCTTTGGTGATTGAAAACAGTCAAATACTCGAAGATAAATTATCCTCAAAAATTATTTATAAAGGAATGACTGCCACAGCAGGAGGATTTTATGGCCCACAAGGTAGAGTGTTGCGATTAGCGCTTCAAGATGCTCACTTAAATGCTAAAATAGACCAATTTCAACACAACGGATTGCGAGTCACCAACTTAGAAATGGAAACTTCTGCTATTTATGGCTTGTGCAAATTGCTAGGACACAATGCCTGTTCAATGAATGCAATAATTGCCAACAGAGCCAATGGAACTTTTAGTAAAGACTACAACAAAGTAGTTGAAGATTTAATATTGTATACTTTAAATAAATTAGTGGAATAAATGATTTCTTTGACTGTAGCTGGTGTTCCAGAGCATTTTAACTATCCTTGGTACCTCAGTCTAAAAAACAAAGAATACACAAAAAACAACATCAACCTACGATGGAAAGATTTCCCAGGAGGCACAGGAGCCATGTGCAAAGCCTTACGAACTGGTGAAGTAGACATTGCGATTGTATTAACAGAAGGCATCATCAAAGACATTGCTGCAGGAAACCCATCCAAAATTGTACAAACTTATATAGAAACTCCTTTAATTTGGGGAATTCATGTTTCTGCAACTTCCTCCTTTCAAAAAACAGAAGATTTAGAACATGCGACCATAGCCATTAGCCCATTTGGTTCTGGATCGCACTTAATGGCCATAGTAAATGCACACCAACAAGGTTGGAACATTGAAAAACTACAATTTAAAGTCGTTGGGGATTTACAAGGTGGCATCGATGCACTTGTCAGTGGTGATGCAGACTATTTTATGTGGGAACATTTTACAACGAAACCATTTGTAGATAATGGAACTTTTAGAAGAATTGGCAACTGCCCTTCTCCATGGCCTTGTTTTGTTCTGGCCGTCAGATATGAAGTTTTAACAAGGAATTTTAAAGAGATTCAAACAGTTTTAAAAATCATTAATACAATAAACAAAGATTTTAGAAAAACATTGCATATTGATGCGATACTCGCGGATAGATACCAACAAGAACTTCACGACATTCAAAAATGGTTGAAAATTACAGAATGGAATGCGGGGAAGCCAATCACAAAAAACTTAATTACCCGCATACAAAATAAAATGATTGCCCTTAACGTTATCAAAAAGAAGAAAAATTCAGCAGATTTTATAAAAAATATGTACATTTAGCCTGTAAAAGAACTCCCCATGAAAAAAACAATCAGTATTGTAATTTGTATTATAGGAATCCTTAGTATATCTTCATGCAGAAGTACTGCAAGTTCTTGCGGATTGGCAGATAATACGCTCACTGAAACTCACGCATCAGAGATCAATTTTAGCTAATTGCAAATCGAGGCGGTCTGGATCCTAAGTGAAACCATGTAGGCATCCCATTTTTTGGAAGTACCGCAGAATAGTTCCTTGCGTTCATTACCATATAATTTCCTTTTTATCAAGCGATTTTAAAACTGCATTAGTTTTGGAAAAATGCTTGCTTCCAAACCAACCTCTCCAAGCTCCCAAGGGTGACGGATGTGGAGCTGTAAAAACGGTATGTTTTGAAAGATCAATTAGTTTGGTTTTACTTGCTGCAAAGGTTCCCCAAAGTAAAAATACAATATGTTCTTTTTGTTCAGATATTTTCGCAATCGTAGCATCTGTAAAAGTTTCCCAACCTTGTTTCTGATGACTCCCTGGGTCCTCTGCCCTCACTGTTAATGTTGCATTTAACAATAAAACGCCTTGTTTAGCCCAATTTTCTAAATTTCCTGTTTTAGGAAACTCACAAGATAAGTCTGTAGACAATTCTTTAAAGATATTCTGCAAAGAAGGAGGATATTTAATTCCCTCTTTTACAGAAAAACACAAACCATTTGCCTGTCCTTCTCCATGGTAGGGATCTTGACCAATAATTACCACTTTTAAAGCATCAAAAGAACAAAATTCAAAGGCTGCAAATATGGCTTCTTGATTCGGAAAACAAGGGCCCATTTTATATGCTGCTGCTACAAAATTGGTCAACTTTTTAAAATATGCTTTCTCAAATTCATTTTGAAGTATATTTTTCCAGCTATCGGCAATTTTTACCTGCATTGTTTCTTATTTTTGTAAATGAATTTAAAAGTATTTCGTAGCGTTCCTAGATCAAAGTCGATAGTGTTATTATCGTCATAGGTAAAATGCTTGTCTCAGAATTTTAATACCTCAAAATTACAAAATTGATACCAAATATTTCAAATAAAACATTACAAGATTTAGAGTTTGCAACAGTTTTACAGCATGTAGCAGAACATTGTATTACTGGGCTAGGAAAAGAACGTGTCTTCGAAACAACTCCGATTACCTACAAAAAAGGACTTTTCAAAGAACTGCATTTGGTCAACGAATACCTATCTTCCTTTCAAAGTGAAAATCGTGTTCCCAACCATGGGTTTGACGATGTCACCGAGAGTGTAAAACGTTTGAAAATTGAAAATAGTTTTATAGAAACAGTAGCCTTTCTAAAAATAGCCGCAACTTCACTAACGGTGAATGAACATCTTACATTTTTTAAAAAATTTAAAGTACAGTTTCCAACTTTTTTTGACCTCACACAAAAGATTGAATTTACCCGCTATATCGACGATGAAATTAAAAAAATTATCGAGCTAAGTGGTGAAGTAAAAAACAATGCTTCTAGTCGCTTAAAACAAATTCGAAAAGACATCAATCATGTACGAGGAAAAATTGGTGTAAGTTTTACCAGTGCTTTGTCAAAATCTATTGGGGCTGGTTTTTTAGACGATATCAAAGAAACCGTTGTAGACAACCAAAGAGTGTTGGCCGTAAAAGCCATGTATCGAAGGAAAGTTTCAGGAAGCCTATTGGGGTCTTCAAAGTCAGGTGGAATCGTCTACATTGCTCCGCAGGCAACACTTGCTTATAGCAGAGAATACCAAAATTTAGTTTACGAAGAGAAACAAGAAGTTATAAAAATATTACGTGAATTGGCGACTACAATTCGCCCAATGACATCACTTTTAGAGGAGTACCTTGCTTATTTGACGCACATAGATGCTGTGGGAGCAAAAGCAAAATACGCCAAAGAAATCAATGCTGTTTTACCAAAAATATCCAAAGAAAAAAAGATCTATTTTAAAAATGCAGTACATCCTGTTTTATGGCGAAAAAACATGCAGCAGCAGATCGAAACGATTCCGCAAACGATTCAATTGAACCAAAAACAGCAAATTATTGTAATATCTGGTCCCAATGCTGGTGGAAAAAGCATCACCTTAAAAACCATTGGCTTATTGCAGATTATGCTACAAAGCGGTCTTTTAATTCCTGTTGATGAACGAAGTGAAACGTATATTTTTGAAAATATTCTTACCGATATTGGAGACAATCAATCCATCGAAAATCAGCTAAGTACCTATAGTTATCGACTAAAAAACATGCGTGCTTTTTTAAGAAAGTGCAACGCAGAAACTTTATTTTTAATTGATGAATTTGGTACTGGCTCTGATCCAGAATTAGGAGGTGCCTTGGCAGAAATTTTCTTAGAAGAATTTTATAATTATGGGGCTTTTGGAATTATTACAACACACTACTCCAACTTAAAGGTATTGGCAAATGAATTGGAAAATGTAACCAATGCTAACATGCAATTTGATGAACGTTCTTTAGAACCCTTGTACAAACTATTTATCGGACAAGCAGGAAGTTCATTCACTTTTGAAGTGGCGCAGAAAAATGGAATTCCATACAGCATTATCAACAAAGCTAAAAAGCGAGTTGAAACAGAAAAAATTAGGTTGGACAAAACCATTTCTAAACTACAAAAAGAAAGGAATCGATTGCAGAAAAACTCAGACAACTTAGAGAAACAAAAGATACAAGGACAAGAACATTTAGAAAGCTTACAAGAAAAAGATGATAAGATCCAAGCAAAATTAGCCGGTTTTCAAGAATTGTATGACAACAATCAGAAAATGTTGTCTTTGGGAAGAAAAACGAATGAGCTATTGAATAAATATTTTCAAACCAATAATAAAAAAGAACTCACAACCAATTTCAACAAGTGGGTTGCCGATGAAAAAGTAAAACGCGCCAAGAAAAATCCTAAAAAACTGACCTCCAAAACACAAAAACGAAAAGCAAAAACCGTTGAAAAACAAGTGCAACAGGTCATTGAGAAAGTTGAAAAAGAAGTTTTACAAAAGGTGGTTGAAGTTCGCAAAGAGAAAAAAGTAGTCGCTGCAAAAGTAGCGAAAGAAAAAGCTGCATACACCTATAAAATAAACGATCGAGTGCGAGTTATTGGCTCAAATACGATTGGAACCATTGAAAAAATTGAAAAGAAAAAAGTGGAAATTAACTATGGTTTTTTTACCACAAAAACAACAATTGATAAATTGGAGTTTGTAGAAAAATCAAAAAAGTAATTGTTTTAAAAATAGGATCAGTTAGAAATTTTACTAATTCTTTTTCATGACTTTCTGAACAATAAAATGACCTAGGTTTTTACCTTGTTCTAAGCCGTTATCTACCGCAGCTCTGTAATGAATCCCTCCATACATTCTACTAATTGCGGCTTCACTAGAAGCATCATAAAACGAACTAAAACTCCTTACAGGCAATCCAAATTGTAATTCTGTTGTGTCGTCAAAAGCAAAATCATCTCCAAACAACGCAGTTAGAACAACAGATGCCGCACCTGAAACCACCGAATGTCCGCTCGTATATTCAGGAAAAGGAGGAGTTTGTAGAATAGGAAGCCAATCGGGATCCATATTTTGATGAATTAATGTTTCTGGGCGAATTAAATTTGTATTGTATTTTTCATCCCAACAACTAATAAAAGCATCCGCTATTGCTAATGATGTTTTGGTATACGCATTTACTGTTTCCATTAAATTTGCATTGGTTTTCTTGCTAGCAATTTTTACGATTCCAATCCAGTGTGCTCCTGGCGTAATCTTTTTTGTTGCAAACATAAAATGTCCTCTTGTAACAGAAACATAGGGGTTACAGTCCCAAAATTGTGCAATGGCTACTTCTTCCGATTGGTCTCCTTTGGCTGAAATACGATTACTAATTGCATAAACTTCTAACAATTCTTTGTAAAAATCTGAATCTTTTTCCAACGAGAACTTTGGGTGAGGCAGCGGTTTGAACTGATCCGCTGATTGTAATAAAAAAGGTCTAATTTTATTCCAGTGTGGCTCGATTGCGTCCATATAAGCTGGTGGAGTGGGTTGCCATCTTGAGGCATCTGAAATAGCTACTGTATATTTTGGCATGGTGCGCGTTTGTATATATTGATCTGCATCCATCCATTCTTTAACTTGTGAAACCACTTTTAAAGCATAGGATTGAGAAGCTAAAAATTCTTTTTCATTGATCTGCTGCCACTTCTGATACAAACTATCTTTTAAAACATCCAGTTTCTCTTTCGAAAAGAGCAACATTTTACTTACCTCCATATGCGCTATTAAAGCAGCTACATTTGCATTTATATTTGGATTCTCTCCAATTTTAGGTATGGAATTCAAACCATTAGCTGTATGCACCAAAGAGGCATATGTGGTATCCTTTTGTACCAATATCTCATAGGCCGCTACATTTGGATATGCAAATACTCGACTTGCAACTGGAGGAGAAAAGATATCATGAATCATAATATCTGTCACCTTGTCAACAGACGCATGATAGGAGTCTGGGTAAATTTTAATGCGCATTGATGATTTCTGACAACCTGTTAAAACTCCAACTAAAACCACAAAACAGAGTAGCTTAATGGGGCTATATGTTAAATTCTTCATCGCTTTATTGTTTTATTTATTCGTATTTAGAATATCTAATTTTACATTATGGTGTTGCACCAAGTGTTCTTAATCAGGATCATAAGATTTCTTCTATTGTGCTTTTTTGTATTTTTTTTGGCAAAGATAATGGTTTATTAATTGAAGGTTTTTTAATCCCATTTTTTGGAGTAATAATGATACAAATATCTACCTATAAATACCATTTAAATTGTATTAAAAATAATATCTATTTTTTACTGATTTTTATTTCATATATTAGTTGTTTAGTGAATGTATGTATTAATTCAATAATGTCCTATGAAAAAAACATTCTTTAGTTCTCTTTTACTACTATTTATATTTCAAACCAGTAATGCACAAAAAAGCACTTCAATCAGCTCAGAAAATTCTTTTATTGAGTGGAATGTTGGAATCGCGTTCATTGCTGATGAGAATTTTCCATTTCCGGGAACCTCCGTTCTTTGGGGAAAAACCCATGTGAATGAAAATGACATCATTTTTGAATATCAGGCTGGCTTTGCATTCCCATCGCTTATTACTGGTAAGATTGGTGTTGGTAAAATGTTTGGTTCCACTAAAGTAATCGCAGGAATAAGACCCTTCCCTTTTAATGTTTTTTTACAATCTAGTTTTGCTGCCCGAAAAAATGGATATTGGATTGCTTCTGCTGAATTGAACCCCCTCAATGCAAAAAACAATATATCATTTGAATCAAAAGCAATTGTAAACGTTGGCTATAGATGGAGCCTAAATGTAAAAAAATAATGAGGAAGAGGAATTCGAAATCTAACTAATATTTGCCCAAATTCCGGTAGATTTATAGATGGCAGTAAAAGTTGTTAAAATGCCTTTATTTTCCGGTTTCGATAAATTAGAATCTTCTTGCAACAAACCTATTGCAGCATTTCTTGCTTTCACCAAAGTAGCCCCATCTTTAACAACATCTGCAATTTTTAAATTCAACACACCACTTTGTTGAGTGCCCATAATATTCCCAGGACCCCTTAATTTTAAATCTACTTCGGCAATTTTAAATCCGTCTGTAGTTTCCACCATGGTTCTTAAACGAGTTTTTGCTTCTGCCGAGAGTTTAAAACTCGTAATAAAAATACAATAACTTTGGTCAGCTCCTCGTCCAACTCTACCTCGAAGTTGATGCAATTGTGAAAGCCCAAAACGTTCGGCACTTTCAATAACCATAACACTAGCATTGGGAACATTTACACCGACCTCAATGACTGTAGTAGCTACCATAATTTGAGTTTCCCCTTTCACGAAACGTTGCATTTCAAATTCTTTGTCTGCAGGCTTCATTTGTCCATGCACAATACTGATTTGATATTTAGGTACAGGAAATTCTCTCGAAACCCCCTCATAACCGTCCATTAAATCTTTATAATCCATGACCGCCGATTCTTGAATTAAAGGATAGACCAAATAAATTTGTCTTCCATTTTCGATTTCATCTCGCATAAACTTAAAAACAGAGAGCCGGTTGCTATCATAACGATGTATTGTTTTTACTTCTTTTCTTCCTGGTGGCAATTCATCAATGACCGAAATATCTAGATCACCATAGACCGACATGGCCAATGTTCTTGGAATAGGTGTTGCTGTCATTACAAGTATATGTGGAGGTACTATAGCTACTCCATCGTCGATTTGAGCACCTTTTGCCCAAAGTTTAGAGCGTTGTGCAACCCCAAAACGATGTTGTTCATCAATAACAGCAATTCCTAGATTATGAAACTTCACCTTATCTTCGAGTAATGCATGTGTACCGACTAGAATGTGTAGCTGTCCGTTTTCTAAATTTTCGTGAATTTCTCTTCGTTTTTTTATTTTTACAGAACCTGTAAGAATGTCTACATTGATATTCATTCCTTCCAAGAGTTGGGAAACAGCAATATAATGTTGTTTTGCCAAAATTTCTGTTGGCGCCATAATCGTAGCCTGATATCCGTTATCAATCGCCAACAACATCGTTAGCAAGGCAACAATTGTTTTACCCGAACCAACATCTCCTTGTAGTAATCGGTTCATGTGTGCCTTGGAAGCTACGTCTTTTCGGATTTCCTTTAAAACCCGTTTTTGCGCATTCGTTAAATCGAATGGTAGTTTCTCTTTATAAAATTGATTAAAAACCTCCCCAACATTTTCAAATACAGGTCCTTTAATTTTTGTTTTATGAATCAATTTTTTGCGGGCCAATTGCAATTGAATGAAAAATAATTCTTCAAATTTTAATCGGAATTCCGCTTTTGCTAATTGTTCTTGATTTTTTGGGAAATGGACATTTAATAATGCATCTCTTTTTGAAATCAATTGAAAATCATCAATAATTTCTTGAGAAAGACTTTCTTGGATTCCATCAAAAACTTGTTGCAATAGGTTTTGAATGTAGCTTCGGAGCATCTTATTGGAAACGCCCGAATTTGTTAATTTCTCAGTAGAGGGATAAACCGGTTGCATTTTGGTCTGCAGTTTTTTTTTGTATTCAGAAGCCAACTCCAATTCCGGATGCGGAATACTATAATTCCCATTGTAGTGATTCAACTTTCCATACACAACATAAGGTTCGTTTATTTTGAGGGAATCTTTGATCCATTTCTGACCTTTAAACCAAACCAATTCCATGGTACCAGAAGCATCTTGAAAGGTTGCAACAAGCCTACTCCCTCTCTTTTGAGTAATCGATTTTATGCGTGTAATTTTACCTACAATCTGAACTTCTGAAGAATTGGGTTGCAATTCTTTAATTGCATAAAACTGTGTTTTATCAATATATCGAAACGGAAAAAAATGCAATAAATCATTGCAAGATTTGATTCCCAATTCGGCATACAGAAGCGATGCTCGTTGAACACTAATGCCTTTTATGTATGTAATTGGGTAGTTTAAATTCACTTGTTATCATTTGTAAGAACGAAAATAAAGAATTCAAGATTCACAAAAAACAAATTTTGATTCTTTATCATACAAGGAATGAAAAAGGAAGAAAAAAATCCCTTAATTTAACCTATCTTTGCAGCCCCATAGAAATGATATAATGAGATTACATAGAAACTTGACTTTTGCAGTTATAGATAGTATTAGAGATATATTTAATGAAGGTGTTTATGCTGACAAAGCAGTAGAAAAAGCCTTAAAACGCGACAAGCGTTGGGGGGCAAGAGACCGAAAATTTGTTGCAGAAACCATTTATGAAATTGTGCGTTGGAATCGACTGTATGCTGAAATTGCAGAAGTAAAGATTCCTTATGATAGAGATAATATTTGGAGAATCTTTTCTGTATGGTGTATATTGAGAGGAATTGCCTTGCCAGATTGGAATCAGATTGGAGATGTACCCGAAAGAAAAATAAAAGGACGTTTTGCAGAATTATCACGCACAAGAAAATTCAGAGAGTCTGTTCCAGATTGGATGGATGCACTTTGTGTTGAAGAATTGGGAGAAGAAATTTGGACCAAAGAAATCGCCGCCTTAAACATTCAAGCGAGTGTCATTCTTAGAACAAATACTTTGAATATTTCACGAGAAGTATTGCAAAAAAAATTAAAGGCTGAAAACATCGATACGGCGTTTGTACCCCAGCATCCAGATGCATTAATTTTACCGGAAAGAGCCAATGTTTTCAAAACAGAAGCATTTCACAATGGGTATTTTGAAGTGCAAGATGCTTCTTCTCAATTGGTAGCAGCCTATTTGGATGTGAAACCGGGAATGAAAGTCGTAGATACCTGTGCAGGTGCAGGCGGAAAAACATTACATTTGGCTTCTTTAATGCAAAATAAAGGGCAAATTATCGCCATGGATATTTACGAGAGTAAACTACGTAAGTTAAAGGTAAGAGCCAAAAGAAACAAAGCACACAACATCGATATGCGTGTCATCGATTCAACCAAACCCATCAAAAAATTATATGGAAAAGCAGATCGTGTCCTAATTGATGCGCCATGTTCTGGATTGGGTGTGATTCGTAGAAATCCAGATTCTAAATGGAAATTGCAACCTGAATTTATTGACAACATCAAAAAAATACAACAGGAACTATTACAAAGCTATTCGAAGATGGTAAAACCAGGCGGAAAAATGGTGTACGCTACCTGTTCAATTTTACCATCAGAAAATCAAAATCAAGTAAAAACCTTCTTAGCTTCTGAGTCTGGTAAAGACTTTGCCTTTGTCTCCGATAAAAAAATAATGGCGCACATTTCTGGTTTTGATGGATTTTATATGGCTTTATTAGAAAAAAAATAGAAGTTAGCATATTTTAAATTAAATTTGAACTTTATTAATTCACAAAAAAATACCCTTAAAAATGAAAAAAATATTTTTTATTGTTGCAATTCTTAGTGCTACCCTTAGTGGATTTTCACAAGAATCTTATTACGACGATGTGGATTTAACGTTAACTGGTTTGGCGTTAAAAAATGCTTTAAATGAAAAAATTGTCAATACACACACAAATTTTTTACAATATACTCCCGATGTCTGGATTGCTTCTAAAATTACAGACGCTAATCCAGAAAATCCTGACGAAGTAATCCTTATTTATGGTTGGGAAGATGGCTCAGATAGTGACAGTACCAATGATAGAACAAGAGATAATACGCTACAAGATAATGGGAGTAATGGAAATTTTGTTTGGAATCGAGAACATGTATACCCGCAATCACTTGGAACTCCTGCTATTACTACGACAACGATACCAGGTCAGGATGCACACTCACTGAGACCGGTAGACAAACCGACCAATAGTGCAAGAGGGAACAAACGCTTTGCAGAGGGCTCTGGAAATTCTGGGGATTCTAATGGGGGTTGGTACCCTGGTGATGAGTGGAAAGGAGATGTTGCGAGAATGATGATGTATATGTACATCCGTTATGATGATATTTGCCTCCCTACGAATGTGGGTATTGGGGATAGTAGTTTAACAGAAGACGACATGATTGATTTGTTTTTGAAATGGAATGTCGAAGATCCCGTATCTGATTTTGAAAGAAATAGAAATACATATCACGAAAACACAACAGACAATTCAGCCGCACAAGGAAATAGAAATCCACTCATTGACAATCCTTATCTAGCCACCCGAATTTGGGGAGGAGATTCTGCTGAAGATACTTGGGGAATTTATACGAGTAGCGATACGGAAGCCCCTACGCAACCAACGAATGTAGTTGCAAGCAATGAAACTACCACTACAATTGATATCAATTGGACAGCTTCAACCGATAATATTGAAGTTACTGGATACAATATTTATGTAGATGATGTATTGACTGGACAAACTGCAAATATAAATTACCAAATTACAGGATTAGCTCCAAGTACCTCTTATGCAATTCAAGTTGAAGCTAGAGATTTGATTAATAATAAATCTGATAAGAGTGCGGTTTTAAATGCTGCTACCACTTCAGACACAACAGCTCCCTCTGTACCAACCAACATTACAGCAACTAATATTTCCGGTACCGCATTCAAAGCAAACTGGGATGCAGCCACCGATGATACTGCCGTAACTGAATACCGTGTTTTTGTAGATGGTGTGTTTGAAGCATCCACTTCGGAAGTGAACTATACCATAACAGGATTGACCGTTTCTACAACCTATCAAATATCAGTTTCTGCAAAAGATGCCGCAAACAACGAATCTGCACAAAGTCCTGCAATTGCCGTTACAACTACAGACGGAGGCTCTAATGGAGTTGAAGAACTTTTTATCTCAGAATATGTAGAACCAAACGGAGGAAATAACAAAGCTATTGAAATTGTAAATTTAACAAGTGGTGCAATAAATTTAACTGGTTATTCAATCAAAAAACAATCCAATGGAAGTGGAGACTGGATCAATGAGTTGGACATAAGCACTGGTGCTGTTCAAAGTATTGTTTCTGGAGATGTTTTTGTTGTGATTCATGGAGATGCAGATGCGCAAAACTTAATTGACAATGCAGATTTAGTACATCAGAGTGTTTCAGGTGTATGGGGGGCACCAATCAACTTTAACGGAAATGATCCTGTTGGGTTGTTTAAAAATGGTGTACTTATTGATATTGTTGGAACCTTTGGAGATAGCGGCAATTTTGGACAAAATATTACCCTAAGAAGAAAAGCATCCATTTTATCACCAAATACTACCTATGATATTAATGAATGGGATTCCTTTGCTGCAAATACTTTTGATGGTATTGGATCGCACAGTGCTACACTCAGTATACCTAAAAATAACCTTGAAAACTTTCAAGTATATCCAAATCCAAACAACGGAAATACCTTGTATTTCAATACAACAAAAGAGATACAAGTTAATGTTTATAGTATTCTTGGGAAGTTAATCAAAAATGAAACGGTGACGATCGAAAAAAAGAACATCGATATTTCTTCGCTTTCTAACGGAATTTATTTATTAAAAATTACTTCTGAAAATAAATCGATTACCAAGAAATTGATTCGACGATAAATCGCATTTTTCATACCAATATTACAAAAGAGGCATTCTACAGAGAATGCCTCTTTTTCGTTTATAACTACGTGAATAACTCTAAATATTCTCTAAAATAAATTGGGAGCATCTGAACTAAAAAAAGTAAATTTGCTTGATAGAACAACACACCAAAAAAAATAGAATGATTCACTTTTTCGGAAACACAGACAGTACAATCTTTGCTGTTCAAACAACAAAAGAATTAAGCAAAACAACCATCGCAAAACTTACCTGGTTATTTGCAAATCAACCCAAAGTAGAAGTGTCTTCAATTGACGCTTTTTTTATTGGACCAAGAGCCGCAATGATTACTCCTTGGAGTACAAATGCTGTAGAAATTACCCAAAATATGGGAATTACAGACATTCTTAGGATCGAAAAATTCACAGCAGTTTCGAAAGATTTTTCTGATTTTGACCCAATGATTTCAGAAAAATACAAAGGCTTAAATCAAAAATCGTTTACCATTGAAATCCAACCAGAAGCCATTTTAAATATCGATGATATTGCAGCTTACAATTTGCTAGAAGGTCTTTCTTTGAGTGATGAAGAGGTGACCTATTTGGAAGTTGTTGCTAGAAAAATAGGCAGAAGATTAACCGACTCAGAAGTATTTGGTTTCAGCCAAGTAAACTCAGAACACTGTAGACATAAAATATTTAATGGCACTTTTATCATAGACGGAGAAGAACAACCTACTTCTCTATTCAAAATGATTAAAGAAACGTCAAAACAGTTTCCAAACGATATTGTTTCAGCATATAAAGACAATGTAGCTTTTGTAAAAGGCCCCAAAGTCGCACAGTTTGCTCCCAAAACTGCGGACAAACCTGATTTTTATGAAACCCAAGATTTTGACTCAGTAATCTCGCTCAAAGCAGAAACACATAATTTCCCAACCACCGTAGAGCCATTTAATGGCGCTGCAACAGGTTCTGGAGGAGAAATAAGAGATCGTTTGGCAGGTGGGAAAGGTTCCCTACCCTTGGCAGGAACGGCAGTTTATATGACTTCTTATTCTCGTTTAGAAGAAAACAGGTATTGGGAGAATAAATTTGAAGCAAGAGATTGGTTATACCAAACTCCGATGGATATATTGATAAAAGCCTCCAATGGTGCGTCTGACTTTGGAAATAAATTTGGACAACCCTTAATTACAGGCTCCGTATTGACATTTGAACACGAAGAAAATGCGGCATCGAGTGACGCGGAACCAAGAAAGTTAGGCTACGATAAAGTCATCATGCAAGCTGGTGGAATTGGATATGGAAAAGCAGATCAAGCGATCAAAGACACGCCAAAAGAAGGGGATAAAATAGTAATCCTCGGTGGTGAAAATTACAGAATTGGTATGGGTGGAGCTGCTGTTTCCTCAGCAGATACTGGAGAATTTGCCTCAGGAATTGAATTAAACGCTGTACAACGATCCAATCCAGAAATGCAAAAACGTGCCGCCAATGCAGTGCGGGGTATGGTAGAAAGTGAAGAAAACTTTATAGTTTCAATCCATGATCATGGTGCGGGTGGGCATTTAAATTGTTTGTCTGAACTCGTTGAAGATACTGGAGGAAAAATTGATTTGGACAAATTGCCTGTTGGAGACCCTACCTTATCCGCAAAAGAAATTATTGGAAATGAATCTCAAGAAAGAATGGGACTCGTTATTGCTGAGAAGCATGTTGATACCTTGCAAAGAATTGCAGAACGAGAGCGTTCTCCTATCTTCACGGTTGGTGAAGTAACCGGAAACGATCGTTTTACTTTTGAATCGAAATCAAAAGGAGACAAACCAATGGATTTGGCCTTAGAGGACATGTTTGGTAGCTCACCGAAGACAGTACTTACCGACAAAACGATTGTTCGAAAATATAAGAACCCTAGATATAAAAAGAAAAATTTAAATACCTACTTGGATCAAGTTTTACAGTTAGAAGCTGTAGGATGTAAAGATTGGTTGACCAATAAAGTCGATCGATGTGTGGGTGGAAAAGTTGCCAAACAACAATGTGTAGGCCCTTTACAAATTCCGTTAAACAATGTAGGTGTAATGGCACTCGACTATCATGGAAAAGAAGGGGTTGCAACTTCGATTGGGCACTCCCCTATTTCAGGATTAATTCATCCAGAAGCAGGAAGTAGAAATTCGATTACAGAAGCATTGACAAATATAATTTGGGCTCCCTTAAAAGATAACTTAAAAAGTGTTTCCTTATCTGCGAACTGGATGTGGCCTTGTAAAAATGAAGGCGAAGATGCACGTTTGTACAAAGCTGTAAAAGCCATTTCAGAATTTTCAATCGACTTAGGAATCAATGTTCCAACAGGAAAAGATTCCTTATCCATGAAACAAAAGTATGCAGACAGTGAGGTAATCTCTCCAGGAACTGTTATTATTTCTGCTGCAGGGAATTGCAACGAAATTTCACAAGTAGTAGAACCACTTTTACAAGTTGATGCTGGGAACATTTACTATATCAACATCTCACAGGATACCTTTAAATTAGGCGGAAGTTCTTTCAATCAGGTACTAAATGCCATTGGAAATGAAGCGCCTGACGTAAAAAATGCAGGATATGTAAAAACCGTGTTTAATACGATTCAAGAATTAATTAAAGTAGATAAAATTGTTGCTGGACACGATGTTGCTTCTGGTGGATTGATCACGACTTTATTAGAGATGTGTTTTGCAGACGTCAACTTAGGAGCGGATTTTGATATTTCAGAACTGAACGAAGAAGATTCAATAAAGGTATTGTTTGCTGAAAATGCAGGAATTGTTTTTCAAGCTGATGCAGCAGTAGAGGGTGTTTTAAAAGAAAACAACATTGAAGTATTTACAATTGGAACCGCAAACAACAGTGGAAAAGTAACTCTCAAAAATGTAGAAGACAACTTCTCTTTTGATGTTGCAGAAACAAGAGACACTTGGTACAAAACTTCTTTCCTGTTAGATCAAAAACAAACTGCAAACGGGTTGGCCAAAGCACGTTTTGATAATTATAAAAAACAACCTTTACAATATACCTTCCCAAAGAAATTTACAGGAAAATTGCCAAAAGCAACAGCTAAAACAATACGTCCAAAAGCAGCCATCCTTAGAGAAAAAGGAAGTAACTCTGAAAGAGAAATGGCAAATGCCATGTACTTAGCCGGTTTTGATGTAAAAGATGTACACATGACCGATCTAATTTCAGGACGTGAAACCTTAGAAAACATTCAATTTATTGGTGCCGTAGGTGGATTTTCGAATTCAGATGTTTTAGGTTCTGCAAAAGGATGGGCTGGTGCTTTCTTATACAATGCAAAAGCAAAAAAAGCATTGAAAAATTTCTTTAAGAGAGAAGATACACTATCTGTTGGGATTTGTAATGGCGCACAATTATGGATGGAATTGGAATTAATCAATCCAAAACACAAAGTACATGGGAAGCTAGTTCACAACGACTCTAAAAAACATGAATCTTCATTTACTTCCGTAAAAATTCAAGAGAACAATTCTGTCATGTTATCTTCATTGGCAGGAACGGAATTGGGCGTTTGGATTTCTCACGGAGAAGGGAAATTTAGCTTACCAGAACCCGAAGAAAACTATCACATTGTTGCAAAATACGGATATGAAGGATATCCAAACAATCCAAATGGTTCGGACTTTAACACGGCCATGTTATGTGATGCCTCCGGACGCCATTTAGTCACCATGCCTCATATTGAGCGTTCGACTTTTCAATGGAATTGGGCAAACTATCCTGCAGGAAGAAAAGATCAAGTTTCTCCTTGGTTGGCTGCCTTTGTGAATGCAAAAGACTGGATCAATTCTAGAAAATAAGAAAAAAAAGACCCAATATAAAAAAACAAACTTTTCAATAAAGTTTGTTTTTTTTGTGTCAAAAATTAAATCCTATTCTTAAAATGGGTTTCAAAAGAATCGTCTAATGCAATAATGCATAAGAAAACCGTCAATTGTGCAAACACTTCATCCTCAAGTTATCTAAAAAAAAATTTCTTATCTTGCTATAAATACTACCCAATGAAACCTACACGCCTTTTTGACTTTGCCGATTACCAACTTGCAAACTATCCACAGAAAGCATGTTTTCTCTACAAAGAAGACAATCAATGGTTAAAAATAAGTACACAAGAGTATATCAACCAAGCAAATAAGGTAAGTGCGTCATTATTGGCCTTAGGGATTGAAAAAAATGATAAAATTGCTGTAATTACAACCAATAACCATCCGAATTGGCATATTTTAGATACGGGTTTACTTCAAATTGGGGCACAAAACGTTCCGTTGTATGCTACCTTGTCTGAAAAAGATTATGCCTATGTTTTAAATCATTCGGATGCAAAGTATTGTTTTGCCTCAGACCAAGAATTGTATGATAAAGTAAAAAAAGTGCAAGACAGTACACGTGTTATAAAGGTGTTTTTTTTGCAAGAATTGGAAGCAGAATTTAGTTGGAGCGCCTTTTTAGAGATTGGAACCGCAACAGATCGATCAGAAGAGATTGCACATTTGAAAAAAAATGTATTGCCGGAAGATTTGGCAACCATTATTTATACATCTGGAACAACAGGTACTCCAAAAGGCGTCATGCTTTCACATCAAAATATCGTAGGAAATGTTTTCAAAACTGCCCAAGCATTAAATGTTTCCGAAGGTCACAAGAGAATTTTAAGCTACTTACCCATCTGTCATATCTTTGAACGTGCTGCCTCTTATTATTATCAGTATTTAGGGTACCAGATTCACTTTGCAGAAAGCATCGAACTATTGGGAGATAATATTCGAGAAGTAAAACCCCATTTCTTAGCTGTTGTACCTCGATTATTGGAGAAAATATTTGATAAAATTGTGGACAAAGGAAGTCAGTTAAAAGGGATTAAAAAAGTATTGTTTTTTTGGGCAATCGCTTTAGGAGAGCAATACCAACCCTACGGAAAAAATGGAGCTTTTTATACTTTTAAGTTGCGCCTAGCCAGAAAACTTATTTTCTCAAAATGGCAAGCGGCTTTAGGAGGAAATTTAGAATTTATGCTTAGTGGAAGTGCCCCGATGCAAGATCGTTTAATTCGTGTTTTTTTAGCCGCAGGAATCCCTGTTTTTGAGGGTTATGGAATGACAGAATCGTCACCAGCAATTACCTTAAACGATCTTAGAAATGAGGGATTAAAGATTGGAACTGTTGGGAAACCACTGACAGGGCTTACTGTAAAAATTGCTTCAGATGGTGAAATATTAATGAAAGGATCTTCTGTAATGATGGGTTATTACAAAAACGAAGAAATGACCCAGAATACCATTATTAACGGGTACTTACACACAGGAGATATTGGTGAAATTGATGCAGATGGTTTTCTAAAAATTACTGATCGGAAAAAAGAAATGTTTAAAACTTCTGGAGGCAAGTATATTGCACCGGCTGTATTGGAAAGTGCATTGAAACAATCTCGTTTTATAGAACAAATAATGATTATTGGAGAATCTAAAAAGATGCCTGCTGCTTTAATTCAAATAAATTTTGAATTTGCAAAAGATTGGGCGACACGCAAAAAACTTAATCCAGCAAGCATACTCACTCATGAGCGATTTATCAATCGAATTCAAAAGGAAATTGATTTTCACAATCAAAAATTTGGAAAATGGGAACAAATTAAACGGTTCGAATTGACACCAGATGAATGGTCTATTGAAGCAGGACACCTTACACCCACCATGAAAATGAAACGGAAAATAATTAAAGAAAAATACAATTATTTGCATCAAAAAATATATAATTCATAATATTTTAGCACTTTATTATTCATTTGCAAAATCAAGAGAAATTACCTAATTTGCCATACCCAAACTAAAAAAGTATGTCCACTACAATTACGCGAATATTTGATTTTCCTTACCACCAATTAGAAAAATACAATTTACCCCAAGCATTTACCACAAGATACAATGGAAAATGGGAGTCTATCTCCACACAAGAATATATAAATCAAGCCAATACAATTAGTCGAGGTTTGCTAAGATTGGGGGTACAACCCAACGATAAAGTCGCGATTATTTCTTCGAACAACCGAACTGAATGGAATATCTGTGATATCGGAATCTTACAAGTGGGTGCACAAAATGTTCCTATTTATCCCACCATTTCTGAGCATGACTACGAATATGTCTTAAATCACTCAGAAGCCACCTATGTTTTTGTTTCCGATCAAATGGTATTGGATAAAATTAATAAAATTAAAAACAATACCAAATTAAAAGACGTTTTTACCTTTGATGCAATTGAGGGTGAAAAAAGCTGGAAAGAAGTACTTACTTTAGGAAAGGATTCTGAAAATCAAAATACAGTAGAAGAGCGAAAAAACAACGTACAGCCCGAAGATTTAGCAACCTTAATCTATACTTCGGGAACGACAGGAAGACCCAAAGGTGTAATGCTAAGTCACAATAACATTGTAACGAATGTATTGGCAAGTGAAAAAAGAGTTCCTTTAAGTTATGGAGAAGACAAAGCACTGAGTTTTTTACCCGTGTGTCATATTTTTGAGCGAATGATTTTGTATCTATACCAATACTGTGGTGTGCATATTCATTTTGCAGAATCGATTGAAAAATTGAGTGAAAATGCGCAAGAGATTAAGCCTCATGTAATGACGGCAGTACCTCGTTTGTATGAAAAAATATACGATAAGATTATTGCGAAAGGTGCTGATTTAAATGGAATTAAAAAACGCTTGTTCTTTTGGGCAGTAGATTTAGGATTAAAATACGAGCCTTATGGTGCCAATGGTTGGTGGTATGAAAAAAAATTAGGATTGGCTAAAAAATTAATCTTCTCTAAATGGCAAGCTGCGTTAGGAGGAGAATTAAAATTAATGGTTTCAGGAGCTTCTGCTTTACAACATCGATTGACAAGAGTTTTTACTGCAGCAGGCATGCCAATCATGGAAGGGTATGGATTGACGGAGACTTCTCCAGTAATCACCGTAAGCTCTATGGATGATGGAGGTTTCAGAATTGGAACTGTTGGTAAAATTATCGATGACATTACCTTAAAAATTGCAGAAACTGGAGAAATTTTGGTAAAAGGTCCGAATGTAATGATGGGCTATTATAAAGATCCAGAAAAAACCGCTGAAGTAATTAAAGATGGTTATTTTCATACGGGAGATAAAGGAGAATTGGATGCTGATGGTTTCTTAAGAATTACGGGAAGAACCAAGGAAATGTTTAAGACTTCCGGTGGAAAATATGTGGTGCCCCCATTATTAGAGGGCGATCTAAAACAATCTCGTTTTATAGAGCAAGTAATGGTTATTGGTGAAGGACAAAAGATGCCGGCTGCCATCATACAACCAAACTTCGAATTTATCAAAGATTGGATACAGCGTAAACAACTGAATATTGGGACTTCCAATGATGAAATCATTGCTTCTAAAGAGGTGATAGCGCGAATACAAGAAGAAGTAGACACCTGTAATGAGAACTTTGGTAACTGGGAAAAAATTAAAGTATTTAGGCTTACAAATGATGAATGGTCCATAGACGGTGGCCATTTAACCCCAACCATGAAAATGAAACGTGCCGTGATCCTAAAAATATACAAAGCCTTATACGATGATATTTACAATGCATAAACCTAAAAAAAAGCGCTCTTAATGAGCGCTTTTTTTTTTGGTTTATATTTCATCTACTTCTTTTCTTCCTTTAACAACTCCGGAAATCTACTTTTAAAACGATTCAACCTAGGTATTGAAACGGCTTTCACATAAGCTTGGTTTGGATTTCTTCTTTCGAAATCTTGGTGATAGTCCTCGGCTTTGTAAAACTTGGTAAACAAAGTAACCTCTGTGGCAATTTTCTTTGAATAGGTTTTACTGAGTCTAGCAATTGCGGTATCAATTATTTTTTTCTGAGCAGGGTTTTTATAAAAAGCGATGGATCGGTATTGAGGTCCATAATCTGGTTTTTGTCCATTTACGGTCGTAGGATCATGAGAGCCAAAGAAAACGGTGACCAAAGTTTCAAAAGATACTTCAGCTGGATTGTAATACACGGCTACCGCTTCGGCATGTCCTGTTTTTCCAGTACCAATAGATTCGTAGTTAGGATTGTCTGTAAAACCACCTGCGTAGCCAGAAACAGCTTCCTCTACTCCTTTTACACTTTCAAAAACGGCTTCTACACACCAAAAACAACCGCTTGCAAAATAGGCGACTTCGGTACTTGCATTTGGTTGGTATTGTTTCACTGCAACTTCTTTGGAGTCTGTAAAACGATAACAGGCCATTAAAAGGATTGATAAACTTATGATACTACTTGTTTGTAAAAATTTCATACGAACTGAATTAAAAATTATTGTAAATACTTCACACTAAATAAGGTGACTTAAAAATGACCATTTAGGAAACATAATTACTAGTACCTTTTCGTATAATTGTTTACAACTTTAGCATTTTGTTTAAAATGATTCTTGTAAAAAAAGAAGTAGATACTTACATTTGTTTGACAAAGATAATCAATATACATGGAGCATTTTATAGTTTCTGCGCGTAAATACCGTCCTCAAATTTTTGAGGATGTTGTTGGGCAGCAAGCCATTACCAATACGTTAGAAAACGCTATAAAAAATGACCATCTAGCACAGGCTTTATTATTTACAGGTCCGAGAGGTGTTGGAAAAACATCCTGTGCAAGAATCTTAGCCAAAAAGATCAATGAACAAGGACTAGCAACTGTAACAGATGAAGATTTTGCATTCAATATTTTCGAGTTGGATGCCGCTTCTAACAACTCTGTAGACGATATTCGAAGTTTAACTGATCAGGTTCGGATTCCTCCGCAAACAGGAAAATATAAAGTATATATTATTGATGAGGTACACATGCTTTCTCAATCTGCTTTTAATGCATTTTTAAAGACGTTGGAAGAACCCCCTGCACACGCTATTTTTATTTTAGCAACTACGGAAAAACATAAAATAATACCTACGATTTTATCGCGATGTCAAATTTTTGATTTCAAAAGAATTGGAGTTTTAGACGCAAAAAATTACTTAAAAGTAATTTGCGAAAAAGAACAAATAACTGCTGAAGATGATGCATTACACATCATCGCTCAAAAGGCAGATGGTGCTATGCGAGATGCCTTGTCCATTTTTGACAGAGTGGTTAGTTTTTCTGGTAAAAACTTAACGCGAGAAGCGGTTACCGAAAACTTAAATGTATTGGATTACGATACCTACTTTTCGATGACAGATTTATTGCTAGACAATAAAATTCCCGATGTTTTAAATGCATTCAACACCATATTAGGAAAGGGATTTGAAGGCCATCATTTCATCAACGGATTGGCGAGTCATTTTAGAGACCTCTTAGTTGCCAAAGACAAGGCTACCATTGCGTTATTGGAAGTTGGTGACAATGCCAAAAAGAAATATTTACAGCAAGCAGTCAAAGCCTCCATTCCCTTTTTAATGCAAGCCATTGACAAAGCCAATGACTGTGATTTAAAATACCGAACCAGCAAGAATCAGCGATTGCTTACGGAATTGACTTTAATGCAGATTGCCTCTATCACTTTTGATGGAGAAAAAAAAAAAGCAGCTAACTACATAATTCCAGCCACTTTTTTTCAAGCACTTTCCCCAACAAAGAACAAGATTCAAGAGCCCATTTCGGTTCCAAAACCTTTTGCCGCAATCGAGCAGATCGTTGTTAAAACTCCGAAACCAAAAGCGCCAAATCCCGTTTTAAAAAACACTCAAAGGCGTTCTTCTTCACTTTCTTTGAAAAGCGTTCACGAGAAGAAAGCAGTACAAAAATCTGAGGTTGAAGAAAATTACGACAACCATCCAAAAACGGTATTTAATGAGGTCAAATTGCAAAAAATATGGCAGGAGTATGTGTCAATTTTAAACAAGAAAGGCGAACGTAGTATGGCGTCTATACTTGCGACAGACGCTCCGAAATTTGACGAAAATTTTAAGATTAGCTTTAGCCTTCCCAACAAATTAATGCAAGATCAGTTTCAAAAAGGAAAACCAAAATTATTGCAATTTTTACGTGAAAAATTGAACCATTATGGAATTCAAATTGAGGTCATTTTAAACGAAACCATCGAGAAAAAGTTTGCTTATACTCCGGAGGAAAAATTCAATAAGTTGAAAGAAAAAAATCCGCTATTGGCAAAATTACGTCAAACGTTTGAATTGGATTTGTAAGGGATAACTGCTACAAGTTTTTTCCCAAATAAATCAATGTACAATTTTCTTTGGATTGTTTGGATTTTTCAAACTCAGGAATCAAATAAATAGTATCGCTTTTCTTTACAAACAGAAGTACCGAACGCGATTCATTTGAAAGTTTAAACAGCATTGTGTTGTATGCTTCTTCTGAATTAATGGCGACTTCGTGAATTTTAGGATTGTCTCTAAAAGCTTCAGAGAGATTGAAATAATCATCTTTCGGAGAAAAAAACTGTTCTTTGTACTCAGAATTATTGGTTCTTATTTCTTTGGATGTTGCCAATCTATAGGCGCCATGTTCACCAAAAACATTGGATAAGCTATCCATCGCAAAATCATTCACCGCATCACTCCCCGTCATTGCAATTAAATATCCCACATCATTTAACTCGATGTTATCGGTCAAATCGTCATCATATATATTTGTAGAGAAAGCTTCTAAACCTTCCTTTTTTGCTGTTTCAATAAAACTTTTATTAGAATCGATTAAAACGACTCTTTTGCCCGAATCTGCTAAATACTTTGCGATCAATCGCGCTGGATCTGAAGCACCTAGAAATAAAATTGCTTTTGAACTTTTTAAGAAAACACCTACCATTTTTGCAAAGAGTCTGGCGGTAGTTGCGTTTAAAAGTACGGTTCCTAAAACAATCATAAACACCAACGGTGTAATGTATTCTGCACCCGCAACACCTTGTTTTATTAACTTACTACCAAACAATGATGCAATTCCTGCAGCCACAATTCCGCGAGGCCCTACCCAACTAATGAATAATTTTTCATTTAGTTTTAAATTGGAATTGTAGGTGCTTAAAAATACAGCCAGAGGCCTGATCACAAAAACAATCAATGCAAAAAGTGCCGCTGTTTTCCAATTATATAGCAATTGTAAATCTTCTATGTTAATGTTTGCAGCCAATAAAATAAATAAAATAGAAATTAATAAAATGCTTAAAGATTCTTTAAAATATAGCAATTCTTTTAAGTTTTTTAATTTCCCATTTCCTAATACCATTCCCATAACAACCACTGCTAAAAGCCCTGATTCATGTGCAAAAATTTCTGATTCTACAAAAACCAACAACACAGCCGATAATGAAACTACGTTTAGTAAATAATGTGGAATTAGTTTTTTATTCACTGCATACATCAAAGCATGCGCAAATGTGAAACCGAAAGAAGTTCCAAATAATAGAATTTTACCAAATTCCATCAAAGCAGTTTTGGTAAAACCACCACCACCACCTACACTAATAAACTCAAAAACTAAAACGGCAACTAACGCGCCAATTGGATCTATTAAAATTCCTTCCCATTTTAAAACTGTAGAAACATCTTTTTTAAGTGGAATATTTCTTAAAATTGGTGTAATCACTGTTGGTCCTGTTACAATGATCAATCCAGAAAAAAGAAACGAAATCTCCCAAGTTAGACCAAAGATAAAATGCGCTACAATTCCTGCACCAAAAAAAGTAACTGCTGATCCTAAAGTGATTAACTTCGTAATTACAGGACCAACGTTTTTAATTTCATCTCTTTTTAATGTCAATCCGCCTTCAAAAAGAATGATACTAATTGCCAACGAAACAAAATAATAGAGTGCTTCACCAGGAAACAAGCCTTTGGTTCCATTCCAAATAGGTTCTATCCATTTTGTACCATCTTGACTTAAAAATTCGGCAGCGAGTGGCCCTACTAATAAACCAATTAAAATAAGTGGTAATATTGCTGGAATTTTAAATTTCCATGCTACCCACTGTGCTAATATTCCTAAAATGATAATTCCTGCTAATTCTAACATATTTGTCTTTACATATGAATTAGTAAATTTAAGAATGTTTATGAATGATAAAAATTAATTTTATAATTTTTTTCTCTCCTTTAAAGTTCTATATTGTGCTTCATCAATTCTTATATAGAAATTCTTGAATACAATTAATAAAATCCTTGTTGGAATTGCCTTTTCACCCAACTTGAAATCAAATTTATTTGAAGCGGTAAGAATGGCAAATATGTTTGACGCACAATTGATTGGGGTTCATGTTGGTGAAGAGACTGACAAAAAAAAGGTGCAGTTATCCGATTTATTAGAACAAGCCGAACCGCTAAAAAATTCATTTAAAACAATCTGGCAAAAAGGAAAAACGGTAGACGTTATTCTAAAAACATGTACTCATGAAGCAGTTGACTTACTAATTTTAGGTGCACTTCAACAGGAAAAATTACTAAAATATTATGTAGGTTCCATCGCCAGAGTGTTAACAAGAAAGGCCACTTGTTCTGTTTTATTAATGATCAAACCTTCCGTTGTTAGAGTCGTATGTAAGCACATTGTTGTCAATGGGTTGCATAATGATAAAACAATCAAAACGATTAAAAGTGCCTTTGATTTCTCCAAACATTTACACTGTAAAAAAATTACAATTGTAGAAGAAGTAAGTAAATCTGAATTGCACGTAGAGGTCAATGATGATCGTACTTTACGGAAGTCTACCATTGTAAAAGAGCGCATAAAAAACCGAGAAGACATGCGGATAAAAAACATTTTAAATGAAATTAATTACGAAGATATTTCGGTAAATACTCAAAGTATTTTTGGTCGTAGAGGCTACTCTATAGGGCATTATGCAAAAGTAAAACGTGCTGATTTGTTGGTGATGAACGCCCCCGATAAGATTCGATTTATCGATCGAATTTTTCCACACGATATTGAATATATTTTATCGGAATTACCAACAGATGTTTTAATTGTAAAATAATGAGTCAAAAAAATACTTTTAAAACATTCATCGGGGATATTCCAAAAAACTTATTTTCTGGTTTTGTAGTTTCTTTGATTGCGCTCCCACTAGGTTTGGGCTTGGCTTTGGCCTCAGGAGCACCACCGATATCTGGTATTATTGCTGCTATTGTTGGGGGTACCGTAGTTGCTATATTAGGAGGTTCTAACGTAACCATTACTGGACCTGGAAACGGTTTGGTGGTTGTTATTTTAGCTGCAATCACAACCCTAGGTACGGGTGCTGATGGTATTATCGATATGAGTCAAGGTTTTTTATATACCTTGGCAGCCATTGTAATTTCTGGTATTATCATGATTGCCCTTGGGTTTCTTCGCTTAGGATCTTTGGGAGATTTCTTCCCTTCTTCTGCCATCCAAGGAATGTTGGCAGCCATTGGTATTGGTATTTTCGCCAAACAGATTCATGTGATGCTAGGGAATTTAGAAGCAAATGGAAGCATTATTGAGTTACTTGTTCAAATTCCAGAAGGAATTTTAAACTTCGTCAATACTGATAATTCGAGTGTTTTGTATGCTGGATTGGTGGGAGTGATTAGTTTGCTCATTATGATTTTTTATAGTAAAATAAGGAATCGTTCTTTTCAATTGATCCCAGCACCTATGTGGATTGTGGTTTTAAGTGTTGGGATGTATTCTTATTTTGAGCTCTTTTCTACCGCACCATATCCTATTGAAAAAAACTTATTGATTGAATTATCCGATGACATATTGTCAAAATTTGCCTTTCCGGATTTTGGAAAAATTTACGAACTGAGTTTTATAAATGCTGTTATTTCCATTACTTTAATTGCAAGTATTGAAAGTTTATTAAGTATCAAAGCAGTTGATAAATTAGATCCTTTAAAAAGACGTTCGAATGTAAATAAAGACATTAAAGCGTTGGGATTGGCCACAGTAATTAGTGGTTTTTTGGGCGGTTTGAATGTGGTGACTGTAATTGCTAGAAGTTCGGTAAATGTAAACAACAAAGGGAGTAACAGATCTGCCAACTTTTTTCATGCAGGCTTCCTCGTCTTATTTATTTTACTATTTGCTTCAGAATTAAAAAAGATACCACTCCCCGCTTTGGCTGCCATTTTGGTCTATACAGGGTATAAATTGGCATCACTAGAAAACTTAAAAAAAGTATTTCGAGTGGGTTCCGAACAGTTAATTATATTTTTAATGACACTTTTAGTTACGATTTCAACAAGTTTAATTACCGGAATTCTCGTTGGAATCATCATTACCTTCATCCTCCATGTCATTATTAATAAAAATATTTTACTCTTTGTTAAAAACATTTTAAAACCCAATGTTTTAATGTTCACTGAGGATGGAAAGTATTATGTGAGTGTAAAAAATTTCTCTTCTTTTTTAAATTTTACAAAATTAAAATCGAAACTGAATCAGATTCCAGAAACTGAAGAAGCTATTGTTGATTTTTCTTTATGCGATTTTGTAGACCATTCGGTTATGGAAAACATGAGTAATTATGCGGAAGCATTTGCTCGAAAAGGGGGTGATTTTGAAGTGATAGGCTTGGACGATTCGAAATCGGGAAGTGAGCATCCTTTTGCATTGCGTAAGATTTTACCAAAACAAATGATTCCTAAAAAAGGGGTATTGACAAAAAGGCAAAAAAACATTCAAAAAATTAGCGAAGAAATGCACTATGCTTATGATGCGTTCTCTGCTATAGAAATGGAAGAATTACCTCAATTTGGTTATTTTAAAACGCGTAAAATAGACAAGGTTTCTAATGTATTGTCTAATGATAATTGTACTATTTTTGATGTGCAATTCTCTGAAGGTGAAATGATTGCAAAACAAGTAATCAAAGCAACCATGTTTCATATTCATACGCAAAGAGAGGTCCCTAATTTTACCTTAGATAAAGAAGGTATTTTTGAATACCTGTATCATTTTGCTGGTTTTAAGGATATTAACCTTGAGAGGCATCCGGATTTTAGCAAGCGTTTTTATTTATTAGGAAAAAATGAAGCAAAAATTAGAACCTTTTTTACGGATGAATTAATTTTGTTTTTAGAAAGTAATAAACAATATCATATCGAAGCGTCTAAAGTGGGGCTACTGATCTTCAGTAACGAACGTTTGGCAAGTGTGAAGGAAATAAAAGCACTGGCCTATTTTGGGGCGAGTTTACGAAAAATTATAGAAAAATGTTAGGATTACAATTTGAAACGAAAACTTCTTGGGCAGACATTGCCAAGGCTGATTTAGCACAAATATTAACAGATCATGCTTTTTTAGAACAAAAGGCAGCTTCAAATGCGGTGTCTATTATCATTAATTATTCGGAAGAAACAGCATTGGTAAAAGAGATGAGCAACATTGCCATAGAAGAAATGCAGCACTTTAAAATGGTGCATTTGTTAATGGTAAAAAGAGGCATGGTTTTAGGGAGAGAGCAAAAGAATGATTATGCGATTCGCCTTCAAAAATTCTTTGCAAAAACTCAAGATAGAACGGTTGCTTTGGTACAACGTTTGTTAGTAGCGGCTTTGATTGAAGCGAGAAGCTGCGAGCGTTTTAAGGTTTTTTCTGAAAATATGGAGGATCTAGAATTGTCAAAATTCTACAAAAACCTCATGATCTCGGAAGCCAACCACTATACTACTTTTTTAACCTTGGCAAGGTCTTACCAAGACCGTGCTATTGTTGATGAAAAATGGAATGCTTTGCTAGCTTTTGAGGCAACTATGATGAAAGATCGTGGAAATGTTGCCAAAATCCATGGATAAAAAAGTAGGTATTGTTTAATTAATTTAACGGATGTTTACCTGGTCTGAAAATCGATAAATAGCATTAGCCCAATCTTTTAAACAAATAATACTTCACAAACGATACTTTGACACCCTAATAAAAGATGTTTAGTAAAGACGATTCTGAAAAATTACGAAAAGAATTCTGGACTTCATTTGGAAAATCCTTTCCTCGAAAATGGTTATTGTACAATACCAAAATTAAAGGGGTTGCTTTTAAATTTCAGGCAAATCGAAAGCAAGCATGTGTATGCTTGGATTTTGAAAATCCAGATGAAGTGGCCAATCTTTTGTATTATGATCAACTATTGTCTTTAAAGAGCCTTTTAGTTAAAGAGCACTTGCCAGAAGTTATTTTTGATGATGCCTATTTACTTGACAATGGAAAAGTAATTCAGCGTATTTATGTTCCGTTTGCAGAAAAATTTAGCATTTATAATAAAAACACTTGGCAGCAATGCTACGAGTTTTTTGTTGCTTCGATGAATGAATTTGAGCTGTTCTTCAATGAATATGAAACGGTTATTAAAAATATTTAATTTTTTTTATAGGCACACGCTAAGGATTGGCGTGGAAATCCTTTTTTGGGAAAACGCCCAAAAAAGATTGCAACAAAATCCTGACCAAGCACTTGGGCTTGGGAGCGCCCAAAAAAACTATTTTAGAAATGGAATGCTTAAGGGATATTTTGGTGCTTGTCCACTATTTGCTTTGATGGCATTTACAATGGGGAAAACAAATGCGATGATGGCAATGGCAATGATTCCAAGAATACCCAATCCTAGCAATAAAACTAAAGGAATACAGAGGATTAGGTAGATAAAAATAGAGATTCTAAAGTTTAAAATTGCTTTTCCGTGCTGATCCATTCCTTCAATATCATCTTTCTTAGTGAGCCACAATACTAAAGGCACAATAAACCCACCAATACCGGTAATATAATCTAATAACTGACTTAAATGGGTAAATACGAGTAACTGATTGTCTTTTTTCATGGGTTTGCTGCCTATATTTATTTTATTTATAAATAAGACGCTTGATTTTGATTATTGTTACAGGCTTTTTTTTCTTGAACAAAATTACCTGCGTATCTTTGTAATATGATTCATAAGGATACCATTATCGCACTCGCAACTCCATCTGGAGTGGGCGCTATTGCTGTCATTAGACTTTCTGGTGAAAACGCCCTTCAAATTGTGGATGCAAACTTTAGGTCTGTGAAAAAAAATAAGGTTTTAAAAAATGCAAAAACACATACGATTCATTTAGGACATATCATAAACAAGGGTGTGGTACTAGATGAAGTATTGGTGGCTGTTTTTAAAAATCCGCGTTCGTATACGGGAGAAAATGTAGTGGAAATATCTTGTCATGGTTCTCGTTTTATTCAGCAAGAAATTATTCAATTATTTTTAGAGAAAGGTTGCCGAATGGCCGATAATGGAGAGTTTACCATGCGGGCTTTCTTAAACGGAAAAATGGATCTAAGTCAGGCAGAAGCAGTTGCTGATGTGATTGCTTCAAATTCTGCTGCGAGTCATCAGATGGCGATACAGCAGATGCGGGGTGGCATTAGCAATGAACTGAAAGAATTGCGGACTCAATTGTTAGACTTTGCGGCGTTGATTGAATTAGAATTGGATTTCTCTGGGGAAGACGTTGAATTTGCCGACCGCAGCAAATTTAAAGAATTAGTAGCAAAAATCTCGTTTGTTTTAAAACGGTTGATTGATTCTTTTGCCTTTGGGAATGCCATGAAGAATGGGATTCCGGTTGCCATAATTGGGGAACCAAATGTGGGAAAATCAACTTTATTAAATACGCTTTTAAACGAGGAAAAAGCCATTGTTTCTGAAATTGCAGGAACTACCAGAGATGCGATTGAGGATGAATTGATTATTGAGGGGGTTGCTTTTCGATTTATTGATACTGCAGGAATTCGCCAAACGAAGGATGTGGTGGAAAATATTGGTATTAAAAAAACCTATGAAAAGGCTGAAAATGCACAACTGATTGTTTTCTTATTGGATTCAAATAAATTCTCGCATGCGAGCGATCTCTTTTTAGAGGAAATTGAAACGATTAAGAAACGTTTTCCAAACAAACGACTGCTAGTGATTGCCAATAAAACGGATACCTTATCTTGTCATGATCGTGCCATTTTGGAATCGGAAATTGCGGATATAATTTTACTTTCTGCCAAAGAAAAGACAGGAATTACTGCATTGAAGGAGGCCTTAACTTCTTTGGTAAATACTGGGGCGTTGAGTAATAATGAAACCATTGTAACCAACTCGCGACATTTTGAAGCATTGCACAATGCACTCATAGCCATCTCTTCTGTACAACAGGGAATTGATTTGAAAATATCTACAGATTTATTTTCGATTGATATTCGTGAATGCTTGCGTCACCTTGGTAATATTACGGGGGAGTATGATGTGGATAAGGATATTTTAGGGCATATTTTCTCTAATTTTTGTATTGGAAAGTAGTTTTCAATTTTCTGCCATTCGGTATGCAGGTCGTGTCCTAAATTAGCACTTTTGTGAAAATAGCAAAATTGAGTTTTAAACAATCTGAGTTTTTAAAAACAAATACCTATTTTTTAGGGGGCATTCACCTTCATCAAATTAATAAAAGTTTATTAGAGATAGGTATTACTGGATTTGTTTCCACGTCGTCTCCCAAAACAGCAGGTTTATTTTTCTTTCGGAATTGAGTGCTAATTTGTAGGTATTACTTAACCAATCAATTCCATCTCTAAAACTTCCAAAGACTTTCCCTTGGTTTCTGGTAAGGTTTTCATTAAAACAAAAAACCCCATAAGAGCAATGGCTCCAAAGATAAAGAAGGTGGCAGCATTTCCTATGATTGACAATTCCCAAGGAAAAACCAACTGCACCAACGAACTGATAAGTGAATTTACAAAAGCAATGATACCAATGGCCAAGCCTCTGTATTTAATAGGGTATAGTTCTGACAATAACACCCACATTACAGGGCCTAGTGAAAATGCAAAGCAGGCAATAAAACCTAAGATTCCTATTAAAATCAGATTGGCATTGATGGCCGTAGCAGCAGCTAAAATAGCCCCATCATTTTTACGATAGGTTTGGTTGCCTAATACCGATTTTAGGGCGGTTTTAAAAGCGACATCATTGGTAAATTCTTTGTCGGCCAGTGGCAATAGTTTCTCAGAATTTTGAAAGTTGAACTGACTCATTTTTTCGGACGAAATCTTGAAGGTAGCTTCATGAAAGCCATAAGCACAAACTAAAAGACTGATCGCAATTCCTGCGGTTCCAATTAATAGTAGTGGCCTCCGCCCCATTCGATCAATCAAATAGATGGCAACAAAGGTAAAAATCACAGAAATCGTACTCAATAAAACCCCAGAAGAAAAAGCGGCATCTGTACCAATGCCTGTTTGTTTAAAAATAGAAGTCGCATAGAAATAAACCGCATTGATTCCTGTAATTTGTTGTAATACGCCTACCACTAGGCCAATCGTTAAAATAAACCTCAATGATGGTTTTAGGATCTCCTTAATTTTTAAAGGAGTTTTATTTTTATCGGCTTGAAGATTCTCTTCTATAGCCTTACTTTCTATTGCCCCCCTTGACGCTCCATGAATTTTTACCAATACTTTTTTGGCTTCTGAAAACCTTCCTTTTAAATACAACCAACGTGGGCTATTTGGAACAAAAAACAAAAGAATAAAATAGCATAAAGCGGGAATTAACTCCACGCCTAGCATCCATCTCCAAATATTTTCATCAGTAAGAAATGTACTTTCTGAGGTATTGTATTTATTAAAGAAATAATTGCTTAAAAAGGCGGCAAAAAAACCAAAAACGATATTCAACTGTTGTATTGAAACTAACTTACCTCTATTTTCTGGGGTCGATATTTCTGCTATATAGATGGGCGCCAACACCAATGCTGCACCAAAAGCAATTCCACCAATAATTCGAGCGATATAGAGCAGCTCATAAGAAATTGCGACTGCAGACAATATCGCAGAAATTGCATACAGGAAGGCCACAAAAAGAAGTAATTTTTTTCTTCCGAAATGATCACTCAATCTGCCTGAAAACAACATGGAAAACATAGCAGCAAAAGAAGGGGCACTTACGACCCACCCAGATTGAATTTCGGATAAATTAAATGCGGGCCCTGCATAGGACATAACACCTGAGATAATACCTGCATCAAAGCCAAAAAGAAAACCTCCCAGTGCAACAATAAAACTGATAAAAATGAGGTATGCCCTCTGATTCATAATTAATGTTATATTTAAAAAAGTAAATTTAACTTAATTATGATAAATAGCATTGTGCTTTTGAATACAAATTAAAAAAGATAAACCAATCAGAAAAACGAATTGACAAAAATCGAATTAATATGTAAAAACTAATAAGAGACTTCGGTTTTGATATTGAACAGCCTCTAAATGTATAGTACAGCAATTAATATAGAATTAAACAAATTCAAAAAACTATTTCAAGAACAAATCAAAAAGTAATAATTACTTTTGTACTTGATAAAAACATCAATTTTTTAAAAAAAGTTTGTATTAATTTAATTTCAATGATAAAGAAAACGCCCAATTATATTCAATACATCGTTAAAAATGTCTTCTTTTTATTTCTATTTAATGTGTTATTTAGAATTATTTTTTACAATTTTTCAATGGAATTGGAAGGGCTATCGGCAAATGAAATTCGAAAATCTTTTTTATTAGGAATTCGGTTTGATTTAAAATTGGCCATCCTTTCCTTTTTTCCATTAGCGCTTTTGATATTGATTGTAAATTATCGTTTTTTTACAAAAAGGATCTACAAGAAAATAAACACTATTTATTTGACTGCTACCTACCTCGTTATTTTACTTTTTTATGTGGTAGATTTTGGACACTACGAATACCTTGCAATGCGCGTAGACGCAAGTGCACTTCGTTTTTTAAGTAATTTAAAAATCTCTTCTCAAGTTTTATTTGAAAGTTATCCTGTTTATAAAGGATTTTTTGGCCTTGTCGTCTTTGGTTTTATAAGTTTTAAATTTGCAAATCACCTCTACAAAAAAAACAACACAACGCAAAAGGTGCGCTCTAAGAAAATAAAAGCGTGCTATTTTATTGGACTTTTTCTTTTGCTTTCTTTTGGCGTTTACAACAGTATTACTCACTATCCTTTGCGATGGAGTGAAGCCTTTTTTTCAAAAAAGAATTCTGTAAATCAATTTGGACTAAATCCGATTCTATATTTCTTTGATAGTTTTGCGTTTAGAAGCGAAGGCGTTGATATGGAAAAGTTGCAAACCTATTATCCTGTGATTGCAGCCCATCTAAATTTATCAAAAGACAGCATTTCTTTTGAGAAAAAAGTAACTTTTACAGACCCATATCAAGAAAAACCCAATGTGATTTACGTGATGTTAGAATCTACGGGAACTGCCCCTATGAGCTTCTATGGAAATCCATTGAACAGTACACCAAAAATGGATTCAATCCTAAAAGAGAGTGCGAGTTTTTCTAAATTTTATGTTCATAAGCCTGGGACAGCAGGAAGTGTTTTTGCTAGTATTACCGGCTTGCCTGATATCGATGATGTGAAAACAGTTTCTAGAAATCCGTTAGCAATCGATCAGCGAATTATTTTTGATCAATACAAGGGATATGAAAAAAGATATTTCATTGGGGGAAGCGCCAATTGGGCAAATATTAGAGCCGTTTTCCAATCGAATATAGAAGGGTTGAAAATTTTTGAGGAAGGTAGTTTTGAAGAAGAAATAAGAGCGGATGTTTGGGGAATTGACGATTACGAACTGTTCAAAGAATCAAACAAAGAACTCAAAAAATTACATCAAAAAAAACAACCATTTGTTGCCTATATTCAAACAGCCACCAATCACATGCCCTTTACAGTTCCAAACAAAAAGGAAACGTTTAGGCCAATACTTGAAAAGGAGATTTCAGAAAAAACATTACTCAAAGGTGGGTTTCGATCTTTAGGACAGTTGAACGGCATTCGATACTTAGATTTTAATGTGGCGCGTTTTTTGGAAAGAGCCAAAGAAGCAGGCTATTATGACAATTCTATATTTGTCTTTTTTGGAGACCATAGAGGCGGTATGAAGCGATTGAATTTTTTGGATGACAATGAAGATGATTTAGGAATTCAAGTGCATCATGTGCCATTTTTTATACATGCACCAAAGTACATAAAACCTCAGGTGCTAGACAAATATGCCAAATTGGTAGATGTGTTCCCAACCGCAACAAGTTTGGCCAAATTAGACTATACAAACTATACGCTTGGAAGAGATTTACTAGACAGTACAAACACAGACACAGCAGCCTTTGTATACATTCAAAGTAAAGGAGAAAGAGCGGTCGGTTTAATTAAAGATGGTTTTTATTATGAAAAAACAAACATTTCTAAAAAAGCCAGTTTGTATCGATTGGATGCCAAAGAACAAATAGATATTAAAGAACAAAATCCGTGGATAGCACAAAGCATGGACAGCCTGCTCTCTGGATATTATTACAGCACTAAGTATTTGTATTTCAACAATAAAAAATTAACGGAATAATCGATGATCAACCTTACGATACAAAAAGTAATAACCTCGGGCCAATAATACCCCCAAAAGCATTCCTAATGAGACATCTATTGGGAAATGAACTCCCAAATACAATCTGCTGTAGGCGAAAAGTAGTGGAAAGCAAATAATCAAATAAATATACCTGTATTTTGCTCTCAACACAAGAATGGTAAATACAGCAAAAAATGTTGAAGTGGCTGCGTGACCAGACACAAAACTAAAACTTTGGGGTTTTATAAACGTTCTTAAAATTTCTTGTATTTCAGGATCGTTATTGGGACGCAATCTTGCGGTAGAATTCTTAATTAAATTCACAAATTGATCGGAAAATGCGACGAGTAAAATCATGGAAAAAATGATAAAACCTCCACGTTTCCATCCGTTTGATTTGATCACTAAATAAAAGATTAAAATAAACAATGGAGACCAACTGAATTGATTGGTTATTAATAACCAAAAAGAGTCCCATTGCTCGTTTCCTAAACTGTTTAAAAAAACCAAAAGATCTTTGTCTTTTTGTAAAAGAGATACTATCAAATTACTTTCCAACTTTTAAAATTTCTACTTCAAAAATGATATCTGCTTTGGGAGGAAATATTCCACCTCCTTTTTCACCATAAGCAATATAGTATGGAATAAAAAGGCGTGCCTTTTCTCCTTCTCTAAGCTTCTTTAAACCTTCTTTAAATCCCGTAATTAAGGGTCTTTCTTTATTGTCTAACTGAAACGTAAACGGTTTTTTACCGGCATCTAAGGTAGATTGCAATCTCTTTCCATCTCCTAAAAATAAAGTGAAGTTGATTGTGATTGGCTGGTTATCAACCACTTTTTTACCACGGGTACTTTTCAACTTTAGAACCTTTAAACCAGATGCCGTTGCCCTAACTTTATCTGCTCCTAATTTTGTGTAATTTGCCGTTTTTGCTTCTAAAAATTGATTATATCGGACTTGTTCTGCTTTTTTTGTTGCCGCAAGTTGTTCTTTCTGAGCATTGGCAACAGTAACTTCTGCAGCTAAAAATGTTTTTGAAGCATCAAAATTTTCAGCCTTCTCTCCGACTCTAAGAATTTTTACAGCGAATATGGTGTCTGATTGTTTGATAGCATGAACAACGTCTAGTCCTTGCACAACATTCCCAAAAATACTATGTTTACCATTCAACCAAGGGGTTGGTTTGTGGGTTATAAAAAACTGACTTCCGTTGGTATTGGGCAAGCCTGGATTTGCCATTGATAAAATACCTGCAGCATCGTGCTTGTATTTAAAACCTCCAGTGCTATCTTTTGGGAACTCATCGGCAAAAAGGTATTTAGAGCCGCCGCTACCCGATTCTACATCATCTCCTGCTTGAATTATAAAATTAGGAACAACGCGGTAAAAACGAAGCCCGTCATAGAAGTTTTTCCCACTGAATTTACCCCCTACTTTGGGATGTGTCCCTTCTGCCAAACCCACAAAATTGGCAACTGTTAACGGGGTATCTTCTGGATATAATTCTAAAAGAATATTCCCTTTACTCGTTTGCATATCTACATAAAGTCCGTCATTTAACTCATTGTAAGTTGACTTAGGGACCGGATCTGCATAAAGTTCGTCATTTAACTCATTGTAAGTTGACTTAGGGACCGGTTTACAAGAAACGATAATCGTCAGCAGTAGGATTACTATTTTATAATTCTTCATTATTTACTTTAGAATTTCCAACAACTCAACTTCAAAAATCAATGTAGAAAATGGTTTAATCAATGCACCTCTTTCTTGGGTACCATAAGCCAATTCTTGAGGAATAAAGAATTTGTATTTAGACCCCTCATTCATCAACTGCAATCCTTCTGTCCAACCTTTAATTACTTGATTCAATGCAAAGACTGAAGGAGTTCCTCTGTCTACAGAACTATCAAATACTTCACCAGCAATTGTCGTTCCATGGTAATGTACTTTGACTCTTGTGGAAGGACCTGCTGGTTTTGGTCCTTTTCCTTGCTTCATCACCAAGTACTGCAAACCACTTGCCGTCGTTTTTACTCCTGATTTTGTTTTGTTAGCTTCTAAAAACGCAATTCCTTCTTTTTTAACACCTGAAAATTTTAAGGCCGCTTCTTTGTCTTTTTTAGCAAACTGCGCTTTTCTTTTTTCCAATTGTAATTTTTGGAAAAACGGTTTTAAGATTCCGTTCAAATCTTTGGGATTGATCAAAAGATTTAATGAGTCCATTCCGTTTCTAAAACCTTGTTGGTATAAATCAACATCTGCTTTGTCCCAATTTGCTTTGATCTTTACTGCCATATCCAATCCTAAGGAATAACTTACAGAATCCAACTCGTTCTCTAATGACTTCTTTTCTACTTGTTGATTGTTACAGGATACTAGGCTTGTTAAAAAAGCTGCAAATGCTAGGTTTTTAATTGTTTTCATCTTTCTTTTTTTTAATATTTAATAATGTTACGGTACTTTTTATCGTTTGATTTACTTCAATTTTATTGCCATCTCCAGCAATTCCAAATGCATGATAAGAAGGAATTACAAAGGTAACAATTTCACCAACTTTCATCAACTTTATTCCTTTTTGTAGTCCGGAAATAAAATCTTCTTTGTCAATTTTATATTTTTTTACTCCAAGAGATTCTTGACTATACAGCACGGATCCTTGTAAGTCAGTAATATTATATTCTAAAAGAACTTCGTCACCAAATGCTGGGAGCGGGCTGTTCTCTTGTATTTTATTGTGATAAACATACCAAAACCCACTTTTGGAAACCTCATAGATTTGGGTAGTGTCTTTGTCAATGTACATTTGTATTTGTGCAACTTCTTGAGCATTTAACGCTTTTGAGGTTGCAACGGTTTCAGAAAGTAATGTTGAAGATGGTCTTGGATTCACAGGTCTTCTTGCTTCATTCTTTGAGCATCCGTAACAGAATAAAACCAATAAAAAAATTCCTTTAATTTTCATATGATGCAGCTAATTCTTGTTGATATGTTACAACTAATGAAGTGAATTTAGCAACCGTTTCCTCCATCGATAAATCTGACTTACCTCCGGCAGCATTATCGTGTCCTCCACCCTCAAAATGGTTTCTTGAGAATTGATTTACTGAAAAAGTACCTTTCGATCGGAAAGAGATCTTAACAATATTTTGCTCTGCATCTTCAATAAAAATGGCGGCAAAAATAATTCCTTTGAGCGATAACGCATAATTGACAATTCCTTCCGTATCTCCTTTTTGAAAATCAAAACGTTTTTTCTCTTCATTGGTAATCGTGATATAGGCTGTTTTACAATCTGGTACAATTTTCATATTACTCAATGCTAGTCCTAACAACAATAATCTGTTATAAGAGTTTGCATCATAAACGTTGTTATGAATCTTATCGTTTTCTGCACCCTTGTCAATTAAGTCTGCAATAATTCGGTGAGTTTTGCTGGTGGTAGAACGAAAACGAAAAGAACCTGTATCTGTCATAATACCCGTATATAAACAGGTAGCAATGTCTGCGTCTATTAGGTCTAAATCGTTGTTCAATTCAATAAATTGATAGACCATTTGACAAGTAGAACAAATCTCCACATCAGAGTACATATATTTTACAGTATCGGGCTGTTGGTGATGATCAATCATTGCAAAATCATTAGGGTATTGTTCCAAGGTATTTTGCATATCAGCACCAACCCGGTGTAGCGCATTAAAATCCAATAAAAAAATAATTTCTGAATTCTTAATTGCCCTTTGGGATTGACTGTTTTGCCAATCGAAACGATAGGTTGTATCTGACCCTGGTAACCAGTGCAAAAACGCTGGATACTCATTGGGAACAACTACTGTTGCATTGTGGCCTTTTTTTGCTAAATACTTAGACAAGGCAAGTGTTGAGCCCATGGCATCTCCATCTGGGTTGCGGTGTCCAACAACAACAATGTTCTTTGGTTTCTTTAAGAAAACTTTTAATTCTTCAAATCCTTTCAAAATCATATGTGGCGAAGATACAATTTAATTAAAAAAATTGTGTAATTTCGCGGCGATTTTGTGGGGCACTCCTACAAAAATATACTCGTAATCAAAAAGTCAATATCATGTCAACAAATAGAACATTTACAATGCTAAAACCAGATGCTGTTGAAAACGGTCATACTGGAGCTATTTTAGAAAAAATCAATGCTGCAGGGTTTAGAATTGTAGCTTTAAAGAAAACACAAATGACAAAAGCGGATGCTGAATCTTTTTATGCAGTGCATAATGAGCGTCCGTTTTTTGGAGAATTGGTAGCATTTATGACACGTGGCCCTATTGTGGCTGCGATCTTAGAAAAAGATAACGCAGTAGAAGATTTTAGAGCTTTAATTGGTGCTACAAATCCTGCGGATGCTGCTGAAGGAACCATCAGAAAAATGTATGCAACTTCTATGGGAGAAAATGCAGTTCATGGTTCAGATTCTGATGAGAATGCTGCTATTGAAGGAAATTTTCATTTCTCTGATAGAGAGCAATTCTAAATAGAATTCCTATCATAAGATTAAAAAAAAACTCACAACCTTGGTTGTGAGTTTTTTTATATACCTCAAAAAACACCTAAAAAATTATTCATTACAGCTAGTAATGTCATAGCCCTCTCTAAAATAAGTAGCATGAATGTCTCCAATATCATTGAGCCAATCTATCACATTATTGTTACATTTAAACCGAGGTGTCAAAGTGGAAGTATGTCCAAAATTTAAATCTACGGTAATTTTATTACCTTCATACCACCAATCGTTCCCAGAACGTCCACTGTCTATTACTTCTTGAACCGTTTCAAATTCCCCATTTTCAGAATACAAGGTATAGCGTTTGTTTGCTGTGAATTCATACATCACACTTCCAACAAAACCAGTAAGATTCCAGCGACCAATAACGGTTGCTTCTGTTGAATCGACTACATCTTCATTGGAAGAACAGCCTAAAAGACTAAAACAAAAAAAAATTAAAACGATTCTTTTCATGAGGGACAGATTGTATTTGTTAATTTTTATAAATATAGGTTTTTTTTTGAAATTTGGTTAAGATGTATTGCTAGGCATTAAATCAACAGTAACTTAGAAATAATTTCATCTCCAAATTCTTCATTTATCATTTTAATAATTTTTTCTTTCCCATAACTTAATTCCTCTCGTAACACAGAGGATGTTAATTGAATTATTAATGTTTTATTTTGCAATTTGACTCCACTTGTATGATTGGCAACTCCAGGACCCATCATTTGATTCCATATTTCTTCTGCCTTTATTTTTTGCATTCCTTTGCTCAAATTATTTTCATTAATAAAGCTTTGCATTAAGTCTTTTACTGAAAAAGAATCATTTTCTCTTTTTGCCATATTTTTCTTGCTTTTAGCTTGTGGCATTTGCCCTTGCGAATTATTGTATTTCCTTTTTTTTATGGTCATTCCAAACCTTTATTTCACCATCAGAAACAAAAAAGTTTATAAAATACTTTTCAAACTCCCTGAATTTTGAATAAAATTACAAATTAAAAATCTGATACGGATTGTTACTTTGTTTTAAAATATTCTCTGTTCGGTCAGCATGTGTATCTGTAATAAATATCTGGCCAAATGTCTCTTTGCTAACCAAATCTATTATTTGAGAAACACGACTTTCATCCAGCTTATCAAAAATATCATCTAACAATAAAATGGGAGTGACTTTCGATTGTTGTTTAATAAATTCAAACTGAGCCAATTTTAGTGCAATTAGATAGGATTTTTGTTGTCCTTGTGAACCAAACTTCTTGATGGAATAGGCACCAATTTCAAAACTCAGATCATCTTTATGAATCCCTGAAGTGGTGTACTGAATGATTTTGTCCTTTTCTAAAGAATTTTTCATCAGCGCCATCATCGAAAAATCTTGTAACTGACTTTTATATTTTAAATTGACATTTTCTTTGTCACCAGAAATTATTTGATATTTTTGATTAAATATAGGGATAAATTCCTCCAAAAATAGTTTTCTAACCTCATAAATCCTTGCTCCATATTCTGAAAGCTGCTCGTCATATACATTTAAGTTGAGCGCATCAAAAGTTCTGTTTGCTGCAAAATACTTTAAAAGGGCATTTCGTTGACTCAAAACCTTATTATAGGAAATTAAATCTTTTAGATAGCTTTTGTTTTGTTGAGAAATGACTCCATCTATAAACTTACGTCTTGTTTCACTTCCTTCTGTAACTAAATCTCTATCTGCTGGTGAAATAATCACCAAGGGCAATTGTCCAATATGTTCAGAAAACTTCTCGTAGCTCTTCCCGTTTCTCTTTAAAACTTTTTTTTGCCCTCGTTTTAAACTACATATAATTTTCTCATTTCTATCGTTTAAAAAATAATCGCCTTCTACAATAAAAAAACCTTCTCCATGTCGAATGTTCTGTAAAGCAACTGAATTAAAGTAACTCTTCGCAAAAGAAAGATAATAAATTGCGTCCAATACATTTGTTTTCCCCACACCGTTGTCGCCAACAAAACAGTTTATTTTTTCTTGAAAATCAAAGGATTGAGTTTCAATATTTTTAAAATTAATTAACGAGAGTTTTTGTAAATACATAAATAATTAAGGGTATTAAATAGGAATTGCAAATTATTGAAAATTTAGGGAATTATCCGCTTTTAAAATCCAATTAAAAAAACTATTTTTGTCGCCACTAATTTTTTAAGCAAACATGGCAACATACAAGAAAAAAGGGTACAAACCTTCAGATAAAAAAGACCAACAACAAGTTGATGAGATTCAAAGCACAACGGCAGAAGTATTCAATACTTTAGACGAAACTGCGAGTAAATCTGAACAATGGATCGAGAAAAACAGCAAACTATTATTTAATAGTTTGATTGTAATTGTTGTTTTTGTATTAGGATTGTTAGGTTATAATAAATACATTTCAGAACCCGCAGAATTAGATGCTGCTAATCAATTAGCTTTTCCAAGAAAATATTTCAATGATGCAGCTGTCGCTGGATCGTCAATAGATTCTTTATTGGTTTTAGGTTTAGAAGGAGCAGATGGTAAATACGGCTTTATAGATGTTGCGGCTAAGTATAGTGGTACAAAATCTGGTAATCTAGCAAACTATTATGCAGGTGTTTCATATTTACAATTAAAAGAATATGCGAAAGCAATCGAATATTTAGAGCAATTTAATTCTGATGATGAACTTATTGGTACTGTTGCACTAGGTGCTATTGGAGACGCTTTTGCAGATATCGATCAACCAGAACAAGCATTGGAATATTACATTAAAGCTGCTAATAAAAAAGACAACGCTTTTACAGCGCCATTATTTTTACAAAAAGCAGGATTTACAGCAATGGAATTGAAAAAATTTGGGAAAGCTGAAGCTCTTTTTACGCAAATTAAAGAACAGTATGCTACTTCTGAACAAGGTAAAGACGCTGATAAATATATCAATGCAGCTAAATACGCGCAATAGTATTTAGAGATTTGTTTTTAGGAGTTCGTAAAAACCTAACGACTAAAACCGAATAGATGGCAACAACCAATTTATCATATTACGATAAAGCAACAATCCCAAATGCGAAGACTTTTCGATTTGGGATTGTTGTTTCTGAATGGAATCCAGAAATCACCACAAACCTTGCAAAAGGAGCAATCGCTACCCTTTTAGACTGTGGGGCATCGAAAGAAAATATTATTTCTTGGGAGGTTCCTGGAAGTTTCGAACTTATTTATGGTTGTAAAAAAATGATTGAATCTCAAAAAGTAGATGCAGTTATTGCCATTGGAAATGTCATCCAAGGAGAAACAAAACATTTTGATTTTGTTTGCGAAGGAGTAACACAAGGAATTGTAGATTTGAATATTAAATATGATGTTCCAGTCATTTTCTGCGTATTGACAGACAATACGAAGCAACAGTCTCTAGATCGCTCTGGGGGAGCTCTCGGAAATAAAGGAATTGAATGTGCTGTAGCCGCAATAAAAATGGCGGCATTAAAACATTTCGATCGAAAAGCTGACCATATTGGTTTTTAAAAAAAACCAAGATCATCTTCAAGTACTTTTAACCTCAATTTTCGGAAATTCATTTTAAATTCTGTAAATTTGAAATATGCTTTCAATTGGTATACAAATTGATTCACATCAATGACGATTCTCAATTCAAACAAATACACTATGGGATTTTTTAAACGTACAAATAAGAAATTTGATTATCAACCACGTTACTACAAAGGAGAAGGGAGTCCTTTTAAAATAGAACATAAATTAGATCAATTTAGAAGTACAACTGGTAAAAACAAAGGAATTAAATCTAAGTTTTCTGATGCTCTAGAGGAATTAAAGAACCCCGACCAAAAAGTAAATAAAAACCTAATGATTATTATTGGTATTTTACTTTTTATCTTCTTATATATTATCGATTTCGATTTATCAATATTTTTCAATAATTAATGTCAGACATTATTCAACTTTTGCCAGATCATGTGGCAAACCAAATAGCTGCTGGTGAAGTAGTACAAAGACCTGCCTCAGTTGTTAAAGAGTTGCTGGAAAACGCGATTGATGCGGGTGCAAATTCTATAAAATTACTTTTAAAAGATGCTGGTAAAACATTAATTCAAGTAATTGATGATGGAAAAGGAATGAGCACCACTGATGCGCGTTTATGTTTTGAACGCCATGCAACTTCCAAAATAAAAAAAGCAGCAGATTTATTCAATCTCAATACCAAAGGTTTCCGTGGAGAGGCATTGGCCTCTATTGCTGCAATTGCACATGTAGCCCTCAAAACAAAACAGGAAAATGACGAATTGGGAAGTCAAATTAAAATTGAAGGGAGTAAAATCATCTCGCAAGAATTTATTTCAACCGCAACTGGAACCAGTTTAGCAGTAAAGAATTTATTTTATAACATTCCTGCTCGAAGAAATTTCTTAAAATCAGACACCATAGAAACCCGTCACATTATTGATGAATTTCAACGGGTGGCTTTGGCCCATCCCGGCATTTCTTTTTTATTACATCATAACAACAATGAAGTCTACAATTTAAGGAGTAGCAATCTAAAAAAACGAGTGGTTGCAATTTTTGGGGCTAAGATGAACGAAAAATTGGTACCCATCGAAGAGAAAACAGATTTAATTACAATACAAGGTTTTATTACCAAACCCGAATTTGCAAAAAAGAAAAGAGGAGAACAGTTCTTTTTTGTAAATGATCGTTTTATTAAAAGTTCTTATCTAAATCATGCCGTTATCAATGCATTTGACGGTTTACTAGAACACTCAAGTCACCCCTCCTATTTCTTATATTTATCGGTACCCGCAAATAGCATTGATATTAATATTCATCCGATGAAGACAGAGATAAAATTTGATAATGAAAAAGCATTATATGCTATTTTAAGAGCGACCATAAAACATAGTTTAGGACAATACAATGTGGCACCTGTTTTAGATTTCAACAGAGACGCCAATTTAGACGTCCCTTATCACTTTAAAGGAAAAACAGGAACCTCTACACCAAAAATTACTGTAGACCCCGATTTCAATCCTTTTAAAGAGTTTGAACAAACCAAAACACAGCTTCCATATAAGCGAGAGGTTTCTACAGAAAGTTGGGAATCACTATACACCCATGTAGAAGTTGAAAGCAACGAAACAAACCAAGCCGCTTTGTTTGATACTGAAACAGCAAAAGAAACTGGAAAGACATTACAAATTCAACGAAAATATTTATTAAGCGCTATTAAGTCTGGCGTGGTATTAATCAGTCAATCCTTAGCACATCAGCGAATTTTATATGAAAATTTCTTAGAGAGCATTACTGTAAAAGAAGCCAACAGTCAACAGTTATTATTTCCCGTAAATATTCAATTAATTGCTTCAGAAATTGAGATTATCTATTCTCTAAAAACAGAATTAGAAAATGCCGGTTTTTCTTTTGGCGAGTTTACAAAAACAGGGGTTACTATTAAAGGAATACCCGTTTCTGTGACCGAAAGTCAGATTACGGTTATTTTAGAAGAATTAATTCGTGATATTGATTTGGAAGTGCCTGATGCGAGTTTTAGTCCTTTTGATCTAATGGCGAAGTCTTTTTCTAAAACATTGGCCATTAAAACAGGCACTATACTTTCTGCCTTAGAACAAGAAAATCTTGTAAACGACTTGTTTTCTTGTAAAGAACCCAGTATTTCTCCTTTTGGGAAATCGACTTTTAAAACTTTGACTTTAAAAGAAATTGATTTAATTTTTAACAATTAAGATTATGGGAAATATTACAGAAACAGTCAAACACCTGATCATTTTAAATGTTATTTTATTTGTTGTTCCACAATTTTTAAATTTAGATTTAACAAATATTCTTGCTTTACATTTCCCTCAAAATGAGCACTTTGGATTCTGGCAATACCTAACTAGCACTTTTATGCATGGGAGTTTTGGGCACATACTTTTTAATATGTATGGATTGTATGCTTTTGGTACTCCACTAGAACAAATATGGGGGAAAAAGAAGTTTCTCTTTTTCTATTTTTCAACAGGAATTGGTGCAAGTATTATTTATACACTTGTAAATTATTATCAGTTTAATGATGCCTTTGAAAAACTTATAGAATTAGGAGCTACAAAAATGGAAATCATGAAATTGATGGATCCAACACTTATTTATAATGATGAAATTTTACAGACTGTTAATTCTCTCTACAACACATCTGCATTGGGTGCTTCTGGAGCTGTTTATGGCGTTCTAGTCGCCTTTGGTTTGTACTTTAAAGAAGCAAAATTAGCGATGATATTTTTTCCAATTCCAATTGCAGCAAAATACTTTATTCCGATACTTCTTTTGGGAGATTTATTCTTTGGAATGACAAGGTACTCTTTAGGAAATATTGCACATTTTGCGCATGTTGGTGGTGCCCTTGTTGGTTTTATCATTGCATGGTATTGGAAAAAAAACCAATTTAAATTTTCTTAAATGAGTTTCGTACACACCCTACAAAATAAATATAAAGAAGCCAATATTGTTGAAAGGCTAATCTACATCAATGTAGTCATCTTTATACTCTCTATTTTTTTTAGTGTGCTTCCTGGCTTGTACAAAGGGCAAACTAACTGGCTGGTAAATTGGTTTTCTTTAGACTCCAGCACAGAAGTATTCTTATCAAAACCATGGGCAATTGTTACTTACGGGTTTTTACATGCAGATTTTTTTCATTTAATATCGAATCTCATTATTTTGTATTATATCGGAAACCTTTTTGTACAATACTTTACACAAAAACAATTCCAGACTTTTTATTTTCTAGGAATTATTTTTGGCGGACTGTTGTTCATTCTTTGTTATAATTATTTTCCACTTTTTAGCAATAATCAAGGTCAATTAATAGGAGCTTCTGCTGGAGTTTCTGCAATCTTCGTAGGAATTGCCAACTACATGCCAAACTATCAACTAAAATTGCGATTTATCGGTTTTGTAAAATTGTGGCATTTGGCAGGCATATGGGTAATTCTAAATTTCATGGGTTTGAATGGAGGAAATGCTGGTGGAAATTTCGCACATTTGGGCGGTGCACTCTTTGGATATCTTTATACAAAACAAGGAACGAGTAAAAGTACTGGGATTTTAAATTGGCTAGCTGCACGCTTTCAGAAAAAAGAAAAACCTTTAAGAACAGCTTATAGATCATCTACAAAAAAGAAAAAAACACCCCCAAACACAGGACCAAATCAAAAACAAATTGATGCTATTTTAGATAAAATTAGCAAGTCAGGCTATGATACATTAACAAAAGCAGAAAAAGACTTCTTATTTAAACAAGGAAAGCGTTAATATGAAAAAATTATCGTTTGTTGACAAAATAATCTACTTGCTAAATTCACTTTTAGCGATCCTTTTAGTATTGTCCTATTTACTCCCTTTTGTATCTCCAAATAGTATTGCAATTTTTGCAATTTTAAGCCTGTTTGTCCCCGTTTTAATTTTTCTGAATGGATTGTTTGTCATCTACTGGTTGCTAAAACTAAAAAAACAGCTCCTTCTCTCCTCCTTGGTTTTAACGATTGGTTTCTTTTTTTCAACCCCTTTTTATAAAATTTCTGATAAAACTTCATCGCTGAACAAAGATCTAAAAGTGATGAGTTACAATGTAAAGTCATTTGATTTATTTCATAATACAAAAGAAAGTAATCCCTCAATAAATGGCTTCGATTACATTGCAACAATAGCTCCAGATGTACTTTTAGTGCAAGAATATTATCAATCTAGTAAAATCAAATTAGACTTTCCATATCAATACATTAAAAAACAGAATATTGGCGGTAGGTTTGGAATGGCTATTTATTCTAAATTTAAAATTATAAATAGCGGTTCATTGGATCTAAAAAAGACCGGAAACAACATTATTTTTGTTGATATTTTGAAAGAAAAGGATACTATTCGAATCTACAATTTACACTTAGAATCTTTAAAAATTAAACTTTATGAAGAAAACTTTGGTGAAAAGGATTCAAAAAAACTAATTGATAGAATAAGTCTTTCGTTCAAAAAACAAGCGGATCAAACCGCTTTATTTTTAGCACATGAAAAAAAATGGAAAGGAAGAAAAATAGTAGGTGGTGATTTTAATAATACCGCATATTCTTGGGTTTACAACCAAATTGGAGACAACAAAATAGATGCATTTATAGCTGCTGGTAAGGGGTTTGGAAAAACGTATCGCTACTTTTTACCAACCCGAATCGATTTTATTTTTACGGACATAAAAGCCAACATAAGTACCTTTAAAACCTTTGACGTAAAATATTCAGACCACTTTCCGATTCTTACAAAAGTAAACTGGGAAACTGAATTTTAGTGCTGCTATTCTGTTTTCCGCACCTTCTTTAAATGCAAATGATTGATAGGATTGATCCCTAATCCTGTTAGGTTTTTGTTCGTAAAACGAAGCACTTCATCATAATACAATGGGATTACAGGGGCTGTAGCCATCATTAAACTGTCCATTCGCTGATAGATAAGATGTCGCTTTTGAGTATTAACTGTCTCTACTGCATTTTCATACAATGCGTCAAATTGATTGTTTTTATAGTGAGTATAATTAGGTCCGTTTGGAGAGAAGTTTTTACTGTGATAAATGAATAAATAATTTTCAGCATCTGGGTAATCAGCCACCCAACTTCCTCTAAAAACACTTAACTTTCCGTTTGCTTTTCGCTCCCGTAGCGTAGATGCGGGCAAAACTTCTACAACAACTTTCAACCCTATTTTTTGCATCTCTCTTTGAATGTATTCACACAAATCTAGGTATTGACTATCGGTACTTATGGTGATTTTAGGATTGTTGTTTCCAGATTTCAATTTATAAGTCTCAATCAATTGTTTCGCCTTTTGTGGTTGATAGGTATATCCTTTCATCTGGTTGAAAGAAGGCAATCCTTTGGGAATGAAGCCATGTATGGCCGGAGTCCCAATTCCATTTCTTAGATATAAAATCATTTTTTCTTTATCAAAACCATAATTCAAGGCTTTTCTCAATAGCAACGAATTGGCTTCCTCCTCTGCTGCATCCATATATACCCCAAGGTATTCTGTATTCAAGTAAGGACTTGTCATCATCTTAATTCTTGAGGCATAACGCGATTGCAATTTTCCATTCTTGGTTAGGAGATCATCTTTATAAGAATTATCAATACTGTTTAAAAAATCGAGATTTCCTTGAACGAATTGTAAGAATTCACTTTGCTTGTCGGGTAAAAAAGTAATCGCTACAGCTTCTAAATAAGGAAGTTGTACTCCATTTTCGTCTGTCTCATAAAAATAATTATTCTTTCTTAGAACCAATTTAATATTCTCTTTCCACAATTTGAAATGAAAAGGTCCTGTTCCAATTGGATTTTCTCTAAAAGAATCGCCAAAGTAGTCAAGAGCCTCTTTCGGGACTACCGAACAATATTTCATGGTCAATAGACTTAAAAATGGTGGAAATGGTTTTTTAAGTTGAATGCTAAAAACATGCGGACTTTCTGCAGTAAAGGAAGCTACAAATTCTAATACCCATTTGCCTGGCGAAGCTACTTCAGGATCTAATAATCGCTGAAAAGAATACTCAAAATCCTTGGCAACTACGTTTCGTGTGCTGTCTTTACCAAATAAAGCGTGTTTGTGAAATAGAACATCAGTTCGCAAATGAAATTGATAAGACAAACCATCTTCTGAAATTGTCCATTTTTCTGCAATATCTGGAATTACTTGCAAGGAATCATTCAATTGAACCAAGCCATTAAAAAGCTGCGTAGTTGCCCAAATGGTGCGCAAGTCCTTAGAAAAAGCTGGATCTAGCGTATTGATGTTTTTGTGCTCATTGTATCTAAAGACCTGTAAATCATTGTATTTATTTTTCTTTTGATCGCAAGATGAAAATACGATAATTACGATAAAAAAAAGAAGGTATTTAATTTTCAAAACCATATGCTCTTTCTACTTTACAAATTCTTAATTGGTATTTTTTATACCATTTTTCTCGTCCCAATTCCCTAACTGCAGTATGTTCAACATTGTTTTTCCATGCAGAAATATCAGTTAATGTTTGCCAATAAGAAACAGTAATCCCAATATCTGCACGTGCAGATTCAATCCCTAAAAAACCTTTTTGCTGTTTTGCAAGAATCTCCATTCTTTGCGCTGCTTCAAGATATCCGTCGGAATTTTCTGAGGATATTGTTGAAAAAATAACTGCATAATAAGGGGGGGCTAAATTATCTACAATCATAGGTATAATTCATATTTTGTTTCTAGCAGTTGCATTTCTTGATTTATAAATTTTCTCACTTGCATAAAACCCAATCGCGTTAAAATTTTACTTGACGCGCTGTTTAAATCAACAGCAGATGCCACTATTTTTTGAATGCCAATTTGTTTACAATACTCCAGTAAACGATGACAAACCTCTGTTCCATATCCTAAACTCCAATATTCCTCTAAAAATCGAAGTCCAATTTCATCGTCATCTCCGTCCTTAACCAGCGCCAATGTTCCCACAAAAAAGCGATCTTCTTTTCGTTCAATTGCATAAATCCAAAAATCATTTTCTGGCAAACTGTAGTTGGATATCAATGTCGATAATTCGATCGAATGCGCCGCTAAGGTATTCACCTCGCCGTCCGCATACCGCATTACATTTGGATTGCTTTGCATTTTATGAAAGGAATATAAATCTTCCAAAATTAATTTCCGCACTTGCAGGCGTTCAGTTTCAAAAATCATCAATAAAAGTGTAAATTTGCAACGCATAAATGTACACTAATGAATGCAGATAAAAAAGTAGCATTTTATACTTTAGGATGTAAATTAAACTTCTCTGAAACTTCTACAATCGCAAGAAATTTTGTGAGTGAAGGTTTTGAACGCGTTGAGTTTGAAGAAATCGCCGATATATACGTGATTAACACCTGTTCAGTAACCGACAATGCTGACAAACGTTTTAAATCCATTGTAAAAAACGCTTTACAAAAAAATGAAGATGCTTTTTTAATAGCAGTGGGTTGTTATGCACAACTAAAACCTGAAGAATTGGCAGCCGTGGATGGCGTTGATTTGGTTCTAGGAGCTACCGAAAAATTTAATGTTACCAGCTACATCAACGATTTAACAAAAAACAATGTTGGTGAAATACATTCTTGTGAAATTGGAGATGCAGATTTCTATGTAGGATCCTACTCTATTGGAGACAGAACACGTGCTTTCTTAAAAGTACAAGATGGCTGTGATTATAAATGTACTTATTGTACAATTCCCCTAGCACGAGGAATTTCGAGATCTGATACTTTAGAAAATGTATTGGAGAATGCACGAGAAATCTCTAAAAAAGGAATTAAAGAAATTGTTCTGACAGGCGTCAATATTGGAGATTACGGAAAGGGTGAATTTGGTAACAAAAAACACGAACATACCTTCTTAGAATTGGTCAAAGAATTAGATCAAGTCGATGGAATACACCGACTCAGAATTTCTTCAATTGAGCCTAACCTCTTAAAAGATGAAACGATTGACTTTGTTTCAAAATCAAAAATATTTGTTCCTCATTTTCATATCCCCTTACAATCTGGTAGCGACAAATTATTAAAGAAGATGAAACGTCGATATCTTACAGACCTCTATTCGAATCGAGTTACAAAGATTAGAGAAACCATGCCAAATGCTTGCATTGGGGTGGATGTAATTGTAGGTTTTCCAGGAGAAACAGAGGAACTATTCTTAGAAACATATAATTTTTTAAATCAGCTAGATATTTCCTACTTACACGTTTTCTCTTATTCTGAGAGACCCAATACAGCGGCGGCAAGTTTTGAGGGAGTTGTTCCAAAAAAAACCCGTGCGAAACGAAGTAAGATGTTACGTGGATTGTCTGCAAAAATGAGAAGAGCTTTTTATGAAACTCAATTGGGAAATACCTTAACAGTCTTGTTTGAAAGTGAAAACAAAGAAGGATATATTCATGGTTTTACAGAAAATTATGTAAAAGTTAAACATCCTTGGAATCCTGAGTTTGTGAACACACTTCATAAAGTGACACTTTCTACAATAGATGAAGATGGACTTGTGCGATTTCACTTCGCAGAAGAGGATTAAAACAAAAACAAAATTCTTATTATTATTAATCTGAAGTATGTCCAAAATACCTATCTATTTTCTTCCAGGATTGGCTGCAGGTCCGGAAATATTTGAAAACTTAAGATTGTCAAACTCGGTCTATGATTTGTATTATCTTCAGTGGAAAATGCCCTTACATCAAAAAGAAACCGTGGCAAATTATGCCATGAGAATGTGTGAAGACATACTGCATAAAAATCCTGTTTTGGTTGGCGTCTCCTTTGGTGGAATCATGGTACAAGAAATGAGTCAGTTTATAACTACCAAAAAAGTAATTATTATTTCGAGTGTTAAAGACAAGAAGGAACTACCAAAAAGATTTCAACTTGCTAGCTTTACAAAGATATACAAGTTGTTTCCGTCAAAAATAATTGCCAATTTTGAAGATTATACAAAATTTTTCTTAGGAAAATCACTAAAAAAACGAGCTGCTCTCTATAAAAAGTACTTATCTGTAAGAGATCGTTCTTATTTGCATTGGTCTATTTACAATGTTATCAATTGGAACGGAGTGAAAAAAACTTCCGAAAACTTAGTACATATCCACGGAACGGAGGATAAGGTATTTCCCTTAAAAAATATTTCAAATTGTGTGGTTGTTGAAGGAGGAACTCACGTCATGATTTTAAGAAAATCAAAAACAATTACAAAGCACATTCATGAAAGTTTAACTTTTTAGGAGCTTAAAATTTTTGTATGTTTATAGCTATTAAACTACTTCTATTATGCCAAAAATACTGCGCTTATTTACCTTCATAAGCATCCTTGCAATTACCTCTTTATTTGTTAAAGGAATTGACAAAACAAAGATTGAAACATCGAAAAGCACGAGCGATAAATATGAAATTCAAGCTTTGCAACTTCCCGAAAACTTACATCTTGCAGGAGAGCGAGTTCCCATAGAGCGCCAGCATATTAGAGAAAGAATGGATCGCGAATTACTAGTAAACACCTACTGGCAATCCAATGGATTGTTGTTGTTAAAAAGAGCAAACAAATACTTCCCAATTTTGGAACCCTTACTAAAAGAATATGGTCTTCCGGATGATTTTAAATATTTGGCAGTTGCAGAAAGTGCTTTAATTGATGAAACCTCTTCAGCTGGAGCAGCTGGAATGTGGCATTTTATGAGAAATACAGGGAAAGAATATGGTTTGGAAATTAATCAAAATGTTGATGAACGCTATCATATTGAGAAATCGACAAAAGTTGCTGCCCAATATTTAATTAAAGCAAAAGAAAGATTTGGGTCATGGACCCTGGCTGCTGCTGCATATAATGCAGGGAATTATGGTATTTCACGACGATTAGAGGCACAAGGAGTTACTTCCTATTACGATGCATTTTTATCTAATGAAACGGAACGATATGTCCTACGAATCATTGCTTTAAAAGAAGTTTTATCAAACCCCAGAAAATATGGGTTTAAATTTGAAGAAAAGGACCTCTACACGATGGAGAAAACTAGAACGATTAAGGTAGATACTACCATTACAAATATTGCGCTATTTGCCAAAAAATTTGGACTCAACTACAAAGAACTGAAACTTCATAATCCTTGGTTACGACAAAACAAACTCAATAATAAATCTCACAAAGTTTATGAGATCAAGATTCCAATAAAATAATGTGCATAAAAAAGCCTGCAAATTGCAGGCTTTTTCATTAAAAATTAACTAAGTATATATTAAATTACTTTTACATTTACTGCGTTTAATCCTTTTCTTCCATCTTGTAAGTCAAATTCAACTTCGTCATTCTCGCGAATTTCGTCGATTAAACCTGAAACATGTACAAAATGTTCTTTGTTTGTTCCTTCTTCTGTGATAAATCCAAATCCTTTAGATTCATTGAAAAACTTTACGGTACCTTTATTCATTGTAAAAAATTATTGTGCTGTTAATTTAATTACTAACAGCGTTTATTATTTTGCAAATATAATATCATTAAATCAATAAAAAAAATATATTAACATTATTTAAAAATGTTGGGTTAAAAACTGTCAACTAGTGCTTTAGAATTTTGAAACTCTCCAAGAATCTCTTCAAATACACAATTAACCGATTTTACTTCATCAATAAGTCCCGCAATCTGACCAATTTCCAATTCACCATTCACCAAATCCCCTTCAAAAATCCCTTTTTTAGCACGTGCTCTTCCCAATAATTTTTTAATTTCATCGAGTGTTGGTTGTTGTTGATACAGTGCTTCTATTTGATCGTAAAATTCATTTTTAATCAATCTAACAGGTGCTAACTCTTTTAGGGTCAATTTCGTGTCTCCATCTTTCACCTTTAGAATTGAATGCTTAAAATTTTGATGTGCAGAGGATTCTTCAGTTGCTGCAAATCTACTTCCAATTTGTACGCCATCTGCTCCTAAAACCATTGCAGCCAGCATGCCTTTACCAGTTGCAATGCCTCCTGCTGCAATAATTGGTAATTCAAGTTGTTTTTTTACCATCGGAATTAAAGTAAAGGTGGTTGTCTCTTCCCTCCCATTATGTCCTCCTGCTTCGAAACCTTCGCATACAATAGCATCAACACCAGCGGCTTCGGCTTTTAGAGCAAATTTCACAGAGCTTACTACATGCACCACCGTAATTTCTTTTTCTTTTAACCAAGAAGTCCATGTTTTGGGGTTCCCTGCGGAAGTAAAAACAATTTCAACCCCTTCTTCGATAATAATATCCATGATTTTATCAATCTCTGGATACAGCATCGGCACATTAACCCCAAAGGGTTTGTTGGTTGCTTTTTTACACTTTTGAATGTGTTCTCGCAGTACTTCTGGATACATAGAACCTGCACCAATTAAACCCAAACCTCCTGCATTTGAAACGGCAGAAGCTAACTTCCAACCGGAAACCCAAATCATTCCTCCTTGAATTATTGGATATTGAATCTTAAAAAGTTGTGTAATGTTATTTTTCATAACATAAAGTTACGAAATAACCCCTGAACCTAAAAGCTCTTCGTTTTGATACCAAGCAACAAATTGTCCTTCTTGTATGGCAGATTGTTTGTTCTCAAAAGAAACATACAATCCCGAAGTTACTTTGTGCAAAGTAGCCTTCTCTAAAACTTGTCGATAGCGTATTCTTGCAGATACCTCCAGAGAATCTCCTGGTAGTAAAGTTAAATCTTCCCGAACCCAATGAATTTCTTCATTGGAAACAAACAATACCTTTCGATAGAGTCCTGTATGATTTTTTCCTTCTCCAGTATAGATAATATTCTCTTTTACATCCGTTTCGATCACATAGAGCGCTTCTTTTGTACCTCCAACATTCAATCCTTTCCGTTGCCCTTTTGTGAAATAATGGGCCCCTTGATGTTTTCCTACAGTTTTACCATCAGTAATTTGATAGGTATATTTTGTAGCAAAATACTTTAACGCTGCTTCCTGGTCTTCAAAATGAGGTACTGCTGCTGTATAGGCTTTAAAAGCGGATGGAATCGTTACTATACGTCCTTCTTTTGGTTGCAATTTTTGTTGTAAAAACTCAGGCAAACGGACTTTCCCTATAAAACATAAACCTTGTGAATCTTTCTTTTCAGCGGTGATTAAATCTGCTTTTTTCGCAATCGCTCTTACTTCTGGCTTGGTGAATTCACCAATTGGAAACAAAGCTTTTGTCAACTGCTGTTGGGATAATTGACATAGAAAATAAGATTGATCTTTATTGGTATCTTTTCCTGCCAACAATTTATGAATCGGTTTTCCGTCGATAATTTCTGAATCTTTTCTGCAGTAATGACCGGTTGCAACGAAGTCAGCACCTAGCTTTAAAGCAATGTCCATAAAAACATCAAACTTTATTTCTCGATTGCAAAGAATATCTGGATTTGGCGTTCTTCCCTTCTCATATTCCGAGAACATATAATCTACGATTCGATCTTTATACTGTTCACTTAAATCCACCACTTGAAAAGGGATCCCTAACTTTTCAGCAACAATCATTGCATCATTACTATCCTCTAACCAAGGACATTCATTAGAAATTGTTACAGAATCATCGTGCCAGTTTTTCATAAAAAGACCAATTACTTCATACCCTTGTTCTTTTAACAGATAGGCCGTAACACTACTATCTACTCCACCAGAAAGTCCAACAACAACTCGTTTCATTATCTATTTTTAAGGATACAAAGATACAAAGAAGTATCTGCTTTATAGGATCGATTTTTGAATGCTTATTGATTCTTATGTACTCCCATTATTATTTTTCACAAATTAACAAATAAGAAAAAAATTAAAAATCGTTTTTATTTTATATTTATATTTTTAAAACAAATCCATACATATCTAGTAAACGTGTCAAAATTGGAATTCCTTTCTCTAGTAACAGAACTCAATAATATGGAAAATGCTAAAAGTGTTCACCGTCAACGAGTGGCAAAATTTGTATTAAAAGACCCCAATTTATTCAAACATTTAATTGCAATTACATTTGATGTTGACAACAAAGTGTCTATTAAAGCAGCTTGGATTTTAGAATGGATTTGTACGCATCATCAACTAGAATGGATACTTCCCCACTTAACAAAGTTTTCGCAAAAAATAACAACCTTAAAGTTTGACAGTGCCATTAGACCTTGTGCTAAGATTTGTGAACATTTAGCTAATGCCTATTTTTCAAAAAAGGCAAATAATATTCAAAAAACAATGACAGATGCACAAATAAACGCAATTATTGAGACTGGGTTTGACTGGTTGATAACCCCTCAGAAAATTGCTGTAAGAGCCTATACAATGAATACTTTATATCTCTTTGGTTTGACAAAAGATTGGATTCACCCAGAACTTTCACACCTTATTAGCACTAAAATAATACACGAAAGTAAAGGCTGCAAGGCACGTGGAAAACACATATTGAAACTGATTGATATCCATACAAGTCGACGACTAAAATTATGATTTCAATCATAAATTAAGATTGATTTTACCTATAAATTTGTAGTTAAAGTTGATAAACATGTAAAACAACAAAAATAGTCAAGACCAAATAATTAGAAAAGAAAAATCGAGTAACCTGATAATAAATTGGGTAAATTATTATGTCAAGAAAGAACAAGAAAATGCAATTAGCATAACATTAATTTATATAATAGTGGGAAGTGGAATCGCATCTATAACTGGTGCATTAGCGTTAAAAAACCCCATTTCTATGCCGATTCTGATCACTGCTGCCCTCTTATCGATGGGTACAAACGTATCTGTATTAAGTCAGCGAACATTTAAAACTTCTACTTGGTTTTTTTTTATAAGTATTGTTATAAATAGTCTTTTGTTGATATATCAAATTATAATTAAAGATTAGCTCTTAAGGTTTGTTTTTAAACATTTTAAGAAACAACAAAAAAGAAATATTTCGAGCGCTCTCTTTAGCTTTTTTAGCTTTTTCACCAGTAAAGTGTTCATCTAAAGTAGAGATCCATAACGCTAACCATTTTCCAAAGTACTTTTGTGTTATTTTGAAATTATTTTCAGCGTCTAATTTTTGATGAACTTGCATCGGATTTCCTTTATATTTTTGTGCAAAAAACAAATTCGTTTCCCAAAAATCTGTCAGCTTTTCAAGATGATTTTCCCAATCATTTGGGGGAATAGCTGATAAAAAAATAGGCCCAATAAATTCGTCCTTCTTTATTTTATTATAAAATGTTGAAACTAGAAAATATACATCTTCTCTATTTGTTATTTGATTCATAATCATATGTTATTATTAATATCAAAAGTATATCTTTGATAAATAGAAAACTATGACTCAAATCATAATGATTAAAGAACAACTTTTATTGGAATTTGGTGCCCAAATAAAGAAATATAGTAAAAATGAACTCATTTTTACTGAAAATGAAACTGCACGAAACTATTTCCAAATACTCCATGGAATCGTAAAAATGAATAATTATAATGAGCAGGGGAAAGAGTTTATTCAGGGAGTTTTCTACAAGCAACAAAGTTTTGGAGAACCTCCATTATTTATAAATGTAAAATATCCTGCAAACGCAGAAGCACTAACAAGGGTTGAACTTTTGGTTTTACCTAAAAAAAATTTACTTCATCTGTTACACAATACCCCAGGAATTCATTTAAATTTCACAAAAAATTTAGCAAAACGTTTGTACTACAAATCGATTATAGCCTCCGAAATAGCTAGCCAGGAACCTGAACATAGAGTACTTCGTTTTTTTGACTATCTAAAAAATGACATTTATAAAGTAGAAGGCAAGTTTGCGTTAAAAATAGTCTATACAAGACAACAAATTGCTGATATATTGGGGCTGCGCGTAGAAACCATAATTCGGGTTATAAAAAATTTAGAAAAGAAAAATGAATTGCAAATTATAAATCGAAAAGTTTTTAGGTAAAACATCGTTATATACACTTTCTAATTTTTACTTTTGTAATTCATACAGAATTAAAAAATGAGCCTTACACAACTAAACGCAATTTCCCCTATTGATGGGCGATACAGAAATAAAATAACAAAATTAGCAAATTACTTCTCTGAAGAAGCATTGATTAAGTATAGAGTTCGAGTAGAAAATTGAATACTTCATTGCTCTCTGCGAAATTCCATTGCCTCAGTTAGTTCGTTTCAACATAGCACTTTTCGATAAATTACGTAAAATTTATATTGACTTTTCAGCTGCGGATGCTCAAAAGATAAAAGACATTGAAAAAGTAACAAATCATGATGTGAAGGCGGTTGAATATTTTATTAAAGAAAAATTTGATGCACTTAACCTTCAAGAATATAAAGAGTTTATTCATTTTGGATTGACCTCACAAGACATAAACAATACTGCGATACCACTTTCAATTAAAGAAGCCATCAATGAAGTCTATGTGCCTCATTATTTAGAAGTTTTAGAAAAATTACAGGAATTAGTTATCGAATGGAAAGACATTTCTATGTTGGCAAGAACTCATGGTCAGCCAGCATCTCCAACTAGATTGGGAAAGGAAATTGATGTATTTGTAGTGCGTTTAAAAGAACAGTTTAATCTATTAACTGCCATTCCAACAGCTGCAAAATTTGGAGGTGCCACTGGAAACTTCAATGCACATAAAGTAGCGTACAAAGACATTGATTGGAAAGCTTTTGGAAGTTCTTTTGTACAAAATACATTGGGCATGCAACACTCATTTCCAACTACACAAATTGAACATTACGATCATATGGCAGCGATGTTTGATACTTTAAAACGAATCAACACCATCATCATCGATCTAAATAGAGATTTTTGGACTTATGTTTCCATGGACTATTTTAAACAAAAAATCAAAGCAGGTGAAATAGGTTCATCAGCGATGCCGCATAAAGTAAACCCAATCGATTTTGAAAATTCAGAAGGAAATTTAGGGTTGGCAAATGCTATTTTCGAACATCTTTCAGCAAAACTACCTGTTTCCCGTTTGCAAAGAGATTTAACAGATAGTACGGTTTTACGTAATGTTGGTGTACCTTTTGGACATACAATTATTGCCTTTACCTCTACATTGAAAGGATTGAATAAATTATTATTGAACAAAGAAAAATTTGCGCAAGACCTAGAAAATAATTGGGCAGTGGTTGCAGAAGCTATTCAAACCATTTTAAGAAGAGAAGCATATCCAAATCCCTATGAAGCATTAAAAGGATTGACAAGAACTAACGAAAAAATTAATCAGCAATCTATTGCTAATTTTATTGAGACCTTAAAAGTTTCAGCAGCAATTAAAGAAGAATTAAAGGCAATTACGCCTGCAAATTATACAGGAATTTAATGAAGTATTTATTTAGCGTCTTAGTAATTTTGATCGCATTTCTATCTTGTGAAACTGTCATCAAAGACAATTCAGATCAGTTTAAAACAGGGGTTTTTGAAATCCCTTCAGGAAAAGGTTTTGTAAAAGAAACAATCATTCGAAAAGACAGCATCCAAATCAGTAAGTATGGAAATCAAATTGACACCTTGTCTATCAAATGGAAGAATAATTTTTTCTATACTCTCCGTTATATAAATCCAAAAACGGACTTGCAAAAAGACCCAATGTTTGTTCAAATTAATAAGATCAAGAAAGACGGCTACGATTTTACAGTGAAAATTGGGTTTTCAAAATTCTCTAAAAAAGGAACGATTTTTAAATTGAAATAATATGGATCTTTTTTTACAAGTAGATACGTGGATTGCACTATTAACTTTAACCTTTTTAGAAATCATATTAGGAATCGATAATATTATTTTTATTTCGATAGCGGCAAACAAACTCCCAAAAGAAAAAAGGAAAAAAGCCACCAATATCGGTCTTATATTGGCGCTTTTTTTACGCATTATTTTACTATTTGGTATTTCATATATTATAGCTATGAAAGCGCCATTTTGGACAATCAATTTACCATGGATTCAGGCAGGTATTACGGGTCAAAGTTTAATTTTATTCGTTGGTGGTATTTTCCTTTTGTACAAAAGTACCCAAGAAATTCATCACAAAGTAGAAGGAAATGAGGAAGAATTAGACCAAGCAACTCCAAAAAAAGCACATACCTTAAAACAAGCAATTCTTCAAATTACATTGATAAATATTGTCTTTTCATTTGATTCAATCTTAACCGCTGTTGGAATGACTAACGGAGTAAACGGTGCAATGGCCATTATGGTTGTTGCTGTGATCTTGTCTATGGGTATCATGCTTATATTTGCAAATCCTGTAGGCGAATTTGTAAGCAAACACCCAACAATTCAAATGTTAGGTTTGGCATTTTTAATTTTAATTGCTTTTATGCTGATTGCCGAAGGTGCACACCTATCTCATGCCAATATTTTTGGTCAAACAGTTGGTGTTATTCCAAAAGGATATTTGTACTTTGCCATTGCATTCTCTTTAGGTGTTGAAATGTTGAACATGAAGATTCGAAAAAAATAAGATTATTAAAAATATTAAAAAACATATCGTATTATTCTTATTGCTAGTATTTCTGTCTCCAGCAGTGATACAAACAATCCATTTGTTTGAGAATCATTCTCATACAATTTGTACCTCTAAAACAGATCAACATATTCATGATAAATCCCTTAATTGTGAATTGGATGTGATCAAAAAATCGGACGGATTTTTGTTCGAACAAATTCAAACGATTAAAGTAATTGAAGGTCTTTCCTCATTTACAAAAACTTATAATTTCTTACTTGCACATCAACAATTACCTTTTTCTCTTCGTGGACCTCCAGAATTCGTTTAGTTTTTTCAATAAAATTACTACGAATTCTAATACGTGAAAATGATTAAAAAAATCTTTTTTTCTGTGCTTTTTTGTTTCTTTAGTTTTACAAATTTTGCGCAAGAATGCAACACTATTTTAAAAGGCATTGTTATCGATTATCATGATGGTACCCCCATTTATGGTGCAACCGTTTATATAAAAAGCCTAAATAAATATGCAACTACTAATTTTGAAGGAAAATTCAAAATAGAACAGCTTTGTAAAGGAGAAATAAATTTGACCATTTCTCATATTTCTTGTGAAACTAAAAACGCTAAAATCAGTTTAGAAAAAGAAACATTTAAAGAATTCTTTTTAGAACACCATATAGAATCTTTAAAAGAAGTAAGTATTGTTGCTGCAGCGAATATAAAATCAAAAACAATACAATCTACTGTCTTAAAAGGGAAAGCTGTAGAAGCATTTAGCAATCAAAATTTAGGGGATGCGTTAAAAGATATTGCAGGTATTTCATCAATAAATACAGGAAATGCAATTGTAAAACCAGTGATCAATGGTTTGCATAGTAGTAGAATTATTGTAATGGCAAACGGAGTACGTTTGCAAGATCAAGAATGGGGAATTGAACATGCACCAAACTTAGATATTAATACTGCAGAAAAAATTACCGTAATTAAAGGAGCAAATTCATTAGAATTTGGTGGAGATGCAATAGGTGGTGTAATTGTTACTGAACCAAGTAATATTCGCTTAAAAGATTCTTTATATGGTAAAAGCATTGTAAGCTCACAAAGTAATGGCCGTGGATACAGTTTTCATTCATCATTGTCAAAATCCACAAAAAAAGGTTGGTATGTAAATGCTAAAACAACGCTTAAAAAAATGGGAGATTTTGAAAGCCCAGAGTATGTTTTGACTAATACAGGACTTAATTCAAAAGCATATTCTTTACAAACAGGTTTAAAGAAATTTGAAAGTGGTTTTAATGTATATTACACATTTATAAACAATGAAATAGGAATTTTAAGAGCCTCACATTTAGGAAATATTGAAGATTTGGTAAATGCAATTAATGCTCCACAACCATTAATTACAAATGATTTTTCTTATGATATTAATTCGCCAAAGCAAGATATTACCCATCAATTGGCAAAAGTGGATTATTACAAACGATTTAAAAAGTTGGGAAAATTAAAAGTGCAATACGATTTTCAAAACAATCATCGCTTTGAGTTCGATATAAGAGTTGGTAATGATAGAAATAAGGCTTCGTTAGATTTAAATTTATCTTCCCATGCAATCACATCTAGCTTTGAATTTGATGCAAAAACAGCTGAAAAATACAAAGTGGGTTTTATGGGCGCTTATCAAAATAATTTTGCAAATCCGAATACAGGTATTAAAAGGTTAATTCCAGATTATGACAAATATGATGTTGGTTTTTTCACAATTGGTAACTTTATTTTAAATGACGAAACAACCTTGGATGTCGGTTTTAGATATGATTTCAATGCCATAAATGCCAAAAAGTTTTACTCAAAAAGCAGGTGGGAAGAACGTAATTATGATTTAGACTTTAACGATTTAATCATCGCAGATTTCAATACGCAATGGTTAGTAAATCCTAAATTTCAATTTCATAATTTCTCTGCTTCTGCAGGAATTTCTTATCAGTTAAATGATGAAAATTCGGTTTTATTCAATTATGGCTTATCAAACAGAGCGCCAAATCCATCAGAATTATTTAGTGATGGGTTGCATCATTCTGCAGCAAGAATAGAGTTAGGAGACCTAAGATTACAGCAAGAAACTTCGAATAGAATTTCGGCTAATTATCGTTTTAAAAGTGAAAACACTTCTATTTTGGTTGAAGTATTTTTGAACCATATTCGTAATTTCATGTATATAGAACCTACCGGAACGGAGCAAACGATTCGTGGTGCTTTCCCTGTTTGGGCATATAAAAAAACGAATGCAAATTTATTTGGAGTAGATTTTAGTTTGATCCAGCAAATTGGAAGTCAATTTATATTAAAAAACACCAGTTCATTTATCCGTGGAAAAGATGTTAAAAATAATCGAAATTTAATCGATATACCGTCGGCAAAAACCGTAAATAGTGTTGGTTATTATCTTGAAAAATGGCATGACTTTTCCGCAGTTATAGAAAGTGAGTTTGTTTTTAGGCAAAGTTTATTTCCAAATAACAACTTTGAAACCTATATCCCTACTTCAAATACAAATGTTTTAGTGGATATAAGTACGACACCAAATAATTATCATTTACTCAACTTTAATTCTGATGCAACATTTAAACTATCAGAAAAAACAAATTTAACAGTTGGCTTCACGGTCACAAATATTTTAAATATTAATTACAGAGAAAACCTGAACAGATTAAGGTTTTTTGCTGATGATTTAGGAAGAAATTATACATTACAATTAAAATTAAAATATTAAAAAAACACAATAATAACATGATTACATTTAAAAATAGATTTATGAAAATAGTTAAAAATTTAGCCTTAGTATTCTTCGTAGCAACAGCATTTACAGCATGTTCAAGTGATGATCCAGAGGTTGTAAATGAAGAAGAATTGATTACAACGTTAACAGCAACTTTAAAACCTAGTGGTGGAGGTACAGACATTATCTTAAAAAGTGTAGATTTAGATGGCGATGGCCCAGATGCTCCTGTAATTTCAGTTTCTGCAAATTTATCAGCAAACACTAATTATAGCGGGGTTTTAAAAGTTGAAAACGAAACGGAAAGTCCTGCTGAGGACATTACACTAGAAGTATTAGAAGAAGATGAAGAGCATCAATTCTTTTTTACTCCAACCAATAATATTGCAACAGTAACATATGATGATATGGACGGAGATGGTAATCCTATTGGTGTTCAATTTAGCCTAGCTACGACTACGGCAGCTACTGGGAACTTAACCATCACCTTGAGGCACGAACCTATAAAAACTGCAAGTGGAGTTTCTAATGGTGATATTACAAATGCTGGTGGAGAAACTGATGTTCAAGCTGTTTTCCCGATAACAGTTCAATAAGTTTTTGATTATTTTTTTAAAAGGCACATAAATTTTATGTGCCTTTTTATTATAAAATTTAGTTACAAAAAGTTTACTTTTGAATTTGTAAAAACATGTGCTGTTTTAAGCTTATTAAAAACTCTTAAAAATGCTCAATTCTAAAGCATTTTAATGTCAAAATTACCGAAGGAACATCAATTTTTAGATCTATCTGACTATGGTAGACCCATTGCAAGAAAGATCGCAAATTTACTCAAAAACTCAAAATTTACGCCTGTAGATGTAACGATTGCATTTGTAGTTTCGGGCTTGATTGGTGTTTTCTGCATCCTAGAAGAATATTATTGGGCTGCCGCTTTTTTCTTAATCTTTAAATCTATTTTAGATGCTGCAGATGGTGAGTTGGCACGCGTTAAAAAAACCCCTTCTTATACAGGACGCTTTTTAGATTCGGTTTCAGATATTCTTTTAAATTTTATTATTTTCATCTCCCTTTGGTATGTAACGAATGTCAATTTTTCATTCGCTTTTCTTGCTTTTTTTGGAATTCAATTGCAAGGAACGCTTTACAATTACTATTATGTGATTTTAAGAAATCGATTTGAGGGTGATACCACAAGTCGTGTTTTCGAAGACAAAACCCCCATAGCACTGCCGGGTGAAAAACAAAAAAATGTAAACATCCTGTTCTTTTTGTATAAATTATTCTACGGTATTTTTGATAAAATCATTTATGCTTTGGACCGAGATGCATCCAAAGGAAAACCTTTTCCAAATTGGTTAATGACTTTAATCTCAACCTTCGGTTTGGGCTTTCAATTATTACTTATAAGCCTCTTTTTGGTCTTGGGATTAAAAACGTATATCATTCCTTTCTTTATAGGATATTCTGTTTTAATCTTTGTGTTTATATGCATACGGAAAATCTTTTATTAGTGCACATGTTTTGTGTTTTTCAAAAGACTTAAAATAACAAAGGATGCCACAAAAAATAGGGCTAAACACAAGACACTCCATTGCATAGAACCTGTCAATGAATATAAAAAACCATAAACAAAAGTTCCTAAAACAATCGCAATTTTTTCAGTTACGTCATAAAAACTAAAGTAAGTGGCATGGTCTTCTGTATCTGGTAATAATTTTGAATAGGTAGACCTAGTCAAAGACTGAATCGCTCCTAAAACGAGTCCTAATAAGCCCCCTAAAGCATAAAAATAGGCCGCTACGTTTGGCATGTCTTTGTGCAACATAAATGCACAAAAACAAACTAAAATCCAGATAAAAATGGTGATTTTTAAAGCCTTAAAATTCCCCTGTTTCTTAGATATTCTTGAAAAAATCATGGCTCCAAAAATGGCAACAAACTGTATTAACAAAATGGTAATAATGAGACTCGTTACACTTAAACCTAATTCTGTTGAACCAAATATTGCTGCTAAAAGTATAATCGTTTGTACACCAATACTCAATAAGAAAAAAGCCGTTAGAAAACCTTTTAAAGTAGGCAACTCTTTGATTTCATTCCAAACTATTTTAAGCTCCCTAAAACCTTTCCAGATATAATCTTTTTCTGGTTTTTTATTGAAGGTATTGTTTGGTAACACTTTAAATGTTACTTGGGCAAAACCTATCCACCAAAGACCTACCATCACAAAAGAGATCCGAGAAGCAAAAGCTTCTGTTATTCCAAACATCTCATAGAAAAGTATCATAATTAAGTTTATCATCAGAAGAATGATAGAACCTATATAACCGAAAATAAAACCCTTTGCACTCACACGATCTTGGTCTTCTGGATGTGCTACTTCTGGTAAATAAGAATTGTAAAATACCACACTAGACCAAAACCCAATACTTGCAAAAAAAGTAAAAACAATCCCAATCCAAACAGTATCTATTCCTTCAAAAAAGTACAAACTCATAACAGAAACAGCTCCAATCGTACAGAAAATTTTTAAAAACTTCTTTTTATTCCCCGTATAATCTGCAATGGCTGATAGTATTGGTGACATAAAGGCAACCACTAAAAAAGAAAAAGAGAGTGTATAACTGTATAGTGTATCTGGATGTTCCCATTCGATACCCAAAAAGGAAATCACTTTATCATTTGTAATTCCTGCATAATACAATGGAAAAACTGCTGTGCTTATTACTAAAGAATACACTGAGTTTGCCCAATCATAAAAAGCCCAACCATTGATTAATTTTTTATCTCCTATTTTTAACATCTTCTTGCTTTAAAATTCAAATCCAATTCAAGTGTACTTGAACGGTAGCCAATATAAGCAAAGTATTCCTTCTTTTCCGTTAACATTTAAGATTTTGTATATTGAAAACAATACGCTTATAAATAAATTGTTTCAATTATTGTGATTTAATTATTTCTTTTCTATAAGCACATTTGGTATCTTTCGCCTAAATTATTCAAGATACAATGACCTTGCAGTCTCACACGAAAACTTTAGCGCCAAGTTTACAAATTCCTAAGCCAGTTTTAGTTGTAGCGAAACTTGTACAATTTGTTTCACACAAGTTGGCGGTGTTATTTTCAGCAAGACTCTTTACAACACCCATTCGATTTAAAACTCCAAAAAGAGAGTTGGCAATGGAGGAAAGCTCACAAAAAAGCAGGTTATTTATTCCAGAAATTACGAAAGAAATACAAGTACTCAGCTATGGCTATTCCGATAAGAAAGTGCTACTCGCACATGGATGGTCTGGCAGAAGTACGCAGTTATTTATGATCGCCAACCGACTGCTAGAAAAAGGATACATGGTCATTTCATTTGATGGACCAGCACATGGGAAGTCTTCAGGCACAAGGACAAATATGGTGGAATACATTAGGACGATCAAAACAATAAATAATAAGTATGGTCCCTTTGAAGCTGCTGTTGGACATTCTTTTGGAGGCATGGCCATTATAAATACCAATGCCGATTCGCCAATTTTTAAAACAATAGTCACCATTGGTTCAGGAGATAAAGTAGAGGATATTTTGTTGAATTTTACAAATAGCTTGGGGTTAAAAAAAACAATTTCAAAAAAAATGGAACGCCATTTTCAAGACAAATGGAAGGTTCAGATTAGTGATTTTGCAGTCAACAAATCCGCAGCCAAAATAAAAACACCTACCTTAGTTGTCCACGACATACGCGATGGTGATGTAGCAGTTAGTTGTGCACAAAATATTCGAAAAAACTCAAAAAATGGTTGTCTATTAATTACAAATGGACTGGGACATACCAAAATTTTAAGAGATAAAAAGACAACCTATAAAATCGTAGATTTCATTAGTCAAAACTCAAAAAAATAAACTTAATATTATGAAAAAATGGATTCCCTTTATCGCAATTCTTTTAGTAATGAATTGTACAACATCTGCACAGAAAAAAAAAACAAAAAAGAAGTATACTGTCAGTAAAACAAATACGGAGTGGAAAAAAGTACTGAATGACATGCAATATTATGTATTGCGTGAAGCAGGAACGGAACGCGCTTTCTCAAGTCCGTTAAATAAAAACAACGAAAAAGGGATCTATGTATGTGCGGCTTGTAAAACAGCACTGTATGATGCACTTTATAAATTTGACTCTAAATCTGGATGGCCCTCATTTGATAGAGCCATCAAAGGGAGTGTGGAATTGGATGTAGATTATAAAATAGGCTACGCAAGAACGGAACTAAAGTGCAACACTTGTGGTGGGCATTTGGGGCATTCTTTTGACGACGGTCCAAAAGAAACTACCGGAAAAAGACACTGTATAAATGGAGTGGCCTTAGAATTTGTCCCTGAAAAAAAACAACCTTAAACTCATTTGTCTTTCAATCAAACATCAAAAGGTTTGACTTTTTTCTGAAGCATTAAGCAGGTTTATAATTCAATTTGAAGTGTAATAAATTGCAAAAAATTATCAGGTAATTACGAACAACTAAAGTCGAATTCTTATATTTGTGTTTCCAAAAAAAGAACCCAAATTATGTTTAATAATTTAAGCGATAAATTAGATAAAGCCTTACACACCCTAAAAGGGCATGGTAAGATTACAGAAGTTAATGTTGCAGAGACTTTAAAAGAAGTTCGAAGAGCGTTGTTAGATGCCGATGTGAACTTTAAGATTGCCAAAGAATTTACCAAAAATGTACAAAAAAAAGCACTTGGACAAGACGTTTTAACAACGTTAAACCCGGGGCAATTAATGGTAAAACTTGTGAAGGACGAATTGATCGACTTGATGGGTGGTGAAACTGTTGGAATTAATATGGGAGGAGCTCCCACTGTTATTTTAATGTCTGGTTTACAAGGTTCGGGTAAAACCACTTTTTCAGGAAAATTAGCAAATTACTTAAAAACAAAAAAAGCAAAAGAAGTTTTACTAGTAGGTTGTGATGTCTACAGACCGGCAGCCATCAACCAATTACAAGTTGTTGGAGAACAAATTGGTGTGGAAGTATATGCAGAAGTTGAAAATAACAATCCAATAGAAATTTCTCAAAACGCCATCAAACACGCCAAGTCAAATAAAAAAAATGTAGTGATTATTGATACGGCAGGACGTTTGGCTGTCGATGCTGAAATGATGAATGAAATCTCAGACATTCACAAAGCCATAAACCCACAAGAAACTTTATTTGTGGTAGATGCCATGACAGGGCAAGATGCCGTAAATACCGCAAAAGCATTTAACGACATCTTAAACTTTGATGGAGTAATTCTTACAAAATTGGACGGTGATACCCGAGGTGGAGCTGCATTAACCATAAAATCTGTGGTCAATAAGCCCATTAAATTTATTGGAACCGGAGAAAAAATGGATGCGATTGATATCTTCTATCCAGAAAGAATGGCAGATCGTATTCTTGGAATGGGTGATGTGGTTTCTTTAGTAGAAAGAGCACAAGAGCAATATGATGAAGAAGAAGCAAGAAAAATCCAAAAGAAAATTGCAAAAAACCAATTTGGTTTCGATGACTTTTTAAATCAGATTCAGCAAATCAAAAAGATGGGAAGCATGAAGGATTTGGTTGGTATGATACCAGGTGCAGGAAAAGCAATGAAAGACGTAGATATTGACGATGATGCTTTTAAAGGCATCGAGGCAATTATTCATTCCATGACCCCATTGGAAAGAAGCACCCCTAGTACAATAAATGTAAGTAGAAAAAAGAGAATTGCAAAAGGCGCTGGAACAAGTGTAACTGAAGTAAATCAATTGATGAAGCAATTTGAACAAATGAGTAAGATGATGAAAATGATGCAAGGCGGTGGTGGAAAAAAAATGATGCAAATGATGCAGGGAATGAAAGGAATGCGATAATAAAATTACTCTTACTTTTAATACTATCTTTTAAAAAAATAGATCAATGACACTACTCGACGGAAAAAAAACTGCAGCTGATATTAAAGAAGAAATCGCTTTAGAAGTAAGAAGCCTCAAAGATAATGGTAAAAAAACACCTCATTTAGCAGCCATTATTGTTGGAAATAATGGAGCAAGTATTACCTATGTCAATGCCAAAGTGAAGGCTTGTGAACGTGTAGGTTTTGAATCTACATTGATCCGTTTAGCAGAAGAAGTTACAGAAGAAGAACTACTTAATGAAATTGCAATCTTAAATGTAGACAAAGACATTGATGGATTTATCGTGCAATTGCCATTACCCAAACACATTGATGAACAAAAGATTTTAATGGCAATAGATCCCAATAAAGATGTAGATGGCTTCCATCCTACCAATGTGGGTAAAATGGCATTAAACCTTCCTACATTTATCTCTGCAACCCCTTTTGGAATTTTAGAATTGCTAGAACGATACAATGTTGAAACATCAGGAAAACACGTTGTGGTTCTTGGAAGAAGTCATATAGTAGGAAGTCCTATGAGTATTTTACTATCACAAAAAAGAAAAGTTGGAAACGCTACAGTGACCATGTGCCATAGTAGAACCAAAAACCTAAAAGAAATGACACTCCAAGCAGATATTGTGATCGCAGCCATTGGAATTCCTGAATTCCTAAAAGCAGATATGGTCAAAGACAATGTAACTGTAATTGATGTTGGTATTACCAGAGTTGGCGATGCTTCTAAAAAGAGTGGCTACCGATTGCTAGGTGATGTTGCTTTTGATGAAGTTGCTAAAAAGGCTGAATTCATTACCCCAGTTCCCGGTGGTGTTGGCCCAATGACGATTGCTATGCTATTAAAAAATACGTTATTAGCTTGTGAAAGAGCTCACGGATAATTTTTATATATTGTAAGCAACAATAGTCCATTAATTTGATCGATTTTTTCCTTAAAGATAATAACCAATTTATCCCTTTTAGCGCCCAACATTTTGGAGTGGTCCTTTTTTTAATCTTTTGTGGAGTTGCCTTAATTTTATGGGCAAAAAAACAAAACAAAAAAACACAAACACGCACCGGAAATCTCTTTGCTTTTTCAATAGCGTTCACCATAATTTTTGGAACATTTTTAAAGATGTACAAAGGTGATTTTAATTACCAAGAAGATTTGCCACTACATTTGTGTAGTTTTTTAGGGCTCACCGCACCACTACTCTCACTTACAAAAAAAATTGTGTATTATGAGGTTTTCTTTTTCTTAGTTATGGCGGGAACATTACAATCAGTTATTACACCCGATGAATACAACTACTTAAACTTTCCATTTTTCAGGTACTGGTTTGTACATGCAGGACTCGTTATATTCATGATGTATGCGACATTTGTTTATAAAATGAGACCTACCCTTAAAAGTGTTTGGAAATCATTCCTAGGCATGCAAGTATATATGCTACTTATGTTTGTACTCAATTACTTTTTAGGATCCAATTACTTTTATACCAACAGAAAGCCAGATGCAGCAACATTATTAGATCTTTTTGGAGATTGGCCTCAGTATGTTTTTGTGGTAGAGTTGATTGTAATTCCGTATTTTTTATTGATTTATTTGCCTTTTTATTTAACGCGAAAAAAGGCTTAATTTTCTTGCTTATTGAAAGGTTATCAAAAAAAGCGAACAACAACGTGAATTTTTAACTGTTTTTAAAGAACATTTTTAGTATGATACGTTAGATTCTATTATGCAATAAGGTGTTTTTTTTTTCCAAAACAATTAATACTATTTCTTTCACTACCTCTTACAACTCCTTCGAAATTCGTTGGAGTTTTTTTTTGCTTTCTATTGAAAATTTTAAAGGTGTCTTATCGCTGAATGTTTTTATTGAATTGGAAAAAAGCAATTGTAATATACATATATGTTATTTTTAATATATATTTATATTAAAATTAACATACGTTTAAATAATAAGAGTTTTTTATAAATATCATGAAAACAATAACTAAATCTAATCAAGTTCCAAATTGATACGATTTACAAAAAGGAACATTATCTCATAAATAGGATAGGGATAAGCGAATAAAATCACGATATACTAGATGGTAAAAACACGAACAAAGGTTATATGATAAACATAAAATACACTTTAAGAGAGTTACCGTTTTGGAAGGCAATATTGCAAGTATTTTACACTCTTTAAAAAGTAAAGTGCGAAAATTTAAAACCTTTTTAATTATGCGTAAAGCAATTATAAAAATCAAAAAAACTTACCTTATTAGGCTTGTTTGTTACATCATTTGTTTTGATGTCAGCAAAAGGAACTGAAGAATCACCAATGAAATTTTGGGGTTCAACTTTAAGTTGCGGATCATCTTACTCAATTGAACCAGGAAGTTGTTACCAAAATTGTACTACAACTTACCAGGTTTTTTGGATAGTAATTTCTGAAACTACTGATTATGCAGTACCTTGTTAATTAATTCTAATAAATCTGCTCTTCTTTTAGGGAAAAGCAGATTTTAATTCCACAGAAATGAAAAAAACATCATTATTATTATTACTACTATTTAGCCAAATTTACTGTTTTACTCAAGAAAAAAAGTTTATCATAATAGATGAAAATAATAAGCAGTCAATAGCATATTGTAGCGTATCTATTATAGGAAAAGACAAAGGCGAATATTCTGATAGCAAAGGAATTGTCAGAATAAATTGTTCAGAGAATGATAGTTTATTGATATCTCACATTCTTTACAGTGAAATCAAAATTCAATTTAAAACTGTTAAAGACACTGTTTGGTTATCTCAAAAAAATCAATTTTTAGATGAAGTGATTATTTCTTCATTGAAAGACTCTAATGATTGGAGTAAGGAAAGAAAAGAAAAGCATCAATGGTATATGCAACCAAAAACTGAATTTTGTGTACTTTTTAAAAAGCAAAAAGATATTAAAACAATCTCAAAGATTAGATTCCCTATTGAAAACCTTATTGAATTAAAAAATAATGAGATAAAAGAGGCAATATTTAGATTAAATTTATATGCTAACTCAAAGGGTATCATTGACAAAAAGCTAAATACAGAAAATATTATATATTCTTTGACGGATCAATCTAAATCTATTATTTTCGATTTAGACCATTCAATTATTGTACCTAATGAAGGGTTATTTTTAGGCATCGAATTTATTGGATTTGAGGACTCGAATAATGCTATAATCGAAGAAGAGCGAAATAACTATATCAAATTAAATTTTGCTTCAACGAAATCAAGCCAAACATTTTATTCAAATAAATTTATCAATGAAGGAAAGTGGTCTTTCCTTAATTTTTGAGTATAAGTAAAAACTTAAATTTCTTCTCTGTGCACCAATTCCATCGAGAAAGCAGGCATGCAAATTGCCATATAATCGCAGGCTTCGTCAAAAGGATTTGAGTACTGTACCCGCGTATTTTTTTCAATTTTAATAGATTGTCCCGCTTCTAAAACCAGGGTTTCTCCATCAATAATAAATTGTTTTTTACCGCGAATGATATAGGTATACTCTTCAAATTCTGGTGTTTGAAACGGCTCACTCCAACCAGCAGGGGCAATCATGTGCGCCATACTCATCTTTGTGTTTTTGTCTGTTGCGTTTCCAAAGTGTTCTTCAATGAGTTTGCCATCCGTAGTAGGAACAACAAACGGTGATTTTTGGAGGGTATATTTTTTCATTGGAATTACAAGATCTTATACAATTTAAAAAAGAACGGTGGTTAGTTAAACCAAACGATGAATGATTTCATTTTTGCGAAATCTGGAATTTGATCTAGAGTTACTTTCTCAACACTATATTCTTTTAGTCCCAATTGTTCTTTATCGATCGCCACGGTCGCATTCAAGTCATCAATAAAAAGCGTCGCAGATGAAAACGAAGTTTCAACCTTGTTAATCCTTGTGTTCATTCTTATTTCTGAAAAACTAGAATTTAAAGAAAGTCCGTCTTCAGTAGCATATCGAGAATCAAAGATCTCAATACTTTTAATAGTAGAAGTACTGTCTAATTGCTCTTTTGGAATAATGGTAAGCAAATGCTTCCCTCCTTTTTCAAAGATTAAGTATTCATCATCATCTTGTAGATAATTAGACCCAGTAGCTCCTTCACTTAAATTTTTAACAATTGAATCATTTGCAAACAGCTGTGCTAAATCATTTATTGTTGTTTTAGTTGTTAATTGGCCTACTTTCCCTTTCTTAATTTCAAAATCACCATTAGAACAACCTACTATAAATAAAGAGGTGACGATGAATAGAAATGCTAATTTTTTATTGATCATTGTATTTTTTTAGTTGATTTATATTGCTAACGTAAAATTAAATAAATTCTTATTCATTTTTTTGTTTTTTTTAATGGGCTGTAATCGGAACACAATTATTAACAATCACGATGCATCGTTATTACATACCAAATATAATTTTGATAAAAATAATCAAAGTTTCATTGGTAAAGAATAAAAAATGGAGTTTCTTGTTAGAAAAAAAATATTCAGAAGCATCGAAGGGAGATTAATCAATCCAATTCTTAAAATCCTTCACCCGTTCTCTACTCACAATAATCTCTGATTCAGAATAGGGCCGTAAGATTAATTTTAAACGGCTGTTTGTGTAGGATATGATGTCTTTTATTGCGTTTACATGCACAATAAAAGTACGATTTACACGAAAGAATAATACTGGATCTAAATGTCCATTCCAATGTTCTAATGAATGATCTAAAAGGTAACTTCTATTTTCTTTGGTATGAATATACGTAGCTTTATTTTCACTATAAAAACAAAGATTGCATTCGAAAATTGGTTTCATCGTACAACGCAAATTTTACAGTTCCTTTGTCAGTAGAAATGTTTTCCATATACACGGTAATGCTTTGTCTTTGAGCTATCAACCTACTCGATACAAATAACATGATTCCGATTAAAATAGTCACTAAAATTTTCATTTTCTTTTTTTTAATGATCCAAAGATGCAAACCAAATTGTACTCCAAAAACAAAAGTATGCCCAACTGTATTTTTTAGTGGTTCAAATGTAATTTTGAGTTTATATTGTTAAAAGGAATGGATAACTTGTTGAAGAAAATCTTTATAAAAAACAATGTTTTAATAATTATCATTTTTACTTGTTTAAAAATGATATAATTATAAAATAAAATAGCTTTAAATCCTAAAATCGTAAAACTTCAAAAAAACAAAGAATTATACTCAAAAACTACAAGAATATACGATACATTTGTTTTAATGTTTACTACAAGAAATAAAATAATGGCAATAAACCCCATTTTGCGCTGTCGCAAAACAAACCGCTAATACTAGGTATTTAGCAACGCAAGGTCTATTTATTTATTTTTCATCATGTCAATTCTTACACTCACTTTCAACAATCACCACAAAGTTATTTCTCTAAATAACCCCAGTTTTGTACGCCGGTTTTTAACACGCCGCCCTTTGGGTGTATTATAATTTACGGAATTAGGTGTGTCCATTTCCACTTTTCAAAAAAACAATTTAACTACATCCATTTAAAAAATATCAATACAATGCAAATTGTAATTGCGAATAAGTCACACAGTATCTATGCAGAGATTATCTGCAAAACGATAGAAGAAGCCTCAAAAGTGAGAGGAACAGGGATCGCAAAACGGGAACCTTCATACATTATTACCAAAATGGAAAATGGCAATGCAGTCATAGCCCTAGATAATGAGAAATTTGCAGGGTTTTGCTATATAGAAGCTTGGGGACATGAAAAATTCGTGGCCAATTCTGGTTTAATTGTACATCCAGAGTATCGAAATATAGGCTTGGCAAAAAAAATTAAACAAGTTGTCTTTCAACATTCTAGAGCTAAATTCCCCCATGCTAAAATATTTAGCATCACCACTGGATTGGCAGTTATGAAACTGAATAGCGACCTGGGATACAAACCTGTAACCTTCTCGGAATTGACGGACGATCAATCTTTTTGGAAAGGTTGCCAAACCTGTAAAAACTATGATGTCTTAACACGAACAGCCCAACAAATGTGCTTGTGTACAGGCATGCTTTATGATCCAAAATTGAAAAAATCTGAAAAACCAAAAAAAATAAAAGAAAAAGTTTTTAAACGATTGAAAAATATAAAACAGCACTTATTCCTTAAAAAAAATAAAAATGAAAAAAAATAATATTGGCAAATTAGTAATCGCCTACAGTGGGGGCTTAGATACCTCTTACTGTGCAATAAGTCTCAGTAAAGCAGGATATGATGTGCATGCAGTTAGCGTAAATACGGGTGGATTTTCTTCTGAAGAAATTAGTAGCATCGAAAAAAATGCATACAAAATGGGCGTTTCCACCTATAAAAATATTGATGCCGTGGCTACTTTTTATAACAAAGTAATCAAATATTTAATCTTTGGTAATGTGCTAAAAAACAATACCTATCCCCTTTCCGTAAGTGCAGAAAGAATTATTCAAGCCATTGAAATTATTCAGTATGCAAAAAGCATAGAGGCCAAATTCATTGCCCACGGAAGTACCGGTGCAGGAAATGACCAAGTACGTTTTGATATGATTTTTCAAACATTGGCGCCTGAGATTCAAATTATAACACCCATCAGAGATGGAAGTCTCACCAGACATCAGGAAATTGAATATCTGAAGAAAAACGGAATTGATCTATCCTGGGAAAAAGCAAAATACTCTGTAAACAAAGGTTTGTGGGGGACCAGTGTGGGCGGAGCTGAAACCTTAACCTCTGAAAAACCACTCCCCGAAAGTGCCTATCCTTCTCCTCTGGAAAAAAATGGAAGTGAAAAGATAAAAATGAGTTTTAAAAAGGGCGAATTCATTGCTTTAAATGATGTGGTGGATACTCCACAAAACAACATTGAAAAATTAAACAATATAGCCTCCAAATATGCGATCGGTAGAGACATACATGTAGGAGATACCATTGTAGGTATGAAAGGTCGGGTTGGCTTTGAAGCAGCAGCTGCATTGATTACCATAAAAGCACACCATTTGTTGGAAAAGCACACCCTCACAAAATGGCAATTGCAACACAAAGCATATTTGGCAAATTTTTATGGGATGCATTTGCATGAAGGACACTATTTAGACCCTGTAATGAGAGATATGGAAGCCTTTTTACAAAGCGCACAAGACAAAGTCACAGGAGATGTCGCTATTACGCTGAGACCTTATCATTTTTCTTTAGATGGAATCGTTTCAAAGCATGACTTAATGGATTCAAAATTTGGAAGTTATGGAGAAGAAAACAAGGGATGGACAGCCGATGAAGCGAAAGGATTTATCAAAATAATTGGAAACCAGAATAAAATATACCAACAAGTGAACCCGTAAAAAGATCCTAAAGACTGCTGGGGTCAAAACACTTAACAAATCATATTCAAAATGAAAAAAATAGAAATAGGAATTATAGGCGGTGCTGGATATACAGCTGGGGAGTTGATTCGTTTGTTGCTAAATCACCCAAATGCAAACATCAATTTTGTATATAGCACTTCCAATGCAGGCAATAAAGTACATCAGGTGCACCAAGATTTAATGGGCGATACCGAGATCGGTTTTACCTCAAAAATCAATCTCAAAGTTGATTTGTTATTTTTGTGTTTAGGTCATGGAAATTCAACTGCTTTTTTATCAAAAAATAATTTTTCAAAACAAACAAAAATCATCGACCTCAGTAACGATTTCAGGTTATTGGCAAACAAAGACTTCGAAAACAAAGCGTTTGTATATGGATTGCCAGAAACCCATAAAGAAGCAATTCAAAAAGCGAATTACATTGCCAATCCAGGCTGTTTTGCAACCGCGCTACAACTGGCAATTATACCTTTAGCAGCAAATAACCTACTTACAAACGATATTCACATCAATGCCGTTACAGGGGCTACTGGAGCTGGAACATCTTTATCTAAAACCACACATTTTACCTGGAGAGACAATAATTTCTCGCATTACAAAGCATTTACTCACCAGCATCTCGACGAGATTCAGCAAACAGTAGCACAATTGCAAACTGATTTTGAGTGTGAAATCAATTTTGTACCCAACCGTGGAAATTTTTCTCGAGGAATATTTGCAACCACGTATACAAAATATGAAGGTACTATTGAAACTGCAAAAGAACTGTACAAAGCCTTTTATAAAGACGCTCCTTTTACGGTTGTATCGGATGACGTACTTCATTTAAAACAAGTTGTAGGTACCAATAAATGTTTGCTTCACCTAGAAAAACACAATAATAAATTACTAATAACCAGCATAATAGACAATTTAACAAAAGGAGCTTCTGGCCAAGCTATACAGAATATGAATATAATGTATGGTTTTGAAGAAACAGCAGGTTTGCAATTAAAAGCAAATTACTTTTAAACCGAAAATTAGAAAGCGAAAACTATGAAAATAGCCATCATTGGAACTGGAAATTTAGGGAAATCGATCGCAAAAGGATTGATTACCAACAATGCGATTACCTCCTTATATCTTACTAAAAGAAATTTAGACGGAATTGCCGATTTTAACGGATATAAAAATGTGTATCTCACCACAAATAATAGCGAAGCAATAAAAAACTCGGACATTCTTCTATTTGCAGTGCAACCTGCTCATTTTGAAGGAATCCTAGATGAAATAAAATCGATTTTAACAGCCAAACATGTCATCATATCAACCATTACTGGCTTTTCAATTTCAAAAATTGAAGCAATCATTGGTCCCAATAACTTTATTATTAGAGCCATGCCAAACACTGCAATAGCTGTAGGGAAATCCATGACTTGTTTGTGTGCCAATCAACAAGGACAAGAGCGCATTGGAATTGCTGAAGCAATTTTTAACAGATTGGGGCATTCAATGACAATTCCAGAAGCGCAGATGCAAGCAGCAACTGTAGTTTGTGCAAGCGGTATCGCTTTTTGGATGCGCTTAATACGTGCCACTACACAAGCCGCGATTCAATTAGGATTTGATGCAAAAGAAGCACAAGAATTGGCCATGTACACCAGTGAAGGAGCTGCTAACTTATTACTTACCAATGGAAAGCATCCAGAAGAAGAAATTGACAGCGTTACAACACCACAAGGCTGTACAATTGAAGGATTAAACGAAATGGAGCACCAGGGATTAAGTGCTGCTTTGATTCAAGGAATGGTTGCTTCTTTTCATAAAATTAATAGCATAAAAAAAGAACAATTATGAGTTTATTCAATGTGTATCCCTTATTTGACATTACGCCAGTAACTGCGAAAGATGTTTTTGTATACGATGAAAACAACTGTCAATATTTAGATTTATATGGCGGACATGCGGTAATTTCTATTGGCCATTCACATCCAACCTATGTGAAAAATATTCGAGCGCAAGTAAGTAAAATCGGGTTTTACAGCAATTCCATCCAGAATCCTTTACAAGTGGCGCTTGCCAAAAAACTAGCCAGGGTATCTGGCTGTAATTCTTATGAATTATTTCTTTGCAACTCCGGTGCTGAGGCCAATGAAAATGCGTTAAAACTAGCATCCTTTCACACTGGAAAAAAGAAAGTAATCGCTTTTAAAAATGGGTTTCATGGAAGAACCTCTGCAGCTGTTGCAGTCACCGACAATCCCAAAATAATTGCCCCGATCAATGCACAACAAGAAGTTGAAATTTTAGCCTTGGGCGATTTAGAAAGCCTTGAAAAATCACTCTCAAAAAACGATGTGTGTGCGGTAATCATAGAGTGCATTCAAGGAGTCGGTGGATTGGACGAAAGTACTGCCGTATTTTACGAAGGAATTGACAAGCTCTGTAAAAAATATAATGCCTGTTTTATTGCAGATGAAGTGCAATCGGGTTTTGGAAGAACGGGCGATTTTTTTGCTTTTCAAAAATACAATGTGACACCGGATATCATCTCCATTGCCAAAGGAATGGGAAATGGGTTTCCTGTTGGTGGAATTTTAGTACATCCAAATATTAAGGCTTCCTTTGGTTTATTAGGAACCACTTTTGGCGGTAATCACTTAGCGTGTGTTGCTGTTTTAACGGTATTAGATGTCCTAGAAAAAGAACGCTTACTGCACAACACACTAGAAGTTTCATCATATTTTTTAAGAAGAGCACTAAACGTTCCAAGGTTAAAAACAGTAAAGGGGCGCGGATTGATGCTGGGATTGGAATTTGAATTCCCAATCGCCGAACTCCGTAAAAACCTAATCTACAAACACAAGATCTTTACAGGAAGTGCCAAGAACCCAAATGTACTAAGAATATTGCCCCCATTAACCATCAAAAAAGAACACCTAGAGCTGTTTTTTGAAGCATTAATCAGCGAATTATCATGAAAAAATATACCCACATTGACGATATAGACCATCTTCCTTCTTGGATCAAAGAGGCAAAAGCGCTTAAAAAAAATCCATTAAAAGATCAGGAGTTAGGAAAAAATAAAACCATAGGGCTGTTGTTTTTTAATTCCAGTTTAAGAACCCGTTTAAGCACCCAAAAGGCAGCATTAAATTTGGGAATGAATCCTATTGTGATGAATATATCTGAGGACGCATGGGGCATTGAATTTGGAAACAAAACCGTTATGAACGGTAGTACCGCAGAACACATAAAAGAAGCAGCTGCCGTAGTTTCACAATATTGTGATGTCATTGCTGTACGTGCCTTTCCTTCGCTTACAGACAAAGAAAAAGACGAATCAGAGGAAGTATTAACTGCCTTTCTAAAATATGCAACAGTACCCTTAATCAATATGGAAAGTGCTACAGGACATCCATTGCAAGGATTGACAGATGCCATCACCATTTCAGAAAATACCACAAAAAAAAGACCCAAAGTAGTTTTAAGCTGGGCCCCACACGTAAAAGCGCTACCACATGCTGTCGGGAATAGTTTTATAAAAGCCATGCAAAAAATGGACGTTGAATTAGTCATTGCAAATCCAAAAGGCTATGATTTAAACCCAGACATCACCAAAAACACCCCCATCTACCACAATCAAAAAGAAGCTTTCAAAGACGCTGATTTTGTATATGCTAAGAACTGGAGTTCCTATGAAGACTATGGAAAAATAATCAAAACAGATACCAATTGGATGATTCGCAAAGAGAAGCTTGGAAAAGCTAAATTTATGCACTGTTTGCCCGTTCGTAGGAATGTAGTCGTTGAAGATGCTGTCTTAGAGAGCGACAACTCATTGGTCATCGAACAAGCCAATAACAGAACCTTTGCAGCACAATTGGTACTTAAAAAAATGCTAGAAAATGACTAAAGAAAAAATATCCATCGTAAAAATTGGAGGAAATATTATTGAAGATGAAAATGCTTTAAAGCAATTTCTTCAACTATTCTCAAAATTGGCAGGGAAGAGAATTTTAATTCATGGTGGTGGAAAAAGAGCAACACAGTTCGCTTCTAAATTAGGAATTACCTCAAAGATGATCGATGGAAGACGGATTACTGACAAAGAAACCTTGGAGGTCATTACAATGGTGTATGCAGGCTTGGTCAATAAAAAAATTGTAGCACAGTTGCAGGCATTTGAAACCAATGCAATGGGGTTAACAGGTGCCGACATCAATAGTATTCAATCTGAAAAAAGACCCGTAAAAGAAATTGATTTTGGCTTTGTGGGAGATGTAAAACAAGTCAATCATCATGGAATCGACACCTTAATGACTGCTGGATTCACCCCTGTATTTTGCGCTCTAACACACGATGGAAACGGACAGTTATTAAACACCAATGCCGATACTATAGCAAGTCAGATTGCCATTGGAATGAGCGAAATTTATACAACTACCCTTTACTATTGTTTTGAATTGAAGGGGGTTTTAAACGACTTTGAGGACAAAGAATCGGTAATTCAGAAAATCGATTCAAAAACCTACAAAGAACTCTTAGCAGCCGGTACCATTTCAGCAGGAATGCTGCCAAAATTAGAAAATTGTTTTGACGCTTTACAAAAGGGGGTAGCAGAAGTTCGGATTGGGAATACATCCCTATTCTCAGAAAAAAATAATTTATACACCACAATAGCACTCTAGCCATGGAAATTAAATCTCTAACAGAAAATGCCATATCACTTTTAAAAGAACTGATCGAAACCCCATCATTTTCTACCGAAGAAGCACAAACAGCCGTTTTAATTGAAAACTGGTTTACAAACCACAGCATTCCTTTTCATAGAACAGAAAACAATGTTTGGGCAACCAATAAATATTTTGATGAGCGCAAACCTACGCTGTTGCTCAATTCGCATCACGATACCGTGAAACCAAATACGGCCTACACAAAAGACCCATTTAAAGCCGTTGTAGAAGAAGGAAAGCTCTATGGACTTGGAAGCAATGATGCAGGAGGCTGTTTGGTTTCCTTAATCGCAACATTTACCCATTTTTATACCCAAAAAAACCTTTCCTATAATTTGATCATTGTAGCTTCAGCAGAAGAAGAAAATAGTGGTAAAAATGGCCTGAACAGCATGCTTCCAATCATTCCACATATTGATGTTGCCATTGTGGGCGAACCTACTTTAATGCAATTGGCAGTAGCCGAAAAAGGACTGGTGGTTTTTGATGCTGAAGTAGTAGGAACCCCAAGTCATGCCGCACATCCAAACACCAATAATGCCATATACAATAGCATTGAAGTATTGCAATGGTTTCAAAATTTTAAATTTAAAAAAACATCCAAAGCGCTCGGCGATGTAAAAATGACTGTTACGCAAATCGCTGCAGGTTCTCAGCACAACGTGGTTCCCGCTCAGGTAAATTTAGTGGTAGATGTTCGGGTGAACGATGCTTATTCAAATCAAGAAATTGCCAGCATTTTACAGGCGGAATCTCCTTGTACAAAAATAACTCCAAGAAGCCTCCGATTGAACTCTTCAGCAATTTCCACCGATCATCCACTCGTAAAAGCAGGCATTGCAATGGGCAGAACCACTTATGGATCCCCTACATTATCAGATCAAGCAGTATTGTCGTGTCAATCCCTAAAATTGGGACCTGGCGATAGTACACGTTCACATTCAGCAGATGAATTTATCTACCTCTCAGAAATTGAAGAAGGCATTCAATTGTATGTTGAATTGCTAAATCGTGTCCTCCTTTCAGCAATTTAACCGCAATAAAACAACAAAAACACCCACCATTAAACAAACATAATATGAAACTTTGGGACAAAGGATTTACAATAGACAAACAAATCGAACTTTTTACAGTAGGAAACGACCGAGAAATTGACCTTCACATTGCAAAATATGACGTGCAAGCTTCTTTGGCACATGCCATCATGTTAGAATCTATAGGCATTATTAGTAACAATGAGTTGAAAGATTTAGAAAAAGGTTTGCAAGAACTCGCATCCGATATCGAAAAGGGCGCGTTTGTGATTGAAGACTCTTTTGAAGATGTGCATTCTAAAATTGAATGGGAATTGACGAACAAACTGGGGGAAGTAGGAAAAAAAATTCATACAGCACGTTCTAGAAATGATCAAGTTTTAGTGGCACTTCAACTCTATTACAAAGAGAATTTAACGGTGGTAAATGAAAAAGTAAAAACTGTGTTTGACACCCTTTTAAATTTGGCCGATACTCACAAAGAAAAGCTATTGCCTGGCTATACCCATTTGCAAGTTGCCATGCCTTCATCTTTTGGATTGTGGTTTTCTGCCTATGCAGAACTGCTGATTGATGATGTGCACCTGCTCAATGCTGTTGCCAAAGTGGTAGATCAAAACCCCTTAGGCTCTGCTGCAGGCTATGGGAGCTCCTTCCCCATCGATCGGGAATTAACTACCAAAGAACTTGATTTTGCCACCCTAAAATACAATGTTGTTGCGGCGCAGTTAAGCAGAGGAAAAAGTGAGCGTAGCATTGCGGCAGCCCTAGGTGGATTGTGCAACACTTTGGCACGTTTTTCTATGGATGTGTGTTTGTACATGAGTCAGAATTTTGGCTTTATTAGTTTCCCGGATGCTTTGACAACTGGAAGCAGCATTATGCCTCACAAGAAAAATCCGGATGTATTTGAGCTCATCCGTGGAAAGTGTAATAAAATTCAAGCTCTGCATACCGAAATGCTGCTAATTACGAACAACCTACCCTCAGGATATCACCGAGATTTTCAGTTATTGAAAGCAAACATTATCAATGCTTTTGAGGATGTAAAAGAGATTTTAGACATTGTAAATTATGCCATTCAGCAAGTTATTGTGAAAGATATTGATTTGAAGGATGAAAAATACCAGTATTTATTTACCGTAGATAGTATTAATAATTTGGTTGTGGAAGGCATGTCGTTTAGAGAGGCCTACCAACAAATAGGCGGTCAAGTACAAGCAGGCACTTACACGCCAGATCTCGGGAAAGCACACACGCACGTAGGAAGTATTCACAATTTAACCTTAGATAAAATTAGAGAAAAATATCCCCATTAACCCATTTTTTCAACTTTAAAATCTAAAAAACCCAAAACCTACTTGTTTCGGGTTTTTTAAATTTAATAATCATAGGTTAATTTATTTTAGGTTTTTACCTAAAGATTTTATAGCTTGTAGCAACGAATGCAAGCTCTTTTTTTTAAAACAGTCTACAAATACCGTTCTTTGACAATATTCAAATGATGCATTTGATGTCCAGAAAACAGAACCCCCAAAGCCCTTACAGAAATTTTATTTTCAGAAGCAACCCCAATACGCAACAAAGCTTCCTCAGAAAAACTTTGAAACAATTGAATGGTACTCTGCCTAAGCGTGGCCATTTCATCCAAAAGATCAAAGTAATTCAATTGATTGGCATTGCCACAGTCTACAAATAAATCTTGATCAAAACCAGGCAAAACAGTCTTGTCATTTCTAGCAAAACACAAGGCACGGTAACAGAAAATGCGCTCCGTATCAATAATATGCTGAATCAATTCTTTGAGGGTCCACTTCCCTTCTGCATAGGAAAAATTGTGTTTTTCTTCCGGTAGGTTTCGCAAAACAGAATCAAAAGCTTGTTGCGAATGCTGTAAGTTTTCTATAATAGACCTATTTTTTGCTGCAGCCAATTGAATATAATGCTCAAAATAAGCTGCGTATTCATTTTTTGGAATCATTCCTTTTCTTTTGTGTAAGTTTGTTTTTGTAAAACTAAGCATTTTATATGACGCAATTATTCATCAATATCAAAGAACTTATTCAGGTTCGAGAAACTGAAGTTGAAAAAGTATCTGGGAAAGAAATGGGTATATTACCAACCCTCAAAAACGCATATTTACGCGTGGAAGACGATTTGATTGTAGACTTTGGTTTGATGGAAACACTGCAAAATAAAACAGCAGATGAAACCATCGATTGCCGCGGAAAAATGATCTTCCCATCTTGGTGTGATTCCCATACACACTTGGTTTATGCAGGAAATCGAGCACAAGAATTTGTAGATCGAATTCAGGGGTTGAGTTATGAAGAAATTGCCAACAATGGTGGCGGAATTTTAAATTCTGCAAAAAAAATACACCAAATTTCCGAAAACGAATTGTACCAACAATCTGCGCACAGACTGCAAGAAGTAATTGCACTGGGAACTGGCGCCATTGAAATAAAATCGGGCTATGGGCTCACGGTAGCAGGAGAACTAAAAATGCTACGAGTAATTAAAAAATTGAAAGAAAATTTTGATACGCCTATAAAAGCCACCTTTTTGGGCGCACATGCACTTCCATCTGCATATAAAAATAACAAGGAGGCATACTTGGAGCTCATTATTGAAGAGATGCTCCCAAAAATAGCAGCAGAAAATTTAGCAGATTTTATCGATATTTTCTGTGAAATAGGATATTTCGACGTAGAAGACACCGCACGAATTTTGGGCGCAGGAAAGAAATATGGTCTGATTCCAAAAGTGCACGTAAATCAGTTCAATGCCTTTGGGGGTATTGCCGTTTCCGTAGCGCATCAAGCATTGTCTGTTGACCATTTGGAGGAATTGACACAAGAAGATATTCATGCATTAAAAGTAACAAATACAATGTCTGTGGCACTGCCCGCCTGTTCCTTTTTTTTAAGCATCCCCTACACCCCAGCAAGAAGAATTATTGATGCAGGCTTGCCATTGGCGCTGGCATCGGACTACAACCCAGGCTCTGCACCTACCGGAAATATGAATTTTGTGATGGCAACAGCCTGTATCAAAATGAAAATGACTCCTGAAGAAGCTATTAATGCCGCAACAATAAATGGTGCATTTGCCATGCATCTATCTCACAAAGTGGGCAGTATTACCAGAGGAAAATTGGCCAATTTTTTCATTACAAAAACAATAGCTTCTTATCACTATCTTCCCTATCATTTTGGAGATAATTTAATAGAAACCGTTTATTTAAGAGGGAAAAAAATCAGCCTTTAATTTTGTAATTTCAACCAAAAGACCTGCAAATATTCTTTTTCTGCAAGCCTTAACTCTTTTTTTATCTTTAAATTTGTCATTCAAATTTATTGCATGTTTTTTCATTTTTTTCAGTATGTAAAGTTTCTCTTGAATTCGACAAATCAACACGGAGTGCACTCCCCTTTTGTATATCATTTAGTTACAAAATGTTTTTATACTCAGGGTAATCAAAAGCACAGAGAGCAATACCGAAAAATCCAGAAAAGTGCCTTAAAGAATAAGGAAGTAAACTTTCCAAAATTAAAATTGAAGAAACCCGAGCTACTCCTAAAAGTCATTGCCTATTTCAAACCCATCAATAATTTAGAAATTAGCAACCTAGCGGGATGCCTCGCTTCCACAATAAAAATTGCCCAGCCCAATGCTATCGTCACAACTATAGCAACTACTTTTGAGGCTGCTGATGATCGCGAAAATTTATTAAAGGGAACCGACTGTAAACTCTTAGACATGGGTTTTTTTAATAGTACCGAAGAAGGAATTTTACCGTATTTTGAAAGCTGTCTTTTGAAGATTCATAATGAAACATTCTTTATCTTTAAAGATCTTTACCAAAGTAAAGAAATGAAAAATGCTTGGGCTCAAATTAAACAACACCCACAAGTAACCGTAACCGTCGATGTTTTTTATTATGGATTTGTTTTCATTAGAAAAGAACAGCAAAAAGAACATTTTAAGATACGTATCTAAAAAAGGAAATCATTATACAGACTAAATTATAAACTTTGAAATTCATTGAAAATGAAGATATATACTAAAACGGGAGACAATGGCACTACAGGACTCTATGGAGGAAATAGAGTGAAAAAGTACAATTTACGCATCGACAGTTATGGAACCGTAGATGAATTGAATGCATATATTGGTTTGATTAAAGATCAAGAAATTTCAACATCAATTAAAGATTCGCTTTTAAAAATTCAAAACGAGTTATTTACCCTAGGCGCCATGCTGGCAACACCCACAGAAAAAGAAACCTTAAAAAGTGGCGCAGAAAGACTGAACATTCCAAAAATTGACAGCAGTTCAATCCTTTTTTTAGAAAATGAAATTGATGCTATGGAGGAAGGGCTTGCACCAATGACCCATTTCATTTTACCTGGAGGACATCAATCGGTGTCATTCTGTCACATAGCAAGATGTGTTTGTAGACGTTCTGAACGTCTTTGTGTTGCACTAAATGACGAGGAAACCATTAATAATGACATTTTAAAATACTTAAACCGCCTTTCTGACTATCTTTTTGTATTGGCACGAAAATTGTCTAAAGACTTATCAGTAGAAGAAATCAAGTGGATTCCCAAAAAAAATAATTAAGTTCTTTACATATTGATTTTATATTTCTTAAAAAAGACTTGCATAATTGCGTAAAAAATTTATTTTTGCACAAAATTAAACAATAAGAAATGTATTGGACATTAGAATTGGCATCTTACCTAGCAGATGCACCTTGGCCAGCAACCAAAGATGAGTTAATCGATTATGCTATTAGAACTGGATCTCCGTTAGAAGTAGTTGAAAACCTACAAGATATCGAAGATGAAGGGGATGCATATGACTCCATCATCGAAATTTGGCCAGATTATCCCACCGAAGATGATTATCTTTGGAACGAAGATGAATACTAAATAATAACCATACAAAAAGTCTCTATAGAGGCTTTTTTTTTGTTATATTTCAATCTCTTTTTTAATGAGAAATTAAAAAATTAAAATATTGATTCACAATAAAATAAAGCAACATATACTGTGTTGCACTAAAAAATAAATTCGCAATGAGCATATTAAATTCTGTAATCAAACTTTTTGTAGGACACAAACAGCAAAAGGATTTGAAAATCTTACAACCTGTTGTCGATGATGTAAAGAAATTTGAAGCAGCAATCCAATTATTGTCCAACGACGAATTGAGAGGAAAAACGCTTGCGTTTAAAAACATCCTAAAAGAGGCAACAAAGGAATTTGATGGAACGATTGAACGTTTAGAAATAGAAGCAAAAACAGCAGATATCGATCGACAAGAGACAATTTATACAGAAATTGACGCTTTAAAAGACGAAGCCTATAAAATTTCTGAAGCGACGCTAATGGAAATTATGCCAGAAGCATTTGCAGTGGTGAAAGAAACAGCAAAACGTTTTGTAGAAAATGAAGAGCTTGAGGTAACGGCAACCCCTTTTGACAGAGAATTGTCTGGAGAAAGAGATCATATCACCTTGGAAGGCGACAAAGCTTTTTGGGCAAACTCATGGGATGCTGCTGGTAAACCAGTCACTTGGGACATGGTGCATTATGACGTGCAGTTAATTGGTGGGTCTGTGCTACATCAAGGGAAAATTGCAGAAATGATGACAGGTGAAGGAAAAACATTGGTTTCTACCCTACCCGTCTACTTAAATGCATTAACTGGAAAAGGGGTACACTTAGTAACCGTAAATGATTACTTGGCAAAACGTGATAAGGCATGGATGGGGCCTATTTTTGAGTTTCATGGTTTTACAACAGATTGTATCGATTACCATCAACCCAATTCGGATGCACGTAGAAAAGCCTACAATGCAGACATTACTTACGGAACCAATAACGAATTCGGTTTCGATTACTTGCGAGATAATATGGCAAGTTCTAAAGATGATTTGGTACAAAGAGCGCCAAATTATGCCATTATTGATGAAGTAGATTCTGTTTTAATTGACGATGCAAGAACCCCATTGATTATATCGGGGCCAGTACCACAAGGAGATCGACATGAATTTACAGAACTAAAACCTTTGGTGTCTGAATTGGTTACCCTACAAAGACAACATTTGGTAAGTGTATTGGCGGAAGCAAAAAAATTATTGGCAGACGGCAACGTCAAAGAAGGTGGATTTCTATTATTGAGAGTGTATCGAGGATTGCCAAAAAACAAAGCATTGATTAAATTTTTGTCACAAGAAGGAATGAAACAAATTCTTCAAAAGACAGAAAACACCTATATGGCAGATAACAACAAGTTGATGCCAGAAGTCGATGAAGATCTTTGGTTTGTCATCGAAGAGAAAAACAATCAAATTGATTTAACAGACAAAGGGATTGGATACTTATCTGAAAAAACACAAAATGACACGTTCTTTGTGTTACCAGATATTGGTGTGAAAATTGGTGAAATTGAAACTTCAGAAAACACCCCCGAAGAAAAAGCTGCTGAAAAAGAAGAACTCTATAAAGACTTTAGCATCAAAAGTGAGCGTATTCATACCATGAATCAATTGTTAAAAGCCTACACTGTTTTTGAAAAAGATGTGGAATATGTGGTGATGGATAACAAAGTCATGATTGTTGACGAACAAACGGGTCGTATTATGGACGGTCGTCGTTATTCTGATGGCTTGCACCAAGCCATTGAAGCAAAAGAAAATGTAAAAATTGAAGATGCTACACAAACCTTTGCAACGGTAACCCTTCAAAATTACTTTAGAATGTATCGCAAACTTTCTGGAATGACGGGTACTGCCATTACAGAAGCAGGAGAATTGTGGGAAATCTACAAATTAGATGTGGTAGAAATTCCGACTAACAAGCCGATACAAAGAGATGATAAAGAAGATTTAGTTTACAAAACTGCACGTGAAAAATACAATGCAGTGATTGAAGATATTGTAAAGTTAGTAGCAGACAAGCGTCCGGTATTGGTGGGAACCACTTCCGTTGAAATCTCAGAATTATTAGGGCGAATGTTACAAATGCGAAAAATTCCACACAATATTTTAAATGCAAAATTGCACAAACGTGAAGCAGATGTAGTTGCTGAAGCGGGAAAACCAGGTGTCGTAACAATTGCAACAAACATGGCAGGTCGTGGTACCGATATTAAACTTACTGGAAATGTGAAAGCTGCAGGAGGTTTGGCTATTATTGGTACAGAACGTCACGATTCCCGAAGAGTTGACAGACAGTTAAGAGGTCGAGCAGGTAGACAGGGTGATGTGGGTTCTTCTCAGTTTTACGTAGCCTTAGACGACAATTTAATGCGTTTGTTTGGTTCTGATAGAATTGCAAAAATGATGGACAGAATGGGCTTAAAAGAAGGGGAAGTAATTCAACATTCTATGATCTCGAAATCCATTGAACGTGCACAGAAAAAAGTAGAAGAAAACAATTTTGGTGTTCGAAAGCGTTTGTTAGAATATGATGATATTATGAACGCTCAGCGTGAATTTATCTACAAAAGAAGACGAAATGCCTTGGATGGAAAACGTTTGCAAATTGACATTGCCAACATGATTTATGAAACCTGCGAAAACATTGTAAATCAAAACAAACCTACAAAAGACTTCCAAAACTTTGAATTTGAATTGATACGCTTTTCATCAATGACTTCTCCTCTTTCTGAAGAAGAATTTGAAGGAAAGCCTGCACAAGAAATCACTGACACCTTGTATGAAACCATTTCGGCACACTACAAGGACAAAATCGAACGAAATGCTGTTTTGGCCTATCCTGTAATTAAAGATGTTTTTGAAAATGAAGGAGACAAATACGAACGTATTGTAGTGCCTTTTACTGACGGTACCAAATCACTACAGGTGGTTACTAATCTTAAGGATGCCTACGAGAGTGAAGGAAAAAGTTTGGTTACCGATTTTGAAAAGAACATTACTTTAGCAATCATCGATGAAAACTGGAAAGATCATTTACGTAAAATGGATGATTTAAAACAATCGGTACAAAATGCATCTTACGAACAAAAAGATCCTTTATTGATTTACAAGTTTGAAGCTTTTGAGTTGTTTAAAACAACCGTAGCAGAAATTAACAGAGCCGTTTTATCCTTCTTATTTAAAGGGGAGTTGCCTTCAAAAGATTCCCAACAAATATCAGAAGCAAGAAGTCAAAAAAAACAACGTCTAAATACGTCTAAAGCAACGGTACAAAATTCTACAGAACAAGCGATTTCAAATTCTCGTCAACAACAAGAACCTGTGGAAACCGTTGTGAGAGATCAACCCAAAATTGGTAGAAACGAAAAGGTTACGATTAAAAATGTAATGAGTGGTGAAGAGAAAGAAGTGAAATTTAAACAAGCCATTCCTTTACTTGAAAAAGGAGAATGGGTGCTTGTAAACAACTAAAATTGCCTCTTATCAAGTTCTATTAGATTACAAAAAGAAACCCGTTTTGAGATACTCAAAACGGGTTTTTTATTAGATCGTAATCGGTTAGAATTTTGTATCCATTTGTAAATATTGTAAAAATTCTTTTCGAGTTTCTTTCTCTTTAAATTTCCCTCCGAATTCTGAAGTAACTGTGGAGCTTTCAATATCTTTGATACCTCTTGAGTTTACACACAAGTGCTTTGCATCAACGACACAAGCAACATCTTGTGTACCCAATGCTTCTTGCATTGCTTGCACAATTTGCATTGTCAAACGCTCTTGAACTTGTGGTCTTTTAGAAAAATATTCCACAATTCTGTTCATCTTAGACAATCCAATTACTTTACCATTAGAAATATAAGCAAGATGTGCTCTACCAATAATTGGTAATAAATGATGCTCACAAGTTGAATAAACTACGATATTTTTTTCTACTAACATTTCACCGTAATTGTAATTATTTTCAAATGTGGATGCTTTTGGAAGATTTGCAGGATTCAACCCCATAAAAATTTCATTTACAAATGCTTTGGCTACTCGCTTGGGAGTTCCCTGAAGGCTATCATCTGTTAAATCCATTCCTAAAGTCTCTAAAATATCTTTTACGCTTTCTTGAATTTTTTCTATTTTTTCGTCATCAGAAATATCAAACGCATCTGCTCTTAGCGGATTTTCTGCAGAAGTTGCTAAATGGTTATCCCCCATTTCCTCTATTTTTTCTTCGTTCATTGTACGATTCAATTCAAACATTTTCAATCTGTTATTAAAGTGCAAATTTAGGTGTTTAAAACGTATTATTTTAATTTTTTTTGCAATTATAGTTATGCTGCTATAATTACATCTCAAGACTTCTACTAATGCAATCTTAGATTGCAATCAAAATTAAAAAACATGCGATACATAATCTTTAATAAGCGCTATGACCTGGTCATTTTTGCGACTAATTCTGACAATGAACACATTACTTGCTCATTGGAAAGCATATGCTTTAAAACAAATACATCTTTTTCTACTTTAGATACCACATATTCAATCTCTCTATTGGAAACATATTTCCATTGTCGTTTTTGTGCCTTGTTACTTTCACCTAAATCAGGATAAAACTCAGCCTTTACGCCATTTTCTCGCAATTTTTTTATGGCTTGCATGTTCGTTAGGGCAGTCGCGGCATCAAAATTCAAGAAAAGAACCTTAGGCTTTGGCAAAGCAACTGCTTGAAACAAGTCCAATTCTTCCAACACCAAATAAATTCTATCCAAACCGAAAGAGATACCAACCCCAGAAACCTTTTTTAAACCAAATACTCCTGTTAAATCATCATATCTTCCTCCGCCTCCAATAGAACCCATTTTTACACCTTGTGGAGCAGCTACTTCAAAAATGGCACCTGTATAATAATTCAAACCTCTTGCCAACGTTACATCTACTTCTAAGCTTGCTGTTGCCAATCCGAGAGCTGCAATTGAATGAATTACAAAACGCAACTCTTCAACGCCTTTTAATCCTTCCTCCGAGCCCGCTAACATGCTTTCTAAAGCAGTCAAGTTTTCTAAATTAGTTCCAGAAAAATCAAACAATGGTTGTACTTTCTCAATTGCTTCCTCAGTAATTCCTTTGGAGAGCATTTCTTTAACTACTCCCTCTTTCCCTATTTTATCTAACTTGTCTAGAGCAACGGTAAAATCGATGAGTTTGTCTTGTGCACCAATCACTGCTGCAATTCCTGAAAGTATTTTTCTGTTATTAATTTTTATGGTCGTTCCCACTAAACCTAATTTGGTAAAAACGGTATCATAGAGTTGAATAAATGCTACTTCTTGCCACAAAGATTTGCTACCAACAACATCTGCGTCGCATTGAAAAAATTCTCTAAAGCGACCCTTCTGAGGTCTGTCTGCTCTCCAAACTGGCTGTATTTGATAGCGTTTAAATGGAAATGTAATTTCATTTTGGTGCTGAACCACATAGCGTGCAAAGGGCACTGTAAGATCGTATCGCAGCGCTTTCTCGGAAATTTGAGGAGTTAGTTTTAAACTATTTTTTTCTGCCAATAAGGTTTCATCAGATTTTGCTAAATAATCTCCTGAATTTAAAATCTTAAAAATCAACCGATCTCCTTCTTCCCCATATTTCCCCATTAAGGTTGCAGAATTCTCAAAACTTGGTGTTTCAATGGGTTGAAACCCAAAAGTTTCAAAAGTTGTCTTAATCACATTCATAATATAGGACCGATTGGCAACTTCTGTTGGTGAAAAATCTCTGGTTCCTTTTGGGATGCTTGGTTTCATTGAAATGGGTATTAGTTGTTGATTTTTAGTTTTAGTTGCTAGACTCAAAACGAATCACTCAAAATTTTAAACGTTTATTCCTTTTTTATGGATTCCTGCCTCGCAAAAAGGCAAACTGTGCGAAATTGATTTTTCACAAGAGTGAAAAACCAAAACGTTCTGCGAGCACAAATATCGTGAAAAAAGTTAGCATTTTCAGGAGGTTGGAACTGTTTTATTTTGTTGCCTCAATTGGTATAAGGAAGCGTTTAATTCAAACCCTAACAATAGAATGATTGCATTTAACCAGACAAATAACATCAATACTAACAAAGTCCCTATAGAACCGTATAATTGATTGTATTGAGCAAATTTAACAACATAAATTCCAAATAAATAAAAGGTACTTAGTGACAAAAGTGTGGTTAAAATAGCACCTGCAGAGAAGAAGGTCAACTCTTTCCCTTGCTTTGTCCCATACCTAAAAAGTAACGAAACGATGGTGAAAATCATAATTAAGAACAAGACGCTGCGTCCGTAGAAAAAAAGATTTAAATCACTAGTATTCAACCAGCCGTTATCATCAATCTTAGACAATGCTACTTGGTACAACAACACTAAAACAACGGTTACAATTAAGAAAAATGAGGTTAATAATGAAACTCCTAAAGAGATAAAATAGGTTTTAAAAACATTACGAAACTCGTTGACATGATAGGAATATTCGAATCCTCCAAAAATAGCATTAACGCCATTTGTCATTAAAAAGATCGACAAAATAAAACCAAATGAAAGTAAACCTCCATATTGATTGTTTATGATATCGCCAATGACGAGATTAACGGCTTCAAAAGTTTGTGGTGGTAAAACATCTTGAATAAAAGAAAAGAGTCCTTCTTGAAATCCGTCTATTGGAATGTAGGGTATTAGGGTTAAAATAAAGAGTAAAAAAGGAAAAACGGCCATAAAAAAGCTAAAAGCAATTCCCCCTGCTCTAGAAGTTAAAGCCCCTTTTACGATGCCAATAAAATACATTTCTATGACATCATACAAAGACATACCTCGCAAACCTGGAACTTTCATTTTCTTTCCAAACTTCACTAAAGTTTTTATGAGAGGGATTCTTGTGAGACTGTCTTCAATTTCTTTACTCATTGGTGTTCGTTTCTCTATTAATTTTAGATGGACGCTCTAACTTTCTTAAGGGTCTTGTTTGTTATTCCATAACAATTTTATAGTGGAATAGCAATCCATCAATTGTATCTCTTTTAAACTTTGCGCCTTTCACACGATTTTTCTCTAATTCAAAACTAAAGTTAAAAGCGGTTTTAAAATTCGTTTTTTCTAAATTAGTTGTTTCAAAAATAGCCCCTTTTAAATCACAATTATCAAAAAAAGAACTACTCATATTTGCTTCTGTAAAATCTACTGCCTCCAAATTACAATTTTCAAAAATGGTTTTCGGTATTTTTAATTGATAAAAGGAAGAAAAATTCAACAGACATTCTTTAAAACGCATTTGCAACAGAAAGGGATCACACTCATTAAATTTTACTCCAATTAATTTACAATTAACGAAATTCACATCTTTAAACGCGGTATCTTTTACGATGGCATTGCTAAAATTACAATCCATAAAATCACATGCTACAAACTGAATATTAGACGCATGTATATTTTCGAAATTACAATTTATAAACGTACAATTGTCATATTCCCCTTTTTTGATTTTTGTTTTCGAAAAATCAATTTTTATGTATGTTTCGCTATCAAAGTAAGCATCTGTCATCTATCCTGCAGTTTTAAACTCCTCAATTTACTTTTTAGTATAACAGGTTCCTTAGATTGCTTTTAAACTTAGGTCCAAATTTTGAACAGCATGGGTTAAAGCTCCAGATGAAATAAAATCTACACCGCATTCTGCATACTTCCGAATTGTTTTTTCATTGATTCCGCCAGAGGACTCCGTTAAACAGGTCGTACCGATGAGCGCTACCGCTTTTTTAGTGTCTTCATAGTTGAAATTGTCTATTAATATCCTGTACACCCCTTCATTCAAAAGAATTTCTTTGATTTCTTGAAGGTTTCTTGCTTCCACAATAATTTTAATATCTATTTTTTTTGCAATCAAATACTGTCTTGCTTTCTTAATGGCTTGCGAAACCCCTCCTGCAAAGTCAATATGATTGTCTTTAATCATCATCATATCATATAAGGCAAATCGATGGTTTTCTCCTCCTCCAATTTTTACCGCCCATTTTTCAAGCGCTCTAATCCCTGGTGTTGTTTTTCGAGTATCTAGTATCTTCGTTTTTGTTCCCGCTAATAATCCCACAAAAAAAGCTGTTTTAGTTGCTATTGCAGACATTCTTTGCATGGCATTTAACACCAATCTTTCTGCCATTAAAATGGATTGAGACTTTCCTGAAACATGAAAAACAACATCTCCAACTTGCACATTATCTCCATCATTTAAAAAGGTAGTTACCACTAAATCTGCATCCACATAGGCAAAAACTTGCTTTGCAAATGCAACACCTGCAATAATTCCAGCTTCTTTGACCAATAACTTTGCCTTGCCCTGTGCATCTGCTGGAATACAAGCGTTTGAAGTGTGGTCTCCATCTCCAACATCTTCTCTTATTGCATTGGAAATAATAACCGTTAATTCCTTTTCAAATTGTGCTTTTGATATCATTCTGCATTTTATTCTGATGTAAAAATAGGAATGATTTTCAACTTTTAATGAGTTCTATTGATTTTATAGCTGAAAAACGAATAAATTTGCACCCTAACCAAAAGTAAAATCAAGACAATATTAAGTCTTTGAACCTACTTGACGAGACTTCAAAAATGAAAATAAAGTTACTTGCCATTGGAAAAACGGACAATAAAAATTTGATTGCGCTCATTGATGAATATCAAAATCGTCTTAAACATTATATAAAATTTGAACTAGAAATCATTCCAGACATTAAGAATATAAAAAACCTGAGTGAGGTTCAGCAAAAAGAAAAAGAAGGCGAACTCATTTTATCGAAACTTCAAAACACAGACCAATTGGTGTTATTAGATGACAAAGGGAACGCGTATTCATCGATTCAGTTTTCACAATATTTACAAAAGAAAATGAATTCAGGCATCAAACAACTTGTTATAGTCATTGGAGGGCCTTATGGATTTTCGGAAGCTGTCTATAAAAAATCGAGCGGCAAAGTTTCATTGTCAAAAATGACTTTTTCACATCAAATGATTCGGCTTTTCGTTGTTGAACAACTCTATCGAGGTTTTACGATTTTGAAGAATGAGCCCTATCATCATGAATAATTGAACTACTTTCTGGATTCGTTCTTTCCAATTATAAATTTGATTATTTTTACCGTATGAAATTAGTCTTTGCGACCAATAATGTAAATAAACTAAAAGAAGTACAAGAAATGCTTGCCAATTCAATTGAATTATTGAGTTTAAAAGACATTCATTGTTTTGATGAAATTGATGAAACAGCAACTACTTTAGAAGGTAATGCACGCTTAAAAGCATCTTATATTACAGCAAAATTTGGTTATAATTGTTTTGCAGATGATACCGGTTTAGAGGTCGAGAGTTTACATGGGAAACCTGGAGTCTATTCCGCTCGTTTTGCTGGAGAACCTTCAGATTCTGAAAAAAATATGCAAAAACTACTGCATGAATTAAATGGCAAAGAAAATAGGAAAGCACAATTTCGAACAGCAATTTGTTTAAATCTTGACGGAAAACAATTTTTATTTGAAGGCATTTGTAAAGGTAAAATTTTAACAGAAAAACAAGGCGAAAAAGGTTTTGGATATGACCCTATTTTTCAACCCAAAGGATACCAAGAAAGTTTTGCAACGATGCAACGAAACGAAAAAAACAAAATTTCTCATCGAGGATTGGCAATTGAAAAACTAGTAACATTTTTAGCCGCCTATAAAAAATAGATTTTGCGCTCCTGCCCATAAATAAATGAAACAAAAAACCTACAAAAAACACTTTATCTTACTTTCGGTTTTACTGATTGTACTTTTTTTCTTAAACATTAGCTTGGGTTCTGTTTCCATTCCTTTTAAAGAAATATTTTATACTTTGATAGGAGATACAAGTATAAAAGATAGTTGGCAAACAATAGTTTTAGATTTTAGAGTGCCCAAAGCAATAACTGCAATTTTAGTAGGTTCTGGTCTTTCGATTTGTGGACTGCTCATGCAAACGCTTTTCAAAAATCCATTAGCAGGTCCATTTGTATTAGGAATTTCTTCCGGTGCTAGCCTAGGAGTTGCGCTGTTAATTTTAGGTTCGTCTATTTTTGGAGGTTTTTTTCTAACAAGTTCAATGTCAAATTGGTCTTTGGCAATTGCTGCCAGCCTTGGGGCTTTCCTCGTACTCTTTGCAGTAATTATGGCTGCAAATAGCCTACGAAACACAATGTCAATTTTAATTATAGGATTGATGTTTGGAAGTTTGACGGCTGCAGTTATTGCTATATTGGCATATTTTAGTGAAGCGGCTCAAATACAACAATACTTATTTTGGAGTTTTGGTAGTCTCGGGAACCTAAGCTGGTCAGAATTGAGTGTTTTTGGAAGTATTTATCTAGTAGGAATCCTTGCATGCTTAATAATTATAAAGCCCTTAAACAGTTTTTTATTAGGAGAAAATTATGCCAAAAGCTTAGGGATAGATATCAAAAAAAGCAGAACTATTATTTTAGTCATTACCAGTTTATTAACAGGTGTTATTACTGCTTTTTCAGGACCAATTGCATTTATTGGTTTGGCGGTACCCCATATTGCAAAAATGCTATTCACGACATCCAATCATAAAATATTAATCCCCGCTTCTGCAATTATTGGCGGAATTGTATTGTTGATTTGTGATAGCATTGCACAATTGCCCACAAGTGAATTTACATTACCCATTAATGCAATCACCTCTTTATTTGGGGCACCTATTGTGATTTGGTTGATAATCAGAAAAAAGAAAATAGTTGTATAGTACGATTGTAAAATAGCTGGGTTTTGACAAACTAAGTCAGAGAAAAGCTAAAAAAAAATGAAGTTTTGAAAACAGATGAAAACAACATACTTAGCACCGAAAATTTAACCATCGGTTATGAGCAAAAAAAACAGCAAAAAATCATTGCAAAAGGAATTAATTTCGCAATAAGAAAAGGCACTTTAAACGCAGTTATTGGTAAAAATGGGATCGGAAAATCGACCTTATTAAGAACTCTTTCAAAGGTGCAAAAACCACTAGCAGGAGTTATTTTTATCAACAAAAAAGACAGCAAAACCTATCAATATCAAGAATTAGCTACAACCATTAGTTTGGTCTTGACCGAACGACTTCCAGAAAGTCAATTAACCGTTTTTGAACTTATAGCACTGGGGAGACAACCCTACACGAACTGGATTGATTCCTTAACGAAGAAGGATCTTAAAAAAATTCATTGGGCGATGGAACAAACCAATTTAGAGGGACTGCAAAACAATCGTTGTTCTGAATTGAGTGATGGACAAATGCAACGTGTTTTAATTGCAAGAGCATTGTCTCAAGACACAGAAATCATTATTTTAGATGAGCCTACCGCCCATTTAGACATGCATCATACCATTGCCATTTTTGAGCTCTTAAAAAAATTGACAAACTCCACTAAAAAAACCATTATAATTTCTACGCATGAAATTAATTTAGCAACTAAAATGTGTGATGAATTGATCGTCTTATCTGAAAACATAATCTACACAGGCACAACAGCAGAATTGATACAACAAAACGCTTTTGAAAATTTATTCGCTTCCAAAATTGTTAAATTCGATCGTACTTTACAGCAATATGTCATCAATAGTCAATCGTTCTAAAAAACAGCATAAACGCTTCCAAACGATATTTAACAAAACGTTTTATTTGTCCTAAAAACTTCGTCGTAAACATAAAGGATTTGTATCAAAAAATTCTTTTTATTTAAATTTGATGGCGGTGTAACTTTTTGTTACATTTGAGTACTAATAATCAAATTGAATTAATAATCTATCAATGAAAAAAATACTTTATGCTGCCAGTGCATTTGCTTTTATAGCTTGTGGATCTGGTAAAGACGCAACAAAAACAGCCGACAAAAATGTAGATCAAGCAGCAAAATACGCAAGCACGATTACTGCAAAAGATCTAGGGACTCATTTATTCATTTACGCTTCAGATGAATTTGAAGGTAGAAATACTGGGGAACCAGGACAGAAAAAAGCCGTAGAATATTTAAAAAATTTCTATGTTACGGAAGGAATTGCTTCAGGACTTGGTGGGGATGATTATTTTCAAGAAGTACCTGCTGAATGGTTGAATCAAAATTCTCGAAGAGGAGGATTGAAATCCTCTGAAAACGTTCTTGCCTTTATTAAAGGAAGTGAAAAGCCGGATGAAGTTGTTGTGATTTCTGCGCATTTAGATCATGAAGGGATTAAAAATGGAGAAATTTATAATGGAGCCGATGATGATGGATCGGGTACAGTAGCCATTTTAGAGATTGCACAAGCTTTTAAAGCTGCTGCAGATGATGGAAAAGGTCCAAAAAGATCCATTTTGTTTTTACATGTAACTGGAGAAGAAAAAGGATTGCTAGGTTCTAAATATTATACAGAAAACCCAGTATACCCCTTAGCGAATACCGTATGTGATCTAAATATTGATATGGTGGGTAGGATTGACGACAGACACAAAACGGATCCAAACTATGTATATTTAATTGGTTCTGATAAGTTGAGTACCGAATTACACACCCTATCGGAAGCTGTAAATAAGAAGTATACCAACATCAATTTAGATTACAAATACAATGATGAAAACGATCCAAATCGTTTTTACTACAGATCAGATCATTATAATTTTGCTAAGCACAACGTTCCAATTATTTTTTACTTTAATGGAACTCATGCAGATTACCACAAACCTTCTGACACTCCTGACAAAATCAATTATGAATTGTTAGAAAATAGAGCACGATTGGTATTTCACACCGCATGGGAAGTTGCCAATATGGAAACAAGAATTGTTGCTGACAAAGCAGTTACAAAAGAAGAAAGCAAATAGTTACCTTCTTTTTAAAAACAGAAAAACCGAGCAAATTTTGTTCGGTTTTTTTTATGGCTTTAAATAAAAAATAATGAGTATTTAGGAATTTTATATCTTAATTTATGAACGCTAAACTACTCCAACTCTACAATGACTTCATTCCTACGAATGAGAACTTCATAGGGCGGATTGTAGCCCAATACTGAAAAATTATTGGTGTGTTTAATTTGATTTTCAGCTAAAAGTGCAATCAGTTTCGATTTGTATTTTGCTATTTTCTCATCATTGGCCCAACCACCAAAAGTGATTGCTGCCATTTTTTTTGCAGGTACTTCCACAAACTGGATATCACCGTTGTCTGGCTTTGGTAAGGTTTCTTTTGTATATGCCTTTGGCACTAAAAACAACATCGTAGTTTCTTTTTCTAATGACATGCTAACTGGTGAGGTCATGGCAATAGCTTCTTTTTTTTCATTTTTTCCAAAAATATACCCCCCTAAAATAGAAAATCCTTTTCCGGATGCTTCGTTATAAGAATCGGTATCTAATTTTACAGATGTAAACAACCCCGCCTCGTAATTTCGAATTTCAAAATCATCATACTCTTTGAGCACTGTATAAGAATACTTTTCGATGTTTCCATTGCTGACATAAGAGTAAATCTGTAGTCCAAAAAATAATGCCAATAAAATACCTAAAATAATTGCTGTTGTTTTCATAATTCTTGTTTTAAAAAATTTTAAACGCCAAATTGCGTTAAATGATGTGCTAAGTGTTTGTAAAATAAAACATTCCATTCTTTGGCTGTTAAGCGACCAAAAGAATGGGAATTTCTGCCTTCAAAAGCAGCTGCACCCGATGCTTGTGTTTGTTTTATAAACGCTATTAGACGTGCCTTTTCAGTATCAAAAACTGGATCCTTTTTTATGATAAACGCTGTAGCTGTCTTTCCGTTTTTTGGATAAGCTTTTTCTGAAACGACACTATTCTTAATGAATTTCCTCAAAATCAAGCGGGTCAATCGATTCGGTCTTGGGTACTTGTCTGTATACACCATTTCATAGGTCACACAACAATGTGCCAGCATTTTGGAGACGGACATGCTTCCCCATTTTGGGAGGGATGTAACTGTTAATTTTTCTATTCTACCAATTACTTCTTCAGCTTCAACTGCGTTAAATATGTTTTTCATGGTCATTGTTAATGCAGAATTTTAAATAACAATTCCTTTAATATGTCTTTATGGGTTTGATTGGCACCCACTCCTTTACTTTTGATGTCTGCATCTCTTAAAAAAGCAATTACCTGTGCTACTTTTCGCATGGGATAATTCCTAGCTGCAAGGAAATATTCATCAACAAAAAAGGGGTTGACACCCAACATTTTTGCAACCGAATTTTTAGATCGATCGTCTAAACTATGAAAAAGTAAAAGTTGTGTAAAAAAACTATTGAGCAATGAAATTGTCATTACCAAAGGATTGTTCTTAGGATTCTCTGCAAAATAAGCGATAATTCGATTCGCTTTTACCACGTTCTTCTCTCCTACAGCTTTTCTTAACTCAAAATTATTATAGTCTTTAGAAATACCAATGTTTTCTTCAATGTGGGTAGGACTAATAATAGTGCCCTCGGGTAGAATTAGCATTAACTTCTCCAATTCATTTGAAATCTTACTCAGATTAGTTCCTAAAAACTCCACCAACATTTGTGCAGCTTTCGGTTCTACCTGATAATTTTTACCGCTTAAAACTCTGCGAATCCAATCTGAAACTTGATTTTCATACAACTTCTTACTCTCTAAAATCAATCCAGATTTTGCAATTACCTTGTATAATTTTTTTCGCTTGTCTAATTTTTTGTATTTGTAGTTCAGTACTAAGACCGTTGTTGGCTGGGGGTTTTCTGCATAGGAAACTAGCTTTTCTATATTCCTACTTAAATCTTGCGCTTCTTTTACAATCAAAACCTGACGTTCTGCCATCATCGGATAGCGTTTAGCAGCACCCACAATATCTTCAATCGTAGCATCCCGTCCATACATTACTTGCTGGTTAAATCCTTTTTCAGCTTCATCCAAAACTGTTTCTTCGATAAAATCAGAAATCTTATCTATATAGTAAGACTCCTCGCCCATTAAGAAATAAATGGGTTTTAAATTCCCTTTTTTTATATCGGAAACAATGGTGTTAATTTCGTTCATTTTATTACTTTTGATTGATGCAAGAACTTAAGCTACCAACCTATAAATTCAAACTCAAAAGTAATGAAAATAAGACACTTATTTTTGATAATTTGAGAAAAAAATATGTGGTACTAACTCCCGAAGAATGGGTACGGCAGCATTATGTCTCTTATTTAATTGAAGAAAAGAGATACCCAAGGTCTTTGATCGCGGTTGAAAAACAGCTCGTCCTCAATAACCGAAAAAAAAGAACCGATATTTTAGTTTTTAATACTGCTGGTAATCCTGAAATTATTGTTGAATGCAAAGCTCCGAGTATTAAAATAACGCAAGCAACTTTTGACCAAATTGCACGTTATAATTTAAAACTAAAAGCCAATTATTTAATCGTTACTAATGGATTAGAACATTTTTATTGTAAAATGGATTTTAAAAATGAAACGTATATTTTCTTAAAAGAAATCCCCGATTATATACGATTATAGATTCTCAATATTAAAAATATCGCATAGGAATCTAAAAGTAATCAGTACAAAAGATCCCTACATTTATTAATTGTAAATAAGAAATAAACTAATTTATAAACTGTAAGTTTGCACCCTTGAAAACAGCAATTGTCATATTAAATTGGAATGGAGAAAAACTCTTAGAACAGTTTTTACCATCGATCGTAAATTTCAGCGCAAAGGAAGCTGTAATTTATGTTGCTGACAATGCTTCTACGGATGCATCTATTGCCTTTGTAAAAGAATTTTTTCCAGCGGTAAATATTGTTGAAAATGTTTTAAACGGAGGGTATGCAAAAGGATATAATAATGCACTTCAATCCATTGAAGCTGATATTTATTGTCTTATCAATTCTGATGTTGCTGTGACAAAAAACTGGTTACCTCCTATTTTGGAGGTTTTTAAAAAGGAAAAAAACACAGCGATTATTCAGCCCAAAATTTTAGATTTTAAAAATCAAAAGAAATTTGAATATGCTGGTGCTGGTGGTGGTTTTATCGATTTTTTTGGGTATCCATATTGTAGAGGACGAATTTTTAATAATCTAGAAGTAGACAACCATCAGTTTAATGATGTTACTGATATTTTTTGGGCTTCTGGTGCTTGTTTTTTTATTCGCGCAAATGTGTACCATCAATTAAATGGCTTTGACGAAGATTATTTTGCGCATCAAGAAGAAATAGATCTTTGTTGGAGAACACAAAATATTAGCCTGGCTGTTAAATATGTTGGTACATCTACAGTTTATCATGTTGGTGGTGCTACTTTACAAGAAACAAACCCGCATAAAACCTATTTAAACTTCAGAAACAACCTTTTAAATATTGTAAAAAACGTTCCTAAAAAATGGTTTTTATTCCTCATCTTTTTTCGGTTATTATTAGATGGAATTGCGGGATTGAAATTTTTGATTGAATTGAGACCTATCCATACATTTGCCATTTTAAAAGCACATCTTAGTTTTTATAAAAATTTCTTTAAATTTCTTAGAAAACGAAAGAAGCTTCAAAAAAAAGTGAACTATAATATCCATACGAGTATTGTATGGCAATATTTTATAATGAGAAGAAAAAAATTTAAGGATTTAAAATAAAAAGGATTCGTTTTAATATGCCTAGCTTACAATCACAAAACATCTAAGCTTCCTTTCCCTTCTCTAACAACGGTGGGTTCATCTGTAGTTAAATCTATAATTGTAGACGCAAGGTTGCCTCCATACCCACCATCTATTACAATATCTACAAGATGCTGCCATTTCTCAAAAATCAATTCAGGATCGGTTGTGTATTCTAAAATATCGTCATCATCTTTGATGGAAGTGGTAATAATTGGATTGCCTAAGGCTGCAACCAGCGTTCTAATTATCGAATTGTCCGGAATTCGAATCCCTACTGTTTTTTTCTTTTTGAATGCTTTTGGTAAATTCTGACTTCCTGGCAAAATAAATGTATAAGGACCAGGCAGCGCTCTTTTCAACAATTTAAATGTAACCGAATCTATCTGTTTTACATAATCCGATAAATGACTTAAACTATTACATACAAATGAAAAATTAGATTTTTCAATCTTAATTCCTTTTATTTTAGCAATTTTCTCGATGGCTTTTATTTTGGTAATATCACACCCTAAACCATAGACAGTATCTGTTGGGTAAATGACCAGTCCCCCATTTTGTAGAACTTTTACAACTTTATCAATCTCTTTTTGATTGGGATTTTCATCATATATTTTTATAAACTCAGCCATTAGGTAAAAATAATACTAAATTTTAGATAATGAAATGCAATAAAAAAACCTGCTCGTATTTTCGATCAGGTTTTTTGTAGGGATAGTATTCTAGTTGGCGCTATTTTAGGATTTTTCTAACAACCTAAATCCTTCACCATGAATGTTTAAAATCTCAACACCATCGTCACTTTTTAAATATTTACGCAATTTTGCAATATAAACATCCATACTTCTCGATGTAAAGTAATTATCATCTCTCCAAATTTTGGTCAAAGCCAGTTCTCTTGGCATTAAATCATTTTTATGAATGGCTAACATTCTTAATAATTTACTTTCTTTTGGTGATAGTTTTTGTGGTTCTCCTTTTTCACCAATTGACAAATGGCGTAGTTTAGAGTTAAAGTAAAATTGTCCAATTGCAAATTCAAATTGTTCTGAATCAGACGATTTATCTGACTCTTTTCTCTGTAAAATTGCTTTAATTTTATATAATAATACTTCCGAATCAAATGGTTTGTTTAAATAATCATCTGCACCAACAGAATACCCTTTTAAAACATCTTCTTTTAATGTTTTTGCTGTTAAGAAAATAATTGGCACTTCTTTGTCGGTTGCTCGAATATCTTGTGCTAAAGAGAAACCATCTTTTCGCGGCATCATTACATCTAAAATACACAAGTCATACGAATTGTTTTTAAACATAATCAGACCTTCTATACCGTCCTTAGCGTGTGTTACATGATAATCATTTAACCCTAGATAATCTTTTAAAACGGTTCCAAAATTCGGATCGTCTTCAACTAATAAAATTCTTTTACTTCCCATGATCTTTCTTTTTTTTAAATTATTGGTAATTTTACTGTAAATATGCTTCCTTTTCCTTTTTCGCTTTCTACAAAAACGGTTCCATGATGTTTTTCAACAATTTCCTTAACATACGCGAGCCCTAAACCATGACCTTTGACATTATGAATATTTCCACGTTCTTCTCTATAGAATTTTTGAAAAACGTTTTTCTGAACATTCTTACTCATTCCTATCCCTTCATCCTTTACGCTAATGACAAAATATGCATTGGTACTTTCTGAATGCACTTCGATATTTGGAGGGCCTTCAGAATATTTTAATGCATTTTCTAAGATATTAACAATCACATTTGTCAAATGAAATTGATTGGCAGATATCTCTGAGGTTAACGCTTTAAAGTGAGTGCTTATTACTCCCCCTCGATCTTTAATGAGCAGGCTAATGTGCGTAATGGCATCTACTATGACATCATGACCATCAATAATCTCTTTTTGAATTTCAAGTTGATCCTTTTGTAATCTAGAAATTCTCAACACATTCTCTACCTGAGCATGCATTCGTTTATTTTCATCACGAATCATTTGAACATAGCGCAAGACCTTACCTGTATCATTGATAATTTTTGGATTTTTAATTGAATCTAATGCTAAATTGATTGTAGCAATTGGTGTTTTAAATTCATGGGTCATATTGTTAATAAAATCTGTTTTTATTGCTGAAATTTTTTTCTGTCTCATTAGTTGATAAAGAGAACTAGAAAAAGCAATTATGATAATAAATATAAAAAGCAGTGACAGTAGTAGAACGTTTGTAATTTCTGATAAAATTAATTTGTTTCTTGTTGGAAAAGTAATAAAGAGTTTATAATACCCCCCTGCACCATTCCTTAAAAGTGGATACCCTTGATTTCCATTTGTATTTACCGTATAATAACCCGATTTTAAAGGGGTTGCTAAGCCATCGTTATTATAAACACCATACTTATAATCAATCAAAACATTTCTTTTAATTAACTCTTCTCTTAAAGTTTCATTTAACTCACGATTAGAAATCCTTTCGGTAATAGGCAAACTGTCTCGTATCTCTTTTAAAGCAGAAATAATACTTCTCTTTTCTTCTTTTTTATTTCGGGAAGAATACGAATATCGCTCTTCACTTTTAGAACCATATAAATCCCCTTCTTTTTTAATGGATATAGATCTGAAAAAATCTTTTTTAGTCGTTATTCTTTTTATTAAAATAGAATCATTGTCAAGGAAATAGGTTGGAATTTTAAAATTTTCTTCTAAAATCGTAGTTCCTATAGAAAAACGCTGCTTTTTAGTTTTGTCATATTGTTGAATTAATATGTTTTTCACCATGGCTTTGTCGGCCAATTCAATGTCCTCTAAAACGCTTTTATGTCTTTGATACAATTTGTCGTTTTCACTTTCTTTGATTCTTTCTGCAGTGGCAACAAGGGCTTTAAAAACATCTTTATTGAATTGAGCTTTCTTACTTTCGAGGGCATTATTTATCCAATATACTTGAACAGCAATAATACCAACGAGCGAAACACTCATCAAAAAAACAATCAAAAAAAACATTTTCTTAGACATTAATCAAATTTAGTTGAATAAAAACTGCATGTTATTGTTTTTAACTATTATTAACATAAAAAACGTTTTTTTAAGAGTATTTTAAGAAAAAAAAGAGGAAATCAAAAAAATAAGCTTCTTTTTATGTTAAAAAATTATGAATTCTATGAATTTCTTCTTTTGTATAATTCAATGAATTATTGTCAATCACATAGTGAGATTGTATCATTTTTTTTTTATCTGAAAACTGATTTTTCATTCGATCTAAAATAGCCTCTCTAGAAGTTGCATCTCTTTTAATTATTCTAGAAATCCGTTCCTCTAGTGCTGCGTAAACGGTAATCACACAGTCACAAAATCGATCGTTCTTAGTTTCAAATAAAATTGCATTTTCATACAAAATATAGACTTTATCCTTGTTTTTATTGACAAAATTCTTAAAATGAATGGCTACTTCTGGATGAACAATGGCATTGAGCGCTTGTAGTTTTTGCCTATCGTTAAAAACAATTTTTGAGAGAAATACACGATTTATATCCTGATCTATAAAGGCTTGTTCACCAAACGAATTGATTAGTTTTTCTCTAATAATGGGCGAACTATTCATTAATATTTTGGCTTCAACATCAGCAATGTAGACCGCAACGTTTTGAAATTCTTTAAAGAAATTCAAAACAGTTGTTTTACCGCTACCAATACCACCTGTAAGGCCTACAATCATCTTATTTTTGAATTAAATATTCTATCTTATTTGGAATGATTTTTACATTCTTAACAAAATTTGGTTTCGAAATAATTTTGGGAATCAAATAAGAAAAACCATTTGTTTCTGAAACACGATAATCACAAACAACAGTGAATGCACTTTCTTTTACTTGATTAAATCTCGGTAAATCTACTTTAAAAACAACTTTCACTTCCTTAGAGAAAGTCGTAATATTTAAATTATCAGCGAGATTTTTAACGGTAAAGGGGATCGAAAAACTACCTTCAGTATATTTTTCTACATATCCGTTTACAACGACTTCACGTTTATTATAGCTGACATTCTTGAGGTTTTCAGGAACTAAAAGAGGTACTTTTTTTGAGAAATTAACGCTTACATTCTCTAGAAGTAGCGGAGCAAAAGACAAACTCTCTATCCCTTTTATTTGGTTTTCAGGCCCCGAAACCAAAATAGTGTCAGGCTTAATTTCTAAGGGTTTTAAAGCATCAAAACCGATATGATAATCGATTTTCAAATTAGAGATAACGGGGACTTTTTTTGAAACTAGGTTTCCAATCTCTAAATAGATCGTATCCATCAAAAAAGCCTCTAATAAGAGTCCAGAGACCAATTGTTTTTGGACGTGTATTTTTTGATTGGATGCTAAAAAGAAATATTTTTCGTTTCCTTTTTTTGATAAGTTATTCGTTTTAAATTGAACACTATGATTAAAAAACCGTGTAGAGAGTATTTTAAAACCTGTTCCTCTTGCAATGATTTGAATTTCTTCTTTGGGGGCTGCTTGTAGCAATTGGTTTTGAGGAAGTGCTTCATAAGAAACATTTAGAGAAACCTGCGCTACGTATTCCTTTGATAGCGAAATCAGCAACCAAATTAGCAAAGACAATGTCAGAAATACAAAAAAGGTTTTAGGGATGTTTTTAGTGAATTTCAATAGGATTTATTTTGAATGCAATTTACACAAAAAGTAGGTACAAAAAAAAAGTGAGCAAATTGCTCACTTTTAAATGCTGTAAAAAAAAGTTATTTTTTTTCTTTTGGCAAATATTTCTTGCTCAACTCCAAAGAAATTGCAGAACGTTCAAATTTAATTTTTCCTGCTCCAGTTTCTATCGTTACCGTATTATCGGCATCATTTACATCCACAACCTTCCCATGAATACCACTTGAAGTAATCACTTTTGTTCCTTTACCCATTTCTTGTTGAAAGGCTTTCTCTTTTTTCTGACGTTTCATTTGTGGACGAATCATAAAGAAATAAAGCACTACTAATGCTAATGGTAACATGAACATATTTAAATCTAATCCACTACCTGCTTGTAAAAAAATCACTTGAAACATATATTTATTTTTTAGTTGTAGGTATTACCATTCCAGATAACTTTAATACTTCTTTACCCAAAGCTGTATTTGTTGATAAAGTGATGTTTTTTGATTGTCTGTTTGGTTTTCCTTTTGTATTAAATTTAACTGCAATATCTGCCGTTTCACCGGGTTTAATTGCTTCTTTTGGCCAAACCGGAACGGTACAACCACAAGATGCTTCTGCATTGGTAATAATCAAATCTGTTTTTCCAGAATTTGTTACCTTATAAGTCGTTGAAACAATATCTCCTTCATTTACAGTTCCGAAATCAAATTCAGTTTTATCGAAGCGAATACTTGCTGCTCCTTTATTAATTTCTGCATCTCTTTTCTTTGCAACCTCTAAATTCGTTACATCTATTTTTGATGCAGCTTTGGAATTATCACATGAATTAAAAAGAGGAGCGGTAATAATTAAAGCGAATAATGTTATTGTTTTTTTCATTTTATATATATATTTCTGTAAATTTAAGAAAAAAGGAGATTATATTAATCCTCTTCCTATTTTATTTATTTTCTTTTCTTTTGTATATTCTTTTGAAAGCTTATCCAAAACTCCATTGATAAAATAACTGCTTTTTCCTGTAGAATAATCTTTGGCAATTTCTATAAACTCATTAATCGTAACTTTCGTCGGTATGGATGGGAAATTTAAAAACTCTGTGATGGCCATTTTGATCAAAATCATATCAATATCTGCAATTCGATCAGCTTCCCAATTGGGTGTTTGATCTGCAATATCTTGATCGTAATTCTGGTGTTTTAATACTGTTTTTCTGAACAAATCTGATACAAACTGCTTGTCATCATTGTCTTTATAGAGGCTGTCTAAAACAAATATTTTACCCTCTTTTTGTTTGGATAATGATTTTACAATCCATGTGTTTACAAAAGGAATATCATCTACCCATGAAATCATTTTGTCTTCAAAATAATCTGCTAACTTTTCATTTGGAGCAATTATTTCTTTGAAGAAATCGATCACAAAACTTTTGTCTGCTTGAAAAGAAGTAGTTTCGGAGCTCAAATACGCTTTGTAAAGGGCACTTTTTTGTAATTCGTCAAAGACAATTTTGATATACTCTGTATCTAGTGACCAATGATCTATTTTATTCAATTCAACATAACCATCCAAACTAACGCTTTGTTCTAAAGCATGAATGAGTTGGTTATTGATAAATTTGGTATTGGGTTTTAATTCTTCTTTTGTTGCGAGAATTTTCTTTTTTGATAATTCAATTTTTTTTGCTGCTAGTTTTTTAACTTCAACAATCAATTGAATATTTAAAACATACAAGTCAAACATTTTAAGGATGCTATGTTTTAAGAATTTTTCTTCTTTAATGACATCGTCATTTAAGGATTGTTGCATAGCATACACAGACTGCATTACTTTTACGCGAATATGTCTTCTGTTGATCATTGAAAGAACGTATTTAAAAAAGCGGGGTAGATTTATTTCTATCGCCCAGCAAAAGTAGTATTATTTATTTTTTTGTTCTATGAATTTGAAGCTTTTTTTCGATCTTCAATTCTTTGCTGTGCAATGTTAAACGCAGCCCTGTGTGTAGGGATGTTTTCTTTTTTTGAAAGCTCAAAAATAGCAAGAGTTGTGTTGTAAATATTCGCTGTTTTACTTCTTATCTCTTCCTTCCCATACCCCTCTAACTCTGCATATACATTGATAATTCCTCCAGCGTTAATTAAAAAATCTGGTGCATATGAAATTCCTTTTTCTTTCAAGATGCGTCCGTGTTTTATTTCATCTGCTAATTGATTGTTGGCTGCACCAGCAATTACTTTTGCTTTTAATTGATGAATGGTAGTATCATTTATCGTTGCTCCTAATGCACAAGGCGCATAAATATCAACATCCAAACCATAAATAGCTTTCCCTAAAACAACACTTGCATTGTATTTTTTACTTAAATTTTCTAAGCGTTCTTCATTGATATCATTGATAATGACCTGACCTCCTTCTTCAGTTATATGCTTTACTAATGTTTCTCCAACATGTCCAACGCCTTGAACTAATACTTTTTTTCCCGCTAAACTTTCTGTGCCAAATTGAAATTTAGCAGCTGCTTTCATTCCCATATACACACCATAAGCGGTAATTGGCGAGGGATTTCCAGCGCCTCCTTTACTTTCTGAAATTCCTGTAACGAATGGAGTAACTTCTCTAACGATATCCATATCTCTGGTGTCCATACCCATATCTTCCGCAGTGATATAATGTCCACTTAAGGAATGAACAAACTTTCCAAATCGACGCATTAAGGCATCATTTTTTTGTGTTCTAGCATTTCCAATAATCACTGCCTTTCCACCCCCTAAATTCAACCCAGTAATGGCCGCTTTATAGGTCATTCCACGAGACAAACGCAAGACATCGTTTAAGGCATGCCATTCACTTTCATAAGTCTTCATCCTAGTACCTCCTAAAGCAGGTCCTAAAACTGTATTATGAATACCTATAATTGCTTTTAAACCTGTATCTTCGTCGTTGCAAAAAACAATTTGCTCATGACTATCAAACGATAACTGCCCAAAAACAGGATCGTTTTTTAATGATTTTGTATCTATTATTTCTGATGTCATTTTATTATTATTATTATTATTATTAAGTAATTCCTAAAATTAAAGACACAAAAATAGGATATTGATAATTTGAATCAAAAAAAAAGCAGAAAATTATAGATAATTTAATATTCAAACCTTAACAAGTGGAGCTATTATGCTTCAAATTTTTAAAAATCATCTATAAAATTGAAAGCTTTAAAATACATAAATAAGTACTTTTTAAAATATAAATGGCGCTTTTTAGCTGGGCTATTCATCACCGTCTTATCGAAACTTTTAGCCTTGCAAGTTCCTCGAATTATTGGAGGTTCTTTGAACGCAGTAGAAGATTATCAGAGTGGAAAAATCATCGAATTAGACACCGTTAAAGAAACTCTCTTATTCAATATTTTAATCATTATTGCTGTTACAATTATAGCTGGTTTTTTAACCTTTTTAATGCGCCAAAAAATCATTGTTACATCACGTTTAATTGAATTTGATTTAAAAAACGAAATCTATAATCAATACCAACGATTATCTCTTAATTTTTATAAAAAAAATAGAACTGGAGATTTAATGAATCGCATTAGCGAAGATGTCACAAAAGTAAGAACCTATGTGGGCCCTGCTGTTATGTATAGTATCAATATGGTAGTGCTTTTTATTGTTGGATTTACACAAATGGCAAGAGTCGACGGAACACTCACTTTATATACTCTTTTGCCGTTTCCAATTTTAGCCGTTTCCGTCTTTTTTTTAAGTAAAGTAATTCACAATCGAAGCGCCATTGTTCAGCAATACTTATCAAAACTAACCTCTTTTAACCAAGAGTTTTTCTCTGGAATTAATGTTGTAAAATCTTACGGAATCGAGTCCTCTATTATTAAAGATTTTGATAGGATTTCCGATTTGAGCAAAGAAAAAAACATCCATCTAAACAAAGCAAATGCGCTTTTCTTTCCATTAATGGTTTTGTTGATTGGAATCAGCAATTTAATTGTCATCTATATTGGAGGAAAACAATATATCAATGGAGAAGTTCAAATCGGAATTATTGTTGAATTCATTTTGTATGTTAATATTTTAACTTGGCCGGTAGCCATTGTTGGATGGGTAACTTCGATGGTGCAGCAAGCGGAAGCTTCTCAATTGAGAATCAATGAATTCTTGCAACAAGTCCCCGAAATTAAGAACACCAACGATCACTCTTTTGATTTAAAGGGTGAAGTTACTTTTAAAGGGGTAACTTTAACTTATGACGACACAGGCATAACAGCACTTAAAAACATTTCTTTCACGGTAAAACCAGGAGAAACCATTGCTATTTTAGGGAAAACTGGCTCAGGAAAAACGTCGATCATCAACCTTATTTCTCGTTTGTATGATGCAACAACAGGAAGCATTTTAATTGATAAAAAACCCATTAAAGAAACGAATTTAGATGCGCTAAGAAATCAGATTGGTTTTGTCCCTCAAGATCCTTTTTTGTTTTCCGATACTATTGAAAATAACATAAAATTTGGGGAAGAAAATGCCACGAATGAAGAAATAATAAAAGCTGCAAAAAATGCAGTGGTTCATGAAAATATCATGGAGTTTAAAAATGGATATCAGACTATTTTAGGCGAAAGAGGTGTTACACTTTCTGGCGGTCAAAAACAAAGGGTATCGATTGCAAGAGCTATTATTAAAAACCCAAGTATCTTAATTTTTGATGATTGTCTTTCGGCAGTTGATACAGAAACCGAAGAAACTATACTTTCTAATTTAGAGCAGGTTTCTAAAAATAAAACCACATTTATTATCAGTCACCGAGTATCATCTGCTAAAAATGCTGATAAAATACTCGTGTTAGATGATGGTAAAATAACACAACAAGGCGCTCATAGCAAGCTATTGGAAAAAGAAGGATACTACAAAGAATTGTATGCACAACAACTTTTAGAAAAAGATTTATAATCTTTAACATATATACATGCTTTATTTTATTAGATTTGTTTTTGAATTAAACACGATTTATAAATACTATTAAAAAAATTATGGCAGAAAGGGTTGAACAAGAAGAAATTTTTTCACAAGTTTTGAGAGCTGGTAGAAGAACTTATTTCTTTGACGTGAGAGCAACAAAAGCAGACGACTATTACTTAACCGTTACGGAGAGTAAAAAATTCACACATGATGATGGTTCTTTTCGATATCAAAAACATAAAATTTATCTTTACAAAGAAGATTTTAAAGATTTTCATGAAATGTTAGCCAAAGCGACAGACTACATTTTAGAAGAAAAAGGAGACGAAGTAATTAGCGATCGTCATCAAAAAGATTTTAAGAAAACAGAGGAAACATCCTCGGAAACAAAAGCTACTGATAATTTTACAGACATATCTTTTGACGATATATAGTAGTATGATTTATTTTTACATCCTATGTTTGTGAGTTAAATTTTAAAAACACATAGCAAATTATTTACACCTATGAGAAAGTCACTAATTATAATTTTGTGGCTTTTTTTTTGCTTATAAAATTGCTTTCATCACAGCACTCTTAGAAACCGTCTCATCCCATTCCTTTTCAGCATCACTATCTTTTGTAATTCCACCACCAACGTAAAGAAGTGCTTTATTGTTTTTTATCTCCATACATCGTAAATTTACAAAAAGTGAGGAGTCTTCAGAATCAATACTTCCCCTTCTTACATTCAATTCTCCCAAAAAACCAGTATAGAAAGTGCGCTGGTAATTTTCATTTTGTAGGATGAATTTTTTTGTTTGTAACCTAGGAAAACCACAGACTGCAGGTGTTGGGTGCAAGGCATTAAGCAGTATTTTTAAATTCGATCTCCCACTTAATAATTTCCCTGAAATCTGAGTTTTTAAATGAAGTAAATTCCCTGCTTTTATTGTTTCTTTTTCACTCGTTTTTAGATGAACTGCGATCTCTTTTATTTGGGATGCGATAAAGCGAGTTACCAAAGCTTGTTCTTCCAATTCTTTCGATTGCCAGCTCACTACTGTTGAGCCATTATAAACTTGTGTTCCTGCCAATGACATGGTCTTAAAACGATCTTCGGAGAGGGACAACAAGGTTTCAGGAGTGGCACCCATCCACAAACCAATTTCAGGATGAAACCAAATATATCCAAAGGCATTGGGATAAATTTGTAACAATTTTTTAAAACTCTCTAGTAGTGCAAAGTTGGAAAGAGGAACTGCTTCACGTCTCGACACTACTACCTTCTGAAACTGTTTCTTTGTAATTTGTTCAATCGCTTTATTGACGAGTTCCAAATGATATGCCTTAGCAGATTCATCCGGAATGAATGCTTTGTTCTTTGCGCATGAAAGCGACGTTTCTAAAATGAGTGCTTCTTGATAATAAACGGATTCCTTTGCGGGAATTAGTATTGCTTTCTCTGAATTGTCAAAAGGAGAAAAAACAAAACCAACTTCGGTAAAATCGTCCACAAAAAAAACATCTTTTGTCTTTTGAAAAAAACCTGAGATCACATTTTCATTGGGTTTCCTATATACAACAAAGGGTTTTTGTAATTTATATTGAGATGCAATCCTATCAAAAATCGTCAAGATTATTACTTATTTAAGGTTATTTTCTTTTCTCTAAAACAATATTGGTCATTTTAGCAATCGCAATTAATTGCTGATCTTCATCTGTTATAATCACCTCCCAAAGATGGGTGCTTCTGCCTTTATGAATGTTTTTTGCAGTCGCAAAAACAACCCCTTCACGCATGCTTTTTATATGATTGATAGAGAGTTGAATTCCATTTATAAATTGCTGTTCATTATCAATAAAAAAATTAGAAGCTGCACTTCCAACGCTTTCTGCTAACGCTGCCGTTGCACCCCCGTGTAATTGTCCGTAAGGCTGATGCACTTTAGGGCCTACAGGCATTTTTGCTGTTAAGAAATCAACTCCAAGGTCAATAAACTCGATATCAAGTGTTTCCATTAAAGTGTTTTTACACTTTTTATTGAAAACAGCTAAAATTTTATTTTTATCCATATGATGTAAATCTAATGTAAAATTACACATAAAAATTTGTATTTTTGTACTTGATTGTTAAACTATTTCATGTACAAGGTCCGCGTAATTTTAGATACTAAAGAAGATGTTATAAGAACTCTTTTAGTTGACAGCACTATTAATTTAGAAAAACTTCATTTAACAATCGCAAAGTCTTTTGGCTTTAAGGGGCAAGAAATGGCTTCGTTCTACAGAACGGATGAAGAATGGATCCAAGGCGAAGAAATTCCGTTATTTAACATGGAAGAAATAAGCGAAGTAATTTCGATGCAAACCTGTACCTTAAACACTACGTTGCCCAAGGAAAACGACAAGCTTATTTATGTCTATGATTTTCTAAAAATGTGGACTTTTTATGTTGAAGTTATTGAAATCTCTTCCGAAGAAAAACCAGGACTCCCCTTAATCATTTTAACGGTTGGAGAAATTCCGGCAGAAGCTCCCGAAAAAGAATTCATTTCAGAAAACCCCGAAGGAATGGATGATATGGATGATGAGTATGGGCATTTTGATGATTATGACTTCAATGAATACTAAAACAATTCCTCTTTTTTTTCGAGATAAAGATACTTTATAACATCACTATCAGTAATTTAATAATTCTTTTTTTTGGTAACAAATTTGTAAGTCAACCGTCATATTGATAATCAATTAAATTTATTTCTTTGAAAAAAATACTCTCCCTTAAAAATCTCGACAAAAAATTTGGCCACCTACATGCAGTAAACAACCTTTCCTTTGACATCGAAAAAGGGAATGTATATGGAATCTTGGGACCAAATGGAAGTGGAAAATCAACTACTTTAGGTGTTATTCTGAATGTTGTAAACAAAACTTCTGGTGATTATTCTTGGTTTGATGGTAAATTCTCTACCAACGAAGCTTTGAAAAAAGTAGGCGCCATTATCGAACGCCCAAACTTCTATCCTTATATGACAGCAACTCAGAATTTGAAACTGATTTGTAAAATTAAAGAAATCGCTACAGATAAAATAGATGAGAAATTAAGAAAAGTAGCCCTTTATGATAGAAAAGACAGTAAGTTTAGCACTTTCTCTTTAGGAATGAAGCAACGATTGGCAATAGCTTCAGCATTGCTAAATGATCCAGAAATCTTAATTCTAGACGAACCTACAAATGGATTAGACCCTCAAGGAATTCATGAAATTCGAATGATTATCAAAGAAATTGCAAAAAACGGAACCACCATTTTACTTGCTTCCCACTTACTGGATGAAGTTGAAAAAGTATGTAGTCATGTAATTGTAATTCGAAAAGGAATAAAATTATACGCTGGAAGAGTTGATGAAATGACCGCATCTAAAGGTTTATTTGAATTAAAAGTAGAAACTAACGAAACTGAGTTTTTAACACTACTAGAAAAACATCCATCCATCAATAAAGTACATCTAGATCACGAAACCTATATTGCAACGCTTAGCGAAGAGATGAGTGCTACTGAGATGAATCGCTATTTGTTTGAAAATGGTTTTACCGTTTCCCATTTAGTGAAACGAAAGCCAAGTTTAGAACAGCAATTCTTAGATTTAACAAGCAACAACTAATCACCAAAAAACGACGTTATGTTTAGACTTCTTTCTATAGAGTTTCATAAATTAAGGCACAGCAAAGCAAGTAAAGTACTAATTATCATCTATTTTGGACTTTTAACTTCTATTGCATTAACCGCGGCGATTAAGATTCCGTTTTTTGGAAAAACCATCCATTTAGCCGAACAAGGTATTTTCAACTTCCCATATATTTGGCATTTTAACACCTATGTAGCGGCTTTACTAAAGTTTTTTTTGTTATTAGTCATCGTTTCCATGATGTCTAATGAGTACAGCAATAAAACTTTAAAACAAAATTTAATCGATGGGCTGAGTAAAAAGGAATTTATCCTATCCAAATTTTATACTGTAATTGCCTTTGCACTTATTTCAACCCTCTTTGTCTTTATTATTTCTTTACTCTTAGGTCTCTTTTATTCAGACTATAATGAATTCACAATTATAACTTCCGATTTAGAGTATCTTTTTGCTTTTTTTATAAAGCTAGTTGGGTTTTTCTCTTTTGGATTATTTCTAGGTATTTTAGTAAAAAGATCTGCTTTTGCAATTGGAGCAATGGTGGTTTGGTGGATTGGAGAAAAAATAATCTGGCTCATTGGTCTTTGGTTTTTTAGAGCTTCTAAAGAGGCAATGGAAGCAGCTTCAAAAGTTACAGCGTGGTTTCCTTTAGAAGCAATGAGCAATTTAATTAAAGAACCAGGATCTCGATTAGGAGTTGTAAAAACCATCGCTAATCAAATGGGGGGATTCACAAAAAGTTACGCTGTAGCGTTCAAAGATGTTGCAATCGTCTCTGTTTGGACATTTATCTTCATTTATGGTGCATATGCATTGTTAAAAAAGCGGGATTTATAGTAGATTTTAAATATATTTGGTTTTCTAAAATCACGCTTATTTACATGAAGAATTTACCCCTAATCCTTTTTATCTTTTTAACACTAAATGTATATGCTCAAAAAGAAGCCAATATTTGGTATTTTGGAGAAAATGCCGGGTTGAATTTTAATACCAGCCCACCCCAAGCTCTTGCAGATGGTCAATTAAGTACTAGAGAGGGTTGTTCTTCTTTCTCAGATGCAAATGGTGAGCTGTTGTTTTATTCAGATGGTACCACGGTATACGATAAGAATCATAACATCATGACTTATTCAGATGGTCGATTGGCAAATGATTTAAGAGGAAACTCGTCCAGTACACAGTCGGGAATGATTGTTCCTAAACCAAAATCATCCACTATTTTTTATCTTTTTACCGTAGACCACAACAATGGTAATAATGGTTTCAACTATTATACTGTTGATATGACGGATGGAATCGGAAAATTAATAGATGAAGATGGAGATGGTGTTTTTTTTGAAGATCTGTCTAGTGGGCTAGCCAATAGTTGGACTGAAAAAGTGACCGCTGTTAGAGGTGCAGAATGTAACGAGTTTTGGGTAGTATCTGTGGTTAATAATGAATTTCATTCTTTTCTAGTAAGTGAATTGGGCGTAAGATCTACTCCTGTTGTATCTAGAGTAGCCAATAATGTCAATGATCAAAGAGGGTATTTAAAACTTTCACCAGACGGAAGTAAATTGGCGATAGCAACACAAGGAGAAGATGCAATCCTATATGATTTTAATAACGCAACAGGAGAAGTTACTGACAATCCTACGTTTCTAATAAGCAATTTAAACCAAGATGGACAGCCTTATGGTGTTGAGTTTTCCTTAGATTCGAAAAAACTATACATCTCTACTTCGAGCGGATTTAGACGTAATATGAGTGAAAACGCCGTGACCTATAAACTCTTTCAATTTGATTTAACAAATCCAGATATCGTAGGTTCCAAAACAATAGTTCACAGACAAGACGCGGGAAGTGTAGAATTCCCTGAAGGCGGATTTAGAGGTGCACTTCAAGTAGGGCCTGATGGCAGAATCTATGTTACCATTCCAACTGCCTACGAAGATGCTGGAGCAGATGCTCCGTTTATAGATATTATTGAAAACCCAACCGCAGATGCTGCAGACATTGTTTTTACAAAAAATGCAATTCGATTGGTTGCAGGTACTTTTTCTACCCAAGGATTGCCGCCATTTATATCCTCTTTATTACTGCCAATAGAAATCATTGATTCAGAAAACAATGAAGTCATTAATAATGAAAACTTACAATTGTGCGTTGGGCAAGATAAAACAATAGGACCTGAACCTGTTTTAGGAAATAATGTGGTTTTTGAATGGCGATTTGACAATGGAACCACCAACGATGTCATCTCATCAGATCGTTTATTAAATTTAACCGACCTTCAGCTGGCAGATAGCGGAACCTACGCTTTAAAAATTGAATTGGTTGATCCTTGTGGAGATGTAACACAATACAATGGAGAATTTGATTTGAATGTTTTTGAGGCTGCAATAGCGACACCACTTACTGATATTATTGAGTGTGACGACGATCGAAGTGGTTCAAATTCATATGATTTTTTAGTAGATACAACTCCTTTGATACTGGGAAGCCTAGATCCTACTATTTTTGAAGTTCTGTACTTTGATAGTTTTGTAGCAGCAAACGACAATGTGCGTGATACAGACTTACCCAATACTTTTGTAGCCATTACAGGAACCACAAATGATATTTATGCAAGGGTTCACAACATAAATGCACCTTTTGCATGTTATGATATTATCAATTTTTCAATTATTGTAACCGATATTCCAACACCAACCCAACCCACCGTATACCGTTTGTGTGACGATACTGCTAGCGGAAGCGATACAGATAATAGAAGTTTGTTTCGACTCGATACCAAAGACAGTGAAATATTAGGTGCCATTTCGGCCACCGATTTTAATGTATCCTACCACGCTTCACTATCAGGAGCCCAAACAAGTGCAACAACTGATGTTATTGACAAAACAATAGACTACACTGTTACAGGATCTCAAACCATATTTGTACGAGTAGAAAATGTTAATAATTCAAATTGTTCCGTTATTTCAGACGACACTACAGGAAGCACGTTTACATCTTTTCAATTAGTCGTAGATGCATTGCCCGTCGTGACCAATCCTGCAGAATTGATTCAATGTCACAACAATCCAGACCTAAATACAACAGTCAATTTAAAACTGGCACGGATAAATATTTCTACAAATTATGAAAACGAAGTTTTTGAATATTATGCTTCTGAAACAGACGCTATTGCCGGAACACCTCAAATAACTGGAACAGCTATTGAATCCTATCCTGTTACAGGAACTGGGGAAGCATGGGTTCGGGTTATTTCTGACCAAAACTGCTATCGCATTGGAAAAATCGATATTACCGTTAATTTTAGTGCCGATTTAGCTTATGACAAAACTTATACCGTCTGTGATGATTTCTTAGATATTGATGGGAATGACAATGCAAATAATGACGATACGGATGGGATTGCCACATTTGACTTTAGTGAAACCGAAAATGAAATAAAAGCTTTCTTTCCGGCTGCATCTAGACCTGATTTGGATGTTTTTTATTACGAAACTGAAAGTGACAGAGCTTCTTCCGTAAATGACATCAACAGTCAAATCGCAAATCATAGAAATAACAACGATCCAAGTTTTGCAAACAACCAAACCATTTATGTTAAAATAATCAACAATACAAATAATGGATGTACTGGAACCGCAAATATCTTTTTACAAGTAGACCGAGTTCCTACTGCAAACAACTTAGCACAACCGCTTTCTTTGTGTGATGATTTTGATTCGGGTTCTTCTGAGGATGGGGAGAACATCAACATCAATTTAAGACAAACGGTCAACGAGATCTTAGGACCTTCGCAAGCGGAAGCTGATTTTATCGTGACTTACCATACTTCGCAAGCGGATGCGTCTTCGGGGAATGCCCCTATTTTGAATGATACCAACTTTAGAAATACGGCTCCGGCGGGCTTTGTGCTTGGAACGGTAAGCCGACAAACAATTTATGTGCGGGTGGAGGATCGAAATAAAGTTCCGGCCTGTTTTAATGATCATCTTTCTTTTGATATTGAAATTAAACCTTTACCTGCTTTAGAGAATACGATTGCTGCTATTGAGATTTGTGATGTGCCTACGGCTACCGATAGTGATCCTAGAAATAGGGTTGCTCAAAACATTGATGCTACGATTAGGAATGCCGATATTTTAAATGGAAGGGATCCGAGTATCTTTTCGGTGCGCTATTACAAATCGCAAACCAATGCTTTGGCGGATGTGGACAGAATTGACATCGCAAACTTATTGGATTATGAGAATGATCCTGCGAACACATCGTTTCCTTTGAATGTAAATAGTGATGCTCCGGGGATTGAAACTCTCTTCTTTGTCATTTACAGTGCGGAGACGGGTTGTGCTTCGGAACCTTTTACGCTGGACATTCGCATTTATCCGGAACCTAATATTCCTGTTAACATCAACAATTATACGGATTGTGATACGGATAATAATGGGCTTGGGAATGACACGGATGGAATTCTTGAAAACATTGCTT